>Ga0075467_10000020_pt1 | contig 94438 bp, 96 predicted proteins | sample DEB08_DNA_9_FD_75067 | JGI IMG/M metagenome (GOLD analysis project Ga0075467, IMG submission 75067) | Aqueous microbial communities from the Delaware River and Bay under freshwater to marine salinity gradient to study organic matter... | ecosystem: Environmental > Aquatic > Marine > Coastal ... | reverse complement strand
TTACGCGAGACCGACACACTGATCCGCGACCTGACAGCCGGACATCTTCTGGCGGATAGGGCCTTCGATGCGGATTGGTTGCGAAATGACCTTCTGGCCCGCGATATCACCCTGGTCATACCGCCAAAATCCAACCGCAGGTTCCCAGCAAACTTCGACAAGGAGACCTACAAATGGCGGCATTTGATTGAAAACTACTTTGGTAAGTTAAAGGAAAACAAAAGGATAGCTATGCGGTCGTGCAAAACAGACCATAGCTTCACGGCTTGCATCTCTATTGCCGCAACAATCCTTCACATTCGGTGAACGTCAACAGCCCCTAGATTAACACTACTAAATCCTTGGCATTCCCTTTGGCCGCATCAGACGCTTTTGGGCCGCAATCCGAAATGGGGCGTTCGGCGCGCCATATCCCCGGTAGTTTCCGCGCCGCTCGACGATCTCGAAGAACATTCCGCCGCCATATGGTCGGGAGTAGAGCTGGAGGAAGGCGCCATCGGCATCTTCGTCATACAAGATGCTGCCAGCCTTTAGGCTATCAAGAAGTCCCGGCGCCAAATCGAACCTTGCGTCTAAATCCGCATAGTAGTTGTCGGACATCGGCAGGGGTTTAAAGCCAAGCTCGACCAGTGCGGAAGACGTTTTAAAGATGTCGTCCGTCGCGAATGCGATGTGCTGGACAGAGGCCCCAAAGCTGTCGGCAAGAAAATGTCCGGCCATGGTGCGATGCGTCTCTGCGCCATTCAGCGTTATCCGAAACGAGCCATCAAGTGTCTCTAGCGCTTGACTGCGGACAAGCCCGTCAGGGTCAACAACATCGAACATCGGCGATTTCTGCATCTGGAACAGGGTTGTGTAGAACAGCGACCAACTGAGCATTTCATCGTAGCTCATGGTTTGGGCAAGATGGTCTATCCGATAGAGACCGGCACTGGTGGCTTTGCCTTGTATTTTGTTAAATTCTACTGACCATACATCATTGAGGCCGCTGGCTTCATCAATGAAATGCACAACGCTCCCGGATAGGCCACGGATTGCAGGGATGTTCAATTCACCTGGGCCTGTTGCCTGTTCGAAGGGGGTGGCCCCAAGGTGTTTTGCCCTGGAAACGGCCTGCGTTGCGTCGTTGACAGAAATACCGATGTCGCAAACGCTCATGCCATGCGTGACATAGGAACTGCTGGCGAACCCGGTGGTTTCGCGGTTCACGACGATCCGGATGTCGCCTTGCGTCCAAAGCGAAAGCCTCTTGGAAATGTGGTTGCCGGAGTGCTGAAAGCCCAGCGTTCTTAACAGGTCTTCTAGCGTTTCTGCCTCTTCGGCGCGCGCTGCAAATTCTACGAAAGCTACCCCTTCAACATCTAACCGTGCAGGCATCTGAGGCAGGCCTGACACGGTAGACGGTTCTTCTCGCCGAACATCATCCATCAGCGCAATAAGCGCGCGATATCCATCCTTTGCAATGCTCCGGGGTTGTCCGCCGCGAAACTGGTCATTGAAAATCTCTAGCGAAATCGGCCCGGAATACCCGGTGGCCATGACCGCTTTCATGAAATCAGTAACGGCCAGATCGCCTTCACCGGGCATGTTGCGGAAATGGCGAGACCAGTAAAGCAGATCCATGTCGATGAGCGGTGCATCAGCCAATTGCACGAAGAAAATCTTGTCGCCGGGGATGCGCCGGATCGTTTCTGGGTCGATCTTACGGGCAAGCGTATGAAAGCTGTCTAGGATCAGTCCGACATTCGCGTGATCAGCGCGCCGTACGACCTCCCAAGCATCGCGGTGATCGTTGACATGCTTACCCCAAGCCAGTGCTTCAAATCCAACCCGAAGGCCACGCTTTGCGGCGCGGTCCCCAAGGTCGTGGAAATCCGCTGCGGCCCGGTCGATGCCGCCAAGCGCGTCTGGATGGCAGGATGAGCAGATCAGAACCAGGTCGGTCCCAAGGTCTTGCATCAGATCGAACTTACGTTCTGCCCGATCAAAGGCCTTGGCGCGCAACGGTTCTGGCAGCCCTTCAAAGTCTCGGAATGGCTGAAACAGCGTAATATCAAGGCCCATGGAGCGGATCAAATCGCCCACCTCACGCGGGTTGCCGTCATGGGCAATGAAATCCTGTTCAAAGATCTCGATGCCATCAAACCCAGCAGCAGCGATGGCCTCGAGCTTTTCCGGGAGGTTCCCTGAAATAGAAACCGTGGCGATAGATGTCTTCATAGCACGTCCCCTGGAATGGTGTTTCGTTTGACGTACACTGCCTGCCCATATTCATTCTGGCTTAGAAAAGAGGGCTAGCCAGTGATGATGTTGACCGCCTTGACCTCTGTGTAACTGAGCAGTTCATCGAGACCTTCTTCGCGTCCCGTGCCGCTGTTCTTAAAGCCGCCGTGGGGGACGTTGCGGAAGTGGGTGCCTGTGCCGTTGACCCAAATATAGCCTGCCTCAATCTCGCGGATGAACCGCATTGTCAGATCAAGGTCGCGGGTCCAGATCGAGGCGGTGAGACCATAGTCCACGTCGTTTGCCATGCTGATCACTTCGTCAATCTCGCGCCATTTGAGGACAGATAGGACGGGTCCGAACACCTCTTCTTTCGCGATACGCATGTCCATGGTGACATCGGTAAATACGGTGGGTTCTACCCAGAAACCTTTGTCAAATTCGGGGCCTTCGGGACGCTTGCCGCCTGCCATTAGGGTCGCGCCGTCCTGTTTGGCGATCTCAATATATTCCATTGTCTTGTCGTATTGCATCTTACTGTTCATAGGCCCCATGGAGGAGGCTGCATCAAGCGGATCGCCCGCCTTCATCTTGCCAATCCGGTCGAGGACCATCGGCAAAACTGTATCGTAGACGTCTTCATGCAACATCAGCCGGGAGGTGGATCCGCAAGATTGACCTTGCCATGCGAAATTCATGCCGCGCACGGCTGCGGCACCGGCTTTTGCTAGATCGGCGTCCGGGCAGATGATCATCGGGTTCTTACCGCCAAGCTCCAGCGACACGTGCTTGACCGCAACCTCAGCAGCGGCGCGTTGGATCGCCATGCCGGTGCCTGCGTGGCCAATGAATGCTATGCGCTTGATCTTGGGGTGCCGAACGATGGCGTCGCCTGCTGCCGGACCACCGGTAACGACGTTGACGACGCCAGCCGGAAGGATCTCATTGACGATCTCGCCCAGCACACAGGCCGATAGGGGGCTTGTCTCGCAGGGCTTGATGATGATCGTATTGCCGGGGATAATTGCGCTCGCGAGCCGGGAAGCAGCAAAGCCAAAGGGGTGGTTGAACGGAATAATCCGGCCAACGACTCCGTAGGGCGTGCGCAGCGTGAAATGCAGGCCAGCAGACGTAGAGGGAATGGTTTCGCCTTTCAGTTCCAGGCCTAGACCCGCGGCAAGGCGAATGCGTTCGACTGCCTTTTCGACGTCGGCCACCATTTTGCCAATTGTGTTGCCGGTATCAATGGCCTCGAGCCGTGCGAGTTCCTGCGTACGGGCTATAATCGCATCGCCCAATTTATTGAGGTAGTCGGCGCGCGTCTGCATATCGAGAGCAGCCCAAGCGGGCTGTGCAGCATGGGCTGCGGTATAGGCGGCTTCGACGTCCTCGGTGGTGCCTTCTGGGACACGTCCGATCAATGCCTCGGTGGCTGGATTGATGGTATCGCGCCACTTTCCACTGATACTTTCGACGAATTTTCCACCGATCAGCATGCGTCCTATGATGAGGTCGTCGGTCTTAGTCATATTGCCGTCTCCTATGCGTTGCCGGTGATGCTGGCTTCCATCATTTCCCGTAATTCCGGCGTCACGTCTGGGGTCAGGCCGAACCAGAGTTTCCATGCGGGCGGGCCTTGATGTAAAAGCATGCCCAAACCACCGACCGCTGTGTTGCCGCGTGCGCGGGCCGCTTGGACGAATGATGTTTCGAGAGGTGTGTAAATGATGTCTGCAACAACCGCGTCAGGACCCAATGCATCGAGCTTGAGTTCCAGAGGCGGCTGCCCGACCATGCCCAAACTGGTAGTGTTTACGACCGTCGCAGCCCCGTCCAGTGCCGCGTGGCGTTCATTCCATGACAGAACCATAATCGGCCCGCCGATGTCGTCGGCAAGTCTCTGGGCGCGGTCGTTGCTGCGATTAACCAGACGGATCTCTTGCGCACCTTCCGACAGGAGCGCGTGACAGACAGCGCGCGATCCGCCGCCTGCTCCAATCACGGTGGCGGGTCCTGCATTGGCGCGCCAATCGGGCGCCGATTGCTTGAGGTTCCCCAAAAACCCCAACCAATCGTTGTTCGTCCCCAAAAGAGAGCCGTCCTCGAGCACGACCACGCAACTGATTGCGCCAATTTTGCGGGCGACTTCGTCCACTTCGTCAACGATCTCCATTGCTTGCAGCTTGTGCGGGATGGTCAGATTGCAGCCCGCAAAGTTAAGCGCGGGCAGGGCGCGAAGCGCGGCAGGCAGCCGTTCAGGTGGCAGCGGCAGATAAACATATTTGCCTGGCAACCCTGTTTGATCGAACCAATAATTATGCATCAAAGGCGACTGAGAGTGCATTACGGGTGATCCCATTACACCAATTAAATGATAGCTCTCATCGGTCATGCGTCCTCCAGCTTGGCGGCGAAGTGATCCCATGTGCGGCTGAACAGGCTGGGCGTATAAAGCTTTGTACGGGCTACTTCGATTTCGGCTGCACTGAAAGCGTAGGGCGTGCCAATCTGCAGCGCCATATACTGGCGCCGCGCATTTTCTTCTAGGTAGGTGATCAACACGAAGGCTTCGGCGATGTCTGCGCCCACAGTAACGGCGCCATGCGACTTCATCAACGCTGCGGGGCGATCGTTCATTACCGCGCCCAATTTCGCGGACATCTCTGGCGAATTGATAGAATCCGGTGTGTCGAGCACGGGGACGGGATGCACGAGCGTGCCTTGCGCGAACACGGGCGAATAGTCGTGGCCAGTCATCGTTAGATATGTCGACCATTGCGGGTGCGCATGAACAATCGCGCCCACGTCTGGCCGCGCTTTATAGATGCCCGCGTGCAGGTGGAATTCAAGCGGTGGCTTGCCTTTGCCCTCGATCAAATTGCCGTCCAGATCGATGAGGCAAATATCGTCAGCGGTCAGTCGACTTCGTTGTGAGCTGCCGACATTGATCAGCATGCCAGCGTCGCAACGGATCGAGGCGTGACCATTGTAGTCAATGATCCCTTGATGTTCGAGCATTCTGAGGCAGAGTGCGAGTTCGTCTTTATCGGCCATTTTCACCACCCTGCTTGATCATGAATTTCGGCGCGCCACAGGTCCCATGCCCGGATGCCGGCTGTTTGGTTCGGCACATCGGCCAAGCGACCTTCTTCCTTAGACAGGGCTGCCAACTCTTCACCGTCTTCGGCTAAGGCGAGTGCCCAATGCTGAACCCGTGCACTAACTTCGGTGTAGACCGCACGGAACACCGCGACTTCGAGTGACGGGCCGCATGCGACCGAGCCGTGGGCGCGCATTAGGGCTACGGGTTTGTCGGACAGACAGTCCGCCAGCGCCACGCCCTTGTCATTGTCGGATACCAGCATGTCGGTTGCACCATGATCGCGGGCGATGTCGAAGACCGGCACGCCTTGTGCGAGAAAGGCGGCGTTGTGAAAGCACGCTTGCATCGGGGCTTTGGTCAGGCCGAAAGGGATGACTGAGGGCGAATGGCTGTGCACGACTGCGCAAACATCTGGACGGGCCTTGTAGATCTGGCCGTGAATGAAGCGTTCGAGAAAACCCTTCGGCGCGTCTTGATCACAGGCAACACTTTCGAGATCGTATTCGACGATGTCTTCAGGCCTGACAAGCGCAGGTGCCAATGCGCGCGACATCAAATAGCGGTCGGGCGCATCGGGGTGACGCATTGAGACATGGCCGAACCCATCCACTACACCGCGGGCTGCCAGAATACGGGCTGCGGCTGCGACATCGGCAATGCGGTCTGGGGCAACGGGTCCACCTGTATCGGGCATCAGATGACCACCTTTGTTATAACGCTGGCGGGGAAGATTTCTTCAGGCTCAAACTGTCGATGGGCGATGCCTTGCTGGAAGGTATAAAGGCCCATCATCTCCCAGGTTTTGCGGTTCGGCTCGACCCCGAAAGGGAAGGGGTCTTTGCCGAAGACGCCTTGCATTTTTCGGCCATAGCTGGACAGCCACGCGAGCGGATAGCGCGACACGGCAGGGTCCAGCAGGCGTTCAATACTGAGGCGTTTGGATTCTTCAAACGCATTGAACATGTTGCGAGCGACCCACGGGTGTGCGTCGTGCACAGATTTCTTCATCGCAATGATATGCATGATCGGCCAGACGCCGGTGTCTGCATACTGCTGTTCTTCAAGTTCTAGAAAGTTCGGGAACAGCCTTACGATATCGGGGTGCTCTTCCAGAAAGCAGGTCGGCGGGCGGGCAATGATGGCGCAGTCCAAATCGCCGGAAGCCAGCATCTCGGACAGGGATCTATCTTTGATACGAGTAATTTCGATACCGTCGGGCAGGTTCAACTCAACCTTTTCTTCGCGCCCCGGCGCGTTTGCCCCGGCCTGCAACCATTTGATCTTTGTCATGTCCATGCCGACATCGTTCTGCATCCACCCGCGCATCCACACAGCAGCGGAATGGGCCCATTCGGGGCTACCGACAGTCTTGCCGTAAAGATCCTCAATCCGCTTGATGCCCGATTTTTTGTTCACGTAAAACGATGAGAACCGGAATAGCCGTGAGCAGATCACCGGCAGACCAATGAGATCGCTGTTCTTGCGTGTGACTTGGGTCGAGAATTTGGCAAAAGACATCTCGGACATGTCAAATTCGCGGTTGGCCGTCATCCGCGCGAAACATTCGTGGTGGCCCAAAAGGAACCAGTTCAGGTCGATGCCCTCCGGGGCGACCACACCAGTGCGAATATCGCGGAAATGGTCGTAGTCTGTGGTAGCGATGGTCAGCGGAAGCTCGGTCATTTTGGCCCTCTTTGGTTCATCGAACATGTTGCCTGGCCTTGTTCTCAGAAAGGCAAAAGTGCGCGGTGAATTTGCATTGATCCTAGGGGAGGGAATGCATCCTCGCCAACGCGTAGTGGACCGGCGTTCCACATAAGAGAACTCGGGCTGCGCCTTGGTTGTGTAGTCCTACGCGAGTCCGTTTGTTTTGCAGTGCGCGTTTGGGAGGAAATTGGATGGATGTAGGTTTCGTTGGGGTAGGGGCAATGGGGGCTGCGATGGCGGGTCACGCCGCACAGGCGGGACATCGTGTCGAGGCCTTTGATACGGATGCGTCGGTGCTGGCGGCCGCAGCGGTCGAGGGTGTAACCGCTGCTGATACGCTCGGCGATATCGCGGAAGGGTGCGAGGTTGTCGTCGTAGTTGTCAGTACCGATGATCAATCGCGCGGCGTTGTCGGGGCGTTGCTGGAGGCCAAGCCAAGGGATGGTCAGGTCATTGTGGTCGCTGCTACCAATCATCCCGCGACGATGATTGCGCTGAACGATGATTGCATCGCGAAGGGTGTTGGCTTTGTTGATGCGCCTGTCTGCTTCGGTCTGAAAGGTGCGATTGATGGCGATCTGGTTTCGTTGTGCGGTGGTGCGGCCGCAGACGTCGCTAAAATCACGCCGGTGTTGATGGCTTACAGCCGCAGCGTTGAGCATATGGGGCCGGTTGGCACAGGTCAGTTGGGCAAGTCTTGCAACAATATGATGCACTGGGCCGCATGTGTGGCGAATTTTGAGACCCTGTCGCTGGCAAAGGCCTGCGGTATCGATGCGCAAGCGATGCGCGAGACGCTGTTGAAGTGCCCTGCGCATAATACAACACTGGACCGGTGGGACAGCACACGATTTACTTGGCACGAAAAAGACATGGACGTGGTGCTGGATCTAAGCCAGCAAGCCGGACTGACACTGCCATTGTTCGGCGCCGTTGATCAGTTGGTTAAGCGCCTGGGGCCGGATCAGGTGAAGGCGCTGCTATATGGTGAGGAAGCCGAATATCTTGGCCAGAAGATCAAGGGGCGCGCGATCTCGGAGGTTGTATCCTCGCACTGAGGAGTGTTCCCCTATTTGGAACGCCGTGCCATTGACGGGAACCGCCTCGCCACGATACCGTTTTTATGAAATCAAGGAGGGAGCGCCATGTCGGAACCAATCGACGAGGCTGGCGAAGGTCACAACAGCGGAAAAGTGGTCTGGGAACGCTGGACCAAAAAGCGGACGTTTGTGCGCGCGCTGGAAGGTACCTATGGCCAGCTGAAAGAAGAGCTTTATTCCCAACCGCGTGTTTACAAGACATCCGATCAAAGTTGGCACGGCGGACCCCAGCACTATGGCAAGAAGGTCATTAACCCGCAGGCCAACCGAATTGCGCAATCTATCGAGGCGCATGTTGAGGTGTTTTCGCCCAAAGGCTACGGTCAGACCCACGGCCATATGAATTCGGCGGTGTTCTTTGTGCTGAAGGGCAAGGGACACGATATCCATGATGGTCGCCGCATTGACTGGGAAACCGGGGATGCGTTAATCGTGGAAAATGCATGTGTTCACCAACACCTAAACGACACGGACGAGGAAGGTTTAATCTTGGTTCTCAAGGCTAAACCGCTGTTCCTGTTCATGCATATGGTCTTTCAGAAAATGGTTGAATATCCGCCGGAGACTCCAGTGCCGGGTCACGAAGATTATCTGCCACCGAGCAATGTATAAGGTGAGACTGACATGAGTATTGATCCTTCGACCTTTGCCGACGCCATCGAGCGGCAGCGCGCCAAGCAAGGTGCACCGGAAGTGTCCTTTTATAAGGATGCGCTAGAGCAATCTCAGGCGTTCCGGTCGGAATATAAGAACCGATCGAACGTTGTGAAATTCGATGAGATGCCGATGGAGCGGTCTGCTGACGGGCTTATCAAGCATGTCATCAACGAGCGTATGGATACCAAAGAATGTTGTATCGACATCTACATGCAGATGATTGCGGCAGGCAAAGCCACCGGCACCTCGCGCCATCTATCTGAAGAGATTGCCTTTGTGATCGAGGGCACTGGGCAGGATCTACATTATGATGTGCATTTCGAATGTAAGGTGGAATTTGAGTGGAGGTGGGACACAACACCAAAGGTTTATGATTGGGGTCCGGGCGACTTCATCTATGTGCCGCCCTACGTGGCGCACAAGCGTGTGAACACCTCTGATATCGAGGCGCGCGTTCTGGTTTGCAACAGTCGGATCATGAAAGCCATCGGGCTGGACTGGTTCGACCAGCTAGAGCCTGCAGAAGGCTTTGAAGAATTTTGGGTGCCTCCTGCTGACGAGTAATTGTCAGTGTGTCAGCAACGGCTGCCCGAAGGTTGTAATCATTCCAGCGAGCATCGCAAGCACCCCAGCCATGAACGGGACCGCCATTGCGGAGAGAAGGCGCATACGCAGGAAAGATGTCCCCAATAGCGGCACCTCGTAGATAAAGATGCGGTGCGCGGCAAAGATGCTCCACGACGTCACAAAGGCCACAAGGGCCGGGACTGAGGCGCCAGATTTGGCAAAGACGGCCGCGATAGCGAAGGCGATGACGGGTCCAGCCGGCACGATCAGCCCGGCGGCAACGGCCACGGGCAAGGCGAGTAGCCCCGCATCCTCGCCTAGAAGGCCCGCGATTGCCTCTTTCGGTATGAGTTTGGCGATAAAGCCTGCTGCGATCAGCGCAACCAGCATCCGTGGAACCAGCATTGCAAATTGCTCCACGAACCGCTGAACAACGGGGCCCGTGTCTTGGCGCTGCTGTACCGCGAGGGCAGCTAAAAGGACCAATAATACGCTGAGGACGAGCAGACCGGGGCTCATGTTTCGTCTCCTTTGATGCGCAAGGTCAGGGGAAGGCGACGTGCTATGAGCCCGGCGATGATCGGCAGGGGGAGGCAAACTGCAAAGCGCAGCATTGCGAATTCTGCCCCCATGAACGGCACATCCCAGATGAGAATCCGTTGGAGACCCAGCAGAGCCCACGCGGTGATATAGGCCACAAGGGCTCCACGATCCGCTCCTGACACAGCAACGGCGGCCAAAAGCGAATAGGCTGAAGAGGGCCCCCCCGGCGTGACAGCTCCAGCGAGCGTTGCGATTATCAGGCCGCGCATGCCAGATTTTTTACCAACAAGCGCTGACATCCGGTCGCGCGGCATCATCACCCAGATCAGTGCGGCGATCGATAGGGCAACGACGACGCGGGGCATGAGATCAGCAACCAAGCTTAGGTCTTCGCTGAGAGCGGCCCAGACCACGTCTGGGCCTTTGATCAACCAACATAGAATACCGAACCCGACAGCGGCTGCACCAAAGCCCCAAAAACTCTTGCCTAGCGCACTCGACGAGACCTCTTTGCGCCACGATGGGTCTTTGAGAAAATCGAATGAGGCCAAGCTGAGTTTCCCGCTTTAGTGGTGATGGTCGTGCGAATGGCCGTGGTGGTGATCATGGGCGCGGCGGATTGCGTCGACGCGCTCCTGTGGCTCTGCGTGACCGGCGGAGATTGCCTCGATCAAAGCGCGAAACAGGTCGGCTTCCGGCGGCAATTGCCCAGCCAGAAAGCCTGCCAAACGGGCCAAGGCAATCGCCTGGGCGGCCAGTGCATCAACGGTCTCATCGTCTTCGGCGCGTTCAATATCCTGCAGAGACCGGGCTAGGCCTGCGCGGAAGATGCGGTCCATATAGGTGCCGCGCGCTGTCGCTTCGGCGAGGTTCACGGGGTTTTCACCGCCGCCAGTTGGTTCCGGCAGGTCCATGCCGGCGGTCAGGCCATGAAGCCGGGCGCGCATGTCTTGGCCTACAATCACTTGCTCGTCGATCTCTCCGCACATGGTGTATCCTTTCTAAAGACCCATGACTCCGAGGCCATGAAGACTGTCGACGACAACGCCGCCGCCGACAAAAAATGCAATTCCGCCAATAGATAGCTCCAGCGAGGTGCGCATCCAAGCCGCGCCTTGATGAATGCGCCCCAGCGGATAGCTTGCCGCAGCGGTTAAAAGTGTCATGCCGATCAGCGATCCAATTCCGAAGACCGCAAAGGCGAGCATTGCTTCGCCCATCGATCCCGCCGTCGCCACGATTAGAACCAGCAATCCGGCAGAGCCAGCAGCGCCGTGCAAAAGTCCTACGCCCAACGTTGGTAGCATCGCGCGGGCGGTGTGCCGGTGGGTGTGTATCGCCGCGTCATGCTGGGTTGGGTCGCCTGCGTGGGAATGGGCGTGAAAGTGGCGCGCGCCGTCATGGTCATGAGCGTGGATATGGATGCGCTCGCGACGCAGTTTCCACAGCACCCGCAGGCCAAGACCTGCAATCATGATGCCCACAGCCAATTCCAATGCAGACTCGACAACGCCCGAGATTGTCAGGCCCAGCATCAGCACGACCGAACAAATCATGAAAAGCGCCACAGTGTGGCCAAGTCCCCAAGCGGCTCCGCGCAAAATGATGCCGCGACGGTCGTCGTTCTTTCCCATCATCGTGGCGACCGCGGCGACGTGGTCGGCGTCAAGCGCATGGGCTAGGCCGACAGCAAAGCCCAACGTTAGGAACGAAAGGGTTCCGCCCGCCGCCAGCGTTGCGCCATCCGCAGCATAAGCTGGGGTGGCAAGAAGGGTGGCAATCGCAAGAGCATGGGGCAATGATTTCATGCGCGCAGCGCCGTCAGCATGGCCGGGATATAGTCGTCATCCTGTGCCACGACTAAGACGCGCGTAAATCTACGCATAGAATTCACAACACGGTCCATGCTTTCCGATGATGGACCGCGCTTCAAGGCCAGCCCGGCGCACATGATTTTACGGTCAAAACATTCGCGCGCGATTACCTCAGCTGCCGCCTCGCTAGAGCCATTGGTGGCAAGCAAAACTACAACGTCGGCTCCGGCGAGTTCCGCGTCAAGGTTTGCGGGGGTGCCATCGGGGTGACTAATCGGGACGTTATAGGAGTTTGTGTCGGCTGTGATTTTTCCATTGCCCAAAACCGTCAGGAAATGCGCATTGTCCCAAAGGTCGTCGGTAATTGCATACATCGCCTCAGCCGCCGCTTGGTCCAGCGCGAAGATGCGCGTCGTCCGGGTGGCGGAGTTTGGGTATTGCACCCTGTACAGTGCCTCTTCCGCTGTGGCCGCACGGGCGCAGCTGCTCAGCATGGTCGGGTGATCCACCGGCCCCCGGTCCGCGCGCGTCGCGTTGTCAGCCTCAAAGATGTCGTCGTGGTCGTGCGGCATTACCTAGACCGAGGTCTGTTTGACGCCGGGGCGCGCGGTTAGATCGTCTTTCATCGCATCCCCGAAAGGTTCTTCCGGTGGCAAGACCCGCGCGGCTGAGCGCACAAGCTGATGCTCAGGCGTCCGACCGGGAGGCTGCACGCCCTTATCGCGCAGTGCGACAACGGCTTTGCGCAAACGGTGCCGTGCCATGATGATACCGTTGTCGGTTGAGACAAGGTTCTCTTTTGTCCGATCCACAATGGGGCCCATGCTTTCTTGCAAGCTGGCGTCCTGCATCGCTATGCCCCAGATGCCCGAATAGCTATCTCCGCGCTTTTGCGCTTCGCGGTCCATCAGGTAGTCGTTGTCCTTGTTCTGCAGCGGCCGGAAGGTGCCGGGCACATATTGGTTGTGCACTCCGTAGCCGTCCTCCATCGCCTGCCGCTCTGTTGGTGAAAGCGCGCGGGTCGGGTGGTAGTCGAAGGACCAGGCCCAACAATTGTGATCGTCGATGGGGATCCAGAAGTGGCCATGCATAGGGTGGTCGCCGCGTGGCGGCACCATAGTGAACGACGGCATGATCCACGGCGTCACGCGCCAGTAGTAATGCCCTTCTTCCGCATTGCGTCGAGCGCCGATATGCAAGCCGCCATCAGATTCGACAACTTCAAACACGGGCTTCTTGTCGTTCTCGTTGTATGTGTTGCCCTTGGCGCCTCGAAACAGCGGATCGGTCTTCAACCCTCCGGAGTGAAGGAAAGAAACGTGGCTTGAATCGATGCCGCCTTCCATTGCCTGCAGCCAATTACATTCCTGCCAGCGTTTCGAAGAGTAGGTCTGCTCGGGCGGGACCGTGGCGAATTCCCAAATCGGTGCAGGTGGACGGTCTTCTTTCTCGCCCATATGGGTCCAGAGCACGTCACCAACCTTGATCAGCGGATAGCCCTTTAGCTTGATCTTTGCGCAAAAGCCGGATTCTTCGGGCTCGGAAGGCACCTCGATGCATTGGCCGGTATAGTCGTATTTCCAGCCATGGTACGGGCAGCGCAAACCGTCTTCTTCGTTGCGGCCGAACCAAAGAGATACGCCGCGGTGGGCGCAGAATTCGTCCATCAAGCCATATCGGCCCTTACTGTCACGAAACGCGATTAGCCGTTCGCCCAGGAGTTTTACGCGGGTCGGGGGGCAGTCATCTTCCGGCAGTTCTGAGGCCAGAAGTGCGGGGATCCAATACTGCCGGAACATATCGCCCATAGGCTTTCCGGCATCGGTTTCGGTCAGAAGCTCGTTGATTTCCTTGCGAAGCATTTGCGTTCCTTTTCCTCAAGCTGCGGCCCAACTGCGGGACTGCTCCAGGCGGTGCCGCACAGAATTTGTGATCTCAAGGCCTAGGTAGGCGCTTTCATCAAAGCGCCTTGCCCGGCTTTGGCGGCAACTCCGCCTTTTCCGCCTCGTAGGCGGGGTCCATATTAGATTCGAGCCCGTTCTGGGCAAGCGCGTCACGAAACATCGTACGGACTTCGCCGCTTTCATCGGCGTAGTCGATCTGATCGCCTCCGATCCTTTGGCTGATCCACGCCTTTGGCACGCCCTGTTCGTTGCGGATGGCCACACCCTCGTATTTGAACGCAAGATAGCGAGCGGGCGTTGTGCCGGTATTGAAGTGTTGGTGATACCACATGTTCGGCGGCACGATCATTGATCCGGGCTTCCAATCATAACGTTTGGGTTCGGCCCCTTCGGGCCACATCAGCGAATATCCGGTGCCCGACAACAAAATAACATGCGCGCCCGGGCCATGTCGGTGGCACTTTTTGTAGGTGCCTACAGGGAACTGACTGATGTGGCTGTTCATCGAACACTTCGCCAGTTGAAAGCGGATGTGCCCGCCGCCAGCGCCGCGTTCTTTCGCGTGGATCAACGGCAAGTTCACCGCATCAGCGACATAGTTCGTCTCTAGCAGCAGCCCCTGCATTTCTTTGCTTTCAGAGAAATATTCAGGCTCGCCTGAGAAACGACCTTTGAAATCATGCGCCGTGCCGAAGATGAAATCGGGTTCTTCGAAGACATTCATTAGGGGCGGCATGTTGGTCACGCCGATATAGCGGGCTGGTTCTGAGCCGGAGCCGTTGAAATGCTGGTGATGAGCGTTCAGGGGGATTCCGAATATCGACCCCGGTCCCCACTCAAAGCTCACTTTCGCGCCGCTGTCATCCCAGACCACGGTCGATCCGCGCCCTGAAAGGATCAGAACGGTTTCTTCAAACAGTTGGCGATGTGGGTTGAGCTTCCCGCCAGTTGGAATCTCCATAACATAGCAATCGTTGGTGGTCCGGCTGGCGTCATGGTTCATGAACACTGCTGAACCACCGCGTCGTGCCCAAGGCTTAAGCTTTACCTCATGCAAGGACGGTACGTAGTTGCCGTTGATCAGGTCCAAACCCTCGTGCGCAATGAAACGCGAGTAGGGAGTTTCTTTTTCCGTCTTGAACTTCTCCGCGAGCTGGTCTGAAACAATAGCCTGACCTTTCATGACGTGAATCCTCTCAGTCACCAGTCATTCGCCGGGACAAATTTCAGTTGTTCTCAGACTATGTCCGGCATACTGTTGCGTCAATGGACCGACGGTCCACATAGAGGAACGTCGCTTTGCCGAAAGAAAAGAAGCCCACCCGTCACACGGTCGATGACCACATGTTCGGCGACTTTTACGCGCATGATCACGACGGTGACGCCGACCACGATCATGACGACATAGATCCCGGTCCTTTAGAAGACAATCCGATCTGGTTGCGCGACAACGTGGCTTTAACCTCAGTCGGGATCGATATTGGATCATCAGGCACACAGGTCATTTTCTCGACCATACATCTGCAACGGAAAGCGGACAGCCATGCCTCGCGCTATGTGATTGTGGATCGGCAGACGGCCTATGCCTCGGAGGTGAAGTTTACGCCTTTCCTAAGCGAAAATGAAATCGACGCTGCAGCGTTAGGTCAAATCATCGACGCCGCCTACGCCGATGCAGCTATCCTGCCGCGCGACATTGATACCGGCGTGGTCATTTTAACCGGAGAGGCGCTGCGCCGTGACAATGCCGAAGCGATTGCCGGAGTTGTGGCCGCTAGGGGTGGCGATTTTTTGACTGCGACTGCCGGCAACCACATGGAGGCGATGCTGGCAGCCTTTGGATCTGGTGCTGCCAAAGAGAGTTTTGACCGGCAGGCGCGTATTCTAAATGTCGATATCGGTGGCGGTACTACGAAGCTTGCACTTGTTGACCGAGGCGCAATCGTTTGGACGGCAGCCCTTCATATTGGTGGCCGCTTGATTGCGTCCGAGGCCAATAGGGTAACCCGAATTGAGGCGACCGGCGCATATTTTTCCCGTGAGGCCGGGGTTTCGCTTAACTTGGGTGATCCGATCAGCGCGGATCAAATGCGTACCGTCGCGACCCACATGGCGGATCTTTTGACAAAGGCAATCACCAGTCGTGACCTTCCCAAAGACGTGAGCGCCTTATTCTTAACAGAAATCCCGACGGACTTTGCTGATCTGACGGGTGTCGTCTTTTCGGGCGGTGTTGGGGCCTATGTGTCTGGTCAAGAAGACCGGGATTTTGGCGATCTTGGGTTTCATCTTGGGGCCTTGTTGCGCACACGGGCGTTAGCCGGAGATTTTGGGGCGCCCATGCTCGCATCGGGTTCTGCAATTCGGGCAACAGCACTTGGCGCGTCGGAATACTCTGTTCAACTCTCAGGGCAAACCAGCACTATCACAGCGCCGGGACGATGCTTGCCGCGCCGCAGCTTGCAAGTCCTAAAGCCGGCGATTGATCTGGCTGATAGCCCGGAAAGCACAGAGATTGCAGATGCGATCCAAGCGCATTTTGAAGCTTTTGACCTGGACCCAGTTCAACACGAAGTCGTTCTGGCGTTCGAATTCCAGACGGTGCCGGAATACGCCCGCATTCGCGCATTGGCCGATGGTATCCAAGCTGCTCTGTCCGGCCGTATTGCCGCCGGGCAGGGGCTTTATGTGATGATCGACGGGGACATAGCGCAAACGCTCGGGGGTATCCTGCGAGAGGATCTTGGTGTTGAGAACGATCTGCTGATATTGGACGGCATAAGCTTACGTGATTTCGATTATATTGATCTGGGCAAAATACGCCTGCCGTCCTTCACGGTGCCTGTCACCGTCAAATCCCTGCTGTTTTCCGACGATCCGCGTGGCGCGCGCCGGCAGGATCGGATACAGTTTTCCCCACCCACTGGCTCAGATCACCATCATCATAGCCTCCCGAAAAGCGATTATAATGACATCTGAGCAACCAGTTGACAGTTGGTCGTCCGACCGCAAGAGTGGAACGCAGTTCTTCCTTATGGAACAGGGCGCTTTGCAATGACTGATGACGTACCGCGGCCATTACGGAAAGAAATCAACCGCAATCCACGACGTAATGCATCGCGGCTGTCTTCTGTAACAACGGCGATTCATCTTTTGAAGACATTCACTGAAGAAGATGAAACACTTGGCATCAGCGAGCTTGCAAAGCGGTTGAACGTTGCAAAAAGTACTGTTCACCGCCTTGCCGGCGCGCTGTTGGATGAAGGTCTTTTGCAGCAAGACCCAGAGAGTGGTCGCTACGGCCTTGGTGTGGGGCTTTTCTCGCTTGGGGCTTTAGTGCGCTCGCGGTTGGATGTTACAAATGAGTCGAAGACTATCCTGAATGTCTTGCGCGAAAAAACGCAGGAAAATGTGCGTCTTGCAGTTTTGGACCGTCAAAGCGTTGTGTTCTTACATGATTTAGAAAGCCCGCAGGCGTTGCGCATTCGATCCGCCACTGGGCAGTTGAAACCTGCTTTTTGCACCGCAGAGGGGCTTTGCCTGCTTGCCGGATTGCGCGCGCCGGATCTGGAGACATTCCTGCAGTATCCAAGGGACGTGCGTGCGCCCAATACCATCACCGACAAAGACGAATTTCTGCAATCGCTGCGCCAAGTGAAGCGGCGCGGATATGCCTTTGAAGACGAATACTGCGATGAGGGTACGCGCTGTGTCGCGGCCCCGATCTACAATGCAGAAGGGCGACTTGTTGCAGCTGTCGGTGTTGCGGGCCCGCGTATTCGGATCAAAAAAGCTCAGGTGCCCAAGCTTGCCCCGGTGGTGACTGGAGCCGCGAACGAAATTTCGCAGCGCATGGGCTATGTCTTGCGCCAGCCCATCTACGTTTGATCGGAAACCACATATGCCCACAATCACTCAAACCCCTGATGGGCATGTATTCGACTGCGAAGACGGCGATACAATCCTGCGCGCAGCTTTGCGTGCAGGGATTGGCATGCCGTATTCCTGCAATACCGGGTCATGCGGCAATTGCCGGTTCCAACTGTTGGACGGTGAGGTCACGCACTTGCGTGACGATGCGCCGGCATGGTCAGAACGCGAGCTAAAGCGTGGTCGTTGGTTGGGGTGTCAGGCCGTTCCGAACGGGGACTGCAGTGTTAAGTTCCGCGCCATGGATCAATATGTGCCTTACAATCGGCCTGAATCCTTTGAAGCAGAGCTGACTGGGATCGAAAAGATCACTCACGATATTTCTCAATTCATGTTCCAAGCCGATGCTGTGCCGTTCTTTCGCCCGGGACAATACGCTTTGCTTCATGTTCCGGGCGTTACTGGCGCGCGGGCTTATTCGATGTCCAACCTTGGTGCAGGCGGCACGTGGCAGTTCATGATCAAACAGATGCCAAGCGGTGCGGCGACGGGGCAGCTGTTTGAGTCAGAACTGGGTGCGAAGATCACCATTGATGGACCTTACGGGACTGCATTTCTGCGCGAAGATAGCCCGCGTGATATTGTGCTGTTGGCTGGCGGCTCGGGTCTCTCGCCAATTGTATCAATCGCAAAAGGCGTAGCCAAGGCAGGGATGCTGGGCACGCGCAAATTGCATGTGTTCTATGGTGGTCGGGACGTGAGTGATCTTTGCGACGCGACAGTCCTTGGCGCAGAGGCGGCGGGGGCGGCGCGGTTCGTGGCCGCGCTATCCGAACCAGATGCCACTTGGACCGGCCCGAAGGGCTATCTGCATGACGTGGTTTTTGAGGATATGGGGGCTGCATTGAAAGACTGCGAAATCTATTTCGCAGGGCCAGCTATCATGTCCGCAGCCGTCCAAAAGATGACCCATGAAGCTGGCGTCCCGCAGGACCAGCTTCACTTTGACGAATTTTACTAAGCCCAGGGGCGAACTATGACTAGATTATCAATGACTCTTGGCTGTTGGGACTATGACCGTGTCCAACCGTTGATGGATGGCCGGGTGCGGCCTGACGGCATTGATTTGCGCTTCCTCAATATGATCGTCGAAGAGACGTTCTTTCGGATGGCGAAATTCCGGGAATTTGACGTCTCGGAAATGTCGATGTCGTCCTTTGTGGTTTCGCACTTCAAGCAAGACCGGCCGTTTGTGGCGATCCCGGTGTTCCCGTCGCGATTCTTTCGGCATTCCTGCATCTATGTGAATGCGGATGCAGGGGTCAACGAGCCCAAGGATCTGATCGGTAAACGGTTCGGTTGTCCTGAATACCAAATGACAGCGCCAGTGTGGATCAGAGGCATTCTGTCCGAGCATTACGGTGTTCCAGTAGACGGGCCAACCTATGTGACGGGGGGCGAAGAAACGCCAAACCGTGAGGAAAAAATCAGCATTGAGTTGCCCGATAACTTCCGGTTAGAGCGGATCGGGCCGGAAGATACCTTGGCGCAGATGCTTGCAGACGGCCGGATCGACGCTTTCCATACGGCGCGCAAGCCATCTACCTATGACGGGGTGCGCGTGAAGCGCTTGTTCCCGAATTATGTCGAGGTCGAAAAGGCCTATTGGCGTGACACGGGTATCTTTCCAATCATGCATGTGATCGCGATCCGCCGCGAAGTTTATGAGCAGAATCGCTGGGTTGCGATGAACCTGTTCAAGGCGTTTCGTGAAGCACAGAACCTTTGCTACGCCGGGCTTAAGGAAACGGCGGCGCTTAAGGGAATGTTGCCGTGGTTCAACGCCCATGTGGAAGAGGCGTTCGATCTGATGGGCGAAGATTTTTGGCCTTACGGCGTGGAAAAAAACCGCGCCACGTTGGATGTTTTCCTGCGGTATCACCATGAACAGGGCCTCTCACCGCGCAAGTTGGAAGTTGATGAGATGTTTGCTCCCGAAACTTATGAGGAATTCGTCATATGACGAAAGTCACAATCCCCGATCTTCATCGGAAGAAACAAAAGGGTGAGAAGATTTTTGGCGTTGTCGCCTGGGACACCCATATGGCGGCGATTGCGGACCGTGTTGGCGCTGATATCGTGTCGGTCGGCGATACCGTGGGCAAAAACCTATGGGGCCACGACACGATGTTTGAGATCACCATGGACGAAATGATAATAGTGACCAAAGCGGTGCGGCGCGGTGTTAAACGCGCGCTGGTGTCGGCGGATTTCCCATACGGGCCCTTGCAAGAAGGTGTGGATAGCGCCCTTCGGGCGGCAATCCGTCTGGTCAAGGAGGCGGGGATTGACCTGCTGAAGCTTGATGGCGCGGCCGACTACCCGGAGGCAGTTGAGGCGCTGACCCGTGCGGGTATTCCGGTCTGGGCGCAGTTTGGCTTGACGCCGCAAACCGCCCTTGCGACAGGGATTCCATATGAAAATCAAGCGGATGCTACAGAGGCTGCGCCCGGCATGGAGGCGCGTTTGATTGCTGAGGCCAAGGCGATGGAGGCTGCAGGCGCGGTTCTTTTGGATTTCACCAACTCCGGCCCAGTGATCGGCCCAAAGGTGGTCGAGGCCGTTTCAATCCCGGTGATCGGCGGCTTCGGTGGTGGTCCCTGGTTGGATGGCCGTGTCCGGCTGGCGCAGGCGGCGGTTGGCTATAACGTGGCCGCGCTTGATAAAGAACCGTCGGGCTATGCCAATATTGCGCGCACTATTCACGACGCATTGTCTGAATGTGCTGAGGATGTCCGGTCTGGGCGTCAGATCAAAGGACAGCCGGGGAGGTAGTGCCATGCCAACCGCTCACATCGACGGAATTGATACGCATTATGAGGTGCTCGGGAAGGGCCCGCCGCTGTTGATGTATGCGCCCGGCGGCTTTGATGCGCAGATTAGTAAGTGGTCTGACCTTGGGGTCTATAAGCGCATTCGCCTGCTCAACCATTTACCGCTGAAGTTTACTTGCATCCTGTTTGACCGCCGTGAGAATGGTCTGTCTGGCGGCCGTGTCGAGCGGATTACTTGGGATCATTATGTGCGGCAGGGTGCGGGGCTCTTGGATCATCTGGGCTTTGAAAAAGCGCATCTGATGGGCGGCTGCATGGGGTGCGCGCCGGTCGCGGCCTTTGCCGCGGCGCAACCAAACCGCGTCTTGTCGATGGTGCAGTATTGGCCTGTCGGTGGTGCGAGTTACCGGATCGGGTCGCATCAACGGTTTGCCCGGCACTTGGCATTCGCGGAGGAAAACGGTTTGCAGGCGGTGGTCGATCTAGTGAAGTCACACGACAAGAACTTTAGCGGTGATCCGCGTGGCGGGCCTTGGGGTCAACCGATCCGGAATTCGGATGATTTTGCTATGAGCTATGTTGGGCTGGACCTGCCGCATTATTTGTTGACCGTCCATGGCATGATGAAGGGGCTGTTTGACCGCGACACCGCACCAGGGGCGGAGCCCGAAGACTTGATGCGGTTGGATATCCCGACTTTGATCGTTCCGGGTGCAGACGGATTTCACGCGACCTCTGCGGCTCGGTACTTGCACGAGTGCCTCAAAGGGTCCGACTACTGGGACGTCGCGCCAGAACAGCAAACCGAAGCCACAGCCCCTGCGCGCGTGCTGGAATTCTTAAGCAGCGTGACCTAACCCACAAGCTCGTGCGACCCAGGCGCAAATAGATCTTCAAGCGGGATGACCGCATCGATGATGCCTTGCGCCACGACATGGTCCACAAGTTTGTTCAGCGTGTCGGCATTTGGTGCGAGGCCGTATGGCAGCGGATCGTCCATGACCTCTAACGCGGCAAGATAGGTATTGTCGGCTGCGGTAGGTGCAGTGATGCGTCCGGCTTTTAAGTCTGTCAGGTAGGCACGCTTCGAGGCACTAAAAGCCTCGAACACTTGCACGGCAATATCGGGGACCTCTTTCAAGAGGTCATCGCGCACCACAACCAGATGGTTGATCGGGTAGAACGCGCGCGATTTGAGGGCGGCTAGCCCTGCCGCAAACGGGTCCGTGATAAGTGAGCGCGTCGCGTTACTTTCAACCAAGCCGACCGCTGCGTCGATGTCAGCGCGTGCAAGCTGGTCGTCCAAGCTGCCTTCGCCGCCCAGATCCTCAACATGGGCAGGTATGCGCCAGTTCAAAACGTGTTCGTCGTCGGAACGCGCCCAAGTGATTTGGGATAGATCGACGCCGTATTCCTCCGCTAGAATGGCCCGCGCCCAGACACCAGTTGTGACCGTATAGCCGCGGCTCACACCGACGCGGCGGCCTTCGAGATCCTTAGGCTGTGTTATGGTCGCTTTGAGGGACTTGACGATCGACTTATGGTGAAAGTCACGCACCAAGAACACCGGGATCGCCGTGATTGGGACACCGTAGGCGCGCGCAGTGATATAGGTGGTCAGAGCCATTTCGCTAACGTCATAGGCCTGCTCGCGGACCATGTTGCGGAAGGCGCGGGGCAGGGGATTGACCTCTTCGAAGTCCAGAGCGAAGTCTGGCAATGTGATCTCTCCGGCCTTGAGGGCGCGGTTGTTGCCCTGGGCGCGGGTGACCGTTCTCAATGTTCGTTTGCTCATAATTTTCCTAACAGCACTCCGCCAATACATCGTCCAGGAGTGCGCTGCGCAGCCATGTAGGGGGCAAGTCCTTGGAATGGACATCGGCGGCCGGTTTGAAAACGCGCACTTTATTGCGCGTCTCTGCGTCGATCCAAAACAGGATCGTAGTCATTTTCTCCGGACCGCCCAGTATCCGCGTTTGTTCCTGGGTAACCAGGACGATCTGGTCGTCCGGCACGTTGTAGCGTGACCTGACGGTTGCCTCTATCCGTTCAAGGTCGACAATTGTCGCGGATGAGATGTTTCGATGTCCGAACATTGCCTTGCCTGGTCAATTCAGTAGCGTTCCTTCATGTGGAACTACGTTCTTGTAAGCAGTTTGGCGGTTTGTTAGCCAAGGGTCAACGTCAAAAAAACCGGAGGGTCTCAGGGTGCCTGAAAAAGTTCTCGCCGCTGTGCGGACTGGTCCAGAGCGGACTGAATTTCGCGAATTTGACATGCCCAATATCCCCGATGATGCGGCACTACTGAAGGTCGAGGTTGCAGGTATTTGCGGCACCGACGTGAAGTTCTATTCCAAGCCGCCGATTTCTGAGCCTGTAATCATGGGGCATGAAAATATCGGAATCATTGCCAAGGCGGGCAAGACATTCACTAAGCGGCGGGGTCTCAAAGAAGGCGACCGTGTTTTTGCCGAACACTATGTCGGCTGTATGACCTGCGAGCATTGCCATAGGGGCGATTATCGGCTGTGCATGGCCACCGACTGGCGAAAAAATCCAGAAGGTATCCGGTTCGGATATACGCCGATGACCCGCGCGCCGCATCTTTGGGGTGGCTTCGCGCAATACATGTATCTGCCGTGGAACTCCGTTCTGCACAAGGTGCCTGATGGGCTCTCACCAGAATTGGCGGGACTTGTCACGCCAATGGCGAACGGCATTCAGTGGGCCTTATTCGACTGCAAGGTTGGCTATCAGACCAAACTGCTGGTGCAGGGACCAGGGCAGCAAGGCTTAAGCCAAGTCGTGACAGGCAAGCAGGCTGGCGCTGAGCTGATTATTGTCACAGGCACAAACAAAGATGCCAAACGTCTTGATGTCGCCAAGAAATTGGGCGCGGATTATACGATCAACGTGGAACAAGAAGACCCGGTCGAGCGTATTCGCGAAATTACTGGCGGCGAAGGTGTGGACGTTGCCTTAGATTGTACGGCTGGTGCAGGGACGGCGCCACTTTTGCTAGGCCTCGAGGCTTTGAAGCGCAAAGGTGGGACGCTGCTGGTGCAACAGGAAACAGCAGAGTTTCCGAACTTTCCGCTCGCTAAGTTGTGCAATAAATACGTCACCGTCAAATGTGCTCGCGGACACAACTACCAATCGTGCGAACAGGCGCTTCAGCAGCTAAACTCGGATCGGTTTTCACTGGAGCTGATGACAACGCACCGCTTTGGGCTTGAGCAGACCCATGACGCGATCAAAGCGGTAGGAGCGTCGGGCGAAGCCATCCATGTATCTTTGATGCCATGGATGTAGCTGTCGACAATCGCGTGCCAGTGACGGTTGTCACGGGCTATTTGGGGGCGGGAAAGACCACGCTGTTGAACCATATCCTGAAAGGCGATCATGGGCGCAAGTTTGCGGTTATCGTCAATGAATTTGGCGACATTGGGATTGATGGCGATCTGATCGAGACCGGGGAAGAGGAGTTGATCGAACTCTCTTCTGGCTGTCTGTGCTGTGTCGTTCGGGGTGACCTTATTCGGACGTTGCGCGACTTGCTCAAGCGGGACGTGGCGCTGGATGGGATTTTGATCGAGACAACCGGCGTTGCAAACCCAAGCCCGGTGATCCAGACCTTTAGCGCCGATCAGCTTATTGCTGGGCTCTCACGGCTCGATGCGGTTGTAACCGTCGTTGACGCTGCCCATATCACGGCACGTCTTGAGGACAGCGCGGACGCCGCCGATCAGGTCGCTTTGGCCAGTGTAATAGTGCTCAACAAGGTGTCGGATGCCACAGAACCAGACGCGATTGAAGCAGTGCTGCGTGGTCTGAACCCACATGCAGATATTCATCGTATTGATCGCGGCCAGATCGATCCCGCCTATATCTTGGGAACACAGAGCTTTTCTTTAGACCGGATCGCACAGGACTTGGGCGATACCGGAGGGCATCATGATCATGTCGCGGCCAATGGGATTGAATGCATCACACTCGAAACGCAAGATCCGTTTGATGATGACGCGCTTGAAGCCTGGCTCGAACGCTTGTTGATGCTGCGTGGTGAAGATATCTTGCGCCTCAAAGGTGTTCTGGATGTCAAAGGTCAAGACCGTCGCGTCATCGTCCAATCTGTCCATATGATGTACGAGGGTGATCTTGGCGCTGCGTGGTTGAAGGACGCCCGATCCTCGCGCTTGGTTGTGATTGGGCGCAACCTTGACCGCAAAGAATTGAATGACGGGTTTGCGCGCTGCAGCACCCGTGAAAATGCTTGAAAATGGAGCCGCCATGCCAGTCGTCGTAACTGATATCAAACGTGCTGACCCGCAAGCCGCGAAGGCTTTAGCGCAATATGGCGTAGCCACTGTGCACGAGGCGCAGGGGCGGACGGGACTGATGCATCATAGATTACGCCCGATCTATAAGGGGGCTGCGATCAGCGGAACGGCGGTGACGTGCACTCTTGCCCCTGGCGATAACTGGATGATCCACGTAGCGGTGGAGCAATGCCAACCGGGCGATGTTCTTGTTGCAGCGACGATTTCAGAGTCGCATTCTGGATACTTCGGGGATCTTTTGGGTACCTGCCTGAAAGCGCGCGGCGTCACCGGCCTGATCTTGGATGCAGGGTGTCGGGATATCCGCGATCTTGAGGCTTTGGGCTTTCCGGTCTGGTCACGCTCAATCTCGGCCCACGGCACAGTAAAAGAAGTGCTGGGTGATGTGAATGTTCCCGTGTCCTGCGGTGATGAAATTGTCCGGCCTGGAGACGTGATCGTGGCGGACGACGACGGAGTTGTAGTTGTGCCGCGTCTGCAGGCAGGCGCGGTTGTTGCAGCATCGCAAGCACGGGTCGAAAAAGAGGAATTGGCGCGCGCAAAATATCAAGCCGGAGAGCTGGGGCTGGACCTAAACAACATGCGTGGACGCCTTAAGGATAAGGGGCTGACTTACCTAAGCCAAGCGGAATGGGAGACCGGCCAATGATCATTGATTGCCACGGGCACTACACAACTGAGCCAAAGCCGTTCATGGACTTCCGCAAGGCACAAGTTGCCGCCTTCGATGCCAGCGCCCAGATGCCAGCCTTCCCTGACATCTCTGATGATGACATCCGAGAAAGCGTTGAGGCCAACCAGCTTCAAGCACTGAAAGATCGCGGGGCGGATATGACGATCTTTAGTCCTCGTGCCTCTGGCATGGGGCACCATATCGGCGATGAGGCTGTCTCGAAAATCTGGACGCGGCACAGCAACGATTTGATCCATCGGGTGACGCAGCTATTCCCGGACAACTTCATTGGCGTCTGTCAGTTGCCTCAGAATCCCGTCGTGCCTATCGCCAATGCCATTGAGGAATTGGATCGCTGTGTCACGGAATTAGGATTTGTGGGCTGTAACCTGAACCCCGATCCAAGTGGTGGAATGTGGACCGGAGTGCCGTTGACCGACCGCGCGTGGTATCCGTTTTTTGAGAAAATGGTCGAACTTGATGTACCTGCGATGATCCACGTTTCTGGGTCGTGCAATCCGAATTTCCACATGACCGGGGCGCATTACATCAACGCGGACACCACTGCGTTTATGCAGTTTCTGCAAGGTGATCTTTTTGCAGATTTCCCTGATCTGCGCCTGATCATTCCTCATGGTGGCGGGGCTGTGCCCTATCACTGGGGGCGGTACCGGGGTTTGGCCGACATGATGGGCAAGCCGCCATTGACAGAGCATGTGATGCGTAATGTCTACTTCGACACCTGCGTCTACCATCAGCCCGGCATCGATTGTCTGTTTAAGGTGATCGACATCGAGAATATCCTGTTTGCATCAGAGATGTTCGGGGCTGTGAAGGGTGTTGATCCCGAAACTGGCCATAACTTCGATGATACCAAACGCTATGTCGATGCCTTAGATTTGTCTGATGCGGATCGTGCGAAAGTGTATGAGGGCAATGCTAGACGGGTTTATCCACGCCTTGATGCAGCCTTGAAGCTGCGCGGAAAGTAGCAATGCGCTTGCAGCATACCCGCTATGATATTGGCTAATTTTAGTTGAAAATAAATGATTTAACCTTATTCTGCATTGCAGCAAAGGAGAAATCTCAATGAATTATATTACAGCTTCACGTAAGAGCTTTGATCTTCCTTCACTGGCTGGTGTGCTCGGCTTGGACCATCTTCGTGCAAGCGTCCGCGGCATGGTGTCGGGATACAAAGCCTATCAGGTTTATACTAGGTTGGATGGTATGTCTGACAACCAGCTAAAGGCCAGCGGTCTGGAGCGCGCTGAGTTGCCCAGCGTTGCGATGAAGACGATCACCGAAGCTGGTAAGGCCTGATCAGGCGTCTGCCAGTTAGAATAGCGGGCGTGCAAGCCAACTCTGGTATTGCTCAAGGCCTAGCCAATTCAGCAAGGTTGGGGTATCGCCAGCAAGCGCTATGGCGCCAACAACGGACAAGAGTATTGAGCCCACGACCCATCGGTCAAAGACTTCATGCTCTCGGTTCAGAATTGCATTGAAAATCAGCCGGAATACGACTGAGAGCCGCTGGATCGGGACCACCACTGTGACAGGGGCCACGGCCAGCGCGATGTAACGAAAGAACTGCGACAGCGCGACAAACAGCGCGGATAGCAGGAACCAACCGCGCGTGCCGCGGTCAAGGTCTGCAATATTGCCAGTCTCGCCAGCGGCGATCACCCATAAAATCACGACAACGGTAGCTGCGACATAAGACACCAGTAGGCCGCCGACGCTGTCGGCTATTCCGCCATCCGCAATTCCGAGGGCTACAAAAAGCGGGCTGGCCCCATAGCCAAAGGCACAGACAGCACCCCAAAACAGGCCGGGCCCATAGCGAGGTGTGAACCCCTTAGATACACCGGCCGCCGCCGCTGATTTTTTTCGGCGCGCAACGATCATTGGGCCCACAACAACCAAAGCGATACCGACGAGGTTCATCAGATTGACGGTCTCGCCCAGAAAGACGACGGCGAGTGCAAGAGCCAGTACGATCGAGAGCTGTTGAATAGGCGTCGACAAGGTAGACCCCAAAAGTTGGGTCGCCTTGTAGTTGCCGTATCGGCCCACTACGAAATGCACGAGACCAGCAAGGATCATCCAGAACCATGGCGCGACGCCCCAGTCCGCTATCGCCTCGAATCCACCCATGACAGCGGCAAGGATCACAAACATCGGCACCCCGAAAGGAACCGTGATCGCCATGGCTTGCAGGACAGAACCCTTGATAACCCCACGGCGCAGCGTGGCGTTGTTCAATCCAAAAAACGCAGCAGAGGCGAGAGAGAGGAGGGCGCCGAACATCAGGGAGCCCTCCTAAGGCGGGTCAGGGTTTCCCGCGCAGGAACTCACGGATCAGGTCCGGGGTCAGTGTGACGTCAGGATCATATTCCGGGGCATCTTCGATCTGCTCAAGATCGTTCAAACCGCATTGTTTGAAAATCCGGTTGATGCAGGAAATAAGCCGCAGCGGTTTGTCTAGCTCCGCGTTAAAGTGCTGGTGGATAGTGTTTGGCGGCACATAGATCACGTCGCCCGCCTCATAATCCCAGCGTGAAACCTTATCCTGTGGTTTCCAGAAATAGGTGTCGGTGATCTCGACATCGCAATCTTGATGCAGGTCGTAGCCCTTGCCTTCAACAACATAGAGGCACTCTTCCGCCAGATGCCGGTGCTTGCCAGATTTCGATCCCGGTGGGACGATCTGCATGTAGGCATCAACCGTTTCCATTCGGGTGTTCATACTCTCATTGATCAGGTGTTTGAGCAGCCCCTGACGCGACATGTCCCACGGCATTTCATGCGGGTGTACGACCTTCTTACGTTCCGCGTCCCGCGCGGGGCGGGCGGCGGCGTCATCGAGAAGATCTTGGTACAAAGGTTGGTTTTCGATTCCATCAAGCCAGCTGGTGGTTTCATCCCATGCCATCAGTAACCCTCCTTAGGATGGTTGTGATCTTCTTCTTCCTCACGCACTTCGAAATTCTCACCGCCAGGGGCGGGGAAGGTGTCGCGCGGCTCGACCGTTTTCTGGAACAACATATTCATAAAGACGAACATCGGCTTAGTCTTTAGTACAAGTGCGCGCGCCGGTTTGGTGTCAGAGGCGTTGAAGTGCTGGTGGACGCAGTTGTTGTGAACGATGGCCACATCTCCTGCCTTCCAGTCATAGCGAATATCGTCGTGGATTTCGTATCCCTCACCATCAAGGATATAGAAGGCGGCCTCATTTACATGCCCGTGCTTTTGGCTTTTGCCACCAGGCCCATATTCTTCCAAGTGCAGGTGGAACAGCTGGCTGATCCCGTCCTTTGGTTCCACATAGTGGCGTGAATAGGCCTGCGGGCCATCCACGAATTTGATGTCTTTGGCTTTACGGACCCGGGGCATGGCCCGCACGCGGTCCAGCTCCCATTGCAGGTTATATTCGCCTTGGATGGCGCGCACAAAAATGCGGTCCTTCTGGCTGTGGTAATATCCTGCCGGGCCAATTTCAGCCTCGGCTTCGGGGGTGTCTTTTTTATCATCCATGCCCCATTATTTCACGCAGACCCGTCCAAAAACAAGTTTTGCAGAACAACATTCTTCTATGCGGGACGCGTTCGGATCGACGGGTTTCCCTTGACTGGTCCTGCGTTAAATTTAGCGGGCTATGCGATGAAGAAAGACAGGGGTGACAATGACCGAAGCGAATAATCAGATCGAAATCTGTGCCAAGGACGATGTGCCCGATGGCGAAGTTATCCGCGTTGACCATGGCGATTTGGAGCTGGCCGTTTACCAGGTCGAAGGCACATTCTACGTGACCGACAACGCCTGTACCCACGGACCGGGTGAATTGTCAGAGGGCTATCTTGAAGGTCACGTAATCGAGTGTGACTTCCACCAAGGAAAATTTGATATCCGCGACGGAGAGGTCGTGGCGCCTCCTTGTCTCGTTGCGATCAAGACATACAAGATTTTGCCTCATGAGACCGCTGTTGTCATCGAGGCCCCTTAAAAGCTATTTTCGTCCAATCAAATCCACAAGGGCAGAGCGGCCGCAATGGCCCTCGCCTTCTGATACATCCGCATCATAGGCTTTGACGCTGAGTTCCGCGAAGCCGGCGAAGGCTTTGCGTAGCAGCTCTTCTGTGTAGAGGTTTTCTAATTTCTTGGGGCCGCCGGTGCCATAGTCTAGCTGCTTTGGTCCGTAGCCTTCGATCAGGACAAGGCCACCCGGTCTAATCGTCCGGCGTATGCCTTCAAAAACACTAGCGCGTTCTGAAGGGGGCAGGAATTGAAAGAAGATACCGACGACTACGTCGTAGCAGTCTTTCTCCCACGTCCGCTCTGTGAGGTCAGACAGTTCAAAAGACAACGCTACGCCACGTTTTTCTGCTAACTTGCGTGCTTTATCTTGTGCGATGGGCGAGAAATCTTGCGCGGTAACCTGCAAGCCACATTCTGCCAACCAGACCCCGTTGCGGCCTTCGCCATCCGCGATCGAGAGCGCTTTGGCGCCTGCCGGAAATTGCCCGGCCTGTTGTTGAAGAAAGGTATTGGGCGTAGTGCCAAACACATAGTCTTCGGTCGCAAAGCGACCTTCCCAGCGCTCAAATTCGTTCACGATGCGCTCCCGGTCAGACGGCGCCATGGTATTTTGCGCATGGCGGGTAAGAAGAACGTTACAATAGTCGCAACAATCAAAATGACAGAAATCGGACGGCCGAGCATATACTCCAGAACGTTACCGTCGGAAATGAGGCGTACCTGATGATAGGACCGCTCTGCGATTTCGCCCAGAACGAAGGCGATGACCAACGTCAGTCGAGGATAGTCAAAGCGGATCATCAGATAGCCGAATATCCCGATAATCGTTGCGACGGCGACGTCGGCCATACGTCCTTCGAGGACATAAACGCCTGTCAGTGACAGCGTCACCACCACCGGCACAACGATGTTCACATCAATCCGAGTAATCAGCACAAGGAAGCGCGCAAAGATGAGGCCGAGTACGGACGCACCAATCGCCGAAACCGTAAGCGCGACGATCAACCCATAAATCTCTCGCTCGTTTTGCAGCAGGATTTGGGGACCTGGTTCGATCCCGTGCAGCACAAGTATGCCAAGGAACACGGCAGTCTCTGCGCTTCCGGGAATGCCGAAGGCCACCGTCGGAATGAGCGAGCCGCCATCTTTTGCATTGTTGGCCGCTTCTGGTGCGATGACGCCTTTGATGTTGCCTTTGCCAAAGGTGTCGCGGTCTTTGGCAGTTTGTGCTGTTGATGAATAGCTCAGAAACGAAGCCACTGTACCGCCTAGCCCGGGGATGGCGCCAATGACCGTACCGATTAGGGACCCGCGCAATAGGACTGGCCAGTGTTTGAAAACCGCGAGTATACCTTCGCCGACGCCTGTGATCTTCATATTCTCGGCCGCGGAGCGGGTTTCTTCATCCGCCACCGATCCACCCTTGAGCGCAAGCTCGATCATTTGACTTATGGCGAATAACCCGGTCAGGGCAGGGACCAAAGGAATACCGTCCCATAGATAATTCATTCCGCCAGTAAAGCGGGTTTCGCCGGTGAACTGGTTCGCTCCAGTGAACGCGAGCAACAAACCGATACAGGCCGCAATCAACCCGCGCAAAAGCTTACCTTTGACCGAAACAGCAATAGCTGCGAGGCCAAGGATGGTCAGCAGGAAAAACTCAGACGAGCCGAAGCTCAGAACAACTTCACGTGCCACAGGAATGAATAGAAGTAGGGTAAAAAGACCGATCAACCCTCCTAGGGCGGAGGCAGTCGCAGACGCACCAATGGCGAGCCCGGCTTTGCCCTGTCGGGCAAGTGGATAGCCATCGAATGTCGTTGCCGCATTAGGTGCCGTGCCGGGCGTGTTTAAAAGGATCGCGGATATAGATCCGCCAAAGGACGTGGCCCCCATAACGCCGCCCGCCAGATACATCGCATCAAGCGGCTCCAACGTATAGGTCACCGGTATTAGAAGGGCGAGTGCGGTTGTGCCACCCAGCCCCGGGATCACACCAAAAGTGAGGCCAAGCAAAACACCAGCCATCAAAAAAAGCAGGCTCCCCCCGTTCAGGACGGCAAGGAAGGCTTCAAAAAGCGCGTCTAAACCCATGACAAAATCCAGTTGGGGTACGCGCCGCCGGAAATGGCGGCGCGCAACATCTATTATTCAGCCGTTGCTGCGAGGTCTTTGTACTGCTCGTAGAATGAACTGAGATCATCCATCATAGAGGCAGTTGCGGCGGCGCCCATGAAGGCCAAACTAATGCCAGCGCCATCAGCCCAAGAGGTAACAGATGGGTCTTCTGACGCTGCGCGCAAACCTTCTTCAATAGCGGCGACGACCTCAGTTGGCATGCCAGGAGGGCCACCGATGACACGGTTCAGCGTGAACTTGGCTAATTCTGGATGTCCAATATCTGTAGCCGAGGGGACGCCGGTTACAGCCTCATCTTCGGTTAGGGTTAGGATCAACTTCAGATCGCCGGTTCCGCTGCCATCAAGGTATTTTGCAAGCGAGCTGATTGGCTTGATGGTCGCATTCACTTCACCGCTGATTACAGCGATCATTGCGTCGTTGGAACCCGCATAGCCGGTAACATCAACAATATCACACTCAAGGATACCGAAGGTGATCCGTGTCGTGACAGATGCCGTTGATGTAGCACCTGTGTCCGAAAGCTTTGTGGGTTGCCCCATCGCACAAAGATCTTCGACTGAATTGATGCCGCTGTCGACTGCCACTGCAAGCCCATAAGTTGCGACAGCAAGGTTTGCGATCCATGTGACTTCATCAAGTTTGAAGCCTTGATCGCGCCCCGTGACTTCGTTCACAGTCAGGCCGGGGATGTTGTAGATACCGATTGTATAGCCATCAGGATCGGACCGGTGAACGGCCTGTCCGCCACGCGCGCCGCCAGCGCCTGAGATATTCTCTGGTACAACGGTTGTTCCCATCGCGGTTTCCAATGCTGGCGCGAATTGACGCACAATAGTGTCAAAACCCCCGCCTGGGCTGTAGGGGATTACGAATGTGATGTTGTCGTCCGTTGGGAATTCCGCCTGTGCGGCCCCACCAACCGTGAGCGCAATAGCAGTCGCCCCTGTTACTAGTATCTTCTTCATTTTTTACTTCCTCCCTATGTTTTTTGGCGTCGTCACCAAGCGTTAACGCCACCCTTCGTAAAGAATAGGCCTCGGTAGAGTTCGTAATTGAGTGCCCATTCAAACACCGCGAACTGAAAGATCAGCACGCCAATCCCCACACCAGCAGAGACTGCAAGCGTAAGTTTACCCCGTAAACGCGCGTACGCTGCACAAAAGATCGGAGAGGCAGCAAGAATGCCAACTGTCGCCATCATTGCGAATGCACCAGCAATCCAACCCAAACATTCGGCCTGATTGGCAAAGGTTGGGTTATGCATCATTTCGCGTTGGCGAAAGCCGGTCCCGCCGAAGGTTTCGACAACCTGAGCGCCAGGAATCTTTGAGCGGCTCCAGACATCGAACACCGCTAAAACGATCATCGCGCCCGCGACCATTGCCGGAAACCGCGCAGATGTCGCTGAATATCCGCGCGCGATCAAGAACATCGCTACTGCGAAAGCCAACAGCAGCACGGCGGGCCAGATCGATGTGACCATGCGTGGGGCTTGGGGTGTCTCTTTCATTAGTGCTCCGTCGGGAACAAAAGCGATTTAACAACGACTGGTGTGGCACCGGTGGAGCGCAACACCTCGCCAATATCGATGAAATCGAATTCTGATAGTGCTATTCCGTCAATGGAAACGATAGCGCCGGGGCAATTCTCTTCGCTTCGGCACTGCATGCCGATCAGACCACCGATGTCACCTTCACTGACAATCACCAGCGGATGCCCTTTCTCAAGAATGGTGGTGAGGCCGGTGACAAGGCCATTGCCCAAAGCGCGAAGGCGGGCGTAACTCGCTGAACCGGTCCATGGCACGGCGACCGCAACCGGCGTTTCGCCGTCCTGCAAATCAAGGCGGGCGAGGGCGTCCTTGATTGCTGCCGCGACCTCCTGTGCGTCGATCTCATCGCCCAGCACGACCGTCGGTGCGATGACCGCGAGGTTGCGGAGGGGCAATGTGTCATCTGGATCAAGGTAGATTGTCGAACCAGAGACTTGCACAGTATATTGCGACGCGCCCACGACTGTCGCACGGATGCCTTGACGCGCAGGCGAGACCTGAAATGCATGCTCTTTGACTAAAGAAGCCAGGGCAAGCGCTAGTTCTGGTCCAAGATCGTCTGTATTTCCGCCGCTCCCGTCCAAGAATTCTGACACGCCGCCGGAAAAAACGATCTGTCCGGAAGTGGGAGCCTCGGCCAGCGGCGCAAGGCGCATAAAGTCAGAAACTTCTTCGCCACGGGCGGCAGAAATGATCGCGGCGGCCATCTGCTTGGCTATTTTGTTGCGGATGTCGGCGGGTAGCACGTCACCCAACCCGATTTCTGCGTCAACGTCGGAGAGATACCGCGCGCCGAAAGGTTCCAACCGTGTAATCCGACCGTCGGCATCGGTCACAATTAGACGCGCACCGGCATCAAGCGCCGTGCGTGAGATGATGTCTCCATCACGGCACAATGCAATCTTGGTTGTGCCTCCGCCAACGTCGATGTTGAGAACTGTTCCCAACCGCTCTGACAGTGCCACAGCACCAGAGCCATGGGCCGCCATAAGTGTTTCTAGCGCGTCGCCCGCACTTACAGCTACGAATTTGCCGGCTTGGGCTGCGAATATCTCGCCGATGGCGCGCGCGTTCGTACGTCGCGCGGCTACGCCAGTTAAGATCAGCGCACCGGTGTCGATATCCTCGGATGAAAGCCCTGCAGCGGCGTATTGCGCTTCGATAAAGGCTGCCAACGCCTCGGCATCAATGGTATTTCCATCGGCATAGGGCGTTAACAAAATCTCAGATTCAAATTGAACCTCGCGGCCGGTAACGACATATCGGGTGTCCATCCGTTCGAGCATGATGGTCGAGACCAAAAGGTGCGAGGTGGAGGACCCGATATCAACGCCGACGCTTGTCAGTTCTATCTGGTCCTCCTCGATCAGCGAGCGGCCGGCGCTCGAAAAGTGGATGCGCCCACCATCATCTGTTTCGTCTGGGTGCATCGACTTGTTCACTGGACTTCTGGCTTATCGTAAAGGCTCGGATCCATGCGGCTATTGCCGCCGTTGGCCCCGATCAGCTTTTCAAACTCACTGCGCAGCCTTTTATCTTCCATCCAGTATGGAATCGAAGTGCCACCCTCGGTCACATCCATCGCGGTATAGTCGATCTGCTTGGCGCCCGGCGGAAGGCCCGTGACAATGGTAGGGTGGTTCGGTCCGAACCAAGCGGTTAGACGGAAGGGTTCTTGCGAAGAGTTGAAATGCTGGTGATACCAACGCTCGCCTCCCGGTGCCGCCGTGACCATGCCAAATTGCTCATAGTCAACGCGCTGGACCAGATCGCCTTTGCCATCTTCCCACGGCGTCTCGCCTGCACGTTCGGGCCAAGTATAGGTGTAGCCTTTACCCTTGATGCAGATCAGCACTGCAGCTGAGGTATGTGCATGGCCCTTGGAGTATTTTCCAGTCTCATGCTGACCAAGCCAGAGATAGAATTTGTTGCCAGTCATGAAGGGTTCTACTCGACGCCAACCCGGTGAGCGGCGGTTGTCGAGTGGCAGATCACAATTGATGACATCGGGCACGAGGTTGGTGCGTCGCATCGCAAGACCTCGGATCGGGTCAGGCTCAAGGTCTTCTTTGTATTTGTAGAAATCATCTGTGCCCGAGAACCGGCTTGTCATTTTATATGGGCAATTGAAGATCAGATCAGTGTCGCCCAGTAAGTTCATTAAGTTAGGCGCTGTCGTCCCGCCAATCAAAAGCGCAGGCTCTCCCGTGGCATTCACAATCCGGTGGTAGGCATTCACTGGAATCGAAAACAGCGACCCCTTTTGCCACTCAAAAACGTGTTTTTCTCCGCCTTCTTCAAGCCAAACCTCTGTTGTGCCGCGGCCAGAGGCGACAAGGAAGATTTCCTCGTAAAGGTGTTTTTCAACATTTAGCGCGCCGGCACCCGGTACTTCGACGACGTACTGTCCCCATTTACCTTCTGTGCCGTAGAGCTGAATGTAGCTCCCGCGCCCGCCCATGCGAGACCAATCCGCCAGCTCTAGGTCAAAGACTGACTTGATGCCGATACCACGAAAGACAGGAATCCCTTCGGATTCCATGAACTTGTCATAGTCAGATTGTGGTTGGTCAAATTTTCCATACCCGGCGCGCTGTCCGCGCGTCGGCTCGTGCCAGTGAACACTTTCGTCCAGATCATGCGGCATCTTGTGCCTCCCTATCCACGCTATAGTTTTGGGTAAGCATGTCGCAGGCAATCGATGCCGTCAATCAATGTGGAATGGAGTTCCATATAAAAGAACATCTATCTTTCGAGGACTTATTTTGAATTTCGGATTTTGACAGAGTCTTAAACTGGTGCGTACCGTCAGAGGAGTGCTGCTTGTGTCAGGGAGGTCAGACATGGCGAATGGAGGCGGTCTTGGGCCGACAACTAAGTCAGAGCCAGTCGAAGGAAAATTGGACGAAACCGTTGGTTGGGGGTCGGACGTCGCGGCGCAAATGTTGCGACGGCTCGAGATCCCATGGATCGCACTGACCCCCGGCGCCAGCTATCGCGGCTTTCACGACAGTCTCGTCAACCACCTTGGCAATGAACAGCCCGAGATGCTGCTGTGCCTACACGAAGAGCATGCGGTCGCAATCGCGCATGGCTATGCCAAAGTCACGGGGAAGGCGATGGCGGTTGCGCTACATTCGAATGTTGGGTTGATGCATGGCTCTATGGCAATCTTCAACGCGTGGGCCGACCGCGCCCCGATGATGATCCTTGGGGCAACTGGGCCGGTGGATGCATCACAGCGCAGGCCTTGGATCGACTGGTTGCATAGCACGCAGGATCAAGGTGCTTTAATTCGATCCTTTACCAAATGGGACGACCAACCCGGCTCTGCCGTAGCCTTGCCCGAAGCGATGGCGCGTGGTTGGAAAATCACCAACACAAGCCCGATGGCCCCAGTCTATATCAATCTGGACGCCGGATGGCAGGAAGCTCCTGTCGAGCAAACGGTAAATTGGCCGGACCTCGCGAGGCATGCGCCCCTATCAGCGCCGCGACCAGACGCAGGCTTGGTGGCGCAGGCTGCAGAGGTCCTGCAGGGCGCCAAAAGCCCTGTGATCTTGATGGGGCGCGGCAAGCGGACCAACGCGGCGATGCAAGTGCGGGTTGCTTTGGCAGAACGTACTGGCGCTCTGATGGTGTCTGATCTGAAGGTTGGTACGATGGTGCCAACGGATCATCCAAACCATGTGGGTGCTCCGATCAATAAATTATCCTCTGCAGTGGGCGAAGCCTTGCGGCAAGCAGATGCGATTCTCAGCTTAGGCTGGGTCGATCTTGGGGGTATTTTGTTGCAGGCCTTTGGGCAGTCGGGCACGACAGCCACCGTTATACATGCCGGCGATGAGATGCAGTTGCACCGCGGGTTTGGTCAAGAACACTTTGGATTGCCAGCCGTTGATATCGAATTCAATTGCCCCGGTGATCCTTTGGCCGAAGACTTGCTGGATGCCCTCGGGGCCGTCAAGAAGGCAGCGCCTCAAGCGCCGAAACCATCGGCGCCAACGGCCGCAGAGAGCGACAGCCTGACATTTCGCGATATCGCGACAGCCTTGAAGCATGAAACTGGGGAAACGCCCGTGACCTTCCCGGCGCTGGCGCGCAGTTGGCCACATGACCTGTGGCCGCAACAGAATTCGATGGACTTTCTGGGCAAAGATGGCGGCGGAGGCATTGGCAGCGGACCGGGTCTTGCAGTTGGTGCGGCGCTGGCTTTGAAGGATTCGGGCCGTTTGGTGGTTGCAACACTGGGTGACGGTGACACGCTGATGGGAGTGACAGCGCTTTGGACGGCGGCCAAATATAACTTGCCAGTGCTGTTCGTGATCGGAAACAACCGGTCCTATTTCAACGACGAGCTGCACCAAGAAAGTGTCGCCCAACACCGTGGGCGAAACCCGGCCAATGCCTGGGTCGGACAACGTTTGGATGATCCCGCACCTGATATCGCGCAGATGGCGCGCGCGCAGGGCGTCCAAGCTGACGGGCCGGTCAAAACCCATAAAGCCCTAGAGAAAGCCATGGCCACTGGAGTTGCCGCGCTCCGGGAAGGTAGACCTTACCTGATCGATGTTTGGATCGACCCGCGCCAAGGCCGCGAGACTGCTGCAAAACGAGCCACCAAAGGCAGTTAGAAATCACGGTAGCCCTGGAACCAGCGCAACACGAGCCCGCGATAAAGGTCGATGTTAAAGATCAGCTCGAAGACGCCGAAGATGAAAAGCGTCGTACCAGCTGCAACAGTGAGGGTAACTTTCCAGCTCTCGCCGCCTGCAAATTTCATCAGGATTGCGCAAAACAGGAACATGCCTACATAGTGGCCCAACACGTTTATGATCACTAATAGAGCCAGCAACCACCCAGAAAAGCTGACAACCTTGTTCAGGTTCGCATTACCACCGCGAAGCGCGGTCGAAATTCGTGCGACTGGATCAAATTCAGACCGAGCCCCCCAAAGCCGCAATGCCTGCACGGCAATCAAAATCAACAAAGGCACCATGATCACAAATGGCGTGCGTGAAGACACGATTTTGTAGCTGAACGCTTCTAAGAAAGCGATGACAGCAATAATGCCCACAAAGGCAAGAAAACACACCTCCAGCGCAAAGTAATTGCCTTTACGCTCTTTATGCGTCGCGTCATCGTCCCGATCGTTTTGCGATGTGTGCAGGCTCATTTTGAAATCCTCGGCTTGCGGTCGCGTACAATCGTGTAGATGTTCCAGCCAAGAAATAGAACCGTGATCATTGCGAGCATCATTGGGATCGGTTGAAGCACAAAGAGCGGCCCATCCAGCAAAAGCGCAAGATAGAGGTTCTTTTCGACCGCAAAGCCAAGCACAAATCCGATCAGGAGGGCTGAGCGCGAATAGTTCAACACCTTCATCGCATAGCCAAAGATGCCAAAGACAATCGCAATGCTGATGTCAAAGATCGCCCGATCACCTGCAAACGCGCCTGTCGCAATGACCGCCATCAGGACCGGTACCATGACCGAAGCGCGAATAGACGTAGCACGCGACAGCGGGTTCACAAGAAACATTCCAACCAACGTGCCAATAAAATTCCCGATAATGATTGTGAAAATCATGACGAAAACAATATCGACGTTCTGGTTCAGCATTTGCGGGCCTGTATCAAGACCAAGGATGAACAGACCTGACAACAAGATAGCCATCGACGATGATCCGGGAATACCAAAGGCCAATGTCGACGCCAGTGCTCCGCCCTCCACGGCATCATTCGCTGCTTCCGGGCCGATAACGCCTTTGACGTTGCCTTTCCCGAATGTGTCTTTGTCAGGCGATGATTGTTTTGCATGCCCATAGGCCACAAACGATGCCGGCGCAGAGCCAAGGCCGGGAATAAGACCCATACCGGTTCCGATGGCCGAACAGCGCATGACCAGCCACCAGTTTTTGAAAGCAAGCCCAATACCCTGGAAAATCTGCGCCTGTGTTTCGCGCGCTGAAAGGGCTTTGGGCACATCTCTCGCAAGCGTTCCACCGCGTACCCAAAGGTCGATCATTTCAGCGACGGCGAACAGCCCGAGGATAACAGGAACAAGGTTTAAGCCATCGCCCAGAGCATCAATATTCATTGTAAAGCGGAATGTATTGGTCACGTTATCGACGCCGATCATCGCCAAAAGGAGACCTAGAAGGGCGGCAATCAGGCTCCGAGTCATATCCTCTTTGCCGAGCACGGCAACGAAGGTCAGAGCAAGGAATGCCAGGATAAATACCTCAGGCGGACCGAAGAAAAGCACAACCTCACGCAGTACCGGGATCAAAAGCCCCAGAACAAGCGCACCGAACGTGGCACCAAGAAAACACGCTGCCATCGCGGCACCGACCGCTATACCAGCTTCGCCCTTGTCCCGCATAGGTGGCCCGTCCAGTAAGGTCGCTGCGTTCTGTCCAGTGCCAGGCGTCGAGAAAAGAATGGCCGTCAGGCCGCCGCCCTGGGCCACCGTCGCATGGGCTCCCAAGAGGAAGGCAATGCCGGGTGCGGGCTCCATCGTATAGAGAAATGTCACGGCCATCGCCATTGCGAAATGGCCGGACAGTCCAGGGATCACACCAATGATCAGACCGAAAATAGAACCTACAAAAAGATACGGAAAAACTTCGAGGCTGACGGATTGCGAGAAACCGCTCATCATGCCTTCAATGATCGTCATGTTTGGATGCCCCGCCCCAAAAGTTGTTCCCGCCGGTTATCCGGCGGGAAGCGCTTATTTCGATCGGAGTTTTCAGATTTCGCCGCGAATAGCCGCCACGAAAAGAGCCTCAATATCAGCATCAAGCTCCGTTGCAGCCTTGGCGATACGGGCCATGTCTTCGCCCGACGCGTAAGACAAGTCACGATCATTCTCACTCGCCATTGCAACAAACTCAGGATCGTTCATGGCCTTTGCAAAAGCATCGCGCAAAAAGGCCAGACGATCTTCTGGTACGCCCGGAGGGGCTGCAACAGGGCGACCAACGGCCGACAATGCATCCCAGCTCTCCAGAATCTGGACCCGACGGTCGCCGCCTTCCATCTTCATAGCAATATCATAGATTGAAGGTACATCTGCAAGGATACCCGTTGGGTTCTTAACGCCGTGCAGAATCAGTGTGTGGTCGCCGCTTTTGATGCCCTTGATGGCGGAACCAAGCGAGCCCCACATTGCCTGAACATCTCCGCGCAACATCGCCGTGCGGATATCTCCCGAACGGTCAAAGCCATGGACAACCCTTTGGTCAACCTCAAGCACATCGCCTGTTATCACGGCATCCACATAAGTAGACCCGCCAAGGCCCGTCGCGCCGACGATGTCCGTTTTGCCGTTATTCATCAGATCATCAAATGTCTTGATCCCTGACGCTGCGCCAGCAACCATCACACGCCGGTCAGCGACCATGCGACCAAGAAAATTGTAGTCGCCCACTTTGTAGTTGGCGCCTTCGATTTCGGCGAGTTGGTTTGTCACCATTGCCGATCCGTTGATGATCCCGACGGTGCGACCGTCAGAAGGCGAATTGAAAATCTCAACCGCGCCCTTCATGCCGCCTGAGCCGGGCATGTTTACTATATCAACGCGTGCACCGGTATATTTCTCAAAATACGGGATGAGGATACGGCTGTATTCGTCATATCCGCCACCGGGATCATAAGGCACGATCCATTTTATGACGTTGTCTTTGTAAAATTCGCCCGCGTCTTGCGCCGAAGCTGCGGTTCCGAAGCTTAAAGTCGTTATCGCAATCGTAGCCGCCGCGGCGGACTTAAGGAATGTTCGTCTCATGTTTCCTCCCAGAGTCTATTTTCCAACTTACCAGCGCTACAACTCCTCCGAGTTTTTAGCGCTGCTTCTTATTTGGGCTCCTAAATCGCGCATGCATCGCACGCTCCAACCGTTTGAAGCCGAAATTATTCTAAGAATGAACCGCCATTTCTGATCTTCCAAGCCTTTTTATCGCGCCAAAACGCAGACTTGTTCCCGCACGGTCCTATTCTCCCGGTGAAGATGCTAGGCGCGTCCAGATTTTCAGTCAATGGGACGGCGTTCCGCATGCGGGAACACGCCTAGAGTGTGAATTATGCCGACGCAACAAGAGCGACGCCAATGATTGCGAGGGCCGCAGCCACAAGAATTACCGGTCTCGGTCGCTTCTCGATCCGGAAGACGAGCGTGGACAAGAAGATCGAAAAGAAGATTTCGAGTGATGAGATCATCACCACGGTTGAGACTTTCTCATGGGCCAAGGCCGCAAACATCAAGACCTGACCAAGTGAGACCAGGACCGCTGCCGCCATCACATGCCGATCAATATTCTGAAAAAGGTTTCGGAACATTGGCCTATAGTTCTCTGAAAAGGTTGCGAGAACAACAAATCCGAGAAAGCCAGACAGCGCGCTGATGAATGTTCCCAGCGCCGGGGCATCCATGAAATTCAGCCCGGCTTTTCTGCCGATGTAGGATACGGCGTATGCAAGGGCCGCCCCGGTCCCGATCAGATAGGCCATCGGCGCGGCAGTGTCGTTGCCGTCCCGGCTTTTGCGAAAACTGTCTTGGATCAGGAGCGTGAAGGCCAACGCAATCACGATAAGTCCGGCAAGATCAAAGAGCGTCACCGGTTCTGACAGGAAAATCGCTGCAAGCAAGACTGAGAAAAATGGGTTGAGCCGTTTTACTGCGGATGCGCGCGTAGCCCCAAGGCGTCGGATTGAATCAAAAACCAGCGTGCGTCCAAACACCATGGCCGCGATGCCTGCAAATGCGAAGGATCCGATACCCTTAGCGGTGTCTCGCGTGGCCGAGATGTCGATGCGCCCGGCCTCTAGCGCCAAGAATAACGCAAAGGAAAATCCGATAGTGACGATCACTGAAAAAAGCACGCCCTTGTCGCCCCGTGACCCCGCGGTTCCTGCAATCACGATGTTTAGCATCGCAAAGCATAGCGCGGATAATGCGGCAAGCGTTTCACCCAAATACCCTGGCACTATCGAGATTCCATTTGGGTGGTACGGGTCATGTGCCGTCCAACCTCCTGATGCGCGCAAGCTCGGGGAATCTTCTGGCCCAAATTCCGGCCACGGCCAAAGTGCCGATACCCCCGATCAAAACTGCCGTGACCGGCCCCATAACTGCGGCAAAAGACCCAGCTCGGAACGCGCCCACCTCGTTGGATGCGCCAATAAAGACCTGATTGACTGCATTGACCCGCCCTCTCAATTCGTCGGGCGTCCATATCTGGATCAGCGTGCTTCGTACCAAGACGCTGACCATATCCGCGCCACCCAGAACGACCAACGCGGCGATAGACAGCCAAACAGTTTCCGACAGCGCAAAGACGGTTGTGAAAGTGCCAAAGATTGCGACAGCGATAAACATTGCTCGGCCCGCATAGTTACTGATTGGATTGGCCATCAAATAAAGACCGACTGAAATCGCGCCAATCGCGGGGGCTGCACGCAAAAGGCCCAGTCCTGTTGGGCCGATGTCCAAGACGTCTCGCGCGAAAACTGGGAGCAAGGCGGTTGCGCCGCCAAGAATTACCGCAAACAAATCAAGCGAAATAGCCCCCAAGATGACCTTCTGGTCCCAGATATAGCGGAACCCCGCGCTCAAGGTTTCCCAATCATTGACCCGCTTGGACAAATCCTGAGTCAGTCTTGGAAGGCTTAGAATCAAGATAGATGCGATAAGGAACAGCACAACCGTCGTGCCGTAAGCGGCATACGGGTGCAGTCCATAAAGCAATCCGCCCGCGACAGGGCCACAGATTGTTGCGATCTGCGCCCCGCTTGACGTGGTTGCAATTGCGTTGGCGAGGTCCTTTTTGGGCACTAGATTGGGGACAATGGATTGGCGTGCGGGATTGTAGAATGCCCGCGCAGTTCCAAACACCGCCATCAGCATGAATATGTAGCCGACCTGCGGGTCGCCGCTAGCCGTTTGGAACAACAGGCCAGCGGCACCTGCAGCCATTGCCACCAAGCTGATACCAATGATGATGCGGCGCGGAAATCGGTCTGCGACCGTTCCTGTCACAAACACCAACAGCAATGCGGGCGCGAATTGTGACAGGCCAATCAGCCCAAGATCGAACGGATCGCGCGTCAGGTCGTAAACCTGCCAACCGACAGCGACGGTTTGGATTTGAACAGCGAAGCCAATAAAGACGAGCGCGAAAAAATAGTTACGAAAGCCTGCAATCTTGAGAGAAGCAAAACCGGCCCGGGTCCGGGAACCAACGGCCATCGCTGCTAGGGTACAGGTGCGTCGGACCCAAAGCCGGCACGCCGCGCCCAATATTGCCAGGTCCTATCGTAGCCTTCGCCGGGCTTGGCGTCGCCCAAGCGCGATTGGATCAGATCTATTTCGCCTTCGGTAAGATACTTAACCGTTCCAAGCTGCATCGCGGTAGCCTGCAATTGTGCATTTACGTCCAGATAGATCGCCGTATAGACCGCTTCGCGGATCGAACGCCCTACGACCGTTGATCCATGGCCGCGCATCAATGCCGCACGCCCGTCGCCGAGCTTGACGGCGAAGTCGTTACCCATGTCGTTGCTCGAGATTAGCAGATTGGTGTCCCCAAAAACATCACCGGCGTCCCAGATAGGAACTTCATGACCCAAGACGCCACACGAATGCAGCAGCGGACGGATGGGTGTATCCGTAATCCCAAACGGGATCACACCTCGCGAATGGCTGTGAACCACCGATTGAACATCGGGCCGGGCGGCCATCAGGGTACCGTGAATAAAACGTTCAAGAAACGGTTTGCGGTCATCGCAGACGGCCGTCCCGTCGAGGTTGAACTCAACGATATCCTCGATCGTCACCAGCTCCGGTGCGACCGCCCTCGCCAGGAAAAACCGCTCTGGGTTTTCGGGGTGGCGTACGCTGATATGACCGAAGGCATCGCATATACCTTCGTTTGCCAGAATTCGACTTGCGACCACAAGGTCGCTCAAAAGTGCTTTATGCTCAGTCATGCATTTCTCCTCGCTTAGCAAGCTTAGGAGCGGCGTCGGTTTCGTAAAAGCCATTCCAGAACGGTGTTCCACCTAAAGGAACGCGGCGCGAAGTCGTTTTGAACCAAATCTGACACCGTCTATGCTTAAAAATAGTTAGCTAGGAGGAGATTGGTTTGCGCAAAACGCAAGTGCTGATTGTCGGCGCGGGACCCGTTGGGTTGACGCTTGCCATTGATCTTGGCCAGCAGGGCATCCATTGCCTTTTAATCGACAAAAAGCCTGGTCCAGAGTTCCTGCCCAAAATGGAACGGTGCAATGCCCGGACGATGGAAATCTTCAGGCGGATGGGCATTGTCGAGCGTGTGCGCGCTGCGGGTTTGCGTTCTGATGTCTCGATGGATGTCTTCGTTATCCGGTCGATGCGCGAGGCGCCGTGGCTTCGTTTGGAGTATCCTTCGGTCGATGAAGCCCGCGCGGACATCGCGGTGTGCGAGGATACCTCCCAGCCAGCTGAGCCGTATCAGCTGATCTCTCAATACACGCTAGAGCCGCTCTTGTTGGAGATAACCCAAAGCCTTCCGACCGTCGAGATTGCCTACGGTTGTGAATTCGACAGCTTTGCGCAGGATGCAAAAGGTGTGACGGCTAAACTTCGCAGGGCGGGGCAAGTGGAAGACATTCGTGTCGATTACCTCGCGGGATGCGATGGTGGCGCAAGCCCTGTTCGACATGCTCTTGGGATCAAACTTACGGGCGAAGGCAATATCGCACGAATGCGTCAGGCGCTCTTTCGGTGCGATGATTTGTTTGACAGGTTGCCGATAGGTGATGGGCCAGGGCAGGGCCGACATTATCATGTAGCGGACGATGCGAGCTCTTTCCTGATTATGCAGGATTCGACACGACATTGGACCCTTCACGCGGTTGTCGAGAATGATGCTGCAATGGCCGCGCAGTTCGAAAAGGTTGTCGGCCAGCCCATTGACTACGAGATGCTGTATGTTGGTGAATGGAAGCAAAACCTTTTACTCGCCGACAAGTACGGCACTGGACGTGTGTTCCTGGCCGGGGATTCTGCGCATCTTGTGATCCCGACGGGTGGGCTTGGGATGAACACCGGGATTGGTGACGCGATTGATCTTTCATGGAAACTTGCCGCCACGCTGCACGGTTGGGGCGGTCCTGCGCTTTTGGCATCCTACGAAGTCGAGCGCAGACAGGTCGGGGATCGCAATATAGGCGCATCCCGCTATGCATCGAGCGGTCGACGCAAATGGCGGTCGATGTGGACGCCTGAATTGGATCACGCCAGTGCGCATCACTGTGCGGCACGTGCCAAATTCGTCCGCGTAGCCGAGGAAGAACAACGCAAGACGAACGAAATGATCGGTGCAGAGCTTGGGTATCGCTATGTCGGCAGCCCTGTGATCGCCGAAGAACCCGGCGGCCCTGAACATTTGTTCCGCACCTACGACCCGACTGCCTGGACCGGTGTGCGATTCCCGCACGCATGGTTGGCACCTAACACATCGGTATTGGACGGGTTCGAGCGCGCTTACTCTGTGGTGAGTTTCAACGCAGACCCATCGGTCGGACAAGAATTGGTCACGGCATTGCGTGCGGTTGGTGCCCCTGTGCAATACCGATTAATCGACGATGTGCGGCTGCGAAGGCTTTACGGGCGTGACCTGTTTCTGCTTCGTCCCGATCTTCATGTCGCTTGGCGCGGCAGTTCTGGTCCCGATGATCCTGTTGAGCTGGCCGCCCGTGTCACGGGACGCTTCCCACAATGGTAACGGGGTCAGGTATTCGGAAAAAGACCAGTTTGATCATCACGACGATTAGCAGCCCAAGTACCAGCTTGTCGAATGTGTCCGGCGCTACCTTGTGGGCGACTTGGCGCGAACCCTTTGAGAAACCCTTACCGATGAAGAAAAAACCGACGAAGCGCATAACCATATTGGAAACCAAATGAAAAAAATTGACGTGTTCACCCACATCTGGCCAAAGCCCTTCCACGACGCCTTGATCGCGCATTTGGGCCATACAACAGACATTACCCGTCGCTCGGAAGCCGTCCCGATGATGACCGATCTTGATCGGCGCTTCGAAGTCATGGATATGTTCGGGCCGGACTACTGCCAAATCCTGTCCATCGCGTCCCCGCCTTACGAAAAATACGCGGACCCTTCCAAGGCTCTGGAACTTGCGACAATTGCGTCTAACAGTATGGCTGAATTGTGCCAGAAATACCCCAACCGTTTTCCCGGATTCATCGGAACAGCAGTCATGTCTAATCCGGATGCGTTGGTTGCAGATGCGCGCCGAAATATCGAAGATCTCGGTGCGGTCGGCATGCAAATCTACACGAACGTATCGGGCAAGCCATTGGACCGACCAGAGTTCGAGCCATTTTTTGAGTATATGGCCAGCACCGGCAAGCCCGTCTGGATGCACCCGTCGCGTGGCGCAAATTTTACGGATTATCTGGACGAAGACCAGTCAGAATACGAAATCTGGTGGACCTTCGGGTGGCCATACGAGACATCGGCCGCCATGGCACGTCTGGTCTTTTCCGGCATGTTTGACAGGCACCCCGCCTTGAAGATCATCACCCATCATGCAGGTGGAATGGTGCCATTTTTTGAGGGCCGTGTCGGTGCCGGATGGGACCAGATGGGGGCGCGCACGACGGATAAGGACCTCAAGAAGGTCCTTAAGGCGTTGAAGCGTCCCCATCTGGAATACTTCAAAGAATACTACGCTGACACTGCCAGCTTCGGGTCGCAAAAAGCGATTGAACATGCGATCGAATTTTTCGGAGAGAACCGCGTGCTGTTTGCGTCCGATGCGCCGTTCGATCCTGAGGGCGGGCCCATGTATATTCGTGATACGATCGATATTCTGGATCGCTTGGATATTTCGGAAACGTTGCGCTGCAAAATCTACCAGGACAACGCTGTCGAACTTCTGGGGTTGAAGCTTTGAAGACGAAGTGCGGTAGTTACGATGTAATCAGCAACGGCGGCGGTGCCACGGGTGCCGGGACACCCCGAGATGCTGTCAGGGCGTTAAAGCGCGTTCGTCTGATTGGGCGCCGATACGCGGACTTAATCAGTGCCAGCGGATTCACAAACCGCGCCAACAGGCTGGACACACGACCGCACTCCGCAGTGATGGCTATCAGCTCAAATCAAACCTTGCTTAAACGGCGTATCCACACCCGACAGCACCAAATTGTGGGGCCTTATCATTCGATGGAATTGGCAGATTTATCTGATGGCGCTGGAGGTGTTGAACGCCCTGACTCCCAGTCAGGTGATGTTTCTGAAACCGTCCGAATCTGTCTCAATGAATGGTTCAGGCAATACAGCTTTGAAACCATCGAAGAGGCACTGGAACAGGCTGCAGATTGGCTATGGACTTACAACAACGAGCGCTCCAACATAAATATCGGTAGCAGAATACCTGCCCAAAAACAGAAAATATCTGCATAAAGTCTTCGACCAAACCCAACAAAAAATTGGGGGATTACAGATATATTGGTCGATAGCCTGAAGTCCTAATGACCATGTGACACCAAAATAGAAAGAGCTTTAAGAATGACAAATTTGATCCTGCTCGGGCCTCCAGGTGCTGGTAAGGGTACACAGGCCCGCATGTTGATGGAGAGCAAAGGGCTGATTCAGCTTTCTACTGGGGACTTGCTGCGTGAGGCTGTCGCCAAGGGAACACAGGCAGGCAAGGCTGCAAAGCAGGTGATGGCAGCTGGTGATCTGGTCTCAGACGAGATTGTAATTGCGATTGTCAATGATCGCCTGGATCAACCTGATGTTGCGGCCGGCGTGATCTTTGATGGATTTCCCCGCACCGTGATTCAGGCTGAGGCGCTGGATGACCTCCTAAAAGACAAGGAAATGAAGCTTGATTCCGTTGTCTTACTGGAGGTGCCCGATTCGGCAGTAATCGAGCGAATTTCTGGCCGCTATACCTGTGCGGGCTGCGGAGAGGGGTACCACGACCTTCATAAGGTACCGGCTAAACCGGGCGTTTGCGACAATTGCGGAGAGACAAAATTCAAGCGGCGAGTTGATGACGACGCAGCAACCGTCTCAGAGCGGTTGAAAACTTATCATGCCGAGACATCTCCGCTAACCGTCTATTATTCTGACAAAGGTCTGCTTAAACGCATCAATGCGATGGGCGATATTGACATCATTAGCGCTCAACTGAACGAGGTTTTTGACAGAACTTCCAATTAGAATTTGGCGCGTCGATTTCAGACGGGCAACCGAAGTTCGGCCCCCTCGCATGGTTTTGCAAACAAACCACTGCCGGGCAATGGATGCGAAACTTCGGCCCGAGTGTTCAACCCACCACCTGCGATATGAAGCTGAGCCAACCCAAGTTCGCAAAGCGCCGCAGAATAAGACCCCAGCTTGTCGGCGACAAATTTATCTGGAATGCATCCCTGCTTTTTCAGGAGTTTCCGCATAAATTTAGGGGCCGTACACTTGTTGCGACGCGACTGCGCCAGCACCTCAAAAACCTCGCCTTCATCGTCTACGGCCCGCCACAGATACACCAATGCGGACAAAGACTTTATCAAGATGCCAGGTTCCTGACGGCTCAACGCGGCGGGATCGTAGCCTGGTTGCGATCGCCGGGCCGAACTTCAAAATCCATCGGCGGATCGGTTGATAACTTACATCAATGCTACGTTCCGCAAGCATTTCCTCCACGTCACGAGAACTCAGTGGAAAGCGAAAATAGAGCCAGACGGCCCGTTGGATGATTGCGGGCGGAAATCGGTGACGTGTGTAGGATATTTTGCGCATTCAACAACAAATACCCGTCGTTGGACCGATCGTCGATCTAATGTGACAGTGCCTCAGCAGCTTTTTTTGACCCTATAATGATGGGCGAAGTACGTGCCGCATATGTGCAAGAATCAGACTCCGTCCTTTTTCGCCGAGTTCCCGCGTCGCGGCAGAGGCGCTGGCTGTATACCAGTGATCGCGTGACAGGTTTTCCATTTCGACCGTGTCAGGGCAAAGGGCCAACAGGAGCGATGTCTCGCCTAGTCCGGCATGGTCAAAGGGAAACTCAGCGATGATCTGAGGCGTCATCAAGGGATGACCTTTGATCCAGTTAAATGGGTCGTCGCCGCTGGATTGTTGGTCGTAATACTGATCCATGTCGCCATTGCCCCACCAGCCCTCGCCCCGATTGGCTTCCAGAAAGGCAAAGATTGCCTCGCGCCCGCCGAATTTGAAGGCAAGATCGGTCGGCATTCCCGCTGCGAAATTCTCCGTCTGATGGTGAACGAAGAAATGAATGTTGCGAAAACCGATACGCAGCAAGCCTGTAAACATTTCTTGCGCAAGGGGGTACAAAGTGTCTGCGCCGACATGCAGCGTTCCGGTTCTTTCCGGTCCGGCGACGGCATAGCTGGCAGCTCCGTAATAAAACGGAGGCAACAGGACCATATCCATCTCTGGTTCCAACGCCTCCAGCAACTTGATTACAACCAGCGTGTCCAGTCCAACCGGCAGATGTTCACCGTGGTATTCGAGAACACCTAGGGGCAGAACGACCGGCCAATTGCCATCAATCGCCGTCCTGATCTGGTGGGGAAGCATCAGTTCATAGCGCATGGAAGATCCTTTCAGTGAGAACTTCAGGTGCTGGTCAATGCTCGATCTAAGTCACTGTATCCGCCATCCACGACCAGTGACTGCCCTGTCATATGACCGGCCCAGTCTGACAGGAGAAAAACAACGGACGCGGCGATTTCGGCCGGTTTGGTCATTCGTTTTGAAAGCGGAATGTTCCTGACAATCCCTGCCAATTTTTCGTCCGGACTGTCAAAACCAGAAAGCCATGCCTGATACATGGGCGTCATGGTTTCTCCCGGAACCACCGCATTCACCCGGACACCATCGCGCGCAAGCTCGGCAGCCCATTCCCGCGTCAGCCCTAGTATACCGCCTTTGGCGGCAGCATAAGCCGAAGTTCCCCCTTGTCCGGTAAGTGCGACCTTCGAGGATATGTTGACGATCGATCCACGTTGGCGCTTGATTTCTGGAACACAGAGATGCGCCATTGTGTAGTAGTGAACCAAATTGCGTTCGAGTGAATTGCGGAATTCCATCGGACCGGCATCAAGGCCCACGGCATCATTGATGCCCGCGTTGTTGACCAGCGCATCGATTTTTCCGTGGCGCTCCAACACTTCGCTCACTGCAGCGCGGCACTGATCGTCAATTGTGAGATCGACCGTAATCCAATCGGCGACAGGTGATTGTGGCCGCAGACATTCGAGCGTGTCCGGATGCGGCCCGGTCTTGTCCAGAATGACAGGAATAGCCCTTTGCGCTGCAAGCATCTCAACAATTGCAGCGCCGATCCCTGCAGCACCACCCGTGACGATAACAATCTTGTCAGATAGCCCAAACTCCACCAGCATTCCCCCCCGCTAGGCAATCGGTCTAGCCCTTTCATAGACGCTCATTGCAGACACTCAAAGTGATAGGTGAAGAAAGTACCTTGCCTTGCTCAAAAAGTGTAAGAAATCACGCCTGATATCAATGTGCACAATCTGTCCTGCACAGTCGCAAAGCGCACTTTTCGTCAAATTCTCGTTTGGGCCGCCTGTGACCTGTGCACTGCGCGCCCCGCGACAGCCTGATTTGACCAGGAAGGACCCAAAGCGGCCTCAATAAATGGTTGACCAGGCCGCCCGATGGCCTGGCAATGAGACCTGGCCCAGATGCAGCCAGGACGTGACAATGCACAGTTGACCAGGCCCACGGGCCCGCGCCAGGCCCGCAACCAGGAAGGCCCCGCCGTCTGCGCCGTAATACAACGCCAGGCCGAAACAGGCCGCCGCCCACGCGATCAAGTAACAGCCCCCCAAGTCACTCGTATCTTGCCACGGGCCACCTTGAACACCGACTCATAGGCTACCCGCTCGCCTGGATGCGCCCCGCAGTCCAGGTTTAAACAACCGGCTTGGTTCGCCGTCTCTCGGGCTGCGAAAGTATATCCCCAGGTCTCGCGAGTTAGGGCCGCGCGATCCATGGCTTCGATCTTGGTCGACGACGGCGTCATTGCCGGACCTCCGGCGCGCCGGTGATCCGATAGACGGGTGCTTTACCCGCGGAAGAAGGGTTGGCGCGGTCAAGGGTGTAACCGGCTTTGCGCAACCCGCTCAGCGCAGCTCGAACCGAATGGAGTTGCCATCCCGTCGCCGATCGCAGGGCACTGAGATCCGCACCATTTTATCGACACGCTTCTGCTTGTAGAGACCCAACACTCTCTCATAAGTTTATGGCTATGGCTCAGCGCATTTCTGATGCGCCTCCAGGACCTAAGGCGGAATTATGGACCAAGAACTCTCTCTTTCTGCTTCCTCCAAATTTGGACAGGTTCGATGGCTGATCCTTTTTGGGGTCTGGCTGATCTATTTTTGCTTTGGATTGACCATCGCGTCGATGGCGCCGCTTTTGAGTCCGATAAGTGCAGAACTCGGAATTGGTAACGGTTTGATGGGGGTGATCCTAGGGGCATGGCCGCTGACCTATATTCTGGCGGCTATTCCCTGCGGCATCCTGCTTGACCGTTTGGGCGCGCGGCGCATGTTGCTGCTGGCGGCTCTTGTTATGGCGGCATCCGGGCTGGCGCGCAGCTACGCAGAAACGCCAGTTGAGTTATTAATCGCGGTCGCGCTATTTGGAATCGGCGGTCCGATGATCTCGGTTGGAGCGCCGAAGATTATCGCACGCCTCTTTCAGGGCAAGACCCGTGCTACGGCGATGGGGATATACGTGACCGGTCCTTATCTTGGCGGGATCCTTTCCCTTTCTCTAACCAACAGTGTGGTCATGCCGTTGGTTGGCAATGATTGGCGCGCTGTAATGTTGGTCTATGCCATCCTGGTCGCGCTAAGCGGCTGTGTCTGGTTTGCTATTGCGAGCTTGCGGGTCGCGCGCGCGCACAGCGGCGATGAGGAGGGTGGCAAGAAATTCAACATGTCTGCTTTCCTCGAAATCGTTCGCTTGCCGGAGGTTCAGCTTATTTTGGCAATGAGCATCGGCATCTTTTTCATCAATCATGGTTTGAATAACTGGCTGCCCGAGATATTGCGCAGCCATGGATTCTCGGCGGTAAAAGCCGGGTATTGGGCGGCGATCCCCTCGTCGATCGGGATCATCGGCGCGCTGATAATTCCACGCCTTGCGGTGCCGGAGCGGCGTCTTTGGGTAATGGCCGTGCTTTTCTTGTTCTCAATGACAGCAAGCCTGTTGCTGCAAGTCTCGTCTGGACCGCTTTTGGTTGCTGGGCTTGTCCTTCAAGGGACGGCGCGCGGCACGATGATGACCGTTGCGATTTTGCTGCTGATGGAAACTCCGCGGATTCCGGAGGAACGACTTGGTCTTGCAGGTGGGCTGTTTTTTACTTTTGCCGAGATCGGTGGCGTGATGGGGCCTATTACATTTGGCATTTTGTCAGATTTGTCTGGCGACTTTGTCTTGCCGCTAGCCGTACTGACGGTGGTTTGTCTTGTTCTTTTGACTATTCTGGCCCGCTTGCGGGCTCTCTTGCAGCAATAAGAGGGTTGATCAGCCCTTGTGAGAGGCCTCTATCTTTGCGCGGATATGCTCGCCGGCTGTGATCGGCGGATAGAGTGCACCGTCTCCCACGCAACTGGGCAGGCATTCGATATTGGCGTCATAGTCGGGATGCATGAAATAACCTAAGGACATGCGCCGCGACATGGCGTCATTGAGGTTCTCGGGCGTCACCACCCGGTGCATTGTTGAAACCCATTTGTTGTTGGTCCAACGCTGCATCATGTCACCAAGATTAACCACCAGCGCGCCTTTGGGCGGGCGCACAGGCACCCATGCATCACCGCGCTGGACCTCTAGGCCGCCCTTTGCCTCAGTCATCGCAAGAATTGTCATTGCGCCGTAGTCCGTATGTGCTCCTGTGCGCAATTGGCCTGGCAGTGGCGGCACGGTTAGGGCTGGGTAATGGTGTGCCGACATGATTGAGAAATGCTTCTGGGTCAGCGGAGCGAAATGCCCCTCTGGCATCTGGGCGGCGACGGCAAAGATACGCAACAGATCGCTCGAAAGTCTTTCGAAGGCCCGATAAAGTGCGACCATTCCGGTGTCCAGTCCGGATGGAGTTTTGGGAATCAAGTTTGGCGCGTAAGCCATTGATGCGTCAGGGATATGAGAAAAATCAGCAGCATGGTTGTCGATCGGTCCCAGAAACAAGCTTTCGCGCAAATCTTTAGGCGCGGTTTTGCCCAAAGTCGCGGATAGTCCGCGTGTGGCAACGCCGTGATAGCCGCGTTGCCTTGCAGACCCGGTGGGGTGCCACTTGCTCTTTTCGGCGTCCGGCAGATCGAAGAATGTGAGGCCTTTTTCAAATACCGTGTCGAACAAGATTTGCGGGATGCCGTGGCCCGAAAGAACCACGAAACCGATGGACTGAGCGGCCTTTGCCACCTCGCGCGCGACGTGAGCTTTGTCTGCGGTATTACCGGACAAGAAGGGGGCGATGTCGATGGCAGGAATGGCGGCGGTCATGGTCTCTCCAATCGGGCAATCACATGGTCATAAGGAATATCGCGCGATATCAACCCGCCCGAAAGCAGAGCTGCCTTCAGGCGCACAAAAGCCGTGGCGGGCAGATCGATATCTTTGGCCCAAAGGTCCGAGTCTTGGTAGCCTGCGATAGCGTCAATTAACACCGGTTGGGGTACGTCCGGGAAGTGGTCAGCGAGGTCGGCCGCGATCACGGACGCAGGCTCGCTGGCAACAGCATCAAGCGCGGGGGCCATCCCGGCCAGAAGTGCCGCGCAGGTCTTAGGATGCGCCTCCAGATAGGCGCGTGTTGTGTAGAAACTGGTGTAGCCGATATCACCTCGGCTAGCGAACCGGTGCCAGATATAGGCGCTGCCTTCCGCCACGGCCGCAGAGGCATATGGTTCCAATACTTGTGCGACGTCTATCTCGTCTGCCGCAAGTCGGGCCGCGGCGGTCTGCATTGGGGCTTTGGGCGCAATGTCGAGGGTCGAAAGCTCTATCCCGGAGCGGGTCAGATCGTCTTGAAAGGTCATCCACGGAGTAGGCACCTCGGTTGCCACGGCTAAGCGTGCGGCTGACAGGTCCTGGAACCGGAAGCGGGGGTTGGGTGCGCGCCCGATTAGCAAGAACGGATCGCGCGCCACGATCTGGCCAAACGCAACGAGCGGGCAATCGGGGTCACGCTCGTGATGCAACATCACTCGCATTGGACCGCCCCATGAGATATCGGCGCGTCCTGCCAGAAGGCCCTCGGCGGTCTCGACAGGATCGCGGGACAGTTGGATTTTCACTTCCAATCCCTGATCCGCCCAAAACCCGCGTAGATCCGCCAAATAGAAAGGCGCATACACGATTGTGCGCAAGTTTTCATAGAGCGTGATCATTCTATGAGCGCGGGCCCTTTGAGCTCTATCGTATTCCCGTCCGGATCTTCAAAGGTCAGCGACGGACCAGTGCCGCCTGCGCCGAACCGGTCACGGGGCTCCGTGGGCTCAACCCCATGGCTGCGCAGATGCGCCAGCAGAGTTTCTGCTTCAAAAGGTTCGATCTGCAAGGCCACGTGATCGACATTTGCGCCCCCGGCGTCCGGGTCGGGCGCTGGCAGCAGATCGATCATTGAGGCGCCTGCGGACATATGCATCAAGTTCAGATTCGTATTGTGCCGCACGAGTTTGCATCCCAGAACTTTCTCATAAAAGTGCCGGGACTGTTCCATGTTCGAGACATACAGCACGACATGGTCGATCATTTTGATGGTGAATGTCATAGGGCCCTCCGGGTCTTTGTTGATTACGGGTTGCGCCGTGCAATATGGTGCGCGTGAACAGAGCGAGGAAGCAAGACATGCCGGTCATCAAAGTCACACTCATCGAAGGCTATGATGCTGAGACTATTACATCCCTTTCGAGGCGCATGACCGACGCAGTGCGCGCGACGATTGCGGCCCCGCCTGATGGTATTACCGTCGTCGTCGAGGAAGTTTCGCCGACCAATTACATGCGTGGCGGTCGTTCGCGCACTCCTGGCGCACCGATCCCAGGGGCCGCTGCGGTTGTCCGGGATTATCTGGCGGCGATGGAGGAGCGCGACGTGGGCCGTGCCAAGGGCCATTTGCACGAAGACTTCACAATGACTTTTCCCAGCGGACGAACTATGTTCTCGCTCGAGGAATTGTTCGAGTGGAGCAAGACGCGCTATTCTCAGGTGGGCAAAACGTTTGAGGGGTTTGACGAGGCCTTTGATGAAAATAAAGCGATTGTCTGCTGCCGTGGCACGCTTCACGGTGCTTGGGTGGACGGCACCCCGTTCGAGGGTGTCCGTTTCATTGACCGTTTCGAATTGATTGCAGGCCGCATCGTGCGTCAGGAAGTTTGGAACGATCTTTCCGAACATCGGCCTTCCTAACCTGCGAATTTCTTGCCAAGTGTTTCGAAATTTGGCGCGCGAAGGCGGTCTTTGATCTCGCCAAACCCGGCCAAGGCATCGGGCTGCGAACCCGGCGCGCCAGTATCTTTTAGCGTGGCCAAGGCCTGCTGCACGCCCTTCATGGCCGCAAGGATAGTGGTGACAGGGCAGGAGACGCGGGCGGCGCCCAGTTCCTCCAGCTCTGTGAAGGTAAACATCGGTGTGCGCCCCCCCTCTACCATGTTGATCGAAACGGGCGCCGCGATCTCGGCGATCACTTGCTTGACCTCATCGCGGGTCTCTATCCCATCCACGAAGATCAATGTCGCGCCGGCTTCGGCATAGGCGTTGCCGCGTCGGATAGCTTCATCCACGCCCAAAGGTTGCAGCGCGTCTGTCCGCGCGTTGATGACGAAGTCCTTGTCTAAGCGCGCGTCTGCGGCGGCGCGAAGTTTTCCGACCATCTCGCCCATCGGGATCACGGCCTTGCCGGTGAAATGGCCGCAGCGCTTGGGCATTACCTGATCTTCCAGATTGATGCCTGCCGCACCCGCTGCCTCGAACTCGCGCACAATGTGCCACGTGGTAGCTGCATCGCCAAAGCCCGTGTCTCCGTCCGCCATGCTCGGGATATTGACCGCCCCGGCGATCACTCGCGTTCGGTCTAGCATCTCGCGAAAGCCGAGAATTCCGATATCGGGCAGGCCCAGATGACTGGCTGCAATCCCAAAGCCAGAGCACTGCACCGCATCGAAACCGGCATCCTCGATCAGCATGGCCGACAGCGCATCATACGCGCCGGGCATGACCAGCAATTTGGGCGCTTCGATCAGGGTCTTCAGACGAGTGGTTTTTCGCATCTGACTTCCATTTGCCTGGCGCCGGGGGTTGCTGCTCAGCCTGTCTCGTTTAGTGTCAACTGTAAACAGTTTGCAGTGAGGAAGCGCCGTGCGGCCAGATCAGCCATTTGCCCATGCCGATCGCGCGCCCTATTCGGCTTGGCCGGACCGGCCTAAAATTTCTTGGCCAAACGGCGCGAAGCTGGCCCTGTGGGTTGTGCCCAATGTTGAGCACTACGAATACGTTCCGCGCCCGTCGGCCGTTCGCAACCCGTGGCCACGCACGCCGCATCCGGATGTTATAGGCTATGGATCGCGCGACTATGGCAATCGCGTGGGCCTGTGGCGGATGTTCGAGCTCTTTGACCGGTTGAATATTCGCGGTACGGTTTCGCTGTCGATAGCCAACTGGGTTCATTACCCGCAGATTTTCGAGGCGATGGAGGCGCGCAAATGGTCGGTTTTGTGCCACGGTATGTACAACACCCGCTACCATTGGAACTATTCCGAGGCAGACGAGCGCGCCGCGATCCGGGAATGCATTGATCTTTATGGAGAATTGACCGGGCGGCAGATCCGAGGCTGGTTCAGCCCCGCGGCCTCATACACTCTGAACACGCCCGACCTGATCGCGGAAGCCGGCATCACCTACTATACCGACTGGCATCATGACGACCAACCGGTGCCGTTGCGCACCAAGACCGGCTCCCTGATCACACTTCCCTATACAATGGATCTCAATGACTCGATTCTGCACCGCCAGCAGTTCGAGGCGGCGGATTTTGCGCAGATGATCCGCGACGGGTTTGATGAACTTTATGCCGAGGGCGGGCAGGTCATGTGTATCGCCCTGCATCCCTACATGATCGGCCAGCCACACCGGATCAGGCATCTGGCCGAAGCGTTGGAGTATGTGCTGGGTCATGATGGCGTCTGGGCGGCAACGGGCGAAGAGATTGCGGACCACTATCTCGCCAACTGTCAGGATCATATCGACTGGCATCGGGGGCTTGCGACGTGACAGAGCCGCGCGAAGGAATGGATCACGACCTCTATCCGTTCTCGGCGATGCCCGAGCGGCCTGCGCTGGCGTGGCCGGACGGCGCGCGTATGGCGGTCTGCGTGCTGATCCATCTGGAGCATTGGGAGCTTGAGCCGCCAGACGGCGCGTGGAAAGACACGCGCTTTAGCGGCGAGTATGGCTTTTACTTCCCCGAATACCGTCCCTTCACTCAGCGTGAATACGGCAACCGGATAGGACTCTTTCGTGTGCTGAAAGCATTGGAGGGGCGAGACCTAAAGCTGACGGTCGCGGCCAATGCAAGCGCACTTGAACGGTATCCGCGGGCGGTTGAGTCCTTGCTAAACTTAGGGGCAGAGTTTGTCGCGCACGGCGAATATCAGTCGCGTATGTTGACCTCTGAGTTAGGCGAGGTCGAAGAGCGCGGCATCATCAAGCGTACATCGGAAACCTTCGAGCGAATCCTCGGTCATGTCCCGCGGGGGTGGCTCGGGCCAGACAGCGGCGAAAGCCCCCAAACGCCACAGCTTTTGGCTGAGGCAGGGTATGATCATGTGCTTGATTGGCCCAATGACGACCAACCCTATCTCTTTCAGACCTCGCCGCCGTTGGTATCGATCCCAAACCAGATGGAATGGGATGATGTGACTGCTCTGTGGCTGCGCAAGGTGCCGAACCCGCGCTATCCTGAGCTGGTGGGCGAGGCTGCGGAGGCGCTGGCCGGCGAGGGCGGGCGGAGTTTCATGCTCTCGCTGCATCCATGGGTAATCGGTCAGCCGCACCGGGTCCGCTATCTGCGTGATGCCCTGGACCGTCTGTGCGCTGTCGATAATTTTTGGAGCGCCACCGCCAGTGAGATAGCGGATCATTGCCGTCAGGCTTGGGGTGCGCCGGTATGACGCTGTCAGAATTGGCCCGCGTTGTGCGCTCGAAGAACGCTGGCCCGACCTTGCTAACAATTGACGTGCTCTTTGCTGATGAGGACACCTTTGTGCGCGGACGTGCCGGGCTTACCGTCGAAGCCGTGGCCGCACGCTATGGACGCGCAGTTGCAGATGTCAGTGTGATTTCGGTGTCCGCAGCCAAAGCAGTGAAGATAGTGCTTCCCCGAGAGGTGCCTGCAGGCGCGCCGGGGGATCGGGACGTCTACGGCGCACAGCAACACGTGCCGCTTTTAGGGTTGTCGGTTTGAGTTCCTTTGCTCGCCTGGCAGCCAATTGGTCTGGGCCTGAGGCCCCGTTGAGGGTGCTCGCTGCGTCAGGGCAGCTGGGACTGGGCATTCCAGAAAAAGCCTTCGATGCCGGTGTTGAGCGTAAACCACATGTTATTGCAGCCGATATGGGATCGATAGATCCGGGGCCTGTCTATCTGGGCTCGGGCAAGATGGCGGCGTCGCCGTCCATGGCGCGGCGCGATTTGGAAATGGTGCTGAAGGCGGCGCGGGGCCTTGATGTGCCGCTCCTGATCGGAAGCGCCGGAACCGCGGGGGGCGCGCCGCATTTGGCGGCGGTCGAGGCTTTATTGCGTAGTGTGGCTGCTGACTGGGGCCTGCGATTTCGTTTGGCAACCATCGGTGCTGATGTGCCGAAGGACATAGTGCAAGCTGCGGATTCTGCTGGCCGTCTGACGCCAATCGGACCGATGCAGGCTGATATCGAAGGCTCACTCGCTATTGTTGGCCAGATGGGGCAGCGTGCCTTCGCCAAGGCGCTGGAGGCCGGAGCTGACGTGATCCTTGCGGGTCGCGCCTGTGATACGGCGCCCTTTGCAGTGGTGCCGGTGCTGCTGGGTTATCCCAAAGGCCCCTCTGTCCACATGGCCAAAATCCTCGAATGCACATCGCTTTGTTGCGAGCCGGGCGGACGGGATGCGATGTTGGCGACGCTGGAGGGGGATGGCTTCACGTTGGAAAGCATGAACCCTGTCCGCGCGGCAACGCCCCTGTCCGTCGCCGCCCATGCGCTTTATGAGCAGTCCGAACCTAACCGTGTTTTCGAACCCGAGGGTCACGTGGAGCTGAGTGATGCGACCTATGAGGCGCTCGACGAACGCCGCGTCCTCGTAAAGGGAGCAGTCTGGCACTCTTCGGCAAAGCCAAGCGTGAAAGTTGAAGCCGCTCGGTTTGTTGGTCACCGCGTTGCGATAATGGCGGCCGTCGCCGATCCAGGCTTCATCGCGGTCTCCGACAAGATTTTGCAAGGGGTGCAGGACGGCGTGGCCGAACTGATCACCTCCACGTCTGACGCGCCTTGGGGTCTGACTTTCCGCCGATACGGTATCGACGGCATAATGGATTGGCCGACACCGCCGGACACGCCGCCACGAGAGATCTTTATCCTTGGTGAATGCGTTGCCCCCGACGCCGAGACAGCTCGAGCCGTGGCCGCCGCTGCGCGTCAACAGCTGTTGCATTTTGGGTTTCCGGGCCGCCTTTGCACCGGTGGAAACCTCGCTTTTCCTGTCACTCCGCCCGAACTTGACGCCGGGCCCGCTTACGCTTTTTCGCTCTACCACATTCTGCAACTTGACACGTGGGAGGCACACGACGCGCTTTTTCCCGTTACGTTTCACGAGATCTAAGAGGAAAACCCATGAACGAGACAAGCTCCGACTACGTCACCCAGTTCAATGCCGAACGGGTCACGGATCCTGCGCGTTCGGCCCTTGTGATCGTCGATATGCAATATGCCACCGGCCACCGCACCGGGGCCTTAGCTGAGAAAATGAAGGCGGAGGGCAACAGTGTAGCCGACTGGCGTTTTCACCGGATCGAGAGCCTCGTGATCCCCAACAACCAACGCCTGATCAAGGCGATGCGCGCGGCCGGCGGGAAAGTTGTCTACGTTACAATCGGCGCGGCATTGGCGGATTGTTCCGATGCCCCGGTGCATATGCGCGCCTTCTTTCAATCGGTGGGTAATTACGAGGGCCAGCGCCAGCATCAGATCATTGAAGAACTTGCGCCCGAGCCTGGCGATCCCATTGTACGCAAGACTTCCATAGGTGCTTTTGCCTCAACGGGTCTTGACCACCTGCTGCGCACTATGGACCGCGAGCATCTCTTCATGACGGGGGTTTCGACGAACATGTGCGTCGAAACCACAGCGCGGGAGGCTGCGGATCGGGGCTATGCGGTTACGTTGGTGGAAGATGCTTGTGCCACGACCCACAAGGAATTGCACGAGGGAACAATGCGCAACTTTGGCCGCTTCTTCGGCAAGGTCCGCTCCACCGGCGAAGTGATCGCCATCCTTACGTCTTGATCGTGTTGGCACCTGCCATATAGACGGCGATCTTTTGGATTGTGCCGCTGTGCATGGTGAAGACATTGACGTTGGATTTGGGTTCCGGCGCGTTGGGCCCAGAGTAAGTGACGGTAAACTGGCTGGCGATCCGGCCCTTTGCAGCTGAGGGCGAATGGGTGAAATCGTGGTGGACCGCCCGCAAAGGGCCCTCCCAACGTATCGCGAAGAGCTTGCGGACCGCTTCGCGCCCATCATAGCGAATGCCGTGGGTCTCAATCGTTACCACGCAATCCTCGGCCAGTGTTTCTGCCAATGCATCGGGATCACGAGCGTCGAGCGCTTTGAAGTACCGCATCGCAAGTTCGGTCAGTCCGTCGTCGGTCATACGCCGTCCTTCAAGGTGTTCTGTCCAGTCATATAGACACGCACCGTTGCAAAACGCTCGCCGGCGATCTCGAAGAAGTTGCAGTTGGATTTATGGGTCAGGCTTCCGTCATGCTCGGTATTCTGAACTGTGAAGCGGCTTGAGATACGGCCTGTCTCCGGGTCCGCTACGTGTGTGAACTGGTGGTGTAGAACGGCAGCATGGTCTGCCCAAAGCCGGGTGAACATGGAGGAAATCTCGGCATGGCCCGCAAGCTTAACATTGTGGGTCTCGACCGTGAAAACGCAATCGGGAGCCAGAGTGTCCAGTAAGCCGGGCAGGTCCTCTCCATCTACTGCGTCGAAGTAGCGTTTCACTAAGGCGAATTGAGCATCGCGCGTCATGGGACTGTCCCTTCAGGAAGCTTGGCGACGTAATCTGCCACACCGCCCGGGGTGGTCAGCCATAGATCATCGCGGTGTTTAAGTATGTGGTCGAGCGCACGGCGAAGCGCGCGCAATCGGAAAGGCTGACCAATGACAAATGGGTGTAGCACGATGTTGAAGACTAGTGGGTATTTGGCCGATTGGAAGAGCATCTCGTCGAAATGGTCGACGATCATCTCCTCGAACTCACGGCCTGTATGGTGGCGGAACACCTGCGCCGGGCTGTCGTTCAACTCGATGGAGTAAGGGACCGAAAGCAACGGTCCCGAGCGCGTGCTCATCCAGAAAGGTTGGTCGTCAGCGGGCCAGTCGAGCATATAGGAATAGCCGGCCTCCTCAAGTAGGTCGAGCGTGACTTCTGATTGCACGATGTAGGGGCCGAGCCAGCCCTTGGGGCGCGCGCCAAAGTGGCGGGCGATAGCGTCAGAGGTGTGCTCAATCATCGCGCGCTCGGTCGCCTCGTCCATACAGTCCTGCCGCTCGGAGTTGGTCAGTCCGTGTCCAATCACCTCGTCCCCCCGCGCGCGCATTCGGGCGACAATCTCGGGGCAGCGGTCGAGCGCGGCGGCGTTGACGTTGTGCGAGGCGGGCAGATCAAGCTCGTCGAGCAGATCAAACAAATACCATATGCCGACCCGGTTGCCGTAGTCGCGCCATGCATAGTTGCGCGTTGTCTGCGCCGCCCCCGGCAGAGTGTGATCACTTCCAAGCCCCGTCATGAACGAGAACCACTCGATGTTGTTACACAGGCTCACCGCAAGCCGTTTGCCGCCAGGCCAGTCATAGACTGGACGTTCGGGTAGGGGTCTGAAGTCGTACCTTTTATGGTGGCGAATTTCCATTGCAATCCTCGTCTGGTCAGCGGGAGTTAGGTTGACAACGTCACGCCCATTCCGTCAACTGTTGACAGATTTCAGCAGGGTGGGGAACGCGAAATGCCGTCATGGACCGGTGTTATCACCGAAGAAGAAGAGCGCCGATATGCCTCTGCGGGGTTCGGCGGAGCGGGCGGTTTCGGCAAGCATCCTGCACTGCTGATTATTGACGTGCAGTATCGCACCGTCGGGACGGAGCGGAAACCCTATTGGGATGCGATCAAGGAGTACCCGACCTCATGTGGAGATGTTGGTTGGGCTGCCGTGGATAAAATCGAACCGTTGCTGTCAGTGTTTCGTGCCAAGGGGTTTCCCGTACTCTATCCTCATGTGGCCCCCAAAAACGCCGCTACTGATGGGGGACGCCTGGCGCAAAAAATTCCTTCAATCATGGGGATCGACGCTAAGGGTTATGAATTCGTTGAGCAGATAGCCCCTTTAAAAGGCGACGTACTATTGCCCAAGAAACACCCTAGCGCGTTCTTTGGTACGCCCCTAACCAGCCACCTGATCGATCTGGGTGTCGATACTCTGGTGGTGACGGGTTGCACGACTTCGGGTTGCGTCCGTTCGTCGGTCACGGACGCCTTTGCACTGAATTTCAAGGTCATCGTGCCGGATGACTGTGTCTATGACCGCGCGCCCACCTCCCATGCGGTGAACTTGTGGGACATGAATGGCAAATACGCCGATGTGCTGCCCTCGTCTGAGGTGATTGAAACCCTTAATGCTATGGAAACCGCATCATGAGCGCTGCTGATATCGGAACGGCCCTAACGAATCTTGTCGCCTTCACAAGCGCGATCGAATGGGCTGACCTCCCCGAGCCCGTGCAAAAGCGCGCGGCCCTGGTTTTGTGTGATGATATGGCGGCAATGGTGGCGGCGCGGGATGAGCCGGAGGTTGTCGCGCTGCATGATGGCGTTGCCAAGTCTGCCGGTCCGGCCGAGGCGACCGTTTTCAACGCGCGAGGACAGCGATTCGATCGCTATTCCGCCGCCATGGCCAATGGCTGTGCGGGCGATTGGGCGGAACTCGACGAAGGCTATCGCCGCGTGATTTGTCATGCCGGTGTCTACTGCTTGCCGGCACTATTGGCCGAAGCTGAGGCTGAAGGATACTCCACGTCTGACCTGCTGCGAGCCTTGGTCTTGGGTTATGAAACTGTGGCACGTGTCGCACGCACCTTTACGTTCGCGAACCTTGTTTTGCACCCGCATGGCAGCCTCGCTGCCGTTGGCGCGGCTGCCGCGGTTTCGGCGCTGCGGCGGGTGCCTGAGAGCGTGGCCATCGGGGCAATCTCCAGTGCGGCAACCATGGTGCTACCGGGCCCCTACACCCATCCGATCCAAGGCTCGCTTGTCCGCAACGTCTGGCCGGGCATCTCGGCCCAGACCGGGCTGCGCGCGGTGGATTGGGCAGCGATCGGTATTCGGGGGCTGCCTTCTGCGCTGCATGATGTATACGCCGATGCCTTCGGAGCGTCAGCAGATCCCAAGCAGTTGAATGGCGGGCTAGGCGAAGCCTGGGCCATATCTGACGGCTATCACAAGGTATTTGCCTGCTGCCAGTATGGTCATGCGACCATCGAGGCGACTAAGAAATTGCTGGAAAAAGCTCCGGTAGAGCGTGTCGCTGCGATCCACTTAGAAACCCATGAGAAGGCCCGGATTATGGATAATCCAGACCCCGAAACCACGATAGCCGGGAAATTCTCGATACAACACATCGCCGCGACGTCAGCAGTGCATGCCAGCGGTGGAGCAGAGGCGTTTTCATCCAACTCCTTGCATATCCCTGAGGTCGTGTCGCTGCGCCATAGGGTCAGCACCTCGCCCTTCCTGCCTCTTCCTGATTGGCCAAATGACCGCCCAACGCGCGTGACATGGACGCTAGATGATGGCTCTACCCTGACTGAAGAGGTGATGAGCGCGCGAGGAGGACCTGACCTGCCGTTCACACCCGATGAAATCCGAGCCAAGATTCACGGCATCGTGGGTGCGCCATATCCAGCGATGCTCGCTGTTGTCGATGCGCTTCTCGATCTCGACAAAATGGCCTTGTCGCGGCCTTGGGATGAAACCGTGGGCGGAATGACCGACGCATGAGCGATACGCTGGATCTTCTGGTCATTGGGGCCGGTGCCTGTGGGCTAGCGGGCGCTATATCAGCCCATGACGCCGGCGGCTCCGTTGCCATTCTTGAAGGGCGCGATCGCCCGGGCGGGAACTCGGCACTTTCAACTGGGTCAATCCCCGGAGCAGGCTCCAGATATCAGCGCGCGGCAGGCATCGAAGATAGTCCTGAGCGTATGGTCACGGACTTGATCCGGGTGGCGGGCCACCATGATGCCGACGATTTGACCCAGATGATTGCCGCGGAGTGTGGCCCGCTTTGCGAATGGCTGATTGACGATCTAGGCGCACGGATGGAATTGATCACCGCCTATCGCCATATAGGTCATTCAGTGGAGCGATTGCACGCTCCACGCTCCCGCAGGGGACAGGATTTGGTAGATGATCTACTGCGATGCGTAGCGGATCGGGACATCCCAATTGCCGTTGGTAACTTGGCGGAGTCGTTGCTTGTCGAAGACGGAAAGGTAGTCGGGGCAGTCGTTGGTGGGGAGTCGATCCGTGCACAAAAGGTGCTTCTGGCAACAAATGGATTTGCTGCCGATCCGGCGCTCGTAGCCGAGCATTGCTCCGAGATCGCCGCCGCCGAGTACTTCGGTGCGCCCGGCAGCACTGGCGATGCCGTGCGTTGGGGAAAGGAACTGGGCGCGTGCTTGGGCAATATGGGAGCTTATCAGGGCTATGCGGCTGTGGCCTACCCGCAAGGTCAACTCCTGTCTTGGACGACGCTAGAAAAGGGTGGCGTGTTGGTCAGCGAGACGGGGCGTCGCTTCGGTAATGAGGATCTGGGATATTCAGGCTTTGCTGCACATGTGATGAAACAGGGTTCGTTCGCTTGGGCAATATACGACGCACGCATCCATGAGGTGGCACTGGCCGAGGAAGAATACGCAGAGATGTCCGCAATGGGGGCAGTGAAATGGGCTGACACGCCAGGGGCATTGGCCGAAAAAGTAGGTCTCGACCTCGCGGGGCTGGAACAAACCATCTTGGACTATAACGCAGCCGCGCGTGCACAGTCGTGCGACGCATTCGGGCGCAAGGCCTTTGCAATGGCTCCGTTGCAAGCCCCCTTCGCCGCAGTGAAGGTCAAACCGGGGCTGTTTCACACTCAAGGCGGGTTGCTGGTAGACGTCAAAGCCCGAGTTCGCAAAGCGAGTGGAGGCGTTGTTGCGAACCTCTTTGCAGGAGGGGGCGCTGCAGCGGGGATCAGTGGGCAGGACGGCGCACTAGGCTATGCCTCGGGCAACGGGTTAATATCAGCCCTTGTTCTAGGACGCAGGGCGGGGATTGTTGCGATGGACGAGATCAAGGCTAGCGCATGACTGGCGCAGAGCGGATCGCCGCATTTGCCGCACAGACCTTTGTCGAGGGTGTGCCGGAGGAGGTTCTGGATGCTGCGCATATGCACCTTCTTGATGCGCTAGGCGTCGGAATAGCGTCCTCCACCGTGGCGGATAACGCCGACTGGGCGGGGGCGGCCCCTGCGGGGTCAGCAAGCCTGCTTTCCGGAGGCACCGCCGAGGCCGGCGCGGCGGCGATGATCAACGGCGCACTGATCCATGCGCTTGAATACGACGATACCCATATTGGCTCGGTTGTGCATGGCAGCGCTGTCGCGGCCCCAGTGGCGCTGGCGGTCGCGCAACTCACCGGGGCCAGCGGGTGTGATTTGATCCGCGCCTATATAGTGGCGTGGGAAGTGGCAATCCGGATCGGCCTTGCGGCCCCGGGCGCGTTTCAAGCGCATGGGTTTCAGGTGACTTCCGTCGGCGGTGCGATTGGGGCTGCTGCTGCTGCTGCGCAGGTATTGGGGCTGGATGCCGCGCGTGCGGTCTCTGCAATTGGGATAGCAGGTGGGCAGGCGTCAGGAACGCTCGCTTTTCTGGCTGATGGCGCGATGTCGAAGGCGCTGAATCCCGGCTGGGCGGCGCGAACCGGTATTGACGCCGTGCGACTGGCGCGCGCTGGAATGACCGGCCCTGCGTCGGTATTGGATAGCGCATTTGGGGTTATGAATACTTTTGCAGGGGGTGGGAAGATGCTTGGGCCTCAACTCGCCACACTCGGGCAGGAGTGGCTCATACCTCAGGCGGCCTTCAAGCTTTACCCCTGCTGTCACTACATTCACCCGTTTCTGGAAGCCATCGAAAGTCTGATGTGCAAGGGCGTGACCGCGCAAAACTTCACGTCACTGAATGCCTTCGTGCCTCCGCCGGCAGCGCCTCTTGTTTGCGAGCCATGGGCGCGCCGACAAACCCCAGTTTCGGGCTATGACGGCAAATGGGGCCTGGCCTATTGCATGGCGCTAATGCTGGTCGATGGCCGTGTCGATGTGGCCAGTTTCGATACCACGCCGCGCGCCGAGGTGATCGAGGTCGCTCGTAAAATGACCTGGACGCCGATGCGGGACCACGGCTTTCCCGAACGTTTTGCAGCTCGGATTGAGCTTGAAACGGGGCAAGGGCGGATCAGCGCCGAGGTAACTCAGGTGCGCGGTGCGCCAGATCGCCCAGTGGAAACTGCAGATGTCCGTGACAAGTTTGCTGCAAATGCCGGCCTCAGATACAGTCCGGAAGAGGTTGCCGAATTGGCGTTGGAGATCCTCGAGATCGGGAGTGCCGCCGACACAGGTCGTTTGTCAAACCTGCTTTGCGCTTAGCCCATCAAATTTGGCAGGAAGAGCACAATCGAAGGGAAGGCGATCAGCAGGCCCAAGGTGAACAGGTCCAGGATCAGGAACGGCGTCACTCCTGCAAATACCTCTTCCAACCTCAATGGCACCGGTGAGGCTGAGCGAACGACATAAACATTCAACCCCACAGGTGGCGTGATCAGACTGATCTCCGCCAATTTAATTGCAATAACCCCCAACCAGATCGGATCATAGCCGACGCCGGTCATAATCGGGAACATTACTGGCAAGGTCATCACCATGATGGCAATGGGGTCAATTAGCATCCCCAGAACCAGATAGAGAGCTGCGAAGCACAGGAGGTATGCGATGGGCGACAGTTCGAGAGCGAGCATCCAGTCTGAAATGTCGACCACAAGGCCCGTGTAGGTTAGGAAGCGCGCAAAAATTATTCCGCCGATGACGATGATGAAGATCGTGGATGTGGTGATGCCTGCGTCCTTGAAAGTATCAACAAGAACTTGCAAATTTAGTTTGCGCTTTGCAGCCACGATCAGGAAGGCTCCGAATGCGCCGACGGCACCGGCGTATGTCGGCACAAAGAAGCCCAAGTAGATTCCGCCGATGACCAGAACGAACAAGAACGAGATGCCCCAGACTCCTTTTAGAGACTCCCATTTCTCCCGGCGTGTGATCGTCACGTCCGGTATGGGAGCAAGGTCTGGGCGCGCTTTGGCAATAAAATAGATACCGCCCATATAGATGGCCGCCGACATCAACCCCGGTATCAGGCCTGCTACCAATAGGCGGGCCACAGATTGCTCGGTGATTACGGCATAGATGATCATCAAGATCGACGGCGGGATGAGCGAAGCCAGAGTGCCGGAGGCTGCGATGCAGCCCGCGGAGAGACGCTTGTCGTAGCCGAATTTAGTCATCTCGGGCATGGCCATTTTCGTGAAAACCGCGGCGTTTACGATGGTCGATCCACAAGCGGCGCCGAAGGCTGCCGAGGCCAATGTCGTGGCCATCGCAAGGCCGCCTGAGATCTTGCCAAGCCAGTTATATGCCGCTCGGTATAAGTCGGTGGTCAATCCAGCCTGAGTTGCAAGCGATCCCATCAGGATAAAGAGGGGGATCACGGCCAGTGTGAAGGAATTTGTCGTCGAAAACGGGATTGTCGCTACCTGTGCTAAGGCGGCGCGCTCATTGATTGTTATAAAGATACCGATGAAACCACTCAGACCGAGCGCGACACCGATGTGGGTACCGGTCGATAGGAGAAAGAAAAGGATAACTGCGACAATGACACCTGCGGTTGCCGGATCAAACATTTGCTGTCACTCCACTTTCTGGTGGATTTCGAGCGGATCATTGTCGAGCCCCTCGCCGGTCTTGATGCGGATCAGATCTTCGATCAGATGCAGAATCAGTTGGATGATCATAAGGGCGCATCCAGCTGCCAGGATGAACCGGGCAGGCCAGAGCGGGAACCTAATTAGACCGACTGTTGCTTCCCCAATTTGCACGGAATACTGGGCTTCGGGAATGGCCTGCGACAGGATCAATCCAAAAAAAGCGATGGCTGCCAAATCGGTTATTACGTCCATTATCGCGCGCACCCGCGGCGGCATTTGGAAATATACGAGCTCTACCCGAATATGGGCGCGGCGAATTTGCGCGTAAGCTAGCGCTCCAAACACGATGAGTACCATAGTGCTTTCGGTCAATTCACGCGGGCCGGGTACTGGTATCAGAAGCACTTGAGTTCCGACGATATCGGCCACACCGAGGAACATCGACATTAACATCCCAACACCACCAATCATCAAGATGATGAGAGCTAGTCGTTCGACAATACGGGAGATGATTTTCACAGAGATGCCTATCGTCGATGGATGGTGGCGGGCGCTTTCGCCCGCCACCGAAGTTTTGTGCTTAGTCGGCGTCGATGATTGCGCGCCAGTAAGCAGCTACTTCAGTGGCCTCATCGCCCATTCCGCGAGAGGCCATGTCATCGACCCAGTTCTGGAGAAGATCAGGAGCTGCGTCTTTCCACTTTGCCAGTTCTTCAGTTGGGAAAGGCTTGATCGTGCCCCCGGCTTCGACGATTGCCGCGCCTGCTGCTTCTTCGGCAGCTTCGATGTTGCCAATATAGGCTTGGCCAGCCTTAGTGGCCTCTTCCTGCATGATCGCCTGATCTTCAGCTGAGAGAGAGTCCCATACGTCTTCGTTTACAACGATCAGGTGGCCAGTGATGGCCATGACCGGACCGCAGCTGTACGGGCCTGGTTCGAAGAGGCGATTGGACAGGATGTTGCCGCGGTTTAGAAACGAATAATCAAGAGAACCGCTTTGAAGAGCCTCGTAGACTTCGCCCACACCAACCGAAACTGGCACGGCACCAACTGCTTCGTGCGCTTTAGGGATATCGGCACCAAACGAGCGGATCTTTTTGCCCGATAGGTTCGCCACGCTGTCACAGTTCTCGTCCGAACCGGTCAGGTAGTAACCGCCCAGAGGTTGGTGGAATAAAAATTTGACGCCGAACTTCGACAATTCTTCTTGAAAGTAGGGCAGGTCCTGAAACGCGGCGGCTGAAATTTCCATCGCCTGACGTGGGCTCTCAAAGACGAAGGGGATCTGATAGGCGCGCCAGAAGAGCAATTGATCGGCGTAGTAGCCCGGCACGACAGAGGCCATGTCAATGGCGCCACGGCCTGCAAGTGTCATCACCTCGTTGCCGGCTCCAAGGCCGCCCGCGTAAGTGATCTCGATGGTCACGCGACCTTCTGTCCGGGCTGTGACTGCCTCTGCAAAGTCCTTCTCGGCCTGAAGGAAAGCCGAGTCTCCCAGATAGTGACCCCAGCGTAAGGTCACATCCTGCGCACTCGCAGCGCCCGCGGCAAGGATCGCTGCGCCGACGATGCTGGTAAAACGGTTAAACATGAACGTCTCCCTAGTTATCTGCCGCCCGTTCCGGGCGGTCGGTTTGTTTTCATTGAAAACCTGATCGGTACAGAGGTGGCAAATATTTCTGCAATAGAAAAAATCCTTTCCTCTGATGGTTAAGGACATCGTCCGGAAAATATTGTTTTCCAGTGATTAGAACTCTCCCATACCCAATCGGTCAACTGTTGACAGTTTTGCGAACCTGACGAAGACTTGTCAACGATGACATTTAGTTTGGGGGGATTTGATTTTGACCAATTTGCGCCAAGATGCCCGTGCGGCCAAGCCGCAAGCCCCTGCCGCCGAGGTGCGAGACCTACTCGATAAGTTGGCAATGCGCGCGTCGTGCCGCGACTTTGACAGCTCCATGATCGCGCCAGAAACCCTCGAAGATATCGTTCGCGACGGCGTTGAAGCGCCTTCTTCGTGCAATCAGCAAAACTGGCACTTTATTATTGTGGCCGATCCGGTCCGCAAAGAGCGCGCGCGTGATATTTCCGGTGGGAACCACCACTTTGCCGAATGCTCCGCCCTGATTTATCTGTGCTTCCAGAAGGGCTGGACCCATGGCAACTTCTCCATCGTGCAGTCGGTTGCGGGGGCATGCTATCACATGATGCTGTCGGCGCATTTGCGCGGGTTCCAATGCATCTGGAATGCAGGCATCGGCGATCAGGCAGCTTTGCGCGAAATGATCGGTTTGCCCCAGACCTTCGATGTGATCGGAGCGCTCGCTATTGGTCGAGCAAAAAGCACAGCGCCCAAAATGAAGGCACCGCGCAGACCCGTTTCCGAGATTTTCTCGTGGGAGCGATTCGAACGTCCAGCCGCAAGCCTCTACCCGGTCAAACAGGCAGATACCTATCCGTTTTGGGAAATTAGAAACGATTCCAATCCATTCGCCCAGTGGAACCCTACGGAATGGAGCTGGGATCAGATTGGCGATTTTCGCGGTTACTCGGTTTGGGCAAAATCTCCATTAGCGGGGGTTTATGTGTCGCGCAGGCAAGGCGATGCGCTTGAGGCCGAGCATGGATTGCTGGGGGAGGTGAAACCCGGCGCGCGCGTCGTCGAGATCATGCCATGGGGCGGGACAACGACAACCGTGCTTTTGGACCGGCTTGGACCTGATGTGCGCTTCTCAGTGGCCGAGCTTTCGCCAAACAATCTCAGCTTCATCGAAGAACGACTGCGCCGTGAGGGGAACAACCTCGCCCACGTCACATTCGATTTGATGCCAAACGGCAAGCTTGCTTACGCAGATGGCTCGATTGATTTGGTGGTATTGCCTCAAGTGCTCGAACACATGCCGGACCCGGCCGCGTTCTTGGACGAAGCGGCACGTGTGCTGGCACCCGGCGGCACGATCATCGCAAGCACGCGCAACATAAGCTCCGCCTATGGCGCGCTTTGGCTGGAGACAGAGTCAAAGGCCCAAATCCCCAACCAAGGCCCGTTCACACCGCTGGCCGCACGCGACGTTGCCGCTTGGATCGCCGCGCGGTTCGAGATCGTTGAGGAATGCGGCATCGGTGCCGAGGCTACTGGCGACGCCACCCTGTTGACGGGCGACGCTTGCCACCAAGGGCGGCTCTATGCCGTGCGGGGCCGCCGTGTCTGAGCCCGCCTTACGTGATCTCGCGGACCACAAACCGCCCAGTTCCCACCGCATCGGCTTGGAGCGCGCCGTCGCGCAAGGCAAATCGTCCGCGCGTCATCGTATGGACGACCCGCGCACTCATGCGTTCGCCCTCATAGATAGAATAGCCCGCGTCGGTCCCAAGGTTATCCTTGCCGACTACCCAGTCAGCGTTCAAATCGACCACCGCGATATCTGCGTCCGCACCCGGGCGCAGCGCGCCTTTGGTGTTCAAACCCATACGGCGGGCAGGGTTCTCGCTGACCAATGGAATGAGTTTGTCCAAAGGCAGGCCGCGCTTGTCGTGCCCGTAGGTCAAAATGGCCGGCAGGAACGCGTCGAGACCGGGAAAGCCCGGTTGCGCCTTCCAAATGCCGCCCTCTTTGCAGCTGATCGGGCGATGGATGTGATCGGTCGCAATCGTGTCGATGTCTCCGCGCCCAATCGCAGCCCAAAGTGCTTCGCGATCCTCGGGGGTCCGCAGCGGCGGGTTGACCTTGCCGATCGGGCCTATGGCGCTTGTGACGTCGTGGGTCAGGTAGTGGATGCAGGTCTCGATGCACACGTCCGAGCCGGCCGCGCGCTGGCGCAATGCCGCATCGAGCGCCTCTCCAGACGAGGTGTGCACAGCATGCACGGGTGCTCCAGTGATCCGGCCAAAGTAGGTGGCGCGCGAAAGGGCATCTGCCTCAACAAAGGGCGGGCGCGTGTCGTTCCACGTCGCCAATCCGCCAATGCCGTCGGGGTCTGCGGCCGTTACGCGGTCGCGCAAAACCCAAGCCACTTCGATATTCTCCGGATGCGGGCACAGGAGTCCATTGTTGGCCGCCAGCACTTCCAGCAAGCGGAACAAAAACCCATCATCCGTGCCCGGCAATCCAAGCCGCACACCCTCATTGCCCCGAATGTTCATGAACAGCTTTGCACTCGGTGCGCCGCGCTTGATCAGGTCGGGCAATTCAGCCAACTGATCCTCGGTTGCGATCACGAAATGAAAGCTGAAATCAACCCGAGCACCCGCTTCAGTGATCCGGCAAAGCTCATCGAAAACAGGGCTATAGGGCTCGGGGCTCATGACAAACGAGATGAAGCTCGTCACACCGCCAATGGCCGCCGCACCAGTTTCGCTCTTAGCATCCTCGGGCACACGCGGGCGGGCGATGTCCATGCCATGACCCAAATGAATATGTGCGTCTACAGCACCGGGCAGAACCGTCAGACCAGTGACATCGACTATCTCGCGCGCCTCACCCGCGCCGGGCGCTGCAAAGGCAGCAATCGCGCCATCCGTGATCAAGATATCGGCCTGCTGAAGACCCAATCCGGGCAGGAAAGCAACGCCGCCTCTGAGGGCAAGATCCGCTTGGTGCGCCATGTTTCATCTCCTTCGAACACGGCCGCACCATGACCTCAGAGCGTGTGCCTTATCAACCCATTACCGACAGGCCACGACTAACTTGGCCGAATGGCGCCCGCGTGGCAGTCTGGGTTGTGCCCAACGTAGAGCACTACGAATACCTGCCCCCAGCCACCGGAGGCCGCGACGCATGGCCACGCACCCCGCACCCTGATGTGTTGGGTTACGGCTTGCGCGATTTTGGCAATCGGGTTGGGCTTTGGCGCATAGCAGAGGTGACCGATGATCTGGGCATTCCCCTGACGCTGTCGCTCAATTTAGCCAACTGGCTGCACTACCCCGAGATATTTGAAGCCTCAGAAGCGCGCGGTTGGGATGTCATGGCCCATGGCCTTTATAACACTCGCTATCATTGGGAGATGCCTGAGCAGGCCGAACGCGAAGCGATTGGCCAATGCGTCGAGATTTACCGGACACTGACGGGACGCATGTTGCGCGGTTGGTTCTCTCCTGCTGCCACTTGGACCAAGAACACACCGGATCTCGTAGCCGAAGCTGGGATCAGCTATTATTGCGACTGGTATCACGACGATCAGCCAACACAGATGAATGTACGCTCAGGCCAGCTCATCACCTTGCCGTACCAAATGGATATCAACGACGCGATGGTCTGGCGGCACCATTTTGAGGCCGATGATTTCGCCCAGATGGTGATTGATCACTTCGATACGCTTTGGCGCGAGGGCGCGGATCATGGCCGCGTGGTCTGCATCGCGTTGCATCCCTACATTATGGGTCAGCCGCACCGCATTCGCGCGCTGGAACGAGCGCTGCGCCATGTGGTCAGTCATGACAAGGTCTGGATGGCAACCGGTGCCGAGATTGCCGATTGGTATCTGTCGGATCAGTGGAGTGAGGCCCTATGACCACTTCAGCAGGCATGGACCACGCGCTTTATCCCTATCGGAGCGTGTCGGGACGCGCACCCCTCGATTGGCCGAACGCTGCCGGCGTGGCATTCGCGCCTGTGGTCTATCTTGAACATTGGCCTGTTGAGGCAACAGCAGACGGGTACGCCGATCCTCGCTTTCGCGACCCCTACGGTAAATTCCAGCCCGACTACCGCACGCATACCTGGCGTGAATACGGCAACCGGATCGGAATTTTCCGGCTCTTCGAAACCCTCGACAAATACGAACTGACGGCCACTCTTGCAGTCAATGCATCCGCCGCCCAGCGGTATCCGGTCTTGATCGAAGAAGCGCTGTTTCGAGGCTGGGAGATCGTAGCTCATGGCGATTTCGCTGATGCGATGGTCACCTCGCGCATGCCCGAGACTGAAGAGACCGCTTTGATCGAGACCTGTCTTGATACGCTTCAGAGCGCCACCGGCACACGCCCTAAAGGCTGGATTGCACAGGATTTTAGCGAAAGCACGCGCTCTGCTGCCCTTTTGGCGCGCGCGGGGATCGAGTGGATCGCCCATTGGCCCAACGACGATCAGCCCTACTGGATGTCGACAACGCCTGCGATGATCTCCGTGCCGCAAATGTCAGAGCTTGATGATGTGGAATGCCTGTGGCTCCGGCGCGTTCCCACGCCGCGCTGGTCGGGAATGTTGGAAGAAGCGGTTCAAGTTTTGGCAGGCGAGAAAGGGCGGGTAGCGGTCATTGGGCTACATCCATGGCTTTTCGGAATGCCCCATCGTATTCGCTACCTCGACGATGGATTGCGGCGAGTCGCGCAGATTGACGGGGTATGGTCCACAAGCGTGGGCCAGATAGCGACGCATTTCAGGTCACAGCGGCCAGCGGAGGAAGAGTCTTGAGCGGTACAAACGGATCAGAGCGCCTTGTTGCGCAGAATCTTTCCGGCCTCGCGCTCGAACGGCTCGAGAAGGCGATTATGGAAGGTGAATTGGGCCCCGGTGAGCGGCTCAGCGAAAGCGGTCTGGCGCGCCGGTTCGGGATTTCGCGCGGGCCGCTGCGCGAGGCCATTGGTCAGCTCGAAGGGCGTAAGCTGGTCACGCGGATCTCCAATCAGGGCGCGCGGGTGGTGTCGCTGTCAAAAGATGATCTGCTGGACCTACTCCAAGTCCGCGAAAGCCTTGAAGGCATGGCTTGCCGTCTCGCCAGCCAGAATATGGGCGAGACAGACCTTGTGCGGCTTGAAGACATGTTGGCGACGCATGAAAAGGCGGACGCAATGCGGGCAGGGCGCGGTTATTTTCAGGAGCCCGGCGACGGCGATTTCCATCAGGTGATACTTGCCGCCTGCGGCAATGCGCGGCTGTCGGGCATGCTAGCGGGTGAGCTTTACTCGCTGCTTCGCCTATACCGCCACCGCCTTTCGATGCGTCCGGGCCGTCCGGCCGAAGCACTCGAAGAACACAAATGTATCGTAGCCGCCTTGCGGGCGCACGATCCAGATGCGGCCGAAGCCGCGATGCGCGCTCATTTGCGCAGTAGCAGGTCCGCAGTCGAAGACTGGGTGACGGATGAGGAGTTGCGCCAATGACAGACACATTAGCCGATCGCCGCAAAGGTTTTCGCGCCCGAATGGAGCGTCGTGATGCCATGATCTTGCCGGGTGCAGGCAACGCCTTGACCGCGCGCGTGATCGCGGACCAAGGGTTCGATGCAGTTTATGTCACCGGGGCAGGGATCGCGAACACCTACCTTGGGGTGCCCGATATCGGATTGATCACTCTGACCGAGCTTGCCAGCACCGTTTCGGCCATCTCCGAGATAACAGATCTTCCATTGATCGTTGATATCGACACTGGATTTGGCAATGCTATCAACACCCAGCGCACCGTGCGCATGATCGAACGCGCCGGGGCCGCTGCGATGCAAATCGAGGATCAGGTTTTCCCCAAGAAATGCGGGCACTTCGCGGGAAAAGCTGTCATCCCGCTGGTTGAGGCCGTCTCTAAGGTTAAAGCAGCAGTCGATGCGCGCGAAGACCCCAATACGCTAATTATCGCACGCACAGATGCACGCGCCGTGCAGGGGCTTGAGGCCGCACTCGACCGCGCTGAAGCGTTCATCGAAGCTGGCGCCGACATGACCTTCGTCGAGGCCCCGACATCAATCGAAGAAATGCGGGTGATCACGGGACGGCTCAGTGTGCCACAGGTTGCCAATATGGTGGTTGGAGGCAAAACCCCTCTGACGCCGCAGGCCGAACTGGCCGAGCTTGGCTTCTCGATAGTGCTCTATGCAAACACGCCTCTGCAAGCAGCGATGCGCGCGATGAGCGAGGTTCTGGGCGCGCTTAAGGCCGAGGGCGACGTCGGTGGTGTGATCGATAAACTCGCGGACTTCTCCGAACGCCAACGCCTTGTGGGCAAGGACCGCTACGACGCGCTTGAGGCGCACTACAAGCTCGACTGAACCATAACGGTACCAAGTGCCATCGCAACGGCGGCTTGGGTCGGATCGACAACCGGATGTCCCAAAGCGGCCTCCAAACTTCTGCGATGAGCCGACAGCCCCGCACAGCCCAACACGATGACATCCGCATGGTCCTCGCGCACCAAAACCTCTGATACAGACTGAAGCCGCGCAAACGTCCCTGAGCCAGACGCGGTTTCGGCTACAGACATGTTGAGGGGCCGCTCGGCTACCATTCGATCTAATACACCCATCCGGCGCAGGTATTTTCGATGCCGCAAAATGGAGCCTTCGGAGATGGCGATCACTCCAATTCGATCGCCTCGCGCCATTGCGGTCAGAAATCCACTTTCTTGCATGCCGAACACCGGGGCCGATGTTGCCTCGCGCGCCGCATCAAGGCCGGGATCGGAGTAACAAGCAATTACGACCGCTGTAGCATCCGCGCGTGCCCGTATAACCTCCAGTAGGGGCGAGACCGCAGCATCGCTATCGGCTTGGCTTTCAATCCCGAACGGGCCTTTAGCCAACGTCAGGCACTCGATTGGTGGGCCACCTGCAATTCGAAACGGCGCCATGGCGGCATCAAGACCTGCCGTTACGGCCGGATTGGAATTTGGATTGATCACAAGGACTGGACCACTCATGACAAGTTCGCTCCGAAATTCTGGGCAGGATCAAGCTCCGGCACGGGCTGTCCGGGGTGCCCGGTCAGATCAAGGGGCGCGCGTTTGATAAACTGGCCTGAGCCAGGCTCTGCAATCAATTTGCCGTTTTCCACGATGCGCCGACCGCGTCCCAGAACCGTTACAGGCCAGCCCGTCACCTCGATCCCCGCGAACGGATTATAATCCATCGCGTCATGCATCTCACCGGCAACGCGCGTTTCATTTGGATCCCAAATCGCGATATCGGCATCCGCGCCAACAGACAGGGTGCCCTTGCGCGGCATCATCCCGTAGATCATTGCAGCATTGGTTGATGCCAGCGCGACAAACTGATTGAGGCTGATCCGACCTTTGCCGACGCCTTCAGAGAACAACAATGGCAAACGCATCTCAATTCCGGGCATACCATTGGCAATTTCGCGGAAGTTCACATCACGCCCTGCACTAAATTTCCCAGAATCATCATAGCGGTAAGGCGCGTGATCTGACGACACAAGCGACAATGATCCAGCCTGCACATGCTGCCATAACGCAGCTTGGGTTGGCGCGTCGCGCAAAGGTGGCGAGCAAATAAACTTTGCACCGTTCATCCCCGGTTTGTCGATGTCCTCGCGGGTCAAAAACAAATATTGCGGGCAAGTTTCGGCCCAAACTTGACCGCCCTTGGCCCGCGCATTTGCCACAAGCTCTGCGCCTGCAGGCGTCGAAACATGGACAATAAACAGTGGCGCTTCGGCCAATCGGGCCAGCGAGATCGCGCGGTTGATCGCTTCTTCTTCTGCCAATCCGGGACGCGAGGGGGCGTGATACCGTGGCGCAACATTGCCGCCATCAACCAATCTGCGCGCCATCCAGTCTAACATGTCGTGGTTCTCGGCATGCACCATAGTCAGCGCGCCGTGTTTGCCTGCAACCGATAAAATATCAAGAAATTGCGCGTCCGATACGCGAGTCGCGTAGGTCATGAATACCTTGAACGAGGTAACACCCTTGGCAAAAACCTCCGGTAACTCGGCCAAAACCGCCTTCGTCGGGTCGGTCAGAATCAGGTGGTATGACCAATCCAGAACAGATTTTGGCACCGCGCGTGCGTCATAGGTTTGCATCGTGTTGGTAAGGCTTTGGCCCTTTTTCTGCGCGGCAAAGGGTATAAAACTGGAGTTTCCGCCAAAGGCCGCCGAGATTGATCCGCTCTCGTAGTCATCCGAGGTCATGACACCCATTCCGCTTTCTTGGGCGATATGGCAGTGGGCCTCTATCCCGCCGGGCATTACAATGCGGTCGGTGGCGTTGATCACATCCTCGGCGTCTGTGATCGCCTCGGATATGGTGACGATGCGCCCGTCACGGATGCCGATATCGGCGCGATAGGTCTCGGTTGCAGTGGCCAGTAGCCCACCCCGGATCGCAAGATCATGCGCCATGAATTATCCTTTCGTCCCATCGGGGTAGACCACGCCTGTTTGGCTTGCGATCCGTTTGTAATGCTCAATCCGGCGATGACGTTTGAAATCAAACACCGAAGCTTTGCCAAATTTCGTGGCATCCATATCGCAGGCTTGCACCAGCAGCTCGTCGCCGTCGGTTTGCGCCTTTTGCATGATGACACCGTCTGGAGACACGATAACGCTGCCGCCATTCAGAGGATGACCATCCTCGTTGCCAGCCTTGGCCACAGCCACGACCCAGGCGGAGTTTTGGTAAGCGCCTGCTTGTACCGATAGGTCAGAATGAAACCCGCGCATCTCGGCTGTTTCACCCGCATTTTGGGAGTTTCCTGAGGGCGTGTTGTACCCCAGTACGACCAGCTCGACGCCCTGCAATCCCATCTCGCGGTACGCCTCAGGCCAGCGGCGGTCGTTGCAGATCAACATGCCCATCCATGCGTCCATGTTGCGAAACACCGGAAAACCCAGATCCCCGGGTTCGAAATAGCGCTTTTCGAGATGCTGAAAGCTGCGCTCGGAGTCAAACTCATCATGCCCGGGCAAGTGAATTTTGCGGTATTTGCCGATAATATTGGCCTGTGTATCCGTTAGGATTTGGGTGTTGAAATGGTGCCCATCCGGGGTCAATTCTCCGTAACCAATCGAGATTGCGATGCCGTGTTCGCACGCGCGCTCAAACAAGGGTTGGGTCTCGGCATTGGGCATTTCTGACTCGAACCAAGTGTCTACCTCGGCTTGGTCTTCGAAGTACCAGCGCGGAAAGAAGGTGGTGAGGCAAAGCTCCGGAAAAACCACCAGAGTGCAGCCTGCCATATGCGCCTGATCGAGCAGCGCGATCATCCGAGCCACGACCTCTTCGCGGGTGTCCGCGCGTTGAATGGGACCCATTTGGGCCGCGCCAATGACGATCTCTCTCATGACAAATTACCTTTATAAAGTAGGTTAGCGGGACGCGCGCGCCATTTCAGTAAATAGGGGCTCAAGGGAAGGGGCTGCGCCAATTTCTATGACCATGTCCCATATGCGGATAGCAGCATCCTCGCGCCAAAGTCTCGTTGCGAGCGACAGGTATTTCTCGCGTATCTCGACGGCTGGGAATGGGTCAGACCAGTCGCCTCGGTTGGTCTCGGTAGCCGCTTGCAATACCTGTCCAGACTTCATCGTCAGTGTAATACGAGCAGGGCGCTTATGGGGCAGACGTGCGGTCATCGCCACGTCTTCGACCACCTTGACGCGTTGAGCCAGATCTAAGATCCTAGGGTCCTCGACATTCTTCATGGTGAAGCTATCCACCCCGGTTGAGCCGTTGACCAGTGCAGAAGCCATCGCAAACGGCACGGAAAATTTTCCCGCCAGGACGTTCTTCGGGGCCGGGTCATCCAGTTCGACTGCGAGCGAATAAGTTTCGACCAAGACACTCTCAACAGCCGAGTGATCCAGCCCTGCAGATGCCGCGCGCAACGTTGCCAGCGCATCTAGTGCCGCGTGATTGTAGCGACAGCACGAGTGCATTTTGAAGTAGTTGCGGCTGACCTCCCAACGCTCCCCCAAACCGTCTGAGAACGCCGCCGCATCAAACCTGTCGGATACCACATGTCCAAAGACCTGCGCTACTCCGTCGTGATCACCCGTATAGCCTGATGCGATCATATCACCGGCGAGCACGCCCATCTGACCCGACACGCCAGCAAAGACGTTTCGCACCGTCCCACCTTCTAGCATTGTGCGCCGGGATGTGGATAGCCCGAGACTTGCCGAAAGGCTGATGGCATGGCGCATCTGATCTGCTGGCGCATTTTGCAGGCGCGCTACGGCGGTGGCCGCACAGATCGCGCCCCATGTGCCGTGGGGATGCATCGAGGGGCGCAATTGCGTCGCGATCCCAACCCGCGCACCCACGTCATAGCCGATGGCAATTGCTGCCAGCAAATCAGCGCCACTGACATCGGCGCGCGCCGATGCTGCGGCCAATGCCGCGGGTGCCGTGTGCATTCCGGGATGGCCTTTGCAAAACTGGTTGCCCTCGTCCATTTCCAGCGTCGTACCAGCGGTGCCATTCAAAAGTGCCGCAGCACCGGCTGGCCGTGTCTGAGACGTGCCGATCAGCAAGGCCGGACCGCTGCCGTGCTGGCGCGCTGCGAGGGCGGCCACATCTGGCTCTGCCGCACCTCCCACAATCGCCCCAATGCAATCGGCAAGGATCAGAGCGGTGCGCGCGCTCACCTCAGGTGAAATCTGTGAGGTCTCGGTCTGCGCTGCGAAGGCCGCTACATATCCAAGACTGTCCATCGCTTGCCCTGCCTTTGATTTCCTGATTGCTTGTCAGACTAGGCGCGCATTGAGCGGACCTGCAAGCAATTAGGAGACAGTCATGAAAAGGGTTCTGGTGATTGTCCCTTTCCCCATGAGCGAAGAGAACCGCGATCAACGCCGGGCGCAACTTCAATCCGTTGAGCTTGGTCCGGGCATAGAGTTTGTCTTTGAGTCCGTCCGCGTTGCCCCTCGCAACTATGTCAGCGCCTCCGATATGGCACTCGCCGAGTTCGGAGCCCTTGAGGCAGGACTGGAAGCCGAAGCGCGCGGCTTTGATGCTGTGTGTATCGATACGATGTCCGATAGCGGGATGGCTGGATTGCGCTCCGAGCTGTCGATCCCGGTGATCGGGCCGGGGCGTGCATCGGTGCTCATGGCGATGATGCTGGGCCACAAGTTCTCGATCGTCGCGATGTGGCCCCATTGGCAGCATCTCTACCGCAAGACCATGACCGAACTTGGAGTAGAGAAGCATTGCGCGTCCGTGCGCTGGATCGATGCGACCCCTGACAACCAAGCCCTGATGGCAGGAAAGGAAAGTGATGTGTTCCCGGCACTCGAGGCCGTTGCTCGGCGCTGCATCGAAGATGACGGCGCTGATGTGATTTTGCTGGGTTCAACCACAATGCACCAATCGCACGCTTATCTGGCCGAGCGTTTGCCAGTCCCGGTCGTGAACCCCGGACCGCTCACCTACAAGCTGGCCGAAACCGTTCTCGGCCTTGGGCTAACACACAGCCGCGCCGCCTATCCCAATACACTCGCACCGCGCCGAGACGTCATCCACGCTATGCTGGATGCCGCCGAAGACCACGAAAATTCATAATCTAACCTTGCCCTAATGATATATAGTTATATCATTAGGCGCATGTATGAAGCAGAAATCGTTTCTGGGCTATGAGCCGCGTGGCCCGCTCCTCCGTCGTTGGAGAGGCTCATCTGGCTTTGCTAGATGACGCTTCACCCGTGCCGCTCTATCAGCAATTGGTTGTCCAGCTTCAAAACCGGATCAGCAGTGGCGAGTTCAGCCCCGGCGCAGTTGTTCCCGGTGAGTTTGATCTGTCGCGCGACTACGGCGTCTCGCGTATCACGGCAAAACGCGCGCTTGATGAATTGGCAGAAGCAGGTCTGGTTAAGCGCGAACGCGGGCGCGGAACGCGGGTTCTGGAACGAGCAGGTCCCGCCGCCGTGCGCACCTCTATTGACGGTTGGTTGGAAAGCGTCAGCCAGATGGAACGCGCCACCAAAGTGCGCCTGCTGTCTTGCGATTATCTTAGTACCGGCCCCGATATTGCCAGCGTTTTGGAACTCGCTGAAGGTGCAGAAGTCCAGCGCTCGGTCCGTGTTCGAACCTTGGACGACGTGCCTATGTCTTATTTGGTGTGTTTCCTGCCCGGCGTGATTGGTCGCGGGTTTGCGCCTGAGGATCTCCGTAAATCCGCGCTTTTGACCTTGTTGGAGCGGTCAGGCCACAAGATTGCCTCGGCCCGCCAAACTGTCTCGGCCACGCTCGCAGCCCCCGATACTGCGCAAGCCTTGGAAATTCACGCAGGCGAGCCATTGCTGGAGGTGCGTCGCATCACCCGCAGCGCCGATGACCGTGTTGTACAGTATATCCGCGCCCTTTACCGGCCGGAGCTTTACCACATCGAGATGTCTATGATCCGCAAAGCAGGACCTGGTGGCCCACTTTGGTCGGCTGAGGAGGGCATTGCCCCATGAAACAAACTCTCGCCCAAAAGATAATCGCGCGCGCGGCAGGACGTGATCACGTCACAGCCGGTGAGGTCGTGACCGCGAAGGTTGATCTGGCGATGATCCACGACTCGGGTGGGCCGCGTCGCGTTGCCCCAATCCTCAAAGAACTTGGCGTTGGGCTTTGGGATAAAGACAAAGTTTTTCTCGTTTCGGACCACTTCGTGCCCGGCGACACCGAAGAAGGGGCCTCGATCTTAGCTCTCACGCGCACTTGGGCGCGTGAAACCGGCGTGCGCTTCCACGACGGGCAAGGGATTTGCCACGTTGTGCTGCCCGAAAGCGGCCAGCTCCAGCCCGGCATGTTCGCCGTTGGCGGTGACAGCCATTCGCCCACCGGCGGGGCCATGGGCGCGTTCATGTTCGGGATTGGCGCGACTGAAATGGCAGGTGTGCTCGCAACCGGCGAGATCTGGGTGAAAGTGCCTGAGACGATCCGCATCGCATGGACCGGACAGCTTGGAGACGGGCTTATGGCGAAAGACATTATGCTGGCACTGTGCGGGCGGCTGGGTATGGACGGGGGCAAATATCAGGCCATCGAATATACCGGTGAGGCGATCAAAGCGCTATCGATGCAAGAACGGATGACGCTGTCCAATATGGCAGCAGAACTGGGCGGCCAAACCGGGCTAGTGGCTCCTGACGAAGTAACTGCAGCCTTCTTGCGCAGTGTGGGCGGCGCGGTTCCAGACCTCAGCGATCTCCACACTGATGAGGGGGCCGAAGTCCTTGAGCATCATACATTCGATGCCACCGCTCTGGCTCCACAAGTTGCGGCTCCCCATTCCCCCGCTAACGCGATGCCCGCCGATGAAGCGGGAAAAACAGCCGTAAGCGTGGCCTATATCGGGGCCTGCACGGGGGCGAAATACGAGGACCTGCAAGCCGCAGCCCGGATCCTTAAAGGGCGCAAGCTGGCCGCCGGGGTCGAGCTGCTTGTCGCCCCTTCATCAAAACGCGACCAAGACCGCGCTACCCAAGAAGGTATAATGGCGGTGTTCGAGGCGGCTGGTGCCAAGGTTCTGCCGAATGCATGCGGGATTTGTGCAGGCTATGGAACACACCGGCTGGACGCAGATGTCACCTGCATCTCCTCAACTGCGCGCAACTTTAAAGGCCGGATGGGCGAGGCGTCTTCCCAAGTCTGGCTCGGCTCGCCATTAACAGTGGCCGCCACGGCTGTTGCCGGTCATATCGTTGACCCACGGGAGATGCTGTCATGAGCGGTCGTATTTTCTTGTTCGGCGATGATATCGACACCGACCAGTTGGCTCCCGGCCAATACATGCGCGGCGGGATTGAGGCGATTGCCACCCATTGCCTCGAGGCGATCCGCCCGGAGTTCGCCCAAACTGTCCGACCCGGCGATATCGTCGTGGCAGGGCGCAACTTCGGGGCAGGCTCTTCGCGTGAACAAGCCGCCGAGGCCTTGCGCCATCTCCAAGTTGCGGGCGTCGTGGCGCTGTCATTCGCGGGCATTTTCTATCGCAATGCCGTCAATCTGGGCCTGCCTATTCTGATCGCGCCATCAATCGATGATGTGGCCGACGGTGATACCGCAACCCTTGATCCTGAAGGAGGCGTTCTGCGGCTTACTACCAAAGGCACGGACGTCGCACTGGAGCCAATGCCCGAAAATCTGCGCGCAATCATCAACAACGGTGGCCTTGTGCCCCATCTGAAAAAACGTATCGCCGCGGAACATAAAGGAACTGCTGAATGACCTTGAAAGCCCTTATCAGCGGGCCCGACATCTTGCTGGCGCCCGGCGTGTGCGATGCGCTCACAGCGTTGATCGCCGAGCAATCCAAGGCAAAGGCAGTTTACCTTTCTGGCGCTGGCATAGCCTATACGCGCTTTGGTCGTCCGGATATCGGGCTGGTCTCCATGGCCGAAGTCGCTGACACAATCGCATTGATCCGCGACCGGGTCACGCTGCCTTTGATCGTGGATGCCGACAACGGGTTCGGCAACGCGCTGAACGTGCAACGCACCATGCGAGTGTTCGAGCGGGCAGGCGCCAATGCACTGCAGCTGGAAGACCAGACCATGCCCAAGCGCTGTGGGCATTTAGACGGCAAGACTCTGATCTCCGCGACGGAAATGGCTGGGAAGGTCCGCGCCGCTGCCGATGCACGTTCCAGCGAGGAAACACTTGTTATTGCACGCACCGATGCGATCGCGGTGGAAGGCTTAAACGCAGCCCTTGACCGAGCCGAGCTTTATGTCGAAGCCGGCGCCGATGTCTTATTCATCGAGGCACCGCAAGACCGAGCGCAGCTTGAAACGATCGCGAGCTCATTTAGCGGACGCATCCCGCTGATGGCCAACATGGTCGAAGGCGGCAAGACTCCAATCCACGGCACGGATGACCTGCAAAGCCTCGGCTTCTCGCTGGTCATCTTTCCAGGCGGCGTCGTGCGCGCCATGGCCAAGATCGTCGGCGACTATTACCGCGGCCTACTTTCCACGGGCTCCAACGAAGAGTTCAAAGACAGAATGTTCGATTTTGCTGGCCTCAACGAGGTCATCGGAACCGACAAAATGCTTGTGCAGGGAGATTCCTATGGAGATTGACCCAGTCACCCTCGCAATCCTGAAGGGTCGCTTCGAGCAGATCGCCGATGAGATGGACGCGACGCTATTCCGCTCGGCCTTCAATCCGATCATTGCCGAGGCGCATGACGCGAGCCACGGCCTCTATGACGCGGATACAGGCGATACGCTGGTGCAAGGCAAGTCTGGCCTGCCGATTTTCGTGGGGGTGATGGCCTTCGCGGTCAAAGCTGTGATTCGAAAGGCCGCCACTCAAGGCGGCGTGAACGAAGGTGACGTTTGGATATTCAACGATCCCTACGACGGTGGTACCCACCTGTCGGACTTCCGCCTTGTGAAGCCGGTTTTCCGCGAAGGTGAGGTGTTCTGCTATCTCGCATCGGTAGGCCACTGGCATGACGTGGGCGGAAATGTGCCAGGTAACTATAATCCGGCCGCGACGGAGTGTTTTCAGGAAGGCATGCTAATCCCGCCGGTGAAGCTCTACGACAAGGGCGAGTTTCGCCAAGACATTGTCGATATACTATCTGCCAACTCGCGCCAGCCGATATCGCTTTATGGGGACCTAAACGGTCAGATTAACGCGATGGATCTTGGCGAAAAACGCCTCAACGCACTGCTTGATGAATATAGCGTACCGACTGCGCGCAAGGCGCTGGTGGCGCTTAAGGCCCGCGCAGCCACCATGATGCGCGCGCAGATTTCAGACCTGCCGTCTGGGACAATTTCGGCCGAAGACTGGCTGGACAATGATGGCATCGACGATGTGCCGCTGAAAATTGCGCTGGATATGACGATTGAAGGCGACAAGATGATCCTCGATTTCACCCGTTCCTCGCCTTCCTGCCAAGGGCCGGTGAATATTTCACGCGCCACGACGATTGCCGCCTGTTACGTGGCCCTTAAGCATATATTTGGTGACGTGCCTGCCAACGCAGGCGTGTTGGAGCCGGTTGAGTTCCGTATCGATGAGGACTCTCTGCTATCGGTCAAAGCCCCAAAACCCGTTGGCGGCTACACAGAGACCATTCTGCGCCTTATCGACGTGGTATTTCAGGCGATGGCGCAAGTCGCGCCTAAATCCGCTATGGCGTGCGCCTATGGGACTATTAACGCGCTGTCTCTGGCCGGGCACCGCGCCAATGGCGCGCGGTGGGTGATGTTCTCGTTCTTTGGTGGTGGTCATGGCGCGCATGGGGCTGGCGATGGCCTTAACCATGGCAATGCGCCGATCTCCACCGCGACGATCCCGCCTCTGGAAATACTTGAATCCGCCTACCCTGTACGCTTCACCAAATGGGCACTGCGTCCCGATTCAGGCGGGGCAGGTCTCTATCGCGGGGGGCTTGGGGCGATCTACGAGATCTCTTTGCTGGAAAAGGAGGCGGACGTCTTCCTCTTTGGTGAGCGGGGCAAGGTTCCGCCACGCGGCGTAGTCGGCGGTGGCGACGCTTCCACGAACAAGTTCTTCTATGAGCAGGCCGATGGCGAGCACACCCCGCCCATGGTCTCGAAAATGGTCGGAATTCACATCGAGAATGGTCAACACGTCCGGCTTGAGACCCCTGGTGGCGGAGGCTACGGGGATGCACTGTTGCGTGACCCGGAAATTGTGCGAGCAGATGTAATCGAAGGCTATGTCAGCGCCGAGAAGGCTAGGGAAGCCTACGGCGTTGTGATCTTGCCTGATGGGTCGGTAGATGATGGGGCAACAACCGCCCTCCGTAGGGAGCGCGCGGCATGAGCGGCAATATCGTAATTGGAGTCGATGTGGGTGGGACGTTCACTGATGTCTTCGTCTACAATGAAGCCACCGGGCAAGTTGAAACAACCAAGGTTCCTTCCACCCGTGGCGACCAGTCCAAGGGGTTCATCGAAGGGATCAGGCGCAAGGTTGCTGATTTCGGTGATATTCGTACCGTCGTCCATGGCACGACGGTGGGCACCAATGCGCTGCTGGAACGCAAAGGAGCGCGCACAGGGATTATTACCACCGAAGGCTTCCGCGACGTGCTGGAAATGCGCCGCCGCGATCGACCGACTACTTGGGGTTTGCGAGGGTCCTTCGATCCTATCGTAGATCGACCCGACCGGGTCGAGGTGGAAGAGCGCGTGCTAGCCGATGGTACCGTCCTGCAAGATGTTGATCCCGAAGCGGTCAAGGCGCAAGCCCGCGCTCTGGCTGAGGCCGGGTGCGAAGCTGTCTGCGTATTTTTCATCAATGGCTATGCCAATGACGAGAACGAGCGGATTGCTGTTGAGGCCGTCCGGAGCGTTTGGCCCACGGCCTACGTGACTGCTGCCACCGAAATACTGCCCGAAATTCGGGAGTTTGAACGCCTCTCAACCGCCACGCTGAACGCCTATCTGCAGCCTGTCGTTTCCTCCTATTTAGACCGATTGGAGCAGGGGCTCGATAAAAAGGGTTTCCACGGCGAATTGTTGATCGTGCAGTCCAATGGCGGCGTGATGGGTGTAGGCACGGCCAAGGACTTCCCTGTGCGCACCGCACTCTCGGGGCCTGCGGCAGGCGTTATTGCGGCACAGGCAATCGCTGAGGCGGCAGGCTTTTCAAACATTGTAACCTGCGACATGGGCGGCACCTCCTTCGATGTGTCTCTGGTGGCGGAAGGGGCCGCGGCCCTTGCCCCGCAAACTTCAATTGATTTTGGCATGGTCGTGCGTACCCCGATGATCGAGATCACCACCATCGGCGCGGGCGGTGGCTCCATCGCCAGCTTGGACGCCAGTGGCTTGCTAACGGTTGGTCCGGAATCGGCGGGCTCGGACCCTGGCCCCGTATGCTATGGTCTTGGTAACAAGCGCCCCACGGTGACAGACGCCAACCTGATCCTTGGGCGCATAAATCCTGACCGCCCAATTGGCGGCAAACTTGACCGCCTCGATATCGATACGGCGCGCGAAGCCATTCGAACAAATGTCTCTGATCCGCTCGGCCTGACGGTTGAGGAGGCAGCCGAGGCGATTCTGCGTCTGGCTAATGCAAAGATGGCAGGGGCGATCCGGCTCGTATCAATCGAGAAGGGACATGATCCGTCAAAATTTGCCGCTATGCCATTTGGGGGTGGCGGATCGCTTCATACGGGGGCGCTGATCAAGGAAGTTGGGCTCGGTTCGGCGCTAGTTCCGCGCTTCCCCGGTGTCACTTCGGCGCTAGGCTGCGTGGTCGCCGATATGCGCCATGACCGGGTGCAAACGGTGAACCGCCTTCTGTCTGACATCGACGCCGCCGCTTTGGGATCGGAGCTGCAAAGCGTGGCGCGCACAACGGAAGCCGTCGTGACCTCCGCTGGCGCCGCTTTCGCTCGCATCGATCGAGTGTTCGAATTCGACATGCTCTACATCGGCCAGACACACACCGTCGCGGTTGCCGTCGATCCGACGGTCGGCCTGACCACCCATGCTATTCAGGAAGCCTTCAATACGGCCTATAGCGCGGCCTACGGGCGGCTACTCGACGGAATTCCGGTGCGAGTGATGAATTACCGCGTCACTGTGATCGGACGTCGCCCGGCTTTCGACATGGGGGTCTTTGCACCCAAAGACGGTAAGTCGGCCGATGAATGTCGCACTGGATCACGCACGGTATGGGCCGAGGGAGCGTTCCACGAGGCGGGTCTCTTTGACCGACTTTCGTTGGCGGTAGGCGAACGCATAGCGGGGCCCGCGGTCCTTGAGCAACCTGATACGACCATTTTTGTCGATCCGGGCCTTGTGGCGACGGTCGATGGGTTCGGAAACCTCGTCATTCGCCCGGAGGCATAAGCATGGACTTAGAATTAATCCCCGCCCGCACAGGTCTTCTGATCGTCGATCTGCAAAACGATTTCCTTCATCCCGATGGCGCCTATGCTCGCGGCGGTCAAACCTCTGAGGCAATTGCCGCTTTGCCCGCGCGGGTGCTGCCCGTGGCTAATACCTTGCGCGAGAAGGGTGGCTGGATCGTTTCGACCCAGTTTACGTTGGTGCCGGGCAAGGAAGGTGAGCCGTTTATTGCGCCGCACCTGAAATCAATCCGCCCTTTCCTTGGGAAAGGCGACTTTGCACCGGGCGGCTGGGGCCATGCATTGGTCGACGAGTTGCAACCCGCTGATATAACTGTTGAAAAGGTTGCATACTCAGCTTTCTACCAGACGCGAATGGAATTCAGCTTGCGCAAGGCAGGCATTGACACGCTTCTTGTTTGCGGGATCGTCACGAACGGGGGCGTTGCCTCCACCGTTCGTGCTGCCCATGTGCGCGACTTCAAAACCTTAGTGCTATCGGATGGCTGCGCAGCCTTCACGCAAGCCACGCACGACTGCGCGATTGCTGATCTTTCGACGGTGGGTAAGGTCCTTACCTGCGCCGATGCGCAAGCCGTGATCGAGGCATCCTGATGCCGCAGATCAGCCACGAAACGCCGACATTTGGCTTCACTGCCGATGTGGTCATCATCGGGGCAGGGGCCTCCGGCCTGACCGCGGCCCTTGCCGCTGCTGAGCAAGGGGCCGAGGTTGTGGTGTTGGAACGCGATGCCTCGCCGTCGGGGTCCACCTCAATGTCTTCGGGATTTGTCCCCGCGCCCGGCACTCTGTTTCAGCATGCTATTGGCGTGACCGATGATACGCCTGATCTTTTCTGCGCCGACCTGATGGCAAAATCCTACGGCAAATCCGATGAGCGGCTTACCCGGTTAGCCGCTCGGACGATTGGCCCTGCGATGGAATGGCTCGCCGATGCTGCGCAGGTCGAATGGCATGTCCTCGATGACTTCCTTTACCCCGGCCATACGCGACATCGAATGCACGCAGTGCCTGAGAAAACCGGCGCGGCGCTTGAGGCGCGCCTGCTGGCCGCTGTGGCGGAGGCTGAAATCGCGCTGGTAACTGAGGCGTTGGCGGAAACTCTCTATGTCGATGAAGCAGGCAAAGCACTCGCGGTCGGGGTTTCCCGTCCCGATGGCTCGGTCGAAGTGATCGCCTGCAAGACGTTGATCTTAGCCTGCAACGGATACGGCGGGAACGCCGATATGGTGGCTGAGTACATCCCCCAGATTGCGCAGGGAGAATACTATGGCCATGCGGGCAACACTGGACACGCGGTTGTTTGGGGCCAGGCATTGGGGGCCGAGTTGAAGCACCTCTCGGGATATCAGGGCCACGGCTCATTGGCACATCCCCATGGCATCCTTATTTCATGGGCGCTGATGATGCAGGGCGCTATTCAGGTGAATACAGAAGGTCGGCGCTTCTCGAACGAAATGGGCGGATATTCCGAACAAGCGGTCAAAGTTATTGGTCAGCCGGGCGGGATTGCGTGGAATATCTTTGATAAAGCCCGCCACGATTTCGCGGTCGCAGGCTTTCCCGACTATCTTGATGCGGTTGACGCGGGCGCGATCCGTTCAGGTGAGACTGTGGCGGAGTTGGCAGAGGCGACGGGTCTTCCCAGTGACGCGATTGCGGAGACGATTGCCGCGGTGCAGGCGCTTGCCGAAGGCGAGGGCACTGATCCGCTGGGGCGCGATTTCTCGAACACTGTCCCCCTGGCTGGCCCGTTCTATGCGGTGAAGGTGACAGGTGCGCTGTTCCATACCCAAGGCGGGTTGGTGATTGCAGATGACGCCCGGGTTATGCGCGTGGACGGTACCAGTTTCCCCAACCTCTACGCTTCAGGTGGAGCGGCGTGTGGGGTATCTGGCCCTTCCGTAGAAGGTTATCTGTCAGGCAACGGACTTTTGACCGCGATTGCCTATGGCTATCTAGCTGGCCGCCATGCAGCAGCTCAAACGACAGGAGAATATACATGATTGACGACGCTCTGGAGGGAGTAGTGAAAGCTGGCATGGGCCCCGATCTGGGCCCATTCTTGTGGGACGATCCGTTTTTGCTGGAGGACCAGTTAGACGAAGACGAACGGATGCTGCGTGATGCAGCACAAGCTTTCGCTGAGGACAAACTCGCCTCACGCGTGACCCAAGACTACCGCGACGAGGCAGTTGCGCCCGAAATTTTTGCTGAAATGGGTGAGGCAGGACTGCTGGGCACTACGATCCCGGAGGAATACGGGGGACTTGGCGCGGGCTATGTGACTTATGGTCTGATTGCGCGCGAGATCGAGCGTGTCGATTCCGGCTACCGCAGCATGATGAGTGTGCAGTCCAGCCTCGTAATGTATCCAATTCATGCCTATGGCTCGGAAGAGCAGAAGCAGAAATACCTTCCTGGCCTAGCCGCTGGTAGTCTGATTGGCTGCTTTGGATTGACAGAACCGGATGCAGGCTCTGACCCAGCGGGCATGAAAACCCGCGCGCAGAAGATTGACGGAGGCTACCGGATCAGCGGTTCGAAAATGTGGATCTCGAATGCTCCCATTGCGGATGTGTTCGTGGTCTGGGCCAAGTCTGATGCGCATGACGGCAAGATCCGGGGCTTTGTGCTGGAAAAGGGCATGTCCGGCTTGAGCGCTCCTAAAATAGGCGGGAAGCTTTCGCTGCGTGCCAGTGTAACGGGCGAGATTGTGATGGAGAATGTCGAAATCGCGGAAGATGCGCTTTTGCCAGGTGTCCAGGGACTGAAGGGCCCTTTCGGCTGCCTGAACCGGGCGCGGTTCGGTATAGGCTGGGGCGTCATAGGGGCGGCCGAGCAGTGCTGGCATGGCGCACGCCAGTACGGACTGGATCGCAAACAGTTCAACCGTCCGCTGGCGCAAACGCAACTATTCCAGAAGAAACTGGCGGATATGCAAACCGAAATTACGCTGGGCCTTCAGGCCGCATTGCGCGTGGGGCGGCTGATGGATTTGGGCCGTGCCTCGCCCGAGATGATCTCACTAATCAAACGCAACAATTGCGGCAAAGCGCTTGATATTGCGCGCATGGCCCGAGACATGCATGGCGGCAATGGTATTTCGGATGCGTTCCCGGTGATGCGCCACATGATGAACCTTGAGACCGTAAACACCTACGAAGGCACACATGATGTACATGCGCTTATCTTGGGTCGAGCACAGACTGGGCTTCAGGCGTTTTTTTGAGGCGGGCATCGCAGTCTCGTATGGGGATTCGGACGGAACCGTAGGCAGTTTCAAGACAAAATCAGCTTGAGCCGGGCAGGGGAGTACGGTCAGGGGATAAGCGCCAAAAGACCGATCTTTGGTTGAACGTTTGGTGCGAGAGTTTCCACCTACCATTTTAACCGCGAAACCATGTGGCGCTACGGAGCCGACCATTGTCAACCATAGGGACTTAGCCGCCGCTTTAATATTGCAGCACAGCTTATGTACGCGGCCCTTTTCTACACAGGGTGCTTGTTGGTGTCATGATGCGGGCATCGAGGGAGATTTGCTCAAAACACCTGAAGCCAGGAAGACCCCGGTAGCGACTAGGGCGACGCCAGCTACCTTGAGAGGCGTAACGGTTTCGCCCAGAAACGCCACGCCTCCCAGTAAGGCAAGGATAGGAGTCAGCGCTCCAAAGGCGGCGGTCTCGCCAGCACCGAGAATCTGCACCGCGTAGCCGAACAAGAACATCGCCAGAATACCGATTATGAAACTCTGAAGCACAATCATCACTGCGATATCGACCTGACTTGCTGTGGCAAAGCTCACATTGCCCGTCGCGAGTAGCAGTGGGGTGACAAGTAGGGCTCCCCAGAACAGGCCGATGACCAGCCCATGCAAGGGACTGAGTCCGCTTTGACGAAAAATAACGGAGTAGACAGCAAATGCACCCGACCCCGTCAAAAACATCAAATGGCCTTTCCATGCGCCGTCGTCCGGTCCCGCAAGCATCTGCCATAGGCTGACGATAATCGCACCGGACAGGATCATCGCTAAACCAAGTCGGCGGCGCGGTCCGGTGACTTCTCCGGCCATGGCATAGGCCGCCAGCGCAGTCCAGAACGGCAGCATTCCCGGCGCCAGTGCCCCGCCGTCCGAGGCGGGCGCATAGGTCAGTCCTTTAGAGATCACGAAGGGAAAGATTGCGCTGGCACCAACCATCAATATTGCTGCGCGTGGCAGGGACTGCCCGTAGGGCACGACACCCAGTCGCCACATAAGCGGAGCCATCACCAATGCGCCCGGAACGAGGCGCAGGACTAGAAGCTCTTCGACAGTGAAACTTCCCTGCACGGCAAACCGTGTGACCAGCATGAACGCCGCCCATATCGTAACCGTGGCAAGCGCGGCGACCAGGCCGAGTGCCCGCGTTCTAGGGAAGTCCATAGAGCTGGCCTTTCACGAGTAGCCCACCGACCTAGCTAAACATCATGACGTTTGGGCCTGCCAGCCAAAAGCTTATATCGCCGGGGGCATTGTCAGATTAAACTCATCGTTTAGAGTTTGGGACAGGATTTTCGGCCGCTTTCGCGTCACGCTGTTTGTTGCTTATCAAGCAAACAATGAAATTATGTCCGAGCCTAAACGCTCAGGGCGACGGCAGAACGAACAGAACCGACTAATCTGACACTTCTCATCAAGTCATCGACTTCAAGCCGCTTCGTGCCGGGGGCAGGGGACGTCACCGGTTCAATAGAGCGGGATGTGAGTATCTTTTTCTTTTAAAGCATATCACCACGATGAGCTCGCGCGCCTATGCATCTTCTTTTTCATAAATTCCAAAGCCACGGTTTTGCAGGCCTTTTTGGATCTCATAAATCGAGCCACGACTTTCTGGCTGTGGCAACGGGATACGCACCGGGATATCTTTGAGCCGAGGGGTGATCGACGGCGTCCCGCACAGCATCTTTTCGTTATACTCGTCCAGCGAGCCGAAAGAGGTCATTGACCCCATCACCGGAAACGCATCTGCCGCCATGCCCTCAAAGAACAGCAAACGGCGATCCTGTGTGGATGTATTCAACGCAGAACCATGCACAATTCGCGCATGATGGATAGAGATTGATCCAGCAGGCCCCATCAGTGGCACGGCATCTTTGATGTCCAAACCGTTCGCGGCCAGATCCATTGCTCCGACAAACACGCCATCTGAATGATGATCAAATATCGGCCCCTTATGAGTGCCGGGGAACACCATCAAAGGGCCATTTTCCAGCACCATGTCGTCAAGGATTACGGCGACGGCCATCACATCGTCATTGGTGTGCGGGTAAAACGCAAAATCCTGATGCCATTCCACCGCCGCACCATAGCCGGCACATTTCATGTTCAGTTTGCTGGTGTGCAGGCGCAGATCAGGACCAATCAGATCGCGCATCGAGGCAAGTACATGATCTGAATAC
>Ga0075467_10000017_pt1 | contig 97674 bp, 94 predicted proteins | sample DEB08_DNA_9_FD_75067 | JGI IMG/M metagenome (GOLD analysis project Ga0075467, IMG submission 75067) | Aqueous microbial communities from the Delaware River and Bay under freshwater to marine salinity gradient to study organic matter... | ecosystem: Environmental > Aquatic > Marine > Coastal ... | reverse complement strand
TCTTTAAAGCAATAGACGCTGTTGGTTTTGGTGAAACGCGACCAGTGGCTAATAATGAAACCGCCGCTGGTAGAAAAATTAATCGGCGCATTGATTTACTGATTCGCCCACAGTTTTGACAACGCTGCAGTAGCGCCTGCTATGAGTGGCAGGTCTGACTAAGCATTGATATTGGTATGGGTGTTGTCACCTAACGCCTGATCGAAATCGCTTAAGCTCAGCGATCCAAAATCGAAAAAGTCGCCATTAAAAAGATCGGTACCAGGGGCCAATAAATCTAAGTAGCGATCAAAATATAAAAGTTGTTTTAACAATAAAGTAAAGGCACTGGGAAACCGAATGCCATGCCGAGTTGCTACGCTAAGCAAGGCTGATAATTGCCGCTGCGCATCCTTTTCTAGTAAGTGCTCACTATCGCTCTGGGCGCGTTTGAACTGAGCCTCTATATCGAACACGATGCTTAAATCTTTCGCTAAAAGCGCTTTGTCTACTGAACGCTTCGTCATACCCACGCTCACCATGGCGCCCGCAATTGCCTCAGCGTCGGCCGCACTGATACCTTGGTATAAGTCCAACACTGCCACCCAGACTGAGGGATCAATTTTTCCAACCATGCCAAAGTCAATAAAGGCGACCCGCCCATTAGGTTGCACGAGCATATTGCCACTGTGTAAGTCGCCGTGAAAAAAACTGCACTGAGTGAGCGACAAAAACCAAACATGCAGCGCATTCAGTAAAGCGTGTTGATTCAGTGTTGTGGTCGCTGGATCACTATTGACTAGCTGGGTAATTGGCTGCCCATGCACGCGATCCATAGTGAGCAGTCTGCGGGTTGAAGCAGCTGCTATCGGGCGTGGCGCAAAGACGCTCTCAATTTGATGATCACTTATAAATGCATTGAATGTATCTAAATTATGCGCCTCTTTGATGAAGTCACACTCAGCGATCATGGACTGATGGAGCTCTTCAATAATATCGGTAATGGCCGATTTGGTGAGTACTGGGGATACGATTTCTAAAATACGCGCAACCAAAAAAGCGGTATTTAAGTCCGTATTGATAATCTGCTCAACCGCTGGCTTCTGTACTTTGAGCACTACCTCGCGCCCGTCAAGCAAGATGCCCGCGTGAACTTGGGCGATAGATGCCGAAGCGAGTGGATCAGGGTCTACGCTGCGAAAAGTCTGTTGAATGGTCCCGCCAAGCTCACTTTCAATAATGTTCGCAATAATTGGAAAAGGTAAGTTAGGGGTTCGATCAAGACAATGTTGAAATTCGGCGACGTAATCGGCGGGAAAGAAGCTTGGCGAGCTGGCGATAAATTGGCCTAGCTTGATGTAGGTTGTGCCGAGTGATTCGAATAGCGCTCGTAACTCACGAGGAGTTGGTGGCCTACGCTCCATTGCGCAGCGTAAAAGCGCGGGCGACGCTTTGAAGACCGTTGTATTGAACCGCAGAAAACCCTGCATAGTGTGTTGAACAAGTTTTGGCCAATGGCGGTCAGAGCGGGCAGGCATAATTAAGTCTCAATAAGAGGCTAGAAACGATTAAACAAATGGTTTACCCAAGCACACCATGAGCAGGAGACAGCTCTTTTACTGCGGGACAGACGCGACAACTCAGACAAAAATCAGTTAGTGGGGACACACTTACAGCAAAGGGTCTTCGATAATGCTTTACTTTGAGTAAGAGCGCAACCTCGCCACTATTTAGATGTCGAGGTTTGCCACCGTCAATGCATTTTTCTCTATAAACGCTCTGCGAGGCTCAACTTGATCACCCATGAGTGTAGTGAACATAAGATCAGCTGCAATGGCATCATCAATCGATACACGTAGCATGCGACGCACCTCAGGATCCATAGTCGTTTCCCAGAGTTGATTGGGGTTCATTTCACCCAGCCCTTTGTAACGCTGAATCATATAGCCGCGCTTGGCCTCATGCATCAGCCAATCGAGCGCCTCAGGAAAGCTCGCAATGGCCTCTTGTTTTTCACCGCGGCGAATAAAACCACCCTCTTCAATCAAATCACTGATTTTTTCACCAATGGCAACAATCGCTCGATACTCAGAAGATTGAAAAAACTCGTGGCCAAAGACCGTTTCTTTCGTGACGCCATGCGAGGTAGCAAGCGCCTTCGGTAGATATATTTGTCTTTCTCGATCGTGGTGTATAGCGATAGCAAATTGCTTTTGGCCCGCCTTATGAAGCGCTGTAAAGTTCGCCTCCAAACCGCTACACCAAGTTTCGACCGCTGCCTTGTCGGCCAGCGCGGCCTCACTTAACTCAGGCTGGTCAATCATTAGTGTGAGTACTTCGGAGGGATATCGCTGCGCTAGTCTCTCAACCATCGCAGTGACTGCCCGATACTCACCCACCATTTGCCCCAGCGCTTCAGCAGCAATGGGCGGCGCTTCGGCATTAATGTGCAATGCTGCTTTTTCCAACGCTACTTGAATTAAAAACGAGTCTAGCTCGTCGTCATCTTTTAAATAACTGTGCTGTTTACCTTTAGCAATTTTATAAAGCGGCGGCTGAGCGATAAAAACGTGGCCACGCTCAAGCAGCTCACGCATGTGTCTGAAGAAAAACGTGAGGAGAAGCGTTCGTATGTGGGAACCATCAACATCCGCATCAGTCATGATAATGATAGAGTGATAACGCAATTTGTCGGCGTTAAATTCTGAAGCACCAATGCCACAACCTAGCGCTGTCACCAGATTGCCAACCTCAGCTGAGGTGAGCATTTTATCAAAGCGGGCCTTTTCGACGTTTAAAATTTTACCTTTTAAAGGGAGTATGGCCTGGGTTTTGCGCGCTCGACCCTGCTTAGCTGAACCTCCCGCAGAATCACCCTCCACAATATAAATTTCAGAAAGCGCTGGGTCTTTTTCTTGGCAGTCAGCCAGCTTACCCGGTAGGCCGGCAATATCGAGCGCGCCTTTACGACGTGTCATTTCACGGGCCTTACGAGCTGCCTCGCGTGCCCGCGCTGCATCAATCATTTTATTAACAATTAACTTTGCGTCTTGTGGATTTTCCAATAAATAAGTAGCGAGATTTTCGCCCATACAATGTTCAACGGCCGTCTTCACCTCGGAAGAAACTAACTTATCTTTAGTTTGTGAAGAGAATTTAGGATCCGGCACTTTCACTGAAACGATTGCCGTTAGCCCCTCGCGCGCATCATCTCCCGACGTGGCAATTTTCGCGCCCTTACCCAAACCTTCTTTTTCAATGTAAGTATTCAGGCCGCGAGTCATAGCCCCACGAAAGCCAGCTAAATGAGTTCCGCCATCACGCTGCGGAATATTGTTGGTGTAACAAAATATGTTTTCCTGGAAGCTGTCGTTCCACTGAAGCGCCACTTCAACGCCAATCTCCTCATTAAAAACGCTGAAATACAGCACTTTGTTAATAGGCGTCTTGTTTTGATTAAGGTGCTCAACAAAAGCTCGCAACCCACCCTCATAACAGAACGTATCAGCCTTGCCGCTTCGCTCGTCCTGCAACAAAATATTTACGCCTGAATTCAAAAATGATAATTCGCGCAAACGCTTTGCCAGAATTTCAAAATGATATTCAATATTAGAAAAGGTGTCGGTAGACGGACAAAAATGCACCGAAGTACCAGACTCGTCTGTATCACCGATCTCCTTCAGCGGAGCCTGCGGAACACCATGTTCATAATGCTGCTCGTAAATCTTTCCTTTTCGCCTAACAGTTAAGGTTAGCCGCGAAGAAAGGGCATTCACCACTGATACGCCCACACCATGAAGGCCGCCGGAGACTTTATAAGTGTTATCATCGAATTTACCGCCGGCATGCAGCACCGTCATAATAACTTCAGCTGCTGAAACACCCTCCTCATGGATATCGGTAGGAATGCCTCGGCCGTTATCGGACACCGTTATTGACTCATCGGTATGAATAGTTGCGGTAATTTGAGAGCAATGACCAGCCAGTGCCTCATCAATAGAATTGTCAACCAGTTCAAAGACCATGTGGTGCAAGCCCGTACCGTCATCAGTATCGCCAATATACATACCAGGCCGCTTGCGAACCGCATCCAGACCCTTCAAGACTTTGATACTAGACGAGTCGTATTCGTTGTTATTCTCACTATCAGTCATAAATTGCTACCGTGTAAAGAAACTTGTAAGCCCCTGTATTTACAGGTGCTTGAATTGTCGCAAACAAAACGCGCTCTGCTGATGTTTTTATCGCTATATCGCCTTTAGAATCAGGTGCTTATAGACGAATTAATGTGCTATTTTGTGGCTGAAGCGGGCTATTAGTCAAGGCTTTAATCGGGTAGTTCTACGTGCCGTTACGAGGTCGCGCAACCATCACCCAATTACAACATAACCCCCCCTACACAATGGCTGCCACCGCGCTCAACGGCGCCTGTCAGGATCGCGATAAAAAGCCCTACAGCGCAAATTGACAGTCAGTCCCTCTGCGTGGGCAAATGCCAAGTCCGCTATATCACTTCGCTTACGCAACCTTGTTTCACGTGAAACATTTTTTTCTGCTTGGACTCGGACCAATCAACGCGAGATAGTTCGTCAGGAGAAATACATGTTAAAAATAACTGCATATCCAAGCCACCCAAAAGGGCACATAGTCTCCGCTGATGATCCGCATCCATTTCGGCCGGCAAGTCATCAACCAGCAAAATACAGCGCCGACCCGTTTGTTGTCTTAATAACCGCGTCTGAGCGACCCGCAATGCACTCACTACCAGTTTTTGTTGGCCCCGCGAAAGTATTTGACCGGCATCGGCCCCATGGATCGAAACAGTTAAATCTGCCCTATGAGGCCCGCTTTGGGTTAGACCCCGCGCTTTATCGCGAGTCAAATTACGATTAAGCACATCCGCATAGCTACAGGTACTATCCCAGCCAGGTCGATAAGCGAGCTCGATGCCATCGAGATCTAACAACTCACCCAGCATTTCTTTAAAAACTGGAATGAAATCAGTCACATAAGACGATCTGGCCGTGTGTATCGCGGCGCTAGCATCGATCAGCTCTCGATCCCAAGGAGCTAACTGCTGGGCCGTACCTTGTGCGCGAAGAATGCTGTTGCGCTGCTTCAGCGCCTTCTGTGCGCGGCGCCACTGATCATAAAAAGAGTGTTCCACGTGAAACACACCCCAATCAAGAAATTGACGCCGCTGTTTCGGGCCTCCATCTAACAATAAGTAAGACGCAGCATTGATCAGTTGCAACGGCAGCACCTCAGCTAGACGAACCACGCTACTTACCGCTTCGCCCCCGAGCTTGATCTTAAAACCTCCTCCCCTTGGGCGATGTACGCCAATAGGGAGCTCAACCTGTTCGGGCCGAACAATACGACCGAAAACCGTACAGGCTTCCGAATCACGCTGGATAACAGGTGACAATCCGGGACTACGAAACGACCGCGCTAGGCCTAGTATATAAACCGACTCAAGAATCGACGTTTTACCCGCTCCATTCTCGCCAAAAATGATGTTGACGTCAGCCAAATCCTTTAAATGGGCATCCTGAACATTTCTAACGTGACTGATTTTTAGCTCTGAAAGTTTCACGTGAAACACTCGACACACGAACCGTAACGAACGGCAACATTAGGCATTTCAGATGGCCGATCCGTCCAAAACCAAGCGGGCAGGACACTTTTACTGATGCCTATATTAGCACCGCAAAGCAAATGACTGGGTGGGTAAGATTGAACTACTAGAGCCTCATTGGCATAACGACGTACATAGCGTTGTTGCCGGGGTCACCATCCTGAACCAACGCACTACTGTTGGAATCCGACAGCGTTATGGATATCGAGTCGGCGCTAAGCACGCCCAACACGTCGATTAGGTAGCTCACATTGAACCCCATCTCAAGGCTATCCCCTTGATAATCAACGGAAATTTCCTCGCTAGCCTCTTCTTGCTCCGGGTTGTTAGCCTGCACGCCAACCGTTCCGCTTTCGAGCATAAAACGCACGCCGCGAAACTTTTCATTCGATAATATCGCTGTGCGACTAAGCGCAGCCTTCAAGTCTTGGCGGTCCGCCAAAACTTTTTTGTCGCCGCCTTTTGGCAGCACCCGTTTATAATCCGGAAATTTGCCATCTACCAACTTGGACACAAAAACCAAGTCCCCAGCCGCAGCGCGAATATGATTAGCACTGAACTCCAAATCAATAGTCGCCGACTCATCATCGTCGGTCAGCAAGCGGGCCAACTCAAGCACACCCTTGCGTGGAACAATAATTTGCTGCTGAGCCTGGCTAGAGGGCTTCGTTAAGTGGACATCAGCGATCGCTAACCGATGCCCGTCAGTAGCAACCGCGCGCAGGTTTTGCTCTGTCAACTCCCAAAGCATGCCGTTCAAATAATAGCGAACGTCTTGCTGGGCCATTGAAAAAGCCGTTTTATGGATTAACTCTCCAAACTCCTTTTGCGGCACCGTTACCGAAAAGCTGCTTTTATCACGCTGCACCGAAGGAAAATCGGCAGCCGGCAACGAAGCCAACGAAAAGCGACTCCGACCAGACTGAACGACCACTTTATTATCATCCGCCGTAAATTTAATTTCGCTATCATCGGGTAGTGATTTACAAATATCGACGATTTTCCGCGCCGGTATCGTAACTGCGCCCTTCGTCTGCGTGTCGTTCTCTACCGCCAGCTGAGCAGTCAACTCCACTTCAAGATCGGTCCCGGTAATCAACAGCTTTTGGCCATCAAGCTTAAACAGCATGTTAGACAAAATAGGCATCGTTTGCCGGCGCTCAACTGCACCCGCCACAATTGTCAGTGGCCGTAATAACGCTTCGCGTTGAACAGAAAATTTCATAGTGTAACAAGCCCCTATAGCCGGCTATTAGCCGATTAACAATGATCAATAATTAAAGGTTTTAAAACGACCACGGCGCACAAAACACGCGCTTAAACCATACGCCGTAATTTAAACACGCCCTGCATTCATGTCGCTAGTGTTCTCAGTAAATTCTTATAATCCTCACGAATATCGGAGGTTGTATCGCGCAATTCTTTAATTTTTCGGCAGGCATGTAAAACCGTCGTATGATCGCGACCTCCAAATGCATCGCCGATTTCAGGAAGGCTATGATTGGTTAATTCCTTCGCCAAAGCCATCGCAACTTGACGAGGTCTAGCCACCGATCGATTGCGCCGCTTCGACATCAAATCGGACACTTTAATTTTGTAATACTCTGCAGTGGTGCGCTGAATGTTATCTATGCTGACCTGCTTATCCTGAAGGGCTAATAGATCTTTAAGCGACTCTTTAACCAGCTCGACACTAATTGGCTTTTTAGTGAAGTGTGCGCTCGCTATCACTCTTTTTAAAGCGCCCTCCAGCTCTCGCACGTTAGAGCGAACTCGCTGCGCAAGAAACAAGGCAGCATCTTGAGGCAGTTCGATTTTTGCTTGCTCAGCCTTTCTCATCAAAATAGCTGCACGCGTCTCAAGCTCAGGCGGCTCTATTGCGACTGTTAAACCCCAGCTAAAGCGCGACTTCAGCCGCTCTTCAACACCGTCCATTTCTTTAGGGTAGCGATCACAGGTCAGTATCATTTGTTGACCACCCTCAAGCAATGCATTAAAGGTGTGAAAAAACTCTTCTTGAGAACGATCTTTATTGGCAAAAAATTGAATATCATCAATCAGCAGCGCATCTACCGATCGGTAAAAACGCTTAAAGTCATTAATGGCGTTAAGCTGCAACGCTTTGACCATGTCGGCAACGAAACGCTCGGAGTGCAAGTACACTACCTTCGCGTTAGGTTTTAAGCGCTTCAACTCATTGCCTACAGCATGCATCAAATGGGTCTTACCTAAACCTACCCCTCCATATAAAAACAAAGGGTTATATGAACCACCCGGATTTTCTACCACCTGAGTTGCGGCAGCACGGGCCATTTGATTTGACTTGCCTTCAATAAAGTTGTCGAACTGATACGCCCCTATCAAATTGTGCTGATGCCCACGAGTCTGCTCCGCTGCAACGGCTCTGCGCTCATACGCCAACTCCAGCGAACTGGCGGTGTGCTGCCTGTGCAGCTGTGTTTCCGGCGATCCAATCGAAGTATCGAGACTAATGGCGGGCGCGTGCTCCGTACCCCCATACTGAATAGCTGCACCCGACTGAGCTAGAGCGCTGCCTAGCGAAGAGCCGGCATTGGCATGTCCAGCATGGCCTGGCAGTGCCGTCCGGGCGTGCGCCGCGGCCCCGGACAACCGCTGTGCATACGCACCAGAATCAGCACCTATCCCCGCTCTATGCTCGTGCCGAGCAGGCTCCGATTCAGCAACTCCGACCTTAGACTGGTGAGCCATCGATGGCTCTTGACGACCATCCATTCGAGAGGCCGAAGAAAATAGCCCAGCTTCACGGCGCTGCTCAATTACGCCGATACTAACTTTGGGTACAGCCTGATCGCTGAACTGTTGAGCCGCATCCTGAATGTTTGTTAAAAACTTATCGGACACCCAGTCTTGAATGAAGCGATTCGGCGCCAATAAGCGCATAGCCCGATGGTCACCCTCGGGCTCGCCCAACACCAGCGGCCTAATCCAAGTATTAAACTGCTGCGCCGGCAACTCTTCTTTTAAAAACTCCAAACAGTGGCTCCACGTTTGGCGCCATTGGGAAATGGACAATCTCACTTACTCCTGTGAAACACACTTAAATAAACTAATGCCTCTCGCCCCGCACCCTATAACGGAGTGCAAACTGGGTGATAACCGACCCTCCGCGCTCTAACGGGTTTTGCACAGGGCCAGCAAGACAGTCTCAAGGCAAAATATAGCCTGTGGTTATTCTAATTTTTTATGGCACCCCTTTAATTCATGCCAGCGCCTATCTAACCCAAACACGCCTGAAAATGCACAAACTCAAAGAGTTGACCAATTCAAGAACCAGCCCATTCTTGCTTTTTAGCTTTTAGGTTGGGGGCGGCGATTATAGCGGCTTTTCTGTGTATTTATCCACACCATTTCTCAATTTTTTCAACACTCCCCCCAACAGCAAAAACCGATTAAAACTGTTTAAATTCAACGCCTTAAAAAAATACAACCTAAAAAATCAAATTAAAAACCTGACATAGACACAAAATTTAAATCAAGTTATTAACATGTGTCAAAACTGTGGATAACTGGTATATAAAAGTTGAAAAAACCCTGTTTAGCACAACTAGCCACCCTAGTCTGTTGGGACTCACTAACAAACTAGCTCAAGCCCTACGCCAAATCTCACTGCAAACCTAAGCCACCTAACACAATCAATATTGTCCACAAACCTTCTCATCAATCGACTACCCCAGCAAAGCGCCTTGCCCGCAAAAAAATTAGCCATTTTGACCTCTGCCCTTGCGGCTCATGGCAACCAGCAATCCACAGATATCAAATCTGCCCTTGGCTGCAAAATTGGTTATATTCCAAAAACACTAAAAAGACTGTGTAAACAACGCCGCGCCCATTGAACAACTGCACTAAAGTGCGTAAAATCTCGCGCCCCTTAGCAAGGTGTTTCAATTCGGTTTAGCTGTGAGGTTTTATTGAGCAGATTCAGCTTAAAGTGTATTGCCTTGATGCAGTTACAACATCGCGACACTTACTAGGCGGCAATTTCAAATTTTTAGCGCAGCATCGTTTTTGCTGCGCTAATGAGGTTCAACGCTACAGCTAATAGCTGTAGCGCCAGTTTTCCACTTGGATTAATCAAATGAAAAGAACATTTCAGCCCAGCAATCTCAAACGCAAGCGTACTCATGGTTTTCGTGCACGCATGGCTACCAAAAATGGCCGTCAATTAATTAATCGTCGTCGAGCTAAAGGACGCAAAAAATTAAGTGCTTGATCCGAATCTCATCGGAACCCTGTCGTAGCCGGCGCTCATTTGACCCCATATGTCTAATAGTTAGCTGGCTTGGCAAGTCGCGGCAAATAAAATCATTGCTCAACAAGCGCGCTTTATTTTGGCCGGTGCTACGCGAAATAAAATCGAAATCAAGTATTAACCGACGTTAATTTCTCAGAGCTTATTTGCCTGTGCGCGAGCTGGTCTATCGAAAATCCAACCGCCTCTTGACCCCGTCAACCGTTCAATACGTGTTTGATAGCGTTGATTGCAAACAAGGCGGAAAATATTTTACTTTTCTTAGTCGCTCAAACACCGCTAATGATTCAAGGCTTGGTATCATCATCGCTAAGCGGAATATCAAAACAGCCGTACAACGCAACCGAATCAAACGACGAATTCGGGAAACTTTTCGGCACACACTGCCTGAGCTACACACGCTACCGCACAGCTTTGATGTAATCGTTATTGCTAAATCCAATGCTGAATTACTAGCTAATAGTGAACTGACAAACGAGCTTTCTCAACAATGGTCGAAGTTGGTAAAAAAACGCCTAACAATAACAAACTAGCGCGAGCGTACGCTAAAGCGTTGCTTATGCGTCTATTACTAGGGATTATTCGCACCTACCAGCTGCTACTAAGCCCGCTACTCGGTCCTCGCTGTCGCTTTTATCCATCCTGCTCTGATTATGCAAAACAGGCCATTACCTTGCATGGCCCAACTAAGGGCACTTGGCTATCTATCAAACGAATTAGTCATTGTCATCCGGGCCACCCAGGAGGCATTGATGAAGTGCCCAACGCACCAACGCACAGTCATTCAACACCCCATCGGAATTAAATAAGTGATGTCACAAACCATTAGTAAGTACGCTCTTTACGCCATCATCGCCGCATTAATCATTATGCTGCTTAAACAGTGGTCGGCTTTTTCTGAAGACTATAAAGCCAGTGAAGATGCAGCTAAGCTAGCTCAGTTTGCTAACACACAAGCTGAGTTGTCTAATGAGACTACTGCGCCTTATGACGCTGCCTCCAATTCAATGGATAATTTGAATCCTGTACAGGCGCCTATGGTTTCAAGCATAACTGGCAGCGACACGCTACCGACCATTAATGGTGCGCCCGATAATGCTCAGCCAAACTTGGCGCCCAGCGGCGCAAGAACGATCGTTGTTTACACAGACACTTTACGCGTTTCAATCGACAAGCTTGGTGGCGATATCGTTGAGGTTGCAATGCTTAACCATCTCGAATCTCTTGATGAAAACGCCGAGCCACTGCGCCTCCTTGAAAAAAACGGCTTGCGCACTTACACCGCAGAATCAGGCCTAATCCCCAACAAAGATTCTAGCCCGCAATTAGCTAGGCCGTTCTTCAGCAGTAGCAGTGACACTTACACCATGGAAGCCGGTCAGCCACTTAATGTTGTATTGGTGTTTAAAGACACCAGTGGTGTGGAGCTAAACAAAATATTTTCATTTAATCCCAGTGAATATAGTGTCGACGTAAACTACGCTATCAACAATCGGTCTGACGCACCGTGGCAAGCACGGTTCTATGCACAAATTAGTCGTGACGAAAGTCCTGACCCCGGCACTGAAGACGCTGGATTTGGTATGCGCAGCTACTTGGGCGCAGCTACAACCACTGCAGACTCGCCATACGAAAAAATCACTTTTAAAGACATCGCTAAAAAACCCTATCGCAATGACCATACCGATGGTTGGGTTGCGATGATTCAACATTATTTTGTTAGTGCCTGGATTCCAGAACGCGGTACCTTGCAACACTACTTCACCAAAAAGACCAGCAACGGCATCAATATTATTGGACTCTACAGCGACCCCATTATTGTTGAGGCTGGCCAGACTAAAAATATCGGTGCGCTATTTTATGCCGGACCAAAAAACCAGTACCGCTTGGCCGAAATTGCTAATCACCTGGATCTAACCATTGATTATGGCTGGCTATGGATGCTGTCACAGCCTCTCTATGCTCTCCTGCATATGTTTGCCACAGGCGATCTCCACGCATTTGGCAAGGTCTTTCATGTTTTTGGCGGCTTCCATAACTGGGGTGTTTCAATCATTATGCTCACCGTTGTTGTGAAAGCAGTGTTCTTTCGACTTTCAGCTGCAAGCTACCGATCTATGGCCAATATGCGCCGCGTACAACCGAAGCTTTTGGCGCTGCGAGAACGTTATGCCAACGACAAACAAGCCCAGTCAAAAGCAATGATGGAGCTTTATCAAAAAGAAAAAATAAATCCTTTGGGTGGTTGTCTACCTATCCTCATACAAATGCCAGTTTTTATTGCTCTTTATTGGGCACTAATGGAAAGCGTAGAGCTTAGACATGCGCCGTTTATGTTGTGGATTAAAGATTTGTCTGTAATGGACCCTTTATATATCTTGCCGCTACTTATGGGGGTAACCATGTGGTTCCAACAACGCATGAATCCTGCACCACCAGATCCTATGCAGGCTAAAGTTATGGCCTGGATGCCCGTGGTATTCACTTTCTTCTTCTTATGGTTCCCAGCCGGCCTAGTAATTTATTGGGTGTCGAATAATATTTTGTCGATTTCTCAGCAATGGGTTATTACTCGACAAATTGAAAAAGCCGCTGAAGCATCTTAGCGCAGCGGCTTTAATTAAACGCCATGAATACTGAAACTATAGCCGCTATAGCTACCGCAGCGGGCAGTGGCGGAATAGGCGTCGTCCGCATCTCAGGTCCTAAAGCTCGTGCCATTGGCGAGACAATTACTCGCTGTACGTTGTCACCACGTCACGCGCTATTTTCCGATTTTAAAAATGCTGATAACAACGTCATCGATCAAGGCATTGCTATTTACTTCAATGCCCCACATTCCTTTACCGGCGAAGATGTTGTCGAACTACAAGGGCACGGCAACCGCTTTGTCTTGGATGATATTTTACAAAGAACATTATCTCTTGGTGCACGTCTAGCAAAGCCAGGTGAGTTCTCTGAGCGCGCCTTTCTGAACAATAAAATAGACCTGGCTCAAGCTGAAGCCATCGCCGATATTATTGAAAGCACCAATGCATCAGCGGCCCGCAATGCTGTTCAGTCATTGTCGGGTGAATTTTCAAATAAAATTCATGCGCTTCTTGAGGCTCTCACTCAGTTGCGAATTTATATAGAAGCAACCATCGATTTCCCTGAAGAAGAGATAGATTTACAAACAGATACCTACGTACAGTCTGCACTGTTACAAACTATTGATCGTTTACAGGCTGTGTTACAACAAGCTAAACAGGGCAGTATTATTCGTGATGGCCTGTCGTTAATTATTGTTGGCGAACCTAATACCGGTAAATCGAGCTTACTAAACCAGCTTGCCGGTAATGATCTTGCTATTGTAAGTGAGCAGGCGGGAACTACTCGCGATATGCTTCGTGAAACCATCATGTTGGATGGGCTTCCTCTAAAGCTTATTGATACTGCTGGGTTAAGAATATCTTCAGATCAGATAGAACAGGAAGGCATTCGTAGGGCAGGACAAGAAATTGAGCGTGCCGATATTATATTTTATCTACAAGACTGTAATGCTAATCCTATTGATTTGCAGCCTTCACGCCACTACATTGCTGAGCAGCTTAGCCAATATAAAATCGCCCTACCTAAAAACACGCTTCTAGTGGTGGTTAATAATAAAATCGACTTAAAACAAAAAAGGCCTGAGGTGCTATCTGCAGCGGATTTGCACACTAATTATGCAGCGGTTGCTATCTCGGCTAAAGAAGCTCTTGGTTTAGACTTACTTGCAGAACAAATAAGACTGTTTTGTGGGTTGAGCAATCACACGGAAACAAATTTTACTGCGCGAAGACGACACCTTGATATTTTAGAACGTTGTCACCAACAATTATTAATAGCCTCAGAACAACCTGCTGCGGAGTTACTCGCAGAAGATTTACGCCTTACTCAGCATTTATTAGGAGGGATAACGGGGGCTTTCAGCTCGGATGAGTTGCTAGGCGAGATATTTTCTAGTTTTTGCATAGGCAAGTGATATCGCGTTATTGCTATACCACGCCTCCCGCTATCGATACTTACCCTTCTATATATACTGGTTTTTTGTTAGTGCTAATACTTCGCCAATGCTACCAAACAATTAAACGGTAATTAAACGGCACTAGCACTACGCCAGTGTTTATTACGGTAGTCGCTTCGGCCTTGTAACTGTCTGCTTTAAAGCTATTTTTAAGTTACCTACACGTTATACCGAAACACTCACAGCTAATTCCCGCAATCCAACAATCATGTCATCTAAGCGGATAACCTGTGACAAGCTTCTGCACAACAATTTGATAACTTCACTTAATCAAACCTGTTAAATCAGCCGGTTTTATCGAAGTGATATTTACCCACCGACCATCCACCTATAAAAACAGCTTTTCAATCGGTTTATACCGGTTTTATATATTAACTAAGCTTTTGATTAATATAGCTTAAAACAGTCTATTCACCGAATTACAGTTTACTAATAGTAATAACATTAAAACTAATACTACTCTCACGATATAGAGTTAAATTAATAAAACAATAAGTTATTAACTACTTAAAACTCAACTTATTATCCTTTATGCTTTTTATATTCTTTGATCTTAGACTTATAGTTTAAGAAGATTCTCCATGGTATAGTCCGCGCCCTCAGTTAATTGACCTAGCGCGTTAGGGGTAAACATTAGCACTAAACGGTATGATGAATTTTCCTGAAAAATTTGATGTTATTGTTGTCGGTGGCGGCCATGCTGGTACCGAAGCTGCGCTAGCCGCGGCTCGGCGCGGTAGCCAAACATTGCTGCTGAGCCATAACATAGAAACATTAGGTCAAATGTCGTGTAACCCGGCCATCGGTGGCATTGGCAAAAGCCATTTAGTTAGAGAAATTGACGCTCTTGGCGGCGTTATGGCGCACGCAGCAGACCGAGCAGGTATTCAGTTTCGAGTGCTTAATGCTCGCAAAGGCCCGGCTGTTAGGGCAACTCGTGCTCAAGCCGACCGTGTACTCTACCGTGCAGTGATCCGTGAAACGCTAGAAAACCAAAAAAACCTCTTTATATTTCAGGCTGGCGTTGATGATTTAATCGTTGAAGACCAAGCTGGCAGCCAACAAATCACCGGTGTTCGCACGCAAATTGGATTATGCTTTTATGCTCCTGCCGTGGTGCTTGCTGCCGGTACTTTCTTAGGTGGAAAAATCCATGTGGGTCTTGATAGCCATGCTGGCGGACGTGCTGGTGATCCGCCCTCAATCGCGCTTGCCGAGCGGTTAAGGGATCTGCCCTTCAATGTTTCACGCTTAAAAACTGGAACACCTCCGCGCATTGATGCTAAGACGATTGATTTTTCGCAACTTGAAGAACAGCCAGGCGATACACCTTTGCCGGTTATGTCATTTTTAGGAAAAACCACTGACCACCCTAAACAAGTCAGTTGTTATATTGCGCAAACTAATAGCGAAACTCACGCCATTATTAGCGAAGGTCTTGATAGATCGCCGATGTATACCGGAGTTATCGAGGGAATAGGTCCGCGATATTGCCCTTCAATTCAAGATAAAATCCACCGCTTTGCCGATAAAAATTCCCATCAAATCTTTGTTGAACCTGAAGGGTTAACTACCCATGAGATTTACCCTAACGGTATATCAACAAGCTTGCCTTTTGATATTCAAATGCGGTTTGTACGGTCGATTAAAGGGTTTGAGCAAGCGCATTTAACCCGTGCAGGCTATGCAATAGAGTATGACTTTTTTGACCCGCGAGATTTAAAACCGACGCTTGAAACGCGGTTTATTAAGGGCTTGTATTTTTGTGGCCAAATTAACGGAACAACAGGCTACGAAGAGGCAGCCGCGCAAGGGTTGTTGGCGGGTGCGAATGCATCGCTTCAAGTGAGCGGTGAGGCTAGTTGGGTGCTTCGGCGCGATGAATCCTATATTGGAGTCATGGTTGATGACCTTATCACGCTAGGAACCAAAGAGCCTTATCGGATGTTTACTAGCCGTGCTGAGTATCGCTTAACATTGCGTGAAGATAATGCCGATTTAAGGCTTACTGAGCGAGGACGCGATATAGGGTTAGTAGATGATCATCGTTGGACGTTTTTTGATCAGAAACGTGAGGCGCTCGCTCAAGAGCAGCAGCGTTTTAAAACAACGTGTATTCAGCCCACCTCTAGCGCAGCTGAGGTATTAGGCGCAAAGCTTGGAAAACCGTTGAATCGAGAATATAGTCTGGCCGATTTAATCAAGCGTCCCGAACTATCATTAAGCGATTTGTATGCTGCAACTGGTGATCTTCCAGTCGACATACAGGTTGGAGAGCAGCTCGAAATAGCAGCTAAATATTCGGGTTATATCGATCGACAAAAAGAAGATATCAATAAATTACGCGACAACGAAGAAACTGCGTTACCTGAAGGCTTTGATTTTTCGAGGGTTAACGGTCTCTCAAATGAGGTTAAAGAAAAGCTCCAAAGGGCTAGCCCAGAAACATTGGGAAGAGCGGCGCGCGTACCAGGTGTCACCCCAGCTGCCATCTCCCTTTTATTAATTTATCTTAAAAAAACCGGCCTGTTAACTCGCTCTTCAGCTAAAGTTGCTGCTCAATAATTATGCCTACCGACGACCTTCGAATTCAGCAAAGCAGCGGGTTTGTTGACGGCACAGACCTTCATAGTAATTAGTCAATGGCTGATGGCGCACCTAAAAAAGTTTTGTTATCAGGGTGTGAAAAACTCAGTGTAAAATTATCGTTAAAGGATAGTGATCGCTTACTTCAGTATTTGAATTTAATGCAGAAATGGAATCGGACGCATAACCTTACGGCATTGCCTAGCATTGATGAGATGGTTGTTAAGCATTTGCTTGATAGTTTGAGTATTGAATCATTTCTGCCCAGCGGTACCGTCTTAGATATTGGCAGTGGCGCAGGCTTACCAGGAATCCCTCTAGCCGTTGTCCGGCCTAATCAACAATTCACCTTAGTTGACGCAAGCTTTAAACGGGTAGCTTTTTTGCGCGAGGTTAAGCGTCGCTTAAAACTAACCAATATTGACGTTATTCATGCTCGAGTAGAGCAGCTGCCTAACCAAGCATTTGAGGCAATTACAAGCCGAGCGTTTTCGTCATTGCCTGAAATGTTAGATGTAACTAAGCACCTACTTTCAGACAAAGGTATTTGGATGGCAATGAAAGGCCACAATCCAGTTTCAGAGTTGTCGAACGTGCAGGACGACTTTTTAGTTGAGGCTGTTGATGTGCTGTATGTTCCTGGCTTAGACGCCGAGCGACATTTGGTGCGAATTAGTAAATGTTCCATATAAAAATTAATCCATTGGTACAAATGCCTGCATTGTTATTGTGGCTCTAGCATCGGTCAAAAGCCTCCTTAAGATTATATTGGCTGGAAGATGTCATCTAACTGGAATTCAGGTTATGGGCGAACTTTACATAGCAGTGTATGATGCTGGCGCGACAGACATCATGGCATGAGTAAATGATGAGCAAGGTTTTGAGAGGCTTGCTCTTAGTTTGCGCCCCTGTTATTCCTTTGGAGTATCTTTTTACTCAGCAACACCTTTAACCGCCAACTTAAGGCAATCGAATCAGGCTTGTTATTTTGTCCCGAATATTTGCAATTACGAATCAAAAAGGCGGTGTAGGTAAAACGACTACATCGGTGAATTTGGCAGCCTCACTGGCCGCTACTAAGCGCCGCGTGCTTTTAGTCGATCTCGACCCTCAAGGTAATGCCACCATGGGAAGCGGGGTGAACAAACACACCTGCGAGATTAATCTCTACGAAGTTTTGATGTCAAAAGCCTCAGCCAGAGAGGCGTTGCAGCGCAATACCTGTGGCGGCTTTGACTTATTACCCTCTAATAGCAACCTCACTGCAGCTGAAGTCGAACTGCTCTCGGTAGATAATAAAGAGCGCGTGCTAACGCGCTCGCTCGATCCGTTGCGCTTAGATTACGACTTTATTTTGATTGATTGCCCGCCCTCTCTCAATATGCTTACGCTCAATGCGCTAGTTGCTGCTGATGGCGTGATTATTCCTATTCAGTGTGAGTACTATGCGCTTGAAGGACTATCGGCGCTCATGAATACCATTGCTAAAGTTGCTGAAAGCATTAACCCAGATATTAAAATAGAGGGCTTGCTGCGCACCATGTATGACCCTCGCAACAGCCTGACTAACGATGTTTCTGACCAGCTTCTCCAACACTTTGGTGAGCGGGTGTATCGAACCGTGATTCCTCGCAATGTGCGTTTAGCAGAAGCACCCAGTCACGGTGAACCAGCGTTGATTTATGATGGGCAGTCTAAAGGGGCTCAGGCTTATCTTGCTTTGGCAGGCGAATTGTTGCGCAAAGAAGAGGCTAAAAGGCCTGCTGCTGGAAGAAAACCCCAGCAGGTAAAGCAATCGTCATGGGCTGATTAGTTAGTAAGCGACGAGCAATTATTGCGGCTGCTTAGCAGCCTTTTCCTTCGGTTATTCATTGGTTTTACGGAAAGTTTATGGCAGGCAAAAAAAAGGGTTTGGGTAAGGGGTTAGATGCCTTGTTAGGCGGTATTAATACACAGATGAATGATGCCGCAGAGAGCCCTATCTCGACCGACAAGTTTGCAACCGATGCTGGCAATGCTCCTGGTCCAGACGCGGTTCAAATAACACAGCAAGTTACCCCGAATAGTGCCGCACCCCAGGCTGATGCAAGCCGAGTGGTGCAGGTGCCGGTAGAGCACTGTCAGCGTGGCAAATACCAGCCTCGCCGTGCTATTGATAATGATGCTCTAGAAGAGTTGGCCAATTCAATTGTAAGTCAGGGTGTAATGCAGCCCATTATTTTGCGGGAGCTGGCAACGGTACCGCCAAGCGGCGCTAAGTATGAGATTGTGGCTGGCGAGCGCCGTTGGCGCGCTTCCCAGCTTGCTGGACTCCAAGCAGTGCCAGCTATTGTAAGAGATTTGGATGATGAAGCTGCCAGCGCCATGGCGTTGATTGAAAACTTGCAGCGTGAGGATCTTAATCCAATGGACCAAGCACACGCTCTTGCGCGGCTCCAAGAACAATTTGAATTTACTCACCAGCAAATAGCCGACTTAGTCGGCAAGTCCCGCGCGGCTGTCTCTAATTTTTTACGCCTGCTTGGGCTACAGGTTAAGGTACAGCAATTACTTGAAAACGGTGATTTAGAGATGGGCCATGCACGAGCGTTGCTGGCTTTAGACCAAGATAACCAACAAAGGCTTGCAAGAGAGGTGGTCAACCAGAGTTTGACAGTGCGACAGACCGAGGCCTTGGTTAAAAAACAGCTCAATCCCAAGAGGTTGCCTGCCGTCAATGCAGCGCCTGATGGCGCTGATGCAAATATTGACCGCCTTCAAAACGACCTATCTGAAAAGCTGGGCGTCCCGGTTATGGTCAAGCACACCAGCAGCGGCCGAGGCCAGTTGATATTGAAGTACCATAATCTTGATGAATTAGATGGTATTTTGGAACATATTAAGTAGGTTAGTTACCAAGATTAAACCGGCCGACGTCGCTTTGCGTAAAAATTCCGGTGTGATGTGATTTGTTGGTTTATATTCAATGGCTGAAAAACGTTAAAAGGCACATTCGCCGCCGACTAACCTTGCACCTAAATCTTCCATTCCTTATAATTCGCGCCGCCTCTTACAGGGTGTTTGTATTTTTACACTCTGGCGCCAGTCAAAATGAGACTAGAAGTCTTGAGTAAGCGTTCCCCGGTATTTTTTACCGTCGTTATCCAGCTATTGGGCATGGTGTGCTTATCTATCGTCGCTGGGTTTAGTACTGATAGGGCTTTTTTGTCGCTCGCCTCGGTTTGCGCTGGGGGCACGGTGGCCATTGTGGCGTTGATATTTGGTGTTTGGCGGGGTTTGTGGCGTCGCCACGACGATTTGCTCGCCGAGCGAGTGCTGCTACAGCTTTATGCAGCCGAGTTGAGCAAGTTACTTTTGAGTTTGCTGCTACTGGGTTTAGTTTTTAAATACGCTAGCGCGCTTCACGCGGGCTGGGTTGTAGCGAGCTTCGCGTTAACCTCTTTAGTTGGTGCCATAGCGATAGCGGGTTTTGATTCGAGTGGGCAGGCAGCCGGCGAACAGGCCGACAAAATTTAGAGCATGGCTGCGTTAGCAGCATTATGCAGGGGCGCAAAACTTGGCGCCGTCCGATCAATAGTTAAATAGCAGAGAATGTCATAGTTTATGGCTGGCGACACTTTATCAAAGAGCGAATATATTTCGCATCACTTGACTAACTTGACCTACGGTAAATTGCCTGCAGGTTACGAGCGAGTCAGCGAAGGGCATTCACATGTTTTAGAGCAGGCTCAGTGGACGCTTGCGCACAGTGCGCAAGAAGCAGCTGATATGGGCTTCATGGCAGTCCACCTCGACACAATGGGTTGGTCAATCGCTCTGGGCATGTTGTTTTGTTTTAGTTTTGCATGGGTGGCAAGATCAGCCACTGCAGGTGTTCCGACTGGCTTTCAAAACTTTGTCGAGATGATTATTGCTTTTATTGATGATAACGTTAAAAGTATTTTCCATCACAATAACCCATGGATTGCTCCGCTAGGCCTGACCATCTTTGTATGGATATTTTTGCAAAATACGATGGATTTGGTTCCTGTTGATTGGATACCTGAGCTTGCCAAGTTGTTTGGTGTGCACTATATGAGAGTAGTGCCAACCACCGACGTTAATGCCACCGCGGGAATGGCTATTGGTGTGTTTATCCTTATCCTTTACTACAGCATCAAGCAAAAGGGCGTGGGCGGTTTTGCCGCTGAGTTGGCGTTTCAGCCGCTGCCTAAGTGGGCGTTACCGTTTAACTTGTTTTTAGAGCTGGTTGGGCTAATTGCCAAGCCAATTTCGCTTGCCTTGCGTTTGTTTGGCAATATGTATGCTGGCGAAATGGTCTTTATCATCATCAGTTTGTTGCCATTTTATTTGCAGTGGACCTTGTCGGTTCCCTGGGCGATCTTCCATATTTTAATTATCACACTACAGGCGTTTATCTTCTCTATTCTCACAGTGGTTTACTTGGCCATGGCCTACGACCATCACTGATGTTGCAATGAGAGAAAGCGTTTAATATTTTAATTTTGTTTAGCGAACACTTTACCTTTAACCGGAGAAAACGATGGAAGCATCAATCATTACATTAGCTGGCGCATTAATCATGGGCCTTGGCGCTATTGGCGCGGCAGTTGGCGTGGGCATACTTGGTAGTAAATTTTTAGAAGGTGCTGCTCGTCAGCCTGAACTAATTCCTATGTTGCGTACGCAGTTCTTTATCATGATGGGTTTGGTTGATGCTGTGCCCATGATCGGTGTCGGTATTGGTTTCTATATTCTGTTTGCACTGTAATCTGGTTTTAGGTCAGCCAACGCGCCATTGCGCGTGAAACCCGCCGGTGCACCTTAGTCTTGGTATGTCGGTCGGCAATCAGGCAAACATTTTAAAATAGGGTATTAAAGTGAATATAAATCTCACCATCCTCGCGCAGCTGATCAGCTTCACGATCTTTGTGTGGTTTTGCAGAAAGTATGTTTGGCCGCCGCTGATAGGCGCCATGCAGGAGCGCGAACAGCAGATCGCCGACGGGCTTAATGCAGCCGAAAAGGCCGGTCAAGATCTCGACCAGGCTAAGTTGGAAGTTGCTGAGCAGCTTGACCAAGCAAAACAGCAGGCTGCACAAATCATTGATCAAGCTAATAAGCGCGCTGCGCAGATTGTTGATGAAGCTAAAGAGCAGGCGATCACTGAAGGCAGTCGACTCAAAGAGGCTGCGCAATCGGACATTGCTCAAGAAGTTAATCGAGCTAAAGAAGGTTTGCGCTCACAGGTTGCCTTGCTGGCTTTGGCTGGTGCCGAGAGGGTACTGCAAGCCTCTGTTGATGAAAACGCACATCGAGAGATTGTTGATAACCTTGCGGCCAATTTGTAGCGAACGAGTTTGTGCGATCGATAACATGACGTTAATTGCGCTTGCAATAAAGAACTAAATCGGAATAAGACACGATGGCAGAATTACGCACCCTTGCGCGCCCTTACGCTAAAGCAGCTTTTGCTGTGGCCGACGAAGCGGGTGAGCTGCAGCAGTGGGCTACGCAGTTAAATTTGTTGAGCTCATTGGCGCAACAAAACAAGATTGCAGCGATGATTAGTTCGCCAGCTATTGCTTCGGCTCAGCAAGCGACGCAGTTAGCCGAAGTGGCTGGCGATCTTTCATCAGTAGTGAGTAACTTTTTACAAGTGCTTGCTGAACATAAACGTTTAGCTTTATTGCCGTCGGTGGCCAATTTATTTGCCGATTATAAGGCTGAGCGAGAGCGGCGCATTGGCGTTAGCATCACCTCTGCCTTTGAAGTCAATAGTGAAACCAGCGACCGCCTTAGTGATGCGCTGAAGAATAAGTTAGAACGTGATGTAGACGTTGAAGTTTCGGTTGATAAGGATCTTATTGGCGGCGTGATTGTTCGAGCTGGTGATATCGTTATCGATGCTTCAATTCGAGGCCGTTTGGCAAAACTCGCTGAAGCGATGGCGGTTTAGCGGGCAATAAAACAACACCCGAGTTTGTGGTCAGTTGCCGATTAACCATCGCATAGAGATGATTAGGCTCCACCCAATTCAAGATTTACCTGTAAAAGCTTTATAAACCGAATTACTGAACTGAATTAGTAGGATTGAGGAAACGACAGAAATGCAACAGCTTAACCCCTCAGAAATTAGCGAAATCATTAAGCAGCGTATCGATAGTTTAGATATTTCTAGCGAAGCGCAAAACGAAGGCACGGTCGTGTCAGTTTCGGACGGTATTATTCGTATACATGGCCTTGCCGATGCGATGTACGGTGAAATGATTGAGTTTGAAGGCGGCCTTTATGGTCTGGCGCTCAACCTTGAGCGTGACTCAGTTGGAGCGGTAATCCTTGGCGATTATATGCCGATTAAAGAAGGACAGTCGTGCCGCTGTACGGGCCGCATCCTCGAAGTACCTATTGGGCCGGAATTGCAAGGTCGGGTTGTTGACGCACTGGGTACTCCCATTGATGGCAAAGGCCCTATTGATTGTCAATTAACCGATGCTGTAGAAAAGGTAGCGCCAGGCGTTATCGATCGAGTATCGGTTGATCAGCCGGTTCAAATTGGCTTAAAAGCTATTGATGCGATGGTGCCAATTGGTCGAGGTCAGCGTGAGCTTATCATTGGTGATCGCCAAGTTGGTAAAACGGCTATCGCAGTTGATGCCATCATCAACCAAAAAGGCACCGGTGTTAAATGTATTTATGTAGCTATCGGTCAAAAAGCTGCTTCAGTTAACGCAGTGGTTCGCAAGCTTGAAGAGCACGGTGCAATGGAGCATACGATCGTTGTGGCTGCGACCGCCTCCGATCCGGCAGCTATGCAGTTTTTAGCGCCTTTTGCTGGTTGTACTATGGGTGAATATTATCGCGATCGCGGTGAAGATGCCTTGATCATTTATGATGATCTTACTAAGCAGGCCTGGGCTTATCGTCAAATCTCGTTGCTGTTACGTCGACCGCCTGGTCGAGAAGCTTACCCCGGTGACGTTTTCTATTTGCACTCGCGCTTACTTGAGCGAGCAGCGCGCGTAAACACCAACTACGTAGAAACCTTCACCAAGGGCGCCGTTAAAGGTCAGACGGGTTCTTTAACCGCTTTGCCGGTTATTGAAACACAGGCAGGTGATGTATCGGCTTTTGTTCCTACTAATGTTATTTCGATTACTGATGGCCAGATATTCTTAGAGTCCGACTTGTTCAATGCGGGCGTTCGGCCTGCCATGAATGCCGGTATTTCGGTGTCTCGCGTAGGCGGTGCTGCACAAACTAAGGTTATGAAAAAGCTTTCTGGTGGTATTCGTACCGCCCTAGCACAGTACCGCGAGCTGGCAGCGTTCTCGCAGTTTGCATCGGATCTCGATGATGCGACCAAAGCACAGCTTGATCATGGTGAGCGTGTTACTGAGTTAATGAAGCAAAAGCAGTATTCGCCACAAAGTATCGCAGAGATGGGTTTACTTATTTATGCAGCCGACAATGGTTATTTAGATGACATTCCAGTTGAAAAAATCGGCGACTTCGAAGGTTCATTATTGTCTTATGTCCATGCTGAGCATGCTGATTTAATGGCTAATATTGTTGCTACAGGCGATTGGAATAGTGAATTGGAAACCGCTTTTAAAGGGTTGTTAGATAGCTTTAAAAGTACGCAAACTTGGTAGTGCGCGCGCCGCACCTTTAATGATTAAGCGATCACCCGAGTAGAGAGCAAGCACTCAAGAGCAGATTATGGCAAGCGGAAAAGAGATACGCACGCAGATTTCCAGCATTAAAAGCACGCAGAAGATTACCAGTGCTATGGAAATGGTTGCGGCTAGCAAAATGCGCAGAGCTCAAGAGCGTATGCAGCGCGGTAAGCCCTATGCGAACAAAATCAAGTCCGTTATTGGGCATATTGCCAATGCAAACTCTGAATACCAGCACATGTTTATGGAGCAGCGTGAAGTAAAGCGCGTAGGTTTTATTATTGTTTCTACGGACCGCGGTTTATGTGGCGGTCTCAATATAAACTTGTTTAAAAAAGCCATTGTCAGTATGAAGCAATGGCAAGATCAAAATATAGAAGTTGATCTTTGTTTGCTTGGCGCCAAAGGTGCCGGTTTCTTCAACAGCTTTGGCGGTAACGTCGTTGCTGCAGCGCGTGATCTCGGTGAAGAGCCTGTGCTGGTTGACTTAATTGGCGGCATCAAAACGATGTTAAGCGCCTATGAAGATCAGAAAATCGATCAATTATTTTTAGTTAGCAATGAATTTGTTAACACAATGACACAGCAGCCAGACGTTGAGCAGTTGTTGCCAATCAAGCCAGCAAGTCGAACCGACCAACAGCATCATTGGGACTATATTTATGAGCCCGATGCCAAGGCTTTATTAGAGGGATTGTTTGTTCGTTATGTTGAGTCTTTAGTTTATCAAGCGGTTGTTGAAAATGGCGCCTGTGAACAGGCTGCTCGTATGATTGCTATGAAAAGCGCGACGGATAATGCAGGCGATCTTATTGATGACTTGCAACTCGTTTACAACAAAGCACGGCAGTCAGCAATTACCCAAGAGCTTTCAGAGATTGTTAGTGGTGCCGCAGCTATTAGCTAGGTGTCATTATTAATTAATTTTTTACGGGCGGCTATTAAGCTTTATTGCTAACGGCGCAAAGAATTTATTCCGACTTCACAGAATATCTTACAGAATTAAGAGGAACGCGAAATGAGTAGCGGACGTATCGTTCAAATAATTGGCGCGGTAATCGACGTGGAATTCCCACGAGAGTCGGTACCTGAGATTTACCATGCCTTGTTGGTTGCAGGTAAGGACTTAACGCTTGAAGTCCAGCAGCAGCTTGGTGATGGTGTGGTTCGAACTATTGCGATGGGCTCGTCTGAAGGCATTAGCCGAGGCTTAGCCGTTGATAATACTAATGCTCCAATCTCTGTGCCCGTTGGTCAGGCTACTTTAGGCCGCATAATGGATGTGTTAGGTCGACCCATTGATGAAAAGGGTCCCCTAGCTGAACACGAGACAGCCTCTATCCACCGTAAAGCCCCTGCTTATGATGAGCTGGCCGCTTCGGATGAGTTGCTAGAAACAGGTATTAAAGTTATTGATTTGGTTTGTCCGTTTGCAAAAGGCGGCAAGGTTGGATTATTTGGCGGAGCCGGTGTAGGCAAGACCGTTAATATGATGGAGTTGATCAATAACATCGCCACTGAGCACTCGGGCCTTTCTGTATTTGCTGGAGTGGGCGAGCGTACTCGAGAAGGTAATGACTTCTACTACGAGATGCAGGAAGCGGGCGTTGTAAACGTTGAAACATTTACTGACTCTAAAGTGGCAATGGTCTACGGTCAGATGAATGAGCCACCAGGTAACCGTTTGCGAGTTGCACTGACTGGCTTGACCATGGCTGAGAAATTTCGTGATGAAGGCCGTGACGTACTTTTGTTTGTTGATAATATTTATCGTTACACGTTGGCGGGTACAGAAGTGTCAGCACTGTTAGGTCGCATGCCTTCTGCGGTAGGTTATCAGCCTACGCTTGCTGAAGAAATGGGTGTATTACAAGAGCGCATTACATCAACCAAAACAGGTTCGATAACATCAATACAAGCTGTTTATGTTCCGGCAGATGATTTAACGGATCCTTCTCCGGCTACGACGTTTGCTCACCTTGATTCAACGGTTGTATTGAGTCGTGATATTGCAGCAAAAGGTATTTACCCTGCGGTTGATCCACTTGATTCAACGTCGCGCCAATTGGATCCATTGATCATTGGCCAAGAGCATTATGAAGTGGCTCGTGGAGTTCAATCTATATTGCAACGCTATAAAGAGCTTAAAGACATCATAGCAATTTTGGGTATGGATGAGCTTTCTGAAGAAGACAAACAGACCGTTAACCGTGCACGTAAAATTGAGCGCTTTTTATCGCAACCGTTCCACGTGGCCGAAGTTTTCACAGGTTCGCCAGGTAAATACGTGTCGTTGAAAGAAACCATTAGTAGCTTTAAAGGCATTATGGAGGGTGAATACGACCACATGCCTGAGCAAGCATTTTATATGGTTGGCGGTATTGAAGAAGCGATTGAAAAAGCCAAAAACCTCTAGGTCGTTAAATTTAGGTTTTTGCATCATCTATACAAGAGTAACGAGTAAGTATCTATGCCTACTATGCAATGCGAAATAGTTAGCGCTGAGGAGCAGATCTTCAGCGGCGCCATTGAGACAGTGATCGCTACTGGTCTACTGGGTGACCTTGGTGTGTCGCACGGGCATGCACCTTTGCTAACAGGTTTAAAGCCTGGACCTGTTAGAGTCATCACCGAAGATGATGAAGCAATCTATTATGTATCGGGCGGCTTTCTTGAGGTGCAACCTGACGTCATTACTATTCTTGCTGATACTGCTATTCGAGCTGATGATCTTGATGAGGCCGCAGCACTGGAAGCTCAAAAAGTAGCCGAACAGGCAGTTTCGAATCAAAATTCAGAACTTGACTACACCCGGGCAGCGGCGGACTTAGCTGCGGCAGTGGCGCAACTTCGTACGATCCAACAAATACGCTCAAAATTGGGTAAATAGCTGTATTTAAGCGGGTTTATTGGTTTCAAAAAGGGTGGCATCTGCTACCCTTTTTTAATGGGCGCTATAAAGTGGTTAGGTTTCTACGCTGCGCTTAGCTGAATATCTTATACCCCGATCATACTGAGCCGCAGGTTATAAAAAATGACAAGTTCTCCAAGCGATGTTGCTAAGATTGACGTGGTGGTGCTTGCCGCCGGCAAGGGCACTCGTATGTATTCAACTAAACCTAAGGTGCTGCATACCATTGGCGGTAAGCCGATGGCCCAACACGTTATTGATGCGGCTAAACGGCTGGGTGACGTGGCACTGCATGTGGTGGTGGGCCATCAGGCCGATTTAGTTAGCAGTTCACTTCAGTGCGCCGAGAGTTTTGTCGAGCAGCGCGAGCAGTTGGGCACCGGGCATGCGGTTGCACAAGTTTTGCCGATTCTGCGAGAGGATGCCATTACACTGATTCTCTATGGCGATGTGCCTCTGATTCAAACCCAAACACTGGAGCGCTTAGTTGCCGGTTGTACGGCGCAGAGCATGACCCTGCTAACCGTAACCCTCGATAATCCACAGGGCTATGGGCGTATTTGTCGCAATACCGACAATGAAGTGACCTCTATAGTCGAGCAAAAAGATGCTGACCCCGAACAGCTACTCATCAACGAAGTCAATACAGGCATTATGTGCATCCAGCAATCGTGCTTAGCGGCTTGGCTGCCTTTACTTTCTAATAGCAACGCACAAAATGAATATTATCTTACCGACGTGGTAGCTATGGCAGTGGCTCAGGGTATTGGAGTGACAAGTGTTGATGCCCCTAGCCCTGAAGAGGTTGAAGGTGTGAACAATAAGCTTCAACTTGGCGCATTAGAGCGGTGTTATCAGCGCCGCCTGGCCGACGCCTTAATGCTGGCCGGTACCACTCTAGCTGATCCAGCACGTGTCGATATTCGCGGCGAACTCAGCGTTGGGCAGGACGTTTTCATTGACGTCAACACGGTGTTTTCAGGCAACGTTACGCTGGGCGACAATGTCAGTATTGGGCCAAATTGTGTGGTTAGCAATAGCAGCATTGGCGACAATACAGAACTGTTGGCTAATTGTGTTGTTGATCAAGCGACACTTGCTAATGACTGTATTATTGGGCCGTTCGCTCGATTAAGACCTGGCTCAACGTTTGCACAAAAATCTAAGGTGGGAAATTTCGTAGAGGTTAAAAATTCTAGTTTTGGAGAGGGCAGTAAAGCAAATCATTTAGCGTATGTTGGCGATGCGCAAGTGGGTGCTGGCTCAAATATTGGCGCCGGCACCATCACATGTAATTATGATGGCGCCAACAAGCATAAAACTCGATTAGGAAAAAATGTTTTTATTGGTTCAAACAGCACATTAGTGGCACCGTTAGATATAGCGGATAACGGCTTCGTGGCAGCAGGCTCTACAATTGTTAAAACAGTTTTAGCTGATTCGTTAGCCGTGGCGCGTGGTCGGCAAAAAAATATAGAAGGCTGGACTCGGCCAAGTAAAAAAAGTTAGATATACGGCAAGCAATCTTTAGTAACTAATATTAATTGTTAAGGTATAGGATCATCTATGTGCGGAATAGTAGGAGCGGTAGCTCAGCGTGATGTGGTTGAGATATTGGTAGAGGGCTTGAAGCGATTAGAGTATCGCGGCTATGATTCTGCCGGAGTATCGGTTACGGCAAGTGCCGGAAAAACCAGTCGTATTCGCTGTGTTGGTAAAGTTCAGTCGTTGATGGATGAGGTGGCTAAACAAGGTGCCCTAGGCGGCACTGGTATTGCACACACTCGCTGGGCCACCCATGGTGAACCTAATCAAGAGAATGCTCACCCCCATACCTCGAATGACCGTATTACCATCGTTCATAACGGCATTATTGAAAATCACGTAGCGCTGCGTAAGGCGCTTATTCAGCGCGGTTATACTTTCACCTCGGCCACCGACAGCGAGGTCATTTGCCACCTCGTGCACGAACAGTTAGCTCTCAACGATAGCTTATTGCAAGCAGTTCGCGCCGCGGTAGCTCAGCTCGACGGTGCTTACGGCACGGTCGTTATGGATAACCAAGATCCAGATCGGCTGATCGTGGCTCGCTCAGGTAGCCCGTTAGTGATTGGCTATGGTGTTGGCGAGCATTTTGTTGCATCAGATCAGCTAGCTTTATTGCCAGTAACCCGCCGATTTTCGTTTCTTGAAGAGGGTGATGTTGCAGAAATTACTCGCAAAGCCGTGCATGTTTATGATGTGCAGGGCAACAAGGTTGAGCGAGAAATTACTGAGTCACAGGTTACGCATGATGCCGGCGACAAAGGTAAGTTTCGACATTACATGCTTAAAGAGATATACGAGCAGCCGGTTGCTATACAAAATACGCTTGACGGTCGGATCGCTAATGGGAAAGTACTCGATGCGGCATTTGGTGAGAACGCAGCTAAACTTTTACCTAAAGTTGAGCACGTACAAATTATTGCCTGTGGCACCAGCTATCATGCCGGAATGGTCAGCCGCTACTGGTTTGAAGAATTAGCGGACGTTTCATGTAACGTGGAGATTGCTTCAGAATACCGCTATAGGAAATCGTTTGTTAGGCCTAATAGCCTTCTAGTTACTATCTCTCAATCAGGCGAAACAGCCGACACGCTGGCAGCTTTACGGCTGGCCAAAGAACAGGGCTATATGGCTAGCCTCACTATCTGTAATGTGCCTGGAAGTTCGTTGGTACGCGAATCAGAGATGGCTTATATGATGCAGGCTGGTGTTGAAATTGGCGTGGCTTCTACAAAAGCGTTTACAGTACAGTTAGCCGGTTTGTTAATGTTAGCCGCAGCGGTAGGCCATCATAAAGGTTTGAATTCGGTAAGTGAGGCGGCAATCGTTAGTGCTTTACAAAGCTTGCCCGCAAAAATCGACCAAACGTTAGGTATGGATTCAGCGATTGAAACATTGGCCGAAGATTTTGCGGACAAACATCACAGCTTGTTTTTAGGGCGCGGCGATCAATACCCCATTGCTATGGAGGGAGCGCTGAAACTCAAAGAAATCTCGTATATTCACGCCGAGGCTTATGCAGCAGGGGAGCTTAAGCACGGGCCGTTGGCATTAATTGACGCCGATATGCCGGTCATTGTAGTGGCGCCTAATAATGAATTGGTTGAGAAGCTTAAATCTAATGTTGAGGAAGTCCGTGCGCGCGGCGGATTGATGTATGTGTTTGCCGACAAAGATGCAGCATTCGTTTCAGATACTGCAATGAAGGTGTTGCATGTGCCGGCTTGCGATCCGTTAATAGCGCCAATTATTTATACTGTTCCATTGCAGCTGCTTTCTTATCATGTGGCAATGATCAAAGGTACCGATGTTGATCAGCCGCGCAACTTGGCTAAGTCGGTTACTGTTGAGTAACACACAGCCGTGAGTTAAAAGGAGGATGTTATGGAAGGTTTAGCGGTGGTGGGGTTTGTGTTTGGGTTGATAGCGTTTGTGAGGGTAGAGAAGCTCATTAAGACATTAAAAGAAAAAGAAATACTCGAAACGAACTACAAAAAAGAGTAATGCAGAGCTGTAACTTTCTCAGTCATAGATACCTATAGCTCTAGGAGGGTATTTTAGAAAGTTTTTGAATTTAGGAGTAGCTGGCTAAATCTGCAAATGCAATGAAAGGCTAGTGCCTAAATAGTCAGTGTATGGAGGGATAACCGCTCAACTAAGCGAGCGCCAACTCATCCTCTTCTTCGGCCACTACCGTTCGCTTGCGTGTTTTTCCCGGTATACCAATATGTAGCAATGTGGTTATTTCAGCTCTAGGCAAGGCTTCACTAAGATAAAAACCCTGGATTGAATCGCAGCCTAGTTCTTGCAGTAGTTCAACATGTTCTACCTTCTCAACGCCCTCAGCAATAACGCGCATATCGAGCGCGTGTGCCACATCAATAATAGCTTTGGTAATGGCCACATCAACGCTGCTTCCTATTAGACCTTTAATAAACATTTGATCTATTTTTAAAATATCGACGGGTAGATTTTTTAATAACTTGAAGGTTGAATAGCCTGTGCCAAAATCGTCAATAGCAATTTCAATACCCATAGCTCGCAAGCCGGCCAATGTGTCTGAGGTTTTGTCGAGCGTATCAATTAATAGCGATTCGGTCAGTTCAATCACTAGTTGTTGCGGAGGAAAACCGGTGCGCTTAAGAATACGCTTGATAACCACCAACATATCGTTACGAATAAGCTGTTTAGCCGATAGGTTAACGGCTATCTTGGCGTTGGGCACGCCGTCTTCTATCCAGCGGGCACCATGACGACAGGCTGTCTCTAATACCATTTCGCCAATACTTGAAATTAAACCCGCACTCTCGGCAATAGGAATAAATTCTGCCGGCGGTATCATACCCAGCTCATCATGCTCCCAGCGAACCAACGCCTCGAGCGCATTGATTTGGCCGGTAGCTAAATCCATTTTCGGTTGGTAGTGAACAGTAAGGTCTTTACGGGCAATGGCATGTCGTAATTCAATTTCTATATTGAGGCGGCGCAGTAAGGCGCCATTAGAATGCCCGCGAGTAAAAAATTTAATACCGTCGCCGCCAATTTCTTTAGCGCCATGTAATGCAGTGAGTGCTTGGTGCAACAAAATTTGTTCGTTATCGGCCTTGCTGGGGTATACGCTAACCCCCATACTTGCGGTGGCGACTAACTCTTGGTCGTCGATGTATGCTGGCTTGCGAATCACGTTGAGCAGCCGGTTGCCTAGTTGGCGCAGCTGAGATGAATTGCTAACATTTTCGGCGAGTACCGCAAACTCATCAGAGCCCACATGTACCAATACATGATCGCCATTCAGAGCATGTGCAAGGCGTTCATGAATAACGTCGACTAACTGCTGGCCGACTTCAGGGCCAAGTGTTGTGGTAATGGTGTTGAAGCGATCGAGGTCTATAAATAGCAGCGCCAGAGCTTGTTTGCGCAGCCTAGCTTTTGCAACTGCCAACTGTAAGCGCTGTCGAATATCAACGCGGCCCGCTAGCAACGAGGCGTTTTCAAAGACTGAAGCGTTTATCAGGGATCTTGCACTCAAGCGGTGGCGCCTCTTTAATAATATTACTAGGCTGGTTGGTTTTTATTGGCTATTGTCTATGCTTTAGCCAAGGCTATAAGACGAGCTTGCATTAAACCCAAGGGAGGCATGCTTGCGCAAGGAAAAACTCCAATAAAAACAACAATTACCAACATTCTCTTAAAAAAGTTTGCAAGTTCGCTGGTCGTTCATTAATCTATCTCATGTAGGTCGATTCAAGAAATATCACGCTCCGTACCCAAGCGTTGGTGGTTATACCAACCCTATCGAAATCGGCTCTAATCGATAAATACCGCTGGCCCCCGTGCTTTCGACCTTATTCATTAGCCCATATATTTGTGAAAAGTTAATCAATGGACGTATCAACTATATTAGATCCGCTCAATACCGCGCAGCGTGAAGCCGTTACCAACGACAGTCGAAGTTTGTTAGTACTTGCTGGCGCGGGAAGCGGCAAGACAAGGGCATTAGTGCACCGTATAGCCTGGCTTTTACAGGTGCAAAATGTGCCCGCTTCGGGTGTTTTGGCAGTGACGTTTACTAACAAAGCGGCCAAGGAAATGCGTGCACGGATAGGCGAATTACTACAGATGTCGCCTCAAGGGATGTGGGTGGGCACGTTTCATGGCATTGCTCATCGTCTGTTAAAAAGCCATTGGCAAGATGCAGGCCTACCCCAAAATTTTCAAATTATTGATAGCGACGACCAGCTGCGCATGGTGAAGCGTTTGCTCAAAGAACATCAGCTTGATGAAACTCGTTGGTCTCCTAAGTCTATCCAGTGGTATATCAACGGACATAAAGATGAAGGACGGCGAGCAGCGCATGTTGACCATCACAATGACCCTCATGAGAAAGTGCTGCAAAAAATGTACGCCGCTTATGAGCAGGCATGTGAGCGAGCCGGCCAGGTTGACTTTGGCGAGTTGCTTCTGCGCTCGCACGAATTATGGTTAAAGCATCCGGTGTTGTTGCAGCACTACCAGCAGCGCTTTGCTCATATTTTGGTCGACGAATTTCAGGATACTAACGCTATCCAATATGCATGGCTCCGAGTTTTAGCGGGTGATCATTGCGCTATTACCGCAGTGGGTGATGACGATCAATCAATCTATGGTTGGCGTGGTGCTCGCATTGAAAATATTCAAAGCTTTGAAACCGATTTTGGTAATGCGCAAACGATTAAGCTCGAGCAAAACTATCGCTCGACCTCTACGATCCTTGATTCGGCCAATGCGGTCATCGCCAATAACAGCGGTCGCCTCGGTAAAAGTCTGTGGACCGAAGGTGATGTTGGCGAGCCCTTATCACTTTATGCTGGATACAACGAACAAGACGAAGCGCGTTTTGTGGTAGAGCGTATTGAAGAGCACTATCGAGACAACACACTGTATGCCGAGCAGGCGATTTTGTACCGCTCCAATGCTCAGTCGAGGGTGCTTGAAGAAGAGCTTATTCGTGCAGGGATCCCTTACCGAATTTATGGGGGGCAACGATTTTATGACCGACTGGAAATTAAGAACGCCGTTGCCTACATGCGACTTGCCCAGTATCGTCAAGATGATGCGGCTTTTGAGCGGGTCATTAACACACCAACTCGTGGCATTGGTGGCGTCACGGTTGAGACAGTCAGGAAGCGTGCCCGCCTCGACAACAGCGCTTTGTGGGATGCGGCATCCGCGCTTGTGAGTGATCACTCACTTACTCAAAGGGCATCAAAATCACTGCAAAGATTTATAGACTTAGTCGATGACCTCGGTGCGGCAGTCAGTACGATGGGGCTTGCCGACCTTGCAGACCTGGTGCTTGAAGCGACCGATTTGATGGCGTTTCATGGCAAAGAGGCGGGCGAAAAAGGTCGTGCGCGCGTTGAAAACTTGCAGGAACTGATTAACGCTACACGCCAATTCGAACCTGAAGAGGAGGCCACGGCACTGCGAGAATTTTTGGATACGGCGGCCCTAGATGCTGGTGATCAGCAAGCTGATGCGCATGCTGATGCAGTCCAGCTGATGACGCTACACTCCGCCAAAGGTCTTGAGTTTCCTACCGTGTTTTTGGTGGGCGTTGAAGAAAACTTGTTCCCTCATAAGATGTCGGCAGAAGACCCTGATCAACTGCAAGAAGAGCGTCGCCTGTGTTACGTAGGCATTACTCGAGCGATGAAAAAACTTTATTTGAGCTATGCCGAATCACGGCGCTGGTATGGCCAAGAAACGTTCAATGCCGTCTCGCGCTTTGTGCGAGAAATACCGACGCATTGCATTGAGGAGGTTCGCATCAATGCCAGTGTTAGTCGGCCGTTGAATATTTCCAATGGGTTACAATTGGGCCAAAATGATAGTGGCCTGCAGCTTGGGCAGCGAGTCATGCATTCTGTTTTTGGTGAAGGGGTTGTGCTCAATCTTGAGGGGCAGGGCTCTAACTCGCGGGTGCAAGTTAATTTTGATGATGAAGGTAGCAAGTGGTTGGTTGCTGCCTATGCAAACCTTGAAGCTATGGGCTGATCTTGGGAAAGGCACTTAGCATTTTATTGGGCTGCTCTTGGCTTAATTCATTTAGCGGAAAAAATATGTTTACTGTAAAAAGACTTTCAATCATTTTGTTTGCTTCATTACTCTTGGCTTGCGGCGATGATGGCGTCAGCGAGAGTGAGTCATCGATCGCGGTGACTAAAAAAGCCGTAGTTAATTGGAAGTTGGTGACCACTTGGCCAAAGAATTTTCCAGGTCTTGGTACCGCTCCTGAAAACTTTGCCAAGTTAGTAGATCGGATGAGCAATGGGCGCTTAAAAATAAAAGTCTACGGTGCTGGAGAAGTCGTGCCGGCTCTCGAGACCTTCAGTGCAGTGTCGAGCGGTACTGTACAAATGGGACATGGCGCCGCATATTATTGGAAGGGTAAGACACCGGCTGCGGTATTTTTTACAGCGGTGCCCTTTGGCCTTAACGCGCAAGAAATGAATGGCTGGCTACATTATGGTGGCGGCCTTGAATTATGGCGTGAGGTTTACGCGCCTTTCAATCTACTGCCATTTGCAGGAGGCAGCACGGGTGTACAAATGGCGGGTTGGTTTAATCGAGAGATCAACTCGCTGGATGATTTTAAAGGCCTGAAAATGCGTATTCCGGGTCTTGGCGGTGAAGTATTTACCCGCGCTGGGGGTACGTCAGTCAGCATGCCTGGAGGGGAAATTTTCACTTCATTACAAACGGGTGTCATTGATGCTGCTGAGTGGGTTGCACCCTATAACGATCTAGCTTTTGGCTTTCATAATGTTGTGAAGTACTATTATTATCCTGGCTGGCATGAGCCGGGCGCTATGTTGGAGTTTATTGTGAACCAACAGGCCTACAATGCTTTGCCTGATGATTTACAAGCTATTGTTGAGGGCGCAACGCGAGCCATTAATCAAGATATGCTCGATGAATATACCGCACGCAACAATGCAGCGCTGGTCGACTTACGCCAAAAAGGTGTGCAGATTAAGCCGTTGCCCGATGATGTAGTACAAGCACTACGGTCTATATCAGCTGAGGTTATTCAAGAAAACGTCGAGCGAGACGCTATGTTTAGCAAGGTGTTCGACTCTTTTGATAGTTTCCGCAAGAATGTTGTCGACTATCACAAAATTAGCGAGGAAGCTTACTATAAAATTCGAGAGGGTGATTCGCTTATAGATTAACTCGCCAAATTGCTCCGCTGTTGTGCTTCAGCAGACGCTGTTCTTAGACGTTGTATAGTTTTATATAATAATTAAAAAATGAGTTACGCTTGCGCCTATGCTAGGCCTTAATTAAGCAGTGATTAGTAAGGTACTAGGCAATTTTGCGAGTGCGCCCACGCTCATCAATGGCAACAAAAGCAAAGACGCCTTCGGTAACCTTTTTTTGTTCGCCATGTAACATTGGCGAATCGATCCATACTTCAACAAACACTTCGATAGAGCTGCGCCCAATATTGACTACTTCGGTATAAAAGCTTACCAGTGCGCCTACTTTAACAGGCACCAAAAAGTTCATATTTCCCGCGGCTACCGTGGCCACCCGACCTTGAGCTACTTTGCGGGCGGTAACACCGCAGGCAAGATCCATCTGAGACATCAACCAGCCGGCATAAATGTCGCCTAGTGGATTTGTATCAGTAATGTTTGCTAACACCTGTAAAATAAGTGCCCCAGTAGGCTGAGGGGTCTTATCGATTTCATTCATTGCGCTGACCTAAAGGTGAAAGATACTTAGTATATTCGGTTTTGGTTTATCTGACCGATTAAATTACGGTTTATTGGCAGTAACTGCTATCACGGCCAATTTATCGGAAACTCATTATGTACACGCAGCTCCTAGGAATAAACGATTCCTGGTAACCACGTTACCAAGGCAGGAAACAGGATGAGCAGGACGAGTAAAAATAGTTGGATGATAATAAAAGGAATTACGCCACGATAAATCGTTGTGGTTTTGATGGAAGCGGGCGCGACCCCGCGTAAATAAAATAGTGCAAAACCAAAAGGGGGTGTTAAAAATGAAGTTTGTAAATTAACTGCAATCATAATGCCTAGCCAAATCGGATCAAAGCCCATCACAAGCAGTATTGGGGCGACGATTGGAACGACCACGAATGTTATTTCAATAAAATCTAGAATAAAGCCCAGTAAAAAAATGACCAGCATTACAACCAGTAAAGCGCTGATTCTTCCGCCGGGTATATTTTCAAAAAGAGCATGCACAAGCTCATCACCGCCGTAGGCGCGAAAAACCAGCGAAAAGACAGCTGCACCAATAAGAATCATAAAAACCATTGACGTAATTTTTAGTGTACTTCTAACGACTACTGTAAGTTTTTCAAGACTGAGCTGCCGCTTCATTAAGGCAAGTAACATTGCGCCTAGTGCACCAACGCCGGCGGCTTCACTTGGTGTTGCTGCACCCACTAAGATTGAACCCAGCACTAAGCAAATCAATGCAACAGGAGGAGCTAATCCAGCAAGTATTTTCAGTGCGCCAACTTTGCGCTGACTCTGCTCAATCGCAGGCGCAACTGAATGATTGAGGTGTGAGTAAATGATTAAAAATAATAGATACAGAAATACTAAAAGAATACCTGGCAGTAACGCGCCGACGAATAGATCTCCTACCGAAACAGTTTTTGGGCTAAATATACCTTGGCTCAGTTGCGCTTGCTGGTATGCACTAGAAAGAATATCGCCCAACAAAACCAGTGCAATAGACGGCGGAATAATTTGTCCTAGAGTGCCGGTGGCGCAAATGGTGCCTGTTGCTAACGCCGGGTCATAGTTTTGCTTAAGCATGGTTGGTAGTGACATAAGCCCCATCGTCACAACCGTTGCACCAACAATTCCGGTACTAGCGGCTAATAACATGCCAACGATCACAACCGAGTAACCAAGCCCGCCTCGGATGCCGCCAAAGGCACTGGCCATGTTTTCTAATAATTCTTCAGCGATACGAGATTTTTCGAGCATCACGCCCATAAAAACAAACAGAGGCACCGCGATGAGTGTCGTGTTAGACATTGTCCCGAAAATTCGGCTCGGTAATGCGCCTAATAACGCAGTATCAAAAATGCCGAAAAGCATACCCCCAAAAGCAAACATAAGTGCGGTGCCGGCGAGCGTGAAGGCAACCGGATAGCCTAGCAGTAAAACGAGGCATACCACGGCGAACATTATGAGCGGGATAAATTCAAGCATATTAAAAGCGCTAAATGGCTGCAGTCGGATCATGATCATCCGAAGCGGGTAGTGGTTGGCCACTAAGAATTAAAAAGCTTCGCAGGGCCTCGGCAAATCCTTGAAGGATGAGCATGGATGCAAATACGGGGATCAGCGTTTTTAGAAGATAGACTTCGTGCAAGCCATCGGAGTTGGCGGATGACTCTTTAATTGACCAAGCTTGCATGACATAACTAAGGCTCTCCCAAATAATATAGCCACACATGGGTAATAAAAAACAGACAAAGCCTAATAAGTTTACCTTTGCTTTTTTTACAGGTGAAAAATCTCGATAAAAAATATCAACTCTAACATGCTCATCACACTGCAGAGTATAAGCTGCCCCAAGCAAGAAAATAGCAGCATGTAGATAAGTGACGGATTCTTGCCATGCAATTGAGCCGCTATCAAATCCATAGCGAAAAACAACAACAAGGCTCTGAATAATAACCATAACCATTAATAGCCAGGCAACCCAATGACCGCTGAGAAGAGTGAAGCGGTCGATAATACCTACTAGTTGTGCGATACGAGCATGTTGGTTGCGCATGTGCCATCGTCTTGGTGAGGTGCAGCGTTAGCGGCCGGATCTACGGGGGCGCAGCGCTGACGGAGCGTTTTTATTGGAGCCTATATTGTAGCGCTTGCAGTTACATTTTGGGCAAACTCAAAGCTGTGATTAGTGCTAACATAATGCGACTTTGGTGAGCAGACGCTTTAACGTCATTTTTTATGGGATCTGTTTATTGATAATAAACGACAACCGCTTTAATCTCCCTTTTCGACGGTAATGGATTACATATTCGCGCAGAAGCCAGTTTTGCGCAGTTTTTTGAAGTAAGAGATGGCTATGTATAAGAAAAGACTACTGAATTGCGCACTATTTTTTTTAGTCGGTACAGGACTCACTGGGTGCGAGAAGGGTTTAGACATTAGCAATGCTGAGCTAGTTAAAAAGAGCTCGGAGTGTATGACTGATGAGACTAAAACACCGGGTATGGCCGTAGTGTGTGGTAATTATCAAAAAGAATGCGCCCGACGCGGCAAAGCGACGGGCAATTACATTTGCTGAATAATTACTCGATTTTAACTTAAGCTAATTCGCTGGGCAGCTTACTTTCAGGGCTGCTAGCTTTCTTTGTATTTCTTGATTTTGACTACCTCCCGCACGGTAAGCCTGTTGGTAATAACCCATAGCTTGGCTGCAGCCAAAGCCTTTGCGTTCAGCGATCTCTCCTAACGTTGCGTAAGCTACTTGTGTTGGTGCGAGTTTTAGGCTGTCTTTCAGGTCGCGTTCTGCCCCACTAAAGGACTTGAGCTCATGCTTGAGCAGGCCGCGGCGTAATAACGGGCTGAAATAGTTAGGGTCGAGCGCTATGGACCTACTGTAAGCTTGCAGCGCATCTTGAGCTCTATTGAGCCGATTTAGTGCGATGCCCTTGAGTTCGAAAAAACGGCTTTCATTGGGCTCTATGGCGATGGCCTGCTGAGCATAGCCAAGCGCCGGCCGATAACTTTTATTGGCAATAGCTTTACCCGCTTTGTCAGCCTTTTCATAGGCGGGTTGGCGATCTATCAATTGCGCGATTTCTTGTTGGTAACGCTGTCGATTTAATAGCCCTCCTGCCGGGAGCTGGGCAGCACTGGCGCGATTGGCATCAACACGCGCCTGTGAGGGTGGGTGAGATGCGAACAGCGTGCTAAAGACACCGGCTTTATTACTGTTTGAGAGTCGTACAAAGGTTTCCTGCAGGCTAATCGCAGCGCGCGGATCGTAGCCCGCCTCTCGCATGTATTGCATCCCATACCGGTCAGACTCGAGTTCTCGAGAACGGCTATACCGCGTTTGTCCGTACAGACTGGTAAGCGCAACCCCTTGCTGCAACGCCGTGTGGTTATAGTCAGAATTAGCCAGTAAAACGGTCGCTAGAACCTGCCCCCCAGCAATGATAGTGCCTACCTCTTGACTCTGTGCGCTGTGGCGCGCGTCGGCATGAACGATTTCATGAGCCAATACAGCGGCGAGTTCGGCTTCGTTATCAAGCTCAATGAGTAAGCCGCGGTTAATGGCGATTTTGCCGCCAGGCAAAGCCCAGGCATTAGGCGTCGAGTCGTTGAGTACAACGAAGTCGTAGGGTAGGTGTGCGCGCGCGCTAAACGGAATGAGTTTTTTCCCAACCGAGCGCACATAAAGTGTCAGGTCTGGGTCAATCGTATAATAACCACCGCCCGCTTGTTGTTGAAATCCATAGTAACGCTCGCCCGTTTGCAGCTCCCACGCCTCACTCATCCAAGATAATTCTTTTTTGCCGGTAACGGGGTTAACCGCACATGCCTGTATCAATAGAAGGAGCGCCAGGAGACTGCCTGCGATGAAATGGCGCAAAATAAATTTTTTCATACTCGGACTCCGCAAGTCTTGGGCATAAGCTGATATTATTCTGACCATTAAAGCACTGCCAAGCATCACCTGTGGCCGAAGTGCAAAACCGCCAGATGCACTCGGGTTATTTGTTTGAGTTTTTCTATAGTGTAACGCATCTATTTAGAGGGCTACTAACGCAACAAGTTTCATGGTTACTTACCGTGCTGAAAGAGCGCACTTATTGAAATTATGTGTCGCCCATTGCTATTTGGTAGACTTTACCCGTGAACAAGCCACTATCTTGCCGCAGGCTATTATCTCGGTATGCTGGCCCACAAGGCATATTTAGTAGCTTGACCAGTAGCGCTAAAGTAAATTGATATGATTAGTAGGTTATGTGTATGTTAATAGTTATTTCCCCGGCCAAAACACTCGACTTTGCTGCCCCTAGCAGTGTATCTAAGGCAACTAAGCCGGTGCTGCTCAATGAGTCTGCAGATCTGGTTAACGATTTGCGTGACTACAGCCCCGATGATCTCGTTTCATTAATGGGCATTAGCCACAAATTAGGCGAGCTCAACAACCAACGTTATCTTAACTGGTCGATGCCCTTTACTAAAGATAATGCTAAGCAGGCGCTGTTAGCTTTTCGGGGTGATGTTTATACCGGGTTAGACGCCGATAGTTTTAGCCAACACGATTTTGATTTTGCCCAGCAGCACTTGCGAATATTGAGTGGTTTATATGGTGTTTTAAGGCCGCTTGATCTCATACAGCCCTATCGGCTTGAAATGGGCACTAGACTGAAAAATCAGCGTGGTGCAAACCTTTATGATTTCTGGGGTGATAGGCTAACACACCTTATTAACAAGCAACTAAAAGCATTAGACTCGAGCTGTTTAGTCAATTTGGCATCTAACGAATACTTCAAATCGATTAACAGCAAGGCTGTTTCGACTCCAATCATTACCCCAGTGTTTAAAGATTATAAAAATGGCGATTATAAAATCATTAGTTTTTTTGCTAAAAAAGCGCGTGGGTTAATGAGCGCCTATATTATAAAAAATCAAATTACCGATCCGGCCCTTTTAAAGAAGTTTAGTGTTGGCGGATATAAATATGACAAAGCAGCATCTACCCCCACTGAGTGGGTGTTCTTACGAAAGGCGGCTTAGGGTTTTATGTTAGAGCAATGTGCCAACAGATTTGATAATGCAAGCCAGCGCTAGCCTGCCTATTTCGTCGGCTTGTGAAAGAAATCGTGAGCCCATTTTGCAAGCCTTGTTATCTTATTTAATTGTGGATGAAACTCAGCCTCAACGACTAGAGCACAATCGCTTGGTTTTGGAGATAAGCAGTGGTACGGGCCAGCATGCTGCTTATTTTACCCAGCACTTCTCCCAAGCTGTAAATTTTCCGTCGCTAAAATCGCTTCGCTGGCAGCCTAGTGATGTCCGTGAACAGCTTGCGGGTATTGATTTATGGCGAAAAAAGGCCAACAACGCAAATTTTTTATCGCCCATTGAGCTCAATTTAAAGTCTGCGCAATGGGCGCCAGACCGGTATGATTTTGCTTATACCGCTAATTCTTTGCACATTGTTTCTTGGCCGTTAGTACTGGAGTTTTGTCGCGGCGTAATAACGACCTTGCGCCCGGGTGGCTTGCTATTTATTTACGGCCCGTTTAATTACGATGGCCGATTTACCAGTTACAGTAATGAATTGTTCGACTCTAATCTTCGTCATCGAGATGAGCATAGTGGCCTTCGTGACTTTACAGCGCTGACGGAGGCGTTATGCAGTGCTGCCAGTAGGCAGGGTGCTACAATGGAATTGCAAGCAGATATACCTATGCCGGCCAATAATCAGTTATTGGTATTTAAAAAGGCAAGCATCAAGAGTGCGCATTAAAAAATGCCAACCATGATTCCATCAGTTAGTGATTCGTTACGCAATCAGTTTTTGATAGCGACACACTGTCTTGAGACGGGCATTTTTAAGTCGAGTGTCACTTATATTTGTGAACACAATGAAGATGGTGCCATGGGCATCATTATTAATAGGCCTTCCAGCTTGAGCTTGCAAGATATTCTCACCGATGTTTGCGAAAGCAATGCTGCTACGCCGAACCCAGTAGAGAATACTGCACCGGTAATGGTGGGTGGACCGGTTGGTTTAGAACGCGGTTTCGTACTCCATCAATTAACCGATGATGAAGATGCTTCTTGTTGGTCTTCTAGTCTGCATGTCACAAAGCGAATCGTTTTAACGGGCTCTAAAGATATTTTGCTTGCTATAAATGAAGGGCGCGGGCCGCATAATTACCTCGTGGTTTTAGGCTATGCAGGTTGGGAGGCCGGTCAGCTAGAGCAAGAGCTCGCCGATAATGCCTGGCTCAACACGCCTGCTAATCCAACTATATTGTTTGATACCCCTTTCCATCAGCGCGCCAATGCAGCCGCTAATTTGCTAGGCATTGATTTAGCATCGTTGGCTACCATGACTGGCAAGGCTTAGCCGCTTAGATTACAGATATTGACTGCTTGTCCAATGATTGCTTAGCTTCGCCCCATTTCAGTGCGCCCCATTTATACTCGCTTAATATTTCCCAAGCCCTCTCATGAGTTTCTTTCTTGTTCGTTTTCGCCTATTTTCGGCGCACTTGTCATAACTGCCCTCTTTAAACTGTGATCCATGCACGTTGTTGCCATTTTTTTTAGAGATTGAAGGCACATAGTCAAGAATTCTGAATAAACCCACTACACTTTACCCAGAGAGGCAATAAATGAATGCCTCCATTAACCAGGGACCTAGTAGTCAGAGCACCTTATGAAGCAAAATATTATTCCATCGCGGGCGCACGCTTTCAGTCGCACAGCGGTGCTAGCAAGAATCTTTAGCACAGGCATTATCGCCATTGGAGCGAGTTTATTATCGGTGCTAGCTGCCGCCGAGCGTCCTGTAGACTCGTCAACGAGTTGGATGACCGATAATACTCGTGTTGCTCTTGACATGGCGGCGCGCCAAATCCATCCAGCTGGCGGCTCTGATCAAAACATATTTTTCGTTGGGCTCGACTATCACCGCGTGGTTACCGCTAATAATCGAGATTGGGCCACTATTGTTTTCCAGCCAACCTTTGCAAAACTCAACCATATCGCAAAGCCACCGCCCTATTTTTCAGACGGCAATGGTAAGGACCTCCAGTGGCGGTACGCTTATATTAACTATACGGGGCTATCTAAGGGTGCTTTCAATATAAAAGCCGGCCATATCGAAGTGCCCTTTGGCGCCGAAAGTAATGAGCGACTTAATGGCGGCGCGCTTCGGCAATTGGTTTCCGATATACAAAAGAAATTAGACTGGGGCGGCAGCATTAACGGCGTCGTTGATTCCTTTGAATATGAAGTGGCTGTAACGCGTGGTAGTACTAACGATTGGGATACGAAAAACCCAACCGAAATTTTTAGCGGTAGGCTTGGTTACTATGGCCAGCAAAAATATGATTTTGGCGTGTCCTTCATCTATGGTGATTACCGCGTTGGTAAGGCAGTAGATGAAACGCTCAACCACCGCGTTGGCCTAGATTATCGATACTACTATCGGAACTATACCTGGCTTGCAGAGATTTCTATTGGCGAAAATGGCGAGAGTCAAACGCAATATGGCATGACCGAGTTGTCATGGAAAACACCGTCTGAGGATTTATTTTTGTACGGCAGGGTTAGACATCAGCGTAAAACGCTAGTTTTCCCATCGGCTGAGTCTACTATGTTTGCGGGTCTGCGCTGGACACCATTAAGAAATGCCGACGTAGAGCTTCAGTACACGAAGGATCTTGATAGCGCTAAAGCGCAAGAAAAAGTTGAGGCACAATTAAGGTTTAGACTTTAGTGCCACAAGATAAACGGCACACTATTTTTATAGCATCCCGGAGTTTATAGCATGCTAATGCTCAAAAAAAATCACATCAATCGAGGCTTAGCTATTGGTATTTTGCTGATGTCGGCACCTTTATTTGCACAGCCATTTTGCTCGCTGCGCGACCCCGTTTCTATCATTGATAAAATGGTACCGCAGAGCGACTCTTTTCGCTCTAGCGTTGTCAACATCAACAACAAAATGCGTAACGAGTTGATTGCCGAGACCGGCATCACGATGCATCGTCAAGAGCTTGGCTATCACACGCTATACCATGTTCATGATACAGGTGAAAGCGAAACTATTATTCACGTCCGGCCTGAAGCAACACGCTGGGGCATTACTGAAATTGCATGGTCTATCTCAAGCGACGGACAAATTATTGGCTATGAGTTTCAACGCTGTCGTGCACGTTCTTGTGACGATTTGAATAGCGCAAGCCTCTTCGCCAATGTGCCTGTCTTAGATGGCGCCTCATTGGCAAAATTGCTGGGCGATGATCATAAGCATCTATCTCCCCAAGGCCTTGAGCAATTAACTTTTCCTGCCGGGAGTGACGCGCTGGTTGTTTCCGTTATTCGCTCCGGTATAAAAGCCGCTGCGCTGATTAAGCATACCAACAGTTAATCGGCCTAGACTCGCGATGCGAATTTCTCATGTGCTTTTAGCGCCTATTTTTTTGGCTAGTATTGTTATCATGATCAGCTCATACGCTGTTTATTATGGCAATCAGACGGGCAAAAATTTAGAGTATCAATATCAAACCTTAAACGATAATGAATTGCGTTTTAATGCGCTGGCGGCCGAATATTCGACTATCCTAGTGTTTGCCGATCTAATTGTCGGCTCTGACCAAGGGTTTTTGATTGAGCGTTATCAAAATCAATCCAAAGTCTTACGGAAACAAATAAAAACTGTTTTGCTGGCTGATAATTGGTGTTGTTCACACACAGATACCGTTAATTTACACTCTTCGTTAATCACAATGGAGGGCGTTATTGCTACGGCTGTTTCTTCCGATTTACAAACGAATCCTGCTTTGCAAACGGAATATTTAAATCGCTTAGATGATGCTGCCGTTGTTGGCTTGCAAAGCCTTGACAACATACAGGTCGAAGTCAAAGCGCTTATCGGCGCGCATAGTTTGTTGCTGGCAGAGAGTCGCACTGCCTACCGTTTTGGCCTGGTAGGCCTTGGTTTAATTGATTTGATTGCGATTATAGGCTCGTGGATATGGGTATCTACTCACGTTAGCCGTCCGGTTAAAACCTTAGTAAGCGCTTCGAATAAAGCATTTATAAGCGGTCATTTTCATAACACTAATAATACCGGCCCGGTAGAATTAAAAACGCTTAGTAATGCTTTTGAGCGCTTGACTAACCATCTGGGTGATCAGCTTGAGGCTGAGCGAAACAAGGTTAAGAAGCAGGAGTTGGAGGCGCGGAATGAGCTGTGGAAGCTGGCGCATACCGATGTACTCACACAAGGCCCAAATCGATCTCAGTTCAACCAGACCTTTCAAGAGCTTATTGCCAAGTGCAATGCCAATAAAGAGACGTTTGACATTTTTATAGTTGATATTAATGAGTTCAAGTCGATTAATGACACGTTAGGGCACATGGCAGGCGATGAGCTATTAGTTGCAATCACTCAAGTGTTAGAGAAGGTTGTGGGCGATAACGGTCTGAGCGCTCGGCTAGGAGGTGATGAATTCGGTTTGTTAGTCACTCCGGCTATGCAAGAGCCAGCTTTAGAAGATTTTATCAAAAACATTATTGACGGTTGTAACGTGCTTACATTTTCTGATGGAATGCGGCATGGCGTAGACGTTAGTATAGGCGTCGCAACATTTCCTCACGACGCTAAAGATATAGGGTCTTTATTAAAAGCTGCCGATACGGCGATGTACCGAGCTAAAAGAGATAGCGTAGCGGGCAGCTGTTGGTTGCATTACCTGCCTCAAATGGATACCGAGCGGCAGCGGCGGGCTTGGCTGCGCAACTTAGTAGCCGCCGGCATCGAGAACAAAGAATTTGAATTATATTGTCAGCCTATTATAGATGCATCGACCCGTAAGGTGGTCAGTGGTGAATGTTTGTTGCGATGGCCGAGTGGTCCAGAGCATGTGACCATACCTGAAATCATTAATATTGCGGAGACGAGCGGGCTAATTCTAGAGCTCACTGTTGAGATTTTGGAACAGGCTTGCTCGTTTATTGCAGCATTGGAGGCACATGGATTATCTACGAGCGTGGCTGTTAATATATCCGCCGTCCAATTTAAATATCAAAACATAGTTTCGATATTAAAGACGGCCATTGAAAGGTCGAATATAAGCGCTGATCGTCTTGTCATTGAAATCACAGAATCTGTTTTTGTTGGTAGTTTCGCACGAGTAAAACAAACGTTTAGTGAGCTTCAGGATTTGGGTATTGATATTGCAATTGATGATTTTGGCACTGGCTATTCAAGTCTTAATTATCTCAACGAGCTCAACGCTGACTGGCTCAAAATAGACCAATCGTTCATTAACAACATCGATAAGCCTGATGGTGAAAGGTTTGTTTATGCGTTCACTGAGCTTAGCCGTGCCGTGGGTACGAAGATGGTCGCAGAGGGCGTAGAAACGTTAAAGCAGCTGCAGATTCTGCAAAAACTGAACGTTGAACGAATACAAGGCTACTATATTTCAAAACCCATTCCGAAAGCCGAATTTATTAAGTTTGCTCTTAATTCTCAGCAAGTTCGAACGGGCAGTGTTACAAAGCTGCGCTAACTGAACAGGCACCTCTGTAACTTGCAGTAAGATCCTACAGTTATGCAGAGTTCTTTTCTTTTGGCATTTAATCTGCGCCTTTTAAGGATGTCTTTACCATGGGTATTAAAGCTGCTGACAGCTTTAAGCATAGGGTTATAATGTTTGCCAGCGATTTAATTGTAATCGAGCACTGCGACGTCATAACAGTAAAGAGTCTGTTGATGAAGATACGGCCTAGTCAATACCGGATCAGCGACTGAAAAACAGACGACCCTCACGAGCAAGAATTGAATGAGTAAAAGCGGCTTATTATTGGGTTTCGATTTCGGCTTACGTCAGATAGGTGTTTCGGTTGGGCAAACGCTAACGGCCTCGGCTAGACCCTTATGTATTCTGGATGCAAGGTCAGGTCAGCCTAACTGGCAGCAGGTGACTGCACTTATTGATGAATGGATGCCCGATTACTTAGTGGTGGGCTTACCACTGCATATGGATGGTAGTGAGGGGACAAGTGCGCAGTTAGCACGTAAGTTTGCTGCACGCCTTCACGGGCGGTTGGGTTGCAGGGTTGAGTTACAGGACGAGCGACTGTCCTCAAGTGAGGCGCGTTCACAGTTAAAAGACATGCATACAACTAACGGACATAGCGCGAGAGTGGCACACAATAAAATTGATGCTGTGGCGGCTGCACTGATTTTGCAAAGTTGGTTAGACAGCGGCAACAGTTGATAGTTTTTTGTGTCTAGTTTGCAACACCGCTTTCGGGGGTTTTTTACATGATTTCTATCGGCTTAATATCGGCTTACTATCTATAGATTTTTGATTGCTCAACGGGATCACTTTCCATTTGTAAGCCAGTTGCGGGTGCTGCGTTGGGCGCCCGCCCTTCATTTTTATCGAGCTTGATCATTAAACGTAAGTCGTTAGATGAGTCAGCGTGGGCAATAGCGTCTTCATAAGTAATTTCTCCACGCCCATAAAGCGTGTGTAACGCTTGATCAAAGGTCTGCATGCCTTGCTCATTTGACCGCTTCATTAATTCTTTTAGTTTTTGAACTTCGCCTTTTCGTATTAAGTCAGAGGCAAGAGGAGTGTTGAGCAACACCTCTACCACTGCCCGCCTGCCACTGCCATCTGGGGTTGGCACGAGTTGCTGAGCAATCATGCCCCGCATATTTAACGATAAGTCCATCCACAATTGTGTATGACGCTCAGGTGGAAAGAAATGAATAATACGGTCGAGCGCTTGGTTGGCATTGTTAGCATGTAGTGTACACAAGCAAAGATGGCCCGTTTCAGCAAAAGTAATGGCGTGTTCCATCGTCTCTTTGGTGCGCACCTCACCAATCATAATGACATCGGGAGCCTGGCGGAGCATGTTCTTAAGTGCCACCTCGAAACTAATAGTATCAATGCCGACTTCGCGCTGAGTAACCATGCAACCGGCATGCGGGTGTATAAATTCAATAGGGTCCTCAACGCAGATGATATGGCCATGACTATTGTGGTTTCGGTGGCCAATCATTGATGCAAGCGAGGTAGATTTACCTGTACCCGTGGCACCAACAAAGATCACTAAGCCGCGCTTGGTCATGGCTAGGTCTTTGACTACATCTGGTAGGCCTAGGTCATCGACCTTAGGAATAGAGGTTTCGATACGACGGATAACCATACCAACTAGGTTGCGCTGGTAAAAGGCACTGGCTCTAAAACGACCGACACCGCGAGCGCTAATAGCAAAATTCAATTCTTTAGTGCTGACAAATTCATTGCGCTGATCTTCATTCATAATACTCAACACCAATTCACGTGTCATCTCTGGCGACAGCGTGGTGTTATTGAGTGGAATCATTTTGCCGTTTAGTTTCATGCTAGGCGGTAATCCCGCACTAATGAAAAGATCGGAAGCGCCTTTTTCAACAACAGTGATGAGTAGTGTTTGTATGTCCATAATCTATCTCGTTTGCGTAGCTCGCAGGGAAGTCAGTTTTCCGAGCGCTAGAAATTTTCTGGCATCTTTGCTTTTTCACGTGCAGCATCGCGCGAGATGCTCCTTCCTGATACTAAGTTAGCAAGGCATTGATCCATTGTTTGCATACCAGCATTACTGCCAGTTTGTATAGCCGAATACATTTGCGCAACTTTGTCTTCGCGAATCAGATTACGAATGGCCGGTGTGCCAATCATAATTTCATGGGCGGCGATGCGGCCGCCATTGGCGCGCTTAATAAGAGTTTGTGATATTACCGCCTGTAAGCTTTCAGAAAGCATGGAGCGGACCATCGATTTTTCAGCGGCCGGGAATACATCGATAATCCGGTCAATCGTTTTAGCTGCCGAGGTGGTGTGCAGCGTGCCAAACACCAAATGACCGGTTTCTGCTGCCGTTAATGCAAGCCTGATGGTCTCTAGATCCCGGAGCTCGCCTACTAAGATGATGTCGGGGTCTTCACGCAGGGCAGAGCGCAACGCTTCACTAAAGCCATGGGTGTCACGATGAACCTCTCGCTGGTTAACTAGGCATTTTTTACTTTCGTGAACGAATTCAATTGGATCTTCAATGGTTAAAATATGGTCGTAACGATTTTCGTTTATGAAATCGATCATTGCCGCGAGCGTCGTTGACTTACCTGAACCGGTGGGTCCGGTAACGAGTACTAACCCCCGTGGCACGGCTGCAATATCGCGAAATGTTTGGCCTAAGCCCAAGTCTGACATCGTCAGAACTTTAGAGGGTATGGTACGAAAGACCGCGCCTGCGCCTCGATTTTGATTAAATGCATTCACCCTAAAGCGGGCAACGCCAGGCACTTCAAATGAGAAATCGTGTTCTAGATGCTCCTCGAAATCGCGGCGCTGACTGTCATTCATTATTTCGTAAATTAGGCCGTGAACATCTTTGTGCTCCAGCGGAGGGAGGTTGATACGTCGCACGTCGCCATCAACGCGTATCATTGGAGGCAAGCCCGCGGACAAATGCAAATCGGATGCATTTTGTTTGGCACTAAAGGCGAGCAGTTCTGTAATATCCATACCGTATCTCTAAGCGTGTGGTTAATGAACAAAAGCCGTTAATAATGATAACCTGCGCCATGAAGTTATGACGATAAAATTGAGTTAGAACAATCCATTAAGGCCAACTGTTTAATAATGATAGACATTGCAACAAATATTGCTGCGTTGACGGCGAAAATACAGCAAGTGAGCGCTCAAAGTGCGACGTGGGACCGTGAAATAACACTAATAGCTGTGAGTAAAAAGCAACCGGCAGAAGCGATCACTGCAGCTCACGCTGCGGGTCAAAATCATTTTGGAGAAAACTATGTGCAAGAGGCCGTAGTGAAAATGGCCGAACTCACGCAAAAGTCGCTGATTTGGCATTTTTTAGGACCTATTCAATCTAACAAGACGAAGCTTATTGCCGAGTATTTTGACTGGGTTCACAGCGTTGATCGGTTGAAAGTCGCGCAAAGATTGAGCAGCCAGCGCTGCGCCTCATTGCCTCCGCTCAATATTTGTTTGCAGGTCAATATCGACCAAGATCCAGCAAAATCGGGTATGACAGCTGCCGATTGTATGAAGATCGGTCTAGAGGTGGCGCGTCTGCCCAATTTGCGGATACGGGGGCTGATGGTTCTACCATCACAGGGCCAGAGCGATGAGTCTTTGCGAGCGAGTTTTAGGCGGGGGGCTGGTCTATTTAAAGAGCTCGGCGACTATTTACGACAACATGCGGCGGGTGATGATTTTGATTGCTTGTCGATGGGCATGTCAGGCGATTTTGAATTAGCGATTGCTGAGGGTTCTAATATGGTTCGGGTAGGGACTGCTATTTTTGGTCCCCGCAGTTCATAATACGCCGCCAACTAAGAACTAAGATCTTGGTGCTAAAGCTTCACCATAAAGGTTGCTTATTATTGCAGCCGCGCAACGTGTAAACAGGAGTATGTTTTGACGCAAGTAGATTTGTCTTCGCAGGCAGCACAATCATCCAACGTTCGATTGGGTTTTATTGGCGCCGGCAATATGGCGCGTAGCCTGATCGGCGGTTTATTAAAACAAGGTTTTGATGCGCAGCATATTATTGCGAGTGACCCGTCAGCACAATGCCTGCAAATGGTACGTGATCTAGGCGCGCAAACGGCTGAGAATAATGCAGCACTCGTTGCCAGCGTTGACGTCGTTGTATTGGCCGTCAAGCCCCAAGTGATGGCTGATGTGCTACAACCATTAGCACCTTTAATCTCTCAACATCAGGTTTTGTTGGTATCTATAGCGGCCGGCATTAATTGTGCGTCGCTGGCGGCTTGGTCGAGTCTTTCGGCGTCTATTGTTCGTTGCATGCCTAACACTCCAGCACTGTTGCAGTGCGGCGCTACCGGCCTGTATGCTAACGCTAGAGTGTCTTCACAACAACGAGATTTGGCGCAGTCAATATTAGAAGCCGTTGGTTTGGCAATATGGGTTGACAGCGAAGATCAGCTTGATGCTGTTACAGCATTATCCGGCAGTGGGCCCGCTTATTTCTTTTTACTTATGGAGCTGATGCAGGCTAATGGTGAGCAGTTAGGCTTGTCGGCGCCAATGGCTAGGGCGCTTACGTTGCAAACGGCATTGGGCGCCGCCAAAATGGCGTTAGATGCTGAGGTTGATACAGCCACACTGCGCGCACAAGTTACCTCACCCAATGGTACGACCGAGGCGGCGATTAAAAGCTTTCAAAGCAATGATTTTTCAAAACTCGTCGAGCAGGCATTAAATGCTGCGCATCAGCGCTCTATCGACTTGGCTAAAGAGTTGGGTTAAAGAACGAGCTGACCTTATTAACGTTTGTCATTAAAACTTCATTCACATTTTACATTGGAATTAAATTCGTATGATCCAAGACATTCTACATCTACTGGTATCTACCGTTACTGACATTTATACATTGCTCGTTGTATTACGATTTTTATTACAGGTAGCTAAAGCTGATTTTTATAACCCACTGTCACAGTTTATTGTGAAAGCTACCGACCCGCTGCTCAAACCGTTGCGACGATTTATTCCTGGCTTTTGGGGTATCGATCTTTCTTCGCTGGTGTTGGCGTTGATGGTGCAAATTGTGGGTGTGATTATAGTGTCCTTGTTAGCAGGCGCACTGGTGACTAACCCGTTTATCTATTTGTTGGTGGGTGTCGTTGGCGTACTTGAAGCGGCGTTAAACTTTTACTTTTTCGCCATTATTATTCTTATCATTATTAGTTGGATCGCCCCGCAAACCTATAACCCTGCAGCGGCTTTATTAAGTCAATTAACAGACCCTGTGTTAACGCCTTTTCGGCGTTTGTTGCCGGCCATGGGTGGGTTGGATTTTTCACCGATGTTGGCGCTTTTTGTTATACATATCTTGCGTGCGATCATCCTTCCAGGGCTTATCGCTTCGCTAGGCAGTTTTCTTTAGCGGCTAGATAGCAGCATGTTAGGGTTAAGAGTTAAGAGCCTGCTCAATTGTTGCGAATGCTTGAATAACATCGGATGGCGCTTGCACTAGCTCCACGAGCACGCCCTCAGCGCTGATGGGGGTTTGCTCATTGCCTTTGGGGTGAATAAAAACCACCTCGTAGCCTGAAGCGCCGGGGCGAATTCCGCCGGGGGTGAAGCGCACACCTTGCGCGCCCAGCCATTCGACAGCAGCTGGCAGATTATCCACCCAAAATCCAACATGATTGAGAGCGGGCGTGTCTACCCGCGGTTTTTTGTTGGGGTCGAGCGGTTGCATCAAATCTACCTCAACCTTCAATAATCCCTCGCCAACCTCGCAAATATCTTCATCGACATTTTCGCTTTCGCTGGTATAACTATGTGAAAATTTTAGACCGAGCAGGTCGACCCAAAAGGCCTTAAGCTTTTTCTTGTTGGGTGCGCCAATGGCAATTTGTTGTAAGCCTAATACTTTAAATGGTCGGTCTGAGTGCAAAATGGACTCCTTGTTGAGGCGGGGGGTGCTATTCATCGCTACAGTGTTTAGATTGCCATGAGTTATGCTGCGAGGCAATGCCGGCATTTTCAAGAGTTGTTGGTTGTGCGCTATTGCTGGATAATATCGCTATCTTATCGTCTTTTAACCCACCGATACATTGAATAGCGAATTCTATGACCACCACTACCGCTGCGTCCCTTTCCGATAAAAATATCCCTGTTGATGAGCGCTTGATGTTTGCTCTTGATGTGCCCAGTAATGATGAAGCGATGCGGCTCGTCAGTGAATTGGGTGATGCGGTCACTTTTTATAAAGTAGGCCTTGAGCTGTTCATGGCCGGTAATTATTTTGCGCTAGTCGAATGGCTCGTTGCACAAAATAAAAAAGTATTTGTTGATCTGAAGTTTTTTGATGTGCCTCAAACAGTCGCTTCAGCCGTCACTCAGCTGACCAAGTACGGGGCTTCCTTTGCTACCGTGCACGGCAACGACAGTATCCTAAAAGCGGCGGTGGCAGCGGCTGCGCAGAGTGAATTAAAAATATTGGCTGTGACTGCGCTGACGAGTCTTGATCAAGGTGATATCGATGATTTGGGCTTTAAAGCCGATGTTAAAGACATTGTGCTCAGCCGTGCGCGCCGTGCATTTGAGGCCGGCTGTGCCGGTGTTATTAGCTCTGGTCTTGAAGCGCCTGCGTTGCGCGGCAGTTTAGGCCAGCGAATAATGATCATTACACCGGGTATTCGCCCAGTGGCTAATACCGACGATCAAAAACGTACTGTTAATGTTGAGCAAGCCTTCGAAAATGGTGCTGACTATATAGTAGTGGGGCGGCCGATTAAAAATCATGCTGGATATGATTCTCCGCGCGATGCGGCGCTAGATATTCAGCGACGCATTCGTGAGGTTTTTGCTTAGTCAGTTGTAAAATATTGTCAGCAGCTACGTTGAGGATGTAAATCTACCACTATGACCGATGATTTTTGTTATTTACTGCGTGTTCGCTATGCCGAATGTGATGCTCAAAAGGTGGTTTTTAACGGCCGCTATGTCGATTATGTGGACGTTGCCGTGACTGAATTTACGCGTGCTTTATGGGGCGATTATGCGGAGCTATTAAAAAAGGGCATTGATAATCAGGTTGTGGCAATAAAAATTGATTGGCAGGCACCGGCTCATTTCGATGAGGTTTTAGCTATCCGTGTTTCAGTTTTGCGTATTGGGGTATCGTCTTACACGCTCAATGTGCAGTTTTTTCACCATGTGACTAATAAGCCGTTAGCTCAATGCGAAATCACTTACGTGGTGATTGATGCCGAGCGCTTCGAAAAAATGCCGATTCCTGAAGATCTGCGCGCATCACTTCAGCATGGTGCGATGGGTGTCACGGTCGATCATGCAGGCATGGGTTAGCCTCTACCTCTAAGTAGGCCAAGCCTTCGTGCTTGTACGCAAATGTTCTGCGCGCGCGTTGTAGCTGGCCAAGAGTTCGCCTAGGTCGTGTTGATTGTCTAGGTCCCGAGCAATAGCAGCAGCACCGCCTAGGCGCGCCACGCCACTCTTACCAAATTCTTCTTGCAGCTGGCGAATGGCCCACGCACCTTGCTGCGCAGTGCGCCCCGCCGTAAGTGACTGCATACTAACTAGATGAGCCCGGTGAGCCTCTAAGGCATTCACCAGCGCATCAATCCCTTGCCGATCACGTGCACTTAGAGTGCATACGGGAATTTTCCAGTCGGAGTCTTGCGTGCTGCGACGCATCACCTGGTGCAAATCGTTGGCCGCTTTAATTGCAGGCGCACCAAGATCAGCTTTGTTAACGACCATAATATCGGGCACTTCCATAATGCCCGACTTGATGAATTGAATGCTATCGCCGGATGCCGGTTGTACCACATAGGCCGTCGTATCAACCATGCTGGCCACGTCAACCTCCGACTGTCCAACACCAACCGTTTCTATAAGAACAATGTCGTAGCCAGCTAGCAGTATGCGACTCATTGGCCACACTTCAGCCGCGAGCCCGCCGAGTTGTTGACGACTAGCGAGCGAGCGAATAAATAAGTTTTTGTGTTGCCCTGCGCCGGTCATCCGTAGTCGGTCGCCTAAGAGCGCGCCGCCCGTTTTGGGGCTTGAGGGGTCAACGGCCAAAACGGCTACTTTTAAACCCTTGGCACACCAGTAATCAATTAAGGCTGATAAAAGAGAGGATTTCCCTGCACCAGGAGGACCCGTAATTCCAATAAGATGGCCATCGTTGGCGAGTCGCTCGGCTTCAAGTGCAGCGAGTAATTCAAGTGCTTTGGCGCGTGTGGCTGGCCGTTGGTCATCAATCAAATTAAGCGCTTCGGCCACCGCTTGTCGATCGGCCAAGCGTAATTTGGCGGCTAGCGTTTGTGGGTCAGATACGGCTGTCTGCATTACAAAGGACCAAAAGCGTCCAGCTGATGGGCCAGCCGAGCTAGGTCGACCATTTCAGCCATGATTTTATTGAGATCAGAATCTTTAGGTGTGTAGATAGCGGCTATGCCGCGCTCCTTGAGGGCGACATGCTCATCTTCAGGGATGATGCCACCCATTGTCACGGGCAGCGCGCCCAAATCAATAGCTCGCAGGCCATCAATCACCATCTCAGCCATCGCCGTATGGCTGCCGGATAGCACCGATAAGCCTACCAAGTGCACACCTTCTTCTTGTGCCGCGGCAACAATTTGCTGCGGGGTTAGACGAATACCTTCGTAAACCACTTCCATACCCAATTCGCGTGCTTTTACCGCAATCTGTTCAGCGCCGTTGCTGTGTCCGTCGAGGCCTGGCTTGGCCACAAGTAACTTAATCGGTCTCCCTAGCGAGCGGCCAGTGGCGGTTACCCGCTCGCGCAGAGCTGCTACCCGCTCAGGATCACCGCCAATACTACTGCTAATATCAATGCCTGTCGGTGCGCGATATTCTCCAAAAACGTCACGTAGCGTCTGTGCCCACTCGCCCGTTGTAACCCCGGCATGGGCACATGCAATAGAGGCCGGCATAATATTGTCGTTAGACTTTGCAACATCACGCAAAGTATTCAGGGCACTATTAACTTTGTCTTGATCACGGTTGGCGCGGTGGGCTTGAATAGCTTCTATATGCTGTTGTTCGACGGCAGGATCGACTTTCATGATGCCGCCATCACCACTTTGTGTAAGGGGCGATTCAGCGGTTTCTTTGAATTTGTTAACTCCAACAATCGTCAGTTCACCCGTCTCAATGGCGCGCAACCGCTCGGCGTGACTTTTTACAAGTGCTTGCTTCATATAGCCGCTGTCAATTCCTGCCAATACGCCGCCTTGTTCGGCAACCCGCTGAATTTCGGCGTTGGCGCCTTCCATCAACTCTTGCATTTTTGCTTCGATGACAGGCGAGCCATTGAGTATGTCGCCATACTCAAGTAAATCGGTTTCGAACGCCATGACTTGCTGAATTCGCAGCGACCATTGTTGGTCCCATGGGCGCGGCAACCCGAGGGCTTCGTTCCATGCGGGCAGTTGTACTGCTCGTGCTCGAGCATCTTTACTTAACACTACAGCCAGCATTTCAAGCACAATTCGTTGTACATTGTTTTCGGGTTGTGACTCGGTAAGTCCTAACGAGTTGACTTGCACACCATAGCGAAAACGTCTTTGTTTGGCATCTTTAACGCCATAGCGCTCAAGAGTAATTTCATCCCACATTTGGGTAAAAGCGCGCATTTTGCAGCATTCCTCGATAAAGCGAATACCAGCATTGACAAAAAAGCTAAGGCGGCTGACTACTTTAGGGAAATCAGCCTCGGGGATTTGACCACTATCGCGCACAGCATCGAGCACCATTATTGCGGTTGATAGTGCATAGGCGAGCTCTTGTACCGGGGTCGCTCCAGCCTCTTGCAAGTGGTAGCTGCAAATATTTGTTGGATTCCATTTCGGCACGTTGGGCACTGAATAAGTAATCGTGTCGACAATTAAACGCAAGCTAGGCCCAGGCGGAAAAATATGCGTGCCGCGACTTAAATACTCTTTAACAATGTCGTTTTGCGTCGTGCCTTGAAGCTTTGCTGGGTCGATGCCCCGGCGTTCGGCTAATGCGATATAAAGCGCCAGCATCCATGGCGCTACGGCATTGATGGTCATTGAGGTATTCATTTGATCAAGCGGTAATTGATCAAATAAAACATCCATATCATCCAGGTGCGATATGGGCACGCCAACTTTTCCTACTTCACCACGCGCCAAAGGATGGTCAGGGTCATAACCGGTTTGTGTTGGCAAATCAAAAGCAACTGACAAGCCCGTTTGCCCTTTAGCAAGATTCGATCGATAGAGTTCGTTAGAAGTTCGTGCGGAGCTGTGTCCCGAATAGGTACGCACTAGCCAGGGACGATCTTTAGATGTGCTCACATTAAGCTCCGGAGTCAATTATGCAGGGCGTTTTTTGATAAGTAGTTGACGCTCAATTTCAAATATTTTGTCGGCTATTTTTTCTTTACCTAATTTACGCTTGCTGCCTTCTTTAATAAAAAGATCTGAGCCGTGTTTTTCTAATGCATGTGCTGCGGTGATATTTTTTACACCTATAAATTGCACGGTCACAATACCTGCAGCCAGCTGGGTCGGTGCCTCGCGCGTATCGAGCACCCGGCTAAGCGCTGCTACTGTATCGTTGCGAAACGCCGGCTGCGTATGATAACCCTCAGTAAAGCCTAGTTCCCATAAACAGTTCTCGGTAAGGTCGCGGCTTGCCATGCCGTCGAGCCACGCAAATACTAAGCCTCCATAAACAATAGGTTCACCGCTCATAGCGCCCGATTGCGCGGTAGAGTACAGGCGGTCGTTATGCAGAGGGTGAGTATTACCAACCCCGTACGTCCAGTTTACATGTTCGTCGGTAATGGTGCGGCCATTGGCATGCACAATAATATCGCCGGCGCAAAAGTTCTCGAAATAGGTGTTGCTACCGGTCAAGCTCGAAGGATACTTTTCTGGTGCGCTGGGCAGTACTACTTGAGGCGCATCGAGCCACGGAAAATCTGTATCGGTATTACTAGCGGGAATCGTAGGCGGGCGCTCACCTCGAAAGGCGACCATTATTTTTCGCTTGTACTGTAATACAGCTTGCTCGTGCTGGTTGAGCCCCATCGTCAGTACGGTCACTATGCCGGGTTTATCAGCGCCGCGCTCTTGTCGATCAACAACTTTGGTGAGGCTGCGCAGCGTATCACCTGGGTATACCGGCCGCAAAAATTGCGCATTGTAATAGCCAAGGTTAGCGATGGCCTTTTCCGAATCATTTTGTACGCCAAGGCTCAATACGAGATTGAAGACCATTTGCGGGCATAGCGGCGTGCCGCTAAAACCATGCTGTCGTGCAAAATCTTCGTTCAAATAAAGCGGGTTACCTTGCATGAAGGTTGTGGCGAATGCCTTAGCCATACCTCGATCGATGGTAATGCCTCGAGGATGCTGAAACACTTGGCCGGGTACAAATTCTTCGAGATAGCGTCCGTAGTGAGGGTGGCGAACTTTGTTTAACACCACATCGGTTTGGGGTGCTAACTCTGTTTGTTCTGGCGCGGTGAATTCAATAGACATGCCATGATCTCTGCGTGAAGCGCTATTGTGGATTGCGCCTTAAGAGCCTATTCGGACGCTGTTATTACTAATAGTTGTCATTAAATTAATCACCCGCATTTTCAATGAGGCTGCGTGCAATAACTTTTAGCGCCAACGTTTCTTCCGCGCCTTCAAAAATAGACAGCACCCGTGCGTCGACAAAATATCGGCTGACGGCCGTCTCTTCAGCGTAGCCCATACCGCCATGAATTTGCATTGCCTCGCGCGTGACCCACTCGGCCACATTGCATGCTAACACTTTCACTAAGCTTGCTTCCATTTGCCCTTCGCCCTTGTCGAGCAGGCGCCCTACGCCGTAGGTGAACTGACGGCATACCTGCAGCAGCATTCCCATGCGTGCAAGCTTGACCCGTGTGAGTTGATAATCGCCAACAGGTTGGCCAAACACTTTGCGGTCAGTTGCGTAGCTTAGTGATTTTTCAAAAGCGGCCTGCATGATGCCTAAGGCGCGAGCGGCCGTTTGAATCCGACCACCAGCAAATCCTTTCATTACCGAGTAAAAGCCTTTATTTAAACCGTCTTCACCGCCTAGTAAGTTCGCATCGGGAACGAAATAATTTTCAAAATAAACCTCAAAGCTATGCATGCCACGATAGCCCATGGTAGGAATTGCTTTGCCCCGGATCATGCCACCATTTTCTTGATGGTGCTCGAATTCGTGACCAGCAAAGACAGGCTTTTCTGCTAAAAATACTGATAAGCCTCTATGCCCAGCCGACGGGTCAGGATTGGTTCGAGCCAAAACGAGTAAGACGTTGGCTTTGCCACAAAAAGTACACCAGGTTTTGGCGCCGTTGAGTAACCAGCCGCCTTCAGTTTTTATGGCTGGGAGCTTCATGTTGGCAACGTCAGAGCCATAGTCGGGCTCTGTGACAGCAATGGCATTGAGGATTTCACCTTGTGCTAGCCGCGGTAGCCAAGTTTTCTTTTGTTCTTCTGTACCGCCGGCCAAAAGTGCTTTGGCAAGAATTTCGGGGCGGGTAATTAACGAGCCTGCTGCGCCAACCGATCCTCGCGATAGCGCTTCAGTTACCACGATCATCCCCATGTTGTCTTCTCGATCATCTGGCTGCAGACCGCCAAACTGTTCGGGAATAGACAGACCAAATACGCCCATTTCTTTGAGTGGATTAAGAATGTCATCAGGAATATCGGCGTCTTTACGATGGATGTGCTCAGCTAGCGGGTGAACAACATCGAGAGCAAACCGGCTAAAGGTATCTGCCATAAACTCGTGCTCTTGATCTAGAACACTTTTTCCAAGGTGACCGCTACTAGTGCGCATTTGGTCGCCCAGTGACACGATATTTTCTACGCAACTTTGCTCCGACGCCCATGCAACAAGCTCGGGCTGATCGAGCAATGCATGAAACTGCATAGGCTCGATTTTAAAATCGGCTAATCTAGGCGCGATGCGTGCTCGTAAATTAGTAAACATTTCTGAGCAATAGGCCGCGGCAATTTGATTTTCAAGTAAATTGTCTTCAGCCGTGCTTTTTTCGCGTAAGCGTTCGGCATATTCCAGCATGTGTCGAGCGGCTGACACTTCTGCTGCTGAGCGAGCAAGGTCAAAGCTCACCCATTGGTGTTGGTCGAGCAAGGCACTACGGACTTTGCCGTCTTTGCTACAAGCTTGTCGTAGCTTAGTCAAGCTTTGGTCGATGATGGCTTGTGCATTGATGGTGAGCTGTTTTGCGGTATCGAGATTTACTAGAGTACTACTTGCTGACATTATCGAGTCTCACTGCTATTGAGTGTCCGTTGGTAAGTTTCGGTGGTTTCAAAATAATAACCCAATGCTTGAACGGCTAATTTAGAGCGCAATAGTTTAACGCAAGTTAAGGCATTGCACATCACTGGTGCTATAATTCCGCTCCAATATTTAACGGCTGTTCAAGCTGAACAGCCGTTAAAGGGGAGAAATTTATTGTGCACGACATATTTTTACGTTCCCAAAGTTTTACAGGATCATCGAATGAGCCAGCTTACCCATCCATTTCGCTCCATGCTGTATATGCCTGGATCCAATCTACGCGCGCTTGAAAAAGCCAAAAGTCTGCCGGTTGATGCACTTATTTTTGACTTGGAAGATTCAGTGGCTCCTGATCAAAAGCATCTTGCTCGTGAGCAGGTCGCCCAAGCAGCTATCGAAGCAAATTCAGGCACTTACGGAAAACGGCAGATTATCATTCGCAGTAACAGCCTTGATTCGGATTGGGGCGAGGACGATTTGCGCGCGGCCGCCGCGGCTAAACCTGATGGCATTTTACTACCAAAAATAAACAGCGCTACGGATATCCATGCGGCTCAGCTTATTCTTGAAGAATCCGGCCTGTCCGATAAAACCCGTATTTGGGTGATGATGGAGACACCGTTATCTATTTTACATGCCGAAGAAATTGCTGGTGCTTCATCACGCTTAGCTGGTTTAGTCATGGGCACTTCAGACCTCGTTAAAGATATTCATGGCCAGCATACAGCTATGCGTCTGCCCGTTATTGCCAGCCTCAATCTATGTGTGTTAGCTGCGCGAGCGCACCGTTTAATTATTATGGATGGCGTGTATCTCGATTTAGGTAATACCGATGGTTTTACTCAGGCATGTGAGCAAGGGCTTGAGTTCGGTTTTGATGGAAAAACGTTAATACACCCCAAACAATTAGAGGGCGCCAATAGCGTTTTTGCGCCAAGCGATGCGGAGCTTGAATTTTCAAATCGTATTATTGCAGCTCACGCTGAAGCTGAAGCCCAGGGCCAAGGTGTGGTTTTAGTGGATGGAAAATTAATTGAAAATTTACACGTGCAAGATGCCCACCGTATTGTAGCTTTAAATCAAGCCATTGCTGCGCTCTCTGAAAACCCGTAAAACCCCAGTAACAATCCATTGGACTTTCTTCGCAGGTCAAAGAAACAGCAATTAAATCTTTAGACTGCACAAACACATAGGTTTAACCTCGAGAAAAATTATGCAGAGTAAAACGCCCAGAAATTTTTTTAAACCCCTCGCCGTTGGCGCACCTGCACCTTACCGTGAATTGCCAACACGTCTTGAGCGGATGATTCACTTTTTTCCGCCACATGTTGAAAAAATGCGCGCAAAAGTTCCGGCAATCGCGAGTGAAGTAGATGTCATCTTAGGCAACCTTGAAGATGCGATTCCAGCTGATGCTAAAGAGCAGGCGCGAGCCGGTTTGATTGAAGCCGCGCAAGCTTGTGATTTTGGAAGTACTGGGCTTTGGGTGCGAATTAATTGCTTAAATTCTCCTTGGGGGCTCGACGATATTGTTGAGCTGATGAGCAGTATTGGTAACAAGCTGGACGTCATCATGCTGCCTAAAGTTGATGGCGCTTGGGACATCCATTATCTCGATCAATTATTAGCGCAACTTGAAGCGAAGCACGGCATCACGAAGCCAGTGTTAATTCACGCCATATTAGAAACCGCCGAAGGTGTTAATAATATTGCCGATATTGCTGCAGCCAGTCCGCGCATGCACGGCATGAGCTTGGGCCCGGCCGACTTAGCAGCGTCACGCGGCATGAAAACGACACGAGTCGGTGGCGGCCATCCATTTTATGGCATGTTGGCCGATCCCGTGGAGGGCGCAGAGATTGATGTTGCTAGCCGTGCTTTTGTACAGCAAGATCCGTGGCACTACACGCTGGTGAAAATGGTCGATGCCTGTATGGCTAATGGCATTAAGCCATTTTATGGACCGTTTGGCGATTTCTCAGATGATGAGGCTTGTCGAGCACAATTTCGTAATGCATTTTTGTTGGGTTGTGTTGGGGCATGGTCATTGCACCCTAAACAAATCGCTATTGCTCGCGAGGTTTTTTCACCCGACCCCGATGAGGTTGCCTTTGCAAAGCGTATTCTTGAGGCTATGCCCGATGGCACCGGAGCCGTTATGATTGATGGCAAGATGCAGGATGATGCAACGTGGAAGCAAGCTAAAGTTATTGTTGACTTAGCGATGCTGGTTGAGCAAAAAGGCGCATAGCAATAGCATTGTGCTGTAAATACAGCTAGCCGATTTGATTACTATTTATTTTATGTTGCCGATTTAATTTCAGTTGTTTGCAATGGGCTGAACGGCAATTTTTGAGCCGCAAGATCCATATGCTGTTGGTTTTGTTGGCGCTCTTGATCTATGTAATCATTGATCGCCTCACGAAACCCTGGGTGCGCAATCCAGTGGTTTGAGTAGGTATCAACGGGCCTAAAGCCTCGTTGTATTTTGTGCTCACCTTGAGCACCCGCGTCAAAGCGCTGCAGGTTTTTTTCAATACAGAACTCTATGCCTTGATAATAGCAAGCTTCAAAGTGCAAAAATTCTGCTTCTTCGGTACAGCCCCAATAGCGGCCATAGAGAGTGGTGGATGAAAAGAAATTTAGTGCTCCGGCAATAACTTCGTTATCTTTTTTGGCCACTACCAGCATCAGTTGATCTGCCATTGTTTGCCCGATTTTCTGAAAAAACTCCTCATTTAAGTAGCCGCCATGCCCAGATCGTTTGGCATAGGTGAGTTGGTAAAATTGATAAAATCGCTGCCATATTTCGGGCGTGATTGCGTCGCCGACAAGCCGCTCAATAGTAATCCCTTGTTGTACGACCTCTCGCCGTTCTTTAAGAATGACCTTTCGTTTGCGTGATTTTAAGTGGGCGCAAAAATGTTCAAAATCGTTAAACATCGTTTCTTGCCGGAGGTTTCCTGATTGATTAAGCGCTCCCTGCTCGCCATTGGTACTGTTAAACCAATGGTATTGATAAGAGTGACGTGCAGTAACACCGTGCGCGGCAAGGCTTCTACATACATCGCCCTCGGGATAAAGTAAATGAAAGGATGAAGCGCCAATTGAGGTGCAATGTTCTTGCATTGCCCCAGCTAACCATTTCATTAAGTCTTGAGAGTCAAATGTGACTTTAGCGTTGATTGCTGGATCGATGGCAATCCGCGGACCGGTTACAGGTGAGTATGGAATGGCTGCGAGCAGCTTAGGATAATAATCTAAGCCGTTGCGTTGGTAAGCTTCTGCCCAGGCCCAGTCAAAAATATATTCGCCATAAGAATGATATTTTAAATATAGTGGCATAACCGCTACCAGGCCATGTTCGTCGCTTACGAGTGCATGGTTGGGTTGCCAGCCACTGCGCCGAGAACACGCGGCTTCGCTCTGTTGTTTTTTCAGGTTATTCGAGCGTGCAGTTTCAAGCGCATGCAAGAACTCATAGCGCATAAATGGATAGTCGCTCCCTGCAATACGCCGCCATGTATCCAAGCCGATATCTTCAATACTTTTTGCAAACTTCACTGAATAGTTAGGCATGATCATTTATTCACATTCTATTCTGTAACGGTAAGTGGATTGAAGAGCGCATAGTCGCTCGCAATGCCAATAAAAATAACCATGCCTACATAATTGTTATTTAAAAACGCCCCAAAGCACGCATCTCTACCACGATGGCTGGTCGATATTTGTTGGTAAATAAATAAAATGCCGGCTGCTAATAGCCCTACGAAGTAACCTATATGCCGCTGTGCGATGAGTCCGACAGCTATCATTAACGCAATAAAAAGTATTTGAAATAGCGCGATTAGCGTGCGGTCATGTCGGCCAAATAAAATGGCGGTCGATTTAACGCCAATCTTTAGGTCATCGTCGCGATCAACCATCGCATAAAAGGTATCGTAAGAGATGACCCATAGCACCACGGCGGTATAGAGCAGCCATGCAACGTAGGGCACATTATCGTTTACAGCAGCGAAAGCCATGGGTACGGCGCAACTAAATGCCATGCCCAGAACTAGCTGTGGTAAATGGGTATGACGCTTCATAAACGGGTAAAGCGTGGTGATTACTGCGGCCAGCACCGCCAATGCCGCGGTACGGGTGTTGGTGAACAATAACAAGCAGGCGGCAAGTGCGCATAACAGGGCAAATAATGTGAGCGCTTCGCCAGCGTTAATTTCATTTAATGCCAGCGGCCTGTTTTTGGTTCGCTCCACATGCTGATCAATATTTCGATCAGCGTAGTCATTGATGACGCAGCCTGCTGAGCGCATCAAAAATGCACCTACCAAAAAGACTGCGAGCAATGTTAGTGGCGGAATGCCATCTGCGGCCAGCCAGAGCGACCATAGCGCCGGCCACGCGACCAGATAAGTGCCAACCGAGCGATCGACGCGCATGAGGCGCAGATAAGCGGGTAAATGATCTTTGCTTAATAGCTTCATGAAAATTTTCTAATTTAAAATCAATTGGTTAGGGGCAAAAAGAGGGTAGAAAAATTTCGCTCACCATAAGGGGCTTATGATACAGGGTAAAGCGTGAGCGACGACCCCAAGCGGGCTCTGATTGCGTGTTGGGCTTGAGCTTGTCACGATCCATGAACCGTGCTGCGGGAGGCAGTTGTGCGGGCAAAATTCGAGCAATTTCAAAAGGGTTGCGTCGCATCCCGGGCGTATTGAATAAAAGTTGGCCCAAAGGCTGCGTGCCAAATTGCCGTAAGTGGCGCAATTTACCTACTAGCGACGTCACCGGAAGCACGCTGCGCGCATAAACCCATGGCTGTTCGTGGCATAGTAGCAGCACCTCACGAATTAAACAGCGCTGCCCTGGCATGATACCGAGTAAGCGATATTCATCGAGCCGGGCACTTTGCCAATGCTGCGACAGCACCTGCACGCGAAAATGATTATCGCTGGCACGCACTAGCCGAGCGCTCAGCGAGCCAGAATCGAGTAGCCATGAACGATGCCAATAGGGCAGCTCAGCCTGCAGCAGGTGTTGATAATCTTTCCAGCGCGGCGATTCAGGCTGGAAACCAGAGTGGTAATGAACGTACAATGCGCAACCCTTTTAGGCAAACATACAACTCGAATGTTAAAATTTTTGCCGGACCATAAAAGGCGTATCGATGGCAATACTTGCATGATACCTTATGCCAGTTACTGAGTAAGCGTCAGTGTGCAGGTGTTGTTATCTTACTCATGTGTAGGCCACTTAGGTAGCAGAAGTAGTAGTCAATTTTTGCCGGTAAGCTATTATGGCCGCGCACAAGGGGCGTAATAGTTATCGGGTGATACAAGTAAGAATTGAACAGCACATATTTACCAACTGTACTACCAACCGTACTATCAACTGAGGAAAAATCCATGACCAAAAATGAATTAGCAGCGATGGTTGCCGATAAAGCCGATATTTCAAAAGAAAAAGCTAATGAAGTCATCAATGCAATGACTGATGAGATCACTGCAGCACTAGCTCGTGATGAGCCGGTTAGTCTGATCGGTTTTGGTACATTCACTCAGCGTCAACGCAGCGCGCGCAAGGGTAAAAACCCACAAACGGGTGCTGAAATCGATATACCTGCCAGCAAGTCTGTTGGTTTTAAAGCAGGTAAGGCATTAAAAGCAAGCGTCAACTAGCGTCGACGCGCCTTGGTTGCGAGCTGGGCCCGCCCTTAATTGTTATAGAGCAATAGGCGATAGCGGGCTTTGTCGCACCATACCTCATTAAACCGGCGAGCCAAATGCGATGACGTTAACCAACAAAATATTTATTGCTATGGCCGCAGGCATTGCTGTGGGTACGCTGGGCAACTTTTTACAGCCAGCATTACACGGTAGCCAATGGGTTAGCTTGTTAGAGACTTACTTTTTTTTCGGCGCGCTAGAAATCGTCGGAAAAGTTTTTATTGCTTCGCTCAAAGTTTTAGTTGTCCCACTGGTTTTTGTTTCGTTAGTTTGCGGCACCGCAAGTCTTGGCGGGCATAATAGCCGTATGGGCGTCATGGCTGGAAAGACAATCGCTCTTTATTTACTGACCACGGCGATTGCTATTTCTATTGCCCTGACCCTCGCCCTTATTATTGAGCCTGGTGCGGGCAATACCTATCAAAGCACTTCCGAATATCAGTCAGCTGAACCGCCTGCGTTGAAGCAAGTTCTGGTTAATATTTTTCCTAGTAATCCCGTAAAAGCCATGGCCGAAGGCAATATGCTTCAAGTGATTGTTTTCGCGATTTTATTCGGCGTTGCTATATCTCGCGCCCGTGAATACGGTGAGCGTATAGCAGGAGCATTTTCTGCGCTCAACGAAATAATTATGGAAATGGTTAAAATATTAATGCAGCTGGCGCCCTACGGAGTTTTTTGCTTGTTGGCCAAAATATTTTATGCAACGGGCTTTAGCTTGATCGCTCAGTTATTGCTATATTTTTTAACAGTGATGATGGCCTTGATTATCCATGCCACAATTATCTACACATCACTACTGGCTTTTATTGCTAAGTTGAACCCGCTAGTTTTTTTAAAACGCATTCGGCCTGTAATGATGTTTGGTTTTGCCACGGCATCAAGTAATGCCACTATGCCAGTAACACTTGAAGTTGCAGAAGAAAAATTAGGAGTGAAAAACTCCGTAGCATCTTTTACCATTCCTCTTGGCGCCACCATTAACATGGACGGCACAGCTATTATGCAAGGCGTGGCCACCGTTTTTATCGCTCAGGCCTATCAGGTTGATATTAGCTTGGCGGGCTATCTAACTGTCATATTAACCGCCACACTAGCGTCTATTGGTGCGGCAGGCGTGCCTGGGGTCGGCTTGATTACGCTAGCTCTGGTTTTGCAGCAAGTAGGTCTGCCTGTTGAAGGGATTGCGCTTATTGTCGGTGTTGATCGCTTACTTGATATGATGAGAACCGCAGTCAATGTAACGGGTGATTCTGCGGTGTCTTGTCTTGTGGCTAAGAGCGAGGGAGCACTCGACGAAGAAATATTTTATGGCCGCACTCTCGAGCAAAAATAACCGCCATTACCCTGTTACATAAGCTAAAGAGCCTGCCGTGAAAAATAATGCTGATGCAATTAAAAGCCAGTTTCGACGCAGCGCGAGTCGCTTTTACTTAATTAATCTAGCGGTGTTGCTCTTTTTAGCAGCGATGCTTTATCTGGCCAGCGAATATAATTATTACGCGCAGGCATTTATTCCGATTACCACGCTGTTTTTAATTTGGCTGTTTAATGCTGGAAAATTACTGCGCTGTCCAGCTTGCCATCAAGTTGTTCGCTCTAAAGAGGGCTTAATTCGCATGCCAACCAAGTGCACTCATTGCGATACCTCACTGGTTTAGTGGCGATTTTTTATATGCAACCTATTCGCCATACTTAGACGAGCAGGGCTTCAATATCGTGAGCCATATCTTGGGGTTTTGTGGTTGATCCATAGCGCTTAATGCTCTCGCCATTGGGGCTAACTAAAAACTTAGTGAAGTTCCATTTTATATTTTTGGACCCTAACAATCCTTTAGCCTGCGTTTTTAAGTCAGCAAACAAGGGGTGTGCTCCAGGCCCATTCACTTCGATTTTTTCGCCAATGATGAAGCTGACCCCATAGTTGAGCTGACAGAATTCCGTTATTTCAGCCATATTGCCAGGGTCCTGATGGCCAAACTGATTGCAGGGAAAGCCTAAAATAACCAGACCTTTGTCGGCATATTTTTTATGTAGGTTTTCGAGCGCTTCAAACTGAGGTGTAAAGCCGCACTTGCTTGCGGTGTTCACAATGAGCAAAGTATTGTTTTTATAATCGTTAAGAGTTCGCTGTGTGCCATCGGCAAGTGTAATGCTATGGTCGTATAAAGTGGTCATATTTGTGAGCTCAGTAGGGCGGGTTAAACAGGCGGGTGACTAGGTACTTTAAGTTCAATAGTCTTTATTGTACGTGATAGCGTATGTAAACCGGTAATTAACCATTAGCAAAGTTCAGCGGTTATTCGTATGGATCGTAATTTTGATGAATTGGCCGAGCGTTTTGAGCGCCGAGTGTACGGTGGGCTGAAAGGTGACGTGCGACTGTCTGTTTTATGGCGAGACTTATTACCGATTGTGCAGAGGCTAGAAGAGCAGGGTCAGCCTTTAAATATTTTGGATATTGGTGGTGGTCTTGCACAAATATCGATTGCGCTGGCCGAGCGGGGACACCGTATTCTTTATAATGATGTCTCTGGAGCCATGCTTGAGAAAGCTCGATTGGCGGTCAGTGAGGCCGGCGTCAGCCAACAATTTATTTGGCGGCAATGTGGCTACCTTGAGTTATTGGATTTTGATGAAAAGTACGATCTCGTATTATGTCATGCCTTGTTAGAATGGCTTGAACAACCGCAGCAGGTTTTTAGTTTTGTGGCCCGCAAGCTCGAAAGCTACGGGTTTTTATCGCTGTGCTTTTATAACCCGGCCGCTAAAATATACCGTAACTTGATTCGAGGTAATTTCGATTGGCTAGAAAATCAAGACAATTATCGTTCTAATACAGGTAGCTTAACACCGAATAATCCTTGCGAGCTGGCACAGGTGCGGTCTTGGTTACACGACCAAGATTTTAATATTTTCAGTGAGTCGGGTATTCGGGTTTTTCATGATTACGTGGTTGAGCAGCGCGGGGGCCATGGATCACCAGAGGCAGTGTTGGCTATGGAGCTAGCCTATAGTGATAAAGAACCGTTTAAATGGCTGGGTCGTTATCTCCATATTTTGTCATCAGCGGCAGTTTGAGGTCTGCTTGCCAATGAGGATTACTATATAGTTAGCGCAGGTAGCCCGTACCCATCGATTGCAGTGAGTAACCAGTGAAAACACTTGAAGATATTCGTGAGTATTCAGCCCATTTTGCTAGTGAGCGCAATTGGGAGGAGTTCCAAACGCCCAAAAATATTGCTATGGCTTTAAGCGTTGAGGTTGCTGAACTGTTAGAACACTTTCAATGGCTTACTGCTGAGCAGTCGCGAGCTCTTGATGCCGCAAGCTTGCAAGAAGTTGCTCATGAGATTGCCGATGTACAATTATATTTAGTGAGGATCGCTGATGAACTTAACATTGACATTCTTAAAGCGGTTGCCGACAAGGTGCGGCTCAACGAGAAAAAATATCCACTAGAAAAAATTGCACCGTAGTAAAAAATCATACGGTGCACTAGTCAGAGATTGATGGCGCAAAGATTTAACGAAAATTTAATTGATTAAGAACCATGCAAAGAGAAGCGAAAAAATGCATTTAGCCATTGTTATTTTAATGATACTGATTATCAGCGTACTTACCGTTTATGCCGGTTGGTTGATGTATCGGCTTTGGCGGCAGCGCCGTGTAACACTTGCCCCGAGTGTGCAAGAGTACGTGCCACCTTCGCCTAGTTCACATAGCCTTGGTCATCGTGAAAGTATTGAGGTGTTGGCGCGTTGCGTCTTGCAAAAGCAGGTTAGTGCTACTGAGGCGGCCATTCGTATTACGGCGTTGTCACGAGCACTACCTGAAAGTGAAACCGATGATGAGTTTTACGCCGCGTTTGCGCAACTGGCGAGCGCTACTGCACATATTCCTATTTTAGAAGATTGGCAGGCGTTGGATAATGCTCAGCGCAAAGCTTTCGAAAAAGAGCGCCTAGATATTGAAAAAGCGCATCAGACCAACATTGTTTCCGCTGCAACGGCATTGCTAACAGTGCAATAAATCTATTAATGGATAACCGGTTTAATATGAAACAACCCAATACTTTATCGTTAATTTATGCGCGATCAAAAAATCATTGCATTGGCGCTGATGGAAAAATACCGTGGCATTTGCCGGATGATTTTGCCCACTTTAAGCATACCACTATGGGCAAGCCAATCATTATGGGCCGTAAAACGTATGACGATCATAAGACCGCGCTGCCTGGCAGGCTTAATATTGTTGTGTCGTCGCAAAAAAATTATCCTTTGGCTGATGGCATAGTGCAGGCTCATTCGCTGGACGAGGCACTTGCTATAGCCGGTGCCAATAACCCGTCGGTTTTTATTATCGGCGGAGTCAGTTTTTTTTCGGCAGCTTTATCTCACGCTGATGTGGTGTATGAAACGGTGGTCGATGTGGATGTTGAAGGTGATGCCGTGTTACCAGTATTTGATTTTACCGGCTGGCATAGCCATTTACTGCATGACCACCCGATTGACGAACGACATAAACTTGCGTTTAAAATTTATAAACGCAGTCGCAACCCCGTTTCATAGTTAGCATTTGACTTGGTGAAGGGGGTAGTTTAAACGCAGCTAAGTGTTTTTTTCAGATTTTTTGAGAAGGGCCTTGAGCTCTTCTAGGTCAGATTCTATTTTCTCGGCGCTTTTGTTTGCTTTATAAGCCATGACAATCAACTTGACTGAAACTAAAAAAACACCGGCCTCTAATAATAAGTCGTGCGTGAACCCCGTAGTAAATAACGCTAATGCGAAAAGAATAAAAGTAATGGCAATGACTGTGATGGAGCCTGCATCGAAATGTTTCAATTTTTCCCCTTTTAGCCTTCGTTAAAAAATGGATCGGGTAGCGATGGGTTTCTCAGCTTTGCAGCTGCGCCAGCGCCAACAACAGGTAGTCCTTTGGGGTCGAGTAGTCCCAGCTGAACAAGTACATTGGCTTGGTCCCACAGTATATGTTCATAGGCAACCTTGTCGTCTTCGATGCCTACAATAACCACAAAAACGGTTTCTACCCTCTTACCCGTTGGTTCAACACCTGGAAGGATATGATCCATTTTTATCGTATGAGTGAATGAAATAATGAGCTGATCGACCAGCCGCTCCTCACTATAGGTACGCGAAATTGTTTCGAATGTGACGTCCGGCGGATAAAATTGGCCTATGAGCCGTTTTGAATAAAATGTCCGAACCCCTTCGATACCTTGACCACCCACCATGGTGGGGATATTTAGCAAGTGTGGATTTGAGGTCATAGTCGCCACTGTTTCGTCGAGGTCACCGGCTAATTCTGCGTTCATATGCGCATCAAATATGGCATCTAGTTTTTCTTTTAATGCTGAGTGAGACATCTTTCCTCCTAGTTGTGTATTGCGTCGCCCAATGAGATTTATTTGTGGCCCCATATTTTGGCAACTGCATTATTTGAGCCAAGCGCACCTACAATTACGGCCACCAAGCCCACACAAAAAAATATAATGGCGGGGATCAGCGCGCCCATTGCATTATTAAAAAAAGCCGTTGCGGCAGAACCCAAAGACAAAAACAAAAATAAAGCGCCTACAATAATTAAAATGATTCGGTGCGATCGTTTGTAATGTTCAGCTTGCTCACCTGTTTCGAAGATACCGAGAATGGGGCTGAATAATTGCAGCAATAGCTTTTTCATAGGGCGGAGTTACCATGATTATAAAAATTATGAGAGTTTACTGGCGAAGTTTAACAAACTTTGCGTGAGTGAGTGTTTGTAAATCATCAGGGCTCAATTCTATTTCTAGGCCTCGTCGCCCGGCGCTAACGTAGATGGAATCGTAATTTTTAGCCGATAAATCAATAAACGTATGCAAAGCTTTTTTCTGCCCCAAGGGGCTAACGCCGCCGAGTATATAACCCGTTGAGCGCTCAACATCGTTTTTGTCAGCCATGGCTGCTTTTTTTACTTGGCAGGCTTTGGCAATGAGTTTCATGCTGAGCATGGATGAAACCGGAATGACACCAACCACTAATTCTTTGCTATCTAGGCACACTACTAACGTTTTAAAGACCTGCTCTTGCGGCACGGCCATTTTTTTTGCGGCCTCAAGCCCATAAGCTTCACAAGATTCACTTTGGGCATACTCATGCACGATGTGTGGAATATTATTGTCTTTAGCGACGTTAATGGCAGGAGTCATTCTTTGCCCATAGAGATGGCTTGTGAATACGATGATTACCACTGGATTGAATTAAATGGTAGCGCTTTTTAAGCCAGTGATTTCCTCTTCACGGTATTATCGGCTAGCTAGAAACAAAAAGGCACCCCGAAGGATGCCTTTTTGTTACTGGCTGAGGTGGGGTAAAAATTGTTTATCTCGGTGCGTGGTAGGCGCTTATATTTAGAAAAATAAAGCAGCGGAATTAAAGATGATAAAAGACGCCAATGAATGCTCCTTCAATTGTTAAATCGATAGCGACATCATCAATATCATCGAGCTCTAAATCTAAACTTCTAAAACCAAGCTCCACACCTGCGCCCAAAGAGCTTTCATAGCCAATGGTAGCTTGAAAGTCGACAAACATGTTGTCGCCATCGCCTAATGCATTGGCATGTATGCCGGCATAGGCGCCGGATAAGGGCAGATCGAAACGTGCTTTGGCATAGAGAAGGGGCACGAGTGCATTAAAGTCCTCAGAGGCTGCGTTCCCATCAAGGTCGCTGGTGATGTTAATAAAGCCATCAAACAAGCGCAGTGTCACGCCTATATCGAGTGATAGCCAATTATCTAATACTTGGTAATACATGGTGACATCGGTATGACTTAAGTCGGCATCGGTCGTTATGGTGTCGCTCACGTCGAAGGTTTCACCGCCATAGTTAATGGTTTTACTTGGGTTGCCCGTAGCCACCGTTTCTATTTCAGTATTTTGTACCTTCACATTGGGTAAAACTGGCACGCCATGCTCTAGCGCTATGTAAATGACGTTGCCTTTTTCTTCGTCGAGGCCAAGATCATTATTAAAATCGATTTCATCGCCGCCACCTGTGATATCTAGATCCTGAATAGTGCCGTCATAGCTTTGCTCCCACGAGCTGATACCGCCATACAAGCCCAACAGTGAGTCAGCTTGTGTCAGGTTCGCTAGTGGAAAGGTAGCCCAGGCAATGACCACCATAAATAATTGTTTGTTCATTCTGAATAGCTCCGGTGTAATAAACGCTAACCAAATTTTAGTGAAATCGCTGATAGGCGCTACAAGAAGGTATCCAAAGTGAGTGCTTTGTTCAAAAAAACAGCGGCAAATGTGAGCTGGCTAACAAAGTAGGTGACCAAGAGCCTTACTTATGGCATGGCACTGGCTTCGGGCAAGGCGGGTACAAGACGAATTTGTTTAAAAATCAGCTCAGCGCTGGCCGTTAAGTGTGAAGTAAAGCACTGCAGCGCCGCAATACGCTTCATATCCATTAAACGCCCCAGCGGCGCCTGTTCGACCTCGGCAAGCGGTATTACCAAAACATTTTGGCCCGGTGCAATTATAAATTGCCGGTTGAAGCGATCATTTTGCCGATAATTGGTTTCATGCTGAATGTCGTGTATACGACAATTTAAGGGCAGGGTAGAGGCTGCCGGATTATGGAGTGTGATGACCAAGCCACTGTAGCCTGCCCACGTGCGCGGAAAAAATGTCCAATTGATTTTTGCAAAGCGCTGTGTATTAAAAAAAACATGTAGCCGGCCGCGCTCAAGGTGTGTTGTGATGTTGGCATCAAAGCGCGTTACTTCAAGTGGCGAGTTAAAATCGGCCAAGATAGGAAATTGTATTTTTGCTGTTAGCTCATCGGTCAACGCTAGTAGCAATGGGCCGCAGCTGATAACCGTGAAAAGATAAATTGCGCCAAGCAAGCCTCTGTCTATGGCGGCAACCTCGCGCTTGCGATTAGCAGCCGGTGCCGCAGACCCTGCTGCTCCGGTGGCATTCCAGCGTTTTTTTAATTGGTGATAGATAGCGGCTCCCAATAGCCCGCCTGCAATATCTAACAGCCAATCTTGTATTGACGCCTCCCGTGATAGGCCTGTTTGCAGATACTCAATGGCCGCTCCAAGTATGGCCGAAATGATGAGGCTGGTTGCTATTAGGCGTATTAACGACCAGCGGCTAATAATGGTACTAAAGAGCTGACATGCGACGATCGCGAAAACAAAAAAAAGTACAAGGTGACCAAAGTTCCATAATTCATGCATGCTGCGCTGGGCGGGCAGAACGGGCTGATTGATGAATAATAGAAAAATCGCGCTAAGCAGCAATACGACTAAAGCAGGTGGCCGTGTTGCGCGAGCTAGATTTTTTGAAGTTGCCAACATAGCAGGGGATTGTTTTGGAACGCTTAAGCTAGTGTGAGGAGCCCACTAGAACGGGGTTTATTTTGACTACTATAGCATCATTATATGCCCGAGCTTTAACCCTATGCCGCACTGCTTATTTTATGCGCGTAAACTCTTAAAAGGATTGGCCGGTGGTAGTTGTTAGCTCGGTGTTGATTAGTCGAAAATCCTCACGGCTAGAACATCGCACTTAGCCCCATGTAAAATTGCTGTAGCCGTGGAGCCTAATAAGAGCTGCAGCCCGTGTTTACCATGGCTGCCCACAATAATAAGGTCGATGGCGTTCTCTTCACTGAACACATGAATGCACGTTGCTGCCTTACCAATTAAAATATGCCGGTTGGCTGGTGGAATCGCATGTTTTGTTGCGATCTCATCGAGTTCACTTTTTGCAAATTCAACAGTTTTTTCCTGAAAATCGATCGCTGTGCCGCCCATATAATTTTCTGGGTAGTAAATGGGCTCAACTACATGCACGACATGAAGCCATTCGGGGTCATCGGCGAGCTTCATCGCTTTCTTGATGACTTCTTGGTAGTCGTCGCAAACATCCACAGCGATTAAAATCTTTTTGTAAGCTGACATACCAAAACCTCACTCTATAAGGTTATTCTGTAGAATCATGGCGACCGTGGTGTCGTACGAAGCCTGGCCACGGCGCAGCCTAGTAAAGAAAGTACTATGAAATGCCGGCTTCAGCAAGATAAAAGCGCTGTATACCTTAGTACTTAGTTCGAGCGCTTTTTGTGATGCCACAACCAATTAACGCCTTGCGAATATATCGTATTCATAATGCAGTGTCGTTGATCTACATCAATAAAAACATCGCTGCTCTATGGCGTAAATAGAGGTAATATTAACTCGGTTGCTCAGAGTTCAAAAACGCAGCTATGCTTTTTAAATACTCTGCGGCCTGTATTGGGTCACTATTTAAAAAAGAGGAAAAATCTCGATGTCCGAACATAACAATCAATTTAGCGGTAGTTTGCGTGCGGCCGATTCATTACCTAAACCTAGCCAGTTGTTGGTGATTGCCGAGCCAGGCGAGAGCCAAGTGCTTCTTTTTGATCGTATGCGTGCGCTAGTCGACCAGTTTTCTTGTAGTGTTGAGCTCGTTGCATTTCGAGGCGATGCGGATGCTCGCTCTAGTAACACGCAGCCTGATGAATCAATCGGTGATGATGAGCTATGTGCCCAATTACAAGCCGCTGCACAAGCCCATGTGTTGAATAGTAAAGATTTTACTTGTCAGGTGGTACGTGTAAAAGATTTATCAGCTTGGGTTATTGATCATTGCAACCAGAGTAAAGTCGACCTTGTATTAAAAGTAGGCCACCGCACTGAATATATATTTTATCAGCCCACTGATTGGCAATTAATTCGAGGGCTGCCTTGTCCACTGTTATTGGCCTCACAAAACAAGTGGAGGGGTAAGCCTGTAGTTTTGGCCACTGTCGATGTTTCAAGTGATAGTCAGGCCCAACAAAGGATTAATTCTGATGTGTTGGCATGGACCTATCTATTAACCCATGACGAAAAATCAGAACCACAGGTCCTTTCTTGCATTGAGATTAATCGTGCATTAGTTGATTTGGATGTGGTTGCACCTCGTGAAGTTGAGCGTGAAAAAGAGCCTCTGGCTAAGCAAGCCATGCAAGAGTTACTCAACCAAGTTGGCTTTGGTACGGCGAAGTTATGGTCGCCAGTAGGCGAGCCTGCTAAAAAAATACCTAGCGTGGCCAATCAGCAGAAAGCCGACTTAGTGGTGATGGGCAGCGTAGGCCGCAAAGGTGTTAAGGGCGTTTTACTAGGCAATACCGCTGAAAAAGTGCTGCATAATATCCGTACCGACGTGCTTATTATTAAGCCTACCGTGTCTTAGTGCGTAGAGTTCCAACATTAATAGCTTGTATGGTTGAGCTTCCAGGGCAGCCAGTCAGCGGCGTTGTCTTATCTATCCGGTTAAGGCCGAGTATTATCGCACCTAAGTAGTCATTTGCGGATAAGTAACAACATAGGAGGCGTTTCTGCGCAGCCTAAAAAACTTCTTTACGCCTTCTAGCGTATGGATAACAACAAGCTTCCCGCCGATGCGCCCCAATTACTAGTAAAAGTTAATGGCATAACTTTGGGGGCATTGGATGACATCAGTTACTATAGGCTGTCTAGCCGAGCCATAACATAAAACGAGTTTGCATGAGCCTACAGAAAGCCCTTGGTCGGTGGATAGTCGCTACAGTTGTCTTGTTACTGCCCACCTTCATGTTGGCAGAGCCTACCGACGCCGCTAAATCTACTGCACAAACACTTTTCGTCGACTTGCAGCCATTAGTTTTCCAAGTGCGTGTGATAGACATCGGTTCAGGCGATAAATATAGCCTAGGGTCGGGATTTCAAATCAGTCCGCAGGGACATGTGGCAACTAATTTCCATGTCATTTCAGCCTTCGCCCACGAACCTGACAAGTATCGTCTTGAACTAGTGACGAGTACGGGAGCGATTGAGTCAGCGCTTTTGCGCAATATTGATGTCGTGCATGATCTTGCTATTTTAAAAGCCGACGGGCTAACGCCGCAGTTCTTATCTTTGGCGAGTAAACCGCTTGAAAAGGGCCGGCGAATTTATTCTGTTGGCAATCCTTTTGATTTGGGTATGACGATTATCGAAGGCACATACAACGGTCTTGTGAAGCGCTCTCGCTATCAAAAAATTCTTTTTTCTGGATCATTAAATTCGGGCATGAGCGGCGGACCTACGGTCAGCGCCACGGGTGAGGTTGTTGGCATCAACGTATCTAAGGCCGGTGAGCAAATTAGTTTTTTAGTGCCTGCTTCTCACTTGCAAATATTGATGGGCTTGTTACCGGCTACTGAAAAAGCAATTAATTTTAAGCATGAGATTCTTAAGGCATTGTACAAAGACCAAGACGATTTTTTTACCGCCTTACTTGCCAAGCCCTTTGCCATTAAATCACTTGGAGAACTTTCTATACCGGGCGATATTGATGAGTCTTTGCGCTGCTGGGGGCATAGTGACGATACTGAAGATGCACTTTATGATGCCACGCATCAGCATTGTCGTTCTGATGATGATATTTATATATCTGATAATCTTGTTGTCGGTGATTTTACTTATGATGCAGAGTGGATTAGCAGCACAGGTTTGAATCCATTGCAGTTCTATACGTTTTTGCAGGCGCGCTTCACACATAGTGAGCTCATTGGTGTGGCGCTAGAAAAAGACATTACGCAATATAAGTGCAACACAGACTTCGTTGCTATCGGCAACCATACATGGAAAGCATCGGTATGTTTTCGCGCTTATAAAGAGTTCGCCGAGTTATATGACGCACTCTTTTTAATGGCACTAGTTGAATCTAAGGACAAGGGCGCCATTGTAAAGTCTGGAGTTAGTGCCATTTCTAAAGAGAATGCATTGGCACTCTTCAAAGCCATTATGGAGAGCGTGCAATGGAATCGTTAATTGTTTGCGTGGGAGAGCGGCGCGGTCACGTGGCCGAACTTGTGCGAGGATCTGACGACCCCGTGACAGTCGGACGCAGCCTAGACAATACAGTGGTATTAACAGATCCCTACGTGGGTCAGCATCAATTAGTATTTTTTAAGCAAGGCGCTCACTGGCATGTCGAAGTTATCGATGATGTAAATCCTGTGCTATTAAACGATGCCATGCTCAAGCGACGAACTTTTCCAGTTACTTCGGGCGATCGTATCACGATTGGCCGTACACACCTTGATATCTATTCTCAAGGGTATCAAGTTGAGCCAACCCGAAAGCTCTTGCTTTCCAATTGGCTATATGGCGGCAAGACAGCGTTTTGCGTGGCATTTCTTACCGTGCTTATTATTGCTTTATTAGACGCGCTGTTTGATTATTTTATGTATGCGCAAAGTAATGAATGGAAATCACAGCTCAATACGGTATTTTCTACGGCTGCGAGTATTTTGGTTTGGGCAAGTGTCTGGTCGTTGATTGGTCGTCTAGCGCGCGAGCAAGCGCACTATGCTTTGCAGCTTTTGGTGACTTCACTGGCCTGCGGTTTAATGGTACTAACGATCCCTTTAATCGATTTGGTCAACTATATTACTTCGAGCAATCTGGCAGGCGCTATTGCTGCGTGTACTCTTACTTTTATTCTGCTTGCTTGGTTGCTACGCTGGAATATTTATTTTTCTACACACCCGCCAAAACCAGCATTGACCGCTCTTTTAATCAGTTCGGCATGCGTCTTCACTTATTACGGTCTGGCTGTATTGAAAGAGCCAGATTTTATTTTATCGCCTCAATATTCGGCATCCCTCAAGCCACCTTTTGTGCTGCTTCAGAGCGGCCAAAGCATCGGAGATTTTTTGTTCGATGCGAGTGTATTAACTGACGCATTTGATGTGGACGTTGATTCAGGATCGAGCCTTGACGCTAACCCTACTCCAACAGCTGAGTAACAAAAGAAAATGCCTGAGTCGCCGGTACTGCATTATCCATTTAAAAAAAATTGGCACCCAGAACCCGGAGAGCCTTTTGAGGTTGTGCCGGGTGTTTATTGGCTGCGTATGCCCCTTCCGATCAAGCTCGATCATATCAATCTTTGGCTTTTAAAAGACGGCTCAGGCTGGACGATTGTTGACACGGGTTATTATGATGAAACGTGCAAGGCGACATGGGAGAAAGTTTTTACACATTTTGTTTTACCAGAAAAAGTAAAGCGCATTGTTGTTACCCACTTTCATCCCGATCATATGGGCCTGGCCAGCTGGTTGGCTGAAAAGTGCGATTGCAGAGTGGTAATCAGCCTGCCAGAGTATGATTTGTACTATTCAATTAGAACGCGCGACCAAGCTTTGTTTCGTCAGCGAGCCACAGCATTTATGGTGGAGGCGGGAGCCGACGCAGAGCTGCAAAATTTATACGCGAATGCATTGAGCGATACATCTCAAGCCAAAACCTTGCCACGATCGGTATGCGACTTTGTCGATGAGCCCGATGCGTTATTGATTGATGGCCGGCGCTGGCAGTTTATAAGCGGCAACGGCCATTCGCCGCTTCACCTATGCTTATATTGTGAGGAGCTTGCAGTGATGATTGCAGGCGATCAGGCGCTCCCCCGTATTACATCGATAGTTAGTGTTTACGTTGAGAATGCTGACCAAAATCCATTGCTTGACTGGTTAGATTCGTGTCGTAAGTTACGGGCCGTTATTCCTGACGCCACCTTAGTGCTACCTTCCCATCAGGAGCCCTTTACGGGTATACACTTGCGCATGCAGCAGTTGATAGAAAGTCATGAAAAGCAGCTTGAGAAATTAGTGAAAGCTTTGCCACAGCAACACACTGCAACCGAAATTAGTTTTGCGCTGTTTGCGCGCAAGTTGGACCCATTTGGTCGTTTAATGGCGATCGGTGAAACGCTGGCGCACATTAATTATCTCATCGAGCGGCGCACCGTCGATAAAATAATAAACGCGGAGGGTGTTGCGCACTATTGCCTCAACTAGCCATGGCTCTATTGTAAGTTAAAATACGGTAACACCACTCGTTATGTTAATCAGTATACTCCTGCGTTTTTTATATAAGGAAAAATTATGGATTCGCTTCTCGATTTTACCGATAAAACTATTCTAATAACCGGAGCAGGTAGCGGTTTTGGTGCGGCATTATCTTGTGCTTTAGCGGCGCGCGGCGCAACGCTGATCTTGGCGGATATCAATGCTGCGGGTTTGGATGAAACCGTTGCTAAGGTTAAAGCCTTTGGCACCGAGGTCGCTATGTTGGTTGGTAACGTGGCAGACGAGTTGCATGCTAAAGCGTTGGTTGATCTGGCTCAAAACGAATTTGGCCGGTTAGATTTTGCAGTCAACAATGCCGGCGTGGCGCCGAATATGGCCCCTATCCACCAGACTCTATCTGAAGTGTTGGACCTTCAACTCAACGTGAACGTTAAGGGCGTGGCGTTTGGCATGAAGTATCAGTTACCAGCGATTACCAACGCCGGTGGTGGCGCTATATTGAACGTGAGTTCAATGGCGGGTATTGGTGGTGCGCCCATGGCATCGAGCTATGCCGCGGCTAAACACGCAGTGATTGGCCTGACTAAAACGGGCGCCTGTGAATTTGGCGGCAAGAATGTTCGCGTTAATGCCATATGCCCATTTTTTTCCCAAACGCCTATGGTCCTTGAGTCGGATGCTATTAAAAGCGGCACGGTAGAAGAGGCTAATAGTAAGCTGGCTCAGGGGTGCCCTATGAAGCGGATTGCTGAGCTCGATGAAATTGTTAATGTAATGGTAATGATGTTATCGCCACAGAACACCTATATGAATGGTGTTGCCATTGCAGTTGACGGTGGCATGTCGGCTATGTAGTCATTTTTATTGAGCCAAGCGTAGGCTCGAAGTGGCGGGGTTTCTACGCTAATTTTAGGTAAGATATCACTGGTTAATATTTTCCAGCTCTAGTGCAATAAGTTTATCGGCAATGTTAGTAATATCTTTGTGTGACTTAGCCGTGGTGTTTAAAACTAAATAGCGACCATTCACCATGAGCGTTGGTGTGCTAGTAGCTCCCGAACGCTTCATGGTCACTTTGGCATTCTTTAGCCGCGCTTTTAAATCATCATCGTTAAGTTGCTCTTGAAATGCCTCAGCGGGGAGCCCATGTTTGACAAAAAGTTTTTCAAGCTCCACCTGATGTTTTTGCATGCTTGGTTCGGAACGCAAAGCTGTAATCGTTTTAAATAAATCAGCATGAACAGCTTCTTTTGCCTGCATGGATTGCGCAATAAAAAATGCCTTAGCGTGCAGATCCATCAGCTTTGCCCATACGGCAGGTACTTGTTCGAGTGATACCTCTGCCGGCAGATTTTTTTGCCATCGGTGTAAGGTGGGTTCAAAAGACTCGCAGTGTGGGCAGCCATACCAAAAAAACTCTTTAACGGTGACAATACCGTCCTGCGCCGGCCACGGATCTTCGAGGATGGCGTAGTGCGTGCCTTCAATTAAACCAGTGGCGAGGTTAATTGATTTTGATAGTTCTGCTTTGGCAGATTTTCCTTGCCCGCATCCAGCAAGCAATACAAGCAGTATCAGGCTGAAAATAAAACGGGTGGATCGATTTTGGCTAAAGCGAGCAAGTGTATTAGTTTGGGTCATTAGTTTTAAGCGTCCAGAAAATCCATAGTGTGCTCAGTGTACCGTAACTAATAGTGAGTAGAAAAGCGCATCTTGCCGGGTAAGCCTCCAATTATGGTCGGCTATTATCGTTCACAACATGCCGCGTCTTAGCTAAATTCATTGCCATTTTCTGTAACTGTAGTTGTAGCTGTAGCACACAAAGCTCTTTTGCGAGCGTAAAGTCCGTGCCAGTTAATGCGTGTCTCTTTGTCAGCCAATCCGTTGTAGATAGTTAACTGAGCAAAGTTAGCCCTAATTTTTTAAATTAGGGCCTCAAAATTATAAATTAACCCCTATTACCACTATACTATTTAGATCTCTGCTCATTAGAGCGTGGGTAGCCACTGATGACTATTTTCTAAGGTACTTTTGTTAATAGCATTTGTATTTAGGTCATTGGATCTACCTTATGACGAAGGGAAGTTATGGTCTTTTTCACTAACACATGGCTGTATCGACTTAGTCGCCTCCATTTGTGTTGCATAGTTAGATAAGTGAGATAGCGACAATGTGTGGTTTTGCAGGAATTTTCGATCGAGCGGTTCATGGTGGTATTTCGCCTCCTGCGGAATTACTCCGTGATATGGGGCATAACATCCGCCATCGTGGCCCCGACGATGAAGGCATTTATTCGGAGCAAGGCTTTGGGTGCGTCCACCGTCGCTTGAGTATTATCGACTTGGCGACAGGCCAGCAACCCATGTTGAGCCAAGACGCCAATTTAGTGCTGGTATTTAACGGTGAGATTTTTAATTTTGTTGAATTGCGTGAGCAGCTTGTCACCCAAGGATATCAGTTCACTACGCAATCAGACACCGAGGTTATCCTACACCTCTATCAACGCGACGGGCTCGATTTTGTTAGCCACCTCAATGGACAATTTGCTATCGCTCTGTGGGATAAGCGCATACAGCAGTTGCTTCTAATCCGTGATCGCGTTGGAATTTGTCCGCTCTTTTATACAATCGATCAGGGTCAGCTGGTTTTTGGCAGTGAAGTAAAAGCGCTTAAGCCGGCTCTATCGAATGGGCTATCACTTTCTGCAGAAGCACTCGACCAGATTTTCACTTTTTGGGCGCCTGTTTCACCCCATACTATTTTTAAAAATGTTTTTGAGGTGCCTCCGGGGCATATGATGGTTGTCGATCGCAGCACAATCAAAAGCATTCAGTATTGGGAGTGGAGCTATGACGAAGATTTTAGCCAAGCAAGCGAAGAGCAATCGATTGGTGAACTGCATGACTTGCTTGTAGATGCAACTAAAATAAGACTGCGCTCGGATGTGCCGGTGGGCGTCTACCTGTCAGGCGGGCTAGACTCTTCATCGATCGTTGCATTGATTCATAAATATGGCAATGTACCGTTGCGAACGTTTTCACTTAATTTTGATCAGGGCAATTTTGACGAGGCAAACTTCCAGCAGGCCTTAGTTAAAAAACTAGGCACAGAGCATTCAAATATCATGGTGGGAGCCGATGATATCGCCCGGGCGTTCGAAGACACCATATATCATACTGAAGCCCCGATTTTAAGAACGGCGCCTGTCCCTATGGGGCTTTTATCAGGTTTGGTTAAAGATAATAACTTTAAGGTAGTACTGACAGGGGAGGGTGCTGACGAGGTTTTTGGAGGCTATGACATATTTAAAGAGGCGAAAGTTCGGCGTTTTTGGTCGCGTAATCCGAATTCCCAGTGGCGACCCTTATTGCTCAAAAGACTCTATCCATATTTAAATTTACCAAGTGGGAATCATAATGTATATCTTAAATCCTTCTTCGGGCAGGCGCTAGATAGTCCTGACTCGGTATGTTTTTCTCATATTCCAAGATGGACAACCACGGCCAAAGCTAAAACTTTTTTTTCAGATGATTTGAATTCTCATTTGCGCAACAAGGCCATGGACGTTTTGATGGAATCATTGCCGAGCAAAATCTCTAGCTATGATGCGTTTAATCGTGCCCAGTACATAGAAAGTAAAACGCTTATGTCCGGCTATTTGCTTAATAGCCAGGGTGATCGTATGTTGATGAAGAATTCGGTGGAAGGCCGCTTCCCGTTTCTAGATCACAGACTTATAGAATTTGCTAGCAAGCTACACCCAAAAACAAAAATGAAAGGGATGAACGAAAAATACGTACTGAAAAAAGTAATGAGCAGGTATGTGCCTGATGAGATAATTCAGCGCTCGAAGCAGCCATACAGAGCCCCAGACGTAAACACCGGATTGAATACTTTGGCTGGCGAAGAGTTTCAATATTATTTGTCTGATTCAATGCTGGGGCAGTCAGGGTTCTTTTCATCAGGAAAAGTGGCAATGTTGCAAAAGAAAGCTGAAAAAGGCAAGCCGTTATCGACCTCGGAATCGCAGGCGTTAACTGGAATATTGAGCACTCAGATCGTATACGAAAGTTTTGTTAAAAATTGAAATGTTAAAAGGTTTTAGATAATGGACGAAAAAAAAATAGCGTTGCGTAAATTTGTTTTAGAAAACTATCTGTTTACTGAGGATGAAGGTGCATTGAAAGATGATGATTCATTTTTAGATAATGGAATCCTCGATTCAATGGGAGTTCTAGAGCTGATTTCATTTTTAGAGGAGGAGCTATCAACTTCGGTTGAGGGTGATGAGGTGACGCCCGACAATCTTGATTCAATTAATAAGGTACTGGCTTTTATTGAAACTAGATCCCATTAATTGTTTCATGCTAATGAATTAGCACGCTATAGGCGCAAAAATTTAATTTTAGGAGGTCTAAATGAAGAGTGGGCGATTGTTACAAGATGATTTAACTCTTGCCTATAGAGCGCATCCGGAAAAAATAGTAGCAATAGTAGAGGGTAAAGAGTTCAGCTATGCAGACTTATTCAAAGAAAGTCAAAATATAGCCAAGCACCTTTTTGATCGAGGCTTCCAAAGAGGCGATCGGGGTGCAATCTTTATTGAAAATTCTTGGAATGTGCTGACATCGATATATGGCGTTCTTTATGCCGGCGGCGTGTTCTTAATTATCAATCATTTAACTAAGCAGGATAAGCTAGCTTATATTTTGCAAGATAGCGAGGCCTCTTTTTTATTGTCAGATACAATGGTGTCCAGGCACTTTATTCCGGCTGTAGAGCAAAATTCCTGTTTAAGAGAGATCATTTATGCCGGCGATCTTATCGAGCCGTTTGGATCAATACCGCTCACTCGTTTCGACGACCTTCATTTTGGCGCAAGTTCTGAAGATGCATCATTGTTTAGTGATTCAATCAATCTTGATTTAGCGGCCCTGATTTATACGTCCGGCAGCACGGGAGATCCTAAGGGTGTGATGATGACGCACCAAAGTATGGTGTTCACCAGCGATAGTTTGGTTGAATATCTACGCCTGGATGCCGAATCTCGCATCATGTGCTTTTTACCTTTCGCTTTTGATTATAGTTTATATCAAATTTTGATGACTGTTCGACTTGGGGCCAGTATTGTTATTGGTAAGTCGTTTGCTTTTCCAAGCCAAATTTTTGAGCAGCTACGCAAATCTGGCGCAACCGTTTTTCCTGGAGTGCCAACGGTTTATTCAACTTTAATTAACATGTATGAAAAAACGCCATTTACCTTGCCGACGGTGACTCGATTATCGAACACAGCGGCCGCACTTCCAGCTAAATACATAGCTATGCTCAAGAAAATATTTCCCAATGCGCTGATCTTTACCATGTATGGCTTAACTGAATGTAAGCGAGTGTGTTATTTAGAGCCCGAGTTGATTGATACGCACGCAACATCGGTCGGCAAGGCTATTCCTGGCACAGAAGTTATGGTGCTGGATCAAGACATGAATCCTGTTGCCGCAAATCAAGAGGGCACTTTGTACGTTCGCGGCGCCCATGTGATGAGAGGCTATTGGAAAAAGCCTGAGCAAACAAAACAGATGTTGGTTGCTAATATATTTCCGGGTGAATTCATACTTTGTGCTCAAGATCGATTTGTGATGGATGGCGATGGTTTTTTGTATTTCAAGGGCCGTTCAGACGATATTATTAAAGCGCGGGGAGAGAAGGTGAGTCCAGTTGAGGTGGAGAATGCGCTCTACAGTATATCGGGTGTGCGGGAGGCAGCAGTGATTGGGGTGCCTGATCCATTTGAGGGTGAATATGTTAAGGCTTTCGTCTCTTTGGAGCCTGGCTCTGATTTAAGTTCACGCCAGCTGCGTCAGCGCTGTATTGCCGTACTAGAAAGTTTTATGGTTCCAAAAGAGGTAGTGATTATGGATGAGTTACCTAAAACAGATTCTAATAAAGTGACTAAAAGAGACCTGTCTTAGATGCGTGAAGCCGATCGTAGTTTGTTTAAGAAACTCCAAGCAGAGCTTGAGACCCGATTACCGCTCTTGCCGGACAAGCCCGAAGAAACTTCCAGTAACTGTATGAGAGCCCTTTGGTTGTATGCCGCTGGCCGTCCTGTGTCGGCGACTGCAGCAAGTGAATTACCGCTAGAAGATCTCTCCCAAGCGCAGCAAAATGCTTTAGTTAGTGCGGTCGAGCAAAGAATTTCTGGAGTCCCGTTGGCACATATTACGGGGCGCCAGACATTTATGGGTATTGAATTGCTCGCAAGCAGCTCGGCTCTGATCCCTCGCCAAGAAACTGAAATTCTCGCGTCTTTGGCATTGAAATCGATCGATCAGGTTGCGAGTGATGTACCAAGGCCTTGTGTTATTGATGTATGCACAGGCTCCGGAAATCTGGCACTAGCGGTTTTGACTCGCCGGCCTAATATAGATATCTGGGGAGCGGACTTGTCTCGAGAGGCCGTTTCATTGGCAAAAAAAAATGCGCTGCACTTAGGTTTGCAGAGCGATATTAGTTTTTTAAGTGGCGATCTGTTGGCGCCTTTTGATCGCGGGAAGTTCCATGGCTCGGTAGATATAATTATCTGTAATCCACCTTATATCCTTAGCTCAAATGTTCAAAAGATGGCGCCAGAAATCGCCCAATATGAGCCTGATCTGGCTTTCAACGGAGGGCCTTTTGGCATAAAAATTCTCGATAGAATTATTAAAGAGTCGGCTCAATACCTCAAACACGGAGCCTGGCTTTGTCTTGAACTAGGTGCTGGGCAGGGGCCATTTGTCGAAAAAAGAATTATAAAAAGTGGCTTCTATGAAAATATTGATTTAGCTTGCGACGCAGCTGGCGCTATTAGGGCTTTAAGGGCACAACGGGTTTTGGAGTAATAAGTCATCGTATTGGGAAAAAAATAAATGAGGACGTTATGAAAGAAAAAGCTCTGGCTGTTTTAGATGTTGATTATTCGGCAGTTGTGACTAGTACGAGTAATAAAATTCGCGAATTGTTACGTTCTACTTTGCGTCGACGCGGTTTACTGGTCGCAATTTCGGGCGGTATTGATAGTTCAGTATCGGCGGCATTGGCAGTGAACGCTATTGGTAAGAATAAGGTATTTGGTTTGCTGCTTCCGGAGACCGATTCGGCTAGCTCAAGTCTAAGTAACGGCGAGTTATTGGCGCAACATTTGGGCATTGAATATCTGAATATGGATATTGCCCCAACCCTTGATGCGATTGGTTGTTATCAGTGGCGCGATGATGCAATCCGAACCCTGTTCCCAGATTACACTTCCGCCTGGAAAAGTAAGATAGCCATTCGCGGCGGGACTGCCGGCCAGATTAATAGCTTTACCCTTATCGTAGAGGATCCAGCGGGTAGCCGCTATGAAAAGGCCATGCCTCTGCATGCCTATCGCACTATTGTGGCGGCAACTAGCTATAAACAGCGGATTCGTAAAACGGTTGAATATTTCCATGCTGATCGCCTCAACTATGCTGTGGTTGGCACGCCTAACCGATTGGAATATGACCAAGGTTTTTTTGTGAAAAATGGTGATGGTTCTGCGGATTTGAAGCCTATTGCTCATCTATACAAAAGCCAGGTTTATGGTCTTGCTAGACACTTCGAACTGCCGGATATTATTTGTAACGCGATTCCGAGCACCGATACTTACAGCTTAGAGCAAGGACAGGACGAGTTTTATTTTGCTCTACCTTACCAGCAAATGGATTTGGCTTTATGGTGCTACAACAACAGCAAAAGCCCGAGTGTTCTCGCTAGTTATCTTGATATAGACCTTATAAAGGCTGAGTTTATTTATAGGGATATTGAAAATAAACGAAGAGCGACTCGCTATCTGCATCTACGCCCACAGCTAATGGAGAGTGTTGATTTTGGCTGATAAAGGGAGCTTATGACTGAGTCTGAGCTAGAGATCGGAGCGTGCATCAGCTAATTCTTTAATGCCGATTAGTTTAGGTTAAATTCCTTCGGCATCAGAGTCGCTTGTACTTTGATACCATAAGTCCGGCAAGTAGATGGGATCGTCCGGCTTGGCATCCTTATAATAGACAAATAGTTCTGAGTCTGTTTCTCGCACTATGAAGCCTGTATGTTTTGCAGCTTCAATAGAGGCATTATCATTTAACGTTATGAGTATTTGCTCGGCACCGAGGCGCTGAGAACACTTAGCAGCATGTAAGTAAAGCGCACTTAAATTTTTAGAGATGGACTCCGGAGAAAAAATATCCGAGTCGACGATCCGCCCAATTTTAATCGTGTCTATGGTGCTTAAGTGGTAAATTACGTAGCCTATTAATTGGTTTTTCTTGAATGCGCCTACAATCCTAACATTAGCTCGAGGATTTTTTTTATAGCGCCAGCTTAAATATTCGGCTGATCGATGCACTTTAATCTCACCTAGAAGTCCTGTTGCCTCGGGTAAAAAACGGGTTAGTTCGTCAATAGATTCAATGTCACAAACTGTCACATCTGCTGCTGGTGCGATTTGACGCCACTTGAAGTGATGGTGACATGTCAGCAGCGGATTGATTATTAGCGCAATAACCTTTGCTATTGGTGCGATAGCTTTTTTCTTTAGATAGCCATTTGAGCGCAGCATCAGCTTATAATATTGCCGCGCAGGCATGCTGTGAAAGAGCTTCCGCAGCATGCTTTTTGAATTATCGTTACCGCCGCATACCAAAATGCAGGTATGACGCTCTTGCAGCACTAGCGCCATCCACGCTCCCAACCCGCGGTTGTCAAACTCCGGATCGACCATGACATCCATACCTCGGATTGCCGGTTCACGTTTACCGCAGTTTATTATTTCGACAGGTTCAATGCCCATCGCAGCAATAATGGCACCCTTATATTCAAGGATCCAAAGCGTGGAGGGTAAGTCGCTGCTGCGAAAATAGCGCCACTTAAGATATTCTTTATCGTCATTGTGAATACCAGAACCAAATACCTGACGACGCATATTACTTATAGCCGTGATATCTGTCGCTGAGGCTGCGCGAAAACTCTGTATCAATTCTTCGTGGCTTAGCTTAAACGATTTAGCCAGTACTTTAGATAGGCGTTGAAATTGGCTAGACATAAAGTCCGAAACTCATGATTGATACTCAATAGTTCTGTGATCTAACGGTTGTTCTCTGTTTTGTGTTGGGCTCTGTTTTAATTGGCGCTTAGATTAAAGGCTTGCAAGCCGCCAATACCTATATTTGATCTACACGCGACCCCTCACCCTGAAATTCTTTCGCCGTGATCAACCACAATAACTTGGCCATTAATTGCGCTGGACGCATCAGCGCAAAGAAATAGGGCTGCTGCGGACACCTCCTCTAAGGAAGTCAGTCGACCGCCAGGAATTTTATCGAGTACTATTTGTAGGCGTTCGTCTTTGTCTGGAAAGGCATTCCAAGCATCGGTGAGTACACTTCCAGGCGAGAGGACGTTAATTCGCACATTGGAGTCACTCAGTTCGATAGCAAGGTGTCGGCAGAGCGATTCGAGTGCGCCTTTTGACGCGCCTACTAAAGAGTAATTGGGTATACCTTTACCAGCGCCCTCAGAAGAGAGGGCGATTACGCTAGCCCCTTGCGCCAGCTTACTTTTACTTCGCGCCATCAGATCAAAAAAAGCGCGTACATTGAGATTCATTGTCCAGTCCCAGTGCTTTAACTGTAATTGATCAAAAGGGGCATGAATACCCGTAGCAGCACAATGAATAATGCCGTCTAGTTCTTTTCCATCAAGGATTTTATCCATCGCAGCAAACAATTTGTCCATCCCTTTTTCTCGGGACAAATCTGCCCGAATAATACTGACCCGCTGATCACTTAACTCTGCTTGAGCAGCGGCTGCACTTTTCTGATCACGCGCATAGTTTGCAATAACTGTGGCGCCGTTGTTGGCCAATGCTCTTGTGATGGCCAGTCCTATGCCACGTGTACCGCCGGTTACTAGGATCGTTTTATCGGAAACAGAAAATAGTTGATTCATGAGCAATCCCTAGCCTTTTTTTGATTCCAATAGGTCGTTAAAACGGGGTCTAGCTCTGGTAGCCCTAGTTTCCTGTTGGCCTCGAAAGAAAATAATAGTTCAGCGCTAGCAACTAACGTTCCAGCGCGTTCGGTGCTAGCTTTTATGCGCGCAAGCCTGGGTTGTGATGAGATAATTTCGGCGTTAATGTCCAATAGCTCGCCGGGTCGAACCCATTCGCGAAAAGCAGCATTTTTTATTTGTATTAGCATTGCCGAGCGGTTTTCGTCTGTTCGGCTAGCAAGGCATAAGCCCGCGGCTTGCCCCATCATTTCGGTGAGTAAAACGCCAGGTACGACAGGAAATTCAGGGAAATGGTCTTCGAATAGTTCAAGATCTTCTGGCCATGTTCTCTGGCACTGGATAGTGAGTCCAGGTTCGAGGGCTATGATAGTGTCAACGAATCGGTATCTCATAATTGAGCCTAAAAAAGGTCGGGACGAGCCTCATTTATTGAATGAAGACGCTTGCTTTAACCGACTTCATCCAAAAGCACGCCTGCATCTTTAAGTAGCTTTAATATATCAGCAACCGTAGAAAATGAACCGATGGTCTCTTCTTCAAGGAGGAGACTAAAGCGCTCGTCTAGCTCGGCCATCAACAATAAAACCCCCATGGAGTCCCATCCTTCAAGGTCTTCGAGGCTAGCCGCCGGCTGTACTTCATCCTCGGGCGTGTTGATTGCTTCTGCGATCATTGAAAGTGCTTGTGATATGGAAAGTGCATTGTTAGACATATTCTTTCTCTATAGCCAGAGGGCTTCAAATAACTAATTTATCAAATATAGTTTGCAAATATTTTGGTTAAGCCTGGTCTATCGGGTCATGTATTCAGAATGTAAAAATACTGTATCTGGATGGATCTTTAACAGCGCTGAACCCCAAGAGCGACCGACGCCATAGCCGAGCAACATAGCCGTTTCTGCTAACGTTAATTTTTTATCAATATAATGTTGACCGAGCGTCATCGGTACTGACGGCCCCCCGGCATTACCATATTCTCCAAGTATCATAGGCGTTTTTTCGGGCGGTAAGCCACTTTTTTTAGCAATGTGACGCATCATAAATTGGTTCGATTGGTGAAATATAAACACGTTAATATCATCAATGCACTTATCCATGAGGTCGAGAGTATCTTGGATCAATGGCGGGACTTTCTGAATGGTGAAGTTGAATAAATTGGCTCCATTCATGTGTAGGTAGTTGTCACGCTTATCGGCAGGGCTGGGCTCGCGAAAACCACGCCCAGGAATAATTAAATCTTGGTAACCCTGGCCGTCCGAATGCAGGGAAAACCCCCATGAATCATCACCGTCTTGTTCAATGGCACTGGCTGATCCCGCATCGCCAAAAAGTAGTGCTGTAGCTCGATCTTGGGGGTGGGTAATAAGCGAGGGTGTTTCACCATGCATGACTAAAACGCGCTTGGCACCGCCGGTTTGAATCATCATTGAAGCGAGCCATAATCCATAAGGGTAGCCTGAGCAGCCTAGCCCTACGTCAAAAGCCGCGCAAGACATAGGTAGCTCAAGATCACGATGAAGCAAGGATGAGGTGCTAGGTAGAAAATAATCAGGGGTTTGGGTTACAAAGATTAGCGCGTCAATACTGTCTGGCGACCATTCAAGAGAGTCCAGCAGTTGTTTTCCGGCCTGCAGGCACAAATCACTAGAGCAGGTTTTATCGTCTACAACACGCCGCTGCTTGATGCCTGCTATGGTGACGACCTTCTTGACTTCTTGAGGGTCGAAATTATCTGAATCTTTGACATTGTTAAAGACTCGGTCCGGAACACAGGTGGAAACCCCTTTAAGTCTAGATCCTTTTAATATGGCTGTCGTCATGCGAGTTCCTTAACGCGAGTAGCTTGGTTCTTGTTCGCGATAGGACGACCAAAATCGTCTAATTTTTTAGCGGACTGTCTTAGTGTAGACGCTTGTTGTCAATTTTGGCTACTCTTACCGAGGTTAAGTTTTATACTCCTTTCTTGAACAGCAGCAGTGCTGAGGTATTAGATCAATAGCACTTTAAGAAGGTTATTTATCTTGACTGGGTCGTGCGCTATTTTGGCGCTTCAATGTCATGACTAATGCTTTAATTGGGCCAATAGCTACATTTGTCTGCCCCGTTTCACCGAGTAGATAGAGCTGGGCGTAATACCAGCATTGCACCGCGTAGTCTTCAAGTGTTCGCAGCGTATGGTTGCGCCGTAAAAAAGCTAACCAATGGGGCAGCACGCCTAGTTGATTCTCATAATTTGGCAAAGCATCGCCGCCTGATAGCAAATGTGCTGGGCCATCGGTGACAACACATAGAGGGCGCGCCAAGCCAATGATGTCGGCAGCGCCAGCATCAAGGGCCTGCTCCATTGCTGCGCGATGCCTAAAGCCGCCCGTTACCATTAATGGGATATCAAGTTGTTCACGCATCGCCTTGGCAAAGTCAACAAAATAAGCTTCGCGAGCGAGTGTAGACGGTGCGACGTAGGACTGTTGTTCAGGCGTTTCTAGACCCTGACCACCGAGTAATTTGGGTTGTTCGTAGGTTCCGCCTGACACTTCAATTAAATCGACACTGGCATGTTGCAGCCAGTGAGCTACTTGTAAACTTTCGTCAAAACTGAAGCCGCCCCGCTGAAAATCAGCACTGTTTAGCTTGACACAAATCGGGTAACTGGGCCCAACGGCAACACGTATTTTTTTTACAATCTGTAATAAAAAGCGGGCTCTATTTTCTAGCGAACCGCCGTAATGATCATCCCTATGATTTGAGCGCGGACTCAAAAATTGTGAAACCAAATAACCATGAGCGGCATGAATTTGAACGCCGGTGAAGCCGGCTTTTTTTACTGCAAGAGCGGCTGTAGCGAAACCGTTAGTAAGGTTTTCAATTTCATCAGTCTGCAATGCTACCGGTTGGCCAAATTGACCTCCCGGCATATTTAAGGGTATGGCCGATGGCGCACGCGGATGCGGGTTGACGTTTTTCATTGTCTGCCGACCGGCATGACTGATTTGCGCCCAAAACTGCGTGTTATTTTGGGTGGCGGCTTGCGCCCATTGGGCGAGCGCCTTTTGCATTGCCGCGGAAGGGGGTGCGTCAATAATCACGTTGCCGGGGCGCTCTAAATGGTCGCGGTCTATTTGTATGTTGCCGCTTATTAGTAGCCCCGCACCGCCTTTAGCCCAAATGCTGTATAACCGAATCAACTCAGGTGTTGGCAGGCCGGCTGCTGTAGCCATGCCTTCGGTCATGGCGGCTTTTGCCAGTCTATTTTTAATACTGCTACCGCAAGGTAATAATATTGCGCTGTTGAGGGCGGGCATAGGAAACCTTGTTAGCTAATTTTTTTCGTAACTCATTGCTAGCGCCTCGTAGCGCTGACGATTCAGGCCTCGATCAGAATAGCCTGCTCGGCTAGCTGAACGAAAATGAACTTGCTGCGCTATTGAGTCGATATAAAATTCTACGTCGTCATGATATTTCATCAATGGCGTGGTAAACACCGCATAAATATAATCCGATGTATCGGTAATTATTTCGGCACCCCCATACTGTTTTATTGCCGCTTTAATGGCTTTGTGCGTTGCCTCGGCGCTTTCTTTCATTGCCAAAGGGAGCACTCTTTTTTGTTCATCGGCTGTTTGGCTGGATACTGAGTTAGGCCTGCTACCTAGCTCCATTAGTTTTCCGCTGACTACGCCAAGCTCAGGAGCGCGGCTATTTTGGAAATAGATGGCGCTAAAAGCGACGGCAATGAGCATTAGGATAGCAAGCAATATTTTGGCCACGAGAAACTCCAAGTTTATAGAAGGTTAAAAGATGGGGGGTGGGCTGCCTTAAACTGTCAGCACTTAAACAATTAATGCATTACTCTAGCTATGGCATTCTAAACCTTGCGTCGTTTTTTTGCAGTACAAAACTAAGCTATTTCAGATATTCATGGTATTTACTCAATAGTGTCCGGTCTATCTTTACGGGCCGCTGATTTTCAACGGATGCGGCATAGCTTAAATGCTTGGCGCTGTGTTAAATTAGTAACGCACTGTCTGTTGCTTGTGGAGTCGTAAATGAGTTTTTATGAAGAGCATATTTTGCCGCATGTCATTAATTGCGCTTGTGGCATGAAGACCGTAGCGAAGCAGCGCGAAAAAATAGTGCCGCAGGCGCGCGGTCAAGTATTAGAAGTAGGAATGGGCTCGGGCTTGAACCTACCTTTTTATCATACCGATGCCGTAGACTTTGTGTGGGGGCTAGAACCTTCACGCGGTATGCGCGCAAAAGCGCAGGCCAACATCGACGCGGCTAGCGTTGCGGTTCGCTGGCTGGATTTACCCGGCGAGCACATTCCACTTGAAGATAATTCTGTCGATACCGTTTTGCTTACTTATACCTTATGTACTATCCCAGATTGGTTTGCCGCACTCAAACAAATGCAGCGCGTGCTTAAACCCGAGGGTAAATTACTTTTTTGTGAGCATGGTGTTGCTCCCGATGAAAATACGCGGCGCTGGCAGCGGCGCATAGGGCCGCTTTGGAAAAAAATTGGCGGTGGTTGTCATCTCGACCGAGATATTCCACTGCTTCTTCAAGAAGCCGGATTTGAAATAGAAAAAATGGAAGCCGCTTATATTAAAGGGCCAAAATTCACTGCTTATAATTATTGGGGTGTGGCTGCCTAGTGGGCAGCAGTAAAAAATTAATCGCGCTGACTAATCTGGTTTGCGTGGCACGTAACCTTCCGCTTGCTCGAACGCCTCTCCAGACAAGAATTTATTCATTTCCGCCTGTAAAAATGCTCGCGACTCTGCATCTCGCATATTCAAATGTTTTTCGTTAATAAGCATGGTTTGGTGTTGCTGCCATTCTTCCCAGGCTTTTTTTGAAACTGTATCAAAAAGCTCTTGACCTTTTGGCCCAGGGTAGGGAGGACGGTCAAGGCCTTCTAGATCGGTTTGGTATTTGCGGCAAAAGATGATGCGTGTCATAGGTTTCTCATTGCGGAGGTTTACTGGTTGCTCTTGGTGAGCATTTTTTCTATGAGTTAAGGCGCGGTACTTTTTTCATTGGCATATTGTTGCAGCAGTTTTTTTATCGGCGCGGCAATACCGATGTTGGGCGGCATAGAGATGTTATACCAGAGTTGATTCGCACCATCCATGGTGCCAGTAAATCGGCTTAGTTTGCAATGTACCGGTGTAATATCAAAATGGTAGTGGCTAAACGTATGCCGGAGCATGGGCCAAGTAGAATGCATATCTAATTGCATGGTGGCATCAATTTCTAGCTCATCAGGCAAACTCCATAATCCACCCCACACGCCAGTAGGTGGTTTTTTAAAGAGTAAAATTTCGCCATCAGAGTTTTCTATAAGCAATAACTTGGCAGATTTTTCAGGCAGTACTTTTTTAGGCTTTTTGCCAGGCAGTTCATGCATAGTTTGTTCAGCACAAGCTATGCATGTTTTCATTACGGGGCAATCATTGCATCGCGGCTTGCTGCGCGTACAGATTGTGGCGCCTAAATCCATAATGGCTTGGGTGTAGTCTCTATTTCTCTGCGTCGGGGTATGTTGCTCGGCGATTTGCCATAACTGTTTGGCTACCGACGACTTGCCTGGCCAGCCATCAATATTATTATGGCGCGCCAATACGCGTTTAACATTACCATCGAGGATAGCGCAGGGGCTGTTAAAGGCAATGGCGCAAATTGCGCCCGCCGTAGAGCGACCTATGCCAGGTAGGCTTTGCAATAAGTCAATATCATTGGGGAACCGACTAGAAAATTCATCTCGAATACGCAGGGCCGTGGCGTGTAAATTACGTGCTCGCGAGTAATAACCTAGACCGCTCCAATGATGCATAACTTCATCCGTGCTAGCAGCGGCCAGCGCGTCAACGTTTGCAAAACGGTGCATGAAGCGTAGATAGTAGGGCGTGACTGTATTGACCTGAGTTTGCTGCAGCATGATCTCAGAGACCCAAACTCGATAGGCATTAATAGATTGCTGCCAAGGCAAGTCTTTGCGTCCATGCAAGTCATACCATTGGAGAAGTTTTGACGAGAAATTGTGAGTGTCTTTTTTTTTCACGGATAATCTTTTTTGTCAGTGTGAAGGCTTGAGTTGTGCAGCTACGCAGGCTGCATTACGTGTTCATTTAAAAAATGCTCAATCATCTTTTTAATGTGGCGGTTGTCAACGTGCCCATTGGAATAAACGGCCAGCGAAGATCATTTTGGATACCCAATGTTACATGGCCGGCTGGCTTTACTTGCGTGGCTAGCACTAGCTGCAAGGGTCCAATAAGTACGCTAATAGTCGATTTGGCGATTCGTAGCAGCGCCAACATAAGGCTAATAATCATTAAAGGATGCCTAAACTTAAGTGTAAAACTCAATAATGTGTCCTCTTTAACGGGCTATTGTTGCGCTGGGGTAGGTCTCTTTACCAGATATTGCTGAGAGGTTCGACGTGCAATTTTGTCCGTTGATGCAACAGTTTACCTTTCTCGGCAGGCTACAGCCTAAAAATCGCTTTAAATTTTTTGTAAAAAGCTCCTTTGCTGTATAATTTGCGCCCTCTTGGCGGCGTGGGCTCTATGTCGCCACTTCACAGTTATCGAGTCTGCAATGGCTCGACTTACCATTCAAAGCAGGGTAATGCATGTACAAGCTGGTTCTTCTTCGTCATGGCGAAAGCGTATGGAATAAAGCCAACCGATTTACCGGTTGGTATGATGTCGATCTTAATGAAACTGGCGTTCAGCAAGCTAAGATGGCCGGGCAACTGCTGCGTGAACAGAATTTCGATTTTGATATGACGTATACCTCGGTGCTCGTGCGCGCGGTGCGAACGCACTGGCTCGCACTCGAGGAGATGGGCTTATTACATGCGCCGGTTGAGCGTAATTGGCGACTTAATGAGCGCCATTATGGGGCTTTGACTGGATTGAACAAGGCCGAAACTGCCGCTGCGCATGGCGACGAGCAGGTTAAAATTTGGCGCCGAAGTTTCGCCACGCCACCGCCACCGGTGGACCTCAGTAGTGAGTATTTTCCTGGCAATGACTCTCGCTACCACGGCATCGATCGGGCAATTTTGCCACGCGGTGAGAGCCTAGCGCTGACCATCGACCGTGTGATGCCTTATTGGCACGATACTATTCGACCGACCATCTTATCGGGCAAAAAGGTCTTGATTGTGGCCCATGGCAACAGCTTACGCGCGTTGGTCAAGTATCTAGATGGCATCACCGATGACGATATTGTGAGCCTTAACATTCCCACTGGCGTGCCGTTGGTATATGAACTCGATGCCGATCTCAAGCCAATAGGCAGCACGTATTTGGGTGACCCCGATACGATTAAGGCAATGGTTGATGCAGTGGCGAAGCAAGGTGCGGCGCAGGTTTGATGGCTAAAGAGGCTTTTGTGTCCAAATAAGCCGTGATGCTCAAAAAGGCTTCAGCTTTTGTGCAAATGGTAATCGTCACAGATGCCGGTAGCAGCTGCTTCTCTTATACTAGTGTTAATCACTAGTGGATAGCGCATCAGGCGCTACTTGGCTTCGGCTCAATCGCGTGATATCGATCCCTCAAACGATCGGTTATTATTCAATTTTATAGGTAATCTA
>Ga0075467_10000015_pt1 | contig 100978 bp, 96 predicted proteins | sample DEB08_DNA_9_FD_75067 | JGI IMG/M metagenome (GOLD analysis project Ga0075467, IMG submission 75067) | Aqueous microbial communities from the Delaware River and Bay under freshwater to marine salinity gradient to study organic matter... | ecosystem: Environmental > Aquatic > Marine > Coastal ... | reverse complement strand
GGGCTGCGCGCGACCGACGCGCGCCATGCGATGTTTCCGCAATTGAACCTGCGCTTCGACGCCACCAGCTCATCCGCCAGTTTCGGGGATATTTTCGATCCGGGCACCTATATCAGCGCGATCACCGGTGGCCTTTTGCAGCCTCTGTTCCGCGGCGGCGCCCTGCTCGCCGAAGCCGACCGGCAGGGGGAACAGGCGCGCTCGGCCCTGTTCGACTATGCCCAGGCGACATTGATCGCCTATCAGGAAGTCGAGGACCGGCTGGATGCCGAAGCGACGCTGGCCCGGCAGGTCGAGGCCACGGCGACCGCCGCCGAGGAGGCGCAGGCCGCGGTGATCCTGACCCGCAGCCGCTATATCAACGGACGCTCGACGATATTCGACCTGATCAACTCGCAAACCACGGCGATCGCCGCCGAAACCCGCGCCATCGAGACCCGGCGCGCGCGCATCGAGAACCGCATCAACCTGCATCTAGCGCTCGGCAACGAGCCGCTGCGCGCCTAGAAGCCCGGCGACGGCCCGATGGTCAGAATTTATAGCCGACTTCGACCCCGAAGCGCCGGCGACCGCCGGGTGAAATGAACGACCCGCCAAATTCGACCGCGGTAATCACCTCGTTGAGATAGCGTTCGTCGAGCAGATTGTCGGCAAAGGCGGTAACATTCCAGTTGTCCCCTTCCAGTCCGAAACGCAGGTCCAGCACGCCAAAGGCCTTGCGCCGGGTAATCGACGTGTCGTTATCCCCGACAAAGGCCGGCAGCATCAGCGCGGAGCCCGGCAGCAGACCGCTGAACAGGGTCGGGCCGGTATCGTCCTGGACCGTATGGAACCAGGTCGGACCGGTCAGGCGATAGTCTGCGCGCATTACCAGATCAAAGCTCGTCGCGATCGGCGCAACCACCTGGGTGCCCAGGTTGAGCGTATAGTCGGCGGTATGCGGCGACTTGTTGCCGACCGTATAGGGCCGCGAGGCATTGGCCTTGATTTCGCTTTCGGTGACGTTGAGCGAGCCGAAAATATTCCAGCCCTCGACAATTTCCGCATTGGCGTTGAATTCGATCCCGTAAATATCGACCTTGTCGATATTGGAGACCACCCGGAGCAGGCCGAAGGCACCGACGAAAAATTCGAAGAACTGCATGTCGTCGACCTTGGTATAATAGCCGGCAAGGTCGAAGGTGATCGCACCATCGGCGGCGGTGCCCTTGAAGCCGGCTTCGAAGGCGCTCGAGGTTTCCTTGCGGAAAATATCATTGATCAGGATATTGGTGCCGATGAACTGGTTGAAATTCTGGTCGACGATCGCTGCGGAACCCTGGTTGTTGAAACCGCCCGATTTGAAGCCGATACCCCAGTTGGCGTAGAAGTTCAGATTGTCGGTCAGGCCATAGCGCAGCGACAGTTTCGGCTGCAGCTCCTTGAACGTCTGCTTCTGGTCCGGAATCGCGCCGCCGGTCTGTCCCGGATTGATCGGAGCGCCGGTGATCGGATCCAGCACCAGCGGTACCTGGTTGGATACTTCCCGCTTTTCGATATCATAGCGCAGCGCCAGGCTGACGTCGAAATTGTCGGCGACTTCATAGTCGAGCGAGCCAAAGGCGGCATAGACATTGGTGTTGAAATTGTCGGCGAACAGCTGCGAGGTCGGGTTGCTGCTGCTGGCGTCGTTGTACAATTGCCGTGTGACCCCCTGTCCGAGATCGGCGCCCAGGCTGACCCCGACATCGCGGTCGATATTCAGATAATAGGCACCGATCTGCCAGGCAAGCGGTCCGTCGCCATTGGAAGCCAGCCGGATTTCCGCGCTGATATCAGTCTGGTTGCGGATCTGATATTGGGTCCCGTCGCAGGTGGTCGGACTATAGGGACCGAAGGTGGACCCGTTGGCCGGATCGAAGATGAACGGTATCGGGTTGTTGCCGATGAAGGTCGGCGCGTTCAGCGGGAAACCGGTCAGCTGCGCCGTGGTCGCGAAGCAGCTGTTCGATGCCGCGACCGATGCCGGCGTCGCGCCGGGGAAGGTATAGCGGGCAAAGTCCGCCGAGGTGCCGTCGGCGGTCAGCGACTGGTCGACGTCGCTGTAAAGCGCCCAGGCGGTCAGCGTCATCGCGTCAAATTCATGGGTCAGCTTGACCGATGTTTCAAACGTGGTCTGGTCGTTGGTCGGCCGGATATTGGAATAATAGTCGAACGGATGGTCGTTCACATCCTCGAAAAAGGCCGGATCGACCCCAGCAAAATTGGGCAGATGGAAGGCCGCGTTGAAATTGATCGAGGCGCCCGAAAGATCGGCATAGCGCGCCTTCACATCGACTTCGGTCGCGTCGCCGAGCTGGGCAACGAAGCGCCCGTCGACCGACCAGACTTCCTGATCATCGACCACCTTGGCATTGTTCAGGAAGCGGTTGCGATAGAAGCCGTCGCTGGTGTTATAGGCACCGGACAGCACCAGGCCGGCGCTGTCGCCCACCGGCACGGAAATATAGCCCGATGCCTTGTAGGTATTGTCTTCCGCGGCGCTGACCTTGATGCCGCCTTCCATGATGTCGCTCGGCTTCAGCGTCTGGATGACGATCGCGCCGGCAGCGGCGTTGCGGCCATAGAGCGCGCCCTGCGGGCCCTTCAATATTTCGATCTGGCGCAAGGTGCCCTGATCTTGGTTGAGCTGGGCGGTGTTGGTCTTGAGAATCCCGTCGACGACCAGGGCGACCGAGCTTTCCGCATCGCGGGCGCCGTTGATACCGCGGATATTGATCTGGGTGTCGCCCGCCTCCGCCGTGCCGCTGACGATCGTCACGCCGGCGGTGAGCTGGACAAATTCGTCTGCCTGCTGAACGCCGGTGCGGTTCAGCATGTCTTCGGTGAACACCGTCACCGATGCCGGCACCTCGGCCAGCAGTTCGTCCTGCCGGCGGGCGGTAACGATGATGACATTGGAGTCATTGGTTTCGCCCGCTTCCTGTTCGCCGCCGACCTGAGCCAGCGCGGGGTTGAAACCGACCAGCGCGGCGATGCCGGCTGAAAGTGAAAGAACTGTTTTGATGCGACGCATTTTTCTTCCTTCCCTGGATGGAATGATTTGCGGGCCTCTTGACCCGTCAAACAGATTTAGATCAGCACATTGGCTCCGCTCATATAGACATAGACTTCCTGAAACTTGCCGTCCCGGACCCGCCAGAAATTGGTGTTGTTGAGCAGGGTGACACCGCCATCGGCATCGGTCAGCTCGGCGACGAAGCTGGCGACGATCCGGCCATTGGCTTCGTCGACGGTGCAGGTGAAATCACGGTGGACGATGGTTTGATAGGCGCCGAAGAAATCCTCGAACATGCGCCGGATCTCATCCTTGCCGCTGTGCCGGGTGAAGGCGGTCTGGACGCAGAACAGGGCACCGTCATGGAAACAGGCGAGCGCCGCGTCCATATTCTTGGCATCGACATTGCCGAAATAGGTTTTCGTCGCCAGCTCGATCAATTCGGCGCGGGAGAGGCCGGGTTCATATTGCATCAGGCGTCTCCCTCTTTCAGCAGATTGTCGCCGCTCATATAGACGAAGACATGCTGAAACAGCCGGTCCTTGCAATAGAAGCGGTTGCAATTCTCGTAGCGCAGCTGCTCGCCGCCATTGGGAGTGATCAGCACCGTGAACTGGGAACAGATCGCGTTGCTGACCGGGTCAGCGGTGTGGACAAAATTGCCGTGCCAGATCTGCTCGAAGTCTGCGAACAGTTTGGTGAACATCGCCTCGATCGCGTCGCGGCCCCTGTGAATCGTGTCGGAAGTGGCCTCGTGCAGGATCGCGTCGGGCGCAAAGCAGTTGAGCACCTGCGTCATGTTCTTGTTGTCGACGCCGTCGAAATAGCGCTTGGTCACGATATCAATATAGAAGGGATAGGGCAGCGGCACCTGGCCTGCCATGCCGGGGGTCCAGTCGGCCATCAATACCATCCTTTTCTGATGTCTGCGTCTTTCGGCACTTCGGGAGCGGGAAAGGCCTTCTTGCTGTGGGTCAGACCGAGTTCGATCAGCGTTTCGAGAAATTTATAGGCCACCTGCCCTGGGTTGAGCACCGGGATCGGCAGATGGTCGTCCAGATATTTGGCCGACTGGTGCATGGTCGTCGAGCCAAGCACGATCACGTCCGCGCCATCTTCTTCCATCGCCAGCATGGCTTCTTCCCGGAGCTTGTCGAAAATCACCTCTTCCTTGCCCGCCAGCAATTCGGTGACGTCGGGCCGCGTGTCGATCGAGCGGAGCGAGGCGACCCGCTCCCGCCAGCCATATTCGGTGAGCGTTTTTTCGTAGAGCGGGAACCATTCCGGCCACATCGTCAGCACGGTGAATTTCTTGCCCAGCATCATCGCCGCGGCAAAGGCCGCTTCCCCGGGACCGACGACGGGAATGGAAAGGCGCGAACGCAGCGCGCGCAGGCCGCTGTCGCTGACCGTGTCGATCAGCACCCCGGCATAGCCTTCTTCCTCGGCCATGATTCCGGCCTGGAACACGGTCCAGTCCATCAGCAAAGTGTCGTGATAGCTGTCGCCGAGAGCCGCACCCCAGGGCACCGCTACAAATTCGGGCTGGAAACCGGCGCGCACAAAGTCGGCGGGCAATTGCTCTGCGCGGGCGGCCACACCGGCCTCATCCATCGGGATGGGGACAATGACCTTTATCCGCTTCATAGCAATTTCGGTTCAGGCATGGTGATGCAAAAACTCCCTGATAGCTTTATATTGTATACAATTGCCGGGCGTCAAGCGGAAACTGTTGCGCGGCTGGAGACTTGCCCAATGCGCTTTATTGCGCCAATAGCCTGTGCATGAGCCGCGCCTCCGACACCGCCTATGAAAAAATCCGCCGCTTCATCCTGTTCGGCGAGGCCCATCCCGGTATGCAATTGACCGAGGAACGGCTGTGCGAGATTTCCGGCGTGTCGCGCACGCCGGTGCGCGATGCGGTGCAGCGGCTGGAGAATGAGATGCTGCTGGTGCGCAGCGCCTCCAAGCGGCTGTCGGTCGCGGACTGGTCGGATGACGAAATTGACGAAATGTTTGCGCTGCGGGCGATGCTGGAATGCCACGCCGCCGAACGTGCGGCGCAGCGCATGGACGCCAGCGGCCTGGAGCGGCTGCGCGCGGTCAACCGGCAGCTCACCCGGGCAGTCCAGCGGGCAAGGCCGGACATTGCGACCTTCCTGGACGCCAACCGGCAATTTCACGATCTGATCCTGGAATATGCGCAGTCGCCGAGGCTGAGCAAATTGCTGCCGGCGCTGGTCGAGCAGCCGGTGGTGCGGCGGACCGCCAATCAATATTCCGGCGATGATCTGATCCAGTCGGCCAAGGATCATGACGAGCTGATCGCCGCCTTTGCCGCCAGGGACCAGGACTGGGCCGGCGCGGTCATGACCAGCCACATAAGGCGCGCCTTCCACAGCTTCCACCTTGCCACAAGGGGCGGCGGACCGGCCTGAGGGTCAGATGATGCCGCGTTCCTGCAGGTCCGCCATGGTGGCGCTGTCCATGCCGAGCAATTCGCCATAGATCATTTCATTATGCGCCCCGAGTTCCGGACCCACGCTGTCGATATGACCGGGGGTCTTGGACAGCTTCGGCGCGACATTCTGCATCACGAAATTGTCATATTGCGGGTGATCGACCTTCACTAGCGCTTCGCGCGCCTTGAAATGGGGATCGGCCAGCATTTCCGGAGCGCGATATACATTGCCGGCGGGTACGCCATGCTCTTCGCACATGTCGAGCAGGTCCTTGCTGGCGATGGTCCGGGTCCATTCCATGATCAGCTCGTCGAGTTCGGCCTGGTGCTCGCCGCGGGCGATATGGGTGGCATAGCGAGGATCCTCGCCCAGTTCCGGACGGCCCATCATCGCCGCCATCCGTTTCCAGACGCTGTCCTGGTTGCCGCCGATCAGGACGCTGCCGTCGCTGGTCGGATAGACGTTGGACGGCGCGATCTTCGGCAGGATCGAACCGGTGCGCTCGCGGATATGGCCGGCCACCGTATATTCCGCCACGGTCGATTCCATATTGGCGAGCACCGCCTCGTAGATCGCGGAATCGACCACCTGGCCCTCGCCGGTCTTGTGGCGATGCTGCAGCGCCATCAGCGCGCCGAGACAGGCATAGGTCGCCGCCAGCGAATCGCCGATGGACAGCCCGGCGCGGCTGGGCGGACGGTCGGGCTCACCCATGATATAGCGCATGCCGCCCATCGCCTCGCCGATGCCGCCATAGCCGGCGCGGTGCGAATAGGGACCGGTCTGGCCATAGCCGGACACGCGAATCATGATCAGACCCCTGTTGATGGCGCTCAGCGTCTCGTAATCCAGGCCCCATTTCTCCAGCGTGCCGGCGCGGAAATTCTCGAGCAGGAAGTCGGATTTCTCGACCAGCTTCTTGACGATCGCCTGGCCTTCCTTTTCCCGCAAATTCAGGGTTATCGACTTCTTGTTGCGGCCGACAACCGAAAACCAGAGCGGTATGCCCTGCCCCCAGCTGCGCATCGCATCGCCGACCTTGGGCGGCTCGATCTTGATCACTTCGGCGCCGTGGTCACCCATCAGCTGGCCGCAGAACGGTCCTGCTATCAGCTGACCCATTTCGATCAGCCGCAATCCTGTCAACGCCCCTTGCGTCATGAAAAATACTCCCGCATCATGCTTTCTTCTATACAAAGCACTATCAGGATTGTATACAATTTATATGAGCACGAACAGTCGCACAGCGGTTACTATTCTGGAAGTGGGTCCGCGAGACGGGCTGCAGAATGAGGCCGAGATCATTTCCACGGCGGACAAGCTGGGCCTGATCAATCGCATGCTCGATGCCGGGGTGAAGCGGATCGAGGTGGCCAGCTTCGTCCATCCGGGCCGCGTGCCGCAAATGGCCGATGCCGAAGCGGTGATCGCCGGACTGCCCGACCGCGACGATATTTCCTTTATCGGCCTGTGCCTGAACAAGCGCGGCGTGCTGCGCGGGCTGGCGACGCGCGAAGGCAACAAGCGCGGTATCGACGAGGCCGGCTGCGTGGTGGTCGCCAGCGACACGTTCGGCCAGAAGAACCAGGGCCAGACAATCCGGCAGGGCATCCAGGAAAATCGCGAGATGATCCGCTTCGCCAAGGCCGAAGGGCTGAAGGCACAGGTCACCATCTCGGCGGCCTTCGGCTGTCCGTTCGAGGGTGCGGTCGACCCCGAAACCGTGATCCATATCGCCGAGGAAATGGCGGTGGAAGGCCCGATGGAAATCGCGCTCGCCGACACGATCGGCGTCGGCGTGCCGGCGCAGGTGACCGATCTGTTCGGCCGGCTCCGCGAAGCGCTGCCCGACGATATCACCATGCGCGCCCATTTCCACGACACCCGCAACACCGGCATCGCCAACGCCTGGGCCGCGATCGAGGCGGGCGTGCAGACGCTCGATTCCAGCCTAGGCGGGCTCGGCGGCTGCCCGTTCGCGCCCAACGCCACCGGCAATATCGCGACCGAGGATCTGATCAACCTGCTCAGCCGCTCTGGCGTCGAGCACGGCCTTGATCTGCGCAAGGCGATCGCCACCAACCAGTGGTTCGAAACCATCATTGGCCGGCCGCTGCCATCGCTGGTCGCGAGGGCCGACGCCTGAATGACCGTTACACAAGAGAAAGATTGAATTATGGGCTATCGTTTGGGTGTCGACGTCGGCGGAACATTTACCGATCTGCTGCTGATTGACGAAGCCACCGGCCAGACCTTCCGCGACAAGGTGCCATCGACCCCGAGCGATCCCTCCCAGGCGGTGATCAACGGCGCCCGCGGCCTCTGCGAACGCCAGAATATTGCCGCGCAGGATATCGACCTGTTCCTGCACGGCACCACCGTCGCGACCAACGCGATGCTGGAAAAGAAGATCGCCAAGGTCGGGCTGATCGTCACCGAGGGCCATCGCCACCTGATGCAGATCGCCCGCAGCCTGGTCCCCGGCGGTCTCGCCGCCTGGATCATCTGGCCCAAGCCCGAACCGATGGCGGCGCTCCAGCGCACGATCGAGGCGCCGGAGCGGATGGATGCCAAGGGAAAAACCATTCGCGCACTGGACGAAGCCGAGATGCGCAAGCGGCTGGAGCAATTGAAAGCCAGCGAAGAGGTGGAAGCGCTGACCATCTGCCTGATGAACAGCTATGTTGACGGCAGCCATGAAAAGGCCGTCGCCGCGATCTGCGCCGAGGTCTTTCCCGATATCCCCATTTCCATTTCCTCCGACATCCTGCCCGAGATGCAGGAATATGAGCGCGCACTGACCACGGTCGCCAACAGCGCCGTGCGCCCGGCCGTCGCCCGCTATGTCGGCAATCTGGAAAAGGAACTGGCGGCCTGGGGGACCAGGGCGAAGCTCAACCTTTTGCGCTCCGACGGCGGCCTGATGTCGGCCGAGAAGAGCGCCGAGGCGCCGGTCAACCTGCTGATGTCGGGCCCGGCCGGCGGCGTTGCCGGGGCGGTCTGGGTGGCGAAAAGCGCCAATGTGAAAAATGTCCTGACGCTCGACATGGGCGGAACCTCGACCGATGTGGCGCTGATCGAAAATGGCTCGGCGCGGCTGCAGCGGGAAACCTCGGTCGGCGATCTCAATGTCCGGGCCTCGTCGATCGACGTCAAGACCGTCGGTGCCGGCGGCGGCTCGATCGCCTTTGTCCCCGAGCTGACCAAGGCCTTGCGGGTCGGGCCGGAAAGCGCCGGCGCCGTGCCCGGGCCGGTCGCCTATGGCAAGGGCGGCGAACTGCCGACCGTGACCGATGCCAATGTCGTGCTCGGCTATCTGCCCGAATCCCTGCTCGGCGGCAGCTTCAGGCTCGACCGCGAGGGCGCGCAGAAAGCCGTGCAGACGATCGCCGATGCGCTTGGCATCGAGCTGATGGATGCGGCCGCCGGCATCATCGATATCGTCAACGAGAATATGTTCGGCGCGCTGCGGCTGGTCTCGGTCCAGCAGGGCTATGACCCGCGCGAATTCGCGCTGATGGGCTTTGGCGGCGCCGGGCCGCTGCACGCCAATGCAATGGGCAAGCTGATGAACAGCTGGCCGGTGATCATCCCGCCGTCGCCCGGCGTGCTCTGCGCCTATGGCGATGCGACCACGCGGCAGCGGGTCGAGACCCAGCGCAGCTTCAACGAGATGGTGCAGAACACCAGCGACGACGAGCTGACTGTCTATCTCGACAGCCTCGGCGCGCAGGTCAAGCAGGAACTGGAAGCGGAAAATGTCGCGTCCGGCGATATCGAACTGCTCTACGAAATCGATATCCGCTATGCCGGCCAGGCGTTTGAAATTCCGCTGTCGGTGGAACCCGACGGCCTGTCGATCGCGAGCCTGATCAAGCGCTTTGATACCGAGCACGAACGATTGTTCACCTTCAATCTCGACGAGACGCCGCACGAGATCGTCAATGTCCGCGCCGTCGCGCTGGGCAAGTCCGCCGATGTCGCGCCGCCGATGATCGAGAAGGGCGATAGCGATCCGTCGGTCGCGAAAACCCGCGATCACCAGCTCTATATGGACGGCAGGATGCAGGATGCGGTGATCTACGACCGGGCGCTGCTCAAGGCGGGCAACCGCATAAAGGGCCCGGCCATTGTCACCGAAATGGACAGTACAACGCTGGTCCACAGCGGCTGCGAGGCGCTGGTCGACGCGCATGGCAATCTGATCATCAACCTGTTGGAAGGAGCGTAACATGCCCGCACGGATTATCGAAACCAACAGCGCGCCGTTCAACAAGGTCGATGTCGATCCGGTCACGCTCGACATCATGGAAAATGCCCTGCGCAACGCCCGGATCGAGATGGATGCCACTTTGGTGCGCACCGCCATGTCGCCCGGCATCCGCGAACAGGGCGACGCCTTTCCGCTGATCGCCGACCGGCAGGGCAAGATGGTGGTCGGCCAGTTCGGCAGCTTTATCGACGGCTTCCTGCGCGCCTATCCCGGCACAATCGAGGAAGGCGACATGATCTTCCTCAGCGATCCCTACAGCTGCGAGGGCGCGGTCAGCCACAACAATGACTGGCTGGTGCTGCTGCCGGTCTACCGCGGCGGCCGGCTGGTCGCCTGGACCGCTATGTTCGGTCACCAGTCCGATATCGGCGGCAAGGTGGCCGGTTCGATCCCGATCGACAGCAAGAGCGTGTTCGAGGAAGGCGTGCGGATTCCGCCGGTCAAGATCTACCAGAAGGGCGTCTATAACGAGGAAATGGTCAAGGTCGTGCTGCACCAGAGCCGCAAGCCCGACTGGTGCGCCGCCGATCTCAACGCGCTGATCGCCTCCTGCCGGGTCGCCGCGCGGCGGGTCGACGAAATGTGCGCGCGTTTCGGCGAGGACGAATTCGCCAGCGCCACCGACCTGCTGCTGGCCCGCAACCACCGGGCGATGAAACATCTGATCGAGACCAGCATCGGCGAGGAGCCGGTCAGCTTCTCCGACTATATCTGCGACGACGGCGTCGGTTTCGGTCCCTACAAGATCAGCTGCAAGATGTGGCGCGAGGGCGGCAAGGTCATCCTCGATTTCGAGGGCACCGATCCGCAGGCGCCGAGCTCGATCAACTTCTATCTCAACGAGAATATGTTCAAGATGTTCTTCGGCATCTACATGATCATGGTGTTCGACCCGCAGATCCTGTTCAACGACGGCTTCTACGACCTGGTCGACGTGCGGATTCCGGACGGCTCGCTGCTCAAGCCGAAATATCCCGCCGCGCTCGCCGGACGGACCCATGCGCTGGGCCGGATCTTTGACATATTGGGCGGACTGCTCGGCCAGCGCCAGCCGGAATTCCTCAACGGTGCCGGCTTCTCCTCGAGCCCGCATCTGATGTATTCCGGGTTCGACAAGTCGGGCGAATGGTTCCAGCTGTTCCAGATCGGCTTTGGCGGCATTCCCGGCCGGCCCTTTGGCGACGGCCCCGACGGCCATTCACTGTGGCCCGGCTTCACAAACGTGCCGAACGAGTTTCTCGAGAAATATTTCCCGCTGCGCATCGAGCGCTACGAGGCCAAGCCCGACAGCGGCGGCGCCGGGCTGTTCCGTGGCGGCAACGGCATCCACATGACCTATTGCTTTCTCGAGCCGGGGACGGTGGCGATCCACGACGACCGCTGGTTCACCTATCCCTGGGGTGTCAACGGCGGCCAGCCGGGCGAGCGGGCGACCAAGATACTGGAACGCGCCGACGGCTCGAAGGAAGTGGTCGGCAACAAGCAGGACGGCATCCAGGTCCGCGAGGGCGACCTGCTCCACTTCATCACCTGGGGCGGCGGCGGCTGGGGCAACCCGCTCGAGCGCGACCCCGAACTGGTCGCTTTGGAAATCCGGCAGGGTCTGGTGACGGTGAACGGCGCGCGCGACTATGGTGTGGTGATCGCCGCGGACGGCAGCGTCGATGGTCCGGCGACAGACAAGCTGCGCAAGGAAATGGCGGAGACTATCGTCGAGACCGACGGCCCGTTCAATTTCGGTCCCGATATCGAAACGCTGCGGGCCAATTGCCTCGCCGAAACCGGTCTGCCGGCGCCGGTGCAGCCGGGGACAGTCGCCGCATAAACCTCTGCCCGCTATTCAAAGTGCGGTTTGTCGCGGCTTCCACAAGGCCTTAGACTATTTCCTCAGCCGATGCCGGGGAGAGGTACCATAGTCGACAGCGAAACAGATATTCTGATCATCGGAGCCGGGGCCGCCGGTCTGACCGCCGCGCTGGCGGCGCACGAATCCGGCGCCTCGGTGCGGCTGATCGAGAAGCAGGACCGGCTGGGCGGCACTGCGGCCATTTCCGGCGGCGTGGTCTGGCTGCCCGACCATCAGCAGATGGCCGCCCAGGGCAAGGCCGACAGCCCCGCCGAGGCGCTCGCCTATTTCCAGTCGCTCGACAATGGCGAAATGGACGAGACCGTGCTCGGCGCCTTTGTCACCGAAGCCCGCCAGATGCACAGTTTTCTGACCGGGATCGACGCAATCCAGCTGACCATGATGCCGGACTATCCGGATTATTATCAGGACCGGCCGGGCGCCAAGGCGGAAGGCGGACGATCGCTCGACAACGAACTTTTCGATTTTACCTCGCTCGGCCCGTGGAAGGACAGGGTGTTCCAGAACGGCCCTGCGCCGCGGATGATGCTGCGCGAGACGCCGCTGGGCGGCAGCAGCGGCATGGTCGATCCGGCGGAGCTGCAACGACGCGCCGACTGCGATCTGCGCGGCTGGGGGCAGGCGCTGGTCGGGCGGCTGCTCAAGGCCTGCCTGGAGCGGGGGATCGAACCTTTGCTGTCTTGCGGCGGCTACCGGCTCTGCATCGAAAAAGGCCGGGTCACCGGCGCGATCGTCGAACGCAACGGACAGCAAGAAACAATTGTCGCACGACAGGCGGTGATATTGGCGACCGGTGGGTTCGAATGGAACGAGGCGCTGAAAAATGCCTTTCTGCGCGGGCCGCTCGATGCGCCGGCCTCGCCGCCAACCAATTGCGGCGACGGCCTGAAGATGGCGATGGCGGCGGGCGCCGGTCTCGGCAATATGACCAGCGCCTGGTGGGTGCCGACTCTCGCGGTCCCGGAATCGCAGTGGCAGAGCGGCGAGACCCGCAACATGCCGGTGCTGATCGAGCGGACATTGCCGCACGGCATCATGGTCAACCGCGAGGGTAAAAGATTCTGCAACGAGGCCGCCAATTATTCGGCGCTGGCCGGGGCCTTTCACGCCTTCGATCCGGCGACCTACGCCTATCCGAATCTGCCCGCCTATCTGGTCTTCGATTCGCACTATCGCGAACGCTATCCGCTGGCCTCGTTCATGCCCGGTACCCCGCTGCCCTCATGGGTGGCGCGGGCAGAGACGCTGACCGAGCTGGCCGAGAAAGCCGGTATCGATGCGGCCAATCTGTCGGCGACGATCACGCGGTTCAATGATGGGGCCGAACAACTGGATGACGAAGATTTTGGCCGGGGCAAGACCGGCTATGATCGCTTCTACGGCGACCGCTCCCGCGATGGCGCCGCGGCGACTCTGGGAGCGTTGACCAAGGCACCGTTCTACGCGGTGGAAATCCGGATGGGCGCGCTCGGCACCAATGGCGGGCCAAAAACCAACGCGCAGGCGCAGATACTGGATGTCGACGGCGAGCCGATCGCCAGGCTGTTCGGCGCCGGCAATGTGATCAGCGCGCCGACCGGCAGCGTCTATGCGGGAGCCGGCGGTACTTTGGGGCCGGCGCTGACATTTGGCTATATCGCGGGTCGCGCCGCAGCGAAACGGGTGAATCAATAACGATACCGGACAAAGGGAAGAGATAATGGGCATATTGGATCAATTCAAACTGGGCGGCCAAGTCGCGGTCGTCACCGGCGCGGGCAAGGGTATCGGCCGCGCGATTGCGCTAGGCCTCGCCGAAGCGGGCGCGGATGTCGCGGTGGCCGCGCGCTCTGCTGCTGATCTGGAAAAGGTCGCCGACGAGATTCGCGCCATGGGACGCCGCGCGATCGCGGTGTCGACCGATGTGACCAGCCGCGCCGCGCTGGAAAATCTCGCCAACCGCGCGGTCGAGGAACTGGGGCGGCTGAGCATCTGGGTCAGCAATGCCGGCGGCCTGCCCGACGGCACGCCCCGCTATCTGACCCGGACGCCGGAGGAAAGCTGGGATGCGCAGATCGAGCTCAACCTGAAAAGCGTCTGGATGGGCGCCGTGGCAGCGGCGACGCACATGGGCGACGAGGGCGGCGCGATCATCAATATTTCCTCGCGCGCGGCGCTGGGCGGACAGGTCAAGAACGGCCCCTATGGCGCCTCCAAGGCCGCGGTGAACAGCCTGACCGCCAGCCTGTCGCTGGAACTGGCGCCGAAAATCCGGGTCAATGCCGTCGCCCCCGGTCCGATCCCGACCGAGAATTTCGACGAATCCCTAGGCATCGATTCAGAGGAAAAACGCGCGCAATTGCTCAAGCAGTTCCAGATCCCGCTGGCCCGTTTCGGCCGGGAAGAGGATATTGCCGCCGCGGTGGTCTATATGGCGTCGCCCGCGTCGAGCTGGGTGACCGGGCAATGTCTTTACGTCACGGGGGGCAAATAGGCGGTCAGGCCTGCTTGCGCTTCATCCATGTCCAGACGCGCCAGTAGTGGAAACCGGCCCAAAGGTTGAACAGGGCGAGGACCATCAGCGCCTTTTGTAGCGCGCTGGCTTCCAGTTCGCGGCTGCCGCCGGCAAAATAGTCCGACAGGCCGCCGACGAAGACGGGACCGAGACCCAGTCCGATCAGCCCGGCCACCATCAGATAGATTGCGACGGCCATCGCACGGGTGCGGTCGCTGGCCAGCGCCTGGACCGCAGCGAAGCTGGGACCAAAATAGAAAGTTGCGGCAAAGGTCGGGAAACCGAGCAGGATGATCGCGAGATTGGCGTTGCCGGCATAGATGGCGGCGATCATCCCGGGTGCGGCAACCGCCAGCACCAGGCCGCTGACCAGCAGCGGCAGGACCGGGTCGCGCTTGCCGATGATGTCGCCGACCTTGCCCCCGAACCAGGCACCAAAACCGCCGGTGATGCCGACCATCACGCCCAGTTTCCAGCCCAGCTCGCCATAGTTCATGCCGTGCACCCGGACAAACAGCCCGCCGTAGAAACTGGCCAGGCCATAAGAGACAAATTGCACCAGCACCCCGGCTGCAACCAGGTGCCAATAGGCCGGCTTGCGCGACAGTTCGAGCAGGGCGCTGCGCAATGTCGTTTCGCCGACAGCCGGTTGAAAGGCCTTGGCCAGGCTGACCTTGCCGCGCGGATCGGGCACGGTGAACCAGATCACCAGGGCAATCGCTATGCCCGGCAGACCGGCCAGCATGAAAGCAGCCCGCCAGCTGAACATCTCGGTAATATAGCCGCCACCGGCATAGGCGATGAAGGCACCGACCGGCACTGCGGCACCCATGATGCCGAGCGCACCGGCGCGCCGTTCGGGCGGAAACAGGTCGGCGATCAGGCTGTGCGAGGCCGGTGCCGAACCGGCTTCGCCGACCCCGACCCCGACTCGCGCCAGGAACAGCTGGACGAAATTGCCCGCCAGACCGCACAGCACGGTCATCAAGGACCAGACCGCAATGGCGATGGCGATGATCCGGCTGCGGTTCCAGCGATCCGCCAGCGCGGCCAGCGGAATCGCCAGGGTCGTATAGAAGACGGCAAAGGACAGGCCGGTCATCAGGCCGAGCTGCGTGTCGGAGAGACCAAGGTCCCGCTTGATCGGCTCGGCGACGATCGAGATCACCTGCCGGTCGAGAAAATTGAGCATCGTGACAATGAACAGGACGGCAAGCGCGTAGTTGGCGCGCCGGGAAGCCGCCGCAGCATCTGCCAAAATTTCGATGCCCCCGATCGGAGCGCTACCCTCTGCCATGGCCAGGCTATGACAGGTTTATTTTGCTCCCGGCACCCTTTGTTTAATTAGGGGTCTGCGGTCAGAGCGATGGATCAAAGCGACTGGCCGTCATCGACGATGATATCCGATCCCGTCACCATCTGCGACGCGTCGGACGAGAAATAGAGCATCATCGGGTCGAGCGATTCGATATCCTGCAGCCGGCGACGGTGAAAGCCGGCGATCTGCGCTTCACCACCCGCTGTGTCATACCAGTCACCCTGGATCTCGGTCGGGATATAGCCGGGATGGATGGTATTCACATTGACGCCCATTCGCACCCATTCGCGCGCCAGATTGCGGCCGAGATGGGTGACGCCCGCCTTGCTCGCGGCATAGGCGCTGTCGCCTTCGCCGGTCAGCCGCGAGGTGATCGAGCCGATAATCACGACCCGGCCATTTTCCTTTTCGCGACTGCCGCTGGCGATCAGGCGCTTGGCCCCCTCGCGCGCAACCAGATAGACGCCCTTGAAATTGGTATCGAGCAGCGCCTGCAACCGGTCGGCGGGAACATCGGTCGCGCGGCCCGTCGCCGCCACACCGGCATTGGCGACAATGCTGTCGACCGTGCCAAAGGCGGCTTCCGCTGCGTCATAGGCGGCGATGATCGATGCCTCGTCGGTGACATCCAGCGGGACAGCGAGCGCCTGCCCGCCGCCAGCCTTGATCTTGTTCGCCAGCTCTTCCGTGCGATCGGTCCGCCGCGCACCGAGAACGACGCGGGCGCCGGCCGCCGCGAACAGTTCGGAAAAACGGGCGCCAAAACCGGAAGAGGCGCCGGCGATCAGCGCCGTGCGGCCTGCCAGGGAAAAGGGGATGTCCATTTTTTCGGCTCCATAAATTGTCAAATATTGCCGCGGCTCTAGACGATCCACCAATGGTCAGCCAATAGTCAATTGCACAGGAGAAGATCATGATCGACACATCCCTCGACTTTGGCGGCCAGACCGTCTGCATCATCGGCGGCTCGAGCGGCATCGGCAATGCCACCGCCCAGGCGTTCCGCGGCTGCGGCGCGGAGGTGCATGTCACCGGCACAAGAGCCAGCGAAGACGATTATGACAAGGCCGACGGTTCCGATCTCGAAGGCCTGACCTATCACCAGCTGGATGCCGCCGATGATGCGGCGATCGTGGCGCTACGGCAGAAGTTTGCACGGATGGATGTGCTGATCTGCTCCCAGGGCATGGTGCTGTACAAGCGGGCCGAATTTGAACCGGAAAATTTCACCAGGGTGGTGCAGGTCAATCTCAACAGCCTGATGACCTGCGCCGGACAATTTTACGACTTGCTGAAGGAAACGAAGGGCTCGCTGATCATCATCAGCTCGACTGCGGCCTTTCATGCGACGGTTGGCAATCCCGGCTATAATGCCTCCAAGGCCGGCGCTGCCGGACTGACCCGGACGCTGGGCAAGGCCTGGGCGCCCGATGGCATCCGCGTCAACGGCATCGCGCCGGGCCTGATCGCCACCAAGATGACAAAGGTCACGACCGACAATCCCAAGCGCCGCGAGGCCACCATTCGGTCGATCCCGCTGGGCCGGATCGGTGATCCGGACGATATGGCGGGGCTGTCGCTGTTTCTCGCCTCGCCGCTTTCCAATTATATTGTCGGCCAGACCATCATCGCCGATGGCGGTTTGCTACTCTAGCTCAGGCAGCGGGCACCAGCTCCGTCTGCACGGCCTTGCCGGTCCACCAGAACAGGAAGGTTGCGATGGTCAGGCTGACCACCACGGTCGCGATGACCGCATAGTTGAGCGACATATTGCCATAGACCTCGGCCCAATTGTCGCTCATCAGGCCGATCAGCGCCGGCCCGATGCCATAGCCGAGCAGGTTGATCGACAGGCTGCTGATCGACGAGGCGGTGCCTCGTTCGGTGGGCATGACCGAGGACTGGACCATGGAGATGGCTGCGCCCTGCGTCGACACCAGCAGGATATAGCCGCAGATATAGAGCGCTAGCGTCATCTCCAGACTGTCCGACAGCAGGCAGAAGGTCCAGAATGGTAGGACCAGCAACACCGCCAGCGCACAATAATAGGGCCGCCATCTGGGATTTTTCCGGGCGAGAAAATCTGCCAGATAGCCGCCCAGGATCATTCCCGGCACGCCGCCCGCGAACAGCACCGCCCCCAGATAGAGGCCGACCTGTCCCTGAGTAACGTCAAAATTGCGGATCAGCGTCGGCGCCAGCCAGATCGCGAAGGCAAAGGAAGGGATATTGGTGAAGCTGTTGGCGAGGACCACGCGCACGAAGACGCTGTTGCGCCACAGCGACCGCATCGTGACCAGAAACGGCTGCTGCTTGTCGGCACCGGCTTTTTGCGCCCGTTTCGGGAAAAAGCGGCCGCGTTCTGGCTCGCGGATGGTCAAATAGAGGATCAGGCCCAGCAGGATTCCCGGCAAGCCCAGAATCACGAAGGTCCACCGCCAGCCATAGATCTCCGCGATCAGGCCGCCGGCGGCATAGCCGAGCACCGGCCCGAGCACCGCGCCGACGGCAAATATGCCCATCGCCCGCGACAGTTCGTACGGGGCGAAATAATCGGTGATGATCGAGACCGACGGCGGTCCGCCGCCCGCTTCCCCGACCCCGACCCCGAGGCGGGCTAGCAGCAGGGTCCAGAATCCGATCGCGGCCCCGCAGAGCGCTGACATCAGGCTCCACAAGGCGAGGGATATGGCAACCATCGTCTTGCGGTTGGTGCGATCCGCCAGCCGACCGGCCGGTACACCCAATATAAGATAGAAGACGGTGAAAGCGGTGCCCGCGAGCAGGCCGATCTGTGTATCGCTGAGCACGAACTCGGCCTTGATGTCCTCGATCAGGATCGACATCACCAGACGGTCGGCGATGTTGAACATGAAGGTCAGCATCAGCAGGATCAGAACATAATAGCGATAGGCGCCGCCTGAGGCCGGGCCGGACGTTGGACTCATCTGCATCCTCTCCAAAGGATGACCATGGCCTAGCGCGAAAAAGGGGACAGAGCCAGACCGGCTCCATCCCCTTAATTGATAGGATCAAAATTCGTCAGGCAGAGCCGATGCCGTTCGTGCCGAGCTTGTCGAAGCACCTCGGAGCCGGCTCTGTGCCGCGTTCGTCCTTCGACAGGCTCAGGACGAACGGGTCTTGTTCAGCCCGCGGTCAGGGCAATATGGCGCCGCATATGATGATCGACGCTACCGAATTCGCTCTCGATGATCGACAGGCGCTTGAAATAGCTGCCCACCGCGAGCTCGTCGGTCATGCCCATGCCGCCATGGGTCTGGATTGCCGACTGACCGATGAACCGCGCGGCCTGGCCGATGCGGACCTTGGCAGCGGAGACATTCTTCTTGCGCGTGACCTCATCCTCGTCGAGCTTGATCGTGGCGAGATAGCACATCGACACCGACTGCTCATATTCCATCAGCATGTCCGCCATGCGGTGCTGCAATACCTGGAAGGAGCCGATCGGCACGCCGAACTGCTTGCGCTGGCGTGAATAGTCGAGCGTGGTCTCGTTGGTCACCTTCATCGCGCCGACCGCTTCGGCGCAGACCGCTGCCGTGGCTTCGTCCACCACCTTCTCAATCAGCGGCAGGCCATTGCCTGCCTCACCGATCAGCGCATCGCCGGAGACTTTCACATTTTCGAAATAGACTTCCGAGGCGCGGCGGCCATCGACCGTGGCATAGTCGCGCGTGCTCACGCCCTGCGCTGCCTTGTCGACGATGAAGACGGACACGCCGTCCTTGTCGCTCTGCCCGCCGGATGTGCGTGCGGTCACGACAAAATGTGTCGCCCAGGGCGCACCGATCACGACCGCCTTGTGGCCGTTCAGCACATAGTCGCCACCGTCGGCCTTGGCCGTGGTTTCCAGGTTGGCCAGATCATAGCGTCCGCGCGGTTCGGCATAGGCAAAGGCAAAGACCATCTCGCCGGAAATGATTCCGCCGATATATTGCTCGCGCTGCGCCGCGCTGCCGCCATGTTTCAGAAAGCCGCCGGCGCAGACCACGCTCGGGATGAACGGTTCGACCGCGAGACCCCGGCCGAATTCCTCCATGATGATCATCGCTTCGGTCGCGCCGCCGAAACCGCCATCCTCTTCCGAGAAAGGTGCGGCCAGCATGCCGAGCTCGGCCAGCTGCGCCCAGAGTTCCGGCCGCCAGCCGGATTCGCTCTCGATCACGCCGCGCCGCGTGTCCCAGTCATATTGTTCGCGGATCAGGCGCGAAATGCCGTCGCGCACCATATTCTGTTCGTCGGTAAAATCGAAATCCATATTGGTTCCCCTGTCTCGGTCCGGTTAAAGGCCGAGGATCATTTTGGTGATGATGTTGCGCTGGATCTCGTTGGACCCGCCGTAGATCGACGTCTTGCGCATGTTGAAATAGGTCGGTGCCGCATGATGGGCATAATCCGGCCCGATCGGGAAATCGTTCGATCCGTCATCCGGGAAGCTGCGGAAATCGGGCGCGCCATAATAGCCGACCGCTTCCAGCGTCAGCTCGGTCAGCCGCTGCTGGATTTCCGTGCCCTTGACCTTGAGCAAGGAGCTTTCCGGTCCTGGTCCCTTGCCGGCCTGTTCGCCGGCCAGAGTCCTGAGTTCGGTGATTTCCAGCGCCGAGAGATCGATCTCCAGCTGGCTGATCTTGGTGGCAAAGCCCATATCCTCGATCAGCGGCTTGCCATCGAGCATTTCGGAAGCAGCAATTTCCTTCAGCTGCTCGACCCCGCGCTTCGACCGCGCGACGCCGGCAATGCCGGAGCGTTCATGCGCGAGCAGGAACTTGGCATAGGTCCAGCCCTTGTTCTCTTCGCCGATCAGATTGGCAGCCGGCACGCGGACATCGGTCAGCCACACTTCGTTGACCTCATAACCGCCGTCGATCAGCTTGATCGGGCGCACCTCGATGCCGGGCGACTTCATGTCGACCAGAATGAAGCTGATGCCCATCTGCGGCTTGGGCGCATCGGAATCGGTGCGGCACAGGAAGAAGCCCCAGTCGGCGTGCTGGGCCAGCGTCGTCCAGGTTTTCTGGCCGTTGATGATATAATCGTCACCATCGCGCACGGCTGTCGTTTTCAGCGAGGCGAGATCGGAGCCGGCGCCCGGTTCCGAATAGCCCTGACACCACCATACATCACCGGACCGTATGCCGGGGAGATGCTGCGCCTTCTGTTCCTCATTGCCGAAGGTGTAGATCACCGGTCCGACCATCGCGACGCCGAAGGGCAGCGGCATGACCGTGTTTTTCCGGGCATTTTCCTCGGACCAGATATAGCGCTGGGTCGGCGTCCAGTCGGTGCCGCCATATTCCTTTGACCAGGCCGGGACCGACCAGCCCTTCTTGCCGAGAATCTTGTGCCAGGCGAGCATGTCGTCGCGGCTCAGCTCGTCCTGAACACCGCGGGTGCCGATATTTTGCGGATAATTATTTTCAATAAATTCACGCACTTCGGCGCGAAAGGCTTTTTCGTCTTCGGTGAATTCCAGATTCATGGGAGCGCTCCTTGGTCAGAATTTGGCCGGACTATAGGCTGAAAACCGCTGAAAACAAGCAATTAACCGAGCAATTAAGCTGACGCTACGGCAAGCCCGGATCGGCGCTGTCCGCTGTCCGGCATCCAGCCCCTCATTCGGGCGCGCTATGCTTGTCCTTGCGCCGCTTGCCGAATCTCATGCTGCGCTCCAGCCGCGCCCGCAGGGCCGTATAATAGGCCTCGAGAAACGCCCGCTCGTCGCCGCTGCCGGGCTCCCATCCTATTTTCTGGCAGATCGAAGCCGCCACCTTTTCCAGCGAGGCCTGCTGACCGGTGCGCAGGACATTTTCCAGGGTCTGCAATTCATATTCGCCATAGACCGACAGATCGGCATCGGAAAATTGATAGCGCGCCACCGGTGCAGCCCCGTCCGGCATTGTCTCCGTTGCCGCCGGGGCGACAATGTCGCCCAGATTCTTCTTCACATTCTGGATCACCCAGGTGCCGGCGATCACGTCGCCGCCGCGCAGCCGGTCCCTGTTGAACAGGGGAAAGAGCAGAAACATCAGTACCCAGAAAAAACCGGCCCAGGCGGTCAGATCCGTCATCGTGCCGCTGGCCTCGCCGGAGGTCAGGAAGACCAGCGGCAGGAACAGTTCGATATCGCGCACGATATTGCGCGCGATCACCGCTTCGGCGGTCAGCCGCCCGCCATCGCGCGCCGCCACCCGGATGCCGACGGCCCGTTTTCCCCAGGTCGCGGCCCGATCGCCCAGTTCGAAATAGAGGAAATAGGCGTTGCGGAACAGGAAGACGCAAATGATCCAGAGCACCGCCAGCAGTTGCAGCGGACCGCTGGCATTTTCCAGCGCGCCGTCGAAGGCAATGCCAAAGGCCCACAGCAGCAAGACGCCGCCCAGGCTGACCAGGATGATCAGCCCCATGATGATGGCGATGTCGAGCGCCAGCGCGCCCGCCCGTGCGCTCGCTGCCGCGACCGTCACATGGAGCGGGACGCCTTCCGGCGTGATCAGGATGCGGTCGAGTTTCGGATTGGCGGATCGCCGGATCCACGGGTCGACGGCGCTGCTGTCGCTCATGCGCCTGGCCTCGCCCGGTCCCGGCCAAAGCCGATGAAATAGATCAGCCAAAGCAGCAGCATCCCGCCGCCCACGGCAAAGCGACCGGCAGTATTGTCGATCAGCTGCCGGGCAAAGCCCTCGAGCAGGCCGGCACAGATCAGCATGAAGACGACTCCCGCCATCACCAGAGCCGCCCGCTTGCCGGCGTCGCTGGCCGCCTTGAGGTGGGAGCGTGCGCCCGGGAAGGCGATCGAACGGCCGACATGTATGCCCGCGGCACCGGCGAGCAGGATCGCAAACAGCTCGGTCGTGCCGTGAATCGAGAGCCAGGCGACAAAATCCACCGTCAGGCCGCGCTGGGCAAATACCCAGAGCATCGCCCCGAGCAGGGCCATATTGTGAATCAGCAGCAATATGCTGGGGATGGCAAAGGCGAAACCAAGCGCAAAGGCGAGGATCGCGACCTGCGCGTTGTTGCTGAACAGAAAGGCCGCAAACACGCCCAGACCATCCTCGTCCTGTCCGCCGAACAGCGTGCCGCGCAAGGCTTGTTCGCTCGCGCCCGGCACCCGCACGTCGGAAAAATTGCCCGGCACCAGCGCGTAGAACCAGTCGCTGTCGCCGGCGACCAGGATATAGCCGATCGCGGTGCCCGCGATCATCACGAACAGGGCAATCGAGATATCGAGCCGGATTGCCCGGACCGCCCGGCTCCAGCCGCCGCCAAAGAAGCTGCCGAGCCAGCGGCCAAGGCTGGTCTGGGTGCCATAGACCAGAAAATAGGAACGCAGCGCGAGCCCCTCGAGATAATCGATCAGGCCGGCGTCGAGCGAATTTTCCCGGGCGATCGACAGGCTGGAGAGCAGCGTCCGGTACAGGGTCGGCAGCGCCAGCACATCCTCGTCGGACAGGCGCCGGGCCTTGCCCTTTTCCATCCTGGTGACAATCGCTTCCAGCCGGATCCAGTCCGCTTCCCGTTCCAGCCGGAAACGGTCGCTGCGCAGCACCGCGGCGCCCAATGCCTGCTCGCTGCTCACAGGCTGCCCCGCCGCTTGATCGTCAGATAATGGTTGATCAGGCGCGTGCCGATGTCCTGATGCGCGCCCTCGACGACATCGATGCCCATGTGTCGGAGCCGGGTCAGGACCAGTTTCTTCTGGTCGAGCAGATTTTGCGCCGTCACCGCCCGGGCGACGTCTGCGGCGCTCTGCGGAGACCGGTCGATGATCGCGGTCAGCTCCCGGTCCTCCAGCACCACGAACAGCACCAGATGCTTGTCGATCAGCCGGCCCGCCGCCTCCAGCATCAGGTCGGCCGCGGTCGGATCGGTGAAATCGGTGAAGATGATGATCAGCGAGCGGCGCTGCAGCCGGCTCTGCAGGGTCGACAGCGCCAGCGTGTAATTGCTCTCCTGATGCCGATAGTCGATGGTCGCGGCTTCCTGCTGCAGCCGGAAAAAATTGCGGCTGCCGGACAGAAAGGGTGTCGACAATTCCGGCTGGGCGGCAAAGCTGAACAGGCTGGTGCGGTCGCCGGCCTTGAGCGTGATATAGGCGGTCAGCAGCGCCGCCGACACCGCCCGGTCGATCCGCGGCAGACCGTCGATCGGTTCGCACATGGCCGAACCGCAATCGAGCGCAAACACGATCTGGTTGTTGCGTTCGGCTTCATATTCCTTGGCCAGCAGCTTGCTGTGCCGCGCCGATCCCTTCCAGTGGATGCTGCGCCGGTCCATGCCCGGCTGATATTCGGCCAGCGCCTCGAACTCGCTGCCTTCGCCGCGAAACTTGCGGGCGAGCAGGCCGAAGATCGAATCGCGCAGGAACATCTGCACCGTCGGACTGCGCACCGCCGCGATATTCGGCACCACCGCCACCTGCTGCGCGCCCTGTTTCTGGATCTGCCGCCAGGCCAGGCCGAGCGGCCCTTTCCATCGCAGCCACAGCCGGCCTATTTCGCCGATCCCGCGGCGGACCGGAACGATGGTCGCCTGGCCGGAAAAGGCGCCTCTTTCGGGATCGTCCTGTTGCAGGGCGAAGGCGACCGCGCCCTCTTCGGCCAGCCGCTCGTCCAGCCCGAGATTGCCGAACACGGACCGCGGGCCGATTCTGCCGGAAAAGTCGGCCTCCAGTCCCAGATTTAGCGGTGCGCCAATTTCGGCGCTGCTCGCCACCGCCAGCCGCACCTCCTGCGCCCGGGCAGCAACGAGACCGTCGAGCAGCAGCAGCAGCACGAGCATCAGCGCCCAGGCCGCGCCGATCGCCCAGAGCGACGGGATGATCGCCGCCAGCACCGCGGCAATCGGCGCGCCGAGCGCGATCAGCCCAATGGCGCGTGTGGTCGGGTAGAAATTCAACGCGGCGCTTCCGTCCGCTCGACCAGCCCGGTGATGATGCTGTCGATCTGCCGGCCTTCGATCTCGGCGGCCGGCGACAGCATGGTGCGGTGACGCAGCACCGACGGGGCCAGCGCCTTGACGTCATCGGGGATCACATAGTCGCGCCCGGAAATCGCCGCCCGTGCCCGCGCCGCATGGGCGAGCATGATCGCGGCGCGCGGACTGGCGCCATTTTCCAGATCAGCCGTCTCGCGGGTCGCGCGGATCAGGCGGACGACATAGTCGACGACGTCCTCGACCAGTTTCACCGACTTCACCGCCTCGGTCGCAGCGGCGAGCGTCGCGCCGTCCGCCTTTTGGACAATGCCGAAATCTCCCGGCACCGGCGCGCCGCTGCGCTCGCCATATTGGCGGACGATCTTTCTTTCTTCCTCCGCATCGGGATATGCAATCAGCAGCTTGAACAGGAAGCGGTCGAGCTGGGCTTCGGGCAGGGGATAGACGCCCTGCTGCTCGATCGGATTCTGGGTCGCGACGACCATGAAGCGCGAACCCAGCGCATGGGTCTCGCCATCGATCGTCACCGACCGTTCCTGCATCGCTTCCAGCATCGCCGCCTGCGTCTTCGGCGGCGTCCGGTTGATTTCGTCGGCGAGCAGCAGGTCACAGAAGATCGGGCCGCGGGTCAGGGTGAAATTGCTGGTCTGGAAATTGAACAGATTGGACCCGATGATATCGCCGGGCATCAGGTCCGGGGTGAACTGGATGCGCCCGAAATCCAGGCCCAGGGTGGCGGAAAAACATTGCGCCAGAAAGGTCTTGGCGGTGCCCGGCGGTCCTTCGAGCAGCACATGGCCGGAGGAAAAGAGCGCGATCAGCAGATGGTCGACAATCTCCTCCTGCCCGATGATGGCCTTGGCCACCTGTGCACGGATATCATCCGCCAGATTCTTGAGTTCGTTGATGTTCATCCGATAATTTCCTTTTTCCAGGCGTGGAGAGCCGCGGCCCCGTCGGCGATGTCCTGCGCCTTGCCGGCGCGGACCAGCTGATCGTAAAGGGCGGAGAAACGGTTGCCGTCGCTCTCGCCCAGGGCATCCAGTTTGTGATGCAATTCCCGTTCTTCGGTCTGCGGGCTGATACCGATCGCCTCGGCCGACTGGGCGCGGATCATGTCGGCATAAGGGTCGGTGACCAGATAGGCGCGCTGCATCCGGTCGATGAAGGCGGCGCTGTTGTCGACCAGGGCGGTCTTGCCGAAGCTGATGCTGCGTCTTTCCCGGACCGGTGGTCCGAACCGGTTGAAGGCCATCCAGGCCGCAGCCAGGGCGGCCGTGATCAGGCAGATGGTGGCCGAAAGAAAGGGCGGGGTGAAGGCGAGGGTCAGCAGATTTTCCGTTCTGCCCAGGCCGTTGAAGGTCAGATCGAATGTCACGCCGCCATCGCTGGCCGTCGCTGCTGCCCTGATCAGGGCCAGGGCGTGGCGCGCGGTCGACTTGTCAGCCATCCCCGCATTGTTGAGCAGATCGGCGTCGGCAACGATCACCACCGGATAATAGGATGCATCAATCTCGTCCGGGTCGGTGATCTGCGATTCTTCCAGGCTGTCCAGCTGCGCATAGACTCCGCCGTCATCCATATAGGCGACCAGTGCGCCTTTCGATCCGGGCCCGCGGACGATCGCGCGAACCGAATCCCCGTCGATGGTGACCGGCATTGCCGGCGTTATCACCGACCCGCCGACGGCCGATGCTGCGGGTCGTCCGGATTCCGCCTTGTCGTCGACCGTGACGCTGACCTCGGCCAGATCCTGCAGCATTTGCACTGCCGGCGCGCCGCCCCACGGATCCCCCCGGACCATCCAGCCTTTCCGCAGCTTCTGCTCCCTGAAGACCTGCCATTTCGGCAATATGATCATGGTCGGTCCGATATAGGCCCGCTGCTGGACCACGGCATCGATATCCTCGGGGGCGGCAAACGGGCCGGGCGTCAGCACCAGCAGGCCCTTGTTATCGCGGCCCGCCGGGGAACGCGAATATTGCATCGGCATGCCGCTTTTTTCGATCAGATTGGCAAGCGCCCGATAGCCGACGAAGCTGTTCGAGGCGCCATGCGCCTCGCCATTCTTGCCGGAAGCCAGCGGATCACCCGTGCCGAGCCCATAGAGCAGCGCCACGAAAGCCGCGAAGCCGAGCGCAAACATGATCATCATGGTCGTGCGCTGGAAGGGATTGGCCTGCATGCTCATCCCCTGGCCGCCCGCCAGCTTTCCCTGAGCGCAAAGCCGGCATAAGCATCCCGCGACGCCCGCCAGCCGCTTTCATCGATCGGCAAGGCCGCGAACAGGCCGCGCTCGACCTGACCGGCGATCACCGCAAACATCGCGCGCGGCGCCTCCGGCAATCCGGCCAGGCGCTCGATCTCGCGCGATGTGCTCGATGGCCGCAGCAAATCCGGGCGGCGCTTTTCGATATCGGCGATGCTGCGATGCAGCAGCAGCCGGACCGCCTGGTCAAATTGCCCGGCAGCGGCCAGCGCCTCTGCCTCGCTCAGCCATTCGCGCGCAGCCTCCGGTTGCGGCTGCCAGCTTTCCGGGGCAGCGCGCTTTCGGCCGCGCCACTGCTCGACATAGGGTGCCAATATCATCCAGACCAGGGTCAGCGCCCCCGCTGCCAGCAAGACCAGCAGCAGGATCCGCAATATCGGCCAGCTGGCGGCAATCGCTTCCATCACTGGCGAGAGCAGATCGCCGAGCCATGCCAGAAAATCGGTCCACCATTGCGGGATTTCCGGTGGCGGGGGTGGCTGGCCGGGGACGAATTGAATGTCCGGATCAGCGCGCAACGCGTCCCAGGCAGCGTCAAAAGAAGCGCTTACTTCATTCCCCTTGCCTTGCGCTGCCTTTACCACCGGCAAAGTGTCGCAGAATCCCTATCGCGGAGCAAGCAGGAAGATCGTTGTTCTGTCAGGCTTTACCAACGGTGCATTTTGTGACAGCTTGGCAAGCGAACGGAAAAAAGGGGGATATCATTATGGCAGACACAGCGCAGCATCTGGATATTGGCCGGGTCCTGAACAATACATTCGGGGTTATCAAACGCAATCCGCTGATTTTCCTTGGCCTGTCATTCCTGATTGTCGCCCTGCCTCAGGCCCTGATTCAACTGGCGACCGGCGCTCCCGTCGCGGAAGGCGACGCGGCCGCGATGATGGAGATGTTCAGCTCCCCGTCGATCGTTGCCGGAACCGCAGGAGGATGGCTGCTGTTCGTCATATTATCGGTTTTGCTGCAGGCGACCTTCATCATCGCGACGGTCAAGGACCTCAATGGACAAAAAGTCAGCCTGGGCGAATGCCTCAGCCAGGCGATCGGCAAGCTGCTGCCTTTGATCGGTCTCGGCATCCTGATGACCCTGGGGATAGCGCTCGGCATGATATTGCTGATCATCCCGGGCCTGATCCTCTCTTTGATGTGGATTGTCGCCTCCCCCGCCATGATGGCCGAGGACAAGGGGATTATCGATTCGCTGAAGCGCAGCGCGGAATTGACGAAGGGATCAAAGCGCTGGATCGTGCTGCTGTTCGTGGTCTATATCATCCTCACGATGATCCTGGGGCTGTTCATGCTGCCCTTTGCCTTTGCCGGCACCACCGCAATCATGCTCGTCGGATTGGTCGTCAACACGCTGAGCGGCGCGATACAAGGCACGGGCATTGCGGCGGTCTATGTTGATCTTCGCATCGTGAAAGAGGGCGGCAATACCGATGCTCTGGCAGATGTTTTTGCCTGATTTGCTATTGCCGGTCCGCTCCAGCCAACAGAATTGTTGGCATATGACGCGAGCCTGCTTATAAGTTGCAAACTGCTATTCAATAATCCGGGGAATGCTTCCATGATCACGCTGAAAGTCAACGGCCAGCCCCGGGAGGTCGACGCCGACCCCGCAACGCCGATCCTTTGGGTGGTGCGCGAAAATCTGAAAATGCCCGGCACCAAATTCGGCTGCGGCATCGCCCAGTGCGGAGCGTGCACCGTGCATCTGGATGGCAAGCCGGTCCGCAGCTGTTCGACACCAATTTCCGCCGCCGCAGGCAAGAGCATCACGACGATCGAGGGCATCGCGGGAGACGACGGCACCTTGCACAAGGTTCAGCAAGCGTGGATCGAGGCACAGGTGCCGCAATGCGGCTATTGCCAGTCGGGACAGATCATGGCGGCAACCGCGCTGCTCGAGCAAAATCCCAATCCGACCGATGCCCAGATTGATGCGGCGATGGCCGGCAATGTCTGCCGCTGCGGCATGTACAACCGGATCCGCCAGGCGATCAAGGCCGCCGCCGGACAACCCGCCGCCAAGGAGACGGTGGCATGAGCAAGACAGGGACCGACAGCCCCGCGAAAAAGGGCAAATGGACGCGCCGGGCCTTTATCGGCGCGGGCGTGGTCGCGGGCAGCGCGCTGGTCGTCGGCGTAGCCGTGCGCCAGGGCAATCCGATCGACCGGCTGAGTCCGCTGCTGACCGACGGGGAAGATGAGCAGCTGCTCAATGCCTGGGTCAAGGTTGACGCCGACAATATCGTCACCGCCGTCATCCCGCATGTCGAAATGGGCCAGGGCGTCTATACCGCGCTGGCACAGATGCTGGCGGACGAGATGGATGCCGACTGGAACAAGGTAGAGATTCTGGAAGCGCCGGCAGACATGCAATATGTTTCCGATTCGATCGCCCGCGATTTTCTGGCTCCCGATCTCGAAGTCCCGGCGCTGTTCGAACCGACGGTCGCCGGCGGCATCCTGGAACTGGCACAGGCCATGGGGCTGCAATTCACCGGCGGCAGCTATTCGGTCCGCGCCACCGGCCAGCGTGCGATGCGCACCGCCGGAGCCGCGGCGCGCGAAATGCTGGTCGCCGCGGCAGCAAGCGAATGGCAAGTGCCGGCTGGCGAGATAACCACCGCCGACAGCATGATTATCCATGCCGGGAGCGGCAGGTCGGAACCCTTCTCCAAATTTGCCGTCGCCGCGGCGGAGCAGAGCCTCCCGGCCAAGCCGACATTGAAATCGCCAGAAGATTACAAGATCATGGGCCAGCCGAAGGCCCGCCACGATATTCCGGAAAAGGTCGATGGCCGTGCCGTCTTCGGCATTGACGCCGATGTGCCGGGGATGAAATATGCCGCGGTCAAGGCCGCTCCGGTGATCGGCGCCACCGTGGAATCAATCGACGCAACAACCGCAAAAACCATGCCGGGCGTGCTGCAGATTCTCAACATGGGGGATTTTGTCGCCGTGGTGGCCGATGGCTATTGGCAGGCCCAGCAGGCGCTGAACAGCATCACCGCCCAATATAGCAAAACCGAAGCCGACGACCTTGATCTGGACGCGATCTTCGCCCGCTACGCCAGTGCGCTCGACGAAGCCGGCGAGGACGGCGGCGACATGGAAACCAAGGAAGGCGACGTCGCGAAGAGCTTTGCCGGCGCGGCGACCAGGGTCGAAGCGGAATATAAGGTGCCGTTCCTCGCCCATGCGACGATGGAGCCGATGAACTGCACCGCCTGGGTGCGCGATGGCAAATGCGATGTCTGGTCGGGTCATCAGGCGCCGGTCAATGCACGTCAGGCGGCCGCCGACGCCGCCGGCCTGCCGTTCGAGGACGTGACCTATCACAATGCCTATCTCGGCGGCGGCTTCGGACGCCGGTCGGAAAGCGACGCTATCATCATGGCGACGCGGATCGCCAAGGCGACCGGCTATCCGGTCAAGATGATCTGGTCGCGGGAAGAGGACACAGCGCAGGATCATTACCGTCCCTCGGCAACCAGTCGCTTCCGCGGCGGCCTCGACAAGGATGGCAAGCTGGTCAGCTGGGACAATATCCACACCCACCTGTTCGATCCCAAGGACGCGCCCACCGTCCCCTATTACAATATTGCCAGTCACAAGATCCGCAAGGTCGACGTGCCGATGCATTTGCGCTTTGGTCCCTGGCGTTCGGTCGATCACAGCCAGCACGGCTTTTTCATCGAATCCTTTGTCGACGAACTGGCGCATGCCGCGGGCAAGGACGGCCATGCCTTCCGCCGCGAACTGCTGGCCGGGTCGCCGCGCCATCTCAAGGTACTCGACACGGTCGCGAAAATGGCCGGCTGGGGCACGCCACTGCCCGAAAAACATGGTCGCGGGATCGCCTTTGTGCCGTCTTTCGGGTCGATTGTCGCGCAGGTTGCCGAAGTCGACATGAGCGGCGCCAAGCCGAAGGTGACCAAAGTCTATGTCGCCGCCGACCCCGGTTTTGTCGTCAACCCGGACGGCTTTACCGCGCAGATGGAAAGCGGAATTGCCTATGGCCTGACCGCCGCCCTCTATGGCGAGATCACGCTCAAGGACGGCAAGGTCCAGCAAAGCAATTTCCACGACTATCCGATGCTCAGGATCAACGAGATGCCCGCAATCGAAGTGGCGCTGATCAACGGTGATCACAAACATCTGGGCGGCGGCGGAGAGCCCGGCCTGCCGCCGATCGCGCCGGCGGTCACCAACGCGATCTTTGCCGCTACCGGCAAGCGGATTCGCGAACTGCCCCTGTCCAAACATAATTTTGCCTGATCGGAACCGAACCATGACGATAGTCCGCACCCTTGCCTGCCTGTCCGTTTTGATGCTGGCGGCGTGTGGCGCCGATCCGGCTCCCGGGCCAGTGGAACAGATCATAGTCCGCGAACCCGGTGCCGCGCCGGTCGCTGTCGCGGCCGTCGCCGATGATCCGGCCAGCGCGCTGATCGCCGAAGGCAAGGCCGCCTTTGCCAATTGCTCCGCCTGCCATGCCGTTGCCAAGGACGCACCCAACGGGGCCGGCCCCAATCTGGTCGGGATCGTCGGCAAACCGGCCGGACAGGTCGCCGGTTTCGCCTATTCGGACGCGCTGAAGGCATCCGGCATCACCTGGACGGCGGCGGAACTGGACGGCTATATCGCCGATCCGGTCGCCAAGATTCCGGGTACGACGATGGTCGCCGGGGCCATTGCGGATGCGGCGAAAAGACAGGCCGTAATCGCCTATCTCGAAAGCATCACCGCCAATTGAGCGCCGGTTCCGGCATGATGCTGACCTTGCTGGCTGCCGGACAATCGCACAGATTTGGCGATCAGGACAAGCTGACCGCATTGCTGGGTGGCAAAATGCTGGGCCTGCATGCAGCCGCAGCGGCGGCGGACCTGCCCTTCACCCGCAAGCTGGTGATCGGGTCTCCTCGGCATGGCTGTGCGGCGCAATGGTCCGCGCTGGGCTATGAGATCATCGCCAATGAAGACGCCGCGCAAGGCCAGGCGACCTCTGTGCGGCTTGCCGCGGCGCAGGCGATCGAGTCCGGGGCCAGTGCGCTGTGCATCATGCTCGCCGACATGCCCTTCGTGACGCGCGCGCATATCGACCGGATGATCGCCGCGTTCGCAGAATCAGGCGGCACCGTCGCCTCCTCCCGCCATGGGCTGGCGATGCCGCCCGCCATTTTCCCTTTTGCAGCCTTGCAACCGCTGACCGCGCTGGCTGGGGACTCCGGCGCGCGCAAGATGCTGGCAGATGCGAGGCTGGTGGCCGCCACGGAACCTCTGCTGATGGACATAGATACCGAGGAAGATCTGACGCGGGCCAATTTTATATACAATAATAGCAGATAGTTATCGGTCAAACAGCGGGGCAGCATCGACCAGGAAAACATCCGGACGTGCCTCCAGTCCCTCCATTATCTTATATTTGTGCCACGCCCCGAACAGGATCAGGATGCGCTTCTCCTGGCCCGTCACCGCGTCGAGGGCGGCGTTGATATTGGCGAGATGGGCCGCGTTGATCGCTTGCCAGCCGCCGGCCCCGAGATCATCGCCGAAGAGCCGCTCATAGGTCTCCTGCCGGGCTTTGACCGCGGCATCATAGGCACTGGAATGGATGAAAGCGGGGTCATCCGAACGACCGGAAACCGCCTTGTCATAGCGCTGGGTGGCCGCCTGATATTCTGCCCAGTCTTTGGCGCGCGCCGGGTCCTCGGCCAGCCGCTTTTCGGTTGCCCGCCGGTCGGCAGCAATTCCGGCGGTCCAGGCAGCGACCGGAATCATCGTGAATCCCAGTTGCTTGCGCAGCGGAAACACGACATCAGTCAGTTCCGGGAAATCATCGGCCCGGCTTTCCCGCACCTCGCCATATTTCTCGAAATTGTCAGAAGCTGTGGCGAAGCGGTCCGGCGGCAGCTCCACCAGAACAATATCCGGGTCAGATCCGACGATCGCCCGGCGCAACAGGTCGAGTGAATAGCGCTCGCTGCGCCGGTGCTGGCCATGAATGGCGCCAATGACGGTGACGATGTTCGCGCCCGGGGGCGGCGCATCGACCGGCGCCGGAGAGCATCCTGTCAGGGCGAGGAAAAGGGCAAGCAGAAAGGCACCATGGGCCTTCATTCACGATCCAGTCTTCGACCGAGTTTCACGAAAAACACGATCAGAAAAGGCACCAGCAGGAAGGACAGGACAACCTTGGCCGAGCCCTGTCCGAGCAGCAATTGCACGATCGGCCGCTCGCCGTAAAAGGCGATGGTGATGAAGATGACCGTATCGACCATCTGCGACAGGGCGCTGGCAATGGCGGCGCGCAGCGCCAGCATCGCGCCCTTCATGCTCGCGAGACGGGAAAAGATATAGACGTTGAGAAATTGCGACACGCCATAGGCGATGATCCCGGCGAACATCAGCCGGGCACCCTGCGACAAGATGATCGGAAAGGCTTCTTTCGCCGGTTCGTACATGCCCGGATCGGTCGGCAAGGCCAGCACGATCTGGATCAGGACGATGGCGGTGATCAGGGGGACGAAACCGAAGCGGACCAGCCGGTTGGCCACATCCCGACCATGGAGTTCGGCGACCGAACTGGACAGGACCACGAGCAGCAGGAAGGGGAAAATCCCCGATTCGACGGCCAGTGGCCCGATCGCGACCTGTTTCGCGCCGAGGATTCCGGCGATGCAGGTCATCCCGCCATAGAGTACCGCGAAGACGAACAGGGATCGCGGGATGAGATTGGCTTTTGCAGTTTCTGTCATCGCCGTGGCCTAGCGCGGTCGGCGAGGAAAAAAAAGAAATAGTCACAGGGCGCATTTTTTCTATAGGGAAAAAGAAACCAACAGGAACAGATCGCGGCCCCTTGGGTCGCGCGATCGGGGGAAATTTTGCAGAGACTGGCAGTTTATTGCGGCGCGAATTCGGGTCAGGACCCGGCCTATGCGGAATCGACGATATTGCTGGGCAAGGCCATGGCCGGGCGCGCTATTGACCTTGTCTATGGCGGCGGCAGACTGGGCTTGATGGGGATTATCGCCGACACCGTGCTCGCCGCGGGCGGTCAGGTCCACGGCGTTATTCCGGAGATGCTGAAAGATCTGGAAGTGGCGCATACCGGCATTACCGAGCTGCACATCGTCCAGAATATGCACGAGCGCAAGGCCAAGATGACCGATCTGACCGACGCCTTTGTCGCCCTGCCGGGCGGCATCGGCACGATGGACGAACTGTTCGAGGCCTGGAGCTGGAACGCGCTGGGCTATCATAACAAGCCCTTCGCGATATTGAATATCGCCGGCTGCTGGGATTCGCTGATCAGCTTTCTCGATACCATGACCGAACAGGGTTTCGTGTCCGCCGAACGCCGCCGGCATCTGATCGTGTCGGACAATATCGACGATTGTCTCGACCGCCTCGCCGCTGCCTGCAACACCGAAGCGGGCAGTTTTACCTGGTGAGCCGGCTCCCGCGCCAAAATTTGATCGGAAAAACCCCGTGATGCCGATCCTCACCAGCTTGGCCGGCATGGCGCTGATCCTGCTGATCGCCCTGGGTCTCTCGACCGGAAGGCGCAACATCCGGCTGCGGGTGGTCGGCGCCGCCTTCGCCCTGCAGGCCGGCATTGCCGTCATCGTGCTTTATGTCCCCGCCGGCAAACGGATCATCGAGGCGATGGCCTTCGGCGTCTCCAATCTGCTCGGCTATGCCTCGGCCGGCACGAAATTCATCTTTGGCCCGCTCGCCGATCCGACGATTGGCGGCAACAGCTTCGCGATCGCCGCGCTGCCGGTGATCATCTTCTTCTCGGCGCTGATCTCGATTCTCTATTATCTCGGCATCATGCAGTTCATCATCAAATGGGTGGGCGGCGCGATCCAGCAGATCACCGGTATTTCGAAGGTCGAATCGCTCTGTGCTGCGGCCAATATCTTTGTCGGCCAGTCGGAATCGCCTTTGGTCATCCGCCCCTATCTCGCCAGCCTGACCCAGTCGCAGCTGTTCACCGTGATGAGCGTCGGCATGGCAGGCGTCGCCGGCACGATCCTCGCCGCCTATGCGGCGATGGGCATCCGCATCGACTATCTGCTCGCCGCCGCCTTCATGTCGGCGCCCGGCGGCATATTGATGGCCAAGATCATCATGCCGGACAATCCCGATGATCCGGCGCCGGAAGAGCTGGTCATCGCGGTCGAATATGAGGACGAGAAGCCCGCCAATATCATCATGGCTGCAGCCATGGGCGCGCAGACCGGGGTCAAGCTGGCGGTTGCGGTCGGGGCGATGGTGCTCGCCTTTGTCGCGCTGGTCGCGCTCGCCAATGGCCTGCTCGGCGGGGTCGGCGGCTGGTTCGGCCATTCCGATCTCAGTTTCCAGCAGGTGATCGGCTATATTTTCGCGCCGATCATGTATCTGCTCGGCGTGCCGTGGGACGAAGCGCTGAACGCCGGCGGCCTGTTCGGTACCAAGGTGGTGCTCAATGAATTTGTCGCCTTCATCGAACTGGGCAAGATGCAGGCCGGCATTTCGCCGCTGACCAACGCCATCGTCATCTTCGCCCTGTGCGGCTTTGCCAATTTCAGCAGCATCGCCATCCAGCTGGCCGTCACCGGCGGTCTTGCGCCCAATCAGCGGCCGGTCATTGCCCGCCTGGGCCTGCGAGCGCTGGCCGCAGGATCGCTGGCCAATCTGATGAGCGCGGCCCTTGCCGGCATATTGCTGTCGCTGGGCTGATTCATCCCGATTGACAAACGCGCCCGAGGACACATTTTAAGAGCATGACCCAGACCCAAGACATATTATCCGCCGTTTCGCTGGCCATGGCGGAGATCGACCCCGACGCTTTCGCCGACCGGATCGGCCGCAGCTTTTCCGACTGGGGCTTTGCCGTGGTTGCCGACCATGGCATCCCGGCCGAACTGATCGAACGCGCCGAGGCCATGTCGCGCGCCTTCTTCGCCCTGCCCGAGGAGGTGAAGCGGTCTTATCATATCGCCGGCGGTGGCGGGGCCCGCGGCTATACCCCCTTCGGCACGGAGAGCGCCAAGGATTCCGATATCAGCGATCTCAAGGAGTTCTGGCATATCGGCCGGGAACTGCCCGCCGGCCATCCGTTCGAACCCTATATGCCAGCCAATGTCTGGCCCGGGGAACTGGATGGCTTTCGCGAAACCTATCTCGACATGTTTGCCGCGTTCGACAAGGCCGGCGCACGCATATTGGAGGCGATCGCGCGATACCTGGACCTCGCCCCCGATTTCTTTGTCGACACGGTGCGCGACGGCAATTCGGTGATGCGGCTGATCCACTATCCGCCGGTGCCGGAGGATTCGCCAGCGGTCCGTGCGGGCGCGCATGAGGATATCAACACCATCACCCTGCTGATCGGGGCCGAGGAAGCGGGCCTGGAATTGCTTGACCGGCACGGCAACTGGCGCGCCGTTACGCCCAAAGCGGGCGAGCTGGCGGTCAATATCGGTGACATGCTGCAGCGGCTGACCAATGACCGGCTGCCGTCGACCACTCATCGCGTCGTCAACCCGGCACCCGAGCGGCGCGGCTTCTCGCGCTATTCGATGCCTTTCTTCCTGCACTTCCGGCCCGACTATCTGATCGAGACGCTGCCCAGCTGCGTCGATGATGCGCATCCGAACCTCTATCCTCAGCCAATCACCGCGCATGACTATCTGCAGCAGCGATTGCGCGAGATTGGCCTGATATGACGCCCAGAGCGGTCGGCATCAGTGGCGGCAGCTGTTCCGGCAAATCGACGCTGACCCGGAAGATCTTTCAAAGGCTGGGATCCGAACAATGCGTGATCCTGCCGCAGGATGACTATTTTTTCGGGCTGGGCGACGCGCCCGAGGGCAAGGGCGGTCCCAATTTCGACCATCCCGACGCCGTCGATTTCGAGCAGCTGTGCGTGCAACTGGCGCAGCTGAAAAAAGGCGAGGCGATTGACCGGCCGCTCTATGATTTTCCCACCCATATGCCGAAGGTGGAAACCGAGCGAACCGAACCGCGCCCGGTGATCCTGATCGATGGCATATTGATCCTCCAGCACCAGCCGCTGCGCGCGCTTCTCGATCTCAGTATCTTCGTCGAATGCGATGCCGAAACCCGTTTGGCCCGGCGGCTCGAACGCGATGTCCGTGAACGCGGCCGCACCGCACAATCGGTGCACGAGCAATTTGCCAATCAGGTCGGGCCGATGCATGATCTCCATGTCGAGCCCTCGAAAATTCATGCGGATATCCTGCTGAACAGGCAATCGCAGGCAGCGGCTTTCGACGGGCTCGTTGATCAGATAGTATCGCGCATATGCCCGCATCTTGCAGAGCGTCAGGACAATAATGTCGCGGAATGACGCGCTTGCCAAAAGCGGATATCGCGACCGGATCTTTGGCCTGCGGTGCGACGATTCTGCACGCCCGATATTCCGTTTTTCCCAGGATATGATCGTCCGTCCCGTTGGCAACAGCCGGCCGGAGCATGTCATTCCTTGTTCAGAATTTTTACCAGTTCGTGTTAGGGCGACGACGGGCCAGCATGTGAGTGGGATAACAGATGGACAAAATGACGAACGATCCGATTCTCGTGACCGGCGCCGCCGGCTTCATCGGCCATGCCGTGTCGACGCGGCTGGCGGAGCGGGGCGAACGGGTGATCGGGATCGACAATCTGAACGATTATTATGACCCGGCGCTGAAGGCCGCCCGGCTTGCCAATCTCGAGGCGCTCGCCGGATTCGACTTTGTCGAAATGGATGTCTCGGATGCCGATGGCGTCAAGGCGCTGGTCCAGAGCCGCGGTATCCGGCGGATCATCCATCTCGCGGCCCAGGCCGGGGTGCGCTACAGCATCGAAAATCCCTTTGCCTATCAGAAATCCAATCTGCAGGGCCATTTGGCGCTGCTCGAGGCCAGCCGCCATGCCGACAATTTCCAGCATCTGGTCTATGCCTCGTCCAGCTCGGTCTATGGCGACAAGCCGATGGGCGGGGTCGGCTTTACCGAGGACGAGCCGGTCAACGAGCCGGTCTCGCTCTACGCGGCGACCAAGCGGTCCTGCGAACTGATGAGCCAGTCCTATGCGAAACTATACGGTTTTCCTCAGACCGGCCTGCGCTTCTTCACAGTCTATGGCCCCTGGGGCCGGCCCGACATGGCCTATTTCGGCTTCACCCGGAAGATCCTCGCTGGCGAACCGATCGAGGTCTACGGCGAGGGCAGGATGGCGCGCGATTTCACCTATATCGATGATATCGTCGACGGCATATTGGGTGCGCTGGACCGTCCGCCGGAGCCGCACAGCAATCGCATTCTCAATATCGGCGACAGCCGGCCGGTGGGGCTGATGGAGATGATCAGCACGCTGGAGGAAGCGCTGGGCATCGAGGCGCAGAAGATCATGCGCCCGATGCAGCCGGGCGACGTTACCGCCACCTATGCCGATGTGTCTAAGCTTCACGCGCTGACCGGCTATGAGCCAAAGATCATGCTGGAAGACGGCCTGCAGCGCTTCGTCAGCTGGTACCGGGATTTTTACGGCAATTTGCCGCCCGCGTGAGTCAGCGCGTCTCGGCGCGCAGCATCACCTGCTGGGCCACCAGCTTCAGCTGCTCGTTCACCCCGGTATCGGAACAGACGCCGTCGCGAAACATGCCGCCCGAGGCGTTGATACCCACGCCGAGCGGAGTCGGCCAGCCGCGCAGCGAATGGACGATCGAGCGCAGCGCCGCCAGCGTGCTGCCGACCGCCTGCCAGCCATGGGCGGTGACGATCAGCCCGATCGGCAGCCCGTCCAGATAGACGCGCTCGTCGGTCGAGGTTTCCTCGATATAGTCGATGGCATTCTTGACCAGGCCGGAAACGGTGCCGTGATAGCCGGGGCTGGACAGGATCAGGCCGTCGGCGCGGCGCACCAGCGCGACCAGATCCTTGCCAGTCTGGTTGATGCCGGCCGGATCCGACCGATAATGCGGCAGCGCCATCAGGCGGTCCGATCCGAACAATTCGGTTTCCGCTCCCGCCGCTTCCGCCGCCTCGAGGGAAATCGCCAGCGCCATTTCGGTCGAGGAGACGGGACTGGTGGTGCCGCCAAGGCCCAGGATGAAGGGTTTCTTTGTCTGTTCCACTTCGCTGCCATAACGATGGTTGCGCGGCAATTGCAACGGACTTGTTTCTTAATTGACCGATTAAACCGGGCCTATTAAGACCGGCACAAAGGCGGCGGGCTTTGAGCAGGCTGCCATCCCCTCAGACCGAAGGATATTTCCATGCGCAAATTCACCGAAGAACAGCATATGTTTCGCGATGCCTATCGCCGTTTCCTCGCCGACGAGGTCGCCCCACGCATGGACGAATTTCGCGAAGCCGGGATTGTCGATCGCGAGATTTTCAAGAAAGCCGGCGACCAGGGGTTTCTGATGATCTGGCCGGACGAAAAATATGGCGGCATGGGCGACAATGATTTCCGCTACGAGCAGATCATCATCGAGGAAACCGCGCGGGCCGGTTGCGGCGAATGGTATAATACGCTGCACAGCCGGCTGGTCGGACCCTATCTGAAGAATATCGGCAACGAGGAACAGCGCGAGCGCTTTCTGCCGAAATGCGTCAGCGGCGAGACGATCCTGGCCGTGGCGATGACCGAGCCCGGCGCCGGCAGCGATCTGTCCGGCATGAAGACGATGGCCAAGGACATGGGCGACCACTGGCTGCTCAACGGCTCGAAAACCTATATCTCCAACGGCATCAACGCCGATGTTGTAATCGTTGCCGCCAAGATCGACGGGGTCGACGACAAGCATGCGATGGTCCTGCTGATCTTAGAGCGCGGCATGGACGGCTTCGAACGGGGCAAGAATCTGGAGAAAATCGGCCTGCACGCGCAGGACACGGCCGAGCTGTTCTTCAATGACGTCAAGATACCGAAGGAAAATACCCTGGGCACGCCGGGCAAGGGCTTCATCCATCTGATGGAAGGGCTGGCCGAGGAACGGTTGATCGCGATGGTCGGCTATGCCGCCTCCGCTCGCCGCGCCTTCGATGTGACGCGCGAATTTGTCATGGAAAGGGATGTTTTCGGCAAGAAATTGTCAGATATGCAGAATACCCAGTTCAAAATGGCCGAAATGGATGCAAAAATTGACATGCTGCAGGTCTATGTCGACCATTGCGTCGATATCCACAACCAGGGCGGCCTCAACGCCAATATCGCCGCCAAGGGCAAGATGCTGGGCAGCGAGATCGAGTGGGAAATGGCCGATCTCGGGCTGCAGCTGCACGGCGGCGCCGGCTATATGAAGGAATATGAAATCAGCCGCATCTTCACCGACGCCCGGATGAGCCGCATCTATGCCGGCTCGAGCGAGATCATGCGCTATATCGTCGGACGCGATGTTTTCAGCCAGAAATACCAATCGATCCTCGAATAGTTTATGCTGAGAGCGAAGGAGGGGAGAGACGAGTCGCCTCTCTCCTCTAATTGACGTTTACGTAAACTGCTTGACTGTGCTGCAGTGCAACATTAGCATTGGTGCCAAGCCATTACATTCTTCCATCGAGAGGACCCCCTATGACCGAAGCCTTAATCTATGACGCCGTCCGATCGCCGCGCGGCAAGGGCCGCAACGACGGCAGCCTCCACGAAATCACCGCCCTCGACCTCGCCTCGCAGGTGCTGGGCTCGATCAACGATCGCAATGAACTCGAAGGCCATGAAGTAGAAGATATCGCCTTTGGCTGTGTCTCCCCGGTCGGCGAGCAAGGCGCGGTAATCAGCCGCATGGCTGCGCTCAAGGCCGGCTATGCCGACACCACCTCGGCGATCCAGGTCAACCGCTTCTGCGGTTCGGGTCTCGAAGCGGTGAATATTGCGGCGGGCAAGGTCTGCTCCGGCGAAACCGATCTGGCCGTTGGCGGCGGCATCGAGTCCATGTCGCGCATCCCGATGGGCAGCGATGGTCTCGGCGGCATGGCCGACCCGACCCTGGTCTTTCAGGAATATTTCGTGCCGCAGGGCATTTCCGCCGACCTGATCGCCACCAAATATGGCTATAGCCGCGACGATGTCGACGCTTATGCGGTCGAAAGCCAGAAACGTGCCGCCAGGGCATGGGACGAGAAGCGCTTCGCCAAGTCGATCCTGCCGATCCGGGACGTGATCGGCGAAGTCGTGCTCGATCGTGACGAACTGATGCGGCCCGAAACCGACATGCAGTCGCTCGGCGCGCTGGGCCCGGCGTTCAAGATGATGGGCGAGCAGATGCCCGGCTTCGACGATGTCGCGATCCTGAAACATCCCGAGATCGAGAAGATCAACCATGTCCACCATGCCGGCAACAGCTCCGGCATCGTCGACGGCTCGGCCGCGGTTCTGGTCGGCAACGAAAAGGCCGGCGAGAAATATGGCCTGAAGCCGCGGGCGCGGATCGTATCGATGGCCGCCATTGGTTCCGAACCGACGATCATGCTGACCGGCCCCGAATTTGCCGCGAAGAAGGCACTGGAACGCGCCGGCATGACCGGCAGCGATATCGACCTGTGGGAACTGAACGAGGCGTTTGCCGCGGTCGTCCTGCGCTTCATGGATGCGATGAATGTCGACCATAGCGTGATGAACGTCAACGGCGGCGCGATCGCCATGGGCCATCCGCTCGGCGCCACCGGAGCGATGATTCTCGGCACGGTGCTCGATGAGCTCGAACGGTCGGGCAAGTCGACAGCGCTGACCACGCTCTGCATCGGCGGCGGCATGGGCATCGCCACGATCATCGAGCGCGTGAACTAGGACCAACGGATTGCAGTGCCCCTGCGCAGGCAGGGGCCCATCTCCCGCTGGTGCCAAGCACAATAAGCAGGAGATGGACTCCCGCCTTCGCGGGAGAACATGAAAGGAAAAGACATGACCTACGAAACATTCACCGTCGATACGGACAGCGACGGCATCGCTCTCGTCACCATCGATCTGCCCGGCCAGTCAATGAACGTCTGGAACCAGGCGCTGATCACCGATTTCAAAAGCTTCGTCGAGGAGCTGATCAGCAACGACGATATCAAGGGCGCGGTGATCACCTCCGGCAAGCCATCCGGCTTTCTGGCGGGTGCCGATCTCAACATGCTCGGCGCCTCCAAGGCCGACAGCATGGCCGAAGCCTTTGCCAGCGCCTGGGAGCTGAACGGCATGCTGCGCCGCATGGAAACCGGCGGCCACAGCGCCAAGGACCTGCTCAAGGGCACGGCCCATGCGAAGCCGGTGGCCTGCGCCCTGAACGGCCTCGCGCTCGGCGGCGGTCTGGAGCTGGCGCTCGCCTGCCACTATCGCGTCTGCGCCGACAATCCGAAGATCCAGCTCGGCCTGCCCGAAGTGCAGGTTGGCCTGCTGCCCGGCGGCGGCGGCACCCAGCGCCTGCCGCGCCTCGCGGGTCTGCAGGCCGCCGGCATGATGATCATGATGGGCAATCCTGCCAATCCGCAGACCGCCAAGGCACAGGGCTTCATCGATGAAGTCGTGCCGGCCGACGACGTCGTCGCCAAGGCGAAGGAATGGGTCAAGGCCAATCCCAAGGCGTCCGCGCCCTGGGACAAGAAAGGCTATAAATTCCCCGGCGGCGCCGGATCGATGGACCCCCGCGCCGTGCCGCTCTATCTCGGCTCCTCGGCGATCGCGCTGAAGCAGAGCAAGGGCAATTACGAGGCGGTCAAGGCAATCCTGTCCTGCCTCTATGAAGGATCAATGCTGCCGATCGACACCGCGCTGCGCGTCGAGAGCAAATATTTCACCAAGCTGCTGAGCGGCCCGCAGGCGAAGAACATGATCCGCACGCTGTTCATCAACAAGCAGGCAGCGGAAAAGGGCGCGGCGCGTCCCGAGGGCGTTCCGAAATCCGACATCAAGACCGTCGGCGTGCTCGGTGCCGGCCTGATGGGCTCGGGCATCACCCACGTCACCGCCAAGGGCGGGATGAATGTCGTGGTACTCGACCGCAATATGGAAGAGGCGCAGAAGGCTGTCGCCTACAGCCAGAAGATCATCGACAAGAATGTCGCGCGCGGCAAGATGACCAAGGAAAAGGCCGAGGCCTTCATGGCGCGGATCAAGCCGACCGACAATTATGACGATCTGAAGGATGTCGACCTGATCATCGAGGCGGTGTTCGAACGGCCCGACGTCAAGGCCGATGTGATCAGGAAGACCGAAGCGGTGATCGGCAAGGATGTGATCTTTGCCTCCAACACCTCGACCCTGCCGATTACCGGCCTGGCCAAGAACAGCGAGCGGCCGGACCAGTTCATCGGCATGCATTTCTTCTCGCCGGTCGAGAAAATGCCCTTGCTGGAAATCATCCCCGGTGCCAAAACCGGCGACAAGGCGCTGGCCGTCGCGCTCGACTACAACGCCAGGATCCGCAAGGTCCCGATTGTCGTCAAGGACGTCCGCGGCTTCTATACCAACCGCGTGTTCCCGCCTTATGCGAATGAGGCGATGCTGATGGTCGCCGAGGGCGTCAAGCCGGCGCTGATCGAAAATGCCGCGATCGCCATGGGCATGCCGATCGGTCCGCTGGCGGTGGTCGATGAAACCACGCTGCAGCTCGGCTATGATATCATGACGTCAACCAAGGAAGAAATGGGTGATGCCTATGTCCCGAGCGGCACCGAGAAGCTGATGGACATCATGGTCAACCAGATCGACCGCCGCGGCCGGCGCTTTGGTGGCGGCTTCTACGAATATGCCGAGGACGGCTCCAAGAAATTGTGGCCCGGCCTCGCCGATCATTTCCCGCTGGCCGAAGAGCAGCCGGATGTGGAAGAGGTCAAGCAAAGGCTGATGTTCATCCAGCTGATCGCGACCGCCCAATGCTATGACGAGGGTGTCGTCTCCGATCCGCAGTCGGCCGATCTCGGCGCGATCTTCGGCTGGGGCTTCGCGCCCTGGACCGGCGGTCCGATGAGCCATATCGACACGATGGGCGTCGACAATTTCGTCCGCATTGCCGACAATCTGGCGCAGAAATATGGCGAGCGGTTCAAGCCGCCAATGAGCTTCCGAGCGAAAGCCGATGCGGGTGAGAGCTTTTACAAGGCTGCCTGATCGGGCGCGACAGATGGAAAGAAAGGGCTCCTTCGGGGGCTCTTTTTTTGCCCGTCAGGAGGAAAGGCGCCCGGAAAGCGTGTCGACCTTTTCGGTCAGTTGCTCGATCTGCCGGGACAGGTCCGCCAGCGTCGCGCCGGCGGCCGCTTCGCGCGCTGGATGAGCGCCATAATGCGCCCGAAACAGCGACACCATCTGTTCGACCACGGGCTCCTGTTTCCGCGGCTTCCGGTCATCGTCGAGGGTCATCTCGATCGAGCGGGCACTATATTCGAGACTGCCGTAGAAGATATCGCGAGCCTGCCAGAGCACTGCGTCGGCGCGCAGCTCGCCGCGATCCTGCCCCCGCAGGAACAGCCGGTCGAACACCGCCACATAATGGCGCAGATGATCGCGCGAAACGCTGACCTCGCTGTTGTTGCGACGCAGGGCGAAGGTCAGGTTGATGAAATCGGCGTTCACGATCACCGTGTTCAGATGATATTCGGCCAGCGCCCTCAGCCGGTTAAAGAAATCCGTGGCTTGCACTGACGCCATCACGCCTTCCGCCTCGAGCGTGAGTCCGTCCCAGAATTGCTGCAGCACCGCCAGCATCAGTTCGGCCTTGGACTCGTAATAGCTGTAGATCGTGCCTTCGCCGATCCCGGCGCGGCGGGCAATCTCCTGCATCCGGGCGCCGTCAAAGCCATGGTCGACGAATATCGCGCGCGCGGCGTCCAGTATGACGCGTTCCTTGCGCTGCAGCTTGCTGCGCTGGGTTTCCGACGGGACCGCTTTTGAAGCCAATATCGTTACCTTTGCGAACTTGACTCGATAATATCGAGTGCTATTCAATTAGCCTTTATGGACTCGCTGTGTCAAATGGCGAATGGTTCACACGATCACATCGGAAAGAGGCGCTCCACCCATGCCCCAGTTTAAATCCAAGATCGCCGTCGGCTCCGACAGTTTCGAGCAGAATCGCAAGGACATGCTGACGCTGATCGACCATCTGCGCAGTCTCGAGGAGCGTGCGGTGGCGGCATCGGAAAAGCGCCGGCCGACTTTCGAAAAGCGCGGCCAGCTGACTCCGCATGAACGGCTGAAGCGCCTGCTCGACCCCGGTATGCCCTGGCTGCAGCTATACAATATGGCCAATTATCTGGTCGAGGACAGCAATCCCGAGACGAGCATCCCCGGCGGCAGCGTGATCCTGGGCATCGGTTTCGTCAAGGGCGTGCGCTGCATGATCTGGGTCGATGACAGCGGCATCCGGGCGGGTGCGGCGACCGCAGGCGGCTGGGATGCCAGCAAGGGCGCGCAGAAAATGGCCCAGCAGTTCAAGCTTCCCTTCATCCATCTGGTCGAGAGCGCCGGCGCCAATCTGATGGAATATAAGGTCGAGCTCTGGGCCCATGGCGGCATGCTGTTCCGCAATCTCGCCTGGCTGAGCGCGGCCGGCGTCCCGACCATGGTGGTGCTGCACGGACCGTCGACCGCGGGCGGCGCCTATATGCCGGGCATGTCCGACTATGTGATCGGCGTGCGCAACAACGGCATGGCGGCGCTGGGCGGCGCGGCGCTGGTCCATGCAGCCACCGGCGAAGTCGCCGACGACCGAGAGCTGGGCGGCACCGAGATGCACGCCTCGACCACCGGCAGCGTCGAATATCTGGCCGATGACGATGCCCATGGCATTGCCATCGCGCGCGAGACCATGGGGCGGCTGGACTGGAACAAGAATACGACGCCGATCCGGCGCAACGACTATGAAGAGCCGATCTACGATATCGACGAGATCGCGGGGGTCGTGCCGATCGATTATACCATCCCCTATGATGTCCGCGAAGTCGCGGCGCGGATTGTCGACGGATCGGATTTCGAGGAATTCAAGGCGCGCTATGGCCCCGGCACCGTCTGCATGCAGGCCAGCATCATGGGCCATGCGGTCGGGATGATCGGCAACAACGGCCCGTTCGACCCGGAAGCCGCGGCCAAGGCCACGCATTTCTTCCAGCTCTGCGACCAGTCGCAACTGCCGATCATCTTCCTCAACAATACCACCGGCTATATCGTCGGCACCGAGTCCGAGCACAAGGGCATGATCAAGCTGGGCAGCAAGATGATCCAGGCGGTCTCCAATGTGCGGGTGCCAAAACTGTCGCTTTATATCGGCGCCAGCTTTGGTGCCGGCAATTACGGGATGAGCGGCGTCGCTTTTGAGCCCGATTTCCTGTTCAGCTGGCCCAATGCGAAAACTGGCGTCATGGCGGGCGCGTCGGCCGCCAACACGATGAGCCATGTCGCCCGCGTCCAGGCCAAGCGCAAGGGCGTCGAACCCGACGAGGAAGCGATCGCCAAACAGGAACAGCGGATCAAGGATATTTTCGAGGCCCAGGAAAGCGCCTTCTTCACCTCCGGCCGGGTGCTTGACAATGGCGTGATCGATCCGCGCGACACCCGCAAGGTGCTGGGCTTTGCGCTGGAAACGATCTTCGAGGCGCAGAACCGCACGCTGCACCCCAATGCCTTCGGGGTAGCGCGGATATGATGGAACTCCTTGAGCATTGCGCGTGCCCCCGCGAAGGCGGGGGCCCATCTCGGAAACATCCGTTAGCCACGGCGGTCAGCGAGAAAACACTATCATCGCGTCTAGAGGAAAGGGCAGGAGATGGATCCCTGCCTTCGCAGGGATACGACCTATGACCAACCTATCCGAAACAAAAACCCTGGAACTCGACCTCCAGCAGGGCTGGCTCACCATCTGGTTCAACCAGCCGGACAATCGCAACGCGCTGAGCGATGCGCTGGTCGCCGACCTCGCCGCCGTGCTGAAAAGCGTGCGCGATGACCGGACCGTGCGCGGCATCACCCTGCGCGGCCGCGGCGGCATCTTCTGCGCCGGCGCCGACCTGAAGAATTTCAAGGATAATTTCCAGCAAGGCGGCAAGCGCGAGGACATCATCAAAATGTCGAGCGGCGCGGCGGAGATTTTCGACCTCGTCAACACCGCGCCGCAGGTGGTGATCGTGCTGATCGAGGGCGCGGCCATGGCCGGCGGCTTCGGCCTGTCCTGCTGCGCCGATGTCGTGATCTGCGAAAGCGGCGCACGCTTCGCGATGACCGAGACCGCGATTGGTATCACCCCGGCGCAGATATCGCCCTTTGTGATCCAGAAGCTCGGCTATGCCACCGCGCGCCGGCTGATGCTGACCGCGGCGCGCTTCGACGGCGGCGAGGCGCGTGAACTGGGCTTTGCCGACTTTATCGCCGACGATGTTGCCGGGCTGGAAGCGATCGAGATGCAGCTGCGCAAGCAGGTGCTGGGCACGGCTCCGGGGGCGGTCGCCGCGACCAAGGAACTGCTCGGCCAGATTGCCGGCAAGCCGCGCGACGAGGTGGTCCGCTTGGCCGCCGAAAATTTTGCCGACCGCATGGTCAGCGACGAGGCCAGGGAAGGCGTCGCCAGCTTCTTCGAAAAGCGCAAACCCAGCTGGGTGGTGAAGCCGGAATGAAAGACTATCGGGAAACTCTTCCGTTCGTCCTGAGCCTGTCGAAGGACAGCTGGCGAAACGCCATGCTTCGACAAGCTCGGCACCAACGGGGTGAAGGAAAATTAGCATGACAAGAATCAACACCCTCCTGGTTGCCAATCGCGGCGAGATTGCCTGCCGGGTGATGCGCACCGCCAAGGCGCAGGGCATGCGCACCGTCGCAGTCTATTCCGACGCCGATGCCAAGGCCCCCCATGTCCAGATGGCCGACGACGCCGTGCGGATCGGGCCGGCTCCGGTCAACGAATCCTATCTGCTGGTCGACAGGATCATCCAGGCCGCGAAAGACACGGGCGCTGAAGCGATCCATCCGGGCTATGGCTTCCTCTCGGAAAATGCAGCCTTTTCCAAGGCCTGCGCCGATGCCGGCATCATCTTCGTCGGCCCGCCGGAGAAAGCGATCGACGTGATGGGCGACAAGGCGCGCTCGAAACGCGCGATGATCGCCGCCGGCGTGCCCTGCGTGCCCGGCTATCAGGGCGATGACCAGGCCGATGACATACTGATCGCCGAAGCAAAGAAAATCGGCGTGCCGCTGATGGTCAAGGCGGCAGCGGGCGGCGGCGGCCGCGGCATGCGGCTGGTCCATGATCTGTCCGACGTGCCCAATGCGATCAAGCTGGCGCGCTCCGAAGCGGAAAATGCCTTTGGCAATGGCGAGCTGATCCTCGAGAAGGCGATCATCAAGCCGCGCCATGTCGAGATCCAGGTCTTTGCCGACAGCCACGGCAACACCATCCATCTCGGCGAACGCGACTGTTCGGTACAGCGGCGCCACCAGAAGGTGATCGAGGAAGCGCCCTGTCCGGTGATGACGCCGGAATTGCGTGCGGAAATGGGCGCGGCGGCGGTCGAGGCGGCCATGGCGGTCGATTATGTCGGCGCCGGCACCGTCGAATTTCTGCTCGACCAGTCGGGTGCTTTCTATTTTCTGGAAATGAACACCCGCCTGCAGGTCGAGCATCCGGTGACCGAAGAAATCACCGGACTCGATCTGGTGGCGCTGCAGCTGAAAGTTGCGTCAGGCGACTTGCTGGGTCTCGAGCAGCAGCACATCAGCCTCACCGGCCACGCGATGGAAGTCCGGCTCTATGCCGAGGACCCGGCGGATGATTTCCTGCCCAGCACCGGCCCGGTCCATCTTTGGAAACCGTCGGGCCTGTCGCGGGTCGACAGCGGCATCGAGACCGGCGGCGAAGTCTCGCCCTTTTACGATTCGATGGTCGCCAAGATCATCACCCATGGCGCGACCCGCGACGAGGCGCGGCGGCGGATGATCAAGGCCCTGTCGGAAACCGCATTGTTCGGTCCGAAAACCAACCGCGACTTCCTGATCGATGCGCTGGACAAGCCGGACTTCGTCCAGGGCGAGGCGACCACTGCCTTCATCGCCGAAAATTACGGCGACGATGGAGTCGATCTTGGCGACCATGATTTCGCCTCCCACGCCATTGCGGCAGTCATCCACCACAAGCTGCGGCAACAGGCGGCGCACCGGCTGGCGCTCAACGTCAATCCGGAGATGCTCGACTGGTCGAACACCGGCGCACTGGAAACCGTGGCGCAATATGCCGACGGCGAGGATGCCCAGACCATCCATGTCCATGTCGACCGGCCCGGCCAATATCGCGTCAGCTCCGGCGGCGATCGCGTGGCGGTGGAGCTGATCAGCCTGACCGCCGACCAGGCGAAATTGCGGGTCGACGGTCGCACGATCGAGGCAATCTATTATGACGATCACCGCACCCTCTATCTGGCGCTGCCGACGCGCTCGCTGACCGTGACCGACCTGACCGGCCTGAGCGCGATGGAAGACGCCGGCGGCGGTGGCACCGTGGTCGCCCCGATGCACGGGCTGCTGCTCGAGATATTGGTCGAGGCCGGCGCGCGCGTCACCAGGGGCGACAAGCTGGCGGTACTCGAGGCGATGAAGATGCAGCACGAGATTCTCGCCGAGATCGATGGCACGGTCGAGACCATTGCGGCGACAGCGGGCAAGCAGATCGCGGCCGACGATCTGATCCTGGAGATTCTCGCCGATGAGGAAGCGGAAGAAACTTGATCAATTCCGTTCGCCCTGAGCCTGTCGAAGGATGTCAGAGGGATACCGTTAGTGGTGAGCCTGTCGAACCACGGCTCTCGTCGCTAGGCGCCCTTCGACAGGCTCAGGGCGAACGGTAAGAGGGAATATGCAATGAATAACAAGATCTGCGCCATGCTCGGCATCGAATTTCCGCTGGTCGCCTTCTCGCACTGCCGCGATGTGGTGGCCGCCGTGTCCCGTGCCGGCGGCATGGGCGTGTTCGGCGGCGTCAATTGCTCGCCGGAGACGCTCGAGGAAGAGCTCAGCTGGATCGACGCCCATGTCGACGGCAAGCCTTATGGCCTCGACATCATTGTCCCCAACAAGGTCGAGGGCAAGGGCGAACAGCTCGATCCGGAAGCCGTGCTGGCGGCGCTACCGCAAGAACATAAGCAATTTACCAATGACATCATGCAGCGTCATGGCGTCGATCCCGCACGGATCGCGGAGGATATCGAGGCGGTCCGCCGCGAGCAGGTCGCCTTTACCGACAATCTGCGCGGCGGCACGGCAGCGGCGATATTGGAAGTCGCCTTCCGCCACCCGATCAAGCTAATCGCCAATGCCCTGGGAATCCCGCCGCAGGTGATGCTGGACATGGGCCAAAAGCATGGCGTCCCCGTCGCTGCTCTGGTCGGCACGAAAGATCATGCGATGAGCCAGGTCGCCGCCGGAGTCGATATCATCATCGCCGTCGGCGGCGAGGCCGGTGGCCATACCGGCGAGATTTCGACCATGGTGCTGATTCCCGAGGTCTGCAACGCGCTGGCCCAGATTGATGATGATACACCGGTGCTGGCGGCCGGCGGCATTGCCACCGGCGCGCAGATGGCGGCCGCGATGGCGATGGGCGCCAGCGGCGTCTGGTGCGGATCGGTCTGGCTGACCACGGTCGAAGCGGAAACCAATCCGGTGGTGAAGGCAAAGATGCTCGCCGCCAGTTCGCGCGACACGGTCCGCGCCCGCTCGCGCACCGGCAAGCCGTCGCGGCAATTGCGCTCGCCCTGGACGGACGCCTGGGAAAGGGAAGATGCGCCGACCCCGCTGCCGATGCCGCTGCAGTCGCTGGTCGCCGAGCCGCCGCTGCGGATGATCGACAAGCTCAGCCAGGGCGACAGCCAGGGGGCGCAAGATCTCGCGACCTATTGGGTCGGCCAGGGCGTCGGCCTGATGAACGAGCAGATGACCGCTGGCCAGGTGGTGCAGGGGTTCAAGGAAGATTTCCTCACCGCCTATGAGCGGCTCTCGGCCAACCTGGACGACTGACCAACCCCTATCCATCCTGCGCTTGTCGAAGATCTGATTGCGCCATATGTTCTGGTGAGCTCCGTTCCAGCGGAGCCGGGATAGAGGATGGCATGACAGATATAGAAACGCCGCTGGCCGGGATCAGGGTCATCGAATTTTCCACCATGATCACCGCCTCGCTGGCGACAATGATGTTCGCCCAGCAGGGCGCCGACGTGATCAAGGTCGAACCGCCCGGAATCGGCGATCCGATGCGCTGGCTGGGCAGCCAGAAGGCCGGAATCTCCGGCCTGTTTCACAATTGCAACCAGGCCAAGCGCTCGATCACCCTCGATCTCAAGTCCCCCGATGATGTCGCCACCGCCCGGCAGCTTTGTCTGTCGGCGGATGTGGTGATCCACAATTATCGACCGGGCGTGATGGACCGGCTGGGGCTGGGGAGCGATGCCCTGCGCGCAGAGAAGCCGGACCTGATCTACTGCGCAATCACGGGATTTGGTCACGAAGGACCGCTGTCAAACCGCCCTGCCTATGACCATGTCATGCAGGCGATGGCCGGGTTCATGACCCTGCAGGGTCACCCCGAAGGCTTTGCCTATGTCAAGACGCTGATCTGCGACAAGATCACTGCCTATACTGCAGCGCAGGCGATCACCGCCGCGCTGTTTGCCCGCGAACGCACCGGCAGCGGCCAGCATATCGACCTGTCGATGCTGGAAAGCTGCATCGCCTTTCTCTGGCCCGACGGCGGCATGCACCTGACGCTGCAGGGCGAGGGCGTCGCCCATGGCGCGCCCTTCGCCGACTATTACCAGCTGCCGTTGCGCTCGACCGACGGCGCCATCGCCTATGCCGCGATGACCGATGCCCATTGGGACGCGGTGTTCGATCTCGTCGGTCGCCCCGATCTGAAAACCGAGGAGAAATACAAGGGCCTGGCCAATCGAAGCGTCCATATGGCGGAACTGGCCGGAATCATCGCCGGCGAGAAACCGGATCTGACCAGCGCCGAGATGGTCGCCCGGCTGGCCGAACAGGACGTGCCGGCGGCGCCCTGCCTGTCGCTGGAGGATCTGCCCGCCGATCAGCAGGTGCTGGCGATGGGGATATTCGAGCAGAGTGACCATCCGCTGCTCGGCCCGGTCCAGCATGTCGCGCCACCGGCCCGTTTTGGCGGCGCCAGGCGGACGGGAAGCGGCCCCAGCCCGGCGCTGGGTGAACATGGCGAGCTGATCCTCGCCGAACTCGCGGCCGCTGCGCGACCATAGATTGCTTCAATCGATTCCGGCCTTTGCTATCTTGTTGCGTAAAACTGCAATCTGGCTATTCTCTCCCGAAAAATAGGAGAGAATCGCATGACCTGGCAGATGGCCGATATCTGGGAAAATATCGCGGCGGCGATTCCCGACAAGCCCGCGATCGTTGATGGCGACAGGCGCTATAGCTGGGCGGAATATGAAAATCGTGCCGCCCGGGTCGCGCAGGTGCTGGCCGACCATGGCCTGGAACCCGGCGCGAAACTGTCGATCTACAGCTATAATGCCGCCGAATATATGGAGACCCAGTTCGGCGCCTTCAAGGCGCGTCTCTGCCCGGTCAATGTCAATTACCGCTATCTCGAGGCGGAACTGACCCATGTGATCAACAACAGCGACAGCGAGGCTTTGGTCTTCCAGGCGCAATTCGCGCCGCGCGTCGCCGCGATTCGCGACCAGCTCGACCAGGTGAAGCTGTTCCTCGAGATCGACGACGGCTCGGGCGAGCATCTCGACGGCGCGGTTGCCTATGAACAGGCGCTGCAGGCGGCGCAGCCGATGCCGGTGATCGAGCGGTCGGATGACGATCTGTACATGCTCTACACCGGCGGCACCACCGGCATGCCCAAGGGCGTGATGTATGACCACAAGACCTTTGCCAGCCGGCTGCTCGCCAAGGGCTTCGAAATGCGGATGATGGAGCCGCCAACGGACGCATCCGGCTTTGGCCCGCTGGTCCAGCAACTGCACGCCGCCGGCGCGGTTTCGCGGGCCGTTCCCGCCTGTCCGCTGATGCACGGCACCGGCATGTGGATCGGGGCGATGATCCCGCACAGCCTCGGCGGCTGCGTGATCCTGTTCAACAACAGCCATTTCGACCCCGCGGCGCTCTGGCAGCTGGCGGAAAAGGAAAAGGTGACCGACATCACCATTGTCGGCGATGTCTTTGCCAAGCCGATGCTGGCCGCGCTGGATGACGCCAAGGCCACGGGGCAAGTGCCTGATTTGTCATCACTTCTGATGATGGGTTCCTCCGGCGTGATGTGGTCGACCGAAGTGAAGCGCGGCCTTCTCGAGCATCTGCCGCATATGGCGATCGTCGACAGCATGGGCTCGACCGAGGGCAGCATGGGCACGGCGATCACCACGGTGGAAAATATCGGCGTCGCCGAGACCGCAAAATTCGAGCTGAACCCGACGACCAGGGTGCTGACCGAGGAGGGCAGGCCGGTGGCGCCCGGCTCCGGCGAAATGGGCCTGATCTGCAATGGCGGGATGGTCCCGCTCGGCTATTACAAGGACGAGGCCAAAAGCGCCGAGACCTTCAAGACCTTCGACGGGGTCCGCTATTCGATTCCCGGCGACTTTGCCACCGTCGAGGCGGACGGCTCGATCACCCTGCTCGGTCGCGGCTCCGCCTGCATCAATAGCGGCGGCGAGAAGATCTTCCCTGAAGAGGTGGAGGAAGCGCTGAAGACGCATGAATCCGTCTATGACTGTCTGGTCGTCGGCCTGCCCGACGACCGCTTTGGCCAGAAAGTGACGGCGGTACTGTCGATGGCCGACGGGGCGCGGTTCGACGAAGCGGCGCTTGCCGAACATGTCCGGACAAAGCTGGCGGCCTACAAGGCGCCCCGCGCCTTCGTGCTGGTCGACGAGGTGCCGCGCGCCGCCAATGGCAAGGCCGGCTACAAGGCGGCCAGGGAGATTGCGCTGGAGCGCCTGCAGGTGGCAGCGTAGAGTCCGGCAACCGGCCGTTGGCTGCAGATCAGCCGTCCGTCCCCTCATTGACGCGTCCCCGCAATCGCTCCATGGACGGTCGATGCTTGTAGAGCTGATCCACAATCCCGCCTCCGGCACACATGACGCATCGCGTCTAGATATCCTGTCCCGCGCGTTTCAGGCCTGCGGCGCCGAGGTACGTTTGGGCCGGACCGAGCAGGATGGGCGGTTCACGATTTTTCCCGAATGCGATCTGGTCTGCGTGTCCGGCGGCGATGGCACCCTGCGGCTGGTCGTTGCCTCGATGGCCGAGGCCGGACTGGCGAAACCGCTTTGCGTGTTTCCGGCCGGCACGGTCAATCTGGTGGCCCGGGAACTGGGCTATGCGTCCGATCCGGAAATTTTTGCCCGCGAGATCATGGCCGGCTTTCTCGCCAGGGAGATCGCCCGTCTGCAATCGCCGCTGATCGCCAGCGACGATCAGCCCTTTGTCGCCTGCCTCAGCGCCGGTCCGGATGGCCAGGCGGTGGCGCGGCACAGCCCGGCGCTGAAGCAGCGGATCGGCGGCGCCGCCTATGCCTGGGCGATGGTGCGGCTGCTTGGCGACTGGCCGCGGCTGCGTTTCTCGCTGGCGGTGAAAGCGCCCGACGGCAGCAGCAGCGAGCTGACCAGCGCCGCCTTCTACGTGATCAAGGCCCGCCATTATGCCGGCAACTGGACGCTGGCGCCGGCCGCCGACATGGCCTCGGAAATCTTCCATGTCATCTCGCTGCGCCGGGCGCGACGCCGGGATTTCTTCCGCTTTCTGGCGACCGTTGCCCTTGGCCGCGATCCGGCGCGGCTGGCATTTGTCCAGTCGCTGCCGGCCCGTGGCCTGACGATAAGGGCGGAGGACGAAGCGTCGCGCCAGGCCGCCTTTCAGGTCGATGGCGACTTGCTGGCGCGGCAACCGCGGGCCATCCGGATGACCGGCGGCGCGGTTACCTATTGCCTGCCGCTGCCCGATTGAACGGCGATTGCTAGGCAGCCCGGCAATGGGCGGCGATCAGATCGACCAGCTCCGGCAATTTGCTGGGCGGCAGATCATGGCCCATGCCCTGGACCAGCTCGAAGCGCGAATCCTGAACATTGGCGGCAATATCCTGACCACAGGCCGGGGGGATCAGCGGATCGTCGGCGCCGTGAATGACCATGGTCGGCGCGTTGATCCGGTTGGCAACCGGCCGCAGATTGCCGGTATCGATGATCGCCGCCATCTGGCGTTTCGGCCCGGGCGGATAGAAGGCACGCTCCTGTGCCAGTTTCATCATCGCCCGGCGCTCGTCCGGACGGCTACGCCCTTCCTCGGACGCGATCAGCGAGGAGAAGGCCAGGCCCAGTTCCAGCGCCTCGTCCGGAGTCCGCGCCTTGGCCCGGGCGGTCTGCATCAGCACCCTGCGCACGTCGGCATTGGCCCCGGGCAGGCCGGGACCGTTGGTCGAGGACATGACCGGCGTGAAGGACAGCACCCGTTCGGCATGGTCCGCTGCAATCAGCTGACCGATCATGCCGCCCATCGACGCGCCGACGATATGGGCGCGATCAATCTTGAACGCGTCGAGCACGCCAACCGCATCTCGCGCCATATCGCCCAGATTATAGGGAGCCATCTGGCGCCGGGGAAAAAACCGTTTGGCGATCATCTGGCGGATCGGATGCGGAGCCCGCACACCGTCAAATTTATAGGAAAGGCCGACATCGCGATTGTCGAAAGTGATGACCCGAAAACCCTTTGCCACCAGGCCGTTGACGAAATCCATCGGCCAGTAGATCAGCTGGGCGGTATAGCCCATGACCAGCAAAATGGCGGGATTCTCGGGGTTTCCGTGATCCTCGGCTTCAATATTGATACCATTGGCGATGACTTGCATGGGCTGTTCCTGATCCGGGCGAAAAAGGACCAGTAACAGAAAGCGCCGCCGTTACAAGATTGGCGGCCGGTCCCCGCTAGGGCAAATTGCCCCGCTCTGGTCGGCCGGTCGCATTGGCTGCCATTTGGCCACTGGATCCGACCGTCACCGCGCCCAGCCGGGCAACCTGATGGTCATCATCCACCACCGCACGGGCCGCCAGCGCCATCGGCACCTTGATCGCCTGCGCCGACAATTTGGCGATGCGCACGGTATAGCTGCCATAGGGCACGCCATCGAACAGGAAAAAGCCGTCAAACTCTGTCTGGGTTTCCCTTGTGACCCGGCCCTCTGCGTCAATCAGTTCCAGCCCGACCCCGGCGATCGTTCCGCCGCCGCTGCGAACCAGGGTGCCCTCGACTTCGCCGGCGCTGACCAGCGGCAGTTCCACGGTCATCGCGACCCCCGGCCGCGGCGTGATCACCACCCCGGGCAAGGCCGGCTGGACATAGGGGCTGGGCAGGCTGCTGCTGTCAATTCCGATCAGCACCGGCCGGAACGGCTGCAGATTGTCGATGACCGCCCGCCCGTTTGCATCGGTGGCGGTCAGCGCCACCGTCTGGCCGGCGGTCAGTTCGACATTTTCCGCCAGTGCTTCGCCGGGCTGACGAATACCGTCGCGATTCTTGTCATGGAACACGATCGCCAGAGCCTGCCCGTGATCGGCCAGCTTGTTGCCCGAGATACGGAATTTGCCGCTGCGGGGGTCGGGGCCCAGACTGAACGCCAGATTGAATCCGGCCGCGACCGAGCCGTCGGTTGCCGCCTCGGCGCTGGCGGTCAGCGAAAAGCGTTCGAAACGGCGAATGATACCGATGCCGGCGCGTCCGCGGTCAAGCCCGGCGTCATAGCCCAGTTCCGCGCGCCAGTCGGATCGCTCGCCGGCCCGCCATTCGCCGGTAAAATTAACCCTTTCGAAACGTTTTTCCGGCGCCAGACGATAGACCGCCTCCCCGCGCAGCCGGACCTTGCCGATCCGGCCATTGGCGAGCAGGCGGACACCGAGCCGGTCCGGCGGATCGGGGCCGAAATCGCTGAATCTCTTCTCCCAGTTGAGTTCGCCGGTCAGTGAAAGGCGCTTCAGATTGAGCGACATGCGACCGGTTATGTCGAGACTGTCGCGCCCGTCGGAACGGGTTTCATATTGGGCGTCAATATGCACGGGCACCGCCTTGCTGCCGATCTTGAAACTGTGATCGACGGCCAGACTGTGCCGTGAATCGACAAATTCTTCGATCTGGTCGGAGACAAAGCCGCCGCGGGCCCAGACCGATTCGGCGGTAATATAGCTATTGCCGAACTGACCCAGCAATTGGCCGCGAAAGGCCATCCCGCTGCCCAGGTCCGACGCCGCCGACAGTTCCACCAGGGTCGGACCCACCGCGCGGCGGACGGATCCTTCCAGATAGTCATGGCGATGGCCATCGATTTGCAGGCTGAACAGCGATGCCGCAACCGAGGTTCTGGCGTTGAGTCCTCGTTCCAGGCCGACTCCGCCCCGCCAACCGCTCTGGCGGATCGGCGAAAATTCCCCGAGCCGGATCAGATCCTCTCCGGCTTCGTGGATTCCGGCCCAATAATAGGTTTGCTGCGGCGGAATCGAGTCGAGACCGACCGGAATGGCCTTGGTATCGCGCCGAATCTGCCCCTGCGGACCATAGAGCACGATTTCAAACCGGTTCTGGCCATAGAGGAGCGGCACATCGATAAATTCATAGCGGCCGTCCGTCCGATTCTCGGCAAAGGCAAGCAACTGGCCATTGCGATAGAGTTCGGCATCCCAGCCGCTCGGCAATTCGCCGCGGAAACTGGTGCGATCGAAATTTTCCGGCCGCTCTACCGGACGATTGGTAACCAGCGCCCCGCGACCGGCCACGGATTGCGAGACCAGCGGCGTCGAAAAGGTCGATACGTCGCCGAGGGCAAAGTGAGTTGCCTTCAGCGGCCCGAGCAATTCACCCTTGGGATCGGTCCGATAGGCCCGAAGCCTGAGATTTTGCGGTATGCCGCTGTTGTCCGAAGAAAGCCGCGCATCAAAACTGGCCTTGCCGATTTCGCCGGAGGCGAAAAGCTCGTAGCGCAGATCGAATTGCTGTCCCGATTTCTTGTCCCGCAGACCGCCGGCCGAAACCACTGCATCAACCGATGGTGTCCGCCAGAATTTATATGGCTCCGATGATTGCGGGAGGCCGGCCAGATCGAAGCTCTTGCGCGGGCGGATCTTCGCGGCCTGTTCCTTGCGGGCCAGCGCGCGCTCGAACGGCAGCTGGGTGCTGGATTTGATCGTCAGCAGGGCATTGGACAGATCGGGCGTGAACTCGACATCAAGCCAGTCCGACAGGCTTTTGACATCAACGCACCAGCCTTCCGGCACATCGTAAATCTGCCCGGACGCCAGTTTCTTGCTGTCGTGCACCTTTTGTACCATATTGCCGTCTCGGTCGATGGTCAGGGTCTGGCGCTCCGAGAAGATCCAGCCAGTTGCGCGGCGCGACTTTTTGTCGAGACGAAGCGGAATATCCATGGCGACAATCATGTCGGCGAGATCGACGCAGATTCCGGTGCTGGTTTGATAGCCTCTGACCCCGTCTCCGAGGCGATAATTGCCCGACCGCAGGTCGAACAACAGGGCATCATCATCGCTGGCGGTCCATTCAGCGGCGGCCCTGGCCGGCGAGGCAACAAACAGCGAAGCCGCCGAGATCGCAACGATCCCGGCGGCTTTGACCAGCGCGCAAAGGCCCCGGCCGAATATGTTATCTTGCTGTCCCATGGCTTGCATCATGACTATTTGACGGCGTGGCGCCGTTGCAAGTCATTGATAGGTAATGCTTATCTGATAACCATATCGGATTGGGCGATGAGCGCTCCGCCATCATTTTCCGATTCATAATAGGCCACCGAAATCTGTCCGGTGAGCTGCGCGGCAATTTCCGGCGGGACCGGCAAGGAGACGGTCCTTTTCGTCAGTTCGGGATAGACGGCGATGCCGCGCGCAACCATCACCGGTTCGCCCATGCCTGGCTTGGTGATCCGGATTTCACCATAGGTGGATCGATTGCCCGTCCGGCTGAGATCAAAGGCAAAGGATTGGCCATCGGGATCCTTTTCCATACGACCATTGGCGATCGCTGCCGTGGCCTGCAAATTTCCGTAGCGGACGATGATCGGGATGGTCACGCCATAGATCGGGGTCAGTGCGATGGTGAATCCGCCGTCCGGCATCGTTTGATCGGTCACCGAACGTGCTTCGGGAATGGCCCGGAAAAGCAGATGGACACGATATTCGCCATCGGGAAGACCTTCGGGTGCGCGGACACCCAGTCGAATCGCCTGCGGCTGGTTGGGTGGCAGAGTCACACGGCGCGGCGCATAGCGGATCATCGCCTTTGCCGCCTGCTCGATGGTGTTGGATTCGTCTTCGCTGACCTCCTCCAGGCGACCGTCGGCCGTCATCCGGCGCAGCTCGAGCGATATCCGGTAGGTAGCCGTTTCCGATCCGATATTGTTCAGAATCACTTCGGTGCCACGGTTGCCGTCGAGCACGACGCGAGTCGGTGCCACCAGCAGGTCGCCTGCGGCCTGTGCCGGCATGGTTGTCATCATCATTGCTGTCGCGAGGCTGGTCAGCCCGATACAACAGGTCTTCAAAGTCCTGAAACCCTGGATGGTCATCATATTCTCCGTCTTTACTGGTCATATTGCACGGATAGGCGCTTTTTTTGGGCCTGTTCCCACCTGCCCTTATGAACAAAGAGGGTTACCAAAGCGCTAACCAGAGGAAATATGAATCGGACAAGCACATCGTTCGCGATCCGGTCGCCCGATACGGAAAAACCGCCTGCGACCGGGATCGCAGACGGTTTTATATATTGAAAATCTCGCGGGAGGGCGGCTTTGCCCTCCTGGTCAGATCCTATTGATAGTTGACCGCGACGTTGAACGTGCCGACATAGGCACCGTCGGCCTGATTGGCGCCAACGTTCAGGATACCGCCAACGGAAAATGAATCTCCTCCGGCAAGCGTGAGGGTGGAATCACTGACGGAAAGCGAAGCCGTCATGGTGTCGCTTGGGCCGGTCAGAGTGACCGACGAATCGACCGAGATGTCAACGACTTCACCGGTGGTGCCTGAAACATCAAAGCCTGCAGCGGTAGTCGTGCCCGAGCAAACAAGCCCGGAACCACAGGTTACGCTGCCAGCAGCATTCACCGCAACGGTCGAAGCGGTTGTCCCGGTAACAATCGTACCAAAGTCGAGAGCGGATTCGTCAGAATCGACGGAAACCTGGGCAAGGATATTGGCTTTTGCATCTGCCGTAGCAGTATCGGCGCGCGCGGCCGTTGCACCCATGGCCGAAGCCACAAGCACGGATGAGGCCAAAGCGGCCTTGATAAATTTTGACATAGTTACTGGTCCCTATATTTTCGTTATCGTGATGAAAGGACACATGCGGTGTAGCCCGACCAAACCCACTGGCCGAATATCGCCTGTGTCAACATTCAGCAGCGCTTATCAAAGGGAAAGTATAAGCCTTTGCTGCAAGTCATGGTTAATTTTGGCTTAACCATGTAAGCATCTGATTTAATTGTATTAAATAACGGAATATTGTAGTGTTTCGTCTGCCGGACGGTCGGAAGCTCCACCCTTGCCGGGCCGGGTGAGGACTGAATCCTAGATATGTTCGCCGGTGAGGCGCTGGCAAATCAGGTCGAGCTGATCAAGATTGGCATATTCAATCGCCATGGTTCCGCGCTGCCCGTCGGACTGGATCTTGACGTTCAAGCCCAGCAGATCTCCAAGATGCGTTTCCAGCGCCTGGATGTCGGCATCGGTCTCCGAAATGGCAGCCAGTTTCCTGGCTGACGCGGGCTTTTTGTTGGCCAAAGATTTGCGAACCAGCCGCTCGACGTCCCGTACGGACAACCCCTTCTGGACAATCTGCGGCGCCAGATTCTCGGCATTGGGCGCATTGATCAGCGCGCGCGCATGACCCATGGACAGTTTCTCGTCGACCACTAGCGCCTTGACGCTGTCGGGCAATTCGAGGAGGCGCATCAGATTGGCGATATGGCTCCGCGACTTGCCGACGATTTCGGCCAGCCGGGACTGGCTGTGGCCGAAATCCTGGCTCAGCCTTGCATAAGCCTCGGCCTCCTCGATGACATTGAGATCCTTGCGCTGGACATTCTCGACAATCGCGATTTCCAGCGTTTCTTCATCATTGAGGTTGCGGACAACGGCCGGAATCTGGTGCAGACGCGCGCGCTGCGCAGCGCGCCAGCGGCGTTCGCCGGCGACGATCTGGAAATTCTTGCCGTGCGGGCGGACGACGATCGGCTGAATCACGCCGCGCTGCCGCATGCTGTCCGCCAGTTCGTCGAGCGCATCGGTGTCGAAATATTGCCGCGGCTGGTCGGGATTGGGCCGGATATCCGAAACCGCGATAGACCGCAGGCCGTCGATGGCGGTCGCGATCCGCTCTGCATCAACCGGTTCACCGGTTGTGATCGGTTCTTCTCTCTGAATGTCCCCGAACAGGCTGTTCAGCCCCCTGCCCAGCCCGGTGACGCGCTTGGGCGCACGCTTGCCGGTCTCATTCACGGTCTGGTCGTCGGCCATCAGGCGGCCACCTTTCTGTCCGGCAACCGGCTGATCAGCTCGCGCGCGAGATCGATATAGGCCACCGAGCCGCTGCAGCGATAATCGTAGATCAAAGCCGGAAGCCCGTGACTCGGGGCTTCGGACAGGCGGACGTTGCGCGGAATCACGGTTTCGAACACTACATCGCCAAGACAGGCCCGGACATCGTCCGATACCTGTTCGGTCAGCTTGTTGCGCCGGTCGTACATGGTCAGCACCACGCCCATCACCGACAGCTGGCGGTTGAAACGGGCGCGGATGCGCTCGACCGTCTGCAGCAGCTGGCTCAGGCCCTCGAGCGCGAAAAACTCGCATTGCAACGGCACCAGAAGGGATTCGACAGCGACCATCGCGTTGAGCGTGAGCAGACCGAGCGACGGCGGGCAGTCGATCAGGATGATATCCCAGCGTCCGTTGTCCGCTGTATCCAGAGCCTTTTTGAGGCGGTGGGTGCGCTCTTCAAATTCGACCAGCTCGACCTCGGCGCCGGACAGATCGACGGTGGCGGGGACGATCTCCAGCCCCGGGACCTTGGTCTGGTTGATGCAGTCGGACAATGGCACATCGTTGATCAGCAGATCATAGCTGCTGTTGAGGCGATCGCCCTGCGACAGGCCGAGGCCGGTGGAGGCATTGCCCTGGGGATCGAGATCGATCAACAGCACTTTCCAGCCGCTTGCGGCCAGCGCCGTGGCCATGTTGATCGCTGTGGTGGTCTTGCCCACACCGCCCTTCTGATTGGCTATTGCGATACGAACCATTGGCAGGTCTACCCTAAAAAACTGGTTTCTAGCCCTTTCCCACCAATATTCCGGCGTCCGGATCGGTCAAACTATGTTCCACGTGGAACATTTTTTGCCGTTTTGGCGACAGGCCTTTCAACTCCCTTACCGCATTTTTACCTTTAGGTAAGAGCCAAACCGTATTTTCTGTGGAAAAGCGGTGCGAAAGTGCGATGAGTCGATCCAGTGGCGCAAAGGCGCGGGCACTGATCACGTCGGCCGGGAAGTATTCGATATTCTCGAGCCGGTCCGCGAGAACGGTCGCATGCCCGCCAATACCGGTCTGTGCGACCACGTCATTGAGGAACTCGCATCGCCGCTTGCGCGATTCGACCATCCGTACCTGGTAGGGCGTCATGATGGCGATCACGATACCGGGAAAACCCGCTCCGGTGCCCAGGTCAAGCCAGATCCTGCCGGCATCCGGCACGGGCGCATAGCGCAAAAGTTGCGCGCTATCGACAATATGCCGCCCCCACAGATTGTCCGCACTGGCTCTGGAGATCAGATTCTGATGCTGCATTTCCTCACGCAACAAGGCGCCGAACAGTTCCAGTCGGCCCCATGTTTCACGTGAAATATCAAATTCTGCGCGCAGCCAGGCCTGCGCTTCTTCCTCGGTCATGCGGCAAGAGACCGGGCGTCGCGCCGGCGGGCGTGCACCAGGATTGCCGCAAGCGCAGCGGGAGTGATACCCCGGATTCGCGATGCCGCCGCCAATGTGTCCGGCCGGGCCATGGTCAGCCGCTCGACCATCTCGTTGGAAAGTCCGGCGATCGAGGCATAGTCGAGATCGTCGCCGAGCCCTATCTGTTCATTGACCCGCAGATCGCGGAGCTCCGATTCCTGCCGCTCGAGATAGGGCGCATAGCGCGCATCCTCCTCGATCTCCGCCAAAAGGTCAGAATCTGAATCACGAAAACATGCTTCCAATTCTTCCATTCCCCGTAGCGCACCGAGCGAGATATTCGGGAAGCGCAGCCAGTCGAAGAGGCTCTGCCTGGTGCCGTCGCGGCGGACTTCGACGCCGGCCTTCGCCAGATCCTCGCTCGAACAATTCGTCTCGAGCGCGTTCAGGATGGCATTCCGCGACTGCTGCCGAGCGGCAAACCATTCGGCGCGCTCGGTCGCCACGCAACCGGCTTCCAGGGCAATCGGCGTCAGCCGGGTCGACGCATTGTCGGCCCGCAGCCGCAAGCGATACTCCGCGCGCGCCGTCAGCATACGATAAGGTTCAGTCACGCCCTGCAGCACCAGATCGTCTATCATCACCGCCATATAGCTGGTGCCACGATCCAGTATGGGTACATCCCTGCCCTGCACCGCGCAGGCAGCGCCGAGCCCGGCGATCAGGCCCTGGGCCGCAGCCTCTTCATATCCGGTGGTGCCGTTGATCTGGCCGGCGCAATAAAGACCCTCGAGATCGCGGACCCGGAGCGAGCGATCCAGTGCCCGCGGATCGATATGGTCATATTCCACCGCATAGCCGGGCACTAATATCTCCGCGTTGGCGAGACCCTCCATGGTGCGCACGAAAGCGAGCTGGACATCGGCCGGCAGCGACGTGCTGATCCCGTTGGGATAGACGAGATTGCTATCGAGACCTTCGGGCTCGAGAAACACCTGGTGCGAATCGCGGTCGGCAAAGCGGTGGATCTTGTCCTCGATCGACGGGCAGTAGCGCGGCCCCTGCGCATCGATCGCGCCGCTGAACAGCGGCGACCGATCGAGCGAGGCGCGGATGATATCGTGGGTTTCGGCACTGGTCCGGCTGACCGCGCAAAAGGTCTGCGGCACCTGCCGCCCGTTCGACATCGGCGACATGGTCCAGCCATCGTCATCCGACGGCTGTTCGGGCAGCGCGGCCCAGTCGATCGTCCGGCCATCGAGCCGCGGCGGCGTGCCGGTCTTCAGGCGGGCGATCGGCAGACCGGCATCGCGGATCTGCTGACCGAGGGAAACCGAAGCGGCCTCCCCTGTCCGGCCGCCCGCAACCGTTTCTTCGCCGCGGAACAATTTCCCGTTCAGAAAGGTTCCGGTCGCCAGGATGACAGCCGCGGCCTGAATCTCCGAACCATCGGCCATTCGGATACCGGAGACACGCGAGCCCGCGAAGGTAAGGCTGGCAACCTCGCCCTCGACTATCGTCAGGTCATCCTGCGCATCGAGCATGCGATGGATCGCCGCCTTGTAAAGCTTGCGGTCGGCCTGGACCCTGGGGCCCTGGACCGCGGTACCCTTGGAAAGATTGAGCATGCGATAATGAATCGCGGCGGCATCGGCTGCCCGGCCGATCAGTCCGTCAAACGCGTCGACCTCGCGGACGAGATGGCCCTTGCCCAGGCCGCCGATGGCCGGATTGCAGGACATCGCCCCAATGCTGTCGCGGGTGAAGCTGACCAGCGCGGTCGACACGCCCATGCGCGCGGCCACCGCGGCTGCCTCGCAACCGGCATGGCCTCCCCCAACCACGATGATGTCAAATTTCCGCGTCATGCCGCGGCCCATAGCCGAAGCCGGATTGCAGGTCAAAAGCTACCGTGCGGGGCGCCTGTTTCACGTGGAACAATCATTTGCCAATACAGAATTTTCCGAACAGTCCGTCGAGCATATCCTCGGTACTGGCCCTGCCGGTGATCGCATCCAGCGCCTTGCGCGCCATCCGCAGATGCTCGGCAACGATCAGATAATCCGTCTCGTCGATCATCGCCGCCAGGCTGTTGCAGGCGGCCGCCAGATGATCCGCCTGCCGCGCGTTGACGCTGACCTGATCGCTGTCGGGCAGAATATGCTTTGCGGTCCGGATCAGAAAGTCGACCAGAGCATCCATGCCCTCGCCGCTGACCGGCGACAGCGTAAAGGACCCCTCGCCCTTCGGTTGATGCTCGGGATGGTCACTGCGCGAACCGACCTCGACCAGATTGTCGACGCGCGGTCCCTGCCCTTCCTCGCCCAGCCACAATATAATGTCGGCGCTGGCGAATTGCTGATGCGCCCGGTCGATGCCGATCTGTTCGATGGTCTCGGCTCCGCTCTCCCGCACGCCGGCGGTATCGATGAAGAGAAACGGAACGCCGCCCAGCGCAATGGGCACTTCGATCACGTCGCGGGTGGTCCCGGCAATATCCGACACGATCGCCGCTTCCCGTTCGACCAGCGCGTTGAGCAAAGTCGACTTGCCGCTGTTCGGCGGACCGCCGAGAACCACTCTTATGCCGTCGCGCAGCTTCTCCGCACGCGGCCGCGCAAGCAGACTACCCATCTCCCCGACCAGCGAATCAACCGCATGCCGGACCCGTTCGGCCTGCGCCGGGGCGACATCATCCTCGTCGGAGAAATCCAGCTCGGCCTCGACCTGAGCCGACAGCTGCAAAATCTGCTGCTGCCAGTCGTCGACCTTGCGCGACAGCGCGCCGCCGGCATTGCGCACCGCCGCCTTGCGCTGCAGTTCGGTCTCGGCGAACAGCAGGTCGGACAGGCCCTCGGCTTCGGCGAGATCCATCTTGCCATGAACGAAGGCCCGGCGGGTAAATTCACCCGGCTCCGCCCGGCGCAGGCCCGGGATCTGTTCCAGAGCGCCCTCGATCGCCCGGATCACCGCCCGACCGCCATGGCAGTGAATCTCGGCCAGATCTTCGCCGGTGGCACTGTCCGGTCCGGGAAACCAGAGACACAAGGCCGTGTCGAGTAGCTCATTTGTAACCGGATCGGTTAATCTTGATAGAGTTCCGACACGCGGTTCCGGTAAATTTCCCGTCAGGCTGGCCATGGCCTTCCCGGCTACCGGACCGCTGACCCGCAGAATTCCGATCGCCGCCGGCGGCTGTCCGCTGGACAGGGCGAAAATGGTTTCATCTGCGGTCATTATGGCAAAAAACGGCGGCTAGTCGCTCTTTTTCTTGGCGGATGATGATTTGCCGCCCGACGCGGCACCCATCGCCCCGGTCAGAAAGGAGGAAAACATCTTCAGACCGGCCTCGCCCATCGGCGCGATGATCTTGGTGAAATTCTGTAATTGCTCGACCGAATTGGCGCCCTGCAGGAATTTGGACATCTCCTGCACATAGCTTTCATTGAGTTTCGCCACATCGGGCAGGCCGATCAGCCGGCGCGCCTCTTCCGGCGTGCAGTCCAGTTCAACGGTAACTTTCATCATGTATTCCTCTGTTTGACCGTCGCAGCGAAGTTCCCCCCCTCACCCAACAGGTTGATGTTCCACCTTGCCTGCGTCTGATATGGGGATATTGTGACCAAAGAATCAAGTGATGATGCAAAGGAGCTGGAATATGGGCGCGATGGAAGAAGTGAAAACATTGAACGGAAACGCAGAATTCCCCTGCTATGTCGCAAAGCCGGACGGCGAAGCAACGGCGGCCATCATCGTCATCCAGGAGATTTTCGGGGTCAACAAGGGCATCAAGGCCAAGTGCGATCACTGGGCGAGCCTCGGATATCTGGCTATCTCTCCCGATCTGTTCTGGCGGATCAACGAAGCGACGGATCTCGACGCCGATGTCGAGGAGGAATTCCAGACCGCGCTCGATCTGATGAACCGGTTCGACCAGGACCAGGGGATTCGCGATATCGAAGCCGCAATCCATTTCGCCCAGCAGGCCGTGGGCAGCCACAAGGTCGGCTGTGTCGGCTATTGCCTCGGCGGCCGGCTCGCCTTCATGACCGCCTGTCGCACCGATATCAGGGCCTCCGTGGGCTATTATGGCGTCGGCATCGACGGCCTGCTCGGCGAAAAGCACGCGATCGCCCATGAGGTGATGCTGCATATTCCGACCGCCGACGGATTTGTGTCACCCGAGGCGCAAGCCGCGATGCACGCCGGGCTGGACGATCATCCCAAGGTCACCCTGCACGATTATGAAGGACTGGACCACGGCTTTGCCGCCGAATTCGGCGCCAGGCGCAACGAAACCGCAGCTGATCTCGCCGACCGCCGCACCGAAGCCTTTTTCGCGGAACATTTGGCATGAGCGCCCGCGCCAATCTGAAGGTCTGGCATGACCATATGGAGCAAAAGAGCCAGTCCGGCCTCAGCGACCAGCTGGCCGAGGACGCGGTGTTCCACTCGCCCGTCGTGCACACGCCCCAGGCCGGCAAGCCGATCGTCATGGCCTATCTGAGCGCCGCCGATGTCGTGCTCGGCAATGACAGTTTCCGCTATGTCCGCGAGATTGTCGATGACGAGGCCAATATGGCGATGCTGGAGTTCGAGCTCGAGCTCGACGGCATCCACGTCAACGGCGTCGATATCATCAGCTGGAACGACCAAGGCAAGATTCAGGATTTCAAGGTGATGGTCCGGCCGCTGAAGGCGATCAACAAGGTCTGGGAAGAAATGGGCAAGATGCTGGAGACGATGAAAGGCTAGGCTTCTTCTGATCCTATCCGGTGAGTGATGTGCCGAGGATATTTGAACAATTGACGTTGTTCCGTTCAAATCAGAACAAAGTCAGCACACCAATCGTCTGCTGGTCACCCAGCAAGCCGGTATAGATCATCTTGCCCGCGACATAGACGATCACCGCCAGCCCCAGATAGGCAATCCACTTGTAGCGCTCGATATATTTGGCGATGACATTGGCGGCAAGGCCCATCAGCGCGACCGACAGCAGCAGGCCGATGACCAGGATTCCCGGATGCTCCCGCGCGGCCCCAGCAACGCCCAGGACATTGTCGAGGCTCATCGACACATCGGCTGCGGTTACCCCCCAGACGGCGCCCCAAAATGTCTTGGTCGATTTTATGCCGCTATGCTCGTCACCGCTGATTTCTGCCGATCCCGGCGACTCGCCCTCGTGGAAGATTTCCCGGTAGAAATTCCAGCCCACCCAGAGCAGCAGCAGGCCGCCAGCAAGGACCAGCCCGACAATCTGCAGCAGCTGCACCACGATCAGCGCGAAGAGGATGCGCAATATCAGCGCTGCGGCAATGCCGATCAATATGACCTTGCGCCGCTGTTCGGCGGGCAGGCCGCCGGCCAGAGCGCCGACCACGATGGCATTGTCCGCCGCAAAGACGAGATCGATCAGCACCACCTGCCCGAAGGCCGCCAGCGCCGCCGGTGACCCGATATTGGAGAAATCATGGACAATGGCGGCCCAGATATCGGCAATTGAACCCAGGCCGGTGGTAACGGCGGAGAAAATGGCAAGAATTTCAATCATCGAAAATACATCGTCCGTAATAGTTCACGACCGGCATAGGGTCGTAGAACGGGTGAAGCAAGGCGCGCCACTGCTGATATTCTGCTGACTGCCGGAAACCATCGCGGTGCGATTCGATCCTGTCCCACACAATCAGCAGCAAATAGCGATCGGGCTCATCCGACGATGGTCGAACCTCGATCGATTGAAAACCCGGCTGTACCGCGACCAACGGTCTGGCTTTTGCCATGGCCGCTGCAAAGACCGCCGACTGCCCCCGCCGGACCTGCAATATGGCATGTTCGACGATCATCGGGCCAGTCCGGCAGGCCTATTGGTTCATGCTGTCGAAGAAATCGTCGTTGGACTTGCTGTCCTTCATCTTGTCGAGCAAGAATTCCATCGCGTCGATCGTGCCCATCTGCATGAGGATGCGGCGCAGCACCCACATTTTCTTGAGCTTCTCGTCCTCGACCAGCAGTTCTTCCTTGCGGGTACCGGACTTGCCGACGTCGAGCGCCGGGAAGATGCGCTTGTCGGAAACCTTGCGATCGAGCACGATTTCCGAGTTGCCGGTGCCCTTGAATTCCTCAAAGATCACCTCGTCCATCCGGCTACCGGTATCGATCAGCGCGGTGGCAATGATCGACAGCGAACCGCCTTCCTCGATATTCCGGGCGGCACCGAAAAAGCGTTTCGGCCGCTGCAGCGCATTGGCGTCGACACCACCGGTCAGCACCTTGCCGGAGCTTGGCACCACGGTGTTGTAGGCGCGGCCGAGACGGGTGATCGAGTCGAGCAGGATGACGACATCATGCTTGTGCTCGACCAGGCGCTTGGCCTTTTCGATCACCATTTCGGCGACCTGGACGTGGCGGGTGGCGGGCTCGTCAAAGGTCGAGCTGATCACCTCGCCCTTCACCGAACGCTGCATGTCGGTCACTTCTTCCGGCCGCTCGTCGATCAGCAGCACCATCAGATAGACTTCCGGATGATTGTCGGTGATCGCCTTGGCGATATTCTGCAGCAGCACGGTCTTGCCGGTCCGCGGCGGTGCGACGATCAGCGCGCGCTGGCCCTTGCCCTGTGGCGAGATGATATCGATGACGCGGGCCGACTTGTCCTTCTCGGTCGGATCGAGACTGTCGAGCTTGAGCTTCTCGTCGGGATAGAGCGGCGTCAGATTGTCGAAATTGACCCGGTGACGAACCGCATCCGGATCGTCGAAATTGATCGAGATCAGCTTGGTCAGCGCGAAATAGCGCTCGCCATCCCGCGGCGCCCGGATTTCGCCCTCGACGGTATCGCCGGTGCGCAGGCCGAATTTCCGGACCTGGTTGGGAGACACGTAAATATCGTCGGGACCGGCGAGATAATTGGCATCGGCCGAGCGCAGGAAACCGAAACCGTCGGTCAGCACCTCGATCGTGCCGACGCCCATGATCTGCTCATCATTGTCGGCCAGTTCCTTGAGAATGGCGAACATCAGGTCCTGCTTGCGCAGCGTGGAGGCACCCTCGACGCCCAGTTCCTCAGCCATCGAGACCAGGTCAGCGGGCGATTTTTCTTTCAATTCTTTTAAATGCATGGAGTTTTATCCAGATATGTCAGGAGGTTATATATAAATTATGCATGTGCGCAGCATATCGCTGACTTCGATTCACATGAAAATTAGCCCGGACGGGCTTTGGCGACTAATTACGCCTTTGTCATTTCGCTGTCAACCAGACCCGGTCAAAATGGTTTGACGATCACCAATATGACGATCAGCGCGGCGGTGATTCCGGGCACTTCATTGACCAGCCGCAGCGCCTTGTCGCTCATCGTCCGTTCGCCCCGGGCCAGTTTCTTCAGATAGCTGATCATCCAGCCATGATAGCCGGTCAGCAGCAGCACCACGAGCAGCTTGGCGTGGAACCAGCCCTGGCTGAACGCGCCGATATTATAGGCCAGCGACAGGCCCAGGATCCAGCTGATGACCAGCGACGGGTTGAGGATGATCTTGCGCAGCTTGCCCTCGCGCTCGATCCACTTGCGGTCCTCGTCCGACCCAACGGCGCATTCCTGATGGTAGACGAAGAAACGCGGCATCATGAACAGTCCCGCCATCCAGAAGATGATGAAGATGATATGGGCGGATTTTAACCAGAGATAGAGCATGGACAGAATTTCATTCATTGCCTCACAAGTGTAAGCAGATTTTCGACATGTTCAATGGGCGTGTCGGGCAGAATCCCGTGGCCGAGATTGAAAATATGCGGTCGGTCTTGAAAAACATCCAGAATATGGCGCGTTGATGTTTCCAGCGCGTCACCACCGGCGATCAGCGCCAGCGGGTCAAGATTGCCCTGCACCGGAAGCCCTGTGGGCAGATTTTCATGGGCCCAGACCGGATCGACCGTTTCGTCGAGTCCGATCGCACTGGCACCGGTTTCGCGGGCATAGGCGATCAGCTTGGCGCCAGCGCCCTTCGGAAATCCGATGATCGGCAGATCCGGATGGACGTCCTTCAAACGAGCAATAATCGCGGCATTGGGCGCAATCACCCATTTCTCGAATTGCGCGGGCGACAGCGAGCCGGCCCAGCTGTCGAACAATTGCACCGCATCGACCCCGGCCTCGATCTGGCCAAGCAGATAGGTCACCGTATTGTCGACGATGGCATTGATCAGTTCGGAAAAGGCAGCTTCATCGCGATAGGCAAAACGGCGGGTCGCTGCCTGGTCCTTGCTGCCCTGGCCGTTGACCATGTAGGTCGCGATCGTCCACGGGCTGCCGGCGAACCCCATGAAGGTCGTCGTGTCGTCGAGCTGCGCGGCGACGGCCCGAACGGTTGCGTATATGGCCTCAAAATGCTCAGGGGCACCCTCCAGAGAGGCCAAAGCCGCGTCCAGCAACCTCGGTGCCAGCCGGGGTCCTTCCCCTGCCTCAAACCAGAGCTTCTGGCCCATTGCATGCGGAACGATCAATATGTCGGAAAACAGGATCGCGCCATCAAAACCAAAGCGCCGGATCGGTTGCATCGTCACTTCGGCAGCCGCCTCGGCATCATAGCAAAGTTCCAGAAACCCGCCCTTTTGCGCACGCAATTCCCGATATTCCGGCAAATAGCGGCCCGCCTGGCGCATCAGCCATACCGGCGTCTGCTCGGTCTTCCTGCCGAGCAATGTCTGGAGCAGAATTTTCGGGGAAGCGGTCTCGTTCGGCATAGGGCGATGGTTATCCATTATAATATCTAAGTATTTATTATAGATTGTTGTTGATGATAGAGCGTGGAAAAGGCGGTAACCCGCCAGCGCCGCAAATACAAACAGATTGACATACCGATGTTAACCCAAATTTAACCGATTCCGGAATTTGATCCCCGCTATCCACAGGCTGGGGATGGAATCTGTCAATGTTGGCTGGCTGTGGATGGAATTGCCGGAATCGGGGACGGATCTCGCAGGACCACTTATCCCCATTTTCATCCCTTGCTTTATCCCCTGTGAAATCACAAAGCTTAGCCCATGAATCGGCTTCACCTGCATCTGCTCTCGGACTCAACCGGCGAGACCCTGGAAAATATTGCCAAGGCGGCGCTTGCCCAGTTTGACGGTGTCGAGATTATCAAGCATTTCTGGCCTATGGTCCGGTCGGAAAAGCATCTCAACCGGATATTGGCCGAAGTGGCGGAAAATCCGGGTCTGGTCATATTCACCATCGTCAACCGGGAAATCCGGGCCAAGCTGGAGCGCGAATGCCGGCATCTGGGACTGCCGTCGGTGCCGGCGCTGGATACCGTGACCGATGCCCTGTCCAACATGCTCGGGCAGGAAGCCAAGGCCCGGCCCGGTCGTCAGCATATACTGGATGCCGCCTATTTCGCCCGGGTCGAGGCGATCCAGTTCACCATTGCCCATGACGACGGGGTCGGATGGGAAAATTGGGAAGAGGCGGATATCGTGCTTGCTGGCGTGTCGCGCACATCGAAGACGCCCACGTCCATCTATCTGGCCAATCGCGGCTACAAGACTGCCAATATTCCGATCGTGCCGGAATCGCCGCCGCCCGATTCGCTGTTTCACCTGAAAAATCCGCTGGTGGTTGGTCTGATCACGGGAGCCTCTCGGCTGGTGCAGGTTCGCCGCAACCGTCTGTTGTCGCTCAATCAGGCGCCCGAAACCGATTATGTCAACGAGGAAAAGGTCAAGGAAGAGACCCAATATGCCCGCCGGATGTTCGCCGATAATGGCTGGCCGATGATCGACGTGACCCGGCGCTCGATCGAGGAATCGGCTGCGGCCATCATCAATCTCTACAATGAACGCCACGTCGGGGATATCGAACAGGCCGCCGGCGATGAATGAAGCGCGCCTGATCCTGGCATCAAAAAGCCGGGCGCGGCTGGCGATGCTGACCGCCGCCGGCGTTGTGGTCGAGGCGATGGCGCCCAATGTCGATGAAGAATCGCTCAAGGAAGGCCTGAAGGGCGAGGGCGTGACCGCGCGCAATCTGGCCGATGCGCTGGCCGAGGCCAAGGCGGTGCGACTGTCGCGGCGAATCGGGGCCGGGATGGTTCTGGGTGCTGACCAGATGCTGGCGCTCGACGATGGCGCGATGCTCGACAAGCCGGCCAATCCCGGCGACGCAATCGCTCATCTGAAATTGCTGTCGGGCAGGAAGCACAAGCTGTTCAGCGCCGCCGTCATCGCGGAACAGGGGATTCCGGTATGGCGCCATGTCGACGTCGCGACGCTGTCGGTGCGGCCATTGAGCGATTCCTTCATCGAACAATATGTCGAATCGGAATGGGACCATATCCGGCATTGCGTCGGCTGCTACGAAATCGAGGGCAGGGGCGTTCAGCTCTTCTCCGCCATAGCGGGCAGCCAGTTCACGATCATGGGCCTGCCGCTTCTGCATTTGCTGGACTATCTTCGCATCCGGTCTATTTTGCCGTCATGACCGATGATATGCCCTATGCCGAGGTTATCGGTGACCCGATTGCCCACAGCAAGTCGCCGCTGATCCACAAATTCTGGCTGGAACGGCTGGCAATAGAGGCGGATTATCGCACCTGCCATGTCTCGGCGGCAGAATTGCCCGACTATATCGAGCAACGGAATACCGATCCGGCCTGGCGCGGCTGCAACGTCACCATTCCCCACAAGATCGCCATGCTCGACCTGGTCGCCGATCCCGGCGGCGTGCGCGAGAAGATCGGCGCAATGAACACCGTCGTTCGCCAGAAAGACGGCGGCCTGATTGGCACCGATACCGACGCTGCCGGTTTTCTGGCGCCGATCGCCGATGCCGACTGGTCGGGAAAACATGCGATCCTGATCGGGGCAGGGGGGGCAGCACGGGCGGTGATATTCGCTCTGAAACAGGCCGGGATTGGCGAAATAACGATCATCGCCCGCAGCGGCCTGAAAGCAAGCGGCATGCTGATGCAGGCTTCGGTCAAGGGCGGCGTGTTGCCGATGGATGCGCAATTGCCGGCGGCGGACCTGCTGATCAATGCCAGCCCGCTCGGGATGACCGGCAAACCGCCGCTCGAAGTGAATCTTGATCCCTTGCCGGCTGATGCGCTGGTCTATGATCTTGTCTATGCGCCGCTCGAGACCCGGCTGTTGCGCGCGGCCAAGAAACGGGATCTGGCGGTGGTCGATGGTCTCGACATGCTCATCGGCCAGGCGGCGCTGGCCTTTGAGCTGTTTTTTGGCGCCACGCCGCCGATGGAACAGGATGTCGAACTCCGAAAATTGCTGATCGCCAGATGAAGCGGGACCGGCCTTTCATTATCGGCCTGACGGGTTCGATCGGCATGGGAAAATCCACGGTCGCGCAAATGTTTGTCGACGAGGGTGTCCCGCTGTTCGATGCCGATGCTGCGGTGCATCAGTTGCAGGGACCCGGCGGGGCTCTTGTCGACGAGATCGAGGCCCTGTTTCCGGGGAGCACGAGCAGCGACGGGGTCGATCGGCAGAAGCTGGGTGCGATGGTGCTGGGCGATCCGGCTGCCCTGCACCGGCTGGAGAAGCTGATTCACCCGGCGGTGGCAAAAATGCGGCAGGCCTTTCTCGAACAATATCGGGACCGGCCGCTGATCCTCTTCGATATCCCGCTGCTGTTCGAAAAAGGCGGTGCCGAAGGGGTCGATCATATAGTTGTCGTTTCCGCCGGTGCGGAGGAGCAACGGACCCGCGTTCTGAGACGTCCCGGGATGAGCGAAGAGCGGTTCGAGCAGATAAAGGGGCTGCAAATGCCGGATGCGGACAAACGGCAAAAGGCCGATTCGGTGATCGATACTTCCTTGTCCCTCGCAGAAACTCGCCTGCAGGTGCAGAAACTTGTTCAAAAACTGAAAGCATCCCTTGCGTAACCCAATGTTCAGTCCGATATCGTCTCTATGCGGGAAATAATTTTCGATACCGAAACCACCGGCTTTGACCCCCAAAATGGTGACCGGATGGTCGAAATCGGCTGTATCGAAATGGTCGACCGGATCGAAACCGGCGAGACTTTTCACTGCTATTACAATCCCGAACGGCCGATGCCAAAGGCTGCCGAGAATGTGCACGGGCTATCCGACGTGTTCTTGTCCGACAAGAAACTCTTCGCCGCCGGCGCGGAGGAATTGCTCGATTTTCTCGGCGACGCCAAGCTCGTCGCCCACAATGCGCAGTTTGATTTCAAGTTTCTCAATGCCGAACTGGTCCTGTGCGGTTACCAGCCGATTTCCCGCTTCCGCATGGTCGACACATTGGCGATTGCCAAGTCCAAGCATCCAGGCGCAAAATTGTCGCTCGACGCGCTTTGCTCGCGCTATGGCATTGACCGCAGTCACCGGGTGAAACATGGCGCACTGCTGGACGCGGAACTGCTGACCCAGCTCTATATCGAATTGACGGGTGGGCGTCAGATCGGCCTCGGCCTGGCAGAAGACCGCACGCGGCCTGATTCCGTTGTCAGCCTGAGACCCACATCACAGCGGCCAGAACGCAGAACCTTTATAGCGGCGCGCGAGCATCAGGCAGGGCCGGATGAACTGGCAAGGCACAAGAAATTCATCGAGGGTATCGAAAACCCTCTCTGGGCTGAAATTTAACTGTATCGCCGTCTGCAAATCGATACGGAAAGAAAAGGAGAAGAGATATGGAAGTTCGTGTTTCGGGACATCAGGTCAATACCGGCGATGCGCTGCAAACCCATGCCGAGGATCGGATGAACGCGATCGCCAGCAAATATTTTGCCAAGGCCATTTCATCCAATGTCACCGTCAGCAAGGCCCCGCATGCGCAATTCAAATGCGATATCGTGACTCACGTGATGCAGGGTCTGATGCTGAAAGCGGACGCCGAGGCCGGTGATGCCCATCAGGCCTTCGAACAGGCCGCCGACAAGATCGAAAAGCAGCTGCGTCGCTATATGCGGCGGCTGAATGATCATCATGTCCAGGCGCAATATGCGGCCAAGCAGGAAGAGGCCGCCTATCGGGTATTCGAATCGTTTGAAGAAGAAGAATTGGGCGAACTGAATGGCGAATCGCCCCCGATCATTGCCGAAACCAGCACCGATATTCCGGAAGCCAGCGTGTCCAATGCGGTGATGATGATGGATTTGCGCAATACCAGCGCGCTTTTGTTCAAAAATTCTGGCACTGGTGCCCATAATATGGTCTACCGCCGCTCCGATGGCACGATTGGCTGGGTAGAGCCGCATAGCTGACCGAGCCGGATTGCTTTTAACAGTCGGATAGCCGGTGTTTCTGACGACTGGCCAAATGCGCATCAATGTCCGAATTCCGGCAAGCTTGCCGATTGGGCTGCGTTTGCCGGGACAAGAGGAAAGAATCATGACTGATTTGTCCGTTAGACTGGAACTTTCGGCTGTCCGGGACGGTCCGGAGGTCGGCGACAAGGACGATATCTTGAGGACAGTCGCCCGCATCGGGCACGAATGCTATCATCTTGATGCCGATGCAATCCTGAATGGCCTGGTGGCGCGCGAGGCTCTCGGATCGACCGGTTTTGGTCGATCGATTGCCATACCGCACACGAAGCTGGCCAGCCTCGACCATTGTGTCGGCATTTTTCTGCGTCTTGCCGAACCCGTTTCCTTTGATGCCCATGACGGCAAGCCGGTCGACCTGATATTCGCCCTGCTGTCCCCGCAAAAATCGGGAGTCGAGCATTTAAAGGCATTGGCCGCTGTTTCCCGCTTTTTTCGGGACGAGCATATGGTGGCAAAGCTGCGCGGCGCATCGGGCCGTGATGCACTTTATGCGCTGCTGAACAAGCAGCGCGAGCAGCAGGCAGCCTGACCCTTGGCAATGACGGACGACACCGACAAGGGCGCGGAAAGCGGCGGTGCCCAGGAACATTTCCGGGCTCTGGAGCGGCTTTATGCGGAAGCCCCGATCAACCGGCTGTTCAATTCCCGCCTCGAAATTGCCGAAGCCGGAAAGGCCAGCATTTTCTTTGATGTGGACGAACGCTATTATCACGCGGCCGGGGCGGTGCATGGCACCGCCTATTTCAAGATGCTCGACGATGCCGCCTTTTACGCTGCCAACAGTCTGGTATCCGACCGTTTCATCCTGACCACCGCGTTCAACCTGCTTTTTACCAAGCCGCTCAGGTCCGGCCCGGTCACCGCCGAAGGCCGCTGGGTTAGTGGTAAACGGCGCGTGTTTGTCGCCGATTCGCGTCTGATCGATAGCGAGGGCGAGGAAATAGCACGCGGCACCGGCACGTTCATGCGTTCGCATATCCCGCTGGCGTCGCTGCCCGGTTATAAAAAGGATGATTGAACCGCGGCTTTCTGCGGAAATGAAGGTGCAGACCCTGCTGAGGCTGGTGAACCAGAAGGGCGGCTTCGGTGCGGTCCTGAAAAAGGGCGACAGAATATCCGGAGCCATTCTTGTCCAATGTGTGGAAAAGGGCGAAAACCCTAGGCTCCTGGAGAATATGCCGTCGCTGGATGGAGCGCCCAATTGGCAGCAAATATGGCCACAAACCACTGATAACAATAAAGAATTATCCGAATATATTGCCCGGAGATTCCGCTTCGACCCCGATATGTGGTTAATTGAACTGGACATCCCGGATGCGGAACGGCTCATCGCCGAAATGGGTCAGTAAACTTGACTTTATTCCCCAGAACCATAATTGGCGCTCAACTTTGAAGCGCAGGTTGCCGCTGCTCTGTCGGAAAGGACGGGTGGTAAACACGCAGACGGGGAGAACAGAAACAGGCCTTCGTTTTGGTTTTTGGGCGTGTTTTTGGCGGTTTTGACGGGAATGTCATGATTTGCTCTGGTCTCACCGCATAAAAAAATAGGTTAATGAGCAAAATTTTTCGTGCAACAAGCGCCCTGTCGCTTGCTCTTACTACGGTCGCGGCCTTGTCCGTCACCGATGCGTCCTTTGCGTTGGAAGCAAGCGACGAAACGCCTGAAACCGAGATTTTCATCGATCCAGCCCTGCTCGAAGATGATCAATCAAATCAGGCCATTATTTTTGGCGATGAACAGGAAGTTCTCGCAGAAATTCCACAGGATGTTGTCCAGTCAGACAAGATCGCCAATGGCGATGCCGAGGGCGATACTGACGGCAATGGTGATTTCATCAATGACGGTGCCGCGTCGCTCAATCAGCTGGTGCGGCAGCAATCGGTAGAAGGCTCGCTGGATCCCGAAATGCAATGTCTGGCCGGAACCGTCTATTTCGAGTCCAAGGGTGAATCGCTGCAAGGCCAGCTGGCCGTGGCCCGCGTCGTTCTTGCGCGCGTCGAATCCTCGCGCTTTCCCGACAGCATCTGCGGCGTGGTTTTCCAGCGCAGCCAGTTTTCCTTTGTGCGCGGCGGCAAGATGCCGGCGATCAAAACCGGGAGCCGGCACTGGCGAAATGCGGTCGCGATCGCCAAGATTGCGATGAACGACGGCTGGAAAAGCTCGGTCGAGGGAGCGCTGTTCTTTCACGCCCGTTATGTGTCTCCGGGCTGGCGTCTGCAACGGCTGGCAACAATCGACAATCATATCTTCTACCGCTAGGCAGCCGGCCCGATCGACATCGTAAAGACTCCCTGACGGGGGTCTTTATTTTGTTCTATTTATGTTCTAGCCAAGACCGATGACGAGGATCGATGATTCGCCAGGCCTGCTGACGACTCCGGGTGAACTGACCGGGGCCCAGGCCGTGGCCCGCGGTGTGGCCCGCATGTTCCTGCGCCACGATATCATGGTGCTTCCGGAGGTCAGTTTGCGGAACCGGCGCCGCGCGGATCTGATGGGCATTGACGCCAAGGGGCAGATTGTCATCGTCGAGATCAAGGTGGCGCGCGGTGATTTGCTGGGCGATGCCAAATGGACCGAATATCTGGAATATTGCGACCGCTTCTACTGGGCCCTGCCGGTCGGGTTCGATGCATCGCCGGTCCATGGACCCGATTTCCTGCCCGAGCGCACTGGTCTGATCATTGCCGACGCCTATGATGCGGAAATGGTGCGCCCGGCTGCAACCAGGGCCCTCGCCCCGGCCCGGCGCAAGACCGAGACAATGCGGCTCGCTCGGCGTGCCATGCAGCGTGCCGCCATTCTGGATGGCTGGATCAGCCCCGTTTCCGGTCCGGATGATTCCGGCTACCGATGATTGAGTTCAGCCTTCCGGTCCGAAAAACCGGCCTTTGGTTTCCGGTTCCTTGTCGGCGTCGGCCTTTTCAATTTCGGCTAATATACTCGCGGCGCGGCGATCCCGCGTCGCGTAATCCCGGGCTGACAGGCCAGCCAGCGTGTCGGTCCGGTCCGGGTCGGCGCCATTGGCCAGAAGCAGGCGGACCAGTTCCGAATCCCTGAGCTGCACCGCTCGAATCAGGGCCGTTTCGCCCTGCTTGTTCGTGTCATCGACATCCGCCTTTTTGGCCAGCAGGATTTTGACGCCATCGACGAACCGCAGCTGCGTCGCGAGCATCAGCGGCGTCAGGCCCTCCTTGTCGCGGATATTGGGATTGGCCCCCTTTTGCAGCAGAAACGCCAGCCAGGTCTTGTCCTTTCGCTCCACGACGATGTGCAAGGCCCCACGGCCCGTCGTGATATCGCGCGTGTTGACGATCACCGTACCGGGCCGATTGAGAAATTTATTCGCCTCTTCGCCGTCGCGGTCATCGACCGCCTTCAGGAAATTATAGCTGTCCGAAAATTGTGCTGCGGCGGGAACGGAAAAGGAAACGGCCGCAGCAGCGATCCACGCATAGCGCAGGAACCGGCGGAACCCGCCTCGCGATCGCGCGCCTGAAGAATTTATACTGAACATTTTTGGCCCCATTTCATTTACCGGTGAGTCTTCGCCCATATTCGCTGTATAGGCTGCTTATCAATTATCTGTTGAAATTGATCAACTAGCAGACCATGTCTGGCCGCGTAATGAACAATATCACCAACTTGATAAAAATGATCCTGTCCGCTGCGTTGCTGACATTGATGGCCGCCTGCAGCGCCGCGCCTGACGGAAGTGGCTCCCCCGAAGCCGAGCCGCCGCTGGCGGGCGCCCGGATTGGTGGCACGTTTACCCTGACCAACCAGAATGGCGAACGCATCTCGGAAGAACAGTTCAAGGGCCAATATCGGATCATATATTTCGGCTACAGCTATTGTCCCGACGTCTGTCCGGTCGATCTCGCCAATATCATGCTCGGGTTGAAACAGGCCGAAAAGGACAATCCTGCCCTGAGCAAGAAAATACAGCCGATTTTCATTTCGGTCGACCCGGGGCGCGATACGCCGGCGGTTTTGAAACAATATGTCTCCGCTTTCCACCCGCGCCTCATCGGCCTGACCGGCAGTCCCAAGGAAATCGCCGAGGTCGCCGGAAAATATCTGATCATCTATGATATCCGGAAGGACGAGGGATCAAGCGAATATCTCGTTGATCACAGCCGGCAGGCCTATTTGTTCGGCCCGCAGGGAGAGCCCCTGGCGCTGCTCCCCTTTGATGGCACACCGCAACAGGTTGCGGACGAAATTACCCGATGGGCGCGCTAGGCACCGGCCAGCCATTCTGGGAAGCACCACTCGAATCGCTGGATCGCGCGCAGTGGGAAGCCTTGTGCGATGGCTGCGGCAAATGCTGCCTGCTCAAAGCCGAGGATGAGGATGACGGCCAGATATATATGACCAATATCGCCTGCAAATTGCTCGATCTCGAGCATGCCCGATGCAGCGACTATCGCCACCGGAAATTCCATGTGCCCGATTGCGTCCGGCTGACCCGGAACAAGCTGGAGGAGTTTGACTGGCTGCCGGACAGCTGCGCCTATAAGCTGCGGGCGCGGGACCTGCCCTTGCCGTCATGGCATTATCTGGTCTCCGGCGACCGTGAATCGATCCATGCCGCCGGCAAGTCGATCCGCGGCAAGGTGATACCCGAAAGCAAGGCCGGACCGCTTGAACAGCATATTCTCGATGCGCCTCTTTAGCTCATCGCGTTCCGAAGCGCTTGCCATCAATCTCGACGGGGTAAGCTATCCGCTGCAATTGCGACGCTCCAAGCAGGCCCGGTCGATCATTGTCTCGGCGGACACCGTCAAGGGCGTCGTCCGCCTGACGGTGCCCACTTATGCTTCGGAGCATCAGGCGCTGCGCTTTGCCCAGTCCAAGTCCGAGTGGCTCCACGCCCGCTTTGCCGAAGCCGTGCCCCCTGTTCCGGTCGAGGACGGCAGCCAGATCGCCTTTCTGGGGGAGCCGTGCATCATTCGATGGTCCCCTGAATTTGCCCGGGCGCCACAGCTGATCGACGGCGAAATCCGGCTGGGCGGACCCGCCGAACATGTCGAGTCCCGGACCCTGCGCTGGCTCAAGGCCCAGGCGCGCGCGATTTTTGCCGACGATCTGCAATTTTACTGCACCCGCGCCGGCGCGGACTTGCCGCGACTGGCGGTCGGCGATGCCCGGCGGCGCTGGGGCAGCTGTTCCGGGCGCCAGTCCATCCGGCTGAACTGGCGGCTGGTCATGGCACCGCCCCATGTCCGCCGGTCGGTCGTGGCGCATGAAGTGGCCCATCTCAGGCACATGGACCACAGCCGGCGATTTTACGCCCTGCTCGACCAGATATATGAGGCCGATCGCCGGGTCGCGGATCGCTGGCTGAAAGACCATGGCCGCGGCCTGCACATGGTCGGAGCGGAACGGCCATCGCCGCTCGTCGGCTGAGCCGGATTGCTATTGCGGTTCTGTACGGGCCGCTTCGGGCAGCAGGGATTCCGGCTGGTTTTGCGGCGGCTGCGGTTTCGGTTTCTTGACCGGCGCCGGTTCCGGTTTGCGCGGAGCCGGATCACCGCCGCGACCAAGCACGGAATCGATCCAGTCCTGGTCCAGTCGGGGGCCATCGGCGGCCTCGCCATCTTCCATATCATATTCGACGCCGCGCCCGGTCTCGATCGGCATGCCATTTTCATCGACATAGATACCGTCTTCCGGGGCACCGAACAATTCACCATCGTCCGGTTCCAGCTGCCATTCCGGCAAGACCAGCTCGGTATCGAATTTCTCCACCTTGCGATTGGCCACGGCCGCCTTCATAAATTGCGCGAAGGCCGCGGCCGGCGCCCGGCCGCCCTGCAAGCCGCCGACCGGTTTTGCGTCATCGCGGCCCATCCAGACGCCCGTGGTCAGGCCGCTGGAAAAGCCGAGAAACCAGCCATCCTTGTTGCTGCTGGTGGTGCCGGTCTTGCCGGCCACCGGCCTGCCGATCTGGGCTGCCCGGCCGGTGCCGGTATTGACGGCGGTCTGCATCAGATCGGTGATGCCGGCTGCCACCCAGGGGTCGACCAGCACGCGGCTGCCGTCAAATTTGCTCTGGTACAGGACATCGCCCTTCATCGTCTGCACCTTGGTGATCCCGAACGGGGTGATCGCGACGCCCTTGGCGCTGATCGAGGCGAAGGCGCGAGTCATGTCGAGCACCCGCACATCGGAGGTGCCGAGCACCATCGAGGGATTGGTGTTGATCGGGGTCGTGATCCCGAACCGGCGCGCCATATTGGCGATCGAGGATGTCCCGATATCATTGCCGATTGCCGCCGCAACGGTATTTTTGGAAAAGGCGAACGCCGTGCGCACATCTATGTCACCGGCATAGCGATCGCCGCTGTTCCTGGGGGTCCAGTTGCCAATGGTGATCGGTTCGTCTGTCACCGTGTCATTGGGCGTATAGCCCGCCTCGAGCGCCGCCATATAGACAAACACCTTCCACGCAGACCCGGGTTGACGGACGGCCTCGGTGGCGCGGTTGTAGTTTGAGGTTACATAGTCTGTTCCGCCGACCATGGCGCGCACTGCGCCGTCGCGGTCGATGGCGACCAATGCACCCTGCGCGCCGGCCGGCACGTGCGATTGGATCGCCGCCGTCGCAACGCGCTGCATGTCGAGATCGAGCGTGGTCCAGACTTCGATCGGCTCCACATTCTCGTCGATCAGCAGGTCCAGCTGCGGCAGCGCCCAGTCGGTAAAATAGCGCACGCTATTCTGACGCGGCTCGGGCGCGAGTTCCACTTCTGCCGGGTTGGTTTTCGCCGCTTCGGTCGCGGTTATTGCGCCAGCGTCCTGCATCACCTCCAGGACCACCGTGGCCCGTCCGATAGCCGCCGAGGCGTCAGCCGTGGGCGAGTAGCGGGACGGAGCCTTGACCAGACCGGCGATGATCGCTGCCTCGGCCAGATCAAGCTCTCTGGCGCTGTGCGCGAAGGACCGGCGCGACGCAGCATCGATGCCATAGGCGCCACCGCCATAATAGACCTTGTTCAGGTAAAGCTCGAGAATCTGTTCCTTGGAAAATTTTCGTTCCATCGCCAGCGCGAGCAATATTTCCCTGCCTTTCCGGCCAAAGGTCCGGTTGTTGTTCAGAAATACATTGCGGGCCAGCTGCTGCGTGATCGTCGACCCGCCCTGGGCCCAGTGACCGCGCTGCAGCCGGACCTGAAGCGAACGCGCGATGCCGATCGGGTCAACCCCCAGATGGCTCTCGTAGCGCCGGTCCTCGACGGCAACCATCGCGGCCTTCATGACGTCCGGAATATCTGCATATTGCAGCCACTCGCCATAGCTCGGCCCCATCGAAAACAGTTCCTTGCCGTTCACGTCCAGCACCCGGATCATCTGGCCATTGGGGGAAGATTTCAGGTCCTCGAAGCCGGGAAGCGAGGAACGGACCACCAAGACAGCGACTACCAGCGCGATCGCGGCGAGAAACCCGACGACAAGGCCGGTCTTGGCGAGGCGCCACAGCCATGTGCGCACCGGCCCCTGCTTCTTGCTACGCTTTTTGCCCCGTGCCATATTGATCCGTCCATCATACGCTGAATTTGAGATTTTCTAGCGTGTTGCCCCCTTACTGCAGGCTGAACAGCTAGACACGGTAAAAATCAGTCCGGCTTGGGTTCGAAGGCCATCGCGGCGCTGTTCATGCAATAGCGCAGGCCGGTTTCGGTCGGGCCGTCGGGGAAAACATGACCGAGATGACCGTCGCAGGTGGAACAGCGAATCTCGACCCGCCGCATGCCGAGGCTGTTGTCCACCAGTTCGGTCACCGCTTCCGGAACGGCCGGCGCGTCAAAGCTGGGCCAGCCGCAACCGCTGTCAAACTTGCTTTGCGATTCAAACAATTTGCTGCCGCAACCGGCGCAGAAAAATTCCCCGTCGCGATATTCGGTGTTCAGCGCTCCGGTAAATGGACGCTCGGTGCCGGCCTCGCGCAGCACATGATATTGTTCCGGGGACAGCTGTTGCCGCCATTGTTCGTCGCTCAAAATCGTTTTTTCCATTTGCTTTAAATGGGCGCTTGTTCGCAAGCGGTCAAGGGATCTGGCGAAGAGATTCGGCGCCGACTCATGCGATGCTTAACCGGATATTAGGCATATATGTGCAACAAAGCCGGTCATGAAAATAGTGGCAAAATCGGCGCTGATCGGAGCATATGCGACGGCATTTCTGGCATTTCTGCCAGCGGAGGCGCTTGGCCAGTGCCGTCTCTGTGCTGCCAGTCCGGAATCCCAGAGCCTGTCCCAGCCGACTTCGGGCCAGCGGGAGATTCCCTTGCAGATTGAAATTACCGCCGATCTGGATTTCTCCCGCATCGCCCTGCTCGGCAGCAGCGGCGGCGTGGTCAGCATCGATCCGATGTCGGGAAACCGGCAGATTCGCGGCAGCATTGCCAATCTTGGCGGCATGGCGCTGCACGGCCAGGGGCGATTGACCGGCGAACCGGGCCGGAGCGTAAGGATTTTCCTCCCGGAACGGATTCAGCTCAGCGCACCCAATGGTTCGACGGCCGAGCTGGAAAAACTGGAAACCGATCTGCCGGCACAGGCCAGACTGGATCATACCGGTCGACTGACCTTTTCTTTCGGTGGGCAGCTGCGGGTGCGGGGAGACGCCAGTGGCCAGTTTCGTGGCCGGATTGCGATTACCGCCGACTATGAGTGACTAGCGACTGCTCGCTGCCTTGCGGGCAATCAGCAGCAATTCTTCCTCCAGCAGCACCTGATCCGGCTGGCCGCTGCTTTTCATCAGGATTTCCAGCTGCAGAATCCGCTCGATCAGCCGCGCGATATGAGCGGAAGGCCAGATTCGCAGCTGCCGCTTGAAATGGTCCCGCTCCTTGAAAAAGACGCTTGGGTGGCTGGCAACGGAATCGATATTGCCGCCCTTGTCGACCTTGCCGCGCAGTTCGGCGAGCTTGGCAAGATGGCGGAGCATGATCCGTATCAGGCCGATCTCGCTGATGCCCTGCGCGCGTGAGGCAGCGATTTCCCGGGCCAGACGGGCGGCATCGCCGTTGAGCGCGGCCTGGATCAGCAGGTTGATGTCTTCCTCGTCATTTTCGGCGCCGAGCAGCAGCAGAATATCGGCTTCCGGCGCCTGCGGATCATCGGGCGTTGCATCCAGATAGAGCGCGATCTTCTCGACTTCCATCCGCGCCAGCACCAGATCATTGCTGGTCAGCGCGGCGATTTCCTGGGCCATTTCCCGGCTCAGTTTCAGGCCTTCGGTCCTGGCGATGGTCTGGATGGCCGCTGCCGCTTCCTGCGGGGTCGTTTCGTAGCAGGTCGCAATCAGCGCATCCGGCGCCGCACCGATGGTTTTCGCCAGCGCGGTCTTGTCGCCCATGCCCGGCGCAATGACGAACACCGGGTCGCCGGCTGTCTCGCTTGCCAGCAGATTTTCGATCGCGGCCGTGGCCCTGACCGCTTCGCCACTGTTCAGCCGCAGGACGAGATAGCGCTTGTCCCCGAACAGCGAGGCCGAATTGGCTTCGTCGTTCAGCCGAGCGGGATTGTCGCTGATATCGCTGATGGTCAGATCGACCCGTTCCGCGCTTTGCGCCATCGGCTGCACCAGCTCTTCGACTAGTGCCTGGCAACGGGTGACGTTGGGACCACAGAGCAGGGTCAGCCGGATCCGGTCGGCAGCGGCATGATAGCGCCTGACAATCTCTTCCGGCTTGGCCTTCATGGCCCGGGTGACGCGCTGGCCTCGGTCCGGGCGAACAGCGACAGCCGCGTTACGATCTGATTGGCGACGCGGGTCGCCAGATTCTCGAGCGCGGTATCTTCTGCGGCCAGCGTCGCATATTCCGACGAGACCACGTCGATACCCGCATCCGATCCTGCCGTTGCGTCGAGCACCACCACCGAATCGGACAGGCGGACCAGCTGGTAGCGCGCCCGCAAGGTCCTGCGCTCGCGCGTGATCCGGTCATCGCTGCGCACGCCAAATCCGGCAATCTTGTCGTCCAGTGCAACCTTGAGACGATATTTCGCCTGTTGTCCCTCGAAGGCTTCGAGCTGGTCCTTGAGCGCATTGCGGGTCAGCCATCCGGCCTTGCCGGCAATCGGCTCAATCTCGACATGGCCGAGCTGCTGGGCGACAACGCCGGTGGTGCCGCCGGCATAGAGCGGCCGCAAATTGCAGCCAGCCAGCATCGCTGACAATGTCACCAGCAGCGTGATCCGGGCTATCATGTTCCTCATATCACGATATTGACCAGTCGATCGGGCACGACAATCACCTTCTTTATTTCCGCTCCGTCAAGGCTACGCTGCACCTTCTCGGAAGCGAGGGCAAGCGCTTCGAGATCTTCCTTGCTGCAGCCCTTGGCAGCCATCAGCGTGTCGCGCAGCTTGCCGCGCACCTGGATCGCGATGATCACCTCATCCTCGACCAGCAGGCTTTCGTCCACGTCCGGCCAGGGCGCATTGGCGATCAGGCCGGTTTCGCCGAGCAAGGCCCAGGCTTCCTCGGCGATATGCGGGACCATCGGTGCGACGATCCGGGCCAGCGCCCGGATTGCGGCGTTGCGGTCGGCCGACGGGGCGGATTTCTCGATCAGATTGACCAGTTCGAAGACCTTCGCCACCGCCTTGTTGAACGACAGCGCCTCGACATCTTCCGCCACCCCGGCGATCGTCTGGTGCAGCTTGCGGTTGAGCGGCTTGTCCTCGACAGCCGGTGCATCACCGGCATCGGCGACCGAGAGGAACAGGCGCCAGAGTCGCTGGACGAAGCGCCAGCTGCCTTCGATCCCGGCCTCAGACCAGGGCAGGTCGCGTTCGGGCGGGCTGTCGGAGAGCATGAAGAAACGCACCGCATCGGCGCCATATTGCTCGATGATCGGATCGGGGTCGACGACATTTTTTTTCGACTTCGACATTTTTTCAATGCGACCGATATCGACTTCTTTCCCATCAGCAACAAGAAACGCGCCGTCTTGTTTTCGCTCAACTTCATCGGGAGAATAGTAAGTTATTTGGGGAATGGGCTGTCCGTTATCGTCCAGTGCACCTGCCATTGAGAAATGCATACTGGAATAGGTTTCGTGCGTCACCATGCCCTGGGTAAACAGGCTCTCGAACGGCTCGGCAAAGTCCAGCTTGCCGATGCTTGCCAGCGCGCGCGTCCAGAAGCGGGCATAGAGCAGATGCAGGATCGCATGTTCGACGCCGCCGATATATTGCGTCACCGGCAGCCATTTCTTGACCACCTCCGGATCGAACGGCCGGTCGTCCGGCTGGCTGGCAAAGCGCAGGAAATACCAGCTGCTGTCGACAAAAGTATCGAGCGTATCGGTCTCGCGCCGCGCCGCCTTGCCGCATTTCGGGCAGTCGACATGCTTCCACGTCGCGTGCCGCTCCAGCGGATTGCCGGGGGTTTCAAAATCAATATCTTCGGGCAGCACGACCGGCAGCTGGTCTTTGGGGACCGGCACCGGACCGCAAGCATCGCAATGGATGATCGGAATCGGCGTGCCCCAGTAGCGCTGGCGCGAAACGCCCCAGTCGCGCAGTCGCCAGGTGGTCTGCGCCTTGCCCCAGCCCTCGGAGTCCGCGCGATCGATGATCGTCTGCTGGGCCGCCTCGATGGTCATGCCGTCGAGAAAGGCGCTGTTTACGATCTTGCCGGGCCCGGTATAGGCCTCGTCGCCTGCATATTCGGCAGCCGTTTCCTTGCCATCGGAAACCACGCGCTTGACCGGCAGATCATATTTGCGGGCAAAGTCGAGATCGCGCTGGTCATGTGCCGGGACACCAAAAACCGCGCCGGTGCCATAATCCATCAGCACGAAATTGGCGACATAGACCGGCAATTGCCAATCGGGATCCAGCGGATGGGTGACGGTCAGGCCGGTATCAAAGCCCTTTTTCTCCATCGTTTCCAGCTCGGCCGCCGTGGTGCCGCCGGCCTTGCAGTCTTTGGCAAAGGCCGCGAGCGCCGCGTTCTGACTGGCCATTTTCTGGGTCAGCGGGTGATCGGCTGCCAGCGCGATGAAACTCGCGCCGAAGATCGTGTCCGGCCGGGTGGAAAAGACCTCGACTGTCGAAATATCGTCTTGCGGTTCCGCCAGCGCAAAATGGAATTGCAGGCCCTGCGACTTGCCGATCCAGTTTTCCTGCATCAGCCGTACCTTTTCGGGCCAGCCCTTGAGGTCGCCCAGTCCGGCGAGCAGATCCTCGGCAAAATCGGTGATCTTCAGAAACCACTGGCTGAGTTTGCGCTTCTCGACCTGGGCGCCGGAGCGCCAGCCCTTGCCGTCGATCACCTGCTCGTTGGCCAGCACGGTCATGTCGACAGGGTCCCAGTTGACCGCCGATTCCTTGCGATAGACCAGGCCGCCCTCGAACAGGTCGATGAACAATGCCTGTTCGTGGCCGTAATATTCCGGGTCGCAGGTCGCCAGCTCCCGGCTCCAGTCGAAGGCAAAGCCGAGCGTCTTCAGCTGGCTGCGCATCGCCGCGATATTGGCTCTGGTCCATTCGCCGGGATGGACCTTCTTTTCCATTGCGGCATTTTCGGCCGGCATCCCGAACGCGTCCCAGCCCATCGGGTGCAGCACTTCATAGCCCTGCATCCGCCGGAACCGGGCGAGCACGTCGCCCATGGTATAGTTGCGGACATGGCCCATGTGGATCCGGCCCGAGGGATAGGGAAACATTTCCAGCACATAGCTGCGCGGCTTGCTGCTCGCGTCATCCGCCTCGAACACGCGTGATTCGGCCCAGCGCGCTTGCCAGCGCTTGTCCGCCGCCAGTGGATTGAATCGCTGATCGGTCATTGCGGCCCCATTATATGGCAGGAAAAATCAGTTGGTGATCGCACCGCGCCGCAGGTCGCGGGCCTTGGTGAGGATGATCTGCTCCAGCTTCTGGGTGGTTGCCGCCTTCACTGGTGCATCGACCCAGTTGCCATTGGTGTAAACCTGCCGCGAAGCCGCGACGCGGAGGGCATCGGCGCGCAAATCCCGGTCGAGGATCGAGACATTGATTTTCATCCGCTCGCCCGGATTCTGCGGGTTCACATACCAGTCGGTCAGGATCACGCCGCCATTGCTGTCGGTCTGGGTCAGCGGCATGAAGGACAGGGCATCCAGCGATGCGCGCCACAAATAGCTGTTCACGCCAATGGTCGTGACCTGCGACGCGGCCAGATCGGCCTTGGGCCGCTCCTTGCCTCCACAGGCAGACAGCAGGGACAGCGCCAGCAGGCTGGCGGCTGCAGGTCGCAGGAAGAGAGATGGTTTGAGGCGGGACATGAAGCGCTCCTGGTTGTATTTTGCGCCGATACGAAATCTTTTTTGCAGGATTTGTTCCGGACATGAATTCATTTCTGCGCTCTCTATAAATGCTTTGCCGGATGGGGCAAGCACAAGCGCATGTTTCGCTCTTGTGCAGCAGCGCGTGAACCCGAGTTGAATGGCCGCAAAATCATCTCCGGTTCATCTTTTGGCCGCTAGGAAGCACCAGGATGTCCGCAAAAAAGCGTAACCGAACTGCAACAGAAAGGCGCTAGTTTGGGAAAATCGGACAAAAACAACAAGTTGACTCGTGCAGATTGGCAGATTTTGTTATATCCACAGTCACTCAAAGGGGAAGCACCGTCATCATGACGAAAAAGGTCAGTAAATTCGGTTGGTTAGCGACAGGACTCGCGATCACCGGCCTTGCCATGACCCCTGCGCTGGCGAAGGTGCTTTCCAGTGACAATAATATTGTATCCCTGAAGACGCTTGGTTCGATCGGATCCTTCACCGTGGCCGGTGCCGATCCCGATCTTGTCGCCAAATATAATCTCAATGCCCTGCGTGGCAATGCGAGCTTCAAATTCACCCCATCGGGCGGCACGCGCGATGGAGAGCGTTCGGTCACGGTCGTGGTTCGGCAGAAATCCGATGCCGACGCGGTTTCCATTCGCGAAAATATTCTCGCTGCTACACCTGGTTCGGGCGTGATCAGCACCGCGAAAATTGCGCCGGTATCCTATAGTCTGGGATCTGCAAAAGGGCTGAAGAGCTTCGCAATTCCGGTCAAGAAACTGGGCAGCAACCTGCCTGACCTGTCGGAAATCGGTTCCGGAAGACTGAACGACGATAACGATACGGGCAAGAAGAGCCGCTTCAGTCCGCGCATGTCGATTGATGCCTCGGCGCCGATCAATGCCGCGCCGCGCGCACTGGATGCCAGCCAGAAAGACTATACACTGGATGTGGGCGGCAGCTATTCGCTCACACGCAATCTCAACGTGACGGCCGGTGTCCGGATCAACAATGAGCGCGACCGGATGGCACCCCTGACCGATAATCGTCAGGACAGCCAGGCGGTCTATGTCGGAACCCAGTTCCGCTTCTAGACTTCACAATCAGCTGAAAGCATCGATCGCCGCCCAGCCATGGGTCAGGCGACTCTTGCACATCCGGTAGCGCCGCTGGTTCATTCCTCCCAGAAATATGACCTTGCCGTTGCAGAGCGCGGCCAGACGCCGGCGCTGCAAGGGATTCAGCGGTCGTCGCCCGGGATGCGACCGGGTCGCAAAAACCGGCGACAGGAAAAAAACGTTCGCACCAGCGCGGTTGGCTTGCCGGATTTCCCGGGTATCATGGACCGGAGCGCTGTGCAGCAGACTGCCAGAAAGTGGTCGTTGCCGCAGACGGCCATGCACGCCATCGGCCCGCCAGAGCCTGGCGAGGGCGGGTGATCCGGCCAGAAACACCAGATGCCCGCGCCGCCGGGCCAGCCTTTGGACATAGGCAAAACGCGCTCGTCGCAACGGTCCGGCCAGATGATAATGCCGAAAGATGATCCCGCTGCCCCGCGGCAGACGCATGATGGCCCGATCGATAAGCGCGTCATTGCGCTGATCGGTGAACAGCCATATCCGGGGCAGGGCCGAACCTGCCGGGTCGGCAATCGGGGCATGGGGCTGGTCTCGCAACATAAGCAGGCCTATAGACCCGGTCCTGGCGAAAGAGAATGACCGAGAAAGAAACAAATTTGGCAAGTCCGGCACTGCAAAACATAATAGGCAAGATTGAAAAGGCCGCCCGCATTGCGGACCGCAAGCCGGCCGATATCAAGCTCATCGCCGTGTCGAAGACCCGCAGCGGGGATGAAATTCGTCCACTGCTCGAGGCCGGTCATCGCGTCTTCGGCGAAAACCGGGTGCAGGAAGCGATGGAAAAATGGCCGGCGCTCAAGGCCGAATATCCTGACATGGAATTGCACATGATCGGCCAGCTCCAATCGAACAAGGCTGCAGAGGCGGTGGCGCTGTTCGATTGCATCCATTCGCTCGACCGGCCGTCCCTGATCAAGGCGCTGGCCCGGGAAACGGAACGGCAGGATCGCCGCATTCCCTGTTTTCTGCAGGTCAATATCGGCGAGGAATCCCAGAAGGGCGGTTGCGAGATCAAGGCCATTGCGCAATTGCTCGAACAGGCCCGGGAATCCGGTCTTTCCGTTGCCGGCCTGATGGCGGTGCCCCCCGAAAATACCAATCCGGTGCCCTATTTTGCTCTGCTGGCCAAGCTCGCCCGCGACCATGGTCTCGATGGACTCAGCATGGGCATGTCGGGGGATTTCGAATCCGCGATCAAGCTCGGCGCGACCCACGTCCGCGTCGGCACGGCCTTATTTGGTCCGCGCACCGGCGCGGCCGCATAGTCAGATCGCGCTGACCCTGTCCCCATTTTTTTCGCTGTCCTTGGCGGCCCGGTCGGCTTTCCGCTCCTCCGGCGTGTCGGGTGCGACATAGCTGATCACGACGTCGCCATCCTCGATCACCGGCCTGGCATCGGTGGCAAAGAACAACAGCCGCCGGTCCGGCTTGAAAACCGCCAGCGGTTCCTCGCCCTCTTCGAGGTTTTTCCGATAATCCTCAGCGGTGAATTTCTCGGTGATATTGGTCTTGCTGAATCGCCAGCCGGCCAGGTCACGGTCGAGCAATGTGCCAAAATCGGCGCCGGATTCGAACAACAGCCGACCATGACCGACCCGGCTTTTGCTCTGGCCGTCATTGGCCAGCCGGCTGATCTGTTCATAGCCCATTTCAGGGCCAAGATCGGCGGTGATCAGCTGGTTCTGGCTGTCATTGTCGGTAGCGGCGATAAGATGCTGATATTCCCCCATGTCGATATTGTCATCATGGGCTTCTTCGAGAATGTCGCCGTAGCGGGTTGCCAGACCTTCGCTGTGCGCCCGGCGCAGGGCAAATTTGCTATTGTCGGTGATCAGGACATCGATATCGAGAGACTTCAGCATCTTCCCCAGAGCAATCGACCATCGATTGGAGCCCGCGATAAGCACGCCTTCGCCCTTGCCTTCCGAAATGCCCAGACGCTCGGCCACCCATGAGGCGGAAAAGCCGTGCGCAAAAATCGTCGCGATGACCACGGCAAAACTGAGCGGCACGAGCGCTTCTGCTCCGGGCAAACCATAGTCGACTAGGCGAATCGCAAACAGACCGGTGATCGCGACCGCGACAATACCGCGTGGCGCGATCCAGGCGATGAACAGCCGTTCGCGCCATGGTACCGAACTGAACAGCAGCGCGATCAGCACCGAAACCGGGCGCACGACGAACAGCAGCAGGATCAGGAAGATAATGAACTGCGGCCGGAATTGCTGCACCGTTTCCCAATCCAGCGTCGCCGACAGAATGATGAACACGCCGGAAATCAGCAGCACCGCCAGATCTTCCTTGAAACGGTAGAGGGCCTGGCTCGAATATATTTGCCGGTTGCCCATGACGATGCCCATCACCGTGACGGTGATCAGCCCGGTTTCATGCTTGATCAGATCGGCGATGACAAATCCCGCGATCACGGTCACCAGCAGAAAGGGCGCCTTGAGATATTCCGGCACAAGTCCTCTGGGAAACAGCCAGGTGACGGCAAAGCCTAGTCCGGCTCCGATCAGCCCGGCAATGAAGCTTGCCGCAAGCACGTCCATGCTGATCACTGCGATATTGGCATTGGCGCCTTCATAGGTGATATAGGCGTAGATGCCGACCGCCAGCAGCGCGCCGATCGGATCGTTCACGATGCCTTCCCATTTCAGGATATTGCGCACCCGCGATGGCACCCGCAGCGTGCGCAGCATCGGCCCGATCACGGTTGGGCCGGTGACGATCATGATGCCGCCGAGCAAGGCGGAAATTTCCCAGGACAGGCCGGCGCCATAATGCGCCGCCCCGGTACCGAGCACCCAGGCGATCGGGCCGGCGATAAAGACCATTGCGGTTACCGCCCCGCCAGCCTGTCGCAATTCGCGGAAATTCAGACTGAGCCCGCCTTCGAACAGGATAACGGCCACCGCCAGCTTGATGATCGGCTCCTGCAGCGCGCCGAAATCGCGTTCGGGATCAATGATGCCCAGCACCGGGCCGGCGATAATGCCGACGATCAGCATCAGCGCGATGGCGGGACGACCGGTCCGCCAGGCAATCCATTGCGCGCCGATACCGAGCAAGCCGATCAGCGCGATTTTCACCATCAGGGAATCTACGAGTTCCATATAATGTCCTTGGCCGGTTTTCCGGGCTTATGCAAAAAACTTTCTGCAGCTTTGGGGTCAGGACGATCCGAAATTATCGATCGCTTCTTCAATTACGCGGTAAATGGATGCAAGTTCCTCGCCGGTGATGCAATAGGGGGGCATGATGTAGATCGTGTTGCCCAGCGGTCGCAGCAATATGTTGCGATCCCGGAAAAAACCGAGCAGCCGCGGACCCAGGCCAGACATATAATCGGCCGCGCCCTCGTCGATTTCCAGCGCCAGGATGGTGCCGCACTGGCGCAATCCGCTGATGTTCGGTTTGTCCTGCAGCCGATCTGAAAAGGCGTGATGAGCGGCGATGATCCCGTCGATCCGCTGCTGCACCGGCTCGTCGCGCCAGATGGCGAGATTTGCATTGGCCGCCGCGCAGGCAATCGGATTGGCGGTAAAGCTGCTCGAGTGGAAAAACATCTGCGCGCGATCCTCGGAAAAATGCGCCTCGTAGATAGTATCGCTGGCGGCGGTCACGGCCAGCGGAATCGCGCCGCCCGTCAGGCCCTTGGCCATGCACAATATGTCCGGTTCGACACCCGCCTGCTCGCAGGCAAAGACCGTACCGGTGCGGCCCCAGCCGGTCATCACCTCGTCGGCGATGAACAGCACCCCATGCGAACGACAGATCGCGGCCATTCGTGCCAATATCGCCGGGCTGTAGATTTTCATCCCGCCGGCGCCTAGAATCAGCGGCTCGACGATCAGCGCCGCCGGCGGATCGTCAAGGTTGCGGCAATATGCCTCCAATTCTTCCAGTGTTCGCTGTTCCGCACCGGCTTCCGGAAAGGATATGGTACCGACACCGAACAAGAGGGGCGCATAGGCCCGGTTGAACACACCGCGTGCGCCGACCGACATCGCCCCGATCGTGTCGCCATGATAGCTATGCTCCATGACCAGGATCTTGTGGCGCGCCTCGCCGCGATTGTGAAAATAGCCCAGCGCCATTTTCAGCGCGACCTCGACCGCGGTCGATCCGCTGTCGGAAAAGAATATATGCTCGAGCGAGTCCGGCAGAAAGTCCGCGAGACCCGTCGCGAGTTCGCGGGCCGGAGGATGGCTCCAGCCAGCAAAGATCATCTGGTCGAGACGGGCGCTCTGTTCCTGGATCGCAGAAACAATCTTCGGATGGCAATGGCCATGAGTCTGCACCCACCAGCTCGATATCGCGTCGATAATTTTCGTTCCATCCGCCCGATAGAGGGCTGCGCCCTCGGCCCGCACGATCTCCGGAATCGGTTCGCCCAGACCGTGCTGGGTGAACGGATGCCAGATGTTCAGACTCATGATGCGAAATCCGCGATAGCGAAATTTGCAGCAAAGGCCGCCTTCAGAGTGGTGGGCGAGAGATTTTCGATCATCGGCAATCGGCCCAGCCGAGCTACCTTGCCAATCTCGCAGATGACCTGTTCGCTATCGCTGACTTCGGGGCCGATAAAGGCAATGCCATGAATCGGCACGCCGCGATTGCGCAGGGCTTCGATCGTCAGCAGACTGTGGTTGATCGTGCCCAGCCGGGTCGAGGCGACGATGATCACCGGCAGCGCCCAATGGGCAAAGAGATCGGCAAACAGCAATTCCGGATTGACCGGCACCAGCGCCCCGCCCGCGCCCTCGATGATCAGCGGTCCGTCGACCCGCGGGATCGCGAAATCGTCGAGTTCAATGGCGATGCCCTCCTGCGCCGCCGAAAAATGGGGTGAAGCGGGAATCTCGAGCCGATAGCGCTCGGGCAATATCCGGGACGGATCGACTCCGCCGAGCCGCGCCACCGTCTCGCTGTCGGTGCCATCGGCCAGGCCGGCCTGGACTGGCTTCCAATAGCTGGCGCTCAGGGCTGCAGTCAGCGCAGCGGCAAAAACGGTCTTGCCGATATCGGTATCGGTACCGGTGATAACAAACCTGCGGTTCATGCCGCTTGCGCCAGGACCAGCGCTTCGCGCAACGCGGCGGCGAGATTGCGGATATCGTCTGCGGTCACGTTCAGGGTCAGCGAAATGCGCAGCCGCGCGGTTCCGGATGGCACCGTCGGCGGACGAATGGCGCGCACGTCAAAGCCCTGCTCCTGTAGCAGGGTCGCCATGGTGACCGCGATCCGGTCGTCGCCGATGATGACCGGGAAAATCTGGCTGTCCTGCCCTTCGGCGAGATTCAGGCCGGAAAAGCAGCTGCGGGCGAGCACGACATGGTCGGCCAGACCGGATTGCAGCGCCGGATTGTCAGCGACATGAAGGATAGCCTGATGCGCCAGGTGCGCGGTCAGCGGGCTGGGCGCGGTGGAAAAGATGAAGGGACGGGCGCGGTTGATGAAAAAGTCGCGGAGCACATTCGGCATCGTCAGCAGCCCGCCTTCGCCGCCCAGCGCCTTGCCGCAGGTGCGCAGGATCAGGATATTGTCCTGCTTGCCCAGTGCCCCGGCCAGGCCGGTGCCGTCCGCGCCAAACACGCCGACGGCATGCGCCTCGTCGACCACCAGCATGGCGTCATGGCTGTCGGCGATGCGCGCCAGATCCGTCAGCGGCGCACGGTCACCGTCCATGCTGTACAGGCTCTCGACCGCGATCCATATCCTGCCTTTGCCGCCGGACGACCGCCATTTCCCAATCGCCTGTTCGAGCGAATGGCAGTCATTGTGGCGAAACGGCTGGAAACACGCTCGCCCCAGCTTCATGCCGTCATGGACGCTGGCGTGGACAAGTTCGTCATGGAGCACCAGATCGCCGGTCTGCGGCAGGGTCGCGAACAAGGCGCAATTGGCGGCAAAGCCGGAGCCGAAGAACAGGCTGGCCTCAGCGCCATAATGGGCCGCGGCAAAGGCCTCGAGCGCTTCATGTTCCGGATGATTGCCGCCGAGCAGCCGCGACCCGCCGGAGCCATGCGCGATGCCATTGGCAATGGCGGTTTGCGCGACTTGCTTCAGAAACGGGCTGTGGGCCAGCCCGAGATAATCATTGGATGAAAAATCCTGGCCCGCCGGTACCGACAGCTGGCGCTTGCGGCCTGATTTTTCCAGCGCAGCGAGCTGGTCGCGATAGGGTGTGAATCGATCCATGGCCGGACCGTTAGCAGTCACGGGCCGCCGGTGACCAGAGGCAATGCAAGCTGCCGGTCATCGAGCATCGTCATCGGCCGTTCGGCAAAGGGCAGGGGAAAGTGCACCGGCTGGTCCTTTAGTCCGATGATCGCCTCGGCCGGTCCGCCGACGCAAGCCTCGATCGCCGGATCATGCGCCGCCATGCCCCCGGTCAGCGCGCCGAACGCAGGCAGGATCAGATGGCGCCGTGCCCGGACGAAACAGCGCCGCGCAACATGGCGCCCACGCACCGCAATGCGGATCTTGGGATGATAATGGCCGGATATTTCCGGCAAGCGGCTGTCTGCGGTCGCTTCATGGCGGAGCGCCAGGCCCTCGCCGGTCCACTCGTCGACCACCGTACCGCCCCAGAGGCCGGCGACATCACGATCATGATTGCCGGTGATCCAGATCCATTCCAGCGCCGCCGTCATTGCCGCGAGCCGCCTTGCCGCCTCCGGTTCCAGCCGGGCCTCCCCCCCGCCATCATGATAATTGTCGCCGAGGCAGAATACCGTGGTCGCGCCGGTATCGCGGACCAGATCGGCCAGTTCCGAAAGGGTTGCCTGGCTGTCATAGGGCGGCAGCATCTGGCCCTGCCGGGCATAGAAACTCGCCTTTTCCAGATGCAGGTCCGCCACCAGCAGCGCGTTTTTCGCCGGCCAGTAAAGCGCGGCCGGAGCGACGATATCAAAGCGGTGACGGGCGAACAGAAGGGGAACCATGCGGCCGCTATGCGATGAACATTGCGGCTATGCAAGCCGCTCTATTGGAATTTTCCGGACAACCATCCTATATGCCCTGCCATGACCGAATCCCTATCCCCCGTAAAAGTCGCCGCGCTCTATCATTTTGCCGTGGTCGAGGACCCCGCTGCGCTGCGCCTGCAGGTATTGCCGCTGTGCGAAGCGCATGAGCTCAAGGGCACGATCTTGCTCGCGCCGGAAGGAATCAATGGCACCATCGCCGGGGCCCCCGATGCGATCGACCGGGTAATCGCCGGGCTGCGGGCGCTGCCGCGCTTCGCCGATCTCGAGGTCAAATATTCCGAGGCCAGCGCGATGCCCTTTCTGCGGATGAAGGTCCGGCTGAAGAAGGAGATCGTGTCGATGGGCGTCGAAGGCGTCGATGCCGCGACCGAAAAGGGCCATTATGTCGATCCGGCGGAATGGAACAGTCTGATTGCCGATCCTGACACGATCGTGATCGACACGCGCAACGCCTATGAAGTGGCGATCGGTACGTTCGAGGGCGCGATCGATCCGAAAACCGAGTCCTTTCGCGACTTTCCGGCCTGGTTCGACGATTTTTCTGAGAAATTGCGCCAGGATTCGGACAGGAAACCGAAGATCGCCATGTTCTGTACCGGTGGTATCCGCTGCGAAAAAGCGACCGCCTATGTCAAGGCGCAGGGCTTTGACGATGTCCGCCATCTCAAGGGCGGCATCCTGAAATATCTCGAACATGTACCGGAAACCGAGAGCCTCTGGCAGGGCGACTGTTTCCTGTTCGACCAGCGGGTCGCCGTCGGTCACGGGCTGGTCGAAGCCGATTATGACCAATGCTACGCCTGCCGGATGCCGCTCAGCGCCGCAGACCGCGCCTCGCCCGACTATATCCCCGGCGAAGCCTGCCCACATTGCATCGACCAGCGGACCGATGAACAGCGCGCCCGCTATCGCGAGCGCCAGCGCCAGGTCGAAAAAGCCGCGGAAGAGGGCAGGCAGCATCTGGGCACGGCATGACCGAACTACCGGTCCTGTACAGTTTCCGGCGCTGCCCCTATGCGATGCGGGCACGGATGGCGCTGCTGGTCAGCGAGACTCCGGTGCGCCTGCGCGAGGTCGTGCTGCGCGACAAGCCCGAAGCCATGGTCGCCGCTTCGCCCAAGGCAACCGTTCCCGTTCTGGTGCTGTCCGACGGACAGGTCATCGATGAAAGCCTGGCAATCATGCACTGGGCGCTGGACCGCAACGATCCGCAAGCCTGGTGGCAGGGCAGCGAGGCCGAAACCGGGCTGATCGCGGAAGCCGACGGACCGTTCAAGCATCATCTCGACCGCTACAAATATCCCGTCCGTTACGAGAATGTCGATGCCATCGAGCATCGCACCGGGGGGCTGGCCTTTCTGGAGAAGCTCGATCACCTGATCCAGCAATCTGGGCAACTCATGGGAGAACGGCCGAGTCTGGCCGATCACGCGATATTCCCCTTCGTCCGCCAGTTCGCCAACCATGACCGCGCCTGGTTTGATTCATTGCCGCTGCCTGCCCTGCAGAAATGGCTGGACGACCATCTCGTTTCGCCCCTGTTCGCCGCCACGATGCAAAAATATCCGCAATGGCAAAGCGGCGACGAGGAGCCGGTCTTCAGTCTGGAAGCGGCTGCCTGACAAACCGGTCAGGATCTGATCCGGCTGTTTCTCGGTTCGTCGACGTGCAGCCGGGCATTTTTCGGGGTCAGGAAATGGATTTTCCTTTTGGGAAAATCGATCGCGACCTGGTCGAACTTGCGCAGCACGTCCATGCCCATCAGCAGAGTCGGCCTGTCGGCCAGTCCGAAGCGCTCGAATGGCGGCGCATCCGCGAAGGCCACCGACAGGCTGTCGAACCGGGCGCGGCCGATGCGAAAGTCGCGCAAGCGGCCAAATTCCACACCCAGCGTATCACCGGTGACAGCGATCAGCAGCTTGTCATCGCCCAATTCTTTCGCGCGTCTCAGCAGTCGCTTCTGCAACACTGTATTGCCGATCGAAATCTGCGCCCCGGTATCGACGATGACATTGACCTTGAGACCGGAAATCGTGGCATCGGTGAAGATCAGCTGGCCGGACCGGCGCTTGGCGGTCACCACGATTTCGCGGGATATCGGCCGGCTGCGCTCCTCGTCCGCATTTTCGATGACGATCTGGTTCAGAACAAAATCAAACAGGATTCGCTGGTCCTGCAGGCCATCTAGGCCCAATATGCCGTCGGCGCCGATGTGCTGCGCTGCCAGAACCGGCGAAATCAGGCCGCTATAGCTTTTCTGACCGAGAGTCAGGCTGGGCACATAGACCATGTCCACCATGCTGGAGCCGGCGATGCTCATCAATTCCGCCGGATCTTCGCCTTCCAGCGCGAGCCGGTCGGCAATCTTGCGCGAGATCACCGTTCGTTCCGCACCGGTATCGATGACAAAGGCAAAGGGCCCCTTGCCCTCGATGCTGACGGGGACGGTCATCCGCTCGGCGCGGTCTTCGTCAAGATCAACAATGTCGCTTTCGGAATCGATCCGGCCGCCCGGCTCAACCGGCTGGCCGAATGGCACGGGGTAGGCCAATGCGAGGGCGGACGCCAGAACGGCGGGCATGCTGGTCAGAAATGCGGACATGGCCTCTCCTTTGCGATATTCCCGGGCAGTTTCAGCATAGTTTCGGGTCCGGCAATAGCCAGACCGATATCATGGACCGACGCCCTGCCTCGACCAACAACCATATCAGGCGTCCTTCGGCATCAGAAAATAGATTTTCCGGTTGGCAAAATCAATCGCCACCCGGTCAAATTTGCGCAGCGCATCCATGCCCAGAAACAGCGCCGGCTTTTTGTCCAGCTTCAAGGCCTTGAACGGAGCGATATCCGCGAATGCGATCGGAATGATGCCAAAGCGGGCACGGTCGATCAGCAATTCCTCGGCGATGCCATAATCGGCCTTCACCGACCGGCCGGTGACATCGACAAGACTGGTCTGGACCATCGCCGAAGACTTCAGCCGCAAGCGTCGCTGCAGCGCCTTGTTGCCGATCGACATTTCACCGCCGGTGTCGATGATGACGCTGGTCTTGACCCCGGAAATTGTGGCATTGGTGAAGATCAGCTGACCGGAGCGCCGCCTTGCGGTCACCACGATTTCGCGGAATGATCTGCTTCTCAGCGGTTCGCTGGTGTCCTCCACCGATATGTTGCGCCCGAGAAAATCGAACAGGATCCGCTGTCCCTGCAGGCTGTCGAGACCGAGCACTCCGTCCGCGCCGATATGGGCGGAGCGGAAGGTCGGCGAAATCAGGCTGTCATAGCTGCGCTTGCCCAGCGTCAGGCTGGGGACAAAGACGGTCTGCACGACGCTACTGCCCGCCAGCGCCACGATCGTGACCTCATCCTCGATATCCAGCGCCAGTGCGCCGGCAATTTCCGTCGACAAGATGGTCCGCTGCGAGGCCGTGTCGATGATGAAGTCATAGGGCCCGCCATCTTCGATCCGGACCGAGACGGTCATCCGCTCGAGCCGGTCCTGGGACATGGCAATCTGCTCGGCATCGGGCTGGATAAACTGGTCCGGCAAGCGATCGGCAATATAGGCCTCGGTCTCCGGTTCTACCGGAATGGCCACCGCCAGCTGGGCCGCGAACAGCGACGCGCAG
>Ga0075467_10000012_pt1 | contig 104116 bp, 88 predicted proteins | sample DEB08_DNA_9_FD_75067 | JGI IMG/M metagenome (GOLD analysis project Ga0075467, IMG submission 75067) | Aqueous microbial communities from the Delaware River and Bay under freshwater to marine salinity gradient to study organic matter... | ecosystem: Environmental > Aquatic > Marine > Coastal ... | reverse complement strand
AAGGACATAGGCTAGCGATAGGGAACATTCAAAATCGCTATAAAAATAAATACCAAAAACCAGTAATCAAATCTCCCGTAGTGACTCTATGGGAACAAAATTAAAAACGTAACCACCCGAGGAAAATATGAAAACTAAGCTTTTATTCGCATTAGCGATACTGATAATGAGTTCTACAACACAGGCAAAAATTGCTGGGAAAAACGTGGTGCTCGTCCACGGATTTCAAGCATCTGATCTGCAAAACAGCCCCAATGTTGCTCAGCAAAAACAAATAGCCGACGCCTACTTCAGCGACTATTGGTTAAACCGTTCTGAAGCAAACCTTTACTGGACATCGAAAGATCGAATTACCGGCGGCATCAAAGACGCGATTAGAACTCAATTCTTAGCGCTCGAGTCGCAAAGAACCTGTTCACAAGGCTGTGTTTTTGTAACTCACTCTACCGGAGACCTTGTACTCAGAGATGCTCTAACCCGCTTAGGCCAATGGGGAATTAACCAAAATAACTTTAAGGTAATTACCGTAATTGACCTAGCTGGCGCTGGTGGCGGTACTGAAATTGCTGATATTGCTGTTGGCGTCGCTCAGGGCAGCGGTATCATAAACTCAGCACAGAAAGCAGCAGTCAACGCTGTTTTAGGCTTTACTCCAACCTCAGGCTCGATTGGCGTGTTAAATGACCTTCGACCGGGCACCGCTCGAAGCATTGCGACAAGTAACAGCTCTGTTCCACGCCTACGTTTCGTTGGCGAAGGAACCGAATTCTTAGGCCTTACTAAACCGTTCATTTCTGGTTCAGATGACAGCGTAGTGCCTATGCACAGTGCTTGCGGCGCAAGGTATAAAACAGCGATTGATTCATGTAGCAACTCTGTTCGAGTAAACGGACAGCTTCGCTCGTCAAATGGCCCAAGCTCGCTATACTCAAACCACTACCCCATTTTAATGGGCGAAGGAACCGCACACAGTGAGACTATTAATAACTCGAGGAGTGGCGACTACACCACGGTCAACAACAACACCTTCAAAGGCTTAACTATTGATTTTTCGACCACTACTGGTAAAAAATGGTGGAGCCCGTGGTACAACGTTCGTCTAGTCTCTAATGGCGGAAGCAAAAGCATGTCGGCCAATGTTTACGACACCTTAAACAATTAATTGTTTGTTTAAAACATAAAGTTGTCGGTAGGGTTTAGCCCATCCGGCAACTTTAACTATTTAATTTTCTTAGTTACCAACTAATATCTTTTACCAGTGGCTCGACAACTAGGGCGATGTAAATTACCCAAACAATAAGCGCCACGTGTAGCGCATCATTTTCCGAAAACCACTTACCTTTCTTCCATAACTTATCGGTCAACCCTGAAGAATCGTATTTATTGAATATAACCATGGTTAGCACTAAACCGAACCACGTCCCGAGTAACGCTAGGTCAAGATCATTACCGAACTGCCAATACCGCCAAGCATTTAGTCCAATAAAGAAAACTATAAAGGGAGTGCAAAAATGCACCATTAGTTCAAACGTGATTAACGCCTTAATAGGAGTAAACGCTCCCCAGCACACCACTATTGTATAGATAACTGATACGAGTATAGCCGCAGCAATCGACAGCGCTTGACCATGCTCTGTTAAGCCTGAATAAGCGACAGCCACTAGCATCACCGACACACTAACTTGCTGAAATATTAGGTATACAATTTCCCACCAACTTGTCCAAACAACCTGTGGCCGATCGGCGCATTTAAGTTGGTAACCGAATGCTTGGTAACTTGTGCCAGCTAACAAAGCACCTACGCCCCATAGAATTAGTGAAACTCCCCACATCATCCGTGATGTTTGGTTGCTATAAGTTGCAATAAAATACGCCCCGAGCAATGAGGTTAGCACGCCCAATAAGGTCACCCAAAAAGTTGAGCTGGGTTGAGTGATCACAATTTCTCTACCGAAAAAATTAACCGTACGGCAAGGCTGAACAGTAAACCAATTTTCGGAATTCAGGCTTGGATCATCATGTTTAATTTTATCCAGTCGCCGCCAAATAGATGAGCTCTGAGCGATTTTTGCTGAGGGCGCCATCGCTAGCCCTGTTTGAACCCTAATAACTGACTCTGCTCTTCAGTCATCGCGGGAGGTATTAGAACAAACTTACCCACGTGTGTTTTTTCGGTGAATTCTTGTTGCGCACTAACTATATCTTCTAGCGCAAATGTTTTTGCAAGCAGCGGTTTAATTTCGTTGCGCTCTATATAGCCAATTAAGTTTGCAAATACCGGTTCATCCCATCCTGTGCAGCCAATTAATGTTAGGTCTTTTAAGTAGAGCTTACGCATATCCAAACTTACCATTGGCCCAGCAATAGCCCCCGATGAGGCATAGCGTCCACCTCGCTTTAACACGTCCATCATTTGACCGAATGAGTCGCCAGCGACATTATCGATTACTACGTCGATTGATTTTTCACCCAGAGCCTCAACTAGGTCAGCACCCCGCGCAATGATTCTATCTGCGCCCAATATCGAGGCCTCTTCGATTTTATCCTGACCCACTATGGCCGTTACGATCGCCCCACGACGCTTGGCTAGCTGCACTACCGCGGAGCCTACGCCACCCGACGCTCCGGCGACTAAAACGTGATCCCCAGTAGTTACATTTGCTCGATGAAGCATGTTTTCAGAGGTTCCGTAGGCACAAGGAATTGTGCCCAGCTCAGCGTCGCTCCAGTTACAATCGATGGCAAACACTTCTGATGCCGGTATTTTAACAAACTGAGCAAATGCACCGTCAAAGTCGGAAGCCATCCAAATATTTTCAGGTGAATCCCAACCTTGGTTTCGAATGCAACAACGTATTAACACTCTCTCGTTGATACGACTTGTATCGACATTCGAACCAACAGCAACAATTCGACCACAACAATCGGTTCCTTGAATAAAAGGAAACGGGGTTTCTTCATTCCAGCCTCCATCAAACTCATCGGCTGCGCCGTCTTTCTCCGCATCATTTTGGTGAAGTGCCTCTGTTCCCTCAGTCACCTTTGAAGAGTACCAGCCTAAACGTGTGTTTATTTCTGTATTGTTAACACCAGCAGCCAATACCTGAACCAATACCTCATCGGCGTCTGGCTTCGGAATTGGCACATCTTGGTAACTTAGCATCTCATAGCCACCATTGGCTAAGGTCAGCACCGCCTTCATTGGCACTTCTGACTGTTGTAACTTAAATCTATTTTTATCCCAAGACAGGTCTAACTTGCTCATAAATACTCCAAACTATTTCTTAATGAAAATTCGCGGGGGCTCGACATCCTAGCTCAGCTCAGCTTGGCATGAGTAAATTGAGGCCGCCTTATCCGACTCAGCTAACACCTGTATCAATAAAAGTAATAGCTCGATTGTAATAAGGTGTAATTACTTACCCCCTCTAATTTTGTTAGCCTACATCCAGACAAAGCAAAGACAAAGTAGTAAATCATATATTAGGGAGAAAAACGATGACCGACCTGAATACACTAAAGCAAACCATGCTCGCGCTTGCCTATACCGCTGATGCAGCCGATGCGGTAATTGACGATGGTGTCGCAGCCAATATCACCGCTGGGAATATCGCAAACTGCATCCTCAGCTCAGTACCGGAACTGACAGGCCAATGGAAAATTGTGTGGGGCCCACGAGTTTACGACTTTCCGATTATCTCAAAAGGTCATAGCAACAATACCATGTTAGTGGTGCAGAACACCGACAACCCAAACATGTACGCCGTCGCCATTGCCGGAACAGATCCAAAATCATGGTCAGATTGGGTGTTCGAAGACCTATGGGTGTGGGACACACGACCATGGCATTACGGCACTCCGCCTTCATCTCTGAACCCCCAGATTTCGGCAGCGACGTCGGTAGGATTGTCGACTCTGCAAGCAATTGCACCGGTTTCTGGAACACCCGCCCAAGGCTTAGCCTTACGCGAATTCTTTAGCTCCATAGTGAGCGACACATCGGAAGAGATATCAATTTACGTGACAGGTCATAGCCTAGGCGGAGCCTTAGCACCCGCAGTAGCCTGTTGGCTCAACGACACTAAGTCTGCATGGGACGAAAAAAACCAATCGACAATACACGCCTATGCCTTCGCCGGCGCGACGCCGGGCAACGCAGATTTTGCAACCTGGATGAACAGTCAGTTTCAGGGAGACCAGCTGGTTCGAGTCAGCAACACCTTAGACATGGTGCCACATGCCTGGAACTACAACACGATGTTAGAAATTCAGAATCTATACCCCGAGCCCTATTCCTTACCGAGATTACTAGACGGTGTGATCAAAGGCATCTCGACAAAGCTACAACCAATTGACTATCAGTTTGTTGGTGGAGGCACACAGATACAACCCATAGACGGCAGCCTCTACGATATAAACCCGTTACCATCAGCTCAGATCGAGCGCTTCTTTGCGCAAGTTCTAAAACAACACGTTGATGCCTATCCAGACAAACTCGGCTTGCCGGATCTAAACACGCAGATTGCAGCGTGTCAGAGTAAGTTTATTTAGTTTTGGGGGGAAAGAAGCAAGGCTGAACGTTAGTAAAACCTGGTATAGATTATCTAATTTAAAACCTGCTTCGCCCCTTCCCGGTCACTAGAGTAAAGAACAAAGCTGGCCCAAAAGTATGGATTATTATACGGGCCAGCCATCATGAAATCTTTCCTTGTTTGAGAAAGTGCGAAAGCCACGTTTCCGTTTAAAGACTTTAGGTTACGATAGAAATACTCCATAAATCGAGCAGTAGGTCTATCCGGAATAGGCCACAGTGTACCAATTACCGATCCCGCGCCTCTAGACAGCATCCCACGAGTCAAGCCATTTAGACCTTCCCCACTGAATGATTGCCCTAAAGCAGTTTCACAGCCACTGATGACAACAAGGTTCGATGAAATACGTTTTGTAAGAATCTGATCTAAAGTAACGAATCCGACTCGAGTTGGGTCCAGAGAATTTTTTGGAGCAGTCGCTATGCCCACCAGTTCAGGCGTATTACCACTAAAATAGCCATGCGACGCAATGTGTAAAACCCTAGACTGAAGCATGTCTGAAGATAGCAAAACCTCCGCGGTTGCATCTGCACCAACGACAATCTTAGTCTTTCTTTCTGGAAACAGGCCTTCAATCGATTCAGCCTCTTTTGCTGTCCAAGGCAACCTTGCTAGAGAAGTAGACCAGCTACGAAGACCATTGTTTGAGTCAATATCTAAATCGCTATCGAAACTGAATTGAGGGTCTGCGAACACGGCAATATCGTTCGAATGTTTATGAGCATTTAGAATCTCATTGTGTGAAAAGTAATCGCTTAATGAATGTGTTCTAAAAATAGCAAAGTCTCTTTCAACTGGGCGATACCGATCATTCATATCAGCTGCATTGAGAGCTCCTAGTGCTAACGCTTCAATAACACCGTCGGCAACGATTATCAGCGTATCTGAGATATTTCTATCCAATTCATTTAAATGCAGATAGTCGAATAATGCTCTACTGTCACGCAGTTGAGAACGAGACTGTGATCTTATGCCAAGCTGGAAGGCCTTAACTAACGGAATAAGTTGCTCTGGTTCGTCTAACGTCTTCGCAAACCACGTTTCATTCGTAATGAAATAAACGAAACCGATTTGACCTCTTACGTAATACCGGGCAATAACCTCGCCGTATTCTAATTTTGCTTGGATTTCGGCTATTGATAGCACCTTTAATTTGCTACTGGCGATAAGGTCTCGAGAATAATCTATTGTTGTGAATTGACTTTCAGTTAGAGCTTGCTTGGCAAACTTTTGTTCATCAACTTCTTTAGCTATAGCAACATCTAATTCTAAGGTAGACAATCCTGAGTCATTGGCTTTATCAGGTAAAGAAGTTGAAGGCACCGCCCGACTCTCTCTATAGCTTACAGCTTGATTTTGTTCGAGAAATAGAAATAAGTCTTGCCATAAATCATTGTCGCTCGAACCCGAGGCGAGTTTACTTACTGCTGATACATAGTGGTCAAGCACCTGATTAGACTTTGCAGACCAAGCAGGACCAAGGTGCTGAATGCTAATCTGCTTTCGAACAGACTCAATTAAACCAATTACCTCGTTCACCGTGCCTTCTAATTGTTGCTTTGTTCCATGGCGGCCGTACCAGACCAATTCAAGCCTTTTTAGTTCTAGCTGCGAAAGAACAAACTCTTTCTCATTGCTTTGATTATCGAAACGGTACAGCAAGTCTGTTCTCGCCTGTAGAAAATCGGCTTGGTTGCTAGTCTCACTAGAAATTGCCAGCTGCAGCAATAGATAGGCTACGCTTAGGGCTGGCGAGTCATCGATCAATTCACGTATCGCTTCATTTTTTCCAACACGGTTAGACGTGACTGTTTGGGAGACTACTACTGCATCTTCCAGTTGACCAATAGCTAGATAATTATGAGATAACTCGACTCGAGCCAAAACTAGATCTGACCAGTTTTGCGTATCGGCCTGTTCATTTTTTTGCAAAAACTGAATTGCTTGCAGAAGACTTTTTATAGCGGCCGAATACTCTCCTTGAGCTCGAGACGCGCGCCCACTCACAATCGATGACTTTATTTTTCCATACTCATTATCAGCTGATTCGAACATCCGCAGTGCACGCTCTGCATTTAGGTGTGCTACATCATAACGGCCAAGTTTAAGTGATAGGTTTGCTATGTTGTAAAGTAAATCTGCCTTATTTGGTGTCTCCGGGTATAGCTCTTCAATCTGAAGCGCTTTTTGTAATTGTGAAAGAGCCGAACCAAAATTTCCTTGCATTTGGTTAAAAATAGAAGAGTTGTGATACGCATCTGCAAGATTTTTACTTACGCCGACTTTCTGATGCAACTCGATAGATTCAGACAGAGTTACTTCAGCTAAACCGGCTTCGCCAATCAGGTAGTAATATGACCAGAGCATATTCTTATAATTTGCCACTGCACGGTCGTCTCCGATGTTTCGTGCCTCAGCAATTGCCTTGGAAATATGTTTATACCCTCGTTTTTTTAGAACATCACTTGCATCATCTCGCTGACGACCGTATTGAATAAGCATGTTCCCTAAAGTTGCACGAACATCTTCACGAAAAAGCAAGTGATGATTTTCTAATAACTCGACTTCATCTAGCTCATTCACTATCCGCTGATAGCCATCTATCACTTGTCCATACTCTTCTCGCTCGCTCGCAACGGCCAGCAGCTCTGCTCGAACGAAAAAGTGCTGCATTAACTCATCATTAGAAGACACTACGTGGGATCGGCTGAGGAAGGACTCACCGAATTTATCTAGCTCAGCGTAATTTTCAGTCTGTTTAAGTAGAGCGAGATATACTTCTACCAAATACAACTTAAGCACTAAGCTTGACGGCAACTCATTGATAGCCGTTCTAATCAGGGCGACACTAGCTTCAAGCCTACTAATCTCGTCATCGCCACCCCAGTTGGTAAGAAATTGTGAGTACTGCAAAATGAAAGTTGCATGTTGAGCATCACTAGGCAGATCAAATACCTCTACCTTTGGTTCGATAGCGAGGTTCATCGAATAGGAATTTTTTAGCTCAATTGTAAAGAGCTGATCGGTAGCCCGTTTATCAACGACGAACACCGCACCTAAGCCCCGATCAATAGGTAATTTTTGCAGGGCTCTAAGCTTGCCCTTGCTCACTAACTGAATAGCCGCGGGCTCAGATAACGAACCCACAACTACTACTTGCGCTAGCCCCGCCGGAATCAATCTGCTCCAGACAGCAGCTAACGGCTCGCTTACAACACCAGTCTGTGAAGCAAACCCTTCGGAGCTAATACTAATCGTTAGAAAAAATCCCGAAAATAGAACGGCAAGTGTTTTTATCAAGGCTAGTTTCTATTTCTACCCATCGTTTTTCCAACGCCAAGATGTCACAAATTGTTTAGCAGGTTCCGACTTATTGGCTGAAATAGTTTCCCATGTAAGGAGGTCAAGAAACTCAGTTTCGTCGGGAGATGTTTGCTCGACATGAATCTCCCAACGTTTGAGTAGGAATTTCCCACCTATGTCCATACTTATACCAACAGGAGGTGTTGCAACTAGGAAATTCCCAGTTTTATCACCTTTTTCAAAAATCAGAGTTTCTCCCTTTCGATAATTCACGTGGTTTATAGCTTCTTGAGTCCATCCAAGCTTTAGTTTCAAAACATACTTACCTGGAATTTCGACACTATCGATTTTTAATGTACGTAACTCAACATTATAGGGGCTTGCTTGGGTGGGTCTCATAGGATGATAAGACCTCAACCCCTTGACCCTACATACTGTTGGTAACACTGCCCCACCTGCTGCACCGTTCCATATATCTTTTACTGTCATATATTCACTCCTATGTATTAATGCTTAGCTGTTACAAATTTGATCAAATATTCAAAATTGAGAAATTTTTCTTCAGATAATAATTCAGCATAAAAATCAGACAACTCTATCCCTAGCTCTCTCTTTATTTCGCCCCAAGGCTTATAAATATTTATCGATGAGCCCGCTATTGATGTTTTTATAGTTTCTGCAATCACAATACTAGCGATCGGGCCTAGGCGCTGTTGATCAGAAGCAGGTTGCTCAATTTTAATCACTACTGAGTCATCTTCAGAACTTAATGTAAAGTCTTGCGCAGTGCTAGATCGAGAAGGCTGATTTAGATCGTTACTCGCAGATTTTGATTGAGCGACCCTCGTACTTTCAGTCAACGGGAAAACTTCTGCCTCTCTAAGAAAAAAAAGCCAAAGCGGCGAATTACCAATATTAAATTTTGGGCTAATCTTTACCTTCGCCTTAAAATCCTTGTCAAAATCCATAAGTTCTAAAAGGTGCTTTCCCTTATTAGGTAAATTAAGTGCATCGTAAATCTCCCCAATGGGATGATCTCCAGCATCGTTCAATGAATCAACAATATCTTTCGGACTTGGGACTGATTGAGAAGCAATAAGATCACTAAAAGCAATACTTCTGAACACGTCTTGATATCCAATGAGGGCTTTCGCTGAAAATTCCGATTTTGATCTTTTATACCCTAAACCTTCGCCAAGTAAATCAAATCTATCCTTTTGGGGATCGACAAAAGTACTTGTTAAATTCACGTTAATTTTTATAGCACTTTGACTATCAAACATACCTAATGGAAAAAACATGTTCCAATCAATTTTTTTATCTATCCCGATTTTTTTTCCTGAATTTAGTATTTGATCAAGGTTGAATACGCGTTTTTTTCCAGCTTCATCTTTATTTAGTACATATGAGGGACGAACCATAGAATGACCAAACCGAAATGCGGCGTTGGAGTACTCCAACGGTATACTAAATTTTCGCTTGTCAGCATTACAGTAGAATGCCTTACGTCCTTGAATGAAGTAGCTTTCGTAGACTCTCGGGTGGAGAATTTTTTGCATATAGTCTTCAACAAATATTCGCTGTAGTACTAATGTAACAAACGCCTTGCAAGCCTTATACCTTTGAACAGTTGTCCCCTCACTCAAAGTATCCATTATTGCATTGTGGAACTCCATTACCTTAACTAGCAACTGAGCGACTATAACGTTGTCATCATTGCGCGGCTCGGGAATTCTGGCCTCTCCATCGCATTCTCGATCCAGATCAAAGCACTTTGTGTTTGCAATCTCTCTAATAATAAAATAACCGCCAGCCATCAAATCCGGCTCATTGGATAGTGTTTCATCTCTAAAATAAATACTATCAAGGTTTAAAAACGGTGTGGCAGGATATCCTCGTCTACTATTTTTTGCTCGTTCAAAGTTATTATCAGGAACAATTTCATGAGTAAGTAATTGCCCTAAATAGGTGTATCCCGCGGGAGTAAGACCAGAAGCTGGATCCAGTTTCAATATGTGCTTCAACAAAGACTCGAGTTGGGCTAGATCTAACTCCCAACTACTTAACTTCTTAAAATCTAAAAGATTTGCAAAAAGATATTTAGATTTAAAAGGTCGCGAATTCAGGCCACTATTGGTCAAAGGAGTGCATCTGTCCAATATGCCTATTTCTTTTGCATGTTCACACATATTCTTATCTACCCTCTCTGAATAGTTTTAAACCGTGTGTTAATTGATTTCTTCATACTATCGAGTTCGACCAAATACTCTCCTGGCGTAAAATCATTTACTCTCAAAGTTAGAGCGACTCTACCCTGTGAATTAGTTATGATCCGATTAACTTCAACAATCAAGTCCGTCTTCTCACTCTTTTCTAATCTGCTAATTGTGACTTTAAACCTCTCTTTTTCAATAGTGTTTGGCTCAACCACCAAAACAAATTGATCCCGACTTGATCTTTCAAAGCTCGCTTTATCAAATTCAAACTCAACTGTAGGCGAGTCATCACTTCCTCTAACGGAGTCTTGAGCAACCAAATACTGTATTTCAACGCTGTTCACTGAGACACGTTCGATTGAGAACATAGCCATTGCCACTAAACCTAATGCGAACGACGCCAAGCTATTAACCAGCCGCCAGTCACCGAACAAACTACGAATAAACGATAGCTTGAATACCGGCTCAGCCTTATGCGAAACGCACGAGCCGTCAACCATAAGTTGTTCCATATTCAAATCGTCTAAGATATCGGGATTGTCCATCATGTAAATTTCGAATTGCTCTAACTGCTCGTTAGTCAACTGACCTTTCAAATACTTCAAGCCAATCTCATTTTCTTCTATGTATCTTTTATCCATAAGTATGCACCTCCACTAGCTTTAACTGTGGTTGATAGTCTCCCCATTTGGACGGTGCACTTATTCGTGAACTTCTGGGGGTATAGTGACGGCTTATAGAAGAACCTCTCATCTCTTTATGGAACATTTTTTTAATCGAGGGCATTGCTGCCTCCCACTTTAAAATCAATTAGTTGTTTTAGTCTGGATCTGGCTCGAAAGAGCACTCTGTCAAAATGCGCGGAGGTAAGGTCTAAGCGTTTACAGATGCTAGTTTTTTCTTCTTCATTAGCGTAATAACTAACCAAGAGATCTCTATCTCTGTCGACTTTCATTTCGCCGATCAGTTGCTGTACTAACTTCAGCGAATCTCTTGATTCAACAGCGCGCTCGACATTAGTTTTATCATCTGGAATTTCGAAGCTCACTTCACCATGAGCATCCGTCGCTCGGCGTGTTTCTTTACGAAAATGGGCTATTAATAGGTTCACGCCGGTTTGGCGTATAAAACCTGCAATTGCGTCTGGTGTATTTATCTCGCCATTACGAGCTTTGGTGATGACAACAATAAATGTATCTTGGGCAATATCAGAGGCTAGTTGCTGATCACTGCAACGACGATTAAGTATGAAATACAAGCTCTTCCAATACTTGTTTACCAGCTCTGTTTCTGCAGTCTTGTCACCAACGCCTATACGAATTACGAGTTCGCCCGCAGGCCTGACTACACTGCCGACTTGATCATTCAACAATATCCCCCCCCTAAAAGTCCAAATTACAGGTTTTAATAACGACGTTAGTTGTCTTAAAAGCAGCCAGCCTAAACTCAGCCTCAAGCTTTTATATTCAGCCTACTAATGTAGCATAAATATTAATTAATGGAGCAATCTTACATTTACAACTGCAGCGTTGTTTAGCGTGAATTATCGTCTTTTTTTGAGTTACATCGAAATGCGTTCACTTATAAAACTGCTCATCAATTAACTCGAATACACAGGCTGTTTGCTGGTGAGCGACAAAATAAGCCGCTTGCTCTACGCTGGTAACCTTGATGTTTTCGTATCGCTCGGCTAAATCGTTCAATATCGCTGGATTAAACTGGCCTGTCTCTTTACCTGTAATCATGTGAACCGGCCCCGTATAATCACTAAACAATGTTTGCCACTTTTTACCCGTTTGCGTGAAATCTCTCACCGATCCCTCAATGCCATTCATATAAAGCAAGGTGAATCCTTGTCGGGCTAGAGCTTTCATTTGACAGTTTTTCATCAGCGCTAAGTCTAAAGGCGATTCGGCAAAGTGGCTTGTTAGCCATTCTTCATCAAAACCGCTGTCGACTTTTGCGACTGTCGCCCTTATCACCAATGGCAAAAGTTTCGGTACATGTCGTGCTATGTAATATAGCGACCGCTGCTGTATCGCCATCAGTTTAAAATAACTATTGTTTATCAGAGGCACTACTGGGCTCAATCCAACGACGCCGACTGCACGGTCTTGTAATAATTTAGCCGTTTGCATCGCAGCGATCATGCCGGTATTTTCACCGACAATCTGTACTTGCCCGACGTTTAGCGTATCCAATAATTCTTTGCAATAGGTAGCAAACTGCAATAATGCTTGGCTCTTTGACGGTGTTAGTGAGGTTTTAGCAAAGCCGGGTCGCCATGGCATAATTAGGCGAATATCGCGCTTAATTAATTCTTGGCGTATCGACTCAGATACTGACGTTCCAAGAATCATAGGGTGCAAAAAAAGGATTGGCCGACCCGAGGACGGCCCAACTTCAGAATAATCGATTTCATATCCATCTTTAGCAACAAACATTTTCTGGCGACGCCAAGGCGTGCTTCTAAAGTGGTGCTCATACAAATCGTGGCCATCATTTTTGGTCAATTGAACATAGCCACTATAAAGACACGTTAGCTCTGTTTGTGAGCTCAAACCAAGTTTTGCCAGTAAGTTTTTTAGTTGATTGCGAAGTGTGCCCAGCGAACGACCTCGTTCTTTCGCTAAGTCGCGTAACGATTGTGATGTAACTACGGCTTGTGTGATTCTCAGTTCAATCGGTGTTAAGCCGAAGTTTTCCTGAAAGTGAAAAGCAACATCGGGCAGCCAGCTTAAATTCACCGATGATAGACGGGCCAGCGCCTCACCATCGCTACCCAAAGCCTTTGTCATAACGTAGGGGCTGGTTTTATCGCTTTGCATATCGTAAATACGCAAAACACAAATGGCTCGATCCGGGTCAAAATGCGTTAAACGTTTTAAGCATTGTTCAAATTGCGAATAGCTAATTGATGGGAATTGATCTTTGCATAGGCTGATGTCTTTCTGCCAACCATACTCATCAATGCCCGCACGATTAGTGAGTACGACTTTGCCCATGTCATTGACTAATACAACCGGCTTTGGATCTTTTTCGATGCACTTGATCGAGGCGAGCCTTGTGTCAGATAGTCGGCACTGGGTCTCCAACATCGATACCGCATTCTGAAAATGCACTTCAATGTCAGAGAACAGATTTTCCGCGACCTTTTTCCCCTGACTAACGTGGTCGTAATACTGCTGCATTTGCTGGTCAATGGCATCCGTCAGCATATGATGCTTGTATGGCTCAACTGCCATAGCATAGGCAAGACGAATGAGTTCAGGTTGGTATGTCAGAGAGTCAGTTTTGCTCATTACTAAAGAGTGTAGGAATTAATTGAAACTACGAGTATTACGTGGCTAGAGAGAATAGGGATTACAGATTATAAAGAATAAAAGGCCTTCGCACGAAGGCCTAGTTTATCATCGCCTTGTTACATTTTAATATCCAAAGCCGGGCCTCTCTGGTTGCTCACGATTACAATGATAGTGATTTAAGCTTCAGCATTAAACATTTTCAGCGGCCATGCCAACTCACGCTTGTGTGCTGAGAAAGTAACCTTGAAAAAATGCACAAAACGCAATTACTCCAAGCAGCAGATAAGCGCACTTAGTCGGCAAAATTACCCTCCCTATTTAGCCCAAATGGCATATTGAAATTTACTGTTGGCTAATCAAAAATAACGTGATTGATAAGATCAAATTTTAGAGGCGCATGGAAACACATATGAAACCCTCAGGTTTCATTAAGCGTAAAGTCGCCAAGCCACACACACCCAACAGAAACCAATAATGAAAAACTTTCTCATAACCAGCTGCGTATTCTTCAGCCTTGCACTGCATTCCACTGCGGATGCGGGCCAAATTAATCAACAGCTCACTTGCCAAGCCCACCTTACTCACTTAAAGAGCAAACTAGAAGCGGTAAAACCAGAGTATGGACCTGCTGCGGCACTGGTGATTAAAAACGGTATCAAAGCATATCAAACTTTCTTGAAAACAAAACACATCGATCCGGGAATGAAAAGCTTTCCTGAGATGCAAGCACAGGTCGACCAGATGCAAGCGTTGATAGTGTCTAAGTACAATGAACAGTTTTCACAAGCTCGATATTTCAGCGATAACGTAATGATTGTAAGTAACTGCTACCAACAATACCCACCAGAATCGAAGTCAGATAACGCTATGGTGCGAGCCATGATTGAGAAATTAGCCGAAGTATCACAACAATAAAAAGTATCTCAACAATAAAAAGGTATCTCAGCAATAAAAACGCATTAAACACCTTATTTGACCACACCGATACCAAGGTCAAATAAAACATACTTAATTTCAGAAAACTGGACGATCAAAATGAAGTTTAAAATCATATTAACCATCGCACTAACATTTATCAGTGGCAACGCGTTAGCCGCATTTGTCTATCAAGCCAATCACCCAAGTGGCGAAGAGATTACCAATCTAGTCGCCTTCGCGGGCGGCGTTTATGCTGGCCATGACTCGGTCAGCACGTTTCCAATTTACAGATATGACCCCGCTACGCGCACCCATACTCTTGAAGAGACGTTAAATGCAGCCTCTGCTTCACGGGTGTTTGTCACGCCAAGCACCGGCACGCGCGCGCCTACATTAGTAATTCTCGGCGACCAACCGATTCCGGCTAACACTGGCGACCTGATGGCGGTGCGGCTTGGCACTGGTAACGTTTGGGGTAAAGCTAGCAACGCAAATGTGAATCTACCGAATTGGCTGATGACTAATGTTCAAGACGCCGCACTAGTCGGCAGTGCATCACCCACGGCTCCGGGCAGCTATTCATTAACAGGCAAGAATTTAAACACGGGCGCCGGAATAGTATTAAATGTGCAAGACCCTTGGGCGGCCAACGCGCCAGTTACAGCTCGCTATGGCGGCAGCACATCTAACCCTGAGTCATTTTGTTTGTATTTCACTTCTCCGAGTCAAGTCCCAGGCACCTACGCCCCAGCAGTTGGCCACGGTAGAAATGATTCAAATTGCGCGCCGTTATCCGGCCATGCACCAAATCAAATACAATCGTCAAATCACATCCCTTTAGGTAGTGCTTTTAGCTCATTTGGCGCCAATGGCCTCCCCATTACTGAGACAATTCCGGCGAATAGATGGACGTTTACCATTCAAGGTGGCGAGCTCTATAAGCACCTATGGACAGGCACAGACTGGAGACGCCCGGTACTGGCATACAATAAACCAGTACATGACATCATCGAGTACAAAGAGCGATTAATCTTCTTAGATATCGACGGTAAAGTTTGTTATAGCGCAACGGCGTCATCATGGAGATGTATTGATCAAGCTCCATTGTCGGCTCGTCAAATTACCATTGACCAAGATAATATTTACATTGGCACCACTGATGGCGAGATTTGGGCAGCCCCTAATTCATTAAGTACTCTGCCAATGTTGTCAGCCCCAGTAGGCCACACTGTTAGTCCATAGCTGACGACCTTAGAATCGACTGTCGTTATACCTAAGCGAGTTGCTTAAGTAAAAAAATTGTTGCCCGTGTTAGTGGGGCTTATTAATCAGCCTCTCTAACACTAAAGCCACTTACATACCAAAGTAGTACTAGTATCGCAGAGAAATAATTCCTAAGCGTAATTGTCACCGCTGGCTATTTTTCTTTCACAGGGAATGCGTCACTAACTCAACATTTCATCAATTTTCTTTATTGCTCTTGCATCATCATCCATGCGCTTGGAGAGCATTTCCTTTTTCTCAACTAGCTGCTGTTTAAATTCAGGACAAAGTTTGCCCAGTGCCTTATAACGCCGATAGCCTTCTTTAATCGTCGAAAGAGTAAACCCTATTTCCTTTCCCATTTGAATAAACGAAAGCTCACTTAGTTGAGCTTGCCCATATTCACGATAACCATTCGCTCCCCGCAATGGCGGCGAGAGCATGCCAATTTTTTCATAGTAACGAAGCGTATCGCGCGACAATCCTGTCTTTTCCTCAAATTCAGAAATCTTCATATATGACCCTTGACTATGGAGTAAATCCATACTTTACCATAGTGAAAACGGAGAAACCTATGAAAATAACTCAAATCAGAAATGCCACAATTATCATTGAAATCCAAGGTCAACGCATCCTGCTTGACCCAATGCTTGCACCACAGTCGAGTTTGCCCAAGCTTCGCTATTTTCGCAGCAAACAGCGCAACCCGCTGGTGGAGCTTCCAGTAGCATTCAAGCAAGTACAAGAAAAAATTGACTTTGCCATGATCACGCATTGTCAAAAAGGTCATTTTGATCACCTAGATCGAGCAGGCGTTCGATGGCTGCGAAAGCACAACATACAAACCTTTTGCACGCCACACGACTACGCCTACTTGAACAAAAAAGGTATCCGCACCCATGTGCTAGAAGACAAGTGCAGTTCTTTCATGCACGGCACGATCGAGCAAATACCTGCCACACATACCAGCGGTTGGTTGGTTCCCTTCATGGAACACGGAACCGGCTACTATATCAAACTACCTAATGAACCCAGTCTGTACTTGATGGGCGATACAATTTTGACCGATGAGATTAGACGGTTCATTCAACTGGAACAACCCAATTATATAGTGGCACCAACAGGCAAAGCTCAATTTGATATAGGCCCACCGTTGCTTCTTGATGAAGCTGATATTCTAGAGCTGGCATCGCTAAGTACAGGCACTATAATTGCCAATCATATGGATGCATTGGACCATTGCCGTATTAGTCGTAGCGACTTAGCCTCGTTGCTAAACGAACATAAGTTGGCAGCACAGTTTTTGATACCGAGAGATGGAGAAGAACTAGAACTGATTTGATGGGAAATCAAAAAGGAATGAAGGTGCCGGGGAATTAATTTAAAATTCCCCCGGCTCTTTTTCAATAGCGCCTCTACGCTAGCTCTTTATCGATGTTTACTTTTACCTTGTTATTAGCGTTATGAAACAAGGGCCTTAATAACTAAAAACACCACGACTAAACCGATATACCAGTAAAACTGATTTTCATAGACTACAGCAAGTGCGGCTTTATTTTTATGAGCTATCAGATTGTTGCTGCGCAATATTATACGCTCGACATTTTTTTTATAATTTTTTGCCTCTTCACCACTATCAACCTGGTCCTTAAGCGGGGTAACCCTGGTTAGATAATGCAACTCATTTCCTTTTATATTTTCAACTATATCCATGTACTCAAACCCCTCTGAACTTAGCTTTTCTTTAGTAAGCTGCATGTCCGGTCGACGATCATAGACCACGAAAATATCGTGCTGTACCTCACCATCCAAGTCGATTCTAATCGGATAGTCATCACTATCAGGCCTTAGAAATTCACTAGCAAAATCGGTAAGCAGCTCAATCGGCTTATCCGCGTGACTAGTTGCAAGGTCGACAATACGATATCGCTCCTTTGTAGTAAGCTTGTTGATAACATGATCATCGTCGACCACTTCAACCGGTTCAATCAGCTCAAGGCTTAAGCGGGTATCGCCCTTAGCCCACTCTAAAAAATCTTGCTGATATTTAGATTTCTCGTTAGAAGAAAAATAAGAACGCATATTATTCGCTCGATGAAGGTAATAAACCCGCTCGATTTCAAGCGTTGCGTCAGCCTTATTACGAGGGAGTGTAAATCGATGCTTTAACTCAAAAACTCTATTAGATGGCGATTTAAGAATATCGACAGGCTCACAGCCATCGTCAGTTAAGATCAGTCCCATTCCATAATCAAGCTCGGCTGAGTATTGGAAACTACCTGCCTGCTTTTGAATTGTCGCGTCTACAAAATAGTGTTTATTTTCAAATTCAACATCCACGATCATATGATTAAAGTGGTATGGCGACGGATTGAACTCCCTTAATTTTTTACCATAGCTGGTATTAACCAGTACTAGCCGAGCGTTGATGCCGATTGAGGTTAGCATCGCCACCATCAAATTAGATTTGTCTTTGCAATCACCAGCGCGTTTCTTGAGGGTTCTCTGTGGCGGCTTAGGAGTGTGGGTAAAGACACCATGGTTTTCACCACGATAACGAATATTGTTTTGTACAAAACGAATCACTTTAAGCGCTTTATCTTCAAGAGTGTCATCCTGAAGATATATCTCAAGGTCTTCTATGTCGCTTATCGGCAGAGGGATTAATGCACCATTTTCTTCAAAGTACTGATACAGGTACTGACTGAGTTCATCCCATTTAAGTGTTGAGCTAACCTGCAAGAAACTTCCCCAAACTGAGTGCGGTACCGTGTCAGGTATTCGCTCATTTGGGAGGTCGGTATACTCTCTCTCAAATTCACTATTTGGTTCAATCACCTCTGCATCATGTTGATTGGATTTACTATTCAGCGGTTTATGCAAAACACTCAATTGCGTACTAGAGTTATTTATAACTCGAACTACCTGCAGTGCAACTGGGCATGACCAACTTAAAGAATAGTTAGTAGAAAAATGACGTCCATGAAAAGGGTGATCATTCTGCGTTTCGATAACCGTTGAGCGAAACAGAACATGGTCGCCAACGCGCAAATCATCGATTGAAATGCTAACTGTAATCCGATTATCAGTAATATGGCTCTCCAATGATCTTTCACGTTGGATCGCAGATATGTTTTCACTATCAAGCGCGTCTATTTTTTTACCATCTCGAACAATGCTTAACTCATGAATTATCAAGCGCTGAGAACCTTGGTGTAGTTCGACTAAGTGCAATGATGCATCTTCAATACGCGACTCATCATTAACGCATTGATAGGTGCCTCGATACGAACATATCTCTTCGTCGTTAATACAATCCTGGTAATCTACCAACGGAAAGCTAAACGGTGAATCAGTGTGTTGCTCTACCTTAGGAATCGCATATTCCTTAACCCAAGAGGGAGTATCTTCGATTGAGTAAATCTCTTGTCTTGTTTCTAACATATTCATTATCTATTTTCTAAAAGTTATACTCTGTATATCAACAACTTGAAATCGTACTTATTACGGCGTTGGTAAATTATAGTTTCTATGCCGGTATTAATGAATAACAATCTGGCGCGGGAAACAGATTCCTAGTGCGAACAGTTAAGCTCGGCCTTGACCACCACCTCTCATTACTAACACTATCCTAATTTATACAACTCACCAAACAATCACCAAATCCCCATCTAGCAGAATCGACACACCGACTTCTTTGCCATAAGCTTGCTCACCACTGCAACCAAATCAGGGCTAAACACTGCATGCAAGACAATTACGCCGCGCTACCGCGTGTTAAAAATTACTTGATGAACCTTCGCCGTCAACAACAATTTGCCCTACCACTGTTTGCTTTATTGATCACTTACTTCTTACTTCGGGTGTTCTTTAAGCAGTATGTTGAAGCGAAAACATGGTTTATCTACCCGTCTGGCGTCGTAGTCAATTGGTTTAAGGGTTCAGGGGAGTACCTCAATTACGAGTGGGTATTTGGCATTCAAAGCACCCGGTTTGTGCTGGGTGAACCATGCAGCGGCACCACCTTTTTCAGCCTGCTAATTGCTTACATTGTGTACCGCATACTGACCCATCGAGCATCATTAATGTGGTTACTGTTAGCCTACCCCATAGCGATTGCGGCAAATTCAATGCGCGTTTTATCGTCTATTTCTGCTCACAATAGCTTAGCCTACCTCAACGCCCTCAAGTTCACCTCAGAGGTTCACGTGATAACCGGAACCATCGCCTTCTCTGTCAGCTTTTTGCTGGTTGCTTACCTAATAGAACGCCCCACAGATGGAGTACTTAAATGAACCTCGACGCCAATAAAGTAGTGAACGTAAAAGTCTGGCCGGTGATGGTAGCAATTATCATCCCACAGGTTCTTTTGATTCTGCTAAACATTCAAGGCTGGACACTGGTACGCGGCGAAGCCAGTGAGGCAGAACATTCTGTGGCGCTGGGTATTTTTTTAGCTGAGCTTGCCATTATTGGTTTAGCCACGACCTATTTGCTGTTTCGAAATTCACGTTTTGTTCCAGTGAGCATCATATTAAGTCTAACGTCTTTAGTGATACATATAGGCTTTATGTTTGGTGTTCTCAGTTACTTAAACGAGGCCATTCCTAACTCAGTTCAGGCCTGGATTCTCAACCAAGAAAATGTCGCTCGATGGAATATAACACTGTTTATGCCAGGCGCGTTTCTGTCCTTATACGCACTCACCCAGCAGTTCTTCAAGCGATTCGGTCGTCTGCAAAGCAGCCTAATCATAGCGTTAACAACATTTGGCATTCCTATAATTTGGTATTCGTTAATCTCGGTGATGCAACCTATTTGGTTTGGGCAACTGTCCGTCGTCGTTGGGATTATCTGCTCTGTTTCGGTCGTGGTGATTTTTCTAGCAGGCATTATCAAACTATTCGATGGCTTAGTAACCGATATCTTTTCAGGTCGATACGATCTGAAATACACAATAACCGTCGCCTTGCTTGCCATAGCCGCCCCGCTTTGTGGTCTTTGGTTAAATCATCACCTGCCGTTTCCGGCTGACTTTCAGTCTTTTGGGGTCTACCTCTTTGCGCTGATTAACGGCTTGGTTCTACTGATTAAACCAGTGGGGGCACGCCTCAGCCTGCTACGCTTATTCTTGCGCTGCTTAACCTTGCCATTTATCGCCTATTTTTTCTTAGTGTTCCTACCGTATTTACCACTATCACTAATAGCCATTATTGCTATGGGCGCTGGCGTCCTTATGCTTACTCCGTTGGCTTTGGGATTGTTTCAAACGCGAATAACGCTAATCGATTTCGGCTTGGCTAAGCGCAGCGCAGGGTCAGCCAAAGCTGTGACTGTGGTGATTATTGGTCTCGCCATTCTTCCAAGTTATTTTACCGTTCAAGCGCTGTTAGATAAACGGGCGTTAGACACCAGCCTAAGCTATTTTTACTCGCACAACGACAATACCCCGTCGTTGTCAAAGGCTAAGGTGAAGCGCACAGCGGCAACCCTGATACAGCTAAGAGATCGAAAATTAGGAACCCAGTTACCTTTTATATCCGGGGCTTACAACTCCTTGGTATTTGGCAACTTAGTCTTATCAGATCGCAAAATAGAGCGAATGTTTACCTTACTAACAGGCACACCGATGCCCAGCGCAAAAAACTCATTGTTTGGCAGACAAGGCCGCCCGAACAGAACATTTAGAGGTGGCCGCGTAATCGCCGCAAAACGTGACATAGGCATTAAAGAAGTTGCTATTAACGAGGTATCTGAACACCAAGCAACCGTTCGCATCACCTTAGAAAACTATTCGAGTGACACGCACTCGCTGTATGTTGAGCAGTTGGCGGTTCCCGAAGGCGCATTCATCACAGGCTTACGTCTAAAGATCGGTGATAAGTGGGAAGTCGGTCGCGTGTTTGACCGTAAGACGGCTATCTGGGTGTTCGAAAAAATTACCGAGGTACGTCGTGATCCGGCGCTATTGTATTTCACCTCCGCCCGCGAGGCGCAACTACGGGTCTACCCGTTTCCCGCGAAAGGCGTGCGCGAAGTGGAAATTGATTTTCAGTTTCATCCAAAACTCGATGCCACAGTAATCCTTGGGCAGCGAGCAATCGATCTCAATCCGTCGGTTAATTTACCTGCGCTCGTAAGCCCCACCGGCGAACTAATTTCAAACACGCTGGCGGACTCGGCCTTCGTTAGAGAAAACTATTTGCACTTTATCTTGGACTATTCAGCGACCGCAACGGCGACGAGCCAGGATTATGCCGAGAAAATTGTAAACGTGATTAAGCAGCTGGGAGTAAACGAGTATCGGATATCTGCGGCCAACATTAGTAGCGCAAAAAGTTCTGAAGCTGGCTTGTTAACAGAATCGAAGGTCGACGAAATATCAAACATTATTGACAGCATCGCGCTCGACCGCGTTGGTGGGCTTTGGTTGACACAAGCCATGGCGACCGAGGCAAGAGCGCGAGTCGCAACTCGAAGCATAGACAATTTTAAGCAACGCCCTTTGTTTGTAGTGCTAAGTGAAAATAGTGACATAGAAAAGCCAGACAGCTCAACTTGGAACTCGTTATTGCCTGACGTGCATCAATGGTACGCATTCACTAATAACGCTTTGAGCGTTCGCTCTTTTTTACACAGCTCAGATCTAAACTCAGATCTAAACTCAGAGCACCTAAACACCAACCCAGACAAGGTTGTAGCTCTGCTTAGCACTTCCGAGATTAATAGCACTTCAGGGATTAGTAGTGATTCAGCGATTTCAATTATATCGGCCAGCCAATCGAGCCTTTATGGCAGCCAAGCGAAACAAGCAATAAGCCTATATCAGCCGACACAAGATGCCTTCGTTGCGGTTATTTCTAAACCTTCAGATTGCGCCGCTGGGGCCAGCTGGATAAGAAACGCCGCCCTATGGGCTCTATGGCAAGAAATAAACAGCGACCCAGTTCGTATTGAAAACCAACGCAGTGAATTACTCAAGAAAAGTAGAGAGCTCAGCCTATTGTTGCCAACAACGTCGTTAATTGTGGTCGAAAGCGCATCTCAGTGGGAAATACTTAAGCGCAAAGAAAAACAATCGCTCAACAATCATAGCGCGCTCGATTTTGAGGAAGAGCAAGAAACACCAGAGCCAGTTTGGTGGCTCTTGCTGGCCGCGCTGCTTGGCTTTTTATATTATCGAGATTCGAGAACGCGACTAAGTTCTAAGAAATCTTAGACTATCAAACGTCCGAATTTTTTTGATATTCCCACCGTCACAGTGCAGCCTGAATTGAATGCGATAAAGTCTTTCTGTATCCCATCTGAGAACATAACGCCGTTCTCGGGCATCAAAGACTCGAGTTCTAAATGGTTGTCATTGTCGATCGAACCAAACACTAAGTCGGTGCCGGTGGTATTGCTTGGGAAAGGCTCTCTTACGGCAAACTGAACATGTTTGCTATCCCAAGCGAAGCCGTTAGATAAATCATGCTTATTAACACCAGATACTCCCATCGCTCCGGCTAGAATAGACTGAAACCAACCGGTTGAGCCGAAGCCGGTTGAGATGATGATTCCAGAGGAAGAGTGGCATTCGCTTTGGCCGTTCCAATGAATATTGTAGCGCGCTGATGTATGCGATTTCGGCCCGATAAATAAGTCATTCACGCCCAACAATACCTGACCATCATTGGTCCGCGCTTCTACAAAAGTGATGGTCTTGCTATCCGCAATATCCGCCATAGTTTTTAGCACTACGCCTTTCAAATTCCCGACTTCGAACGGCAATAGCTTTCCATCCCATCTATCCGGGTCAGGGTTAATAGCAATTACCGGGTTTCCGTCTAAGTATTTCAAAGCATTGGCTACCAAGCCATCTTGGCCAACGATAACGACGACATCTTCTGCAGAGAACTGATAGTTGGGCAGAAAAGCACGCTCTAGTTTTTGTAAGCGACCTAGCGGTTTTAATATTCTCTCTACCTCGTCTAACTGCTTTTGGTAAAGATCGTGCTCCGCCAAATAATCACTAACCTCGGCATTGCTGTGCTCTAAGTAGAACTTCGCTTGTGGCCAGGTATTAAACCGTTCAATCAGTTCTTGTAACCGCGTTTTGCGAGTTACAAGAACAAACCGATGTCCTTGAGTTTTCATTTATCTATTTACCCTTTCACGGCCTTCTTCATCATATTGCCAAACAAATCTGGTGTGATATTTAGCTCGCCAATTTTGCCTGCATTTTGCGCAAGAGATTCAAACGCCATCGCCATTAACTGATCTGGATTCATGTTTGCCAATGCCATCGCCTTTAGATTCTCAACAGGTAAGGTCTTGAATGCTTGCATCTTGACGGTTACCGCATAAGCTTCGGTATCAGACTCCTGCTTTCTGTTGTCAGATTGCAATTGCACCAGGCTTTGGCGCTGAGTCTCTCGGTCAATGCTTGCTTGCACGCGCTCAGCATCCGTCATCGCTTTGCCTCGCAAAATTTCGCGCTCGTTCTCAACACGAGATTCAGCAATCTCCTGCTCTTTCTGTTGCACAGATAAGTCAGTTTGCAACTCAGCCTCTTTAATTAGCCGCTCTTGTTCCACCGCCGCCTTTCGTCGACCATAAACGGCATCATCAGCTTCTTGGAGTATGAGTTCTCGGGCTTCAGCTTCAAGCGCTCTTGCAGTTTCTGGGTCGGCTGAAATTCTGCCTACCATGGTATTCAACACTTCAATACCCATTGCATTTACACCAACGTCGGTCGCCAACTGTTCTTGAATCAGTTGCGCGATCTTGGTATTGATCACAAACGCATCTCGCAACTTAGTGTTTTGCACTTCGTTCTGAACAATGGTCTGCGCAGATCGAACAACTCGATCATTTAGTTTCAACGGGTCGTCAGAAAGATAGCTGACTCCATCCTTCTTCAAATTAAAATTAAGAATTCCCGCTATGCTCTCTGGGTTGGCAACACGAAAGGTAATTTGCCCCTGCACTTTAACTGCTTGAAAATCAGCTGTCTGCAAGTTGAAGATGAATGGCGCTTCTTGAGCGTTAACGGGAACAGCCGCGATAGAGGTAGTAGCAACATTGTAGAAAAAGCTTAAGCCTTTGCCCTTACTTCTGGTTTTGCCGTTAACGGTTTTAACAACGAAGGTTGTTGGTTCGGCTTTGTAGTATCTAATTCCAAGCATGGTTGGCTCCGTAGGTTTACTTAATATCGACTATATATTGTCTCTACAACAATAATAAGTCAAGGGTTATTTGTCTTAGAGACAATATATAAAATTAATCACTTTTCGATATCACACGCTGAATGCGCAACTCTGCAGAACCCGAGAATACTCTAGCATTCGGCCAACGCCTTATTTAGACTTACTCGATAGCTCAGGTGCATTAAGAAATATCATGATACAACCATGACATTTCTATGGCACACAGATTCGATCATCGGCCTAGACTGCGTTTATCAAAAAAATATTGGAGAATCACACTATGCTGAACACATCATTGTTGGCCCTTAAAAACCCTAAAAATAAAATTCGAATCGTCGCGCTTGGCGTTTTTATAGCGGCCTTGGCCGGTTGTGCCTCTCAACCTAAGCCAGTGACCGACGCCCCTGGTGGCTATCCGCAGACACAGCAACCTAATAATTATCCAGAGGGCGAAGTGCTTGAAGAGGTTGTTGTCACATCATCTAAAAGCTCACGAAGTTCTAGATCTAAGCGTAAAAATCGTGCGGTATCAAAAGAAGCTCAGGCTAGCGCTGCCGAATACGCTTATGGCAACGTCGACGAAAGCCAACAATACGCCGAAGAATCAGATGTTCCAATTCTAAGAGAAGGCAGCGCTCAAAAAATCTTTAGGGACTACGGGGTCAACCCGACCATGAGCACCCGCAACCAACCTTATTCGACCTTCGCGATGGACGTCGACACCGTGTCGTATCAAATCACTAAGGCTAGCCTTGAATCGAATAGCTTGCCGAAAAAGTCATCGGTTCGTGTCGAAGAGTTTATTAACAACTTTAGCTACAACTACGGCTCTAGCGACGATGTATTTTCGATCAGCGCCGAAGTGGCTCCGTCACCTTATCGACCTGGTTTTCATTTATTACACGTTGGCGTAAAGGTCAAATATGTAGCCGACCAACAGCGCCTACCCGCTAACCTTGTGCTGGTGGCCGATGTGTCTGGCTCAATGCAAAGCGATCTCAAAATGGGTTTGCAGAAACAAGCGCTGACCACATTAGTCTCGCAATTAAGCGCCAGAGATTCGGTCGCCATAGTTACCTATAGCGATCAAGCTAAGGTTTTGTTAGAACCGACAACAGCAAATAACAAGAGCAAAATTTATGCGGCCATCCAACAAATGCATGCTGGTGGCGGAACCAATGTAGAGCAAGGATTGCAAAGCGGATACGCGCTCGCCGACGCAATAGCCTACCCTGGTCATGTAAACCGAGTAGTGCTCACCTCAGACGGTTTAGCAAACATTGGCAATGTCGACCCGAAAGATATTTTAGAGAAAATCAAAAAATACCGAGAGCGCAATATATTTTTAACCACAGTAGGTGTTGGCAAATCAATGTACAACGACTACCTACTTGAGCAACTCGCTAACAAAGGCAACGGCAACTACCTTTACTTGGCGAACCAATCTGACATAGAACGCGTTTTCGTCGACGGACTAACAACTCAATTACAAGTAGTTGCCAAAGACGCCAAGGTACAGGTCAAGTTCAACCCAGAAAAGGTCAGCTTATACCGTCAAATCGGTTACGAGAACCGTGGCCTGAAAACACAGGACTTTCTTGATGCAAGCAAAGACGGCGGCGAAGTCGGCGCGAATCAACAAGTGACCGTGCTATACGAAGTAAAATTGACCAACCTGAACGATGGTGCTGACATTGCCAATGTAGCCTTGAGTTATAAAAAGCCCCAAGGCTCAAGCGTGTTTTCGCTCGATAAAGCAATCCCCTCAAGCGTAATTCGCTCGGGCAATCAAGCAGCCTCATCCGACACGGTAATCTCAATGGCGGTTGCGGCATTCGCTGAAAAGTTACGCCAATCGTATTGGTCGCGCACCTACGACTACAATCAAATTCAAGCTCAATTGGTGGCGCTGCCTGAGCCGCTTAGACGCAGTAGTGAGGTTGTCGAGCTACAAAATTTAGTGGCTATCGCAGCTAGGCTTGATTCGCGACGCGACCCTTACTCGAGAAAACTCCCGCTTAGTCGTATAGATTACGACCGCGTACCACTACTGCGTTAAACTCATCAGCATGACAACACAAGCACGTGCTGGTAAGGCAACCGTATCGCTATGGCTATCTATAGCGGTACTTCTTATGGGGCTATTATTCCTTACCTTGGTGATCATCGAGTATCAACGCAATACGTCTTTGATAGAACAAAATCGGTCATTGATTTCTGGCTCAGCGAAAACACGTTTAAGCAGTAATCTGTTATATCTGGAGCCGAGCCGAAACTGGAACGACTCTTACAACGACTCTGCCAATGACTACCGCTGGATTCAGCACGCACCACGCACCTATTGGTTTAATAATGCAGTTCAAGAATTCCCATGGTCCCGGGAAGCCGTTTCCAATTCAGACCCACAAGGTGAAACACTACAAACGATGTGGGGCGCAGTAAATTCACCCTCACCGACGCCCCTCGTTAACCAAGAACGCCTACGCTTACTTAATTCCGTAAAAGCGGCATTAGACGATAGCTCTTATACTGCCAGCTCAGATGCCAACTCTGCTAACGAAAAAAAAATCGCTATCCAACAATCGTTTGATGCTTACCTAGAACACACTCGCGCCTATCACTTAAGCCCTCAACAAGAGATCGTGTTCTCACTCAAACTGCTTGAAATTGGTGCGCAAGATCACTGGAGCTCAGAGCTTGTGCACGCCATATTAATCACCGGCGGCAGCTCACAGGCACCCATCGTTAGGCCGGTTGTTGACCTATTATTCAGGCACGCGGGGCATTTTTCAAACGACGAGCTTGATTGGGTTATCAGCAAGATACAGCGACACCTCGAGGTTTTTAACCTGCCAGCCTATTTTCTCGATGACTATGTATCACACCTAAAAAAACCTAGGTTCGCCTTACCAGCAAATATCAGCGGCGCAGATAACGAACTTGTAGTTAGCACTGACCAGTATTGGTTTTTGCACCAATCGTCGAACACGCAGATCAGCGCTGAACCCATCGATCTAGTTGAAGAGCTTCATTTCGTTGAGCTTGAGTTCATTGAACTCGGTGTACTCGACAAGGGTGATTCTTTAAATTTCGGCGACCTTAGCAGCCGTATCTCATTAGACGATATTGGCATTGACGTAAACAAAACGCAGCTGAATCAAGGCCAACGCAACCAGTTGAGCTACTTAGTAATTAAAAGTATTATGCTGATCGCATTTATGGCATTGGTGTTACTCACGCTAAGATTAATCGAGAAGAATCAGCAGCGCAGGTTTGAATATCTCGCACTCAGAGAAGACTTTGTAAAGCTAGTAAGCCATGAGCTAAAAACGCCGCTAGCGGGCATACGCGCCATGGCCGAAACGCTACGAAAACGCGTGGAAAGAGGCATTAGCGTAGAAGCTTACCCTGAAAGAATAATCAATGAAGCCGATAAACTCTGGTACATGGTCGACAATATTTTGGGCTTTAATCGAGTACAACTGACCGGCGCTATTATCGACAAACGCCCGACCAAGATTAAGCCAATATGCAACGCCATTATTGATGATGTGCGTTCGTTTTCTAACAAGCCCTACACACTAAGCAATACAATTGACGAATCAGCCGAGCTGTTAGTAGACCCAGAGCTATTTTCATTGGTGGTAAAAAACATTATTGTTAACGCTGGGCTTTATAACGATCAAGCAACCGTTGCTATTGAATTAACGTTTAATCAACAAGAAGCGTGTTTACTAATTTCAGACAATGGCATAGGCATTGCCGAAGCAGATCGTAGTAAAATATTTAAACCCTTTGTGCGGCTTGCACAATCCGCACGAGAGTCTGCGCGGCAATCGGGCACCGGCTTAGGCTTGGCAATCTGCAAACGCATTATGCAGCTTCATGGCGGAGACCTATCGCTTGCACAATCAAACCAACAAGGCAGCGTATGGAAAATCAGCCTCTCAAAGTGACAAACTATAAGCACTACGATTGCCGTAACTTAACCGTGTTTACAAGCCTATCAATTGTCGCGTAATAGCTTATGAATAACCGCTTACTAGTAGTTGAAGACGACGAAAGCCTGCGCCTCACCCTAGTCGATAACTTAGAGCTCGAAGGCTACGACGTGTTGTCCGCCAGCACCATCGCCGAGGCAAAATCTGTTATCTCTCAACAGAGCTTAGCAAGCCAAGAAATTGAGATAATCGTGCTAGACCTAATGCTACCCGACGGCAGCGGCTACGATCTCTGTGAAGAAATCAGGCTCACCAACCAGCGCATGATGATACTCATGCTAACCGCCAGAACCTTAGATACCGACCTGCAAATGGGCTTTAACAAAGGCGCCGACGACTACCTAACCAAACCCTATAAAGTCGCCGAACTTTTACTGCGCATAAAAGCCTTATTACGCCGCACATCAAGCGCACAAAGAAGCGTCGAAACATCAATCATCAACGACGCAAAAATCAACTGGCAAAAGCACAGTGTAAGCAAAGATGGGCAAGAGATTCACCTAACCAAAAAAGAATTCGATCTACTCAAACTGCTGTTCGACAACCTCGACCAACCACTCACCAGAGACGAAATACTCAGCCAAGTATGGGGCGACGAAGTGTATGTAGAAGAGCGCACAGTTGATAACTTTATTTCAAATATCCGCAAAGCACTTGATCTAAATGAGCCTCGTGTTTACTTTGTTAAAACGGTTCGGGGGGTTGGTTATGCGCTTATGAAAGGGGTGGGGTGACTGTACCGTCAATCCAAGCTTATTGAAAATTTGTCACCTACTTTTACTCTTTCAATGACGGCAACTTTAACTCGCCAAGAGTGCTTCCCGATCTAAAATATTTATAGATCCACACATAAACGATAAGTAAGCAAGATAGGGCAAGTAGCCATTCACCACGAAATTCGCTTATTGTATATTTATGATCCGGTCCATTTTCGATCTCATAAAAAATCGCCCAAAGCCAGCACACAAAATTGTACAGTGCGTGACAAACCATAGGAACAATTAAAGTTTGTGTCTTTAGGTATATAACGCACATAGCTATTCCAAAAGCTGCAGCGCCAACCGGGTCAGGATGTAGAAGCCCGAATAAAAGAGACGAACATAATATTGCCGTAATTAGATTCCATTTCTCAGTCCATCTATGCAATAACAATCCTCTAAAAGCAAATTCTTCAATAATCGGAGCAAGAACCACCAGTGAAATGAAGCTAAGAAAATTAGGTAGCCATGGATAAGTGCCGTTATCACTGTAAATTATATTTGGAATATCTATAAACCAGTAATTAACGAATTCAGGATTTAGGTAAGACAGTGGCAGAAATACGACGTAGGTAGCTAACGAAGAGAACACAAAGATAAAGGCCGTTAACTTAAAAGCTATGGGAAAATCATTGCTGGCCGGTTTTAAAGCCATTTTTTTCCAATGAATGTTATTCCATTTAAATAGCGAAAATGACAACACCATCATCAAGGTCTGAAAATATAAATAGTATGCAATGTCATACCAATACCATTGTGCATCATGGCCGATAAAACTATAAATGTAGCCTAACCCTGGGATGTAAATAAATGCCAGAAGCCACCCCGCAACTACATACCTCCCTTTAACTTTAAACATATTGTGTCTTTATCTACTCTATCTATAAACGCTTGATTTGTTGACACTAAAACTGTGTTCTTGTGTGACTCTAACTATCAAGTCACTGATCTTTTTAGCTCCGTGCACTGATGGTTCAATGGGTGAAACCGGTGAATAATCTTGTGCCTCATTACAAGCCAAGCGTAAGTCAATTACGGGAGCATTGATCCTAAACGCCTCTTTCAAGATAACTTCATTGAACATAGACAACGCAGTTAACGCTCTTGTCGTATATTCAGGTACAGAATCATGGACAGTACATATAGTAACCTTTCCCACTTTTTTACTGACGGCCAAAACCATTCTTGAATAACGTTCTTCAAATTGGTTTTTAACGTCAGTAAAAACATCCATAGCATGCCCCACTGACTCAACTGGTTTATTGAGAATGCTGATAATTCTCAATGCATCATTCCCGCCGCAACTAATAAACACGTGCGTAGCATCATTAGGGATATTTTCAAGCTGAGCATACACATCCTCAGTTACATCGCCATCTACCGCAAGCAGAGTAGATTTTGTTTTTTCAGGGAGCTTTCGATTTAGTTGTTCAATTACAGAGTCACCCCCACCTACGTATCCCCCGTTGTCGAAAATTGAATCCCCTATAAGGACTATATGTTTTGGTTGCATGCCTTATCTGCCTAGCTGTTTGTTATCCAACATTGATTAGTCGACATTTATTTTGAGTATTACTCGAACACCCATATTAATTCGCTTCAAATCCAATTAAATATACCTAGTAAGCTCCGATTAATTTATTCTATTAAGCCTTAAAGGAGAAGATAGCAATGAATGAACACGTAAACACAACGGATAAAGCCAGTGAAAATGATTCGTTTGGATGGTTAGATATAATAAGTGTTTTCCTGATTTTTGTATCCATATTCGTACTAATTATCGAGGTTAAACTTCCTTCTCACTATTCATCGTACCGCGATCTTTATATCGCTTCGGATGTCTTGGTGATTATCGGATTTTCATTCGACTACATCGCACGAACCATGAAGACAGGTGGGGGACGAGCCTATATCTTTAGCAAGGCTGGGCTTATTGATTTTGCCGCTATCGCTCCGAGCCTGATCGGTCTTGCAATGGGAACTTACTTTAGCTCAGTGTGGCTAAGAAGCTTTCGTCTTTTGAGACTGTTACGTGCACTTAACACAAACCACCACACTGATCATCGACTTGGTATTTTCACTTATGTGATTCCATATCTGGCTGTTGCTGTCGCTTTCAAATGTCTCGCAATAGTATATGAGTCAGAAGATTGGTGGCCGGAGATCGGCGACATTAATACCATATTAGGCGTAGCGGGGTTCGCGGTTGCAATTGCAATGGGTACAAAGTTAAGTGTAGTAAGTGGTCGCATTTATGCGATCGAAGATGCGGTTTGTCATATCATTGGATCAATCAGAGATACGAAAAATGTTCGACAGCCTCTTATCGATTGGGCCACGCAACTTGAAGCAGCTTTGAAATCACCTTCTAGTAAAAAATCTGAATTGGCAAGAGAAATGCGACTAAAGACCGACGACTTAGAAAAAACATTAGAAGACAATGGTGTTGGCGGAGCTGTTACAGCAGGGTTTCATAGGGATGTTGCCTTTCTTCTTCATAGGATAACCGCAAGCACCCCAAAAGCGTTTGATCACTTTCTGAAAGTAATTACCGTTGTCTACTCAATAGTACTTATTCTAGTCGTCCCCGGTATAACCGGTTTGTTTTCGAGCGTATTGGTTGTACTTGCTCTGGGTGGAACTTACTTCATAGTTAAAGACATGGATCGACCGCTCGATTTTCATGAAAGGTCATTAATAGATGTTCGACTCGATGCTCTAGAACAATTCAACCAAGCGAGAAACAGTAAGTCATAACTTACTGTTCGATGTTGATATTTTCAGGCCAATACTTATTAGACTGAAAGTATTCTAAAGATTCAGCTGTCTCAGAGAATTCTAGTAAGTTTCCTACTTTCTCTATTAAAACTTCACGCACCTCACTAGGCCTTGCAAAGAAAAACTCTTTTCTTTTATTTACCACGTTAACTGCCTTGTCTCGAAAATGATGATGCAGTTCATTTTCCAAAGTTACTGCGTCTTCTGAAAAGAAGAGAGCATGTACGTCAAACCTAAAGGGTACAGACGCGCCACCTAATTCATTGATTCGATCATTCGGCTCCAGCCTTCTAGTCAGCCCGATCTTTACTACGTTTTCACCGAACGCACCACGATTAGAAATTACGTAAACATAACCTGATCTAATGTTGGCCAACCTATAATCATTCTGCGTAATGGCGTTATTCAACAAACTAAGCTTCTCTTCTAATTCGGGGTCACTTTCGCCCTTTTGTAAAAGAGCATTAATCGCATTCTCTAGATGTGACTTTTCTTTATCTAATCGCTCACGCTCCTCGGACAGCTCCTTTTCGACACGCTTCTCTTCTCGAATACGTGCGCGTTCCTCCTTTTGTTGTTCCTTTTCATCATGTTTCTTCATCAACCAATCAGAAGTAAGTTCTATTTCTTGAAGGCGTAACTGATGAAAATCATCGCTAATTCGCATTTCCATTAAAGACCCCAGTTTGGCAATAGCTTTGCGTGACGACTCAAGTCTCTTTTTCGCTGTTTGGATGTTGCCTGCTCTTAGAGAGCGAATACAGTTATCTGATTCTGCGTTATAAGCCCGAAGCATCAATTTGCCTAAGTCGCTGGACATCTTCTTTCCTTTTGCCAAGGAGTTTTCGAATGTAAACATATTCGAGACTTCTATCGCCTGCGAATTTTTAACCAAAGCTACTATATTAACTTCGATTTCATTTAGCATTTCTTTATAAGTAGCGGCATTTTCAAGAGGGTGGTGGTACCTATAAATACCAATACTTTGCAGAACCGCCTCATCACTAAAAATAATGACTTCGTCTTGAGGCTGATTGGCTTTTATTTGACTCTGAAGCTCTACGATTTTAGCCTGAAGTGAGGCCATATCGTCAGTTTTTGGAAATGGAGCTGGCTTACTATCACTTACTACTTCGGCAGCGTCACTTGTCATCATGATCCAAAGCTCCCAACTGTCGGGCAATGCAGGCCAACTTGGATCAGGTGACCAACCCGCTGGAGGTTGCCAGTCCGGTGGTGGCTTAGGCCAACCTGGAGGAGGATTAAATTTCTTTTGATCGGTACTCATGATTTACGAACACCCGACACATCAACTGCTACCAGATTTATAGGATCTTTTGATATAGCTGCTCCTAGGTGTTTTAAAGTGGCAAGAGGGACCAAATTCGATAAGTCGAACTCCATAAAAGAATCTTTTTCTGAACTTACGCCAACAAATGGTATAAATCCACTTTTACCTGTTGCTGGGTCGCTCTCATTAGCACCAACCTCAAGTGAAATTGTCTTAATTAAACCACGCCTATCCGCTTCAAATACCTCATGGAATGAGCGAAGAGCAATTTGGTAGACAGCATTGCAATATCTGTCTTTATGCTCCTTTTTAGATAACTGTGTTTCTTTTATTTCATCAGAAGTTTTTATGTATTTGTAAGCCTTAATTGATGGAAAAGTGGATGGACTTGGTATTGATACCCGCATAGTTAATTCTGCTGATGTCGGCTCGAAAGAAAATTCGTGAGATACATTAAAGTGAGCCGGATAAATAGAATTCTCAATTACAATAGCAATATACTCTTGCAAGGCTTCAGCATCGCCGTACGCTAAATTTGAAATGAATTGATCGATGTCTTTATTGTATTTTTCCAATTCACTGCGAAAACGTTTCTTTTCTTTTGCTAAATCTTGAATACGTTTCTCTTCCGCTTTCATATAAGCTTCGACGTCCAGATCATATTGAGCTTTTAATGCCTCAACCTCCCTCTCCCATTTACCCTTCTCGGTTTGATAAAGTTCCTTAGCTTTTGCCGTTGCGACGTCAAGCTTTTTCTTTTTACCAAAAAAGCCTTTGGGTTTAGGGGGATCTTTGTAAAAGGGCTCTTGAGGAAGAATTTGATTCTTCGGAGGAACCAATGAAATTTCCAGCTTTGGTTTATCAAATGGTGTCGTATCTTCTGACTTACGTAGCGATTCTAAGTCAACATAATCGTCTACATCGACAGTAGCCTGAAGCAGCCCTTCAAGTTCATCAAAAGTATCATGAATCTGCGCGTTCATACTTTCGACTTCCGCCAGCTGAGACTCAATATGCGCTGCTTTCAGTTCCTTTTCATAAGCTTTTCTCTCTCGTTCATTTGCTACAGCGCTTTGTCTCAATTGACGTTCACTAGCTTTTGCTGCTCGTTCCCTCTCTTTAATTGCTGCATTGTATTCTCTATCAGCGATTCTATTTTGACGAACTCGCTCTCGATCCATTGCTTTAGCTGCTCTTAAAGCACTACTTACAAAACTTTTGGCCATCGGATATCCCCTTTAAATTGATCCTTAATAAATATGACATCGGTGTTCTTATACTGCACAACACTTTAACACACAACAAATGGGGTCTTGTCTTTTGCCCTAGCTAGACATTAAATACTGAATGGTTAAACACAACAAATAAATAGCGTGTTGGCACGGTTGCATTGCTGAACAAACTTACTTAATTCACCTTATCTAGATATTTAACGGGCACACAATCAACCAGCCAAACATTATTCGCCGTCTTAAAAAACTCATAACCATCAATGTGCATCTGCTTGGCATCAACTTTAAACAACACAGGCTTTCCATACCTAGCCCCCACACTTATCGCCGTCTTCTGAGTTTTACTCAAATGCACATGATGCCTCCGTTGCTTTGTAAGGCCTTGCGTAAAGATCGATTCTAAAAACCGTTCAGCGGTTCCGTGCAATAAAATATTGGGCGGTGTTACAGCCTCCAGCTCAAGATTCACTTTTACTGAGTGTCCTTGATTTGCTTTTATTTTTGAGCCATCGTCACTAATTAGAAACCGCTTTTTATCGTTGGTTTCGACTACTGTATTTATCAAGGATTTTGTGAGCTTAAACTTTTTGGTTTTTCCAATTATCTCATTTATATCTGCCCAGCCTTCGTCGCTCAGTTCGAGACCAATTGAGTCTGGTTGGTGACGAAGTATGAAGCTTAGGTATTTTGATACTTTCTTTAAATCCATATTTTTATTTCTATTCTCTAGCAGATAAATCTCAGCTAGAGGTTTAAGGTTTGTGCTTGCTCATCACTTATCGGAAAGCAAGATTCGCTTGGTGTTATTAATTTATGTAACTCGTTTCGCTGCACGTGTTCTCTTTGAGTGCTTACGAAATCCGATACATCTTCAATCCGAAGAATGCCCTCACCTGAAAACGGTTCGAGAAATTCTTTGCGCAGGCCTAGTTGAATTGCTTTTCGTTCTTGCTTCGCCCCGTGAGGGTCGTGATCGGGGTCCCATTGCAGGCGAACGTTGGTCGCGGCAATTGCCTGATCCCACTCGTCTTTGGGCATACCGCACACATTTGTTGATGGGTATGCGGCGCTGAGAATTTTCTGAAAGTAGTCGCGCTTTAAGTAAATCGCTAGCGTTATTTCTTGACCAGCCTTGGTACCCCAACCTGATCTATACATCATCCATAGAAAGTTGGTTTTGATCCAACTCATTCGGGTAAAGCTGAAGTCGCCTGCAAAATATTGGTGCTCGGCGGCAAACTGGCCAATGCTGGGCTTGTAAGCTTGGTATACGACTACGTATTCGTCGGTGTACTGGGCAAGTATATGTTTACCACTTTGTGGCCATTCTTTTAGTTGTTCTAAATAGTTTTTTGTTTCTAATTCCATTTCTTATTTTTATTTGATACCAGAATTCATAGAGGCTTCTTGTACTCGCCAATGACTTCTATTTTCCCGATTATATTTTTGTTTAGTTGTTCAAGCTCAGCTGCAGGTATCCACCACTCTGTGTGATGCGACCCTCCAACTTGCTCGACTTTATAATTGTCGACGAAGTCTTTATTAACTTCGAATTTAGTTACATAGCCAATCCCACTGTCTTTGATGTTCCATTGGGTGGCTATTTCTTTTGCGTATTGCTCGTTAGTTACTGGGTAAAAGATCGGTTGACCCGGCAACCGTGGCGGCCATGCTGTATACCCAGAATCTTTCACGAGTTCTAACTCTTGCGGCCCTGTTGGCCGATACATTGTTATTGTTTTCATTTGTTCTTATCTAAGTTCATTGTCGCGTGCAGTTTGATCGCAATTTTTTGTATTTCATTCTGCATTTCTATTCTTGGTAGATCTTCAAGTTGTAGCCGTTTCGCTCCGTTAGATGCGCCCCAAATCGCGCCCGCCATCGCGGCGATCGTATCTGTGTCACCGCCTAATTTTTTTATAAAACTAAGAAGGTCCATAAACGGTTTATCTCTAAACCTTATCGCTAAATAAATTGCCGTAACGCATGAGCCTTTTGCCGTCATGCCGTTTCCAAACGCCTTCTTAACGTCGTTACTCTTCAACTCCGTTTTGTTCTGCAAATGTTGCCTACAGAGCTGCAGCTTACTTCGAAATATTTCACTGTCTGCACATTCAATCAAATACCGACACAACTCGCTATCAGGCATATCAGATAGGGCGTGCGAGACTGAATACGCAACCAATAGAGCACCTTCGATAGCTAATGCGTGAGCATGAGTAATCTCAGAAGAGCGAATGACGCCTTGTTTAAACTCAGGACTCGATGGCATAAAACACATTGCCAAAATCGGAGCCCGCATTGCGGCACCATTGCCAAACGAGCCGTCTTTATAAACGCTTATATTGGCTTGATTCCAGGGCAACCCACGTCGTATTTTTTTTAGTATCTTGCCGGCACCAGGACCATAGCCTCTAGACCATTTATAGCTCTCGGAAAACTCCCGTGCTAACTTATCTTGGTTTATCTCGCCATCTCGAAGAAATGAACGCGCTATATCCAGAGCCATTTGAGTGTCATCAGTGAACCTCAGTTCTCCCGCTTTAGTTCGTCCGATCATACGCCAAAGAAAACGCTCAGCGACCCCACCCTCATAGGGAGCACACATTGCATCACCAAGGGCTAGACCCAAAAAGCAACCTATAAATTTATCTTCCACCGCTAATTCCTAAAACGAAAATTCAAACTTATTTTTAACAGACGATCTAGCTAGCACAATACTTTTACCCTGGGTGCAAATATGCCAAATAATCTTGTGGCCGTATAAATATGTGTAGTCGCCATTCTTAGCTCTGCAACGGTCTTGAGAAATAGGTATCTCGATCCACCTTAGTTGAGCGATATAGTTTTGCTGGCCGCTTACCACTGATTTTACTGCCGCCGGTTTCTTCCACCATGTTGGCTGACATTACTCGATTACGAAATGCTTTGGCTTGAAGGTCTCTCGCCAAAATCATTTCGAATAGATGCTGTAACTCGGTAAGAGTAAACTCGGCCGGCATCAACTCTATCGGCAACGCCGTGTACGTGGCTTTTGAGCGAAGCCTCTTCATGGCCACATCGATTAGCTTGCCATGGTCAAACGCTAATGATCTGGGCTTAAGCTCAGATAGAGGCATCCAGACTGTTTTTTTGCCGACCTTGGGTAACGTCACTCTGGTGATATCAACTAAGGCGTAATACAGCACTGTTAGTGACCAACCACGTGCGTCACGCTTTGGCGAGCCGATGGTTTCTACTTGCTCTAAATAGGCTGAACCAAGGCCTGTTTTTTCTTTAAGCTTTCTGTGTGCTGCGGCCTCGGGTGACTTATCTTTGTTTAAATCAATAAAGCCACCGGGGAGAGCCCATCGCTCTTTGCATGGGTGCTCATCTCGATATACCAGCAACACATTTAGTTGGTTCTCTATAAGCGAAAAGACCGCCATGTCCACGGTGCACAGAGGCACGTCAAACTCATGAATGTCGTAATTTTCTAGAAACTCTTTTTCGCTCATCTCTATATCTCCTTTAGCTTGGTTCGAGTTTTAGATCGAATATATATGGTTCGTGTATCAATAAATATATATTGTCATAGTGACACTATATTGTCAACAAACTAATTAAGATCGATGAATGAGAGTTTATATTTGCTAATCAAAGCTGACTGAGCAGAATAGGCTAAGGTTTTTATTCAAAAAATTTGCTTAGAACTTGAGTATTTACAGTAGTAAGAATTCGATCTCCGCTCTAGGGTTTGTCCACTTACTTACAAATCAAGATTCCTTAGCAGAAGTCAGTATACAATTGACCGGTACCCAGAACGTGGTACCCGGCACGCACATTAACCAACAGCAACAGATACAAGTAATGCCTTTCAAAACCCTTCGGTTCCGCTACCCCTGGAGACCTTACCAAGAGCGTGTATTAAACGCTGTTAACGAGCATTTGGACGATATGCGTTTGCACATCGTAGCGGCGCCGGGAGCAGGCAAAACGACTCTTGGCCTCGAAATATTTCGGGTTCTTGAAAAACCTGCATTGGCACTGTCGCCAACTAGAATTATTCGAGACCAATGGATAGACCGCTTAAAGGATTTTTGCGAAATTGATGATCCCAGCACGCTTGACTGGGTAAGTAACTCTAGCCGCGAGCCAAAACTGTTTACCTCTATAACCTATCAAGCGTTACATGCACAGTTCTCCGACGAGTTAGCTCAAAGTGACGAGGAGTTGGAGGCACTCGAGGACGACAAGAGCCTCGATGAGAAAGAGTTAAACAGCTTTATTAAATTGATCGAGGAGAATCAAATTGGAGTACTGATTCTAGATGAAGCGCACCACCTTAGATCAGAGTGGTGGAAAGCCCTTGATAAGGTTTGCGCTCACTTTCCTGAAATGATTTTAGTGTCATTAACCGCAACGCCACCCTACGATTCAACAGGCAACGAATGGGTGAGGTATGAGCAACTTTGTGGCCCGATTGATGAGGAGATTTCAGTACCTGAGCTGGTTAAGGCAAAAACGCTGTGTGCCCACCAAGACTTTGTTTGGGCCTGCGATGCAACGGCCGATGAGAAAAAGCAGATTAAAGATCACGACGAACGCGTCGCAGTGTTACTAAGTACCTTATTCGAAAACGATGAATTTGAGTCGATAGTGCTTAGTCATCCGTGGTTACAAAAAGTCGGTATCGAAGCTGATATTATTAAACAACCGGAAATTGCTATTTCAATTCTTAGCTTTTTGCAGGCGAAATCTTTGCCAAAGAATCCACCCTTAATGTCACTGCTTGATCTGAGTAGAGAGGATATTCCAGAACTAGGTCGCAAGTGGTGGCAGGTGCTAATTGAGACCATTTTATTTTCTAGCACTACCTCTCACAACCAAGAGCAAAGCAAGTTTATCGATGCATTAAAGAAACAACTCAAAGCATCGGAGTTACTAATTAAAAAGGATCTTTGCTTGGTAAGATCGCGTCGAACCGAGCGTTATTTATCACTTAGCTCTTCAAAAATAGACGCTTGCGCCGAGCTTCATCGCTTGGAGCATGGGCAGCGTGGAGATGCTTTAAGGCAGGTTTTCTTAACAGACTATATTCGCGATGAAGCACTCAGCTCAGAACTCGATACAGGAAAACTTAATTTAGGCGCTTGGCCTGTATTTCAACGCATTACTATGGGCTCCCCAATTCATCAAGAAGTGGCCCTTTTAACCGGCCGATTAAGCATTCTACATGTGAGCAAGCTCGCTACTCTATTCGAGCTTGCCGATGAAAACAGAGTAAAAACTGAAGCCATTGCCGGAACAGACCAATACGTGAAGGTCAGCGGCCCGACCAATCAACTAACCAATGCGTTCACCGCATTATTAGCCAAAGGCGAAATCAAAACCTTAGTCGGCACACGCTCTTTATTGGGCGAAGGCTGGGATGCTCCGGTGGTTAATTCACTGGTTTTGGCTAGTTCTGTCGGCTCTTTCATGCTCACCAATCAGATGCGTGGCAGAGCTATTAGAACTGACGCCCATGCGCCAAATAAGATCAGTACAATCTGGCATTTAGTGGCTATAAATTCGGAGTCATACTCGGGATGGTCAGATCTAACCAACCTTAGAAGACGTTTTGATATTTTTGTTGGCTTATCAGAAAAAGACCTAACCATCGAAAGCGGTTTCGAACGCCTGAATAGTAGTGCGCTAAAACACAAGTTTTTCAGCAACACTGAAGGTGTATCTCTGGTAAGTCAAAACAATCGGGAAATGTCTAATCGACTTACCAAGCTAAGCCAAATCAAAGAGCGTTGGGAAAAGGCTTTGATTCTGGATCATTCAGCCCGAGTGATTCCGTCAGTGAGAACCGACAAGACCCCACGCCTGCGCTCGCTGATTCTCACCCATTCATTTAGTTACCTATTGACGCAACTCGGCTTGGCCTTGTTTACCGCTGCCCTCGTGTATTTATACACAGGAGCTGGGGGACAACGCCCGCTTCTTCTTCTGTCTATCGCAATAGGCTGCGCGCTGCTATACAAACTTCCTAAAACGCTATCTACGATAAAAATCGTATTTCGACATTTGCCTGTTGATGGCTCCTTGAAGCAAATCGGTTATGCACTGACTGAAGCACTCTGTCGAACAGGTCTTATCGAAACATCGGCAAGGAATATGAAAATTAATATTGCAAAGAGCCTTGAAGGGAAATTTTTAATATCTCTCAAAGGCTGCACGTTTTACGAATCATCATTATTCTCAGATTGCCTAGCTGAAATACTAGCCCCTATCGAAAACCCAAGATACATTGTGCTCCGCGAAGGGAAATTTTTAGGTAGTCGGCGAGATGACTATCATGCAGCACCGATGAAGTTGGCTGCAAAGAAAGAGTTCGCTAAAATATTTTATAAAGCCTGGTGTAAACATGTAAGTTTGTCGGAGCTAATCTACACGCGAACACCTGAAGGCAGGAAGAGATTACTGAAAGCAAAAATGAAATCTTTTTCGTCAAATTTCAGCAATGAAGTGAAAAGGCAAGACCGTTGGCAATAAGGAGTGTATTTTCGAAGTAAAGTAACAAATAATTTAACTCGACTCGGCCCTTTTATTTTATAAATCCTCGCTATCATTAGCTAATCGCTTACTCTCCTTTTTAAGGGGGCTACCTTGAGGGCAGAAGTTGGCAGCAAAGTTAACCAATGTATTAACTAGGTTATCTTCAGTCACCGAATAGTGAACATACTGTCCCTTCTTTATACTTTCTACCAAACCGGCACTTTCCAATAGCTTCAAATGCTTAGTAAGCGCAGGTCGACTCATATCAAATTTATCGGCTATCTCTCCAGAAGTAAGCGAGGTTTCTGAGAGATAACTGAGAATCAGTCTTCTTGGGGTTGACGATAACGCCTCAAATATTTTTTCTGATTTTTTCGAATCGCTCATGTAAACCTATTGTTTAACGCAATATCCTAAGTATGAAATTGATTTATTCTTAGATTTTTTAAACTTGGTTTTGTTACCAAAAGCACCAAAGTCTAAGCCCAAATATTTAGTCTTCAGAATATACCACACCATAGATATTGGGTTTACAGAAGGTTCCATTCCCCATTCTTCTTTGTTAGTTAAATAGTTATCTCTAAATACGTTTTGCAATTCTTGTGGCCGTATAAATTTGTGCCACACATGCGAGTTTTTGGGTGCAAACCGTGTTAGCGGGAAGTCTTGGGCTATGAATATTAAGGCCAAGTAACTCATAAAAGTACGATTTACAGTGTCATAGACAAAGATTCCCCCAGGTTTTAATACACGCTCAACCTCAGAAATAGCCTTATCAACATCTTGTACATGCTCTAATACATCACAACATGTTACTAGTTCGAAAGAATTGTCGGCAAACGGCAGGCTTTCCGCGTAAGACTCCATATAGTTAATGTCCAAACCATTCTCTTTAGCGTGCTTGCGCGCGGTTTCAAGGCTTGCTGTAGAAATGTCAACGCCGGTAACAGTGGCACTAAATTCTGCCAAGTCTTCAGCGATAATTCCGCCGCCACAACCGATATCTAAGCTATTTGGTTTTATTAATGCCATTGATGCCAGACAATGCCGCACATATTCCGAACGCACTGGTTGGATCCCCGTTTCCAAAATATTTAGAAACGAATCTTGGCTCCACCAACCATCTGAATGGCGGTTGTAAATATCATTATCGATGACAGGTTTATTAAACACAAAGACTCCATGAATCTATTTAACTATTTAGTTAATTAATGTTATTGTGTTTTCAAATGATTTGCAATGAAAAGTTGATATGAAACAATCAAAAGATGAAAAGTTACAGGTTTACTTCAATAGCGCCTGCCCTGTTTGTAACGCAGGCATCAATTCTCAAAAATCTAAAACAACGAGTTGCGACGTTAGTTGGAACGATATTCATGTTGATAATCGGTTAGCCAAAGAAGCTGACCCAGATATAGATATTGTTAGGAAATACCTCCATGTTATTGACAATACTGGTCAGAAACACATTGGAATAGAAGCGTTTATACAGCTTTGGCAACATTCTGCACATGAACAATGGAAAGCTAAAGTATTTACATTGCCAATAGTCAAACACGTCGCGAAAGCGTTCTACTTTGTCTTCGCAAACATGCTATTTAGGTGGAACCAAATGATGAAAAATTGGGATGAATAAGGGTGAAACGGCATTCGGGCATACCATTATCATTCCTTCTCGATGCCTATTTAGAATCGTCAAACCGGGCTCAAAAACACAGTTTCTATCTCTTTGAATTCAAATAAAAGTAGCACACAGACAACTGACAGAATATCGGGGCACACACCTTAGCACTAAACTAAAGAGTCTCGTTGAATGAAAAAATGAGTGACTAAATGTGCCACGACAATACTTCATAAATAGAAAAAGCGATTTTTTCATTCAAAATATTTGAATGAAATTAGAATATTCCTTGCTTTAGAAAATTATTTTCACGTTTTTAAAAAATAATGTTTTTACTGAAATTTACGACAAAAAAACACTTTTCGTCTTGATGATTTTTTATCGTAAAAAACCATCAAAACAACGAAAAGAACTCAGGGTAGATATACATTCTAAAGTGAGTAAGATGCGAGGCGAAAATAATGCTTATCTACCTGTTAATCATGGGTATTAATCTTTTTCAATAACTCTCTGGCTAATTAAATTTGAACCAATATTTCTTCTAAATTCCGAATTAGAAACTGATCGTGAAAACTCGATTTTCTAACGGGAAAACATATGCCTAAAAAAGTCCTTAAGAAATCACCATTTTTCTTAACCAGATAAGACGCACAAAAAGTAACTAGAAAAATTAGTTGTTGACAGAAAAAATAATCGCGAATAGAGTTCGCTTCATCAACACCGCTTGTAAGTGATTTTATTTGCAGCGGATTATTTTTTAAACAACGAAAAAATTTTAAATCAAATGAATTTATTGCTACTGAAAAGCCTCACGAACCATGCGCCGAAAGCGCAGAGTTCGTATCGCCCGGATAGTGGGGAGAAATGCATTTGCTAGGACTGAATTAGATCTTAATCATTAGATTTATTCGAAAGCCTAGCCTAAGCCGCTAGGCTTTTTTTATTTCAGTTCTAGAAAACATAACAAACATGAATATTTACAGGGTATAGCTCAGTCTGGTTAGAGTCCTTGCTTTGGAAGCACAACGCGGTTGGCGAGTATGCCGGTGGTTCAAATCCATCTACCCTGACCAATTAACTTTACGAAAAACGAAATTTTACAAAACCATGATTTTATTTAAAACGATTACACAAACGGGACATAAAAGTTTACCCAAACTGCATACGATGAATTCGCAGGACCGCCTACGTTCGAGCTATGAACTCGAGAAGAGTGGCCATGCTAGGTGAGTAAGATTTCGATTATTCGATTTTTTTACTAAGGCCTGGCGCAAAACGTCAGGCCTTTTTTTATAACTAAATTTTATTAACAACCCGTTCGATTAATGGAGGTCGAGCAAAAACAGCAGAACCGTTTGGTGTGACCTTAGCTTAATTGGCAAAAGCTCTTGACTGTGACTTAAGAAGATATGGATTCGAATTCCATAGGTCACCCCAAACGATTTTGCATGAAGAATACGCTGAGGTAGCCCAATTGGCAGAGGCGTCGTGTTTTGACTCGACGCATCCCTGCGCCTCGGGCTTTGCCCAACCTGCGGTCGTCCAAATCTGTTCCAAACAGATTTGTGACCCAGATTGTTGAGAGTTCACAAATTCGTCAGGAACGAATTTGAACAGCCTTGCGCTGGGTCGCAGACCTGAGGCACAGGGATGTGCCAAATAGATCTCTCCCTCAGCACCAGTTTTATTCTGGCGAAGCATGGCAGGTCTATGCGCTCGGCTGTTAACCGAGAGATTAAGGTTCGAGTCCTTACGCCAGAGCCATACGCTTGTAGCTTGCGCCGCTCTCGGCTCCTGCCTTCGCGGCATTAGTACATCCATGTACGTCATGGATTAGAGCGGCCGGTTACGAACCGGTCAGATGGGGGCGAGGTGCCCCTTGAGGGTATGAGAATCCCTCCAAGCGTGCCATTTTTTTTAGGTGTGTAGCTCAATTGATTAGAGCACCCGGCTTTTAACCGGGAGGTTGTGAGTTTGATCCTCACCACACCTACCAAGCTAGGTAAGCATTGTTGGCGATGCAGGTGTTTTGTAAACACCAGAATAGAGTTCGATTCTCTAACTTAGCTCCAATTATTTTCGGTGTTCCGAAAGGATCGACCAAGCAGGGCTGGATCACCTGTAAAAAACGACAGACGAATTTGGAAGGTGCCGTCTTTGGAGGCAAATGGGGTTTGACACCCTCAAGGGTGCCGAGATCCCTAATGTCTTCAAAGGCGGCAGGGGCTAGGTACCCCTTGAGGGCATGAGACTCCTCCACCTTCCTCCATGATTGTGCTACGAACGAAATGCACAAACGGGTTATCGAGGTCCACTCTCGCCTGCCAGCATTTTTTTAACGTAACTTAGTAAACTGAAAGAGGTAAGGAGGATGTTTAGCCAGAAGCAAATAGACGAGATGAAAGATTATCTTGCAAACGTAGACGGCCGAGTTTATATCGGCTGTGATAGCGTCTTGAATAGACGGTTTAACCTAAAAACACAGACCTACGAAAAATGGGCGCGGTTCGCAATTGTATTGGTCGTTCATATCGACAATAGCCGAGGTTGTAAGATCTTTAGCTATGTTGAGAGTGAACGTGTCTACGATGCGAAAATGGGTAAGCCGACTCTACGCTTGATGACTGAAGTTTATAAAAGTGTTGATTGCTTCATGGCTCTTAGTGACATTCTTGAAGATCGAGAAGTTGAAATTCACTTAGACGTAAATTCCAACGAGTGCCACGCCTCGAACGCCATTGCCAAGCAAGCGATTGGCTATGTAAAAGGCATGACCAACCTTGATGCTCTGATTAAACCAAACGCATGGGCAGGCTCAAGTGGCGCTGACCATGTGGCTCGTTACAAAATTAGTGAGAGATATCGATAGCTGGCTACACCTTACAAACCTACAACAACAAACTCTATTAGGTACAATTTTGAAATCAAAATTTATGACGCTATTTTTATCCATATTCGTATTAGCTTATAACTCATCAAACGCACAGGTCGTGGAGATGGCAACATCAGCGACGGTTGACTCTGTAATTACTAAGCTGACGAACTCAGTATCTGAAATCATTTCTGAAGCCGAGGCATCGGGCACTGTTTTAGGATTTTCAATCGCTACCGATGCGAAAATCTTGATTCAAAACATTGAAGCTTTAGGCAGTGGGTTATCTGGGAAAATTTTCAGTGACCTAACGAGAGCGCAACAAACTGCATTTGAAAACGCAGCCTCTCTACTAAGTGAGGCTGATTATTCAGCGGAACAAAGGCTTGAGCAAATTGAATTAATCTCTAAAGGTTTCGGGGCCGAACTATCGAGACTTCCAGGGGTGGACGATCGACCGTTAATTCTCAGTTATGGTCCTAGCTATATTTTTAATACCGACGCCGCCTATGACATTACTCTAAATGGTTCTTTACTAAACAGTGAAAGAGCTGACTTAACTTTTGGTGCAACACCATGCAAATTAATATCATCAGTTGAGAGCCAGTTAAAATTCACATGTCCAGCCGAGATATTTAGTACCGGAGAAAATGAATGGGTAAGTGGACGCATAAACCTCGTCAAACCGGCTCCATGGTATACATTCTGGAAGGATGAAACTATTTTTCAGTACACAATTGGCGTCATGGCCATCCAAGAAGCAATGGGCGAATACTCGCTTAAAGTTTGGGAAAACAGGCCAACGGCTCTCAGAGTTGCACGGTCGCAAAAAAATAACTATCGAAATGGTCATTGCAAAGGCAACAAAAGCAAAGTCTGGTCTTATCGCCCAGCCACCAATTGCTCGGTTGACGTTACCTCGGTCAAAGTTACAAGTAAGCATGTTTCTTCCAAGAGTACATTTGAAGGGCTAATTAATGTTAGCTCCAACGGGTTCCAAACCAGGGGAAAGATCAGAAATAATGGCCAGTGCGGCCCATTTGGAGTTGGTAAAGATGGAAGAGGAGCGCTAAATGTCACGGTCAAATGGTTTGATGAATGCAAATCATCTGAAGAAATTGCCTTAGACATCGATACGGGATCGCTATCATGGCAAGAAGATAAAAGCTTTGAGCTACCAGAAACAATGACTAAGTTTGTTCTGACCATCATGCAAAAAAATGGAGAAACTAAAGTCGTTAATGGCACTAGTTCAGAAAAATGGTTTGCAACAACTTTTAGCCCAGACTCTAAAATTTTAACGTTTAAGCCCAGAGATATTGAAAGAGCATTTAATTAAGAGGCAGCCTAACTGTAGAAACCATATTGGTTAATTTAGAGGCCACCTCATACTAGTTGCTAAAACATAAACCGCCACTCAAATTTTGACACCGGATGCCGTATTTATTGAGTACTTGTTTAAGTCGATGAGAATCATTAGTAGACGCTTTTTGAGTTCTTGAGTGGTTAAATAATGTTCGACCAGCGTCAGCCATGGAACGGCTATTGGCACAGACCTCTGCGATATCATTTATTAGAATATGATCGTAGAGGTCTAAGCTTGAGTTTTTTTTACAACGACTCGCCCTCCGAGCGCTGGTCTAATATATTGTCATATAGAGTTGACACTCTATCCTGCCAACTACCTATGACTGATTTGTATAAAATAAACCGAGAGTCCGCGGAGATACTAAATTTTTAAACTTACTGTGACGAACGTCGCCGCCTATCTAATCTCACCGAATCTCTGGAGTTCGGCTCTAATTTGTACAGCTCGCTATTGAAAGGTATGCCTTCTGCAGGATCTCGAATATAGAAAATAGAATTGCCGTCATCACTGAACGTAAAGTTTGAACCAATAATGCAGCTACTCAACTCCGGTGAAGTTGCCTTTACACCAAGCCGATATAAAGAAAACACGCCTGAATTTAAGGGCATCAAAGTAAAAGTGCTATCCGTTCATCTGATTCGCTCACGCTCAGAGGCTTAGTTTTTACTTAGTTACGGGTTTTTCTCAGCCTACTTGTGGGATGTCCGCCTAAAACATTCGTTTCGCCAGTTCTAGGCGGTTAAAAACCAACGACCGACTTTGGACGGTTCGTGCTTACTCTATCACCAGTTCCGAGTCTACCCTTACTATTGTATCCCCAACATTGCACTGAGCCGTTCTGTAAAACTGCGCAAGCGTGGTCAGAACCTGTAGAAATATCTGTAGCAGAAGTAATACCTAAAACAGATACCGGCAGCTCTGATAGCTGATTAGTGCCATCTCCAAGAGTACCTCTGGAGTTTCGGCCCCAACATTTAGCTTCTCCAGTCGTCAAAACGCCGCATGTGAAGTACGCGTCAGCGCTGGATACAACAAGCGCATTTTCGATACCAGTGACCTCTACAGGCGTTGACCATAATTCTCTTGTACCATCGCCTAGTCGTCCGTAGCTGTTTGAACCCCAACACATAAACTTACCGGCAGTAGTGATCGCACAGGCACTACCGCTACCAGTTGTTGAAATCGCGACAGCATCATTAATTCCTAACACAGACACAGGCTCCAAGGATGAAGCTCGTGTGCCGTCCCCAAGGTCTCCAAATCCATTTGCCCCCCAACACTTTATCGACTGGTTATCGAGAAGCGCACAAGTGCTGGAATTATAGGATGCAACACTGATCGCCGAGCTAATACCAATGACATCAACTGGCGAAGCAGAGTTGTCCTGCGTTTGGTCACCAAGCTGTCCGTGAAAGTTACTACCCCAGCATTTGACTCTGCCATCCCCCAGAGCGACACAATTGCTGTGTCTGCTACCTGAAAGTTGAACGGCATTGTCAAAACCCAATACATCAACCGGCTTGGATGAGTCACCCAGTGGACTCCCCAATTGACCCGATGAGTTTCGCCCCCAACATCGGACTCTGCCTGACGCCAAGAGTGCGCATGAGTGCGAACCACCGACCGAGATATCTACCGCTGAGGCTACTCCTAACACACTGAGTGGGACATCAGAAGACATGGTCGTGCCAGTGCCTAATTGCCCAAACTCATTGAACCCCCAACATTTTACTCGACCGTCAGATAAAAGTGCACAGGTGTGCCCTGAATGTGAAGCAGCCACCTTAACAGCCAGGCCTTTATAGGGCACATTGTCTGACTGGTCATCCAGTAAAATCGAGACAATAGGAGCAATCACGCCACCCGGTTCCGCCGAACTATTGAAACAAAATAGGCTCAGAATCATGATCAACAAAAAAATTTTCATTAAATTGGCTCAGTTACTGGGTAATAATAAATATCAGTATGTTCTAAAGAGAATAACAGAATCTTCTGAGCTGCAGAAGAGAATGGACAACTGATATGAATGCCTCACAAACTACAAGCAAAGCGGTGTCGTAAACCAAAATTTTCTGGTTCTTGAATCATATTTTCTGGCTATTGCTGATCGCTTTCATACAGACATCCATCTTGGGACCAATTCTAACTCTTAGTGCTATCTGGAAGATAGTTGTGGGTATTAAACTGATTTGGTAACTCACAACGCAAAGCTTGATGTTTCTTAATGGCCATGAACAGCTTAAAACTTTGTTTTTTTACATTTAGAAATCGCTCTGAAGCGCCTAAAAAAGACTATCTCTAAAGCTACTAATAAGAGCAAATTTATCTATAATAATCCGCCTCTAAACTTAAAGACTCTCTTCAGCGCACGTCGCTTCTTCGGCCTTTTTGAAGATACTAATTTACCCTTTTACTAAATAGACCATAAGATGTCATGATAATAATCAGTAGAATAAAATCATTAATCCACAGTTCGATTCTTTTTTGTGCATTTCTGAGCACCCATGCGTTTGGTCTTGCTGACGAAATAAAAGGCCAAGTTTATTCGATTGCTCTGCAAGCAGATAGCAAGGTGTTAGTGGGCGGAACATTTTACGAGGTGAACGATGTCTCACGTATGGGCATAGCTCGGTTGAACGCCGATGGCACCCTTGATACAACGTTTAATCCGGGTGATGGAGTAAATGGTATTGTTCTTGAAATAGCCCTGCAAGCAGACGGTAAGATATTGATCGGGGGAGGCTTTGATGAAGTAAACGGAATATCACGCCATGACATAGCCCGGTTGAATGCCGATGGCAGTCTGGATTCAACCTTCAGTCCAGTCGCTGGAGAAAACAACTGGTTCAAGTCCCTAATTCTGCAACCGGATGATAAAATATTATTAGGCGGAAGGTGGAGGGACCCTGCAGATGGCCTATCAAAGCCGCGCTTGTTGCGTTTGAACTCAGATGGTAGCGTCGACTCAACGTTCAACAGTATAGTCTCGTATTCGACTGATGCGCTTGCCTTACAGCCTGATGGCAAGGTTATAGTTGGAGGTTTTGATTTAGTACGATTGAACGCTGATGGCAGTCTCGATTCAACCTTCGATTCAGGTGACGTAATCGATAGTGGCGTCTGGTCATTGGCTTTACAGCCGGATGGTAAAATATTAGTTGGGCGCTCGTATTCCGACCAAATCATACGACTGAACGCCAACGGCAGTGTCGATCCAACGTTCGTTCTAGGTGACCGCGTAGGTGAACGAGCCAACGCAATCGTTGTGCTTTCGAGCGGCAAGATATTGTTTTCAGCTATCCGAGTTATCAAAGATAATGATGATGACGGCCTTACTCCTGCTTTGGCGAGATTGAATGCCGATGGCAGCCTTGATCCAACATTTGGTATTGTCTATGCCACTGGAAATGCGAGTACAATCTACGAGATTGTTAAGCAACCCAATGATAAGTTATTGGTCGGTGGGGTATTTAATCGTCTTAACCGCGCCTTTACTCCTGGCGTCGCGCGGCTGAATGCGAATGGTACTCTTCCTCTTGGTGATAGCGACGAACTCTGTCTACCGATAAAGGCTTTGAAGGGGAATATCGCTGTAGTGTGTTTATAAGCTGATCAAGTTTGAGTTTTTACACTCAAATCTTGAAAACGAATGCCGTATTTATCAAGCAATTGTTTAATGCGGTGAGAGTCATTGTTCGACGCTTTTTGAGTTCTTGAGTGGTTAAATAGTTTTCGACCGGCTTCAGCCATGGATCGGCTGCTAGCACAGACCTCTGCGATTCCGCTGATAAGAATGTGGTCGTAGAGATCTAAGTTCGCGGCTTCTTCAGGGCCGATAAGCGCGTCAACTCGGGAGCGTAACGAGAGCTGTGACGAACTACCGGCTAATTCGTCTTTCCAATCATCTTTCAATCGCCCTATTTCCTGATTCACATTCTCTTCATCGATTCGGCCGCCTTCAGACAAGACCCCCATTCGAGTAACGCTGGCATTCAAGTCTCTGAAGTTTCCGGCCCAGGTCGCTTCGGGTGAGAGTGCAAATTTCAAATATCGTTTACGAGCTTGCTTATTGAACCCAAGCTGCTCGCCATAACGTTGGCTGTAACGCGCTACTTCAAAATCTAGGTTAGGTTCAAAGTCTTCAATGCGCTCTGAGAGCGATGGCAACTCATAGCTCCATAGATTTATTCGAGTGATTAGGTCTTTTCGAAACAAGCCTTCAGTCGCCATGGCCTTCAAATTTTTGTTAGTGCCAACGATCAACTGGAATTCACTGCTGGCTTCTGCATCTGCTCCAACGGGTAGAAAGCGTTTCTCTTCCACGGCTCGCAATAGCATCGCCTGCTCATCTAAACCTAGCTCACCGATCTCATCTAAGAATAGCAAACCCTGGTCGGCTTCTTTTAACAGCCCAGATCGATTACTGCTGGCCCCAGTAAACGATCCTTTAGTGTGACCAAACAAGGCTGACATGGCGTTGTCACCTCTAAGCGTTGCGCAATTAACGGCCACCAGTTTGCCGCTGACTTTGCCTAGATCCTTCTTGAGTTCGAATATTCGTTTGGCAAGCTGAGTCTTACCCGCACCGGTTGGGCCGGTTAGTAGAATTGGTTCGTCTGATCGAATCGATATCTTTTCGATTTGTTTGATCATCGCGTTGAACTTTTTATTCTTGGTTGCGATGCCACCCTTTAATCGATCAATACTTAGCGCTTGCTCTTGGGTAAAGCGCGAGGCGATTTGATCGTATTTTGATAAATCCAAATCAATCAGTTGATAACTACCTGGCCCACCATCTCGTCGATTAGGCGGCGAAGTTTGAATCAGCGCACCAGGCAAGTAATTGGTTTCGGTAAGTAGGTATAGACAAATTTGAGCTACGTGCGTGCCAGTAGTGATGTGCGTGAGGTAACGCTCAGATTCTGGCTTGAACGAATAGTTGCGAGAGAAGTCGAACAGTTCACTGTAGACCGTTTCGAAATCCCACGGGTCCTCTAGTGCGAGATGATGGTATACCACCTCAGTTTCCGGTGACACCGCTTCAATGTCTTTGGTCACTCTATCGGCCAATTTTTGAAAATGAGGCTGAAACAACAATTCAAGTCGATCAACAATTAAGTCATCTTGTTGGCACATCGACAGCGTCGGCCGCCAAGCATCCCAACGCTTTGCTCCATGCCCTCTATCATCGAGGGAGGTTCCCAATAAACTAATAGCTACAGTCTTCATATATCCAATTAAATACTATAACTATCTATTTTGATAGAAAAATATTATCACCACATAATCGGAAAACTCCTACTTTCTTAGGAAAATATTTATAGCTCAATAAAAACAATAGCTTGAGTCTACTTTCTCACATTCCAAAAAAGTTGGCACGCAACTAGCTAAAGATAATCCATAACGAACAAATGCATAGACAATAAATAAAAGAGAAAAATCATGACAACACAAACCTATGAAGTAACTCAAGATGGCGGCGTACCGATCAAGTCATGGACTAAAGGCGTTCCGTTTGAAGATCAAGCAAGACAACAATTGGTCAATATTTCTAAAATGCCATTCATCCATAAATGGGTAGCAGTAATGCCAGATGTGCACCTTGGCATCGGCGCAACCATTGGTAGCGTAGTGCCAACCATCGGCGCGGTAATTCCAGCGGCGGTTGGTGTGGATATTGGTTGCGGAATGATGGCGGTGAAAACCAACATGACCTCGCACCATTTACCTGAGGATTTGAGCGCAATCAGAAACGCGATTGAACGAGCTGTGCCACATGGTCGATCGGCTCGAGCGCGTGGCGGCCGAGATAAAGGCGCATGGTCAAACATACCTGATGATGTCGCTCATGCATGGTCGCCATTGGCTGCGAAGTTTGAGGTGTTGAAAAACAAGCATAGTGTTTTGAAGAACACCAACAACATTGCGCACTTGGGAACACTCGGCACTGGCAACCACTTTATTGAAATTTGCTTGGATGAGAGCGATAGCGTGTGGTTCATGTTACACAGCGGCTCACGTGGTGTGGGCAACCGCATCGGCACTTACTTCATCGAGCAAGCTAAGAAAGATATGGAGCGCTGGATGATTCAGTTGCCACATAAAGATTTGGCTTATTTACCAGAAGGGTCGGACAACTTTGTTGATTACGTTGAAGCTGTTGAATGGGCTCAGACTTATGCGCGCATCAACCGGGAGGTGATGATGGAGCGAGTAATCGCGGCCGTTAAAGCAAGCTTAGGGTTTGAATTCGAAGCCAAAGCTGAAGCGGTTAACTGCCACCATAACTACGTGTCTCGTGAGAACCACTACGATAAAAATGTTTTAGTAACCAGGAAGGGAGCCGTGCGAGCCAGGGAAGGCGAGATGGGAATTATCCCAGGCAGCATGGGCGCTAGATCATTCATCGTTCGCGGTTTGGGTAACGAAGAAAGCTTTTGCAGCTGTAGCCACGGTGCGGGGCGAGTTATGTCACGTACCGCAGCCAAGAAAGCGGTTTCCTTAGACGAGCATAAGGAAGCGGTAAAAGGCGTTGAGTGTCGAGTAGACGAGGGTGTGATTGACGAAACACCGAGCGCTTACAAAGACATCGACAAAGTGATGGCCGCGCAAAATGATTTGGTTGAGATCGTGTATACCTTAAAGCAGATCGTTTGCGTAAAAGGTTGAAACACTAAAAAACAATAACGATTTACCTATATGCCAGGATGGGCAAAGGCAAGACCACGGATGGTCGTTCGCCGATAGGCAAGATAGAATTAGAGTTAGACAATCAAGATGAAAAGCAACAAACAACGAAGGCTAGAAATAAAAACTAGAAGGCGCAAGCGAGCAGAAGTTTTAAAAGCCAGCCCATATGGTATTTATAACTATCGCCCGCTCATTTACATTGAAGCAGACCATCTCGAATTAGGGCATAACAGTTACTATCAAGCACTTCCTAGCTACTACGCAGATAAGCCTTTTAAATGCCGCGACTGTGGAGCTAATGAAATTTGGAAAGCCGCGAGCCAAAAATGGTGGTATGAGGTCGCCAAGGGTTATATCGACTCAACTGCGGTTCATTGTCGAGACTGCCGAATAAAAAGAAAGCGCGAAAAAGAACAACAAGAATTACACATGGAAGTAATGGCGAAACAATCACCACACCCAAATGAAGTATTTTTCAGAAAGCGATATTAAACTAGAAATGAACAAGGAAATGAAAATTATAGACGGCTCACAAGGCGAAGGCGGTGGGCAAATTTTAAGAAGCACATTAGCGCTTTCGATGTGCACCGGCACGCCAGTGCGTATTGAGAACATTAGAGCTGGCCGTAGAAAGAGCGGCTTGTTAAGGCAACACCTAGCGTGCGTACGCGCGAGTAAGCAGATTAGTAATGCCAAAGTAATTGGCGACGAACTCGGTTCATCAACTGTCGAGTTTCGACCTGGCGATATACAAGCAGGCACTTATGATTTTGCTATCGGCTCAGCTGGCAGCACTAGTCTTTTGTTCCAAACCGTATTGCCGGCACTATTGATGGCTGACAAAGAATCTACTGTGAATTTCTCTGGTGGAACTCATAACGACTTAGCACCTAGCTTTGACTTTATTAAGCACTCCTTTATCCCAGCACTGAGGACAATCAACTTAGACGTTGAAGTTGAATTAGATGCTTATGGATTTATGCCACATGGCGGCGGAAAATGGACCGCTACAATTCAACCGATTAATGGCATGGGTGTATTCGATATGACCAGCGTAGGTAAGCTTGAAGTCAAGCAAGCAATCGTTACTCAGTCAGGAGTTTGCAGAAGCGTTGCTGAGCGCGAACTCGCTCGTGTTAAGAAGAAGCTCCAATGGGCCGATGATGAATTACATATCAACCAAGTCGAATCCATTGGTCCAGGAAATATCATCTCTTTGCGCGTGTCTGACGGAAACATCAGCGAAGTTGTTGATGTTGTGGGGGCAAAGAAGTTATCAGCTGAAAGAGTTGCGGGGCGAGCGATTTCTGCGATGAAGCGTTACATAGATTCAGGAGCGGCTGTAGGCGAATATCTTTGTGACCAATTGTTGCTGCCTTTAGCACTTGGCAATGGCGGGCGATTCACTACGATAAAGCCGAGCCTGCATTGTAAAACAAACATTGATGTTATTAAAATTTTTATAGACTGTGACATTACAGTTACTGAAATCAATGACGACTTATCTGAAGTCCTCATACAAAATTAAAAACAACCATTTAAGAAAATGCAATCCAATCTCAAACAAGCAAGCCTGAATGGAAAAGTTGAAATAGGTAATCCGTTTTATGACTTGATACAAAGGGCGTACCACGTTTTTAATCAAGCTCCTACTGAGCATGGTGTCTGTGATTGTTGCATGTACCCTGAGATACGAAAAGACTTTTTCAATCATGGGCAAGCAAACCTTCCGCTGAACTACATTCAAGACTGGTTTTTTGCAGCAGCTGAGATTCCAATGAAAAAATCCAGTTGGCGCTTTGTGCTTCCACGGACACTTGAAATACTAGCAAGCGGACAAGAACCTTCAAACACTGGTATAGAAGTATCCTTAAGCAGGTTTGAAACTGGCGATCCTAATAATTGGTCGAGCGAAGAGTGGGCAGTGTTGGATGAATTTCAAAAACTGTTTTTGACTCGATTCGATCTTGTATATGATGAATTCCTTGATGATATCATCTGTATGTTCGCGACTGCTGGTTGGAAAATAGAAAGCTTATTCACTCAAGTTTTTGAATGGCCAACTGAAAAACTAGTAAAACAACTTTGGAAAGATTGGTGTAATTATCCTAATCCAGATATATGGATCACCGCTTTCTGGAGTGACGATGCAGCACCTAAAAATTTCTACTGTTCAAAAGAACTAATTGAAAAAATAACTAGTTATGCACTCGACGAAAGCACTCCATCCGAGCTTTCAGAGAAAGCAATTGCTGTTTCAGATTTAATGCTCATATACTCAAATTGATTTGAAAATTACGCGATAGTTTGAGTGTAAAAATTGTCCACTCATTTACTTTATAGCAAGAAACGCCCGAAAATCATCATTAGATATGGCCTTTGATTTTTTAGAGTTCAGCGTTACACCTTCACTTAGCGATTCAAATATATCTGTAAACATGCGATAAATAGGAAGTGGAACTTCCAAAAGTGATTGCTCCGACTCTTTTGCTTTTTGGTTTACTAAGCTTTCTATTTCGTAAATCATTGCTTGTTCTGAAACAAGCTCACCAACCAAGTCAGCAAAGACAATACTTGGCATTGTCTGTTTCTCTAGAATCCATTTCGCGCTCAGAGTTGCGCGCGCAAAATAGAAAAACCGTTTTAGTTTTTTCTTCTCCGACTGCTTAATATCAAGATAAGCTTTTTTGGCCATTGAACGATAATGGTGGTAAGCGGAGATAGGGCTAAAGGCTTTGCTCACCAATTCTGATAACTGTGCATATTGATTCGATTGTTTATAGACGATTGGAGAAACCATCCATTCCTGAATAACGGCATTGCCTTTATTCGCTAGGTTCAACGCCTTAACTAAATCCCAACCAGCAATATCCAACTCATCATTGATGGGTAGCTCGATAACATCTCGCTCATCGGTAAGTTGGAGATACCAATCTTTAGGATGAAGATAAATAAAACGCACATCATAATCACTGTCTGGTGATGGGAAACCCCAAGCCCGGCTACCACTTTCTATCGCCTGCAAAACGACTACGTCGTGTTCTTTTTCAATTTTAGCGAGGTGCTCTTGAACCCCACTAAACACATCAGGATCAATTCTCAAATCGGCTTTCATATTGAATCTTTACGCTTAGTTTTCATAGTCTCTTAAGATATCCTGAATCTTATTCAAAGCTACGTGAGCCTTGCCGTCTTGGTTTACTAAATTGCCCAACGAGCCAAACTGCTGTTCCAAGCATTCCATCAAGAGATTTCGGATAGCGTCAACTCTAGGTAAATCAGGTAATTTGCTCTTCAAATAGAACGACTCTAAGTCTGCTTCTTTACGCTCAAAATACTCTTCTAATTTTTCTAAAGACCATTCACCTCGACGAATGGACTTCAACTGCTCAGAATTCTTTGTTAGATCTAGAGTTTCTTCAACGAGTAACTGCTCGACTTCATTCAGCAATCGAACAACATGGTATGCAAACTTAACATCGTAGCCAAACTGTTCGACAATCGCCTTACGTTTACCTTCAGGATTTTTCGTGAGTATCTTATGCATTTGGCCATACGCGTAACCCTTAAAAGTAGCCCAACACCCTTTATGCAAGAACATTTTTCTGTTCTCTCTAATTCGATCAGCGATGGGTGTTGAATACAAGATACAGTTATCAGGCACATACAGACTGTCGATAATATTGGGGTTATTTTCCATCAACAAGCGAAAGTACTTAACGATAGAGTAGATCGTCATATCGTATACTCGACCTTTACCACCAAGTGCAGCCGCATCCTTTATATGATGCTTTTGAAACTGAGAAAACTGAATTTCATAGTCATCAAAGCCGAGGATTTCTCCACGCAAACTAGGAAAAATAACTTCTTTAGGTGGAATCGAAAAACCGTAGATATCCATATCTGAATTATCGTTGCTTACACCATAGGCAATTGAGCCCATCACAACCTCATATTGAATTCCATCGCGGACATGATGGGGTAGCTCGGGTAGTAATCCCTTAATAGCAAGTTGCTCTGTATAGCTTGGCATATCGGTATTTTTATTCGAGTTTAAAATAAATGTCGGCGTGCTCTCAAACGAGACCAGATAGATTAAACATCTTTACACCGGTGTCTTAATAATTCTATCGCATTAGTTTAAATAAACGGGCCAGGAGTGCCTGTTTTTGATGAAAAAGCGCTTATCTAGCTCGCTGTGATCTGAAAAATCATTCGGTAAAAACTGATCAATTCAAAAAAACAAAACTATCTGAACTAAATGCTGCTTTAGGCGCAATTCCTGCACATAATTCGATGTTATTAACTTGGCTGTAATGTTTGTGCTTTTAGGGTTTCAGCAGTGCCTTTAGAGTCTCACAAATAAACAAGCTTGTGGGACTTAGAAAATGAAATCAGCAAAGTGCCTTTTCGTTGCAAGTGGTCTTTTAGTCGCTTCGGGCAGCGCTTATGCCTTCGAACGCGGCAATATTATTGTTAGAGGAGGTATCGCCAATGTGGCGCCTGATGACTCATCCTCGAATATAGTAGTTGGGAGTGATTTAGGCTACGGCGTGACCGTTGATAACAATACTCAATTAGGCCTCAACTTTGCATATTTCCTGTCGGACAAATTAAAATGTGTACCTACTTCTTATTTTAACTGTAGTAAAAAAATGACGATTGAACCTTAAATTTTTAATGTAATTTTTTTGAAACTCAATCTATTATTTCGTACGCAAACCGATTGAGCTTCACCCTTTAAACTCATTCACTAATAATTAAAAATAACGCTATGAAAAACCTATACAAAAACAGCCGCAAATCAATTTTGGCAATGTCAGTTGCGAGTCTCTGTTCATTAAACGCAATCGCCAAAGACGTAAACGATGTTGCTATAGAACAACAGCGAGCAGAATTAAAAGTAAATACTAAAAATATGGGTTTCGGACCACAGTCGCCTCGGGATATCGACCAGGCAGCAGGAACGAACTTACGTAAGTTTGGCGTTGCGCCCAGCCGAACGAATATGAACCTGTGTAATATTCACTTTCATAAAAGCGCCGAGCACAAGGGTGGTGACTTCACGACATACGCTGGAAACGGCGACGGCATGGGTAAGGACACAGGCTACGTTTTCGATGGTACGTTGAGCGAGGCACAACTCAAGCCAGTAGCTGCGAACATTTGTGACGGTAAAAACGACCCACTAAAAGTTGGCGACACTATTGAGGTTCATTGGGTATACAGCTCAGCGCAAGTTAACGCTGGAGCAACACTTGGTGCCTGTCTTGCCGACAGCACCATGAACCCAGGTTTGAGGGTAGAAGGTCAGGTGTTCGCCCTAGCCAACGACAAAAATGCATTGAGCTTTGTTGAGCTGGCTGAGATAAAGTCAATTAATGGCTATTCACAGGCACCAAATATACCTACCAACACCGGCACTCCGGTTAACTATTTAGGTTCCACCACCGGACCGGCCTACAATGAAAAAGCCTCACCGTTACAAGTAAGCTGGAGCGTTCGACCAAAGACAGCAATCTTGGACATTAATTCGCTCGGCGAGTGGTGTGAAAGCAATGTTTTTAACGAAGACCATGCTCACGGCGTTCGCAATTTAGTAATCAACCCAGCGTTATTGTCTCCGATAAAGTAGCAACATTTTCGTTTAGGTACTAAGCAAAGCCCTCTAGGATGATCCCTAGGGGGCTTTTTTTGTATTGGATGGGTTCAGCTTACCTTCCTAGTATGGCTACCTAAGTAATTTTGCAGTAATTCCCGGCATTTTATCTTTGAAAAAAACTTCGTAGCGCATCCGGCTCGGTTACGGAATAATCGACTCGATAGCCGAGTTTCACTTCTGGAGCCAATGATGAGAATTTCTTCACTATTGAGAAATATTTTTTGAAGTTGGTCGGTAATTTCTGATCGTTCAGCAAGCATCAAATTGGCATCCCCTCTCATTTTTTCATCAATAACATCCCTCTTTACTGTAGCCATATTTGACGCATTTTCGCATCACTGCAAATTCAATATTAGTAATTAGCTCAACTTATTGGACAATATGTTTGACAAGACATCTAAAATGCTGGACATTTGTTCTGTTATATTTTGTAGACACACTAGGCACAGTCCTCTATTGGGCTGGCTATTAACAGTAAAACATTAATTATAAATAGGAGATGGCAATGGAACACAAAATTAAATTTGTTCGATTTTTTCTTTTCGCAGTATTTTTATTCTCTAGCGGATCTGCGCTAGCGGTAACGGGCGTTGCTCTGGTTCATGGCACCGGCGCGCAAACTAACGCCTACGATGACTATTGGCAATCCGATATGGTTGAGTCGATTCGACTAGGGCTACCAGATAGCAATAATTTGTTAGTCGTGAATTGTGATTTTGAACAATACATGTGGTCCGACGCGGCCGCGGGTTGTCTGGCAACTCAGTTGTACAACTTTATAAACGCAAAGAACATAGACGATTTGGTTGTTATCACCCATTCTAATGGCGGCAACGTTATGCGCTGGATTCTCTCGAACCCTACGTGGGATAGTAAATATCCGACTGTCATCAATGCGATACGATGGGTAAACGCGAGTGGCACAACCAGTGCCGGAACTCCCCTAGCGGATGCGGTGATGTCTGGGAACGTATTTGAATCATCTCTAGGCTGGTTGCTAGGGTATAAATCAGACGCGGTAAGAATGCAACAAACCAGCTGGATGGCGTCTTACAACAATACATGGTTATTGGGAACATCAGGCCGACCAAGCTTACCTGTAGGTTTTTGGAATATCGTCGGCTCAGACGTCGAAACCGCCGTTTGGGATTCTGACAGTTATTGCGGAGGCTATTCTTTGAACTTGGGCCTCGAAATAACCAAGGCATGGCTGGACAGTTGCGCAGATGGCTTTGTTAACTGTACATCTCAAAATGCGGCAGGTTCTCTTTGGTTTTACGATACCTCGCAAACAACGGGTGGTGAACCTCTGAGCCACAATCAGAGTCGCCGAAAGTGCTTTAACCTCGACGTCATTTTACGTGACGATATTTAAGGAGAGATGATATGAAACATATTTTATTAATTATAATATTTGGTCTAGCCGCTAACTCATCAGTCGGCCACACTAAAAACGAACGAACTGTATCGCACGAAAAAGTGCAGTTCTCTCATCGCGTCGACTCTGAAACAACTCAGAGTCTGAAGGACATTGGCGTATCTCAAGACAGTAAAAGCTATTATCGTGAAGTTACCGGTAAGGAACTGAATCAAGGCGTTGAAGTCTTAACTGACGGTGAAAACGCCGTGATCAAACTGACGCCCGGCCAGCGAGCAACCACCAGATCAGGAGCCAAAGCGGTGGTACCTCAAGTGCCTTTCGACCTCGAGCTTTACAAAGGCGGCGAAATGCTTAGCGTACAAGACCCCAGCATACAAATGCAGAAAACCAGCGACTCGCTAAGAAACTCTTCCCCTCAGTTATTTAAAGATTCTGAGGTAATGAAGATCCCACAAGCGATGGGGCGCGGGAAATTTAAACTCAAAGCTAATACTAAGGCTAACGATGACGACCGTTTCGTGCTGTATGTATTGGATCAAAATAGCGATATTGAGCTAAACATAGACAGCCCTAAAAGCGCTTACTCTCAAGATGAGAACCTTGTTTTCACTGCAGCTGTTAGCTCTAAAAGGAAATTAAAAAATCCAACGATCAAAACCGTATTAGTCGCACCAGATGGACGCCGGTTTCCGATCAAAAACACAGGCAAGTCAAATCGTGTTGAAGGCAACTGGAAGCTGGATATCGATACTCAGCGTGAAGTCGGTGAGTTATGGTCCTTAGAAGTTGAGTCAACAGTGCTAAATGACCAACTTGTTGCTACAAAGAGAATTGCAAAAATCGCGTTGGATATTCACCCTGAAACAGCAAGCCTAGATTCGATTGCGACCAAAAGCGGGGCAATGAACTTACTGGTAAATGTTAAGCAACGCGGCCGCTATGAGGTTCGAGCGCTGGTGGCAGGGGTTGATGATAGTGGCAAATCAAAGCCAGTCTCTTTGACCTATCACGCCGAGTGGCTGGAGCCAGGACTACAAAGTATTGAATTTCCGATTGATAAGAAGCAACTAAAGGCGTCTAAGTTTCAAGGCCCATTCGTTGTACAGAGCGTTCAGCTGTTAGATCAAAGCCGAATGTCGTCGCTGTCGGTGCAAGAGGGGAAATGGATAATTGACTGAGCTAGATTGAGTTAAGCCTCAAAGGTCTGAGCCGACTTACGATCAGTAAGTCGGCTTTGCCCTTAAACCCAGATTATTCAATAGAACTCTACTACCTGTCTGCTCCCGACTCTAGGAGTCGGACTTGATATGTAAATCTCGCTGAGGAAACGGAATTTCAATGCCTTTTTCGGTTAAAGCGACGTTTATGTTTCGGTTCAAGTCATGCGTAATTGGTAAGCGCATTGCTGTTGAGCCAACAAATACTCGTGCTTCAAAGTTTAATGAACTATCGCCATGCGCTAGAAAAAATACCGCCGGTGCAGGCTCTACAAGTGTTTCCGGATGGCTGGAAACAACCTTAAAAATGAGGTCTCTAACCTCGTCAACATCGGATCCATACGCCACACCTATCTGTAATTTGATTCTGGTAATCTGATTGGTGAGCGTCCAATTAGTGACGTTTTCAGTAATGATGGATTTATTCGGCATCAGCACTTCTCGATTATCAAAATCGGTAATTCTCGTCGCCCGAATCTTAATACTTGTTACTGTACCTTCAAGTTCGCCGACGGTGACAATATCACCAACTCTAATTGGTCGCTCAAAAAGTATGATCAGACCTGAGACAAAATTCGCTACAATTTCTTGTAAACCAAAGCCAAGCCCGACACCCAGTGCAGCAACAACCCATTGCATGCTCGACCAGTTTACCCCGAGCTGACTAAGTCCTGTCACTATGCCGACACCAATCAATACATATCCAGTTATGGTAACTGCCGCATAACGAGTGCCCGGATCAAAATTTAGTCTCTCGAATACCGCAAGTTCAAGAAAGCCTCGAACGTTTGCGGCAACGACCACCCCACCAAAAATCAATGATATGGCGACGATAAGATTCCAAAGACTAACGTCACTTACAACCGCGACGTTATTGATATAGTGAGTGCCCTCCCATAAAACTATCTCGTCTACAATGCCGAAAGCCGGCAGCATAGACTTCCAAATTGCAGCGAGCCCGAGTAGTAATAGTATCGCAACTGCCACCTTTAGCGATTTAATCGATTCTTTTGAAATTTTCTCTAGATCAATAACATCGTCATTTAAGTGCTTAGGAGATGCGTCACCACTTTGATCGAGAATCTGATCTGATTTCCTTTCGGCCTTTTTCTTCTGTCGCTCTTCGGTAATTCGTTTAAACATCAACCTTCGATGACTGATCAAGAAAAAACGAATCCCAAGACTATAAATTACACCTGCGATTAAAAAGGCGATGCCCGACAGAAAGACTTTATCTTGTAGAGCGATTGCCGCCTCAAAATATCCAAATAAAGGCATAACACCAATGATGGTCGGCGCTAGTACAAACAGAACAAATAGGAGTTTCTGTAATCCTGTTGTACGATTTTTGTTTGATACGGTCGCCGCAATGCCACTGTGGGGTTTTAGAAAATAGAAAGCAAAAAGCGCAATTGATAATGCGCCGATAATGAAAGCAAAGCGGCCGATACCATATTTTATAATTAAGTCATCAGATGCAAGCGCAGCGGTAAACGCAAACAAAACCAATATCAAGACAACGGTAAACCAAAGCAAGTGAAACCGCAGCAATTCGCAGGCGGTATCTTTCCAACGGAAATGACTCTGAAAAACGCCATCTTGAACAGCTAAGGTTCTAAAACTATTCAAAATAAATAGTCCCGCAGCGACGGCAAAAAAACCTTTCGATATAGACAAACTAAACGTGCTCTCGGCACCCACGGCAATGGCAAAACCAAGCGACCCTATTAACAGCGGCCACGGAACGGCGAGCCCAAGACTTACCAACATCGCCAGCGGTGTAATTACATAGTTATCACGCGTTACGTTACCAACTAGTTTCGAAAGCCGATGAAGCTTACGCTTAAACGAAACACGCATCATAAAGAGACACAGTGCTATCACGCCAAAAAAAACAGACGCTAAGTTAAGCACCTGATAACCCTTCAACGCCGCCTTAGCGGTGTCATACCAGCCGTTAGGTGAGGTCAGCCATATAGCGTTGTCGGATAAAATAGCTAACAATTTCTCGCCATATTCAACCCTAGTCGGCAGCCAGAGTAAACGCCGCTGTAACACTCCACGCTGGAAAGCGGTTCGGACATGCAGGTCTTCGTATAGCTTTCGCTGCTCAGATTGCAGTTCGGCCGTCTCACGCGAAGAATTAACCAGTGATAGCAAAAGCTCTTTTCGTAAATTCAATAAACGAGCGGCCTCCTGCACAACGTCAGTCGTAGGATCAAGCTCACCGAAATCCGCTAAAAATTGTCTTGCTGATGTTTCGGAGTCGGCTAAATTGCGCAGCCGGTCTTGCCATAAAATTCGATTTAGGCGCAAGCTTATAATGCTTTCACTACTGCTTTCTATTTGTTCTTTAAGCTTCTGTAGGTTGGGTAAGCGACTCCCAACAATACGTAATAGATCCGCCGTATCGTCATTTAACTGCCCGGTTGATAGTACTTGCTCAATGGTTTGACCTGCGGCAGTAACCTTCGAAAGGTCTTGCTGTAAACCGAGCGAATTACCAGTTAAGGTTGTGTACTGCTCAACAAGAGCTAAGTGACGCTTGGCGAGAGCCTCGTTTTCAGTAGCCAGTCGTTTTAACCCCTGCGTTGCAAAGGCCTTTAATAGTGTTTTTTCAACTTCAGATACTCTATCGCTAGCCTCGAGAATTCGTGATTTTCCCAGTCGCTCCTGAAGTGGTTCGATTTCTGCGTCTAAATAAGTCAATCTTGCGTTAAGGTCTGCAATACGAGCAGCAAGCAGCTCTTGCCGGTCGGGTAAGGTGGCTCGTTCGGCAATCAGGTCGTCGACTGCCGATCTGCGCTCGCTTAACTGAGCCTCATAATGAGTCCTTGCTGCACGAGCGATAAGGTTCGGCGCGATAAGGTTCGGCGCGACAGGGTTCGGCGCGATAGGGTCTGAACCAACGTCAGCTATCGGCTTCGATTCCAACACGCTCACTTCATTGCGAACAAGCGTTAGCTCGTCAGAAATGGCATTGGCACGAACAACTAATTCACTCTCTTGAGAAAGAAGTGCTCTTAGTGATGCCTCTTGTGACTCTCTATCGGCTTGTAAGGTATCAAGCCTCGACTCGATAAACTCTGTCGATACGGCTTGGGGAAGCACTGTTTTTGGCTTTTTTTGGGTCGTTTCCAGATCTACAGCTAACTCTTTTATAGAGTCCTGGGCCGACGTCGCGACCAGGGTAAACGCCTTTAATGTTTGCGCTCGAGATTGCTGTTGCTCAAGCATCTGCTTGGCATCACCTAAAAGAGCAATAGCCGCCTCTTTTCTCTCACTACTAAGCTCTTGGTCGGCATTCAGGGCGTCGATGTCTTTGGATATACCGCCGATATCTACAGCACTTGCGCTGCTAAACGATGCGAAAAATAAGACGGCCAAAAAGATGACGTTGCGCACCAAAATGATAGGCTCTTTTCTAGTCATGTATCAGCCTGCATTGCAATATTAGTGTCATGGGAACGTTATACTCCCTGTTATTTTAATATGCCAGCAGCCGATCGCAAAGGTACGGTAAAGTTTAGCGTGATTACGCCTTTTGGGCGAGATGAGAAAGATCAAACAGTGAGGTGTCGCTAACTCACTGTCCAGCTCCTACAATTATCAAGATAAATTGCTAAGCGTTCTCTACAACTTCTCTAAAACCATTGCATGTCTCGGTCAAACCATGATCTCCACGATGCAACGCACCGCCGATTAAAAACATCATTTCAGCACCGTAGAAATCATGTAACTCGGTAACACGATCAAGCGTCATACCACCACCGGGTGTCGGAAGAATGGTTTTAATGTGCCCCATATCAGTCTGCGTTCCATCTACGATAGACCTACACTCATCTTTGCTAAAAGAAAAGCGGCCGCCATAGCTGGGAAAAATCGACGCATCAGCACCGGCAAGGCGCATTAACTGGCCGAATAATGCATAAAACGACAGACCATCATTCGGTGAGATTGCGTATGAACCGATGAATGAGGGGTGCCCTAAAATTGGCAAGCCAAGGTCGTCGTTATCAGCCAGAGCGCGCATCGCATCAAACCCAACCAGTCCAGGCGCTACCAATAACCCGCCTGAATTGCACTCTTTAGCGAAGCGCGCATCATCCATTAAGGTTTCAAATGGTGAGCTCAAACTAGGAACATAGCGACATTTATAACCGGTTTCTTGGTTAGCGCGTGCAACCGCCTCTGCACACAACTCAACTCGCTGGCGAAACGGAGAGAAAGGCTGGTTAGCAAGACCGTGATCGTCTTTAATAAAGTCCATGCCGCCTTTTGCAAACTCATAGGCTTGTTGCGCAAGCCCTTTGCTCGACAGCCCCATCGGTTTTAACGCGGTACACAATAACGCTCGTGTAGGCTGGCCTACCATTTTTCGTAAACCCGCTGAGCCGAATCGAGGCCCCTTAAAGTGCCCGAGTAGTGACTGGGGTAAGTTATCTAACTTAGCGATACGAATGTTTGGTTTGATACTTATGTTGCCAAAAATCACGTTAATCAGTTGTGGCAGAGTAAAACCCGTTACCTCGATTGCAAAACTAATAGTGACTTGCCAAACCTCAGACGCCAATTCTTTAATGTCTTTAACTTGGCCAATGATATGGTTTCGAATATCGTCGTCTGCACTAATCAGGTCAGCCGGAAATTCAATCGTTTGCTCGACGCAAATATCCTGCGCGATTAAATCTACTTCAGCCCTATCACCTTTTACCTGATAGATAACATCAAAGCGATCACCGGATAGGTTTAGATTGTTTACAGGATCGATCATTTTAGAGCCTCAGCGGTTTTCATATTAAAGCCTCAGCGGTTTTCATATTAAAGCCTCAGCGGTTGTCACATTAAGAGCCTCAGCGGGTTTCATTTACAGAGCCTCAGCTTTACTGTCACCAGTAACATCGTCTGTTCTCGCTTCGATAAGGTCTGCTTCAGTGAGATTTGTTTTAATGTCGAGCAATGACTCAACCGCTCGAACCAATGAAATTGCATTCAAATTATATTCTTTAATCAGGTACTGATAACTTGCTCCGTGAGCATAGGTATCCTTCAAGCCTAAACGCACAAGCGGCTTAGCTATATTATTATCGGTCATTAGTTCCGATACCGCCGAACCCAAACCGCCAATAATACTGTGATTTTCTAATGTAATAACGCCGTGCTTAACGTCTTTAAGCGCTTCAAGTACCGCGGGGTCTGTAAACGGCTTGAGCGTAGAGATATGCAAATGCTTAATCGAAACACCTTTAGATTCTAGCGCATTAGTTGCTCGAATTGCTTCCTCAGTCATGACCCCTGATGTGAGTACTAAAACGTCTTTGCCTTGCTGGAGAACACGAGCCTTATTGAACTCCATTGGAGTATCAAACAAGCGAGGCATCTCGCCACGCAACATGCGCACATAAACAGGCCCATTAATACTATGAGCGACATCTAATACACTTTCGACTTCTGTTGCATCAGCGGTGTCAAGAATAGTCATATTCGGAGTAGCGCGCATAATGGCAATGTCTTCAATTGCTTGATGGGTAACGCCGCCTGGGGTAACAACGCCAGGCAAGAAGGCCATAAACTTAACATTTAAGTTCGGGTATGCAATCGACATCGCCAATTGATCGTAAGGGCGTCGGTAGATAAACACAGCAAAGGTATGAATGTATGGAACAAAGCCTTCTCTTGCCATACCAGAGGCAAAGCCCATCATGTTTTGTTCAGCCATACCCATCGAGAAATAACGATCAGGATAGGTATCGCGCCACTTACCAACTTCACATGAATTAGTTAAGTCTGCCGTCATTACAACGACTTCGGGCTTGTCTATTGACCACTCAATAAAATTTTCTACATGAGGCCTTACCACTAGATTATTTCTTACTGCAGGCTTGCTCATAGCGCTACTCCTTCAGCCATTTGCTGATAATCTTGTTGGTACGCTTGTTTTTCGGCCTCAGACTTAAATCGTAAATAATGCAGAACTGGCGCGTTGTTCAGCAAACGCGGAACGCCGCGTGCCGGGTCAGTATTAGCCAAGACAAAGAGTGGGCGACCATCTGGCTGCAATTCAGCAGGCGCATTAAGTGCCTCAAGGTCATGACCGTCAACGTCAAATGCACGAGCGCCAAAGGCGTTAAGCTTGCCAGCAAGGTCGCCAATCTGCATCACATCGTTCATAGCGCCATCACACTGCTGTCGATTAACATCAACATAGACACCCACATTATCAAGCTTGTAATGAACTAATGCTTGAACCGCCTCCCATGTTTGACCTTCTTGAAATTCGCCATCGCTCATCATGACCCAAACTCGACCTTGCTCTTTTCGTAGTCGTCGGGCTAGCGCGATACCGCCAGCCTGACTAAGTGCCTGCGCCAAAGAACCGGTTGTCGTTTCAATCCCTGGCGAGTGCTCAGCACCAATGAGTTCGACTGTACTGCCATCGGTATTAAACGCTTCAAGACCCTCGGCTGACATACGACCCGCTTCAATCAAAGCAACGTAAAGCACAAGCGCATAATGCGCTGGAGAAAAAAGAAAACGATCATACTCAGGGCCGACAGGGCCGTTGTAGGCACCACCGTTAAAGAACTCAGTATTTGAATGGCTTGGCACACCCGTAAATGGTTTCGGAATCATTGGCGCGTCACTTTTGCCCAGCTTCATCACCCGGCCATACATTAAGGCAAATAACTCGGCCGATGAACAAATTTGGCTTAAATAACCACCATTGTTTCTCATCACATAGTCAAAGCCACGAACTCGAATTCGATCAGCCATTTCTTGGGTTTCAGAAACCCAACTTAAGTCGCTCATAACGTTACTCCTAATAAACTTAGCTTTTAAAAAGAGCCGCTAGGCCTTCTTCATAGGGAGGATACACGATGCCTTTCTCGGTAATAATTCCGCTAATAAACTTGGCAGGCGTTATATCGAAAGCGGGATTGAAAACGTCGATACCTTCAGGAGCAACCCGCTCATTTCCGATCATGGTAATTTCTTCTGCCACACGCTCTTCAACCTCAATATCACTACCTTTAGCCATGCCTTGATCAATCGTCGACGTTGGTGCAGCCACATAAAATGGCACACCATGCTCTTTAGCTACAATGGCAAGGTTGTAAGTACCGATCTTGTTTGCGATATCGCCATTCATGGCAACTCGATCACATCCGACCACACACATATCTACATTTTGCGTACGCATAACATGGCCGGACGCCCCATCAACGATTACGCGATGAGCAATCCCTAATTCTTTCAACTCCCATGACGTTAGCTTAGAACCTTGTAATCTAGGTCGAGTCTCATCCACAAAAACGTTTACTTTTTTACCTTCTTCGTGAGCGATACGAATGATGCCAAGCGCTGTTCCATATTCCATTGTGGCGAGCGAGCCAGTATTACAGTGGTGAATAAAGGTTACATCATCAGGAACTACGTCCATTGCGTGATAGCCAATTGCTTTATTGGTTTCAATATCCAACACAGCCAAGGTATCGACCGCTAATTCAATCGCGTTGCAATAGTCAGAGGCATTGGTGATGTCGTCAGTCACGGCTGCATGAACTTGATCTAGAGCCCAGAACAAATTCACCGCCGTTGGGCGTGACTTGCGCAAATAACTATCAGCATCTTGCACTGCTTGCTTAACCACGCCTATGTCGTCTGATTTTGCGTTGAATGCCGCTAGAGCGAGGCCATAAGCCGCCGTTATACCAATCGCGGGAGCGCCACGAACAACCATATCGGTAATTGCTTGTGATAGCGATTCAATGTCCGAATAGTTGTTGTAAACAACTTCTGCTGGGAGCACTCGTTGATCAAGCAATCTAACGGCACTAGAATCAACAAATTCAATGGGTGTGATTTTTCGCATAAGAGCCTTCTTGTCTATCAATAATAAAAATAGCTGACTCGATTTTCAGCAAACTATTTTGTAAATTTCTTAACACATTCAAGTATTTGACTTTCATCAATATTCATCATTTTCCTTTTTTCCATATTCATAGCACAAACATCATCACAGAAACAACATCTGGTTTATCCGCCGAATCAACTAGTTCAGAATAGGCATCATGCAACACAAGACCTTTACTCTCTTTTGATTACTTGAATTGAGTTAGAATACTTGATTTAGATAACCAAATTCGATTAAGAGTAATTGTGTGATCACATTTGAGCTATTACAGAAAGTAAGTCCAGCAGCACTGGAGTTGCGAGCGAAGCCTGAGCAATTGGATACGGCACTAAATCCTAATATTGATCGGATTATTGTAGAGGAAATAGTTGACCTTGAATCGACCACCTCTGATAGCCCTGCGACTATTCGAGCTGAGTCTTATCACTCTCGTTTTTTTTCTAATTCAGAACATCGTTTTAAGGAATTAGAAAAGAGTTACGAACGGCTAAATCGACCGCAAGATTTAATCGTGATGATATGTTGTAGAAATCATTTTCAGTTCCTAAAGCTTTGGCTCGAATCCTGTGATAAAAATAAAATTCCAGTGCGTGATCGAACGCTCGTTTTTACGCTAGATGATGAAGCTGAGTCACAAACAAAACTTCTAGGCCTTGAAAGTTATCATTTTGACGCTAATCGCTATGAAAGCGGAGGCCAGTCAGATAATTTTGGTGATCCAAACTTTAGTGGGGCTATGTTTTATAAGAACGCGGCAATTTGTGAAAGCCTTAAATTGGGTGCCAATCTATTGTTTCAAGATGTTGATCTGATTTGGCTTAAAGACCCTCTGCCTTTTTTGACTAAGAACGACTTGGAGTCCGACGTACAAATTATGTTTGATGGGCGGAATCCTTGGCACTACCCTTATTATGCTAACTCAGGCTTTATCTATATTCGCAACTGTAACGCTAGTAAAGCAGTATTCGAGACAGCATTTCTCAATACGAGCAATATTTTCCAATGTGGTGGTCATCAATCACCACTGAACAGAATTCTTCACCATTTTGTTATACACAATGTATTGAACTTGAAAATATTGCCAGAAGCGCTTTTCCTCAATGGTCATTTATTCAACCTCGAAATAGGTGTTCTGGAAAATGCGGGTGACTGGCAAAACAACGGTTTAGTTGTGCATTATTCATGGACTGGGAACTGTGGAGAAAAGACCAAGAAACTTGAAAAATTTAACCTCATTTAATCTGACTCAATATGAATGATAGAAAAACAGCATTAGTGCTAGGTGCAGGAGGCTTTATTGGTACTCACCTTGTAACAGATTTAAAGCGACAGGGTTTTTGGGTTCGTGGCGTAGACATAAAACACCCTGAATACTCTGAAACCGATGCTGATGAATTTATCATTGCAGATTTGAGCACTGAGGCAGGTATGGCTGCTGCGATGGATCGCATTTTTGACGAAACCTACCAGCTGGCAGCCGACATGGGAGGAGCGGGGTATCTCTTTACTGGAGAGAACGATGCCCAAGTCATGCGCAACTCATCATTAATCAACCTGCAACTTCTGAAGGCACTAGAGCATCATCAGGCAACGAAAGTTTTCTATGCCTCGTCTGCGTGTGTTTATCCAGAGCATAATCAAATGAGCTCTGATTCGCCGACTATTGCTGAAGATACTGTTTACCCTGCCGCCCCTGACAGTGACTACGGCTGGGAAAAACTCTATGCCGAGCGTTTGTATCTTGCGCACGTTAGAAATAGTTCGCTGGATGCCAGAATCGCTCGATTTCACAATATTTTTGGGCCAATGGGAGCGTGGGATAATGGAAAAGAAAAAGTACCGGCTGCTATTTGTAGAAAGGTTGCACAAGCAACAGAGGGCGGCTCTATTGATGTTTGGGGCGACGGCAAACAAACACGGTCTTTCTTATTTATTGAAGACTGTCTAACGGCGGTGCGTAAATTAATGGACTCAAATGTTGGTGCCCCAATCAATATAGGGTCATCTGAAATGGTGAGTATTAATCAACTGGCTGACAAGGTTATTTCGATTTCAGGAAAATCACTCACAATAAGTCATATTGAAGGGCCTCAAGGAGTGAGGGGCCGTGGTTCAGACAATCGATTGATTGAAGCGTCATTAGATTGGCGGCCACAAGTTCCGTTAAATGATGGTTTGCGGACAACTTATGCTTGGGTAGATAAAATGGCAAACATTGATTGATTAGTTCAGCACAGGGTTTGCAAGGGGTCATGTCAGTCAAGGTTCAGCTTGACGCGGTATTTTGTTTAGCAAGCAATCCAAAATAATGGGTTTTCCCTTAAGTAATCTCGGCCTCTGAAATGCTCAACAAGGGTCGGCTCTGGTAGCTCAGAATAAGTTTCACTATGAAAATATAAGTCCTGATCTGTTGCAAGCATATAGCCCCGTAAGCGATTAATGTATGACGTGAATGTGGATAGGTCTGTACCAACAAAGCGTCTCGCCGCTGCGCAAATTATTTGTTCTAAAGGACCGATCCATGCGTATGGTATTGGTTCTTTAATCACTGCCTCAACATCCTTCCAGCTCAATATTCTTGGAGCATTAAGGCCAATTGCTAATTCGTTAAAAATCTCTTCTCGATCTTCGTCAGTGGCGATATAGATAGGCAGGTTTTCATCAAATAATAAGCAGACATTATCACAAATCAATTCAGTGCCAATTTGTGTTTCTGTGTATTGAAAATCATTACGACGAACGTGCATAGCATCGAAAGATTCAACTCCAAGAGCATTGATGATCTTGTTTGCGAAGTGAAAAATTTCTTCATGGTAACGAATATGATGCTTAATGAAACGCCGTGAAATACTAGGTAAAGCGTCATCAGCGCTAGCTAGCATTGTGGCAACTGGACCTAGTGAACGATATTTGGTTGAGCATGGAAAATACAGTACGGGAGCTGCATTCATCCAGGGGCTGAACTCGACCTGTTGCCTAGAGTCGAGATAGGCTTCTTGCATGTGGGGGCCTGCTTGAGCTGACTCAATATCAGGGTAACAAATGACGGTGTCGTATGGATTCCAGCCAGGAATTTCAGTATTTTCGAGTAACCATAATTCCCAAGCTTTATTCGTTTCAATGCAGGTTTCAAGCCATTTATTTGCATCATAAAATTCCGTTGGAATATTCAGATGTGTCTTTGCTGCATCAATGAATTCAGTCGTACTTAGTACTGGGATGGCTTTGCCTAATGCGGCCGTGTTGAAAAGGTCGGAAAATTCGGTGGTTCCTCCCTGATGTTCTTCAGGGAGTGGGCCATGATTAATTAGGTACCATGAAGAGCGTGGAGGTAATACGATAGTTCGACCGGTAATTGCGGCTAATGCTGCAACGTATTCAAATGCTAAGCGAACATTATTTAGACCGCCATGATCTGCGTCAAACAGGATATATCGATTTGCTCGCGACTGCGGTAGTTGACCCTCTATTAATGATTCATTCCAATATTCGAGATTATTTTGAAGTAGGTTTGGCATAAATAGAAATTGATTATGTTCGCGCTCAAGAGAATAATGCTAGGCGAGCAACCTTACTATATTCACCACATTGAATAAACATAAATAGACTATGGTGCACCTATGAATAGTGGTTTTGACGAAAACAATATGAACATTCAAGAAGGTCACTTGGGAGGTTATATTAAGAGCAGTCAAGAAATAGCGCCCTCTGGCTTGGATATTTTCCATGGTGATCCCGAAACATGGAGCCCATCACTATGGCTATGGTCAATGAGCGCGCTTAACATCCGATCTGTTCTTGATATTGGTTGTGGTGAAGGGCATTGTGCTGCGTTTTTTCGTAATTATGGATGTGACGTGCTGGGTATTGACGGTAGCGAGCTGGCACTGAGGGATAGTCAAATTCCAAAACACCATAGGCAGCATGATTTCACCAAGGGCGCCTACCTTCCAGATAGACAATTCGATATGGTTTGGTGCTCAGAATTCGTTGAGCATGTTGACGAAGAATACACACATAATTTCCTGCAAACCTTCACTTTTGCGAGCCGATATATTCTGATGACGTTTGCTGAACCGGGGCAAGTAGGTTGGCATCATGTTAACTGCCAAAAACAGGCTTATTGGGAACATAAACTAGACGGTGTAGGTTATCGGTTAGACAATCAGCTAACCAGTTTTGCTCGTCAGGCGGCTGGCAGTGGCCATTTTTTACGTGCCGGATTGGTGTTTCAGAAGAAATGAATTGTGCGCCTAAGGCGTGACTTTTTTAAGGCTGCTTAAAGCGTTGGCAGATTTACCATATTCCCAGTTTGATGATTGCTTAATGCTATCATTGGCCGCAATGTTAAAGGCATGAATGCTTGAATTTAATATTCATTCGTTAAGTCTTATTAGAAATGACAAATAAACAGTCCTAAAATATGATTTATACCGTTGTTTGCACAGATACTAACGATTACATTGATTGGCAGTTTGAGCTGCTTGAATACTCATGGAGCCGGATTCATCAACCTGGCAAGCTGATTCGCCTCGTTGCTTGCGACGATGATGCCGACCTGCCGATCCATAAACATGCTGAAGTTTTTCGGACTCGCCCTACAAACGTACACCCTGAGAGTGGTGATGTGTATGTTTGTTATAATCGCTTGTACTCGTTAAAACAGTGGCTTGAGGAAGAAGATATTCAGGGCAGCATTTTAATTGTTGATGCTGATGTTGTTTTTAGGTCACCGGTTAAGACAACCGTTCAAAAAGGCCAACCGTTAGGGCAGCATTGGCTTGACTACGGTTTGGGGGAAAATTTTAGAGCAGCGCTGGAAGGGTCAACCGAGGTTGATCTCAACACCTTACAGCCCGTGACTTGGCCAGCATTGATCGATGCCGATGATTTGCGCGAGCTATTACCTCGCTGGATTGAATTAACCGTTTTAGTTCGTGCACAGCTAAAAGGCCAAGAAAGCGACATGTTTGCTTTTTTAGTTGCTGCGAAAGAACAAGCCTTGAAGTTTGAGCTGGGTACAACCACGGCCTTTATGCCTTGGCCTGATGAGCAAGTAGCGGGGGCTCCAATTATTCACTATTGTCAAATAGTTGAAAAGGAAGATGGTAGCCACTTATGGTCTAAGCAGCGCTATAAGCCTTGGGAAAGAGTGCCTCATGCCGAGTCGGCCAAGTTGCCTTATTGTCGAGACCTTATCGCACTAGTCGATGAATTTGCACGACTAAAAAACTTTGAAGCTGAGCATCATTCGGATACCATATTTATTGCTCTTGCTTCTTACTGTGAACCAGAACTGGTCGACACCATTGAAAGTTGTTTACAGAACGCGCGCCATCCAGAAAACCTTCGATTCGGTATTTGTCATCAATTCGACAATACTAATGAACTAACCAGTGAAACTTGCCTTGACCAATTTTCGCAAGACACACGTTTCAGATATGTTGTGTACGACCATAAGCAATCGCAAGGAGGCTGTTGGGCGAGAAACATTGCACAACAGCTTTACGCTGATGAGACCTATACTCTGCAAATAGATGCACATACACAGATGATTGAATCTTGGGATTCAATCTTAATTGAGATGTTGCAATCATTACCGTCTAAAAAACCATTAATTACCCAATTTCCGCCGCTGTATTCGATAGAGAAAGGAACTAAAGAGTTTAGACATCTCGATGACTTATCTCAGGTTAATACAGCGATAGCAGAGACTTGGACTGACGATGGGTGGTTACACCATCCTCAGAAGTTGATCCCTGAAAATAATACTTTCCCACGTTATAACAGAGTGTTATCTGGTGCTTTTGTATTCACCACCGGCGAATGGAATGAGGTAGTAAGACAAGATCCAAAACATTTTTATACAGGTGAAGAATTTGCCTTGGCCGTCCGGTCGTATACACATGGCTACGATTTATTCGACCCAAGTCAAATTGTTTGTTGGCATCGATTACACCCTTCTGCAAATCGCAAATATTGGGATGACAATAGCGATGACAAGTCCGCGTTTCGGCATAAACAGGCGATTGATCGATTAGGGCTACTGTTAGATGGTGACGTTGATAATGAATTAGGGCGTTTTGGGTTAGGTAGTGAACGTAGCCTAGAAGACTATAAGCAGTTCTCAGGCATTGATTGCATTAACAAATCTATTGATGCTGATGCGGCTAACGGCGCCCAGCTTGTTCCTAATACTGTTGAATGTAAAGATAACTCAGTGGAACAACATTCACCGTTCGGTGATAATAATACGATGATTGATGTCACTATACACTTAGCTCATAAAGAGCCGATCTTGGTTAGTTGCACAGAAGACACTCCCGTATTGGTGAGTTTGTTTCAAGGATTAAGAAACAGGTCTGTAAGGCCCGATGATGTGATTTACCTAAATATTGGAGATCAAGACTCTATATTCTTCAAGCAGTCGCAACTTGTCGCAATTGAAACGTCACCTACGCTGAGTGATGGTTTTTTCAGCGAACTAGCGGCTCTCAACGACGCTGCTGTGGCTAATCAAGCTATTGCTGAATCAGAACAGCAGATATTTTCATCAAACCAGACTATTCAAATACCTTCTGCACAGACTCCCTCAGTATTAGGTGGAGAAATAAGCGACGATTGGAAAACTTGGATATGGCACAACGTGGGGCGCGGCTGCTCAAAGGACGATATTTTCAAGCAATTAGTCGAGCACGGCTTTCCTATGAATGTGGTGAAGGTTGAGCTTAATTACGAGCCATCCGTACCGCTAGACCAAATAGTTGTGGGCGAATTGACTCACCAAAACGAGTTTGAGTATCAAGCAAACTCAGTGGCATGCCAAATTGAAAGCGACGAGCTTGAAATTTATTCGATAGATAACTTTTTAAACCAACAAGAATGTCAGCAGTTAAGTGAGATGATCCTTGCTAATTTGCAACCCTCAACTACCGTTGCTAAAGATGGTTCAAACAGCGGGCGAACCAGTAGCACCTGTTTTTTTGATTTAAACAATTCGCAGCATGGTTTAGCCGTCAGTATATCTGAGCGAGTTTCTCGTTTAATTGGCATCAACCATAATTACGCAGAACCTATTCAGGGTCATGTATACAGCCCAGGTGAGGAATATAAGGCTCATCAGGATTGGTTTGAGCCAGGCACTCCCGAATTTGAATCTCTGGCTAATGCAGCAATGGGCGGTCAACGCACTTGGTCGGTTATTATTTATTTGAATAGCGTTGAATTAGGTGGAGACACTGTGTTTGAGCGTGCTGGGGTGACCGTGCACCCAGAGCTGGGCAAAGTCGTATTTTGGAATAACCTTACGGGCGATGGGGCCCCTAACAGAAACGCGTTACATCAAGCCTGCGCTGTTGAGCAAGGTCAAAAAATCGTTCTGACACTGTGGTATCGCACTTTTGGTCAAGGCCGGATGTATACGCGAGAACCCTATGAATTGGTTCCGACATTCACTGAACCTGGAATTCAATTAAAAACAATGTCTGAGTCATTATTTCAAGCATTGTCTGGATTTTATCGAAAGTCGCAATCGAGTGATTTTCGAGATGAACATGTTGATGGTGGCTACCTACAGAACAATACAGGGAACAACCCAAGCTCATTAATTACGCTCCCAGACAATCTGCAACAAGCTGTTATTAGTGAATTGTTGCCGGTTTGTGAGGAGTGGAGTCAGCAGGAGCTTGATTGCACTTCTCTTTATGGCATTCGTGTCTACCATCGTGGCGCTTCCTTGCGAATGCATACCGATACTGGGCGATCGCACATAATCAGTGCTATTTTAAATATAGCGCAAGACGTTGATCAAGATTGGCCATTAACGATTGAAGACCATATGTTTCGTCGCCACTCGGTCTTTTTAAAGCCCGGAGAGATGCTTTTATATGAGAGTTCAAGGCTTGCTCATGGACGCCCTAACCCACTGCAGGGCAAGAGCTTTGCCAATCTATTTGTGCATTTCTGCCCGAAAAACTACGATATCCCCGAGCTTGTTGAGTCTATGAAGGAGATCGAATATACCTGAGGCTTATGTAGTACACCCACCAGAACCACCAGAGGGAAGATTAAATACGCTTTGGTTGCTTCCATTAGCTACTGTTACTTGCAAATCACCACCAACGATCTGGCCAGATACCGTATAAACTGGATACGCATTATTGGCTGTATTAAATGCAGAAAATACAACAGCAGAGAAACTGCTTCCATTCCAGGCTGCGCTTTGAGTTACAACACCTTCAAGTGTCACCTCTGCGATATTGCCTGCAATACAGACATTAACATTAACCATACCATTTGGTGATAAACCACCTGTACCTGGAGGAGCCGCTGTCGTAGGTGGCGTTGTCGTTGGTGCTGAAGTCGGTGAGAATGTCGTAGGTGCTGAAGTTGGTGAGAAAGTCGTTGGAGCCGAAGTCGGCGAAAATGTCGTTGGTGCCGAAGTCGGTGAAAATGTCGTTGGCGGTGAAGTGGGTGCTGAAGTAATAATGGTAGGCATGATGATATTCTCGAAATTATTTCTATTTCTATAAGACGGTGAGTGCTTGTGCTATGGCTATACAGGTATTGGGCCGGTGCCATTAAAAGTCAATAACACGCTCATTTGTGCGTGAGCAGGCACTACAACAGATTGTACTACTGCATTTGTCCATTTACTTGGGAGCACTTGACTAGCGCCAATTACGCCGCCGCCAACTAAAATTTTACGTAAACTATCTCGTTTCTCTTCGCTCATAATCTTTACCTAGGTATTGCTTGTACTCCTTCAAGTAATGCACCAAAGAAGTTATAGTTAGTCGCTCCTATCAGTATAGATAACTTAGTTCCATTTTGGTATTACATATTTGATTAAAAACCTATATGTACATTTCAGCAATAAAAATTAATATGAACCTTCTCGTTCTTACAAGCCCAGATCTACTTTCCAGCCCATTAACAGCGTTCATGGCTAAGCAGATGTCAAACCACATTGGACCAAGCCGCATTCCAATTCCCGGTTTAGCGTCTTCATCCATTAGTTATAAGTTTAGAGAGCTGCACAATCGACTACTCAAGGAGCAACAAAAAACATGGTACCAACTGGCTTCCACGCCACATGAGCTTTTGAAAAAAAACGATGTCGTCGAGCAGTTAAACGATATTGTTTCGAAACTCGGAGACTCATCATCGGTCATGATTAATGACCCCCTGTTGTGCTTCTTCTTACCACTATGGGAATCGCTGGATGAGTCGCTTGTGGTCGCGTTCTACTATAGTGACCCGCTTGAATGTGCGATTGATTTGCAGAAAAAATGGCGATTCCCTTTGAGCTTTGGTCTTGCGCTGTGGGAAAGTTATGTCTTGGCGGCATGTAGAAATATTAACGGCACGCCACATGTGCTTATGTCAGCCAATAAATTACGACAATCTGGGACAACACATCTGCGCGCTATATCCAAAGAGTTCGCAGCTCTGGGCGAAACAGACTTAAGTAAAAGTATTATCAAATCGCTTAAAGACCTGCCAGAAACGCCTACATTAAATGTGCATTCTGCCGCGCAGTCTGAATGGCTGCAATCACCCCAATTCGAAATATTCAAACTTTTGGAACAAGGTTCTTTGCAATCACTTGCCCAGCGCGACATTTCTTATCAAAGTGCCGATATTCTAGAAAAGTATGGTCAGTTAAGGGCTGGATTTGAATTGACACAAAAAGCGCTTGAGGATACGCAAGCCAAACTTGCACGTGCCGAACAAAAACAGAGTTTACCGAATTTTACTGATTCAGAAGCTGAAGTAAAACCAGAACATGAAGTAAGGCTAGATCATGGCCAACGTTCTCGGGTAACAATTCATTTACGGGATATCCCTTCATTGAAATTTCATTGCGAAGCAGACGCACCAATATTGAACGTGTTGCGTGATCATTTAGTTAATAACACACATAACGAAATGATTTATTTAAACTGTGGTGAAACGCAAGCTGACGAAGCCATTTATTTTATGTCTTCGGATCTGCTTTCAATCGAAATAGAAAACGAAAAGTCACACTAACTCGACGGCTGATATGGATCAAATTTTTGTACAAATCGCGTCATATCGCGATGCTGAATTACCTAGAACAATAAGAAGTGCTTTATCCGCCGCCAAATATCCAGGCAGAATAACCTTTGGAATTTGTTGGCAGTACGATGAGACAAGCTATCTTGATTTGGATGAGTTTGTTGACGATCCTCGCTTTAGCATTACTCAAGCATACTATGAAGACAGTCGAGGCTGCTGTTGGGCACGAAACCAGACTAATTTGCTCTACAGTGGCGAAAAATACACTTTGCAGATTGATGCACACACGAGGTTTGCGCGTGACTGGGACGAGCGGTTCATTAGCATGCTGCAAATTCTAGATAGTGAAAAGCCAGTGCTTAGCACCTACCCTGCACCGTTTGAATATGTAGACGGTATTGAGCATCGTTATTCAGATCGAGGCATGCAACGCTTGAGTATGAATCGTATGCGTAAGAATTTAACGACTATATTTAAGTCAGAGATTGTTGTCGATCGATCACAGCCGGCTCCCAGCCAATTTCTAGCGGCGGGTCAAATTTTCACATACGGCAGTTTCTGTGAAGAGGTTGAGTATGACCCTGAGTTGTATTATTCCGGCGAAGAAATTAGCCTGTCGGCGCGAGCATATACTCACGGCTACGATTTTTATTGCCCGAATGAAGATTTGCTTTGGCACTTGTACCAACATTCAATGCCAGTACACAGCGTTGATCATCAAGATAATCAAAATGATGCCGCCATCGAGAGACTGCATACTTTGTTTATTGAAGATCATACTAAACTTGGGAAATACGGTTTTGGAGAGGTGCGTTCGTTAATGGACTATGAAAAAGCGGCTGGCTTGGGTTTTAAGGAGCGATTAGAAAGAAAACCTATAAAAACGCATCTGAAAAAGGCTATTAATCTAAACCTGTCAAAAATTGAAGAACGTGCTGACTATGATTATTGGATCTTTACACTGCATGACATTGATGACCAAGAAATATATCGCAGAGATCTAAGCCCTGATGAAATTCCATCGCATGAATCATCAACAATTGAGCTGGATATTGAATTAGTTGATGAGCCCTTTAGTTATGGGATATGGCCACATACACCAACGCATGGTTACCTTCCCAGACACTTCGAAGATTTACGATTTTGTTGATTTTGAGTGCACTAATCAAAGACATCTGTATTTTCAAACAACCAATCTTCGGCTAAGACAAAGCTTTGCGCACGCTGGTAATTATCTTTGACCCCGGCCATACGACTTAAATATTGCTCTTGGGTTAATTCCCCAAGAATTTTAAATAACTCTTCCAGCGTTGAAAAATGAATGATGCCATCTGAATTAAAAAAGTCATCTATTTTTTTCGTGCCGTAGTAAATTGGGATAGTGCCGGTCACAAAGCAATCAATAATTTTCTCGGTAAAATAAGTGTCTATTACACTGTTTTCCACCACCACTTGAAACATGTAATCTTTAACGCTGTCCAATTTGTACTCAACGTAATTACTTGCAAGAGAGCCGTACAAATCCATTCGAACATCGTTCAGCAATGCTCTGCTCCAGTTTTCACGGCTCTTGCTATAAAGGTTATAAATAGCGTGTCTCATTATATGGCCTGACACGTTCATTTGTTTTTCTGAAGAAATAAATGAGACAAGTTTGGTTTTGTTATAGAGCTGAAAATCAGCTCGTTTAATCAAGCAGTTACAATGAGGGTAAAAGGTGGTTTTTTCTGGAAACTGGTCAATGAAATCTTGATTGTGAGTGAGGATGCGATCAAACACATCAATGTTATTTTCAAGAAACTCATAGGTCTGTGGCGCTATATACCGGGATTCGACAATAAACGCTATTTTTTCCGCACAGTCATGGTTTAGAGCGTGTGTTAACTCGGAATCAGTATAAAAAACTTTTTCATCTTTGCCTGGTTTTGGGTGGGGGTCTGAGTAATAACACCTGCGAATATCCCACTCCATGTGCTGCGAGTCATTGATTGATTCCCAGGTATATTTAACCCAATGTAAATGCGTATATAGTTTGAATTTTTTCATTCTTTTGTTGATTCTAGCTCTCTCTAGTAAAGACCGGCTTAAGCCAACTCTTCAACAAGACCTAATATTGAGATGCAAAGTCAAAAATCATTTTGGTCTCTTGGTCAAAACATGCATACGCAGCACCCTGCTCCGCAGCAGGCAGTGTTCCAACGTAATCCCATAGTGACGTGAAACCTGCTGGGCCTTTTTCGCTACCATGCCAATAACCGTTACCCCACCGATAGATATAACTTGGGCGTAATGCCGTTCCGTAATAAGTACCTTTGCCTGAAGCTTCTAAGAGTGAATCCCTAAATTTCAGGTCAAATGCGAGTTCAGTTGTTTGTGGGTATCCCCCAACCTCTTCAAATAGCCTACGAGTAAAGCGCCAGCTCGAATGAAAAAAGCCGTTTGTGTCTTCAGTTTGAGCGCATCCGAAAGCTTGGTTGTGAGTATTCCAAACCTTTTCTGGAATATAGAATTCACTCTGTTTTTTCAAGTGACATTCAGCCACACTGCTTAAATTCCACGGTAGAAAAATATCATCGTCTTCCCAGACTGCAATTACGTCACCAACACAAAGACTTATCAGCTGATTGAATTTTTCGGGCAAATTAGGAAAACGAACGTTGGTTGAAATCACTCTCCAGTTTGCACCCTCGGATTCACTAAACTGGTTCGCATCATCTAATACGATAAGTTCACAACGGTCCTTCGGATAATTCTGGGCCTCGAAACAGGCGATCGCATTGCGAAGTAACTCAGGTCTTTTGTAAGTTGGGCAAACACATGAAATAAAAGGTAAGGACATTGGCCATTCAATTATTGGTAAACAATTAACTTAACGAGAACTCAAGAAAGTATACAAGATAATCTCAATGACTTTATTGAAAAATAAAGACGCTAGCTTAACGAAATTCAATTGAATATGACTATTTTTTGCCTTAGAAGTCTTACAAATGTATATTTTGCTTGCTTTTCAGGCATATAGAGGGAAACCAATGAACTGGAAAATCCATTTAAGTCATTGCATCTTAAATACGTTTAAGTGGTGGGGCATGCGCGGTTATTCGTCTCGTCCCTGAGACTTACACCTGCGGCTGTTCAATGCCCTCGCGATGACATTACAAACGCACGACTATGTTTACTTCCGCATACTATCTCTACCGTATTAAACTGTAGCCAATCGTTTTTGTTGATACGGATACTCAGATTCTCGATGCTGAAACTCTAGAATAGCGTTTTTTATGATTCGACCTTCATCGATGTTAATCGCTCGACGAATAGTCTCATTTAACGCCCAGCTCGCGCGCCCTTCCACCACCGTCGGCAAATGAACAATCAGAGCCGCAGAGATTGAACGTGAGGCGCTTTCCCAAAGGTAGCTTGGAGTGTGATCAACGGCGTAATAGTCTACCGTTTCAAATTTGAACATCGGATCTTTAAAGGTCGTTGGTTTGGCAAAAAAGAAGCCCATCCCCTCATCACAACTTACGTCAATAATCAGACTATTGGGCTTAAGGCACGAGCTTTCCGCCTCGGTGACATAGTCAATGGGATTCTCCGTTTCCTGAAAAGTGCCGTTAACGATAATGTCAGCTTCACTGATCAACTCCGTCAGCGGCTGAGTAGTTCCATCATGCTCTACTAACATCATACGGGCTTCACCCTCGCCACCCTCACATAAGCGAATGTAATGACAATCAAGGACTTCTTCACGTACTTCGTGATCGGGCCGCTGTATACAGATTGTAATGTCTCTAAACCCGTGTGCCTTTAACGCATATATTGCACCTCGGCTAACCGCTCCAAAACCAAAAATAATGGTTTTACGCTGGTTACCGTAGTGCCCGTCGATACCCTTAAGCCTTAGCGCATGTAGTACCGCGCAATAACCCGCCATTTCGTTATTCTTATAAAATGTGTGTCGTCCAATCTGGCCGGTTGGCGACCAGACAAACATATCCTCAAGCGCAATCAAGGTCTGCTTGCGATCAATTGCAGCCTGGGTAATTGCCTGCTGCTGAACAGTGTGGGCATAGCCCCATAATATTCCACCTTCACGCAGTTCCTCGAGGTCGCTCAATACCGGCTTACAAATAACTACATTACCAAGCTCAGCTAGTAGTTCGCTGCGTTTAGCTATACCGCCAGTCTGTGCAATAATTTCCGCGTCGCTTACGCCAAATGGCAAGCCATAGCCTTCCTCAAATACTAGCTTTCGACGAATTGGCTCAGGGATACGGCACAAATGATCAGGATGAATAGGAAAACGTCGTTCATCCTCTTTTCTCGAAGTGCCGATGACTCCAAATGTTGGATTACTCATGCTAGCTGCCTTTTGGTTGAAACGCGTGAAATTTAGATGATGAAAACTCAGTCTACGGCATTTTCTGACTCACACTGACTTATCTCGCATAAAAGCAGTTATTTAATTCGCCGATACCCTGCCGCATAAACTGTTACTCTAATTCGTGCTGTTACTTGCCCTGCCCCTAAATACGCGGCCGCTCATTTGCATCAGTAAATTGAGCCACGCGAGTTCTCTTGATCTTTTAATAAGCCGAGCTATTTGAGACTTCACAGCTAAGACCAAAGCTAAGACAGAAGCTACTTGGTTCTGTTTCTAGGTCGTAGCACCACAGCACTGTTGTCGACTATAGGCCGCCAATGGCAATTTCACCCTATCGCTAAAACAGGTTTACTACACGATGAATGATTATGGATTTCTTTCAATTGTCCCGCCTCTGCTAACCATCGCAGTAGCACTGTATAGCCGCAATGTATTGTTCGCACTGATTACTGGTATCTTCAGCGGTGCATTAATCATTGCAGACTTCAATCCGTTCTATGCCGTTTTAGAGGCGATGGAAAATCAGGTCTTAAAGGAAGTTACTACCGGCTCTCAAGTACAAGTGATATTAATCATTTTTGTGATCGGCGGTTTTGTCAAATTGCTTGAAGTATCTGGTGGCGCTGCGGCCTTCGCAAGCAAGCTTACACGTTTCGTTACCAGCCCAGCAAAAGCACAACTGCTGGTTTGGCTATCAGGTCTTGGTATATTTTTCACCGACTCCGGTAATAGTTTAATCGTCGGGCCACTGTATCGCTCAGTGTTCGATCAATTGAAAATCTCCCGCGAGAAGCTGGCCTATATCCTCGATACCACTTCCGCACCGATCAGCATTTTAATCCCATTTATTGCTTGGGGCGCTTACATCACCTCACTGATCGACAAAGCCTACACAGAAATCGGCCTTAGCGAGAATGCATTTAGCGTGCTGCTTAAAGTTTTTCCGTATCAGTTTTATGCATTTCTAGCACTCGTATCAGTTCCAATCATCATATTCATAGGCAAAGACTTTGGCCCTATGCGCAAGGCACAGGAGCAACTTTTGGAACAACTCGACGATGATGTCGAGTTAGATAACGAAGCAAACTTGAGCGAGAACCAAGCCGCCTCTGAGCATGTCGGAGTATTTCTCTATCCATTAGCTGTAATGCTGCTCTTGATTGGCGGTTTGATTATCTGGCACGCCACTCACGGCGGCTTGTCTAGCACTCACATATATTCAACCTTGGCGATTGCCTATTTGGCGGCGTCTTTTACCTGTATGGAAATGATGCGCCGTCAACAATCGGTATCCTATTCCGACTCGCTGATGATCTTCATCAAAGGCGCAGAATCACTAGTCTATATTTCTATTGTTCTGGTGCTTGCTTGGTCTTTGAGTTCAATTACCAAAGACCTAAATACAGCGCAATACTTGTCCTCACTTATTAGCGGAAAAGTATCGCCGCTGTACTTTCCAATGATTGTCTTTGTTCTTGGTGCGATAATCTCACTGACCACAGGGTCCTCTTACGGCACCTTCGCGATCTTAATGTCGATAGCAATTCCGGTAGGGTTTGATATGGGAGCGTCAATGTACTTGACCATTGCGGCGGTGTTAAGTGGTGGGCTTTTTGGTGATCACGTATCACCGATCTCTGACACCACGGTGCTCGCGTCAGCCGGCGCTGAGTGTGATCATCTCGCACATGTGACAACGCAGGCCGCTTATGCTGGGGTGACCGGTTTTGTAGCACTGATGGCTTTTGGATTGGCCGGAGTTTATGAGTCGCCCTACGTCTTACCAGTTTCAATTATCGTGTTGTTTATCGTGCTGTCAGTTCTTATGAAAGTATCGAACAGAGAAAACGCCAGCAAACCGGACAACTTACCTTAGTGGCTTAGGTTTTTTTACGACTTAGGTTTCTTTACGACATCGGCTTCTTTATAGAGAAGAGTAAAGCATTCTGAGCACCTTCGTGCTAACTAATTGAACCTGATGACTAGCCTCACTCAACATCATGCTCATGCTCATGCTCTAACAATGATTGCTTGATTCTACAGATAACTCAGTTGCAACGCGTCGGCAATTGTAGTTATACGATCAGCTTAGACACTAATAATTATTAGTCTGTTAGATACACTATTCACCAAATTTGACTCATAGAACGAAACCCTGAGTAAGGCTAGCTATACGTGTAACCAACGAATGCGGCGGAGCTCAGCAGCATGATGACTAGCATAACTAAGTACATCGCTGAAATAATAACAACAGATGGAATAGTCGCCCAGCGTGAGCGTTGATAAACCACTCGCATAGAGCGGTAGATGTAGTAAGGCACATACAAATTCCACAATAAACCCAGAGGTACGCTAATACCACCTGAAAACGTCATTCTCAGCTGTATCGTAAATAGCCCTGCGATCAACAATGAATAGAAAACGGCCTGCGCTTTAGATTTCGAAAATTTCTCTAATAGAAAATCACGCAGATACCGATAGGCATATAGTACGAAAATCAGTGTAAGTCCCAAGGCAACAGAAAGCTCAAGTGATGGCCAGTGCCGGGTTACTTGAGACACCATTGTGGTGAAAATTATTACTGCAAATAAAAATGCGTGGTTATGCAGAACGTAAACAAGGTGTTCAACATAGTACCTCCCACTGCCTAAATACAAAATTTTGAATAGCAGCGCGACAAACGGTAAAAACAAGAATAACGCTTTCGGCAACGGTTGCATAAATTTGCTAACAACCGCTTGTTTGTTACCCGCTTCAATATCGCTTCTTATAGATGCTATTGCTTTGCGGATATTTTGTTGAATCTGAGCATCGACCTCGTCAGAGAATAAGCCCGAGTTAAAAGTGAAGGCTTGATCCACTTCAGAGCCTGTCCCAGGCGTTATACTTTCAGCATCACCGATAAGCTCAACTTCAGGGCTGGTTTTTAGGTCGATGAGCAACCCATCTTGACCATTAAGTGAGCCAAGGTAAGCAAACGCTAGAATACTGAATAGCAGGTAAAGACGAAGCGGCGACATGTACTTCTGGCGCCGACCCGACAAATAGGCCGATGTTAGTTCGCCCGGCTTAAGCAATAGAAGGCAAAAACTACGCCATAGCTTCGACTCCACGACAAAGACTTCATTGGTAAACTCACTTGTCACCGATCGGATGCTCGGCACTCTGGGCTCCTCTCTTTGTCCACATACCGCGCAAAACCGCCCTGTTAGTTCGGCGTCACAGTTTGCGCATGCTCCATGCTCAGCCAAAGCAGCTTCAGCAACGGACAGTACTCGACGAGTGGCAGTGAAATTCCCTTGAAAGGCGAGGTCGGCCTTAGACCGCATCTGCTCAGCCTGGTGATTCAGGTAGTCATCTAATGCCGCCTGACTAATTAGCCGATATTGTACACAGCGATGTTTTTGAGATTCATCGTCAACATCCGGAACAGACGTGGCCGCAGAAATAAAGCCAGGAATTGCCAGCATTTCTTCGGTGTGTTGGTGTAACCATTCGTCAAAACGGTCGATAACGTCTACATCAATACTCAAATTGACTTCGTAAATTACACTTTGAAGATTCTCGGCCAAATTTTTTTTGATAATTAGTCTAGAAGATAGACTTACCCTAGCACTATATCAACGGCGTTTCATTGTTGGATTGCATTAATGCTCGATAGTGCCTAAATGTTATGCCTTAACTCCGCAGGAGTTACCCATGACTTTTTCCACATCTGAGCGGCAGTCCTTACCCAGATAGATTAATGGCGAAGCCAAAAAGAGCATCAGCCCAAAGATCCGCTCATTATTAGTAAGTAAAATTTTGTCGAAAATTCGTTCGCACCGGCAACACCTCGCAACAAAAACGAAAAAGGCCACCCGAAGGTGGCCTGCTTTGTTTGAATGGTGGGGCGTGCGCGGTTCGAACGCGCGACCACCTGATTAAAAGTCGACCTTTGAGACTATAAATTTAATATAATCAATGACTTATAAGGCTGATTAGTTATAACAGTTATTTCTTTAGTATCAGCAACTTAAGCCAATTTAGGCTAATTTACGCAAACTGAGCACTGTACCTAATTTGTACCCATTTTGCTGAAGCCGTCGATACAGAACTCAAAACTGAGCCGAGGAAATCGATGCTCCACCTCACAATTCTTAGAGCCTAGATTCTATGATTGTCAGTCCGCCTTTTACGGACATTTGAGTATTTGTAGTTTTACCACTCATGAAGTGGGCATCGGTATAGGAAAACTGCAAGTATTATTGTCGCTCGTGCAGTTTAAGACTTAGCTCGGTAGCGTGCGGGTGTCTCCGGATCTTGTCGTAGCACTACAGCTCTATATAGTCAAAACTTTGCTCTAACAACAGCCTCTGAATAGTTCAATCAACTTTCAATTTTCTGCCGTTGCACTTTAGACATTTCCTCTAAAGCGGCATTGCCAAGTTAGCTTCTATACCCAAATGAAATCACTTCCACAATATTAAGCAATGATGCTTACCCAAACAGAGAACCTATTTCTCGTAAAGATTCTATGATTCTTCGAAGAAATAAAATGCCGAGCGAGATTGAATAGAGTGTAAACAGTCGCGTGTAAACCAGGAAATCGTTGAGCTTGAATAGTAGATTTAAACTTCCTCATACCTCGTTTTCGAAGAAGAACGTCTACGCCCTCTCCGTCTTGATCTACATCGCGCCACAAATAATATTGAACGCCGTTTATCTTGACAAAAACTTCGTCAAGATAAAACGCATCACCGAGGCCTTTGTGTTTTTTTTCTGTGCTCTCGAGAAAACTTTCATCCAAATTTATTACACCGTAGTCGTATCGCTTCGAGGTTCACAACCATGCCCCGTTGAGCGAGGAGATCTTCAACGAATGGTCCGGCACTCCGACGATGAACTAGGTTAAACCGAAAGCATAGCCAGACGGCGTACTAAATTATTTCTGTGGGAAGCTGGGATTGTTTATAAATGCTGGCTCAAGAATTATCTAATAAGTCGAGTTAATTTGGCGGTAACGTGCGTCATTCTCGACTCAGGAGTTTTCTTTTACGAAACGACCTATAGCGGTGGTAACTTTCTCGGCCTGTTCTAGATGCGGCGAGTGCCCAACCCCATCCATTTTCAACACAGTTAGCTGCTTGGCTGACTCATTAAGTTTATCAATGAACTGCACATCAAAAACACGATCCTCGGTGCCCCAAATAAGCATAGCTGGAACATTCAATGTAGCGCTTCGACTTGGCCAATAGTCGCTGTCTTGGATTTCACCAACTTCGGGCAGGTTGGCTCGATACCAATTTATATGAGCATTAAAACGCTTTACATTACCCGTGGCGTTTAACATTAGCAGCCCCTGTTCAAGACTCAGATTGCCATTTTCAACTAAGGGCAAATAGAGGTTTTTCCAAAGGCGTTTGGGTGCCCCTAGTACTTTGAGTAAAAGCGGGTTAGCGCCTTTTAATTTTTCAACATAACTCGACGCCGCTTGCTGAGACGGGCTTTTCAAAAGAAGGTCTAACATTAAGTTCTGGGGCGGAGCGCTAATACCGATCACACTTTTAACACGCCCAGGGTATTTCTGAGCGAAGCCAAAGACCATGGCGCCACCCCAATCGTGACCGACTAAGTGCACCTTCTGAACGTTTAACTTCTTGAGCAAGGCGTCAATATGCTCTGCCATGTTTGCTAACTTATAAGAATCTATGTTATTTGGTGCGCTGGATAAACCAGCGCCAAGACCATCGATAGCGATAACTCGATAGTTGGTACTTAGGCCCTCAATTTGATGGATAAACGAGTACCAAAATTGTGGGAAGCCATGCACAAATAGAATTGTTTCGGCGTTAGACTTCCCCGCTTCAATGTAATGAAGGTCTAGCTTTTTATAGCGAAAATACGACTCTGTTAGTTGCGCACCTGACTGTGAGTTCAGATTGGCAAACTCAACCGCTGGGTCGGGCTTGCCTACGCCAGATTCTATCGGGATCATAGACCAAGAAATTCCGATAAGTGCCAGTATTGCTAACAATGCCAGCAACCAATAGAAAACTTTCTTCAATTTCTTAAGTATCATGGTTTTTACGTATTAAAGCCCGACCGCGCTAACTAATCTTAAAGTGCATAGGCGATTACATATCCGCCTTTACCGTCGACACCTTGTGAGTCTAGGTAGGTTCCACTTCTAGGATCTCTTGGGTAGCGCCAGCTAGGGTTGGGTACGGTAACAATCAGATGCTGCTTACCGTTTTTTTGGGATTGATAGGTCATAGGTTGGGCCTGACTATTGCCAGGCAAACCCGCAGACCACTTAACTTCACCACTACGAACATCAAAGGCGCGCACGGTGCTATCCATCGCGGACGACATAAATGTAAGGCCACCTCGAGTAGTTAGAGTACTGCCTTGCACAGCAACGCCGACGTCAAAAGGAAGCCCCGAGCGTATGCCAAAAGGTCCCGCTTCTTTCATGCTGCCTAGAGGTCGACTCCAAAGCAACTCACGGGTATTAAGATCGATCACGGCTATGCGAGACCATGGCGGTTCAAAACAAGGAACTCCTGTGCCCAAACGCGACAAGAATGGTTGTGGCATGCCGTAATAGTTAATGCGTGCATGGTCGTAAGGGTTATCTGGGTCTGGGTCGCGAGGCTCAGGTATCGGGGAGTCCGGATTTAATCGTACAGCGGGATGATTTTCCCCTAACAGGAATTTAGCAATCGGGCCCGCTTTAGCCACTTGTTCAGGCGTGAATAACATAAGTCGATGAACCAACAGCATCGGAGTCGCCACCAGTAGACCGTTGTCCGCATCCACAGAGACACTGCCCCAGTTAAAGCCTCCAAAGTTACCTGGGGCAATCAACGTTCCGCCAGTCAGAAGAGGCCCGACGGCAGTAGGTGGCGTATACATTCCATCATAGCGGGTCATCTTATACTCAATACGGCAGACCATCTGATCAAGCGGCGTCAAGCCCCACATATCTTTTTCATGTCGATACGGGTGGAAATTAGGCAAAGCTGATACCGGCTGCGTGGGAGAAAGATACTCACCAGCTTCTGGATTTTGCGGCGCGGCTTGTTCTTCCATCGGAAAAACCTGAGTGCCATCACGTCGATCCAACAGGAATATATCGCCCATTTTGGTTGGAACCGCCACCGCAGGTACGCGCTCACCATCGCGATCGACGTCTACCAACACAGGCTGTGCTGGCAAATCATAATCCCATATGTCGTGGTGAACGGTTTGATACTTCCAACGTGCAGCTCCAGTAGCTGCGTCAATTGCGACAACACTGGAAGAGAACTCATCATCAAAAGACCTTCTTGCTCCACCATAATAATCTGGAGGAGGATTTCCGGTAGGCGCGTAAACTAAATCGAGCTCAGAGTCGTAGCTCATGACTGTCCAAACATTGGGAGTCCCTGGTGTATAAGTTTCGCCTTCTGCAGGTTCACCGTGTTCTCCAGGGTTTCCAAGGTCCCATGCCCAAACAAAGTCGCCGTTCAAAACATCATAAGCACGTACTACCCCTGAAGGCATTCCTAGCTCTTGTGTGTCTGCCACCATACCGCCAACTACCAATACATCTCCCGCTACCAGCGGAGGTGCAGTTACTGAATACTGATAGTCGTGAGTTATCCCCATTCCTTTGGTTAAGTCGACCTCTCCATCTTCGCCAAAGTCGCTACATCGCTCGCCAGTCGAGGCATCTAATGCAATTAACCGAGCGTCTAAGGCACCGATAACAACGCGTTTTGAGCACTCACCTGTATAATCTGCGGGAGCCTCGTGATAACCAACACCGCGACAGGTTTTCATATACTGGCTTTGAGAAGACAGCTGTATTTCAGGATCATGACGCCAGATTTCTTCTCCAGTATCACTATCAAGTGCGATTACAATATTATCTGCAGCGCAAATATAAAGATGGTTACCCACCTGCAGTGGTACTGATTTAAAAACCTCGCTAACGCCAGTGCGGAACCGCCAAACTTCTTTTAATTCGCTGACAGTCTCAGTATTAATTTGATCAACTTCAGCAAAGCGCGAACCTCCTGCACTGTTGCCCCAATGACGCCAATCAATAGCAGGCTCAGCCTTACTTACCTCACGCACCGTTCCGGTGCCGTTTTGAATGTAACCTTGACCAGCGGCAATCGCTAATACCGCAACCGTTGCAATGCTTGGAATAACTATCCATTTCTGTGAGTACGTATCTGTATTTCCTTTACGCTCAAGTGACTTATGATACCAAGGCGTTACGAACCAAAGACCTAAAACTGCAAACATTGCCACCCGTGGCAATAGCGATAGAAAGTCTAAGTCAGCTTCGTAAATAGCCCACACCAACGTCGCCGCAAGCAAGCCGCCATAAACTTTTATAGCTCTGGTGTCCCCACGTATCAATGACCACCACGTGACAAGTACCGCTACGCCAGCTAATACGTAGTAAACACTACCGCCTAAATATGCAAGATAACCGCCTAACAAAACACAAAGGACTCCAAACAAGGAGAGGAAGGTCACCAGTAACCAGTGCGCGATTCGTTGCATCATCGTTTAATACTCTGTGTTTGGATTTGAGTTAATAAGTGAAGGGCGCTTTATTACATAGGGTGAATTGTATGGCCACCATCTAAAACAACACTTTGACCTGTCATAAAATCGCTTTGGCAAGAGGCAAGAAAGGCCGCTATGCCTTCCATATCTTCTAACTTACCGATACGACCAATCGCGGAACGTCGTTTAGCCGCATCTTGAAACGCTTGGCTGGTCTGAATGGACATTTCCGTTTCAATAAAACCAGGCAAGATTGCGTTCACTTGTATTCCGGCCTGGCCTAGCTCAACCGCAAGCGCTTGAACCAAGCCCCGCACTGCGGCTTTGGTTGTTGAATACCCCGCAGCACCTCCTGTACCTACGAGTGCAGCAACGGATGACGTAACTACCAACTTACCACCCGTTTTATGTTTGAGCATATAGTCTGTCACTGGCGCCCAAGTTTGCACCACACTCATCAAATTCAAATCAATTGTCTTAAGCCAATCAGCACGACTGGTCATATGCGACATGCCCCGAAAACCTCCGCCACCTGCATTCGCAAAACAAGCATGCACCGAACCAAACCGTTCAATAGTTTGCTCGAATACAGACGCAATATTTGCTTCATCTGTTACATCACAGACAAACGCTTCGACGTCACCGCCCATTTCTCTGAGTTCAGCCACTGCAGTCGCATTTTTTCGCTCGTCTCGCCCCCAAATTGCGACCTTAGAGCCGCACTTAACTAAGCCACGACCATATGCCAAACCTAAACCGCCGTTGCCACCGGTTACGATCGATACTTTATCTGATAAATCAAACATCTTTGCTCCTAAATACCATTTCCTGAAAAATTCTTAGATGAAACTACACTTGTCGATACCACTTTCTGAAGGCCAATAAGATTGCCATCTGGGTCACGACCAAAAACAATATTGCCGCCCAACATGGGAACAATATCACTAACTATTTTTCCACCAGCTTTCTCGAATAAGCTACGAGCCTTATTAATATCTTTAACGTCAAATACGATCATGTTATAGCCAAGAGCATCGAGCGGTCGGGGCTCGGCCGGCACCTCTGTAGGGTGGCTAACGTACTCAATTATCTCGAACTCTAAGTTACGTACTTGGAACCAAGACATCTTGATCTTACTTTCGTCCAAACCTGAAACCATATCTATCTTTTCATTAGAGAAACCGAAGAAACGGCCTGCTCGACGAGGATTTGGCTCTTCTAACAGGACTGAATAAAATTTCACTATTCGGTCCATATCTGTGGTCGATATAGAGACATGGCGAATTCTATAATCGTTCTTCGGTGGCTCAGGCAAGTTTAAAGCTGCTACGTCCACATGCTCTACTTCAAACATTATGCCGTCAGGGTCTTTCGCATAGGCATACGAGACTGGATTCTTCGGGTTCAACTTAACCATTTCGGGGTTACCCATAGTTGACGCTCCGCCCTTTAGAAACTTCTGATACGAACCAGTCACTGCGTTTACTTGATAACAAACATGTGCGATGCCAGGGCCATTAACGGGAACCGGCGATTGTTGTAAAGCGTCGCCTTGCTCAGAGTTGAATTGCATAAACAGAAGTTGTGTATTGACACTTCGCATTAGGCGCGACTTTATGTTGATTGAATCGTCTATTTTTAAAGCGATAGAAAGTTCGTTACCTATTCCATCGCTAGCAACTGCAGATAAATCAGCCGCTGATGAATACAAGGCTGCCGAAGACTCTATATCACTAACCGTCATTCCAACGAAATTAACGCCATCTATGACGGCCCATGCCCTGTCGAGAGGCTTAGTGCTGACGGTAGGAAAGAATACTTGCTTAACAACAATCGCAATTATGACGGTTGATACGGCGATTAATAATTTGGTTTTCACGATTTATCCTCAAAATTCCCAAGCGTCAGAAACACTGAAAGGCCTTGGAAACAGTAGGTTCTGGCAGTTGCTTAACTCCCTTACAAGGGTAAATAGTAACATTTAAGTGAACTAAAGGTCAATTAAGTTGCTTTTAATTGTCTTATTTGGCCCAATGTGCCAATATAAGTGACTGTTAGTATAATTAAATGCAATTAAAATTATCAAAATTTAGAATGAGGAGATAAGAGAATGCGTCCAATTAAGAAGTTTTCTAGGAACAGGCTATGCTTAAGCATTAGTGCGGTTTTGTTGATGTCATCTATGTCTTTGCACGCACAAAATGCGCAGCAAGACGACAACACAGGCACTCTCGAAGAGCTAGTGGTAACCGCTACCAAACGTGCCCAAACGTTGCAAAGCACGCCAATTGCGGTTTCGGTCGTCACCAGAGATGACATCGATAAAGCTGAAATCAAAGATGTCTTTGACCTGCAAGCAACCGTCCCGTCACTACAGGTTGGTCAAGGCTCAAGTACAATCGGTGCAGGTTTCGTGATTCGTGGTTTTGGCGGTATTTCGAGTAACGCTGGTATCGAACCATCGGTAGGTGTCTTCATTGATGGCATTTATCGCTCTCGATCATCTGCCCAAATTTCCGATTTTTCCAATGTTGAGCGTGTAGAAGTGTTACGTGGTCCACAATCGACATTATTCGGCAAAAACGCATCAGTTGGTGTAGTGTCAATACTAACTCGCAAACCTGAATTCGAATCAAAGACTGATCTGTCCGCTACCGTTGGCGACAACAGTACGATTCGATTAAACGGTAACTTTACAGGCCCAATTAGCGACACAGTCGCCTATCGCGTTTCGGCAAACATCAATAAACGAGATGGATACGCTACTAACCTCGAATCCGGCTCTGATATCAACGACCGTGACCGCTGGGGTATACAAGGACAACTACTTTACGCTCCAAATGATGATCTCAAAATTAGAGTCATCGCAGACTACGATGAAATCGACGAGAGCTGCTGCCTAACGGCAAACATTGTAAGTGGCCCAGTAACCGACTTTGTTGTTGGATCGCTTGGTCGTTTTGTTGACGAAGACCCGTTTTCTTTCAACGGCTTTTCTAATCTTGATCCCGTCAACCAAATCGAAAATGCTGGCCTATCAGTACACATCGATAAGACGCTGGCGTTCGCTGATTTCACATCGATCACGTCATACCGAACCACTGATTCGTTTACATTCAATGATGCCGACGCGACGTCTGCAGACATTGCAACTAGCTTAAACACTGGCGACGTTGAAACACTTACTCAAGAATTCAGATTAGCGTCGAAGGATACGGCCTCTCAATTCAGCTGGCTGGTCGGGGCCTCGTATTTTGATGAGACAATCGACTTTCCAGGAGATTTTTTATACGGCAACGACTTTCGAGCGTTTGCAGACGGCCTCTCAGGCAATGGATTGACTCTTGCTGAAGCCGCATTAGGTCTGCCTATTGGTTCTACATTTGGCCAATCTGGCCAAGGCCCAAGTGAGCAACGCGGGCAAGACAATCAGTCGTTCTCTGTCTTCGGTAACCTCGACTGGAACCTAACTGATCAGCTAACTGCTACCGTTGGGCTAAGCTATATCGATGACCAGAAAGAAGCATTCCTAAGCCAAGTAAATACTGATGTTTTCTCAGGCTTAGACTTTGTTGCTCTAGGTTTCGGTGGAATCCTTAGCGGCTTTGGAATTAACCCCCGCGACCCTGCTGCTATTGGCGCTTTTGCCGCTGCGAACCCAGGAGTGTTTGCGGCGATTCAAGCTAGCGCACAAAACCCAGCGACCAACCCTCTTCTTGGTCTAAGAGGGTTGCAATTTAACCCTCCGTTTCTAGATTTTCCAAACTCAGTTGAAGACGGAAAATCGTCGGATGACAAAGTTACTTATAACGTAAGATTGGCCTATGATGTAAACGACAGCGTCAGCGTCTATGCATCTTACGCGACTGGTTTTAAAGCGACATCGTTCAATTTATCGCGTAACTCGCGACCGTCCCCAAGCGATTTCATTCCAGGATCTCCGGTTACAGGCCCAGCATCATCTCCGATTCGTGATGCTGGTCTTGCGGTTGCTAACCTAACCACTGGCACTCGATTTGCTGCCCCGGAAGAAACCGAAGTGTTTGAACTCGGCCTTAAGGCACAGTTCGATACGGTTAGTCTGAACGTTGCAGTGTTTGACCAAATCGTAGAAGACTTTCAATCAAACATTTTTACTGGCGTGGGCTTTGCGCTTTCTAACGCTGGTGAGCAATCAACCAGCGGCGTAGAAATTGACGGTCGGTGGGCAGTTAACAACGCTCTAACGGTATCTTTTGGTGGTGCTTTCTATGATCCTAAGTTTGATAGCTTCGTAAATTCGCCAAGCGGTGATCTTAGCGGTGAGCGCCCAGCTGGCGTGTCTCGTACATCGACTTCACTCGCATTCAACTATGACTTCCAAATTTCAGACATAGAAGGTTTTGTCCGAGCTGATTGGCAGCATTCAGGTGCGACCAACTACACCGACAACCCTAGTCTCCAACAGCTAATCGGGTTTCAGCGCGAATTTGATTTGGTCAATGCGTCGATCGGCTTTACTTGGCCGAGCAGTACCAGCGTGACTCTATGGGGCAGAAACATCTTAGATGAGCAATACATAACTGGCGCCTTTCCAGCAATTGCACAAAGTGGCTCAGTATCGGGTTTTGCAAATCAACCAGCCTCCTATGGCGTAACTATTCGTCAGCGCTTCTAAGCTGGCGCTAAGTTAGACGTAGTTTGCTACCTGGGCTTTTCACCTTCCAACTCGAAAAGTTCCGGTAGCATTTTTTTGCCGGTTCGATTAGCGTTTTAACTCCCGTTGGCGTGTAAGGTAGTCATTACGAGCCGCAGTACAGGATCCAATGATCATACTGACTGTAAGATCTTCGAGCTCGTCCCTATCCACCTTCTCTCTAAGTAAGTACTCACCAGCGGACGCCGGCAAACCAAACGATATGTCGGTTGCAGCTCGCGCTATGTGCATTGGCATATCAAAGTGCTTGGAGACAATCGAAGCGAGGTAATCAACCGCAGCTTTGCGACCGTAGTCGGTAGGGTCATGCATGTTTGATACGCTTGGCTCCGACTGCAGACGCTCAATAATTAGCCCTCTCTCATCTATATAACTGAGATACTCATGCGTAATATTACGCACCAACTCTTCAAACGTTCTAGCATTCTCAGCGGCACTAGCCTGTAGCCGCCTGAGCTGCTGAAGCTCTCGCTTTAATAGCTCTTTCAATAGATCGGTCAAGCTATCAAAATACTTGTACATCAGAGACTTGCTGATGCCAGCATTTCGACTTATCTGCTCCATAGACAAATTTGATATGCCCTCGCTGGCAATAATTTTCGCCGTGTTGTCGAGTATCATCGACCGCCTAACCTTTGGGCTATATCTTTGCCTAGTTTTTTCTTGCTTAGTTTTCACTTTAATCTTGGACCTCGAAAAACAGTGGCTAGATTATAACAACTAATACGCGTTAACCCTTACATTACGCAATGATAAAAAGAAGCAAGCAATCGCAGCACTCATTAGGTTTGCGATAAAGGCCACGGTAACTGCTCTTAGCCCCTTTTCAGTCATTACCGAAAATGTGTTTTCTAAGTGTTCTTGATAACACCATTACCAAGTTCTCATCAGTAAAGATAGCAGCAAACTGCAGCATATAATGATAACTGCTAGAAAGTACTGAAGTTTCTAAATCATAGAATACGAGATTCATTTGAACCTTTCAGCTTCATTCTGGAAGCCCAATAATATACATTTTGTATAGTGAACAAATCGATTGTGCGTAAAAGTTGTGCGTTAACTCCGCAGGAGTTATCCATGACTTTTTCCACATGAGCGCTGTAGATCTTATCCACATAATTTCACGACTATGGCGAAGCCATCAAAAAAGGATCACTCCAAAGATCGTTCACTGTTGGGGAGTGAAATTCTGTGGGTAAGGTCGAACCAGAAATGAGTTTGTTTTCGCTAACCTAAATAAGTGCATGTCACATCAATTCGGCCATGACCTAATTCTTGAGAAATGATTAGCCTCGCCTTCAAAACTAGTTCTTGCTCTAGTTGAGTCAGTGTTGGTTTTTCACCGTCACATAACATTGGCGGCATAAGACCGTTACTTAATACAATGTAGCGCTGCTGTGCATAGTAATAGCGCAATCCATGTGCCTGCCTAATTCCAGCAATACCCAAGTGATGGTCTCTATGAGAGAGATACTGTCTATAAGTCATCTTTGCGGGAATTAGCGATGCATTTTGATTTAGCGCTCCAATCTCTTTAAGTAATTCTCGTTGACCAGCAGTGGTAATAGGGATTGATCGAGCGCGGCCTCCTTTAGTCCAAGACTTTTTAAGTTCAACGCGGTCTTCTTTGATCGCCTTAGCTGGAATAAATTTGGCGGCCTCCTCTCGTCTCAATCCGAATTCTTGCTGTAAGCGAAGACTAATCTTTAGGTGGTCAGGCAACTTACTAATTTGATGGTCGGTCAATTTAAATGCTTTGTTGTAGCCTGGCAGCCGTTGGCGGTTTGGTATGCCGAGCGCTCTATTATCTTTTGGAATTACCCCCGACTTATTGATCTTACGCGCCCACCATCTCAAGGTTGCCATTCTGTTTTTAATGGTGCCAGGGGATATCAATTTGTTGGTCGACTTTGATGGCTTGGTAAGCCAATATTCTACAAGCGCTATAACATGCCTAGCCCCAAGCGATTTAGCACCCATATGTCTGTAGCCCAGCTCTTTGAGTTGTTCGGCAAACAGTTTTAGTTGCTTCTTTCTTTGCGCTTGCGTGCCACGAGAGCCATCGTGGTTATGCTTGCAAAGGCCTAATAATTCATAAGTTAATTTGTCCATAACGATTCTCCGTTGGTTAGTGTTAATCCCGCAGCGGATTCAGCAAGCTGACCCGTGGATAAAGCGGGAAATTAAAGTCGCTCGTTACACGACTTGCCAATTGGCTCGTTATGGAATAGCCACAACGTACTACGTAAAACCAAAATGATGGTTAGTCATAGGAACCTCCTAAAGGAAAGTAAATGAATCAGGCACGCGCAAAGTGCCCTGACTCTAGTTGAGCTTAATGACAAAAAGCCCGCTGGATAAATGTATCTACACCGGATGGTTTGATACCTGGTTGGGTAAATGGCTTAGTAAAAAGCACATTAGAAAATCGCTTGTGGAAAGCGTACTAGCTAAAAGCGTAGTTGGTGCGCAAGCTTTGCGAAGCTCACTAAAAATCCCCAGTGGACGATGCTCTCAGGGGTATACATCGATGTTGTATTTACCCTAGCACAGAAATTTCGAGATTCAAAAGATTGTCGATGAATTCCTTGTCATCCCATGGTCATCCTATAATTAAGGCTAATTAGCGCCTACATGCTAGCGTCGCGCGCCCCGTCATTACCTGTTGTAATGACGGGGCGCGCTATCTCAGTTAGCAAAAATCTTAAACGAGTTGTACGTGTAACGTCTTACCGATAGCCTTAGCGGCGTTGTCTAACGTGTGCAAAGTCACTGACGCATTCGTGGGGTCAAGTAGCCGATCAAGCGCTGAACGACTTGTATCCATAAGCTTAGCCATGTGCGTTTTTGAGATGTTTTCTTTTTCCATTTTTTGTGAAACCTGCCAAGCAACAACACGTTTAATCGCCACCGCGCTTACCTCGGCAGAACCACCCGTTTCTTCGAGTAGGTCATCAAACGATGAACCAATGTGTGCATTCTTTTTAGCCATGAGTCACTGTACCGTTTTTGGTACATTCAATCAAATTAGGCATGAGTCACATGAGTGGCCTTGCAGCCCGTTCACTACAAGCCCCAAGCCTTCGGTAAAGCTCAAAATAAATACTAGGCGCTGCGCTGCAGCAGAATTTATTTTGGCTTAGGGCTGTTGCGTTACCTCCTTGCTAGTGTTTGCGCCTATCGGGATTTAAGCAGCTCACGCTGCGCGCTTCACAACTAAAACCCCGTCGAGCTATTTTGATAAATAATACAAAATGTATTAATATGTAATACATTTTGTATTGAGGAATAATTATGCCTAGAAATACCAGCGTCACAATTGGTGAACATTTTTCCAGTTTTATCGACAGCAAAATCGAAGAAGGCCGTTTTGAATCAACTAGCGAAGCGGTTAGAGCGGGTTTACGTCTACTCGAAGAAGACGAAGCTAAACTGACAGCAATACGCTCAAAGCTAGCCGTTGGCGAAGCTCAACTTGATCGAGGTGAGTTTGTAAATGGTGATGAATTTATTAAAGAGCTGATCGCCAAACGTGGCTAACTATGTGCTGTCGCCAGAAGCGGCAAGAAGTATCGCGGAGATCGATACCCATACTGCTAAACAATTTGGGCCTAAGCAGGCCATACGCTATTTAGAAAGCTTATTAGACCGTTTAGAGTTTATCGCTGAAGACCCACAACGGGGAATGCACCGGCCTGAACTCAATGTTGATTGCTTTAGCTACTTTGTTGGTTCTCATACAATTTACTATCGGGTAGTCGCAGAGCATGTCCAGGTTATTGATGTACTTCATCAATCGATGGAACCTTCTCGCCATCTTACTAATGTAAATAGGACTAATGGTTGAGCACTAGCTACTAAATTATGAGCAATGAAAAGATAGAGTGCACTACTCACGGAATGGCAGACGCAACATTCGTATGCCAACATTTAGTAAAAGGAGAAAAGCTAGGTTTTCACGTTAGATATGATCCCGAAATTCCAGATGAGCTATGTCCTGACGCGTGGTGTAACCAATGCGAAGAAACTCTAAACTCTGAAGGCGAGTGGAACGAAACGTCCGAGGCATTCGCCGACATAAAGCTTCTTTGCTCTCAATGCTACGAAATAGCAAGAGATAGAAACTGGTTAGAAGATAGCGACACCTTAGATAACCTTATTTGTTCCAGCTTCGAGTATGCAGATGAAAAGCAAAGGTCTTTTATTGAAAAGTTCAAAGTAAATGACCACGAACGTTGGGACTGGTACCAGGAGACAGGCAAGCTAATCTTCACTCATGACGGTAAACCACAGGTTGAAGCAGACATTCATTTCTCAGGTTCTTTTTCTAGCAAATCGAACACCTGGATGTGGGCGTGGGCAAATCAACACCTCAATGAAATAATTAAAACTCGCTCACGAGAAGTGAGAAAAATAGGCCAAGACCTCCATGTTCAAAAGCTTGAAGCTGGACGCTGGCTTGCAACTGAAGTAGATGGCTGGGAAATGACATCTATTCTGGCAAAACAACTTGGAGCCATTGGCACTTATCGAACCAAAAAAGAAGGTGGATTTACCTATATGGTAATCACAAAAGCTGAATGGGTTTCTAAGAGTAAAGTCAGATCATTTTTTGGCTTATAACTGATATCCAAAATATTTGGATAGATCACTAATCTAACGAGGCGTCTTTCAAAGCATCGATAAGCTTTGCTAAATAGGGGGTAGTTTGGGAACCCCGACCATTAACTTAACTCACTAATAATATCTAGAAAGAGTTGAAACTTAGAAAGTAATGAAGCATTTAATCTACTAAATTATAAGAATATGTAACGTGTCATGTGTGTAATTAAGTGTATACTTTCAATATATTGATATCTGCCATGGCGGTATACAACTATGCAAAATTACCCGAAACTTTCTAACCAGCCTTTAAAACTCGTTCTTGCTGAGTTTCGATTTTCAGCAGTAATGGGAATAGAAAAGTATATTTCAGAACTTCAAGAAATACTTAGGCCGGATTATCCAACCCCAGCTTCAGGCAAAGAACAACTTGTAGAGGTACAGCCCACAGGAATTAATCTCTCTAATGTTGATAATTGGTCTTTTATTTCTATGGACAAAAAAAGTGCGATCAACATCAACCAACATAGGTTAGTTTATCTTACGTCCGACTATCCTAGGTTCGAAGGTTTTTCCAGCAAATGTGAGGAAGCACTGAAGACTCTTCAGGAGGTCGTTAAACCAGGTTTAATTGAACGGATTGGACTTAGGTACAGCGACTTAATACTTATAGATGAGGGCGAAAATATTGCAGATTTTGTAGACTCTAGTCTTGCACCATCTGGTAAATTAGAGGTTATTGGGGATCTTCAACAACAAAGAAACGAGTACTATATATTGGCTGATAGCGGTGGTTTGTTCATTAGAACTCTATATGGAAAACACAACCTAAGCTGCCTTCCAGATATACATGGCCTACCAATCCGCATAGAATCTGAAGACGAACCAAGTGAAAGAATGGTTTTAGACTTTGATCATTTCTGGGAATCTAAAGGAGAATCTATTGAGTTTGAAACTCAAAAAATTCTAGATTTATTAGAATCACTTCACAAGACGTCAAGAGACGCGTTTTGGAATGTTACTACTGATTTTGCGAGGAAAGAAAAATGGTTATAGCAGATCTTAATACTTTTGAATATTTCGAACTATCCAGTAGTGGCAGCTCGAGATATGTTAACCCACCAGCTATCTATAGGACGCTTTCAGATAATGAGCTACCGAAGGGAGGCAACTTTTATAATGGATCTGGCGGGAAATTTAGTTTTTTTGAATCGTCATATACTGGATCCAAGACTACCATTTCAGCTACAGAAGAAAGCTATAGTTTACCGAAAGCTCTAGAGGAAATAATGCGCACGTTCGACCTATTTCCAGCCGAGCTAGCACAAGCCCTAAAGGTTAAAAGCAGGAAGACGATATATAACTGGATTAATGGAGAAGCTTCGCCGAGAAAAGGTGCTATTGAAAGAATTTTTGAGCTATTAATGATTGCAAGAGCGTGGGAGCAGTTAGCCATGCCATCTAGCAAGGAGTTACTTCACACACCCATTTTGGAAGAAGAAAGTCTTTTAGATTTGATATCATCTGATAAGTTAGATAAAGAAAGAATATTGTTCGCTGGTTCAAGGGCTCAACTTTTTGCCTCTCCTAACAAAAGCATACGCGACCCTTTCGCATAATGGTCTAGAGAAACTCAAGTGACTATAAGTATTTTGGAAGCTTCTGGTTGGCGACAAGGGTCGATAGTAGATCAAAGCGATACGGAAACTATTCTTAAGCAAAGTCACCTAGATTTGGATGACAGGCCTATTT